>JAEPEX010000018.1_pt1 | contig 493088 bp, 460 predicted proteins | sample 9130951 | NCBI WGS metagenome assembly JAEPEX01 (sample SAMN17228542, study PRJNA684324) | microbial mat metagenome | biome: saline marsh[ENVO:00000054]; feature: microbial feature [ENVO:01000007], biofilm[ENVO:00002034], sulphate-reducing...; material: estuarine water...
TATGAATTACGACAGTGGCTGCTAACTCTAAGGCCGCAAGAGCTTCCCCGGCTTCATGAAACAGCTGCACTGAAGCCACCGCCGGATGCTGCTTTGAGCCCTCATGAACAACGGCTTGAAGAATACCACCAGAGACTCCTTGCCGGGCTGCCGGGGGACAGGAATAAGTGGAATACCGACAACCTGCGCCGGGAACTGGCCTTTTATCTGCTGGATTTTCACCGAAGAGCGAAAAGCCGTTATGGTGGGCAATGTTTGCGAGGCAGGAAATGACGGTGGATGAGCTGATCGATGATGGTGAATGCCTTGGCGGATTGGTGATACATCCAGACTATCCTCCCGTTCCGGACAAAAGATCGACACTCTATACCTACTCTTTCCCTGAGCAGGAAACAAAGCTTAAAACCGGTGATGCCGCCGTTTGCGTGGAAACCCTGGGAAGTCTTTCCAGCCTGGTAATCGATGAAGATCAGAATCTTGTCACATTCAAACATAATGGAAAACCGGAGCCCCTTGACCGGGAGATCAACATCGGACCGGGCAGGCCGTACAATACGAAGAAAATTACCGAGGCGCTGTTTCGCTACGCGGACGACCTGCTCGAGGGGTCAAACAGGTACCGGGCCGTCGGCGCACTGCTTGCCGCTGAACCACCCAGTATCGCCGGGCATGAACCGGGGACACCGTTAATAGATGAAGCGAAGGAACTTCTTCCACAACTCATCCATGTTGTTGAAAATTTACAGGAGAGCTACCTGTTTATTCAGGGTCCCCCGGGCTCGGGAAAGACCTACAGCGGCGCACACGTTATCACCGCACTTCTCGAAAAAGGGTATCGTGTCGGCATCACTTCAAACAGCCACAAGGCCATCATCAATCTGCTGAAAAAGATAGAAGAAAATGCCGTGGCAAGGAACATCTTTTTTCGGGGGGTGAAAAAGAGCACCGCCGGCAAACCTGACAGCATAATGGCTGGACGGCTTATCGACGACGTTTACACAAATGATGAGGCAATGGCGCCTGGCTATCAGCTGGTTGCAGGCACCGCATGGTTGTTTTCTGATTACGGCATGGATCAGTCCCTGGATTTTCTGTTTGTCGACGAAGCGGGGCAGGTGGCCCTGGCAAATATAGTGGCAATGGGCACCAGTGCGCGAAATATCATCCTGATTGGTGACCAGATGCAGCTTGGCCAGCCTGTTCAGGGGGTGCACCCGGGACGTTCGGGAGATTCTTCACTACAATATCTGCTTGGCGATCAGGCCACCATTTCTCCTGAACATGGGATTTTCCTCAAGACTACCTGGAGAATGCACCCGCATGTCTGCCGGTTCATTTCCGATGCGGTGTATAACGGGAGACTGGAGCCGGAGAAGGACAACGTAAAACGGCAACTGCTTCTTACTCCGCATGCCCACCCTATTCTGAAGCCAAGCGGCGTGAGTTTTTACCCGGTGGAACATGACGGCTGTTCTCAGCGAAGCGAAGCGGAGGCCGAAGCTGTCAATGAACTGGTTCACAACCTGCTGACCCAGCAGTACCAGGATAAGAACGGAAACATAGCGCGGATTACTCTTGAAAATATAGTGATCGTGGCTCCCTACAATATGCAGGTTAACCTACTGCAGAACTTGTTGCCCGAGACCGCACGGATAGGGACTGTTGACAAGTTTCAAGGCCAGGAGGCTGAGGTCGTCATAATCTCCATGGCAACATCCAGCGAGGAATACATGCCACGCTTCATAAGTTTTTTGTACAGCAAAAATCGTCTGAATGTGGCAATTTCAAGAGCCAGATCCCTGGCAATTCTTGTTGCCAATCCGTTGTTACTGTCAATCAGGTGCAAAAAGACTGAGGAGATGGCGCTGGTTAATATGTTGTGTTGGGTAAGGGAATATTCAAAGTTTCAACAAAATCATATATAACCAACAACTTGATGAGGATAGTTTACTATGAAAACAGAAATATTGTTCGAGATGAACCCTTGGATAAGTATATTAAATGGCCCCCTAAATAGCGGTCCATTTGTGGCTGCCGATGACAGAGAATTTGTTGAAGATTATAACAGGGAAGTAAAACCAGAAAATCGCTTTCATGTAGATCTTTTTCCCGAGCAGTATGCTGGTAATTTTGAAGCTCCAGTTGTTCTATTAGGTAAATGTCCTGGTTTTAAACCTGGTGATGCGAAAGTTCACGCAAGCGATATTTATAAAAATTTGTGGCGTAAAAATGTTACCCAAGAGAACATCGATTATCCCTTGTTTTTTCTCCACCCAAAAATCGAAGGAACACCATGTGAGATATATTGGTATAGAAAGTTAAAACCACTTATTGAGCGCACAAGCCGTGAACTCGTAGCAAAGCATGTCCTTGAAGTTCAACTTTATCCATATCATTGTGGAGATTTGAAAGAAAATGAATTTTCCAAATCCCTTCCTTCAAGAAAATTTGCAAATGAAATAGTAAATTTTGCAGTTGAAAGAGGAGCAATAATAATAGCGATGATGAAAAAAAATGACTGGGGCAGATTTGTTCCATCACTTGGCAGTTACAATAATTTTCATGCAGTAAATAACCCTCGTTCAGCTTCAGTTTCTCCTAAGAATCTCCCTGGAATTTTTAATGATATTGCTGATGCCGTATCAAGAGGGTATCCAAGGCAATTAGTATCTGGTACCAACAAAGTGAATGGAGAAGCCAATGACCTACCTGCAAAAAAAGATGCAGATCAAGCAATAGAGCAGTTACGGTCAAAATCTAGAGAAAATCCACCTGTAGAAAAAATACTCAATCAAATTGAAAAGAATTTTTTCAACCAAGGTAAGTCTCTCAAATCAAACTGGCGAATAATCACAGAAAGAAATATCAGAGAATACTGGTACAAATAATCCATGTACAATATCTAAATACGAATGAGTTACAAATACAACCCCTTGACTGATACAGTTGACCTCATGAAATCTTCACAAAATTTATATGATTTTTTTGATTCAAGAGATCTCTTTTACTGCCAAGAAGTTCTGTCTCGATACTATCTATCTCTTAAAACTAAACCTTTTGTTATTCTTTCAGGAATCTCCGGTACCGGGAAAACCAAGATCGCCCAACTCTTTGCTGAGTATATCTGCCAGACTGAAGAGGAAAAGGGAAAAAAGAAAAGAATTGCCTTTATTTCAGTGAGGCCGGATTGGACGGACAATAGAGGACTGCTCGGATATTACAATGTTCTGGACGAACGATACCACACCACCAGGCTTCTTGAACTTCTGCTTGACGCATCCGGAGAACCTGCCAAGCCGTTTTTCGTGATTCTGGATGAGATGAATCTGGCCAAAGTTGAACACTACTTTTCTGATTTTCTCAGCATACTGGAGAGTCGAACCTCGAACAACCCCAAGGGCGAAGCTATTCCGCTACATCCACTGAAAAAGGTCCACGCCGTCAACGGTCGCGAGATTCCAAAAGAAATCTACGTCCCCGCCAATGTGTTTTTCAGCGGAACCGTCAATGTGGATGAGTCGACCTATATGTTCAGTCCCAAGGTCCTGGATAGAGCAAATGTAATTGAATTTAACGAAGTAGATCTTAGGGCCTATGCCGGTGAATCAGTTTCTCAACAGAAAAATTTTTCCCTGCTGAATGGAAATGCGCTCGAAAAATTTTTTGCTCTATCTGATATTTCAGAATTTTGCAGTAAGTCTGATTATCTCGATCTTAACAGCGATGCCAGACAATATGTGAACGATATTTCAGATATCTTGAAGCAGTATAACCTGCACTTTGGTTATCGCGTCGCCAATGAACTGGGGCGATTCGTCAATCTCGCGTTGCAGGAGGTTGATAAGAGCTGCCTTGATGATGCATTTGATATCCAGGTCCTCCAGAAAATTCTACCCAAGATGCATGGTACCAGGGCAAAACTCGAAGAACCGATGCAACAGGTACTTGGCTTCTGCCATGGCGAAGATACTTCCTTTTCCGAAGACCTGGTAGAAACGGCATCTGCAAAACCCGAAACATTTCGTTTTCCACGATCAGCCCACAAAATCGCCCGTATGCTCAAGCAGCTATCCGTTCAAGGGTATGCCGGTTTTATCGAATAAGATGACGGTAAGTGCCTACGAGCCATCTCTTGAGATGGCATTTTCAGACAGCCCTGTTTTCCCCGAATCTCAAGAGGAGGCAGCACAATACGGGTGCGAAGAGGTGCTGGAAATTGAAGAGTGGCAGACTTTTTATGCCAGGTTTTATTCAAACCAGATCCCTTCCGCCATTGCCGAAAGTAAATGTGTAGTCAATCGGTATCCTGGATTTATCGAGTTGAATTTCGGCAATTTCGTCGGTCTTTCAAGGCTTGGCAAACTGCGGTTGCGGATCATCAACCGAAAAATCAGCGCCGATGTCTATGAGGCAATGCTCGATGAACTCGCGGAACGTTATGCCTCTCTTATTTTCAGCTTCGGCACTCCGGTGGGGCAGCATTACCAAAAAAGCGGCCTCGGCAGGGACGCATCTTTTATCGAGTATCTTTTTCTACGGAAATTTCTGCTTAACGATTCGCCTGATATCGAAGCGATAGGGAGTATGCTGGCTTATGAGCCTCACCGTATTTTTGTTAAGGAGATACAAACCTGCCCTATTGATCAGTGTCTGGGGGTTAACAGCGGTATCATCCAGACTTTGACAGGTGGTCCGGTAAAGGAACTCGCTGTGGGGCACCCCCTCGCACAAACAGGTCTTGGCACCATTTTTCGCAATGCAACTGGCAGAAATCTGTTCCCGTCTGCAGGGCGCCGTGAGGTAAAAACCCTTACGGTCGATACGTATGAGAATCGCTTTATAAAATTTTTTCTCGAAAGCTTGCAAACTAAAGTGGAGGGTTTGAAAAATTCTTTGGTTGGTCGCGGCGGTGGTTATTTTAACCCGGACATATCAACGGACCTTGATATTTTACATCAAAAAATTTCCCACGTCCTGTCACACAATATGTGGCGGGACGTCGGTGCTGTTGAATTTATTCCCGGCAACTCGCAAATTCTGCAGCGCAAAGATGGGTATAGTCAGCTATTCAAGCTCTATTCCCTGTTGCAGCTTGCCACCCGCTGCGATTTTCTTGCCACCGATTTCCAGGATCTGATCGAAATAAAGGATCTGCCAACCCTCTACGAGTACTGGTGTTTTTTTCAGGTGAAATCTCTTATGGACACCATATCTAAAGCTCAGAGCGTAAGCCGGATTATCAGTGACTCCCCGTTGCAACATGATTTAACAAAGGGTCTCCGGGTTGAGTATGAAAATGGCGCCGCACTGCTCTTCAATCATATCTATTCGGGTTCTCCCGGTATCCGGAAGCAGGTTGAGCCGGGTGGCTACAATCAAGGCGACAGTTATTCCCACAAATTTCGCCCAGACATAGTTATTGAGTATCAAGGCAGAAAACTCATCTTTGATGCCAAATACAAAGGCAAACGCTCCGGTTTCTACGGAAGTGACGAGCAGGGGGTAATAGAAAGCTGGAAAGACGAAGACATTGATAAGATGCACAGCTACCATGACGCCATCAGAGATGTTGCCGGAAGTTTTGTTCTCTATCCAGGCAATCTCACTATTGTTTATCCTGTTCACGGAAGCACGTGCACATGTGAGGGTGTTGGGGCAATTTCTTTAAAACCTGGTACCGGCACGATCATGGTGCCCCTTGAGCACAACCTCACCTATAAAATTATCGCTTCTTTTCTTAAGATCGGCAGAGAAGATCTTGTTGAACCCCAGATTATCTAAAATAAAACCAGCCTTTTTTGTCAGAATCTGTTAGCAGTGGGTGGTGACACTGCAGATTATTTTGATTTCTCGTAACGTTATTGTACACCCCTCGTGAGTGGTGGCTGCCGGGGCCGTGGACACGGCCCCGGCAGCCCTCCAGGCAGGAAACCTACTTCCTGAAAGGAGTTGCCTTGTGGTACTGTTTGTTGCCGCATCCGTCAAGGAAATTGCTCGTCTCGGCACCGCCTACCCCTGGAATAAACCATCGTGCTGTCCCCGGTGCGGTGGACGGTTGTGGTGGCATGGATTTGTTGTCGCCTGGTTTAGCTGCCTTTCTCATTGTGTCTATCTTCGACGTCTGTTCTGTTCGCAGTGCCGCGCCGTTCATCGGTTGAAACCACAGGGGTATTGGCCCCGGTATCGCAGTTCCAGTGCTGAGATTCACCAGGCAATTACCCACCGACAGAGCACAAAACGCTGGCGGCCCGATCTGCCGCGTTCGCGCCAACGCCAGTGGTGGCGTCGGCTAGGTCGGATGATTCGGCTGGTCTTCGGGATGTCCACTCAGCTTACCCACCGGGAAGGATTCACTCGACTCATTGCACGAAACATCATCCCGGTCACCCAAGCAATACACCATGACAATCGACACATCCATGACCCACCCTACCGTATTGTAGCTCTGCCCGGCGGCCTCTGAGCATGGTATCGGCAGACAGACTCGGATAACCCGACTCTGATACCCCATACCCAGGAGGACGCCCATGGAAGACGAAGCCTTACGTACCGAAGTTGCCCTGTTTCGCTTCGGAGTCATCAGCGAGTTGGTTGCATCACGACTCGAACCCGGTGAGTTGACCGAACTCATCTATCAAAAAAGTGAGCAGCACTGGCATATCCCCGGCTCTCATCGCACCCGGGTGTCGGCAGCCACCGTCAGGCGCTGGCTGCGACTCTATGAGCGGGGCGGCCGCGAGCTCAGTGCCTTGATGCCGGCCAGGCGGTGCGACCGGGGATGCTCTCGCACGGTCGATGATGAGACTCGCGGCGCCCTGATCCGGTTGCGCAAAGAACAACCAGGTTGGCCGGTCTGGCGGCTGGTGCAAGCACTTGCTGAAAAACAAGTAATCACACCCGGCACGACCCTGAGTCTCTCCACCGCCTATCGCATCCTCACCCAGGAAAAGCTTGACAGCGCCGCTCTGCACAAGCGAGCCCCGGTGGATCGACGGCGTTACGAGGCCGAATTCCCCAACGATATCTGGCAATCAGATATCATGCACGGCCCGCTGGTAAAAGGCACCGGCAAAAGGCGCAAAGCGTATCTGATCGCCATTCTTGACGATCATTCCCGGTTCATTACCCACGGCGAGTTCTTCTCTTCGGAAAAACTCGAATCCTGGCTCCAGGTCTTTCGCCAGGCCCTGCTTACCAGAGGACTGCCGCGTAAACTCTACGTGGACAACGGCGCCGCCTTTCGCTCACGCCATCTCGAACGAATCTGTGCCTCGCTCGGCATCGCCCTGATCCACAGCCGCCCCTATACCCCACAGGGGCGCGGCAAGATCGAGCGCTTCTTTCGCACCGTCAGATCCCGGTTTATCTCGCGCCTCGATGACCAACCCGACACCCTTGCTCAGCTCAATGAGCGGTTCCAGCACTGGCTGGAAACGGACTATCTGCATCGGGTTCATTCGGTCACCGCGATGACCCCGTTCAACCGCTTTGCCGCTCATCTTGAAATGATTCGCGAAGCACCCGCTGATCTTACTGATCACTTCCGTAAAGAAGTGCGGCGCCGGGTCAGCAAAGACCGGGTCGTCACCATCGACGGACGACTCTTCGAAGCCCCGGTTCAATTGATCGGTGAACGGGTCACGCTCTTGTTCAACGATGATCGGCCGGAACGGGTCGAAATCTTCTGTAAGGGGCAGTCGTGTGGTCTGCTCAGGCCGGTTGATCTGGTGGTCAACACCCTGGTGAAACGAACCAAAAACGGCGGTGAAGAGATGCTCGCCGAAACCTCGACATGCCGGCCGGGACGGCTGCCCTTTGATCCTAGCGCCGACGGAGGTGGATCATGAGCTATCGAACTTTCTTCGGCCTCAGTGCGGAGCCCTTCAGGGCTGATCTCGCCCTTGAGCAGGTGCTCACCACCCCGGAATTGCTCGGCGTCCAGCAACGCCTCGACTATGTCTTGCGTCTGGGCGCCATCATGCTTGTCACCGGCGAAGTCGGCGCCGGCACATCAACCGCCGTGCGCTACAGCTGTGGAACGCTTCATCACTCTCGGTACAAGACCCTGTGGGTCACCGCTTCAGCCGGCTCTATTCTCGAACTCTACCGCCAGCTCCTGGCCGAGCTTGACATCGCTACCGCATCGTCCTCACGGGCCGTATTGACCCGGCTGATCAGAGCACAGATCGACAGCCTGGTCGCCGGTAAAAAGCAGCAACCCCTGCTGATTATCGATGAGGCCTCACTGCTGCGCCTCGATGTCTTTGCCGAGCTCCATACCATCACCCAGTTCGAAGCCGACTCCAAACCGTGGCTGCCCATGGTGCTGGCCGGCCAGAATAACCTGGCGGAAAACCTGCTCTACCGTACCGCCATACCGCTGGCTTCTCGCATTGTTGCCAGAAGTCATCTGCCGGCGGTCACCCGCCAGGCGATGGGTGAGTATCTGGACCATCATCTCACCATTGTCGGAATAAAAAACTCACCCTTTACCGAACAGGCGGTAACCGCCATTCATCAGGGCTCCGGCGGGCTCTTTCGCAAAGCCAACCATCTTGCCCGCGGCGCCATGATCGCCGCTGCCGCCGAAAAAACACAAGAGGTAACAGCGGAGCATGTTCGGTGTGCCGACTCGGAGCTGCTGTAATTCAACCATCAAACACAAGGAGCACATCATGAAACCTGAACAGACCATCCAGTTTCTTGCCGAATTGCTTGAACTGGCTGAAGAACTAAACCGTATCGTCAAACAGTATTGCCGACTCGTAACCACTGATCAATCTGGACACGGACACTACGCAGAGAAGAAGGACTCAGAATATGATGCATTGTTCTGAGTAAATCTGTACTCTAGTCGTGCCGAGATGCTCCCCCCGGGCGGCGCTACGCGACGCACGCCCGGGGGGGACGCCTGCAAAATATTCTGATATCACTGGTAAGATATTCAGACAAATGCTGTGCATTTAATGTGAGAATCAACAGATATGCCGGAGCCCGCCGAGATCGAGCCAGAACCCGAGACCATCGAGGTACCCGCCCACACCCGTACAAAGCGAGGAAGAAAACCCTTGCCGGAGGAATTGCCCCGGGTTGAGCTCGTCCACGATATAGACGAAGCGGACAAGCAGTGTGGCTGTGGTGCACCCTTGTCAAAGATCGGCGAAGATGTCTGTGAGAAGCTTGATATCATTCCGGCGGTGATCCGGGTAATCAGACATGTCCGGCCTAAGTATGGATGCCGGCAGTGTGAAGGAATTGAGACCAAGAACGCGACGGTAACGATTGCTCCGGCGCCGAAGCAGATTATTCCCAAAGGTATTGCCACCGCCGGTTTACTGGCCCACATACTGACTGCCAAGTTCTGTGATGCGCTGCCGTTTTACCGGCAGGAGAAGCAATTTGCCCGATTGGGCGTGGAGCTTGGCCGGGCGACCATGGGAAACTGGGCGATAAAGGCGGCTACCGCCTGTGGGCCGGTGCTGGCACTGTTACATACTGAAATTCGTTCCGGCCCGTTGATCAACATAGACGAAACAACGGTGCAGGTGCTTGACGAACCGAACCGTTCGCCGACCACGAAGTCGTACATGTGGGTATGCCGTGGCGGGCCGCCGGATAAACCGGTAATTATCTATCGCTATGCACCGAGCCGCTCATCCACGGTGGCCCAGGCATTGTTACAGGGGTACAAAGGGGTGGTGCAGACCGATGGCTATGTCGGATATGACTATCTTGATCACCACCCGGACGTACTCCATGGCGGATGTCTGGCGCATGTCAGGCGGAAGTTCGATGAAGCCAAAAAAGCGCGAGGCAAGACGGCGACCAAGACCGGCGGAGCCGATGTGGCGTTGCACTATATCGGCGCCCTCTACCGGATTGAATCCGAGGCAAAGAAGGCCGAACTCTCGGCAGAGGAGCTGGTAAAAATACGGCAAGAAAAAGCCAGGAAAATCTTTGCCGAATTTTACGCATGGTTGGCCAAAAAGAAAACCCAGGTGGTTCCCAAGAGCTTGCTGGGTAAGGCGGTTAACTACGCATTGAGCCAATGGGCTCGGCTACTGGTGTATCTCGATCACGGCTCTATGACCCCCGACAACAACCGGGCCGAGAATGCGATCCGCCCCTTTGTGTTGGGCAGGAAGAACTGGTTGTTTGCCGGCACCCCCGAAGGTGCTCAGGCCAGTGGTGATCTGTTCAGCCTGATCGAAACCGCCAAGGCCAACGGCCTGGAGCCTTACAAATATCTTCGCTATCTCTTTGAAAAAATCCCGTGTGCAACAAGTGAAGATGATTACCGAGCACTGCTCCCCAGTCAGCTAAAACCCGCCGATCTCGACATCGGTGATCGGGTGACGGGTGTTTAATTAAGCGCTTACTTTGAAAAAGCTACACACTATGGGCATTGGAGGGGCCCCCTGTGTCAGAGTAGTTGTCGCCTCCCCAAACCAAAGAAAAATATCGTTGTCGATTTGTTTATTGGGATAACGCCTTGGTGGTTTTTCGATATACCACTTCTCTATACATTGCAAGGCACAGGTATGGATATTTGGTTACAATCCACCCCTGTGTATAAAAACTGGAGTAAGCCTATTGTCTATAAATGCAACAATCCTATCTTCTTACTGATACTACATTGAGAATTTGATTGTTTTGTGATCCATCTCCTTCAAAATTAGCCCAGACAACTTTATCTAAGCTGAATGCCGTAAGTCCTACAGCCAGCTGCCTGTCTCCTTGTGTCTCGTTAAAAAGAGCCCGAATTTCTGCATTATTGGCTAGTTTCCCACAAGCAGATCCCGTAACATTTTTCAGCCACATGCCGGCAGCTTCCACGAGTTGTATCTGCATCTGACCACAAGTTGTAACCGCGAATGACATTGATGAAGATACTACAAGAAATGAGCAAATCACAAGAGCCTGGACGATCTTTTTCATACTTTCCTCCTTTTAGATTGTTAATGCTTCTGATATTTTAGATATCAGAAGGTTTTAGTAACTACTGTTGCTGCTTTAATCACCGTGCCTGCCTGTATATCTCTTCTAATTCAGATATCGTTAGCCCTGTAAAAGGATCGATGTAATTTGGATCCTTCCGAGCCTCTCTCCATTTGGCATGCAATTCGTCTACTTCCACAATTGTAAGTCCCGAGAAATGATCGATGGCCTCTGGCTTCTTCAACTCTTCTGCTTTTTTGGCGTGTAGCCTGTCGATTTTTTTTCTCGTTAACCCAGTGAACACATCAATTGATTCAGGATCGCTGTACTTTTTTTGGTGCTCGCGCAACATTTCCTGCACTTCTGCCACTGGGAGGCCGGTGAAAGCGTCGATGGCGCCGGGTTCAGCGAGTCGCTGTCGGCGCTCTTCATGCATTCTGGCAACTTCTTCTTTGGGAAGGCCAGTAAAGATATCTATTTTTTTGCCTCCAGTTTCGCCGACCACCAGCACCGAGTCTCCTAGTTTTTCGCCAAAGACGCGGACTATCATGGTATTTTGCGTTTCGTTTACGTAAAATGAGTGATTATAATCCCTAAGAACGCGAGAGAGGAAGTGATCTACTTCATCTACACTGAAGTTTCCGTAAACCTTAATAGAAAGTAGATCCTCTGGTACCTCTATCTGGTATCCACTCAGTGAGCTGAGATCTTTTAACACATTTTCAAAGGTCTCCCCGGAGTATACTTTTTCGGCTGCACTTTGCTCTGCAAGCACCCTTATGCTAGGCACCATGAGAATAGTTAGAGCTATGAGGGGCACTAAGGTGTGATGAAAAATCGATCTATTGAGAATCATTTATCTTAGTTTTCGCTATGGTATATTGTTATCTCACTGGTAAGTAAACACTACATAGAGTAATGTTCAAGAAAAAAATTGGCAATAAATTAGCTACCGCAATCCCTCTAAAGTACCCTATAGGCCATTTTGTCTGTTATCTGGTTGGAAATATGAGAAAAAATGGTCAAACAGACTCAACGAAACGTGTGTTCTTGCTGATTCCCTGAGCAAGAATTTCATCATAACGTTCTAGCCCTTCATCGGTTGGCCCATCGAAGAGAAGGTTACCTCGATCAAGCAGGATTATCCGTTTGCACAGGGACTTGACCGATTTACGGTCATGTGAAACGAGAATCAAGGTTTTACCACTTGAGGTCAGTTTTTCCAAGCGTTGTCTTGATTTCTCCTGAAATCCGGCATCGCCTACGCTCAAAACCTCGTCGATGAGGATGATGTCGCCGTCAACCGCGGTGGCTACTGAAAAGCCGAGCCTGGCGGACATACCTGAGGAGTAATTCTTTAGCGCCGTATCCATGAACTCGGCAAGTTCGGCAAAATCCACGATACCATCGTACAGTTGGTCCACGTCCTTTTTTTTCCGGCCCAGAATGGCGCTGGTGAGGTAGATGTTCTCCCTGCCGGTAAGCTCAGGATTGAACCCGGCGCCAAGCTCGATAAGCGGTGCGACTCTGCCGTTGACCTGACACATGCCGGTGCTTGGTTCGTAGATTCTGGCAATGAGTTTGAGCAGGGTGCTTTTCCCCGAGCCGTTACGACCGACGATGGCGATTGATTCACCAGGCGTTATAGCAAAGGATATATCGCGCAGCGCCCACAGAATTTTGTAGTCATGTTTGCCATGAATGCGCCGAAGAAGTGTTTCTTTGAGCGTTGATACCTGCTCAAAATAGACGCGGAAATTCAACCCCACACGCTCCAGATAAACCGATCCAGTCATATGTATGTCGTCACGCAATGGATTCCTGCCCAGCGGTTTATAGTGGTTGGCGCCGTTTCCTGTCTTCTTGATGAACTGGAACTATTTATTGTTAAACCCGAATTACGAAATGTTTCTCATAGCGGGAAAATACCAAAAAACCAATGATCAATGAAGTCACTGAGAGCGATACCGCGATCAGGACCGTTTCCAGGCTCGGGAGGTGCCTATGGTATATAGGGTCGCGAAAGCAGGCAATATAATAAGAGAGCGGGTTTAACAGAAGGAATTTTCGCATGCCATCAGGCATGAAATCAATGGTGTATAGAATTGGTGAGGCATAAAACAATGCCCGCATGAGTACATCGGTCATGTGGCTGAAGTCTCGAAAAAACACGTTGATACAGGCAAAAAAGAAGGAAAAACCGGTAACGAACACAAAAAATATCAGGCATGCCATGGGCAGAAACAGGATGGATGCGTTCAGACCTGGACCGATAATGTGCACCAGAAAGAGCAAGGGGATCAAGGCGAACAAAAAATTGATGAGATTTGCCAGAACAGTGGCCAGAGGAAGAATGGCCTTGGGAAAATAGACTTTGCGGATCAGGCTCCCTTTGCCGACTATGGACATGAGTGATGAACTGATGGATTGTTCAAAAAAATTCCATGGCAGCAGGCCGGCCAGCAGCAAAATGGCAAAATCTTCAACACCGAAACGAAACACCGTCGAAAATACCACGGTGATTACGCTCATGGTCAGTAACGGGTTCAACATGGTCCATACAAAGCCAAGAATCGAGCGGCGATAACGCAACCGCAGCTCGGTAACCACTAGGTTTATCAGCAGCGACCGGTATTCGTATACTTCCTTGAGGCTTGTCGTGATAGTGGTGTGTCTTATCATGAGCTGTGTTGCATTCATCTGCAATGCCGAAGAATTTGACGTTGCGATCACCATTGCCTGGCCTTTACGAAAAACAGTCCCTAGCCGGAGAATTAAAGGGCTCGGACAATTATACAAACGCCCGATTATCGCTTGTTATGCAGCTATGCCCTGTATCTCCTGCTGCCAGTGGGTGGGGCCGGTTTTGTGAATCGATTCACCGGTGCTGTCCACCGCCACCGTTACCGGCATGTCCACCACTTCAAATTCATAGATGGCCTCCATGCCCAGATCGGCAAAGGCTACGACGCGTGATTTTTTGATTGCTTTGGCTACCAGATAAGCGGCGCCGCCCACCGCCATAAGGTAGACGGCCCGGTGCTTTTTGATTTGTTCGATGGCGGCATCACCCCGTTCCGCTTTACCGATCATACCGATGAGCCCGGTGCGGGCAAGCATCATTTCGGTGTAAGAATCCATCCGGGTAGCGGTGGTGGGGCCGGCGGGACCGACGACCTCACCTTCGATAGGATCTACCGGGCCGACATAATATATAAAGCGGTTGGTGAAATCAACCCCGTTGGGAAGCGGTTCACCTTTGTCGAGCAGCTCTTTGATACGGCGATGAGCGGCGTCGCGTCCGGTTAAAATAGAGCCGCTGAGCAGTATCGTGTCGCCGGCCTGCCAGGACTGGATCTCTTCTCTGCTGATAGTGTCGATATTGACCCGTTTGGCTTCATTTTGCCCGCTCAGGGCAATCTCCGGCCAGCGATCGATGGCCGGCGGCTCAAAGGTGGCGGGGCCGCTGCCGTCCAGGGTGAAGTGGATATGGCGGGTGGCCGCGCAATTGGGGATCATGGCCACCGGCAAGGATGCCGCATGGGTGGGAAAATCGCGGATTTTCACATCCAGCACGGTGGTCAGACCGCCGACACCTTGCGCACCGATGCCAAGTTTGTTTGCCGCCTCATAAATTTCAAGACGCAAGGCTTCGACGGTGGTGGTTGGGCCACGTTCGATCAGTTCATGGATGTCGATGGGCTCCATCAGCGATTCCTTGGCCATGACCACTGCCTTGTCGATGGTGCCGCCCACCCCGATGCCGAGAATACCCGGGGGCACCAGCCGGCGCCCATGGTGGGAAGGGTGCTGGTGACCCAGTCGACGATGGAAGCGGCCGGGTTGAGCATGGCCATTTTGCTCTTATTTTCCGAGCCGCCGCCTTTGGCGGCAACGTCGATAGAGATAGTCGAGCCGCTGACGACCTCCACATGAACCACGGCGGGGGTGTTGGTTTTGGTGTTGGTCCGAGCGCCCAGCGGATCAGCAACAATTGATTTGCGCAGTGGATTGCTGGGATCGCTGTAGGCCAGCGCGACCCCTTCGTCGATTATCTCCTGAAGCGGCCGGTCGGAATCGATACGGCATTGCATCCCGAGTTTGACGAAGACGTTGACGATGCCGGTATCCTGGCAGATCGGCCGCTTGCCCAGAGCACACATACGGGAGTTTACCAGAATCTGGGCAATGGCGTCCCTGGCACCATCACTTTTTTCGCGCTGATAGGCTCGGTACATGGCCTGGACGAAATCATCCGGGTGAAAATAGCTGATAAACTGGAGGCTGTCGGCAATAGAGGTGATGAGGTCTTCGGCTTTGATGAGGTTCATGAGTTTTCTCTTTGGAAATAGGTGAGTAACAATCAATGTCTGATTCGACAGCGGGCGTGATAAAAACCGGCGGCAACGGTAATGTTGGGCATCACAACGGAATCTTTACCAAGCACGGTTCCGGGGCTGGTCACCGAGTTACAGCCGGTCTGCACGCCGTCGCCGAGAATGGCGCCCAGCTTGCGCCGGCCGGAGTCGATGAATTCATTCTCGGCTTGTACCTGGACGTTGCCCGGGGTAAACTTGAAGTTGGCGAGCTTGGTGCCGGCCCCCAGATTCACCCCGCTGCCGAGAATAGAGTCACCGACATAGGCAAAGTGGCCGGCCTTGGCATCATCGAGGAAAATCGAGTTTTTTACCTCGGTGGCATGGCCCACCACCGCTCGTTTGCCGATCATGCAATTGCCGCGCAGGTAGGCACCATGGCGGATTTGGGCACCGTCATCGAGGATCACCGGGGTCTTGATAAAGGCACCGCTTTCGATGAGCACACCTGCACCGATACGCAGTTGGGCGCCGATAATGGTAACTCCGGCCATAATCAGGCTGGCGCCTTGCAGAATTTGTCCATTATGTGAAACCAGAAATTCTTCCACGCCTGCCGGGTCCAGATCGATAGTGCAACTATCACCGTCTATGAAACGTGATCCATGCACTACCACCGGCCGCGCCAGCGGCACACCACTATCTATCAGAGGTGATGGCCGGCAGTCCGCCAACAGGTTTTGCAGGTAAGCGCCGAGCTTGTCCAGGGCCGACCATGCCGGCAATTCGGCGTCAAAGAGTTCCTGGTGTTCACCTGATGCCTGGTCGAACAGATCGGTGATACCAAGCATGGGTGACGTCAACATATGGATACCATGGGATCTCGGTTGTGGTGATTTCGTAGTTATCATCCAATCAATAGTACAACAAAGCCTGAAACGGCAAGTATTTTAATTACCGCGAATATGGTCGATGACACCCGTTTGGAGTGGTTGACGCTGGTATGCCAGATGTTTAGTTTTGCATTTAAATTAGAACAATTTATGTGAATATCTATCGGCGTTTAGCCGGCTCGTAACTACTTACCAGGAGAATTTTGTGGAACTTGACGACTCCCTCAGCATCGGCATGGATGACCTTTCCGCTCATGATGAGGTGGAGATACCCAGCGAATTGCCGATGATGGCGGTGCGCGATGTAGTTATTTTCAACTACATGATCATTCCGCTTTTTGTCGGTCGCCCCAGTTCGGTGGAGGCGGTGAACGAATCCTTGAAGGCGGATAAGCTGCTCATGCTGGTTACCCAGCGTGATGCCACCAAGGACGATCCCGGGCCTGAAGATCTGTACGAGATCGGCATGGTGTGCATGATTATGCGTACCCTCAAACTCCCCGACGGACGCCTCAAGGTGCTGGTTCAGGCCATGTCCAAGGCGAGAATCACCGAATACAAGCGATCCGAGCCATCTTATCAGGTGGCGGTGGAGGTGGTTGAAGAGGAAGAACCTGGAGAGATTTCCGTTGAGGTGGAAGCACTGATGCGTACCGTGCGTGAGCAGACCGAGAAAATCATGTCGCTGCGCGGTATCCTCTCCGCCGATCTGATGATGATCATCAACAACATTGAGGATCCCGGCCGGCTCGCCGATCTGATCGGCTCCAACCTGCGGCTGAAAATCCCGGAGTCCCAGGCGATTCTCGAAGAGATCAATCCTCTCAGGCGGCTGCGGCTGGTGAACACCCTGTTGGGCAAGGAGCTTGAGGTTTCCACCGTGCAGGCAAAAATCCAGAACGAAGCCAAGGAGGAGATGAGTAAATCGCAGCGGGAATACATCCTGCGTGAACAACTCCATGCCCTGCAGAAAGAGTTGGGTGATACCGATGACCGGCTCCAGGAAATCGAAGAGCTGGAGGAAAAGATTAAAAAAACCAAAATGCCCAAGCCGGTGCGCAAAGAGGCCAAAAAACAGTTGCGCCGGATGGAGATGATGCACCCCGACTCATCCGAGGCCACCATCGTCAGAACCTATATCGACTGGATTCTTGACGTGCCATGGAAAAAATCCACCAAGGACCAGCTTGAGCTGCCGCTTGCCAAACAGGTGCTGGACGAAGATCATTTTGGTCTGGAGCGGGTCAAAGAGCGCATTCTCGAATTTCTTGCGGTGCGCAAGCTCAACCAGTCCACCAAAGGGCCGATCCTTTGTTTCGTGGGGCCGCCGGGCGTCGGTAAGACGTCTCTTGGGCAATCTATCGCCCGCGCCATGGGGCGCAAGTTTCATCGCATCTCTTTAGGTGGCATGAAAGACGAGGCGGAAATCCGTGGCCATCGGCGCACCTATATCGGCGCCATGCCGGGACGCATCGTCCAGGGGCTGAAGACGGTGGGGTCCAACAACCCGGTTTTCATGATGGATGAGATCGACAAGGTCGGTGCCGACTACCGCGGTGATCCCTCATCGGCCCTGCTGGAGGTGCTGGATCCGGAACAGAATGTGGAATTTTCCGATCATTATCTGAATCTGCCGATGGATCTCTCCAAGGTGATGTTCATTACCACCGCCAACATGAGCGATACCATACCGGGGCCGTTGCTTGACCGGATGGAGGTGATCCGCCTCACCGGCTACACCCAGGAAGAAAAAGTCGAAATAGCCAACCGCTATCTCCTGCCGCGCCAGGTGAAGGAAAACGGCCTGAAAAAACGGCTGGTGCGGATGGGTGATGAGACCATTAACCGCATTATTTCCTACTACACCCATGAGGCTGGATTGCGCAACCTGGAGCGGGAAATCGGCAAGATTTGCCGCAAGATCGCCCGCAAGATAGCCGAAGGCGGCAAAGGCCCTTACACCGTCTCCACAAAAAATCTGGACACCTACCTTGGACCCCCTAAGGTGATTCCCGAGACGGAAATTGAGTCCCTGCAACAGCCCGGTTTGGTTACCGGTCTGGCCTGGACGGAAATTGGCGGAGAAATCCTGCATATCGAGGTTAATCTGATGCCCGGCAAGGGCAAGCTGATCATGACCGGCCAGCTTGGCGAGGTGATGAAGGAGTCGGCGCAGGCGGCGCTCACCTACTGCAGAAGCAGAACTGAGTCCCTCAAGATAGATAAAAATTACTTTGAAAAAACCGATATCCACGTCCATGTTCCGGCCGGCGCCATCCCCAAGGATGGACCCTCGGCCGGAATAACAATTGCCACCGCACTCTATTCCGCTGTCTCGCAAAAGGTGGTGAACAGTGATCTGGCCATGACCGGCGAAGTGACGTTGCGCGGGCGGGTGCTGCCCATCGGCGGCTTGAAGGAAAAAGCCCTGGCCGCGGTACGGGCCGGGGTCAAGCGGGTGATAATACCTTCCAGAAACAAGCAGGAATTGGTGGAGATTCCGGAAAACGTGCGTGACCAGCTCCAATTTTTTCCGGTTCAGAGCATGGATGAGGTGATCAGTATCGCCTTCGGTTCAACCACTCGCAAACCACGCAGACGCTCACCGGTTAAGCGGGAGAATCGGACCGCGCCGCCGGCGTGAAAGCGGGCCGACGGTGGCTGCTGTCCGCGGCGCTGGCGGTGGTGGCGGCACTTGGCGCCGGTATGGGCTGGTTTGCTCTGTATGCCTATTCGCCGGGGCCCCTCCAGAGTGAACCAAGCCGGATCGTTACGATCCCGCGTGGTTCCTCACTGGCCGAAATAGAGTCAATTCTCGTCGGTCAGGGGCTGCTCACGCCAAGCCGTGGATTTGCCCCACTGGCGTATCTCATGGATGCGGCGACCCGTTTGCCTGCCGGGGAGTTTGAGTTGCCCACCAACCAGACGCCGGTGGCGCTGATCCGCGGTCTCGAGAAGGCCCGGCCCATCCACTATGCGGTAACTGTTCCAGAAGGACTCACCATAGAGCAAACCGGTGCCGTCTTTGCCGATAAAGGAATTACCGATTTTGACGAGTTTGTCCGGCTTGCCGGCAGCCCCGCCTTTGCCATGCGCCTTGGACTGGTCGACGCCGCCGATCTGGAAGGGTACCTCTACCCCGATACCTACTATTTCACCAAGCCGGTCCCCGAACCCGAGGCCCTGCTGACAATGCTGGTGAATCAGGCTCTCGCGGTATATGACGAGGTGGGGCAAGAGACTACCGATTTGAGCCGTCATGAGTTGTTCACTTTGGCCTCGATAATTGAAAAAGAGACCGGGGCGCCCCAGGAGCGGCCGCTGATCGCCGGGGTGTTTTACAACCGGCTGGCTACCGGTATGCGGCTGCAGTCAGATCCCACCATCCTGTTTGGCCTCGGCCGGGTTGGCGGCGCCATCTCAAAGTCCGATCTGGACAGTGACACCGCCTATAACACCTACCGTATCTCCGGCCTGCCGCCCGGGCCCATCTGCAGCCCCGGCCGTGCCGCCCTGCATGCGGCGATGCATCCCGCCACCACCGATGCCTTCTATTTTGTCTCCAAAAACGACGGCACTCACCAGTTTTCCAAAACCCTGAAAGAACACAACCGTGCAGTTCGAAAGTACCAGCGGTGAGCCAGGTTCGGGTGCGCCGAGTAATGTGCATACACGGCTCTATAAAGTCCGGGAAGAACAAGACCGACCGCGACCATGGTATTTTTGAACCCCATGAGGTATAATTAAAGAATCGAGTCTGGAATTGCGTCTTGAGTTGGAACTGCGAAATTAACCATACCATCAAAGCGTCAGAGCAATAGAGATGAACCAAAACGTTATGGACAAATTAACAGCCGTTGCTGATAAGCTGCGTCGACGCTATACCGTCAGTCGGATCGGCGTGTTTGGTTCCCATGCCAGAGGCGATCACAATGGGGCAAGTGACGTCGATGTACTGGTGGAGTTTGCGGAACCGACGTTTGACAATTATATGGACCTTAAATTCGAATTGGAGGAACTGTTTCAGAGGCCGGTTGATCTGGTTATGGCGGATTCAGTTAAGCCTCGTCTCAGATCGATCATTGCCAAAGAGGTCATCTATGCCGAGGGATGAGCGCCTCTATCTTGATGATATCCTCGATTCAATTGCTCAGATCCGAGAATATTGCGCTGATATGAGCTACCACACATTCACTCAAGACAGGAAGACCCAGGATGCAGTGGTGCGAAACCTCGAAATCATCGGAGAAGCAGTACGACGTCTGCCGGAAACTTGCAAGGAACGTGCAAATGATATTGAGTGGCGTAAGATCATGGCGTTGAGAAATATACTGGCGCATGAATATTTCGGAGTGAGCCTCCCCGTGGTGTGGGATGTGGTTCAGCATAAATTAGGCCGCTTGGAAACGACATGTATGGTGTTAATGGCTGAACTCAATGGTGATGAGTAGTTTGCTTGTCCTTTGGGCTTCCCGGCATCAAAGCTCAGTCGGTTATATTGTGCTGCCATGCTCCCTCTTTTGCGTCATGACGCGAGGTCACTTTCGATTGTAAGTTAAACAAACTCAGTGGCAAAATCGGTCTGTTCAGGTAATCTATGCCGATGGACAGGTGTTACCGAACCCATAGCAGTGTGCTCCCCCCTTCCCACCAGCGGTACCCATGAAAGTATCTCTGCATCAGCTCAACCCGATTATCGGTGATTTTTCCGGCAATTGCGCCAAAATCCTCGCCGGTGCCAGGCGTGCCGCCGATGGTGGGTGCGATCTGGCCATTTTTCCTGAGCTCTGCGTTTCGGGCTATCCGCCCCTTGATCTGCTGGAGCGTTCCTCCTTCGTGGCTGACCATCATCACGCCGTGGCGGCTCTGGTAACGCAGTTGCCCGATATTGATGTGATGTTCGGTTGTTTTGAGTCCAATGATACACGTCCGGGAAAACCATTGTATAACAGCGTCATGGTTGCCCGTGGCGGCACCATTGTTCACAAGACAAGAAAACGGCTGTTGCCCGCCTACGACGTGTTTGACGAAAACCGCTATTTTCAGCCGGGCGATTTCGCTGGGCCGCTGCGCCTCGGCGACGCGGTTTTCGGGATCACCGTGTGCGAGGATATCTGGCACGACGCCGTCGATGAATATCAGGTAGACCCGGTTGCCGAGCTGTTTGAAACAACCGGCGAAGGTGGCAAGCCCCCAGATTTTCTCGTCAACGTTTCGGCCTCGCCCTTTGATCTGGAAAAAGGGGCGGTACGCGACCGGTTGTTCGGCGAGGTCTGCCGGCGCTACGCGAGGCCGCTTTTTTTCGTCAACCAGGTGGGCGGCCAGGACTCACTGCTCTTTGACGGGGCCAGTGCGGTTTACAATACAGACGGCACCAAGATCCAAGCGGCCAGCCAATTTGCCGAAGACATGGTCGTGGTGGAAACCGACGATTTTTCCGCATCATCCGCCGTCATCAACACCTCCTCCACCGTGCGGTTGGCTCATGACGCGCTGATTATGGGCATCTCCGACTATCTCGGTAAAAGCGGCTTTACATCAGCGCTGGTTGGGCTCTCTGGTGGCATCGATTCGGCCGTGACCCTGGCCCTGGCCGTCCGCGCACTGGGCCGCGAAAACGTTATGGGGGTTGCCATGCCGTCGCGGTTCAGCTCGGCCGCTTCCATCGAAGATGCCCGCGAACTTGCAAAACGGTTTAGATGTCGGTTCGAGGTGCTGCCCATTGAACTGGTGGTGGAACAGTTTCAGGGATTGCTCGCCCCCCTGTTTGCGGGTTGCGGCGAAGATGTTACCGAGCAAAATATCCAGGCGCGTGTGCGCGGCACCCTGCTGATGGCACTGTCCAACAAGTTCGGTCACCTGCTGCTGGCCACCGGCAACAAGAGTGAGCTGGCGGTGGGCTACTGCACCCTGTATGGCGATATGAGCGGTGGCCTGGCGGTGTTGGCCGATGTCCCCAAACAGCTGGTCTACCAACTGGCCTACTTCATCAACGAGCAGCGAGAACTGATTCCCACCTCCATCATCGACAAGCCGCCCTCAGCCGAATTGGCCCCCGGCCAGCGCGACGACGATGATCTGCCGCCCTACGAACTGCTCGATCAGATTCTTGAACTATACCTCGAAGAGGGGGTGGGCAGCGATGAATTGATCGAGCGTGGATTCGATGCCGCGGTCGTCACCGATATCGTCGGGCGAATTCACCGCAACGAGTATAAACGCAAACAGGCTCCCATGGGGTTGAAGGTGTCGAGCAAGGCCTTTGGCATCGGCCGGCGCCTGCCCAATGTTCAGAAGTATCTCAAATGAAGAGTTTTTTCAGCCGCTTCAGCGTTCTCCGGCGCCCTAAAAAACAGATCCTGAGCGGGGTCGCTTTCGTCGGCTTTATTATGCTGATCACCGGCGCGGTCTATCAGGAGCAGACGATCGAGCGCCCCACCCAGATGGTGATCACCACCGCCGGCCGGATCGATATGTGTCAGTTTTGCCATGATCAGGAAAAACTCGATCCCGCCCACGACGCCGCCGTGCTCGGCTGCGCCTCATGCCACCTTGGTGATCCGCTCGCCATCACCAAGGACAAGGCGCACGCCGGCATGATCCTCAACCCCGGTGATCTGCGCATTGTCCACAAAACCTGCGGGGTGAATGAATGTCATCCCGGTGATGTGAAAAAGGTGCACAACTCGCTTATGGCCACCAATCGCGGCATTCTCGGCACCCTGCTTTACTACTGGGGGGAGAGCGATTCCCAGGACACCGAGCTGACCGTCAAAGACCTTATCGATTCCGGCGAGAACTCCCAGGCCCTGGACTATTTTCGTAAATTGTGCGGCACCTGTCACCTCTGGAAACAGAAAAACGATCTGCCCGGCGTCCCCGCCTTTTTCAACGAAAAGGGCGGCGGCTGTTCGGCCTGCCACTACCGGATGCCGGCCGGACACCAGCGGCCCGGCCTGTTTGACGACGAGTGGGCGACGGCCACCGAGACGGAGCAGGTAATTCATCCGCTTATCGACCAGAAATTTGACGACCAGAACTGTATTCGGTGCCACAACCGCTCCGGCCGGATCGGTCTCGCCTATATCGGCGTCTTTGAGTCGGAAGGCTACGGCACCCCCTATGAGGATGGCGCTCTATCATCGCAGCAATTGCCGGGCGAGCGATTTTATCTGGAACTGGCCGATGATATCCACCACCGCAAGAATATCGCCTGCATCGACTGTCACACCCGCGAAGAGGTGATGGGCGACGGCACCAGCTACGCCCACTACGAGGAACAACTTGAGATATCGTGTGAGGTGTGCCACAGCACAAATCCCGGCACCACCCGGAAGAACAACCTCATGACCAACGTTATCGAGGAAGACGGACGCTGGAAGCTGTTGAGCAAACGCGATCCAAACATCGATTTCCCCATCAATCCGCCCGCCTCAGGAGTCTGTGACTTTGCCGGCCACAAGCGGGTCACCTGCGAGGCCTGCCACTCCACCTGGGTGCCGCAATGCTACGGCTGTCACGCCCGCCGCGACGCCTCAAAAACCCATATCGACAAGCTCAGCCTGGAAGAGACCCCGGGGCGCTGGGAGGAGGGCCGTTCATACATCCGCTATCTCAAGCCCATGCTGGCCATCTGGGGCGAGGAGGTGGTGGTGGTGACGCCGGGCTGTCAGGATATGGTCACCTTCGTGGATGAAGAGGGCAGTGTAACGGATAGTTTCAACCGCTTTACCATGGCCGCCATCAATCCCCACACCACCCAGGAAAAGGGCCGTACATGTGTCGATTGTCACGCCTCCACCAAGACGGTGGGCCTCGGTGAGGGAACCCTGCGGGTTAAAAACGGTGTCGTCCAGTTCACCCCGCAACATCGGGGCGAACCCACCGCCTCCGGCCACACCCCGGGTCTGGACACCTTCGTCACCTTGGATGGCACACCGCTTCAGCACGGCTCGCGGGAAAATCTGCGACCCTTCAACGGCGATGAATTGCGCCGCATCTTGCGGGTCGGGCTCTGCGTGGGCTGCCACGACTCCTATACCGATCCCGCCTGGAAAACCTATACCGAAGAGAGCGTCTGCCCGGATCCTCGCGGCGCCAGCGAATTTACCACCGCCCGCTGGCCGACCCCGGTTCCGCGGCAGGGGGAAGAAAAACTTTAGGAAATTTGTAATTTACATAAGGGAGGTACTCTATGAGCTATGAGAGCGTGATCATTGCAAAGGATAAGGAACTGATCGGCGCCATCACCCTCAACCGGCCCGAAAAACTCAACACCTTTACCACCCAGATGGCCACTGAGCTCTATCATGCGCTGCGGGAGTTTGATGATGATCCTGAGGTACGGGTTATTCTTCTCAAAGGGTCCGGTAAAGCCTTTTGCGCCGGCATCGATATCAATGAGCTTGAAGGCAAGACCGCCCTTGAATACCAGGCATGGATCGAGAAGATGGAGCAGCCGCTGGTTGCCATATCGAAAATGACCAAACCGGTGATTGCCCAGGTGCAGGGAGTCGCCGCCGCCAACGGCATGGGGCTGGCGGTGGCCGCTGACCTGAGTATCGCCGCGGAAAATGCAAAAATGGGATTGACCGCCATTAATGTGGGCCTCAACTGTGTCGGCCCGGTGATTCCCGTGGCCAGATCGATTGGCCGGAAAAAGGCGCTCGAGCTTCTGCTCTACGGCGATCTCATCAAAGCCCCACAGGCCATGGAGATGGGGCTGATCAACCGGACAGCGCCGGCCGACAGCCTCGAACAAGAGGCCTATGAATGGGCGGTGAGTCTTGCCAGAAAAAGTCCGGTGGCCGTGCAGATTGCCAAAAAGGCGTTTTACGCCGCGGAGGACATGAGCTATCACAAACAATTTGAGTACATGAACGAGGCCTTTGCCCGGCTCTGCTCCACCCACGACGCAAAAGAGGGGGTTGCCGCCTTTCTGGAAAAACGAAAACCGCACTGGAAGCAGTGTTGACCGACAACGACGGAGAGCGGAAAGATAGACAATATTGATGGGTTAATTGCGAAAGCCCCAGCACTGCAAAAGCCATAACCGTCTGTAGCGGCTTTTCAACCGGGTTGCTGTGTAGTCGATAGTCGCGTAAGAACATGATGGACTCGTAAAAGCCTTGAATTTGCCTGCCAACATCATTCCCGCCCTCGATAACAACACTCAAGGGCAGGCTGCAGCGGGAATCCAGTAATTTCAAATGATTCTGGATTTCGGTTCAACTCCACAATGACCGTAAATGGGGTTTTTACGACGCCATCAGAACATAACGGTTCTATACAATCCAGTGGATAAGCGTCCAGGAGCAGAAACCCGCTGATGTGCCGACAGCTAAGATGAGAACGACACAACCGGTTTTTTGGGATAACGGTTCTTCCTCACCATCGAAAAGCAGTATCGTTTCGATAACTCCGTCATCATCATCTTCGAACAGGTCGAGAGGATCTTCATCATAGCTCATAATCCATGCCCTCCTCATCGGCTTTTGAACTGCCAGCTGCAAATGGCCTCTTCCCCATCAGATTGTTGATTCTCACATTAAATGCACAGCATTTGTCTGAATATCTTACCAGTGATATCAGAATATTTTGCAGGCGTCCCCCCGGGCGTGCGTCGCGTAGCGCCGCCCGGGGGGAGCATCTCGGCACGACTAGAGTACAGATTTACTCAGAACAATGCATCATATTCTGAGTCCTTCTTCTCTGCGTAGTGTCCGTGTCCAGATTGATCAGTGGTTACGAGTCGGCAATACTGTTTGACGATACGGTTTAGTTCTTCAGCCAGTTCAAGCAATTCGGCAAGAAACTGGATGGTCTGTTCAGGTTTCATGATGTGCTCCTTGTGTTTGATGGTTGAATTACAGCAGCTCCGAGTCGGCACACCGAACATGCTCCGCTGTTACCTCTTGTGTTTTTTCGGCGGCAGCGGCGATCATGGCGCCGCGGGCAAGATGGTTGGCTTTGCGAAAGAGCCCGCCGGAGCCCTGATGAATGGCGGTTACCGCCTGTTCGGTAAAGGGTGAGTTTTTTATTCCGACAATGGTGAGATGATGGTCCAGATACTCACCCATCGCCTGGCGGGTGACCGCCGGCAGATGACTTCTGGCAACAATGCGAGAAGCCAGCGGTATGGCGGTACGGTAGAGCAGGTTTTCCGCCAGGTTATTCTGGCCGGCCAGCACCATGGGCAGCCACGGTTTGGAGTCGGCTTCGAACTGGGTGATGGTATGGAGCTCGGCAAAGACATCGAGGCGCAGCAGTGAGGCCTCATCGATAATCAGCAGGGGTTGCTGCTTTTTACCGGCGACCAGGCTGTCGATCTGTGCTCTGATCAGCCGGGTCAATACGGCCCGTGAGGACGATGCGGTAGCGATGTCAAGCTCGGCCAGGAGCTGGCGGTAGAGTTCGAGAATAGAGCCGGCTGAAGCGGTGACCCACAGGGTCTTGTACCGAGAGTGATGAAGCGTTCCACAGCTGTAGCGCACGGCGGTTGATTTGCCGGCGCCGACTTCGCCGGTGACAAGCATGATGGCGCCCAGACGCAAGACATAGTCGAGGCGTTGCTGGACGCCGAGCAATTCCGGGGTGGTGAGCACCTGCTCAAGGGCGAGATCAGCCCTGAAGGGCTCCGCACTGAGGCCGAAGAAAGTTCGATAGCTCATGATCCACCTCCGTCGGCGCTAGGATCAAAGGGCAGCCGTCCCGGCCGGCATGTCGAGGTTTCGGCGAGCATCTCTTCACCGCCGTTTTTGGTTCGTTTCACCAGGGTGTTGACCACCAGATCAACCGGCCTGAGCAGACCACACGACTGCCCCTTACAGAAGATTTCGACCCGTTCCGGCCGATCATCGTTGAACAAGAGCGTGACCCGTTCACCGATCAATTGAACCGGGGCTTCGAAGAGTCGTCCGTCGATGGTGACGACCCGGTCTTTGCTGACCCGGCGCCGCACTTCTTTACGGAAGTGATCAGTAAGATCAGCGGGTGCTTCGCGAATCATTTCAAGATGAGCGGCAAAGCGGTTGAACGGGGTCATCGCGGTGACCGAATGAACCCGATGCAGATAGTCCGTTTCCAGCCAGTGCTGGAACCGCTCATTGAGCTGAGCAAGGGTGTCGGGTTGGTCATCGAGGCGCGAGATAAACCGGGATCTGACGGTGCGAAAGAAGCGCTCGATCTTGCCGCGCCCCTGTGGGGTATAGGGGCGGCTGTGGATCAGGGCGATGCCGAGCGAGGCACAGATTCGTTCGAGATGGCGTGAGCGAAAGGCGGCGCCGTTGTCCACGTAGAGTTTACGCGGCAGTCCTCTGGTAAGCAGGGCCTGGCGAAAGACCTGGAGCCAGGATTCGAGTTTTTCCGAAGAGAAGAACTCGCCGTGGGTAATGAACCGGGAATGATCGTCAAGAATGGCGATCAGATACGCTTTGCGCCTTTTGCCGGTGCCTTTTACCAGCGGGCCGTGCATGATATCTGATTGCCAGATATCGTTGGGGAATTCGGCCTCGTAACGCCGTCGATCCACCGGGGCTCGCTTGTGCAGAGCGGCGCTGTCAAGCTTTTCCTGGGTGAGGATGCGATAGGCGGTGGAGAGACTCAGGGTCGTGCCGGGTGTGATTACTTGTTTTTCAGCAAGTGCTTGCACCAGCCGCCAGACCGGCCAACCTGGTTGTTCTTTGCGCAACCGGATCAGGGCGCCGCGAGTCTCATCATCGACCGTGCGAGAGCATCCCCGGTCGCACCGCCTGGCCGGCATCAAGGCACTGAGCTCGCGGCCGCCCCGCTCATAGAGTCGCAGCCAGCGCCTGACGGTGGCCGCCGACACCCGGGTGCGATGAGAGCCGGGGATATTCCAGTGCTGCTCACTTTTTTGATAGATGAGTTCGGTCAACTCACCGGGTTCGAGTCGTGATGCAACCAACTCGCTGATAACTCCGAAGCGAAACAGGGCAACTTCGGTACGTAAGGCTTCGTCTTCCATGGGCGTCCTCCTGGGTATGGGGTATCAGAGTCGGGTTATCCGAGTCTGTGTTCCCATATCACCGGCAGCAGGCGCCGGGTAGAGCTACAATACGGTAGGGTGGGTCATGGATGTGTCGATTGTCATGGTGTATTGCTTGGGTGACCGGGATGATGTTTCGTGCAATGAGTCGGGTGAATCCTTCCCGGTGGGTAAGCTGAGCGGACATCCCGAAGACCAGCCGAATCATCCGACCTAGCCGACGCCACCACTGGCGTTGGCGCGAACGCGGCAGATCGGGCCGCCAGCGTTTTGTGCTCTGTCGGTGGGTAATTGCCTGCTGGATCTCAGCACTGGAACTGCGATACCGGGGCCAATATCCCCGTGGTTTCAATCGATGAACGGCGCGGCACTGAGAACAGAACAGACGTCGAAGATAGACACAATGAGAAAGGCAGCTAAACCAGGCGACAACAAATCCATGCCACCACAACCGTCCACCGCACCGGGGCAGCACGATGGTTTGTTCCAGGGGTAGGCGGTGCCGAGACGAGCAATTTCCTTGACGGATGCGGCAACAAACAGTACCACAAGGCAACTCCTTTCAGGAAGTAGGCTTCCTGCCTGGAGGGCTGCCGGGACCGTGGCTACGGCCCCGGCAGCCACCACTCACGAGGGGTGTGCAATAACGTTACGAGAATTCAAGATAATCTGCAGTGTCACCACCCACTGCTAACAGATTCTGACAAAAAAGGCTGGTTTTATTTTAGATAATCTGGGATTCAACAGTGGATGCTCCACCACCTGAAAGGCGGTGGCTTCGATTAACAGCTAACGCGGGCTGATGCCCGCAACCCAATATTTATAGTGAAATGAGCCTCTTCTTATGCTACGAAATCACCAAATATCAATCAGATACAAAAGAGAGCTACTCATGAGAAAACTTATAGAAAGGTTTTCATATGTGGTCAAGGGGGGTCCACTATAGGAGTCACCTCAGAGGTGTGAAATAGAAGAATCGCTCAATTTAGGTACTATTCAGCAACGATTTATCAAAAAATGGCACTATTAAAGGTAACCTTCATTAACTAAAAAATTAACTTTTTATTGATACAACTCTTTTATTGTATTTTTCAACCTATCAAATTCATTGGGATAAAAAAAGTTTATAAGGCTGCGTTTATCTTCATATATATTATCAATTATTTCTGGAGAAATTCTTATTTTTTCTTTAAAATTTAAATATATATCGTTATACCATTTCTTTTTAGAAATATTTCCTTGAATAGATAAGATTTCATTTCTATTTATAAGTTGTGAAACAGTTTCATCAAATGCATTTATTAATCGATCGAATTTTATAAAATATATTTTAAAACATGGTTTTTCAATAATTTTGAAATACTGTTGACTGTTAACAATTTCCTCCCGCCAATTAATTTCTAGTTCATTAAACAGGATATCCACCGATTCATCATAACCACGAAGTTTTTTTCCGGATATTTCCATTAAAAAAAGCTCTTTTAACTGATTAAAGTTGTAATTGTATAGGACAGTTTCTTCTATACCACTCACATGACCAAAATCGATAAAGTCACTACCGTAAGACTGAAAAAATGATGATATGCATCTCTCGACAGGCTCCCTAAAAACCGTAACAATATTTAACCTATTGTTGTTCTTAACACTATATTCCTTCACGTATGCATCAAAATCTCCCTTTTTAAAATCAAGGTGTCGCAAAACATGACCATGTGTTGCACGCAAATTATTGTTAGTGAAGGTAGCAACTAGTGATTGAGTTGCAGTCTTGTGAGAACTAAAAACTAAGTAGTCAATATTAAATAAATTTTTCTTAATCATTTAAGAATACCTTGAAAAATTGTTATTTAAGCCATTTTCAGCCAAAAGCCTAACAACTTCAGATGTTGTCACCATCAATTCCGTTAACAAGAAAAGACGAGTATCTATAGAAAGAAGTGTTGCCGACGCAGATATAGTCAATCCTATCTTTTTTTATGAATCTAAGAATTAGGTTCCTCGTGGTTTGGAGTGGATTTGGTTATGATGAGCCAAATCCACTCCAAACCACGAGGAACCATATCAAAGAAAAGGCTCATAGCCACTCAAGTCTCCTCTAGGCTGTACTCTTGACAAGAGTATGTAATTGAGTCTTAACCTTCTCTATTGAAAAATGTTCTCTGCAGAAGCTCAACCCGTTTACCGATAGACGCTCCCATAAGTCTTGATCATTGTGTAACTTCACGATCGACCGCGCAATTTCTTCAGGCGTATCAGCCCTGAGCAGATGCGTATCTTCAAGTAGACCAGAACCCTCCATACTTACCGATGTGCCGACAACCGGAACCCCGTGGGAAAGACTGTCTATTACTTTCCCTTTGAGCCCCGCCCCGAAGCGGAGCGGAGCAACGGAAATAAGTATCTTTCCAAAAAGATTTGTGAGATCAGGGACAAACCCAAGCACAGCTACAGTATCGCTTCGTCTCATCTTTATTTCATCTGGAATATTTGACCCCGCAATAAGAAATCTGCAATCACGTCCCAAAGACTCCCGCTGCTCAAGAACAAGAGGCCATATCTCGTCAAGAAAATAATGTACGGCATCAACGTTTGGCGGATGAAGAAAACCTCCAATGAATAAAATATCACATCTTTCAACGAAAGAATGAATCGATCTACCTGCTATTTCCCGGACAATCGGAATACATGCGGTCTTCACATCGGGTGCAACTTGGCTCAGTAATTTTTTCTCAAATTTGCTAACAACAATTGTTATATCAGCAAGTTTCATTGCTAACAGTTCTTTTCTTTTCGTGATTGCAGCTTTTTCAAAATCGAGCACCTTGCCGCTTAACTCTGCTGCTCTTTCCAGGCGTACAAAATGAAGATCAACCGTATTGAAAATGATTGGTTTATCCGGAACGATGGCCCGCAGCATCGGCAAGTAATCATGGGCTACTCCTCGATAGATAAATATAATATCAGCCTTAGGTGCTTCAGCCTGAATGATTGATTGAAAATCAACATAAAACGGATCGTGGAAAACTCTAACTCCCATTCGCTGCAGGCCATGGATATAGCTGTTGGACGCCGTGGTACAGTACGGCAAAAAACTCACACTGTACCCCATTGAAAGCAGGATGCGCAGATAGTTAAAGGTATCAATTGATCCCGAATCCTGGTCAGGCAATGGGACAATTGTATCAATAAGAAGGATCCGTTTATCTCTTGTTCTATCAAGATAATTTCTTGGTATATTTTCACAGTTCCCGTGCGTTTTCAATACATCACACCATCTCTCAAGGAACAAAGGACGATTGGTGGTCTGATATTGTTTAATTCCCGCATCCAGTGAGCGCCCTGAACTCACACCCTCAAAATGCAGCAGATGTGACAAGGGTTGATAGACCACCCGCATGCATAGTTCTTCACGAATGCGAAATGCTAGGTCTGTATCTTCATAATAGGCATTTTGGTATCGCTCAGAATCAAACCCGCCAAGTTTCATCCAAATATCTTTGGGTATCGCTATTGAAGCCCCGGAGCAATAATCAACATCCCTGAGATAGTTGAATTCCGGATCCATCGGATCTCTCCGATTTCCCCAATTTAAACCGCTCGCATCTTCCCACATGATGCTCCCAGCCTCCTGAAGACGGCCATCAGGATAGACGAGCTTGGATCCGACAAGCCCGATCTTTGAGTCCCTTTCAAGTGTGCCAATCAACTCATCGAGCCACCCTGGCAAAACAACAGTGTCGTTGTTGAGCAGTACCAAATAGCGTCCCCGCGCCTTTGTGGCAAGCGTGTTACAGTTTTTGAGAAACCCTAGATTTTGTACATGCCGAACATAGAAAAATCCCGATGTGGCTATAGCTGATAATTGATGTGTCGAATCACTTGAACGATCATCTCCCACAATGATCTCAAAACTGTAATTACTTTTTTGCTCTAATATACTCACCAAGCAACTTGCCGTATACCTAAACTGGTTAAATACAGGAACGAGAATAGAAACATCCGGAACCTCTGTGTCCACCATGTTTGGGGAGGCAAGTAACGCTTCATTTAGCCGCTGTAGCCATGCGGCAACATCTTCCGGGGCAGGTTCGGGGAGTTTAGCTTCATCAGCGGAAGTGGGAAGTGCAAACTTGTTGAGATGATAGGCTAGCCGTTCCCATGTTGCATCATCATCCCTAGCCTTTATGTATGATTCTAATGACGCTTCAATGGAGTCATTCTTGGTGAATCGGCTAAGAACCTCACCTGTTCTATTGAGAAAAGCATAACCAAAATAGGCATCAGGCTCCAGATACGTCCCTTCAGCCCATTCATTCCACGCGTTGATGAATACCAGTCTTTTGCCTGCCGGCAAATGCTTGACGGCGTAATTGCATTGACTGTTCAACCAGTGCGCATAATTTGCAGGGGTGCATTCATTGTATACGATCCCTTTAGATCTGCGGGCTGAATTGTCCCACGCCAAAGTTACTCCTCGGAACCATTGATACCCTGGTTTTTCTTTCTTCAAACTCTCTTCCACCATGTTTTCGTATTTGTAGACTTCCGGTGGATCAATATGAGGAAAATAGTGAATATTCTCGATCCTTTTTTGCACTATGTTAAGCGGTGGAAATTCAATGGCCGCATCAAACCCAAATGTTCGCGGATCGTTGTGATCAAATGACTGTACCATCCCCATAAAGAGTTCTCCGATACCATTGTCAATACAGTAGTTCTGCCACCGCTCAATTGTTTCCTTGCAGTTTGGAAACAGATTCGGTCGATAAATTATCAACAAAGGCTTGCCGTCTATTCTAATATATCTAGTATCCCTGAAGAACGGATCAAGGGCGCGAATGAATAGAAGGTCATCATCGGGTGTGTGGTGCTGATCGATCAAAATTTGGCTTTTCCTGTGACCATCCCACTGCGTCGTCCACGGTTCATTTGCCCAGTTTATGCAGAATGGAAAATTATATTCTTGGTTTTCAAAATGGTTTTCCAGCGGCTTTCGCAGAACACTTTTCCCATTAAACCAATAATAGTGATAACAGAACCCGTATATACCGTGGTTTTTAGCTAGTTCTATCTGTCTTCGCAGAACTGATGGATTACGCAAGTCGTAATAACCTAATTCCCCCGGTAAACGAGGCTGGTAATGACCGGAAAATCTCGGTATTGCCCGGGTGGTATTTGACCACTCGGTAAAGCCTTTGCCCCAGTTTTGATCGTTTTCCGGAATGGGATGAAACTGCGGCAAATAAAGTGCGATTGCTTTTACAGATAAATCGGTGACTTGAAGAACTTTCTCATCTTCATAATACGGACCGGGGCGATGACTCTTAAAAACCGATTTTGTCAGCTCGCTGTAATGACCTTTATAACCTGCCGCGACCTGTTCTCTCTGTTTGTCATCTCCACCATGTGCGAGGAAATGGGCCAGCGGATTCATTCCTTTTTCCATAATTTCTGGGTGCACTTCAAGGTACGCATCCATATCGAAATCGGGATGAGTGGAAATACCGTGACGTGCACCTTCAACTAGATAATGCAGAAGAGGATTGGCATCGGGTTGATCGGCCAGTGAATACTCCTCACGATACCAGCTAGGGTCAAAGAACTTGTTCGGGTAATGCCCCTGTTTCCAGCCTAGTTCCAGCCAATACCACAATGGATTATGCCCTTCAGCCACAACCTCCGGGTTTTGCTCGATGTACCACTGCCAGTCAAAGAGACCTGAGTTGATCACGAGATTATAATCCCGCCGTAAACGTTTTCGGCGAATTGGGTGTAAACTCAAAACCCCTCTGAGTGACCTGGATATATCAATGCAGCGTGCGGTAAAGCGAGGCCACTTCGATTCGATCCTCAACATTGGTCTGACAAAAGACCACATATGGCTGGATTGGATGTGATCCAGGCGGTGTAGTAGTTTGTTTCTTTGATCAGACCTTTTGTGCAGGAGTTCGTTAGTTTGTTGATTGCGTTGCAAAACTTCGTTTTTTTGGGCAACCCCTTGCGCAAGCGCCTTGTCTTTCTCCGCTAACAGTTTCTCCAGCGCCTGATCCTTCTCCGCTGCCAGTTGCTCCAGCGCCTGGTCCTTTTCTGCAATAACTTGCTCAAATTCTTTTTTGGCCTTAACTAACTCCTGTGCGTTCCTCTCCTCTACAGCAACAACAGTGCCAAGGGCCAGTTCCGCCCTATTAAATTCTTCGCGGGTAGCATCAAGCACATCCAACATCTCTACATTGTCAGGTTCTCCCACCAGCTTTAGAAGGGCTGTATAGGCATCTTTGATCCAGGCGGCAAGAGAGGGGCTTTGTGTGATGGACTGGGGATTCCAGCTATGGTGCTTAAGTCGACTGTCAAGGAAATTGTCGATGTCAATTTCTGATTGAGCGGATCGCTTTGGCCATGAGAGATCAAGCGCGACGGATGCGCGGCTGATGAGCGCTCTCCAATCAGCTAACAATTCATCAAACTGAAATATAAATCGGGGAACTTCTCGAGTGTAATATTCCGCTTCAATGACATGGCGGAGCCAAAGCATATATGATTTCACGGGATTGAAATCATTTCGCTTTTTCAATGAAGCGGCAACCTCTCGGGGATTACGAATGGGGAGCAAGACGCGAACATCAGCGGAAAATAATTGTAGTGTATTTATCCAAAACGGCACCAGACGGCACATTCGAGGATCTTTGAGCACAAAAAAATAGGATGAGCCGAAGTCTTTTTGCAGGTAATCGATACATCGTTTGGTGAAGTTTTCAGCGGCTGGGGAATCATACCAATCCGGGTTAAACCTTCGCCAGTCATCCCAGTACGATCCCCCCGAAGCCAGAAGTTCCTCGTGCAACATGTATAATTCAGTTGATTCCCAGAACCCCAGATCATTCTCATTTTTTGACGATGGCATCAATTTTTGCGGCAAGTCGGCACCTAGCAAGCTGGCAACCCGCGTTACTGCCGATGTACCGCTTCGGTGCATACCGAGCACGAGAATAGCTGTTTTTCTATTCGTGTCGGGAAAATCTATACGTTCACCAACTTTACTGATTTCTGATGGCATCACGATAACGTCGCTTTGATTATTTAGAAAAGGTGCACACTCTTAGACGAAGCACAAACAAAATATCTATGGGTAAGGAAGCACTTATGAAAAAGAAGCACGATGTTTTAGCCAATATATCCAACTGTGTCAATTGCAAGGGAAAGACCAAACGCATCACTTTGTTCGTTAAAGACCATTTCCGACGAAAATAGTATTCAGCGCCGCCTTTCTAACTCACGTCGAAACAGACCATTGCTTTCAAGCTCTGTAATTGGCTGGGTAAAGGTGAGTCTTGCATGCGTGCCGGGATTGGCTTTGGCTAGCAGCTCACCGTTTTCATTGTGGATGGTTTTGATCTGGAGTCTTTTTGTGTCCAGACCGCGTCCCATGTATTCGAGCATTTCGCCTGGGTGAAGCGGGTTGCGCACCTCTACAAGTACATGGGGTGGTGATAGTGCCTTGATCACCGCCACCGGCTCGTAGGACTGGGGATGGCGGGAGCAGTCGTTAAGCATGGCGCTTTCATCAGGGGTACCGTCGATAAAATGGGTGCTGGCGGCGCGTGTTCCGGTTTTTGCAAGCTCGTCACTATAGTGCTGTGGGATTTTGATACGGCCGGGGTCATCCCACGCCTCGGTCGGCAGCGTGGCGAGGTAATCAAGGGCGGCGCGATATACCCGCACGACCGCTCCGACGTAAAAAATCGATCGCATCCGACCTTCTATTTTACAGGCATTTACCCCGGCGGCGACAAGTTCGGGGAGTTTTTCCAGCAGGCACATATCCTTGGCGTTGAACACATAGGTGCCGTGCTCATCCTGTTCCACCGGAAAATATTGACCGGGCCGTTTTTCCTCCACCAAAGCGTATGAATAGCGGCACGGCTGGGCGCAGTCACCGCGGTTCGCGTCCCGGCCGGTGAGGTAGTGGGAAAGCAGGCATCGTCCCGAATAGGATATACAGACGGCGCCATGAACGAAGATTTCCAACTCGGAGGAGACCCTTTTCCGAATCCTTTTTATGTCCGCAAGGCTCAACTCTCTGGCCAGGTTTATCCGCCCAACCCCCTGCCCCACCCAGAAATTGGCCGCGCCGCTGTTGGTGACGTTGGCCTGGGTGGAGAGATGAATGCTGAGTTCCGGGGCAAACCGTTTAACCGTCGCAAGCACTCCTGGGTCGGCGACAATCACCCCATCGGCACGGCTTTTGACAATGTTTTCGATTTCATTATCGAGTTTGTCCATGTCAGGTTCATGGATAAAACTGTTTACCGTTACATAGACCCTCACTCCACGTTCATGGGCGTAACGCACCGCATGCATCAAATCGTCGCCCGTAAAGGTTCCCGCCCGTGCCCGCAGGCTGAGACCGCCGCCCAGATAAACGGCATCGGCGCCATAATGAATAGCGGTGACCAGCTTTTCGAAACTTCCCGCCGGGGCAAGGAGCTCTGGCATGGTTGGGGCGCGTGTGGTAGATTTTTGGTGTGCAGACATTAGTGAACCTTGAAATAATATTTTTTCGCCCACCACCATGAACTGTTCCGCTATTGGTCTCGCCATGAGCGGCGGGGTTGATTCCACCGCCGCCGCCGTGCTGCTCAAGCGCCATCACCCTGTTGACGGATTTTTTATGGATATCGGCCAATCCGATGGCGCCGAGCAGTTTAGTCGCTGCCAGGCGATTGGTAAAGCCCTGGCAATCGAGATACACTATCTGGATCTTCGAGAAGCCTTCCGCGAGCGGGTGCTTAATTATTTTACCACGACATATCTCTCGGGAAAAACTCCTAATCCATGCGTAGTGTGCAACCAGCATATCAAGTTCGGGCTGCTGCGGGAAGCCATTCTGGCAGCCGGCTATGAAGTGATGGCAACCGGTCACTACGCGCGCATACACCGCTTTGATGATGGCTACGGTCTTATCAAAGGAATCGATACCAGCAAAGATCAATCATATTTTCTCAGTCGCATCGCCCTGCCGTTGCTTGCTTCAGTGCGTCTTCCCATGGGCAACCTGACAAAAGCTGAAGCGTACCGTATCACCGCTGAACATGGTTTGACGGATTGCTTCGGCAAGCAGAGCCAGGATGTCTGCTTTTTGGCGGACAGCACCGTTGCCGACTTCATCAGTGCACGAACGGAAGGGGCCATGCAGCCGGGCCCTATTTCGACCACGACAGGCGTGGAAATCGGCCGCCACCAGGGGTTGTACCAATACACGATAGGGCAGCGGCGCGGCCTCAACCTTCCCGATCACAGCCCCTGGTATGTAATCCGCATAGATAGCCTCCATAACCGGTTGATCGTCGGTAAAGAAGATGAGTTGTATACGCAAACCGTCCAGTGCCGTTCACCCTATTGGCTGGTGGATAGGGTGCCGAAACCGGGAACCGTACACACCGCAAAACTCCGCTCCACCCATGGCGGCGCCGAGGCGCGCATCGACGTGGTTGATGAACAGATGATGACCCTTTATTTCACCACGCCCCAACGAGCCGTCTGCCCCGGTCAATTTTGTGTACTATACAAGGGGGAACGGGTAATCGGCTCGGCCGAGATTGAGTCTGCGTGGTAGCATAACCATGGCAACCATATATCTGCATTGCTTCGGGTGCAAAGTCAACCAGTTCGAACTGGACGCCATCGGCAGCGAATTGATCACGCACGGATGCATCCAGACCTCCGATCCCGCCGAGGCCGACTGCATTATCATCAACACCTGCGCGGTTACCGCCAAGGCCGAGGGAGCCGCCCGCCGTTTTATCGGCCATATGGTGCGCCAGCATACCCAGGCGCTGGTTGCCGTCACCGGATGCTGCGTGCAACTTACCATGGATCAGCTGCGATCATGGCCGGAATATGAAAGTGGACGGTTACTTCTCTTTGATAACTATGAAAAAGCCGGACTTGCAAATGTACTGCTCAATACAATACAAAACGGCAGCAAGTCCATCCCCGGCGACAATGATCAGGCTTCGCTTACCGCACCGCGGATACACCACCATACACATCGCACCAGAGCGCTTCTTCGCATCCAGGATGGCTGCGACAACTATTGCAGCTATTGTGTTGTCCCCCATCTGCGTGGGCCCAGCGTCAGTGTGCCACCCACCGAGATCGTCACCCAGGCCCGAAGCTATGCGGCGGCCGGGTATCGTGAGATCGTTGTAACCGGCATCAATCTTGGCGCTTATGGCGCCGATTGTACTGAAAAAACCGATATTGCAGCGCTCATGGGAGAGCTGTGCGCCCTCTTTCCCGATATCCGCTTTCGCCTGTCATCCATAGAGCCGCGGCAGCTCAGTACGGGGTTGTTGAAGAGTATGCAACAATCTGCTAATTTCATGCCGCATCTGCACATTCCCCTGCAAAGCGGCGACAACGATATACTGGCCCGGATGAATAGAGACTATACCGCGCAATGGTTTGGCCAAATGGTTGCCGATGTTCGTCGGGAACTGCCCCATGCGGCCATCGGTATTGATGTGCTGGTGGGTTTTCCGGGCGAATCCGATGCCCATTTTGATACTACCCGTACCCTTCTCCAACAGATCGACTGCTCCTATCTGCATGTTTTCCCCTACTCGCAGAGGCCACGCACCCCGGCAGCAGGATTTGCCGAACAGGTTCCTTCCTCCATCAAGACAAAGCGAGCGCAAGTGCTGCGCGAACTCAGCGCGCACAAGCGCCACCTCTTTTACCGGCGTCATCATAACAGTGTCCGCCACGTACTTATTGAAAAACATCGTCAAGGCTCCATGCTGCACGGCTATACCGACAACTACATCGCCGTCGAACTGACAGGCGACGATAGCCTGATGAACCGTGTTGTTCCGGTGAAACTGGAATATACCGGTGCCGAGCGCATGCGTGCTGCTCTTGCGAGGTAGGTCATGCGAGGAGAGATCATTGCCATCGGCGACGAGCTTACTTCCGGTCGCATTCTTAACACCACCAGTGGATTTGCCGCCCGCAAACTCTTTGATGCCGGGTACACCATCGGTGCCATGTCCACCATTGGCGACACCGTTGAGCTTATCGGCGAGGCCCTGCTACGGGCCATTGGCCGGGCTGATTTCATCATCGTTACGGGTGGGCTGGGTTCCACCGATGACGATCTCACCAATGAAGCCGTTGCTCAAGCCTTGGGTCTGCCCACCAGAGCTGACCCGGAGCTTCTTGGCAAAATCAGAGAACGGTTGGAACAGAGACAGGCGCCGCCACACTCTCCACTTGAAAAAATAGCCTGGCTCCCTCGAGGCGCACGACCATTTGACCCATCCGCCCGTACCGCCGGCTACCAGCTTATCCACGCCGACACCCCAATCTTTTTTCTCCCGGGTGTGCCAGGTGAGATGAGACAACTCATGAGCCAGGCGGTTTTACCCACCCTTGCTGCCTGGCAGGCGGGCTCGAGATTGAAGACCCGGCAGCGAATTTATAAAATCTTCGGCATCCCCGAATCCGAGGTTAACCGGCTGATTACCGGCCTCAACCTGCCGGCTCAGGTGAAGATCGGCTATTATCCGGTATTTCCCGATGTCCACCTCTCGATTTTGATACGAGGAGAGCCCGGGACCGACACCAGACAAGTTTTTACGGAGAGTTGCACCGCCGTCGAAACACTGCTGCAAGAGGCAATTTACGGCACCGAACAGGATGAGTTGGAGATGGTGACCGGCGCCATGCTTGTCCGCGCCGGCCTGCGATTTACCGCGGCGGAGTCGTGCAGCGGCGGCCTGCTTTGCCAACGGATGACCTCGGTGCCTGGCTGCTCGACCTACTTTCTCGGCGGAGTGGTCAGCTACGCAAATGAGCTGAAACGAGATTTTCTCGGCGTAAGCGAGGAGTTGCTTGTTCGCCATGGCGCCGTCAGCGCCGAAGTCGCTCAGGCCATGGCACGCGGTGTTCGCCTTGCAACCGGCGCCGATCTCGCCCTTGCCCTCACCGGTATTGCCGGCCCGGACGGAGGCTCACCGGAAAAACCGGTGGGTACCGTCTATCTCTGCCTGGCCGACCATGAGCGTGAATACACCACTCTGCACCATTTTCAGGGTGAGCGCCACCACATCCAAACCCTTGCCGTGCAGCATGGCCTCAACATTCTGCGGCTCTATCTCGCCAAACGGCTGAGTGGCGAAGAGTACATCGTTCATACTTGATGTTTATCTCTCAGGCCGCTATGCTGGCCCGATAGTAAAAACGAAACCTTTCACTTCCATTTCCAGCACTTCATCTATCAGGGAGATCCGCCCATGGCAACGGTTGATAAAAATAAATTGAGCAGTGTGGAAAACGCCCTCAGCCAGATCCAGCGCCAGTTCGGCAAAGGCTCGATCATGCGGCTCGGTTCTCAGGAACTGGAACCTATACCGGTTATTCCTACCGGTTCTCTGAGTCTGGACATTGCTCTGGGAGTGGGCGGCTTACCGCGCGGCCGGGTGACCGAGATTTACGGGCCGGAGGCGAGCGGTAAAACCACTCTCGCCCTGCATGCCATCGCCGAAGCGCAAAAAGTGGGAGGCACCGCCGCCTTTATCGATGCCGAGCACGCCCTGGACACCAGCTATGCCGAGCGACTGGGGGTCAATATTGACGATCTGCTCGTCTCCCAGCCCGATTTTGGTGAACAGGCCCTGGAAATTGCCGAGATCCTGATTCGCTCCGGAGGCGTCGATATCATTGTCATCGACTCGGTGGCGGCGCTGGTGCCTCGGGCTGAGATTGACGGCAATGTCGGCGACGCCCATGTCGGCCTGCAGGCACGTTTGATGTCGCACGCCATGCGCAAATTTACCGGGGTACTGAGCCGCAGCAAGACGACTTTGGTGTTCATCAACCAGATCAGGATGAAGATCGGGGTAATGTTCGGCAACCCGGAAACCACCACCGGCGGCAACGCCCTCAAGTTCTACTCGTCGGTGCGACTCGACATTCGTAAAATCGGCCAGATCAAGGACGGCCAGGATGCCATCGGCAACCGTACCAAGGTTAAAGTCGTTAAGAATAAGGTAGCACCACCCTTCAAGACGTGTGAATTCGACATCATATTCGGCGAGGGGATTTCCGCCTCCGGTGATGTGCTGGATTTAGCCGTGGAGCAGGATATTGTCGACAAAAGCGGCGCCTGGTATTCCTACAAGGACGAACGTATCGGCCAGGGCCGGGAAAACGCCAAACAGTTCCTTGCCGATCATCCAGACATGCTCAGTGAGATCGAACAGAAGGTGCGACTCGGTTACGGTCTAAAGGCCACCGTTACCCCGGACACGATAGGCGAGCAGGACGCACCGCAATAAATTTCACCTTTGCGGCCTATCAGATTCGGTTGCCTTACCATCGACCAGTTCTGATAGTATTGCCATATGATGGACTCATAAAAACCTTGAATTTGCTTGCTAACGTCATTCCCGCCCTCGATAACAACACTCAAGGGCAGGCTGCTGCGGGAATCCAGTGATTTCAATTAATTATGGATGTCGGGTCAATTCCGGTATGACGGGCATATGGGTTTTTGCGAAATCATCACCATATAAAGCCTTGTATCATATCTGCTATAATTACCGATGACCAACGCGACAAATTTTGACGTAATAATTGTAGGCGGTGGGCCCGCCGGGCTGTTTGGCGCCTATTACCTGGCCGAGCACAGCAACCTTAAAATTCTGGTGATAGATCGCGGTAAATCGCCCCTTAAGCGATCCTGCCCGATCAAGGACAACGGCTGTATCCACTGCAATCCCTGCAACATCTTATGCGGGATCGGCGGGGCCGGGTTATTTTCCGACGGCAAGCTCAACTTTATTCATAAACTCGGTAAAACCGACCTCACCCAGTTTCTTTCCGAACCGGATGCCAAAGCGCTGATCGATGAAACCGAGGCCATATTCAATCGGTTCGGTATGGACGGCCAGGTATTTCCCACCGACCGCGAACAGGCCCGCCGCATTCGCAAGGAAGCACGGCGGTGCGGCATCGACCTGCTGATTATCAAACAGAAACATCTCGGCTCCGAGCATCTTCCCACCCACATCAACGCCATGGCCGACTATGTAGCCGACCGCGGCGTGGAGTTTCATCATCTGGAACAGGCCCTTGACATCGTGGTGGAAAACGGCGCCGTCACCGGCCTCATCACCGATCAGACAACATACAGTGCCCCCTACATCATTATGGCTCCGGGCCGTGTTGGTGCTGAGTGGATTGGTCAGGTTGCCCGTAAAAACGGCATTCAGGTTGACCAGCGCGGCATCGAGGTAGGCGTCCGGGTAGAAGTCCATAACGAGATTATGCAGGATCTGTGTGAGGTTATCTACGACCCCACTTTTTTTATCCGCACCGCCCGCTACGACGACCAGACCCGCACCTTCTGCACCAATTTCGGCGGCTTCGTGGCCCTGGAAAACTATCAGAATTTCGTCTGCGTCAATGGCCACGCCTATATGGACCGCAAAAGCAGCAACACCAACTTTGCCTTTCTCTCCAAAGTAGTGCTCAATGACCCGGTGGAAGACAATCAGGCCTACGGCGAATCCATCGGCAAATTGGCCACACTCATCGGCGGCGGCCGCCCCATCCTGCAACGCTACGGCGATTTGCGGCGGGGCCGGCGCTCCACCTGGAACCGGGTGCGCAACAGCTATATAGAACCAACTTTAACCAACGTAACCTGCGGTGATCTGGCCATGGCGCTGCCCGACCGCATCCTCACCAACATTATGGAGGGTTTACAGCAACTGCACCAGGTGGTGCCCGGTGTCGCTAACGATGAAACCCTGCTCTATGCCCCGGAGATCAAGTTCTTCGCCACCCAGGTAGACACCGATAAGAATCTGGAAACTTCGATTTCAGGACTCTTTATGGCCGGCGACGGCCCCGGCGTCGCCGGCAACATCGTCTCCGCCACCGCCACCGCCCTCATCCCCGCCAAGGAGATTCTCGCCAGGAGATAATCCGGTCTCTGAGCCTCTATTGGGGAGCCGTGAGGATCGAATCTCGGCCTGAACGTAAAGACCAGGTTGTTCTTGACATATTACCGCTTTTCAGTATATTCAGTTGCTACAAATATCCAGCAATTGCTGTATTATCATTTAACATCGACAGGAGCTTGTTATGCAGAAATGGGAATGCCCGTGCGGCTATATTTATGATCCCGAAGAAGGTGATTACGCAAACGGTGTCGATCCTGGAACCGCCTGGGAAGATCTGCCGGAGAGCTGGGTCTGCCCGGTCTGCGGCGCTGAGCAGGAAGCATTCTGGAAGTATGACGGCTGATTAAGCCGCCACCCGCCGCCGGTAATTGTACCGGCGGTTTTTTTATTGCCCCTGAGTTAGGGGACACATACAAATACATGCACAACTAACATAAAGGAGTTCATACCATGAGCCCAATTGTCACTGAACCGGCCCCGGATTTTACCGCCACCGCGGTAATGCCCGACAATAGTTTCAAGGAGGATTTCAATCTCGCTGATTATCGCGGCCAATATGTCTTGCTGTTTTTCTATCCGTTGGATTTCACCTTTGTCTGTCCCTCGGAGATCCTCGCGTTCAATCGGGAATTAAAGCAATTTGAGGATAATAACTGCCAGCTTGTGGGCATATCCATCGATTCTCATTTTTCCCACTTTGCATGGAAAAACACGCCTATAAACGAGGGCGGCATCGGCAATATCGGTTTCCCACTGGTCTCCGACCTGGATAAATCCATCTCACGCCGCTATCAGGTGCTGCTTGATTCGGGGATTGCCCTGCGCGGTCTGTTTCTGCTGGACAAGGAAGGTATTGTCCGCCATCAGGTAATCAACGATCTACCACTGGGCCGAAACGTGAACGAGGCGTTACGCATGCTCCACGCTTTACAGTTCACCGAGCAGCATGGTGAAGTGTGTCCGGCCAACTGGCAGCAGGGTGAGGATGCCATGAAGCCCACCAGAGAAGGGGTTTCCGAATATCTCGCCAAACACGGCTAAGCGCAATGCAGGTGGGCGACCGGGATTGACCTGGCGCCCGCCCCATCATCTTCTTGCCTCCCACCGCGGTTCATGGTAAGCATTTCTTTCAATCGATGAAGAAATAGATACTTTTGTGCGGGGGAGCGGGTGAGTCACCCATCCACACCAGCTCGAATACTCATCATTTTTTTCAGCCTCAGCGGCCAGAGCCGCGGGCTGGTCAGCCTTTTTGCACAGGGAGTGCGTGAAACCGGGGCAACCGCTACATCGGTGCAACTCAAGCCCCTTGCCGATGTGCCCTACCCCTTTGGCTCAATCGGCCACACCCTTCGGCGAATGGTTATCACCTTCCTGCGCCGTCGTGTCCCTATCGAGAACCTGCCGTCCCACAGCTTCGCCCGGTATGACTGTATCGTGCTGGCCGGGCCGACCTGGTCATACAACCCAAGCGGCCCGATTTTATACATGCTGGATCGTGACGGTAAACGAATTTTTAATCGACAAACGGTGCTGCCCCTCATCTCCTGCCGGGGGCACTGGAAGATTCACAACCACTTTCTACGAAAAAGATTGCACCTACTCAGGGCTAATGTGTTGCCCACCATCTGGTTTACCCACCCGGTTAAAGAGCCTTGGAGCACCATTGGCGTCTTTTTGAGATATTCAGGATACCGCCCCGAGGGGATGCACCTGTTGAAGAAGCGGTACCCTCGCTACGGACACACCAGGAGTCAGCTGCTGGATGCCCGAGAAGAAGGCATCAGGGTTGGGAACATGGTGATCCAGGCAAAACAGGCAGGTGCACCAGCCATCAGCTGCCGCGGAGATGCCCCTCACGAGAGAAGTTCTAACTCTTCAGAAGCCCGGCCAACAACGGCTCGTTAAACCCCACGTAGAGATCGGCGCCGTGGCGCACCGCCGGTGCTCGCAAGTTGCCTGTTCGCCCGGTAGCCTTAGCAGTCAACTCTTCGCGGTTGGTCTCATCCGGGTGATAGACAAAGACGTTTTTGGAACCACTGGCCACAAAAACACGTTGTGCCGAGGAAAGTAGATCCCACACCTGCTCAGGACCGACGGTCTGGGTTGAGGCATTTACTTCCTCTTCAATTACCGCATCATTGTGCGCAAACGCCGCCCGGGCCTTTTTGCACGATACTCAGCCACTTCTCAGATACGCCCAGGAAATATGCATTACTGATTTCTCACGGTAGTTTATAGAGAGAACTACTATTTCTTCTTCATTTTTGCCGCGCTCTTGGTTTTACCGTTTGATTTGCTTTTCTTCGCGCCCTTTTTGCTTTTCTTGTCCACCGGGCAGGCGGCGCATTTCTTCTTGCCTGACGAGTGCAGGCCCAAGCTTACAGCCAACGGACACCGACTACAGCAGCTTCCTTTCTTCTTTAGCTTTCCGCAACATTTCTTCTTCAGCTTCGGTTGCGCCCCCATGATATCACCCTATTGCATTGCCGTAATGGTGGGAACTTTTGCATCTGCTATACATCCTACCCCCTTGCGTGCTGTTACGATTCCTGAAAAAATGAGGATTTGGTTAGATTGGTAACAACTATTCATCCCGGTGCAAGGCCATACTGGAAAATTAGCGCTCAGATGCCAGGCGGCGCCATAAGTGCAGCCAGTGACAGGAGCAGCAGCATGGTCGCCATAAAAGAGTTGAAGACGATAAATAAAAGATCATAGGATGGGTTGCCCTTATACAGCCTCACCGAGAATCCGACGAGAAAGATCAGGCTCGTTACACTTGTCAGCCACCATAAGGGTGTTGCGCTGCCGACCAACTGCATCAAGATGACATGAACAACGACGACACAGGCACCCGTCCAGACCACAATCAACAGACGAAGCGATGAATCCGGTGCACAATCGATAAAAGACGGCAGAACGGAGCTGCGATAGTCGGCTTTGTGCTTGAGCATAATGAGCAGAAAATGCGGGATCTGCCAGAGCGCCAGAAGCATCGCCGCCGCGCCGATCAATGCTGATACGGGCTCTCCGCCGGCCGCCAGCCAGCCGATATAAGGCGGGATTGCACCGCACAAAGCACCTGGTATTATCGCCCAGATGGTGCGATATTTAAGCGGCGTATACACCGCGTTGTACAGAATCACCGCCACACATCCAGCCACCGCCGGGCCAGGGGTGGAAAACGAAACTAACAATATAATGATACCACCGGCGAGCAGGATTTGGGCTTGCCGTAGTCCAGCCGCCCGACTCATCACCCCGCTGGCAAGCGGTCTGCCGCTGGTGCGGCGCAACAATGTATCGACATATATTTCCTGCAACCCATTGAGGCTGACGGCACCGGCCGCCAGCATAAAGATCCCTCCACATACCGGAACCACACGCCAATCAGCACAACCGGCCGCAAGAATAAAGCCAAACAACCCGGAACCCGCGACCAGCAGGCAGAGCGGAATTTTTGCCAGACGCAGGTGATTGATAAGCATTGGCTGGATAATGAATGCTGAAATGCAGGAATCAACTGCGCTTTAAAAGCGTTAGGGGTGAGGCAGGCCTTCTCTTGAAGCGTCTACTACATGGATGGCTTTTTCCTGCGCACAACACCCCCGCTAAGATACGGATGCACAGGGAGCAACCTGTCAGTACGAATCTTCTTCCAGCCAGGCGAGGTATTCTTCTTCGGGAACGATCTTGAGCTTGGCAAGCATATAGGCGTGATCGATGCCGCAGTATTCGGTGCAGAGGATATCAAATTCACCGAGCCGATCGGCATTGAACCAGGCATAGGTGGTCATGCCGGGAACCGAATCCACCTTAATCCGATATGATGGAATGTAAAAGCTGTGGAGCACATCCCATGAGGTAATGTTGAGTTTTACCGCCGAACCATAGGGCACCACCAACTCCCCTTCGGTCTCCTTGTCGTTGGGATATAAAAAAATCCAGGAATACTGCTGACCACCGACCTCAATCTCAAGCGCGTCTTCGGGAAGAGCACGAAGCCCGAGATAGGCTTCCCATCCCACCCAGAACATAGTCAGGGCGATGACCGTGGGAATCGCCGTCCACACCACTTCAAGATTGAGATTATCGCGAATATCGGTGGGTATCGGATTTTTAGAACGCCGGTATTTGATTACAAAATAGACCATCACCACCCCGATACCGACCAGAAAAAGAAACGATACCCCGATGATATACCAAAATGCCAGATCTACGCCTCTTACCGGATCCATGAGAATCTCTTAATATCAGTGCTTAACGGAATGCCACATCCCAGAATGTGAAGCTGATCATAATCGCCACCACAAAAACGGTGGTGATGAACGATACCTTGATGGTGAAACCCTCGTAGCGAATATGCATGAAAAAAAGCAGCACCAGGGTCGCTTTGGTGGAGGCGACAGCCAGAGCAATGGGAACGTTGAGAAATCCCCAATCGATGTAAGAAACCCCTACAGTCAGCCCGGTTAACGCGATGAGCCCGGCCAGCACTGTCGCCAGAAAACGATAGCTCAGCACGTGATGCTCGTCAGAGTGGTCGTTGTTCGTCATAAAGTTCTCCAGCTTTCAGAGAAGTTAAAGTCAGGTTGGTTGGTATTCCTCACCCCCGGCCCGCTTCCGAGCGGGCCGCGTGAGCATCTACAAAACCAGATAAAACAGCGGAAACACAAAAATCCAGATCAGATCCACCAGGTGCCAGTATAAACCGCTGTTATCGAGCATCGAAATGCGCTCGGCTGTAACCCTGTTGTTTATGACCATCACCAGCGAAATTGCCAGCAGCACCATGCCGATGATGACATGTATGCCATGCAGGCCGGTTATCGTGTAGTACAGGCCAAAAAAGATCTGCAGGCCGGGTTCGCTGTCAAGCAGGTAATCGGAATTGGGATAGAGGCCGTGATGAAACTTGGCCCCCCATTCGAAGTACTTATTTATTAAAAAGGTCAAACCACACAAAAGGGAAAACAGCAGCAGACCGATCGCATGATTCTTCTTCCCGTTACTGACAGCGGTGATGGAAGCCGCCACCGTGAAGCTTGAGATCAACAGAACCAGGGTATTGGCGGTACCGAAAATTCGGTTGAGTTCCAGACCGCCAGCCACGAAATCATCGGGGTAAAAGTGGAAATAGACGGCATACAGGACAAATAAACCGGCAAAAAGGATTATCTCCGAGTAGAGAAATATCCACATCCCGATTTTAATACCGGTTCTGTCGATCGCTTTTTCCATGCGGTGTCCTTACTATTTTGCGGTGTGTGCGGTTGCTTTGCCCACAACTTCGGAAAAGTCGTATGGATACTCCATGACCTGGGGTTGCTCAATAAAATTGTGCACCGGCGGTGGCGAGGGAACCTTCCATTCTAGGGTGGTGCCGCCCCATGGATCGGCCGGCGCCGCAACCCGCTCGCGGAAACTGAGCCACAGGTTGACAATGAGCAGCATGATCCCGAACACCATGATAAATCCGGGAAAGCCGGAGAGAAAGTTGCCCAGCTCAAACTGCGGTAAATAATCAAAATAGCGGCGCGGCATCCCCATAAGCCCCAGAATCAGCATGGGTACATAGTGAAAAACAAAACCCACCGCGGCAAGGGTAGCGCCGATATAGGCCCGCTTGAAGTTGTACATCAACCCAAACATTTTCGGCCACCAGTAGTAAAGTGCGGCAATGAAGGCAAAGCCGGTACCGCCAAACATGACAAAATGAAAATGAGCCACCACAAAATGGGTGTCATGAACGTGAATGTCGGTGCCGGCGGCGCCGAGCACCAGTCCGGTCAGACCGCCAACGGTGAACAGATAGATGAATATTAACGAGAGATAAAACGGCGGTGTCATCTCAATCGAGCCCTTGTACATGGTCGACACCCAGGAAAAGACCTTCACCGCCGTTGGAATAGCAACCAGAAAGGTAAGCAGCGAGAAGACAAAAACCGACACATCGCTCATACCGCTGGTGTACATATGGTGCGCCCATACCAGTGAGCCGGCGATGGCGATTGCCATGGAAGAGACGACAATGCCCTTGTAGCCAAATATTGCCTTGCGTGAAAAGACCGGAATGATTTCAGAAATGACCCCCATGGAAGGCAGAATCATGATATAGACCGCCGGATGAGAGTACATCCAGAACAGGTGCTGATACAACAGCGGGTCACCGCCTCGATTGGGATCAAACAGGCCGATGTCGAGCAGGCGTTCGATAATGACCAGCACAAAGGTGATGGAAACCACCGGCGTTGCCAGAATCTGTACCCAGCCACTGGCGTAAATTGCCCAGGTAAAAAGTGGGATCTGCATCCAGCCCATCCCCTTGACCCGCATACGATGCACCGTGGTGACAAAATTTAGACCGGTGAGCATGGACGACATGCCCAGGATAAACGCGGCGGTAACGGTGAGCGATACATTACTGTCCGTGGTCACCGAAAACGGTACATAAAAGGTCCAGCCGGTATCGGGAAATCCGCCTCCCCAGAACAGCGAAAATACCGCGAAAAACCCGCCGAACATATACAAATACCAGGAAAACAAATTTAGCCTCGGAAAAAACACATCATCGGCACCGATCTGGATTGGCAGAATAAAGTTGCCGAAAATAGCGGGTACGGCGGGAATCACGAACAGAAAAATCATGATCACCCCGTGCAGGGTAAAAGAAGAATTATACACCTGGGCACTCATGATTGTTTCGCCGATCGTCATCAGCTCGGTGCGAATGGCAAGACCGATAAACAGGGCAACGATAAACCAGAAAAAAACGGCCCAGAGATACATGAGCGCGAGGCGCTTGTGATCATGAGTAAGCAGCCATGCCCTGATCCCGGTTTGCCCTGGAGGCGATGAGGTCTCATAAAATGATTTGTACGTCGTCGTGGTCATAATGCACATCCGAAACTAGAATTACGAAAGAGAAGAGGGAGATTCCCTCTTGAAGAGGTAGCGAATGGAAAACCAGACCGCCGCCACCCCAAACAGACCAAGCATGCCGAATTTAACTAACTGAAACGGCCCTTTATTTGCATTTGGATCGTAGTTGAAACAATACTCAAGAAACCGCTTGATAGATACGACGGGATCACCGCTTTTCGCCTCCACCAATGCCAGTTCTACATCACCTGGAATAAATTTACCATACACGTACTTGATGACGGTGCCGTCCGCACCGACACTCACCAGAGCGGTGGGGTGCATAAAGGTGCCATCCGGCAACGGTTTGTAGGTATAGCCGATGGTATCGAGTACCCGGTCAATCTGATCCTGAGCACCGGTGAGAAATAGCCACTGCTCAGGAGGAAACCCGTTGTAGAGCAGGGCAAGATAATTCTGTTTGGCCGAATTGGCCTGGGGGGGGGTTTCCCGATGATTGAAACTCAAGGCAATGACCCGGTAATCAGCTCCCGGTTCCAACTTCATCCGGTTCAAAGCCCCGGCCAGATTGGCTAGGTTTATACTGCAACTGTTAGGGCAAGTGAAATAATTAGGGATAAGGATTGTGGGCCGGTCGATCAGCTCACCAAGGGTAACCGTGTTGCCGTTTTCATCGACAAATTCGGCATCAAGGGGAAGCTTCACCCCCGTCCGCTCGACAAGTTCTACTTTCCCGGCCGTTTCCGTTTCAACCGGCTGATTTTCGGCGCCCACCGGGTGTGAAAACAGCATCATCACCGTCAACATCGCCACGGTCAGCGCCTTTGAGAGGAACATTGCTCAGTACTTACTTGGTGGCTCCGGTGGCCAGATTTACCGTCATCTCTGCGTTGTATGTATGGCGTACGCGAAAACTGTCGCGATCGGAGCCGTATGCCATCAGCAGCATGGTATCACCATCGGGAACCAGTTCTCCGTCGAGGGCATCGCCGGATTTGAGCGGGAAGGTAAATTCAATGGTAGTGGTACCACCTTCTTCACTGCCGCCCACCACGGTAACGTCCTCGGTACCGCCTTCTTTCTCATCGCTGGCGTGAGCGTTGTTGCGGATGCCGTGATGATCGACAACAGTGACTTTATCACCTTTGACGTATCCGAGGATAAAGTTGGCATCCTTCATAGCCTTGCTGGGATTAAAACCAACCGCCACCCAGCCCTTGGTGGGTGCCGACATCTTACCGTGCAGCGTATCCCCGTCGATCTTCCAGGCAAAACTCATGTCACCCGAGGTGACCTCGTGCTCGTAATCCTGCGCCATGCTGGTAACACCAAAGATGACAAGGGCAGCACCGACAAGAAACATGACAATTTTTTTCATCACAACAACCTCCATTTTCGTTTTTGCTAGTTTTTGGGGAATAAAAATATCGTTTTTGTTAAATTTCCTACACTTTACTATAGTAACCACATCATCCAACTTTTTAAGGGAAAAACAGACTGTATCATAATAAATTCATTCCCCCAACTCAAGCCCGGCAGAGCATGGAATGCGGGTAAAATGCAAAATTTAACGACCTTCTTAACCATGCATTGCCCTGCCTAACCCCGCGCAGTCGTACAACAGCGACAATTGGAATTCCGCACCGCTTTTTTGAGCTTGCCCACAATGGCCTGTCTGTGGTTTAATGACTGGATTGACGATTGACATGTAGCAGCGTTTCCCCGGCACCCCTGCCCGAAATTGTGGTGCTCATTCGATCTTATCTTGCCGGCATATCTAAAGCCCGGCTCATCCAGCAATGAAAAGGAGAAAAATCATGGCTCAGAAACTTGAAGTGTACAAATGTAACATCTGTGGAAACATCGTCGAAGTACTGGCAGGCGGCCCCGGCGCCCTGGTCTGCTGCGGTCAGGACATGGTGCTGAAGGCGGAAAACACCGTCGATGCCGCCACCGAGAAGCATGTCCCGGTGGTTACCAAGGTTGAGGGCGGCTATGAGGTTTCAGTCGGCTCCGTAGCCCACCCTATGGAAGAAAAACACTGGATCGAGTGGATCGAGCTCAACGCCGGCGGCATTTCTTACAAGGAATTTCTCAGCCCGGGCCAGGAGCCCAAGGCATTTTTTCCGGTGCAGGCAGCCGAGGTTGAAGTACGCGAGTACTGCAACCTGCATGGCCTCTGGAAGGCATAATCCGGTACAAACTTAGTACATCAGCATCAGGCGGGCTAAAGCCATGCCCGCCTGATGCTTCCCACAGAGCTACATGGCAACACCCCTTCACCGGATCATCCGCCCCACTTCGCTTAAACATCGTTCCCCGCAGTTCGCAGCCAAATCCAGGGTGAGTCGCCATCACCCCTTGAAGTCTATTTCTTCGTGCGAGCCGTCGCACACCGGCTTCTTCTTTGATCCGCCGCACCGGCACAGGGTGTAGTGATCACCATCGGGCAAGAAGGAATCCGAATCCTGATCATCGATCAAGGTGATTTTCCCCTGGCAGAGCAGCGGTCCATCTTTTTCCACCACTATTTTTGTCTGGGAGTAGTAGTTCTTGTAGTGCTCATCACCCACAATGTAGCTGAGCGCCCCGGACGGACATTTTTTAATGGTGGCGATAATCTCCTCCACCGGCGCCGCATCTGGCTCATATTTTGGTTGATCATGGGTGCCGAACACCGGTTCCAGCTCTCCACAATAACCGATGCCCATGCACAGATAGCGATCATAGACAATGGTGATATCCTTACCCCGATAGTACTCCAGCTCCGGCTTGTTAGCATCTTCACGCTCACCGACAAAGCCGATTTGGGCATGGGTGCCGTCACACATCGGTTTCATGGAAGATTCACCGCATCGGCACAACGAGCAGACTCGGGGGGTGGCAACCGTTTTACCATCGCTTCCCACCAGTTCTGTATCCACCGCCATCAGCGGACTGTAGGTACTGAAAATAATCTGACTTGGTTTCATCCTTTCCTCTTTTAATGGTGTTTGATCAGTTCCATATAACCCCGGAGCCGGCCCGGCGATGCCTGGCCTGATTCTGCACCGGGTTCAAAATGGCGAAGGCAGAACATATCAGAAAATACCTTATTCAGCAAAATCGATGAGGAGAAATAAGTGCTATTTGAGAAAATGTTTTCCCAGCGCGTACGTTTCGTGCCGCAGATAGGCGGCAAGTTTTTCAGGATCGTGGTAGTTACCGATCTCATTCGGGCCGATGATTCTGCCCAGCTTGAAGCGAATCTCTTTTTCGTGTGGGTAGACGAACTCGCGAGGCAGAAATGCACTTCGGATGATCGGATTGAAAAACCCGATTAGCTGGAACAGGATGGAATTTCTCCCATGAAAGTACAAAGGCACCACGGTTGCCTTGGTGGCCAGTATCATCCTGAAGATATTGGGGTTCCAATCCGGATCGAGGATACGGCGCTGCCTGAGCTTATATGATGAGACCTCACCGGCTGGAAAAATCTGCACCATGCCGCCCCGGCGCAGATACCCCATAAGCTTTTTCATCTGGCCCACGTTTTTCTTTGTTGCCCGGGAATTGTCGTAGGGATCGATGGAAAAAAGCACCTTGGTGAGTTCGCGGATACGCGACAGCATGAAGTTGGCGACAATGGCGAAATCATCCCGAATAGCCTTGAACAGCGGCACCATAAGAAAGGACTCAATACCGCCAAACGGATGGTTGGAGACGACCACCAGCGGTCCCTGAATATCCCGGTATGGCTCTAATTCCTCATCATGGGGCAGGGTAAAGCTAACGCCGAGCTCACGGGCACAGGCATAGATAAAATCCACCTCGGAGAGGTTCAGGTCGGTCACGTTTGCATATGCCTGATTGAGCCGCCGTACTCCCAGCATGCTCTCCAGAGGGTAACGCATCAGTTTATAGAAAAACCGGAACCGGGAATCGGCCAAGACACGCTCGGTATCCACCAGGGTATAGCGCTCTTTTGTAACAATATTACTCATCAAACCACTGCCTTGTCCGCAGACAAATGCGAACCAGCATGAGCATAACCGGTACCTCGATCAGTACCCCCACCACGGTGGCCAGAGCGGCGCCGGAAGAGAGACCGAACAGCATAACGGCGGTGGCAATGGCAACTTCGAAGTGATTGGATGCGCCGATCATCGCCGCTGGCGCCGCATCTTCGTAGCGCAAACGTAAAAGCCGCGCCGCCCCATAGCCCAGAGTAAAGATCAGCACCGTCTGGATAAAGAGGGGCACTGATATCCAGACAATGGTGAGCGGGTTGGCCAGAATAACTTCACCCTTGAAACTGAACAGCAATACCAGGGTAACCAGCAGGGCGGTGATGGTCACCGAGGTGAGAATTCCCAGAAACGACTCCTGAAACCACTGTTCGCCCTTGGCCTTGATGAGCCACGCCCGTGAAAAGAAACCGGCCACCAGCGGCAATGCCACGTAGATTGCCACTGAAAGCAGCAATGCCTGCCACGGAATGGGCAACCGGCCCACACCCAATAAAAAACCACCCAGCACCCCGTAAAGCACCAGCATAGTCAAAGAGTTGAGGGCAACCATCACCAAGGTCAGAACGTCATTTCCGCGGGCCAGATAACCCCATACCAGAACCATGGCGGTACACGGTGCGATGCCCAAAAGAATGCACCCCGCGAAGTAGCTGCGCCACAACGGCACCTCAAGCATTTTCACACCTTCGTGCAAGACCACGGTTCCCGCTCCATGCACAGCGCCAACGGGTAAATCAAGGCCAAAAGGCATTTTCACGAGATCCGCTGCTTCAGCACCGATAAATCCCCTGAACAAAATCCCGAGAAAGAGCAGTGCAACACCATACATGGTAAACGGCTTTATCGCCCAATTGATGATAAGGGTAAGCAGCACCGGTTTTGTGTTCCGTCCGGCTTTGACCACCCTGGCAAAATCGATCTTCACCATAATCGGGTACATCATGAAAAACAGACAGACCGCAATAGGAAGCGAAACCACCGGCGCCCCGTTCACGGTGATGGCCATGGAGTCTAACTGGGTCGCCAGATCTGGAGCGACCCTGCCAAGCAGGATGCCGCCGATAATGCACAATCCAACCCAGAGGGTAAGGTAGCGTTCAAAGAGGCTGGTCATGGTGCGTGACTGGGTTTGCTCAGCAGAAGACATATGGGAACCTTGCAAAATGGCCTTTTCGCCCAACCTCATCGTTACTCCAAAAAGTTTATCCTCGGAATATCAATCATATGCCTGCGGTAAAATTTTCCTCGCGCCTTGATCTTGAACAAAAATTCTCATTTTTCAAGGCTACCATATTCTTGATGCGTTTTGAGTTTACTGGTAGATGCACTCATGATTGCCATGGTTGCTCGCAGGATGACGTCTCCTTTGTTTTGAGATATTCTCCTAACCGACGAGAGTCCGTCCGAACTTCGGGCCATGAGGAACCATATTCTCGCACGGTATGGAGCAGTCTTGTTTGAATCGTATCCTCAGTAATGACCTGATAGTACATCCACGCCCCTCTTCGTTCACCTTCCACGAAACCGGCATTGCGCAGTATGGACAGGTGGCGGGAAACCGTTGATTGCGGAATCACCAGTGATGTCATGATATCGCATACACAAAGTTCACCATGTTTCAACAAAAGCAAGACTATCCGTAAGCGAGTTGCGTCGGACAGCGCTTTAAATACTTGCGTGTGGTGTTGTATCATGAGTTTCCTGGTTCCAACCCCGCTGTTGATTCTCACATTAAATGCACAGCATTTGTCTGAATATCTTACCAGTGATATCAGAATATTTTGCAGGCGTCCCCCCCGGGCGTGCGTCGCGTAGCGCCGCCCGGGGGGAGCATCTCGGCACGACTAGAGTACAGATTTACTCAGAACAATGCATCATATTCTGAGTCCTTCTTCTCTGCGTAGTGTCCGTGTCCAGATTGATCAGTGGTTACGAGTCGGCAATACTGTTTGACGATACGGTTTAGTTCTTCAGCCAGTTCAAGCAATTCGGCAAGAAACTGGATGGTCTGTTCAGGTTTCATGATGTGCTCCTTGTGTTTGATGGTTGAATTACAGCAGCTCCGAGTCGGCACACCGAACATGCTCCGCTGTTACCTCTTGTGTTTTTTCGGCGGCAGCGGCGATCATGGCGCCGCGGGCAAGATGGTTGGCTTTGCGAAAGAGCCCGCCGGAGCCCTGATGAATGGCGGTTACCGCCTGTTCGGTAAAGGGTGAGTTTTTTATTCCGACAATGGTGAGATGATGGTCCAGATACTCACCCATCGCCTGGCGGGTGACCGCCGGCAGATGACTTCTGGCAACAATGCGAGAAGCCAGCGGTATGGCGGTACGGTAGAGCAGGTTTTCCGCCAGGTTATTCTGGCCGGCCAGCACCATGGGCAGCCACGGTTTGGAGTCGGCTTCGAACTGGGTGATGGTATGGAGCTCGGCAAAGACATCGAGGCGCAGCAGTGAGGCCTCATCGATAATCAGCAGGGGTTGCTGCTTTTTACCGGCGACCAGGCTGTCGATCTGTGCTCTGATCAGCCGGGTCAATACGGCCCGTGAGGACGATGCGGTAGCGATGTCAAGCTCGGCCAGGAGCTGGCGGTAGAGTTCGAGAATAGAGCCGGCTGAAGCGGTGACCCACAGGGTCTTGTACCGAGAGTGATGAAGCGTTCCACAGCTGTAGCGCACGGCGGTTGATTTGCCGGCGCCGACTTCGCCGGTGACAAGCATGATGGCGCCCAGACGCAAGACATAGTCGAGGCGTTGCTGGACGCCGAGCAATTCCGGGGTGGTGAGCACCTGCTCAAGGGCGAGATCAGCCCTGAAGGGCTCCGCACTGAGGCCGAAGAAAGTTCGATAGCTCATGATCCACCTCCGTCGGCGCTAGGATCAAAGGGCAGCCGTCCCGGCCGGCATGTCGAGGTTTCGGCGAGCATCTCTTCACCGCCGTTTTTGGTTCGTTTCACCAGGGTGTTGACCACCAGATCAACCGGCCTGAGCAGACCACACGACTGCCCCTTACAGAAGATTTCGACCCGTTCCGGCCGATCATCGTTGAACAAGAGCGTGACCCGTTCACCGATCAATTGAACCGGGGCTTCGAAGAGTCGTCCGTCGATGGTGACGACCCGGTCTTTGCTGACCCGGCGCCGCACTTCTTTACGGAAGTGATCAGTAAGATCAGCGGGTGCTTCGCGAATCATTTCAAGATGAGCGGCAAAGCGGTTGAACGGGGTCATCGCGGTGACCGAATGAACCCGATGCAGATAGTCCGTTTCCAGCCAGTGCTGGAACCGCTCATTGAGCTGAGCAAGGGTGTCGGGTTGGTCATCGAGGCGCGAGATAAACCGGGATCTGACGGTGCGAAAGAAGCGCTCGATCTTGCCGCGCCCCTGTGGGGTATAGGGGCGGCTGTGGATCAGGGCGATGCCGAGCGAGGCACAGATTCGTTCGAGATGGCGTGAGCGAAAGGCGGCGCCGTTGTCCACGTAGAGTTTACGCGGCAGTCCTCTGGTAAGCAGGGCCTGGCGAAAGACCTGGAGCCAGGATTCGAGTTTTTCCGAAGAGAAGAACTCGCCGTGGGTAATGAACCGGGAATGATCGTCAAGAATGGCGATCAGATACGCTTTGCGCCTTTTGCCGGTGCCTTTTACCAGCGGGCCGTGCATGATATCTGATTGCCAGATATCGTTGGGGAATTCGGCCTCGTAACGCCGTCGATCCACCGGGGCTCGCTTGTGCAGAGCGGCGCTGTCAAGCTTTTCCTGGGTGAGGATGCGATAGGCGGTGGAGAGACTCAGGGTCGTGCCGGGTGTGATTACTTGTTTTTCAGCAAGTGCTTGCACCAGCCGCCAGACCGGCCAACCTGGTTGTTCTTTGCGCAACCGGATCAGGGCGCCGCGAGTCTCATCATCGACCGTGCGAGAGCATCCCCGGTCGCACCGCCTGGCCGGCATCAAGGCACTGAGCTCGCGGCCGCCCCGCTCATAGAGTCGCAGCCAGCGCCTGACGGTGGCTGCCGACACCCGGGTGCGATGAGAGCCGGGGATATGCCAGTGCTGCTCACTTTTTTGATAGATGAGTTCGGTCAACTCACCGGGTTCGAGTCGTGATGCAACCAACTCGCTGATGACTCCGAAGCGAAACAGGGCAACTTCGGTACGTAAGGCTTCGTCTTCCATGGGCGTCCTCCTGGGTATGGGGTATCAGAGTCGGGTTATCCGAGTCTGTCTGCCGATACCATGCTCAGAGGCCGCCGGGCAGAGCTACAATACGGTAGGGTGGGTCATGGATGTGTCGATTGTCATGGTGTATTGCTTGGGTGACCGGGATGATGTTTCGTGCAATGAGTCGAGTGAATCCTTCCCGGTGGGTAAGCTGAGTGGACATCCCGAAGACCAGCCGAATCATCCGACCTAGCCGACGCCACCACTGGCGTTGGCGCGAACGCGGCAGATCGGGCCGCCAGCGTTTTGTGCTCTGTCGGTGGGTAATTGCCTGGTGAATCTCAGCACTGGAACTGCGATACCGGGGCCAATACCCCTGTGGTTTCAACCGATGAACGGCGCGGCACTGCGAACAGAACAGACGTCGAAGATAGACACAATGAGAAAGGCAGCTAAACCAGGCGACAACAAATCCATGCCACCACAACCGTCCACCGCACCGGGGACAGCACGATGGTTTATTCCAGGGGTAGGCGGTGCCGAGACGAGCAATTTCCTTGACGGATGCGGCAACAAACAGTACCACAAGGCAACTCCTTTCAGGAAGTAGGTTTCCTGCCTGGAGGGCTGCCGGGGCCGTGTCCACGGCCCCGGCAGCCACCACTCACGAGGGGTGTACAATAACGTTACGAGAAATCAAAATAATCTGCAGTGTCACCACCCACTGCTAACAGATTCTGACAAAAAAGGCTGGTTTTATTTTAGATAATCTGGGGTTCAACACCCGCACTTTCGGCATGAAATATGCCGTAGCCGAATTTCTTGAGATACGCTTCAGCCATTTGGCTTCTGCCGGAATTATGTTCACAAACGAAAAGCACGTTGATCATGATTATCCCCCTCGTAGTCAAAGTTTGGGCATTCGAAAATCCAATATATCCACATATCCAAATATATCAATGCTGCCCAACTCAAACACTCATGTGCATTGCAGTGCGCTGTCGGTAAGTTCCGGTCAGGGGAAATAAGAGCGCAAAGCCTAACTTATTTGTACCTCTTTTAAAACGATGAGCTTGATCAGGAAAGGTTTTTGTTTTGCGATTCCGTGGGGTCAGATAATAAGGCCGGCAACAATTCAATATAGGCCTTGATCTCATCGCGCACCTGCCGATAGCACCCTATCTGGGCCTCTTCGTCGCCGCCCGCCTCGGCGATTTCACGGGCCAGGCGGGGCGGATCGGCAAAACCGGCGTGCACCCTTGTGGTCTGAGCGGAAAAGAGCGGGCATGACTCATGAGCATGGTCACAAACGGTGATAACCACATCGAAGTTGATCTGTTTCAGTTCGTCTACATGTTTGCAGCGATGTCCCGAGATATCCACGCCCGCCTCGGCCATAACCGCAACCGCCGTCTGATTGAGGCCATGAGTCTCGATCCCGGCCGAATAGGGCTCGATGATATCGCCATGCAGCGCCCGCGCCCACCCCTCGGCCATCTGCGACCGGCACGAATTACCGGTGCAAAGAAAAAGAATCTTCAACATGTACCGGGCTACTGATTGATCAGCACCGGCAGCGGTTTCGGCGCGGTCTGATCGGGTTGGGGAGCTTGGGATTGCTGGGTTGCCGGCAGCGGGGTGTCAAAGATATCCTCCGGTGCCATTATCTGCTCGCCGCCCAATTGTTCAGCCCTTTCGGTCCGTTCCGCCTGGGCCCGCTCGGCCCGTTCCAGGGCCGGCAACAGGGTGGGGTCGACCTTGTTCATTTCAGCCTCCACCCTGCTGATATTGCCGCGTACCTTATCACCAATTTCGGCATCGGGATAATCGATAAGAATATCCTTGAGAACCCGGCGTGATTGGACGAGCAGATCTTTTTGCACCATCGGATCGGTGGTCTTGGTATAGCTCACAAAAAGTTCAGCGGCACGTCGCCGTTCGGCGGTGGCCGCGGCCAGGGAAAGCTCTGATATCTTGAGCTCGGCCTGAATGCCATACTCAGTGTTGCGCAGCTGCGAGTAAGTGGCAATGGCGGCCTGATATTCACCGTTTTGGGCAAGAAGCTCCGCCTCGTCCCACAAGCGGCGTGATTCCTCCTTCTGCATTACTTTCAGGCTCTCGCGCTGGATTGATTCGGCCAGGGTGATGTCATCAATTTTTTGCAAGAGCAGTTGCAGTTTTTCCGCCGTGATCTTGCCGTCCGGCACCATCGTCAGCAGTTCCAGCCCCTCCTGATAGCTGCCGGCTTCGGCAAGCTCGTCGGCCTCACTGAGCAATTGGGCAAACCAGAGATCGGCGCGTTCGCTCACCTCCCGGGCAATGGCGGCAGCATTTGGAGCGGCCGGCGACAAGGGATAGGCCTGTTGGAACCCCTCGGCTTTCCACGCCGTCTGATACCCGTCGCGGGCCGGCTGATAGGCCACATAGGCCTGCAAAAGTGTACCATATTCCTCCGACGCCTGGCTGGCGGGCTGTGCCAAAACGGTGGTATTTGTCTGAGCCCACTGTGCTACTTCACCCAAGGCCTCGTAATCAAGCATGATCTGCCGATAGTATGGTAAAGCACTAAAATAGTCGCCGTCAGCCGCATACAAATCGGCAATCATCTTTTTAAGAGCAATTCCCCTGAAAGGAACCGCATCGGCTTGGGTGAGCGCCTCGATAACCATTTCATACTGGCTGGCTGCTTCGCCGAAACGCTCCTGGTGGACAAGGGCCCGGGCGTATGCGGTAACGACCTCAACGCCTAATGCCTCCTGCTGATACGAGGCCAGTTGTTCATATTCGCCGACAATCCGGTCATACTCAGAGGCCTCGGCCAGCGCTAAGATCGACGCCTCGATCAGTTCGACATCAACGGTTTGCTCAACCTCTTGTGGTTGTCCGGGAAGAGAGACCGTTGTGCCGGCAAGCAGTGCCCCACACTCACCGTCAACAAAAGCAATGTCACGGGCCAGCAGATCAACGATAACCTGACTGTCGGATGCGGAATCATTGATAACCGAGGATGGTCGCGCCGCGATAGTTCCATACCCGGCAGAGATGTTCTGCAGATCGCGAAAACAGTTGATCATCAACTCACTTTCCCGCGGATCAAGGGCCTGCACCATTGACTGCTCATCGAGCACCCGCCACCGCGCCAGTTTCCGATCATAGGCCGCAACCCGGCTCCTGGCCTGAGCAGCACTGATGGTGACCGGGGGCGATGTAACTGATGGCCGAGCTTGTTGGCCCGATGACGGCGATGGTGCGGGGGCACTGGTACCGGGAACATCATCTTGGCTGATCTGCCCCACATCGCGCTCGGTGATAACCGGTTGCACCGGCTGGGTCGGCTGTTGCCGGGGCGGTTGGGTTACGGGAGTCTTGCTTTGGTAGGTGCAGCCGGAAAGCGCGAGACAGAAAATACCACAGAGCAAAAAAGTGCGGCCGAACAACATTGAGTTACCTCATTGATAATGGATATGACCGGGAAAGGGTACCGCCGTGATACTAATAAGATGAAGCAAAAAAAGCAAAATGCAAAAGCCCACCGAACAGGTCATTTCACTCATTCATGCTCAATGATTGCTCCTCAAGGGGCCGATTCTGTTCCTCATCGCCCAGAACAAGAGCGGCGGAGCGGTCAACCTCATGCTCCCAATATGGTGAAAAAAGTCGTGTATTCTGGTCGTCGGCAGGGTTTTGGGCTATCGTCATGATTGACGGTTGATACCGATTCAGCGGGTCGATGAGCCGCGGCGGCTGAGCCAGGATACCGCCGTTTTCCGGTACGATGGCAAGATTGACCAGATCCGGATCGGCCCGGTCAATGGCCAGGCCGTAAAAGGTGAGATCGACTGGATCCAGGGTTGCCACATAGTTTTCTTCGGCAATGATTGCGTTGACGATCCCGATCCATGCCGGCAGAGCGCCCAATGACCCGGTGACTCTAGTGGTGCGGCGACGCATCGGTTTGTTATCATCATAACCGGTGTAGACCCCCACGGCAAAACCGTCGGCCAGAACCAGGCCGTTACCATCGGGATGAACTGCCGGCAGATAGCCAAAAAATGAAGCGTTGGTGTAGCGGTTTGCGGTCCCGGTTTTTCCCAGCAGCGGAACCGAAAGACCAATATCATCGGCGATTGCGTCAGCCCCTCCGGTGCTCAACCTAACCTGCCGGTCGGCCTGTCTGCCGGTGCCGAATTTCACGGTATTTTCCAGAATATGCCCCACCTCGAGGCTGGTGGTGGAAGTAAGCGTTCGTTTGCGCGTCGGCTCGGGCCGGTAGATGACCGTACCATCTTCTGATTCGATTCGATCAATAATTGCCAGGGTATTGTTTATATCACCTGATTGCTCATAAAACAGGGCCGTTTCACCTGTTGCCAGAGCCTCGTAAACCCTTGTCGTTTCCAACAGGCTGACAACATTTGCCCCCAGCGGAAAAGAGAGCACCGGTTGGAGATCACTCTCTATACCCATCTCACGACCCAGTCCGATGAGATAATGTAAGCCCACCAGAATCCGGTAATCGTCAACATATTCCAGCACCTCTATACTGTAAGGCGGCAGTTTGAGCAATCCCCGGTAATCGGCCTCCAATTGCATGCGGGTAAAATCAAAGGCGGCAACGGAGATGCGATTATCAAGCCTGATCTCCTCAAAAAAGGTTTTTCTTGCTGATGTATCAAGCGTCTGAAGAAACTGGAGCAAACGATCACGGTTAACCATGCGTCCGCCGGTCGGCGCCTCGGCCGTGGCCATAAACAGATAGGCCTGCTGACCGGGATCAAAGATAAGGGTTGGTCGTCTCGAGCCGGAAAATGCACCGCCTGACGGATCCTGTGAATTGAGAAAAACAGTGAGCTGATCACGCAGCCGCTCAAGGCGCAGAAAATTGTTTTTCAGCAACCTTTTACGCAGCAGCAGCTCGCGCTCCTCATATTCAGGATAAGAGCCCTGCCCGCGCAAGGTCGCCAATTCTTCATCGAGCCGGCGATCAAATTCTTCAAATCGCGTCCCGTAGTGGAGTTGTCTGATGGTCTCATACTCCTGTTCCAGTCCCTCAAACAGTAAATCCGTATAGATATGCTGCTGCATCTTGCGAAACGCCGCTTCTTTTACGGCGTCTCGATCCATCACGATGCCGTAGCGGTCTCGCAAACGTGATTGAAACAGCCTGTAGGGCTCCAACTCCCCTTTCGCCTCACGTCGCGCCAGCCCAAAACGATCAGCCACCGCCAGTAGTTGCGTACGGCTGAGATGGTCGCAAAGATGGGCGGTGAGCCACACCGAGGCGAGGTTTTCCGATTTTACCCCGGCCCAGCTCATGGAGACCGGGTTGTGCTCTATCCCATGGTCGGGACGAGGATAGTAGGGCATATTCTGATAGACAAAAACATCACGCTTATTGGGCAACTGGTCGGTGGGGTACCAGCCCAGCTGCATGGCGGCGGCATAGACAAACGGCTTGTAGGAAGAACCCATGGTGCGCCTGCCATAGACGGCGCGATTGAAGAACCTGTTCTCGTTGCCGCCGGCCACCGCCACAATCTTACCGTTACGCAGGACGATGGCGCCCCCCAGCACCTCACCGAAACGTTGCAGATCAAGCAGCGGCTCCTCTTCTTCAGATACCTGGCGAACACTTACCCATACCTGGTCGTCCGGTTGTAACTGGGTAAGAAACCGGGCGGTATCCTCAGCTTTGGGCTCACTCCAGCGATTGTTATCAAACTTGACCCAGCCATCGACCATGGCCGCGATCCCGGCATTATCGATCACCCCGGTACCCATGTCTTTGCCCAGCTCAACCGTGACCAGGCGGGAATCATCGGTATCATCTACTGAGGTGACCCTGCCGAAAAGAAACGCGCCCGGCTTCAATTCACTATCGCCGCTATATTCCCGTCTCGCCAATTCCTCCTGGACCGTCTGCCGGTCATAGCCGCGCAGTCGAACATCGAGATACGAGAGATGCGTGCGCAGCGCCGCAAGGGTTTTTTCCTGGATTCCTTTGTTGACCGTGGTGATGATACGGATGCCCGAGGTGGAGATATTGTCGATACCCTGGGCGGCAAGGGCCTCGATGAGATCCTCTGAGCTCACCGCCTCGGTGGCCAACTCCATGACATAATCAAGAGAGTAGCCGAAAGAACCCTGATTAAAAGGAACATCACGGGCAATGGCCTGTCTGAACTGGGATTCGTCGATCATTTCCAGTTCACGCATCTGGCCGAGAACGTAATAAACCCGCTGCAGACCGCGTTGCTTGGCGGCGGCGACATCCGCTTCCGTCTGCTTGATGAACGGGTTGTAGGCGTTGGGTCGTTTGACGCTGCCGGCGATATAGGCCGCTTCCAGCAGATCCAGTTCTTCGGGTTTTTTGTCGAAGTAATAGCGGGCCGCAACCCCCAGCCCGTGCCCGTTACCGCTTACGTAGAATTGATTGGCATAGAACTCGAGGATCTGCTCTTTGGAATAGTGGTACTCAAGGCGCAGGGCGTAGAGCAACTCCTTTAGTTTTTCCTGGATAGATCTGTTTTTGCGCTTGAACAGATTTTTTGCGGTCTGCTGGGTAAGCGATGAGCCGCCCTGAACGATGCGACCCGCCTCCACGTTGCGAACCATAGCCCGGGCGATGCCCACCACATCGAATCCATAGTGGCTGAAATAGCGGTTATCCTCGGCCGCCACCAATGCATCGATGAATTGCCGCGGGATTTCATCGAACTCTACATACTGCCGGTGGGCATCGGCAAAGAAGACCCCCAGCCGGGTGACTCCATCGTTGTAGAGCACCGGGCTTTCACGACCGAGAATTTTTTTGATGTTCTCCTCGGCAACGGCCGGCCCCGGCTCAACCGCGACAAAATAGTACAAGACGCCGCCACCCGCCAGAGCACTTACAAAACCGACGATAAGCAGGGCGATGCAGAGCTTCTTGAGTAATCGTAAAATTGTTCTTCCCACCTGTTGCAACTACCTCTAATGAGTGGAAAAAATGCAGGTTACCCTGATAATGTACTTGCCTTTACCATACATAAACTGCTAGTATAGCAAAGTTTTACCAAATTGGTACCCACAAAAAGAAAGAAGAACCCGCATAATCTTGGCACCACTGCAGGCGGGTAAGCCATACATACTACTTGCAGCTTATGATTACCTTTTTCAGGAATTATCCGGTCTCCATTATACTGCTCTTATCTTTATTGGCAGGTGGAGGGTGTAGCAAACACACCGGCCTTACCGGCCATGGCGAGATGGTCTCCGATCCCGCCCCAATGATGGCCGATTCCGATGGTGATCAGCCACCGGAGTTGCTGGAAACCGAGGTCTGCCTTAACCAGGAACTCGCCGCTCTTGAACAGACGGGAGATTGGGAAGCCGCGGTCGAGACGGCAGGCGCCGATGATGCGGTATCAACCGGCGAACCCGTAGCGGTCGTAACCTATGATTTTCCGATCATGGTAAACCGCCAGGTGCAGATGTATCTCGATCTATTTTCTGATAAACAGCAGCGCTATTTCAAACGATGGCTGGCCCGGTCCGGGCGTTACCTGCCGATGATGCAGGAAATTTTTACCGAGTATGGTCTGCCAGGTGATCTGGTCTATCTGGCCATGATTGAAAGCGGCTTCAACCAAAAGGCATGCTCACCATCGCGTGCGGTGGGTCTCTGGCAGTTTATGGCCCCCACCGGCAAGCAATATGGCATGCAAGTCACCCGCTATCTGGATGAACGACGCGACGCGGAAAAATCAACCCGGGCCGCGGCGGCCTATTTGCGTGATCTCTATGATGAGTTCGGCGACTGGTATATAGCGGTAGCGGCCTATAACGGCGGTCCGGGCACCATGCGCAAAGCTATGCATCGGGCCAATTCAGATGATTTCTGGAAAATCGCTCAGAAACGCTACATTAAACTTGAAACCAAGCGGTATGTGCCCAAGCTGATTGCCGCTATCATGATCGCCAAGCAGCCGCAACAATACGGCTTTACCGACGTTACCTACGAGGCGCCGCTGGCCTATGAGACCTTTGCGGCCGGGCCGGGGCTCAGCCTGAAGGCGGCGGCTCTGCTCAGCGAAAGCTCTTTAGATGAGCTTGCCGCCCTTAACCCGGAACTGTTGAAAAATATGACACCGCCGCAGGCGCCTGACTACCAGCTAAAAGTTCCGGTTGGCACCGCCAGTGTTGCCGAGGCGAATCTTCCGCACCTCCATCAGATCGCCGCCCCCATTTACCAGATCCACGTTGTCAAAAAGGGCGAGACACTATCCCACATTGCCGCACGCCACAAGGTTTCCACCGATCTGATCGTGACCTGGAATGGGTTGCCAAGTGCCCATAAACTCAGCATTGGCCAGGAACTCACCATCATCAAGAACGATTTCGATCTTCCGCTGGCAACAACCGCACTTTCACCTGTCGCTCAACACCAAGGCACCGCCATCGTTCTTGCCGACCAGAAGAAAACCGCACCGAAGCGCCAGAGAGAACAGGCCCCCGAACAATGGTATCTGGTAAAAAACGGCGACAACCTGTGGACCATTTCTAGGCAATTCAATACCTCACCGGCGGCTATCAAACGGTGGAACAACTTGACCTCAAACCGCATTTATCCCGGTAAGCGGTTATTGCTACGTGATGTGTAGATTTTTGGTCAATTGACTCCAGACTCCTTTTTTCTATCCACCCTACCCGCCGCCTGATCAGCGTTCCGTTATGAGCGATATAGAGTATCCACGCGGCTTATACGGCCCTGATGTCCACCTGCTTGAGCATGGCGGAAAAACGATTCTGCTGATCGGCACCGCCCACGTTTCACAACAATCCGTTGATCTGGTGAATCAGGTGATTCACGCGGAACAACCGGATGCGGTGTGCATAGAACTCGATGAACAGCGGTTGCAGGCGCTTACCGAGAAAAAAAGGTGGCAGAATCTCGATCTCAAGGCGGTAATTCGCCGCAAGCAGCTCTCCACCCTGCTGGTCTCCATGGCGATGGCCGCCTATCAGAAAAAGCTGGGCGACAACCTCGGCATCCTCCCCGGCGCCGAATTGCTGTCCGCCGTTACCGCCGCCAGATCATTGGGGATCCCGATTGTCTTATGCGACCGCGATATTCGCATCACCTTGCGCCGAGCCTGGAAAACAACATCATTCTTCAGAAAATTTTATCTTATCGCCGCCCTTGCCGCCGGCCTGTTCGACTCCAAAAAACTTGACGAAGCCGAGCTCGAGCAGCTGAAGAAAAAAGATGTGCTTGCCGAGATGATGGCCGAGATGGGTGATGCCCTGCCTGAGGTAAAACGCATTCTCATCGACGAGCGTGATATCTATCTCGCCGAAAAAATAAAAACATCAAGGGGAACTCGGCTTGTTGCCGTAGTGGGCGCCGGTCACGTGGAGGGTATCAAAGCTCGACTTGCTGAAGACAACCGCGCCACTTTGGCCGAAATCACTGCCATACCACCGGTATCGCCCGGCTGGAAGATTGCCGGCTGGCTGGTGCCGGCGCTGATAATTTCCCTGCTGGTCCTGGTGGGAATCCAGCATGGCGCTGAGGTGGCGGGTCAGAACCTGGTATTCTGGATTATGGCCAACGGCATTCCCGCCGCCATCGGCTGCGCTCTAGCCCTGGCTCATCCCTTCACCACCGCCGGGGCATTTGCGGCGGCGCCCATCACCAGCCTGACACCGGTTATCGGGGCGGGCTACGTTACCGCCTTTATCCAGGTTATGACCCAGCCGCCGGTGGTCCGTGAGTTTGAACAGGCAGGCGCCGATATGTCTACTTTTTCCGGCTGGTGGCGCAACCGGCTGCTCCGGGTCTTTCTGGTATTCATCCTGACCACGGTAGGCTCGATCATCGGCACCTATGTGGGCGGTTACGAAATCGTCAAAACACTGCTGAGCTGAGCCAAACTGTAGTATTGATATCGTGATAACACCTCTCACCAATAACCACAAAAAGCATCTTCGCGGCCTCGGTCATACCCTCTCACCACTTGTCTTGATCGGTAAAGAAGGGGTTTCCACCACACTTATCGGTTCAATTGAAGATGGTCTGCAGGCCCACGAGCTGATCAAAGTGAAGATGGGTAAAGGGTGCCTGCTCGACAAAAAAGAGACGGCGCAATCAATTACCGCGCAGACCGGCAGTTCTCTGGTGCAATTGATCGGCAAGACCATGCTGTTCTATCGCCCCAATCCCGACAACCCCAATAGTATCTCGTTGCAGTTGCCGTAGGCGAAGTTTCTGTAACCTCACCGTATTTTTTGAGCAAGCCATGCGGTTTCAGCCGGAGTGGCACGACCGCTCTGCATTCGGCTGAAATATAGCCGCGATTGCCGTGAAGAAATCGCGCGTCCAGCTCTTTTTTTCTTTTATTTTTCGCTCAGCACGGTAGAGTTTTGGGTAATAACACGTTTGCTGATTTAGTTGCAGCATGTCTTCAATAACCGAAATAATGGAGATTTTTATGAAGCGCTTGGCGGCGGCAACGGCGGTTTCGCTCTTTTTTATCGGCCTTGTGCACGGTATCGGCGGCGCCCAGGAACTGGAACTCAGCGCCGAAACCGAAGATTGTCTGGGATGCCACGAATACACTCATCCCGGCCTGGTTGCTTCCTGGCTGAAAAGCAGGCACAGCCGGGTTACTCCGGCCCAGGGTATGGAACGAGCCGAGCTTGAGCGCCGTATTTCTGCTGAATCAGTGTCGGCAGAGCTGGCGGATGTGGCGGTGGGCTGTTATGAGTGTCATTCGCTGCGTACCGATCAGCATGACGATTCATTTGAGCACAACGGCTACCAGATCAATGTCATCGTCTCTCCTGATGACTGCGCCACCTGCCACCCCGTCGAGGCCGATCAATACACCCGCAATATCATGGCGCACGCCTACGGCAACCTGGTAAACAATACCCTGTATCAGGATTTCACCACCGTGGTAAACAATCACTACACCTACGAAGACGGGGCCCTGACGATCGGTGAGATGGATATGCTCACTGAGTATGAGTCATGTCTGTACTGCCATGGCACCAAAGTTGAAGTAACCGGGGTTGAGGTTCGCGATACCGATTTCGGTGAGCTTGAGTTCCCGGTACTGGAAGGCTGGCCCAACCAGGGAGTGGGACGAATCAACCCGGACGGTTCCATGGGCGCCTGTTCGGCCTGTCATACCAGACACAGCTTCTCCATCGAAATGGCCCGCAAGCCCTACACCTGCTCGGAATGCCACAAAGGCCCGGATGTTCCGGCTTACAAGGTATATGTGGTCAGCAAACACGGCAATATCTTCAGCACCAAGAAAGAAGAGTTTGATTTTGACGCGGTGCCCTGGACCGTGGGGCAGGATTTTACCGCCCCCACCTGCGCCGCCTGCCACGCCGCCCTGGTGGTGGACGGCGATGGCGAGATAATCGCCGAACGCAGTCATCAATACAACGACCGGCTTTCCTGGCGGTTGTTCGGCGTTCCCTACGCGCATCCCCACCCTATCGACGCAAATCTTGATAATGTGGTCAACTCAGAGGGGTTGCCGCTCCCCGTGGAGATGAACGGAGAGCCGGTTGCCGAGTTCGTCCTCAGTCCCGAGCAACAGGAAGAACGCACCGCGACCATGAAGGCGGTATGCAATTCCTGCCACTCCACCAGGTGGGTGAACAATCATTTTATCCGGTTAGACAATACCATCCATCGAACCAACGCCATCACCGTGGAGGCCACCAAAATCCTCTCCGACATATGGGCCGGCGACTTTGAACAGGGGCTCTATCAGGGCGGCAACATCTTCGATGAAGAGGCAGAACGGATGTGGACTTCGGTCTGGCTGTTTTACGCAAACTCCACCCGCTTCGCCTCCGCCATGGCGGGTGGCGGCGACTACGGGGTCTTTGCCAAAGGGCGCTACCAGACCACCGAGCAACTCACCAACCTGCTTGAGAGGCTCCGGCTTTATGAGGCCCTGGCAGATGAAGAAGAGTAATGGTTAGAGCAATCGATACTGGCGCTTCATCTCCTCATATACCAGGGTTGACACCTGCCTGATGACGTTGCCGCGGGTAAGCATCCAGTTACCGTAGTTTTTTGGTCGGGAGTCACGCTGGATAACGCCAACCACGATGTAGGGATAGCGTTTGCCGTTTCGATCGCGAGGTACCAGAATTCCCATATCGCCGCAGAGATGGGCGGTGGAACCGGTTTTGTTATAGACCAGGGTCCCCTGGGGAATGGGTGTGCCGTCGTAGAGCCGATCTCGCCCCGGCAGCGACATAAGCCGCCGGATCTCTTGATGATACGGTACCCCGCCGTCCCACAGGGCATGCAAAAAACGAATATAATCGGCAGGTGCGGCACTGTTTTTATAGGTCTTGCCGCCGGCTGGAATATACTCGGTGATAATCGTTTTTTTGAAAATATCTCCATAGTAATGTTTCAATATCCGCTGGCAGTTCGCCGGCCCTCCGGCCATCTTCATCACCCAGTTGGTCGCCGCGTTGTCACTGCGCTGAATCATCCGCTCCATTTTGTGGCGGCTTTTCGGGCCATATATCAATGAGCCCTCTTTTACCTTATGAAAAAACGCCAGGGCCACAAATGGCTTAATCATACTGGCAGCCTGGAAGACATGCTCGGCGTTGATATCAACTATGGGCCGTTCAGCGGTGAGATCGTATGCTACCCAGCCGGTCATTTCATCTGAAGATAATTTTCCCTGGCGGCGCAGCTTTTTGATAAAGGTTTCGATATCACTCTCGATAGGATGTTCGATCCCGTCGTCGACCACGATTGCGGTTGAACCCGCTGCCGGCAGGATTTTGCGCTTTACCGGGGAAATCGTCACCACCTCGATTTCTTCCGTGCCTACATCCTGCTGGGGGGGCGGTGCCGACACTGCCCGCGGCGCCGGCTGAACCGGTTGCTTCGGTGAAACAGCCGCGGTTGAATCGGCAAGAAGATTCAGATAGCTCGACTCACCATATACCACCGGGTTATTGACCTCGGCTAAAATGGTGGTGCCGATCTTCTTTTTCTTCAGCAGTCTGGCATGGCGCTTGGCCACCTGGTAGGTTGCGCTGCGTTCTCCCCGGCGCCGATAGATCAGGGTGTAATTCTCCGCGTCCGTCTGTTCGATGTAGAGATCCTTGCCCACCTCACTGCCGAGATTTACATAGACTTTACGATATAACTCCTTCATGCTCTCGAGGTTCGGGCCCAGGGCATAGCCGACATTGAACAGCCGGTAATAGCCGGTATCCTCCACCGCAAAACACTCCTCCAGACCGGCGCCGCGCAGAATTTCACTGTGCTTGACCATGGTCTTGGCCGATGACAGGGAATCACCGTTGAGATCGTAAATCAGCCCATAGCCGCCGCTTTCCCGGCCGACGATATGCAGTTTCTTGGCGGTTTTCGAATCAAACAGTTCCTCAACCTGCTGCTGATAATCAAGCACGGCCTCAATGTCATCGTGCCAGATATAACCGATATCAAACCTATCGGTGCAAAATGCCGGGATCGAGGAAAAACAGATAATTAGTGCGGATACGACTGTAACAAAACGATTCATATAACTGATGAAAGAGTATAATTCAGGCAGTCAGCAACCGTTGCCTTTTTTTGGCTGAACGGTGTTACCAGATGCAGCAGGATTACGCTATTTTTTCCGTCAAAAAATGATGGCGTCACAAATACCTTTTTTAATTGCTTGCCACCGTCATTCCCGCCAAAACGGGAATCCGGAAATTTCAATTAATTTTTTTTCAACAAGATCAACACCTCTATGACGACCACAGAGGTTTTTACGATGCCGTCAGAAAATAATCAACATCTAATAAATGGGGATTGTGCCGTTTTCTCTTAGTGGCATACTTCATACCGACAACAAACTGTTATCTGGCCTGCCGGCCGGTTGATTGGTCGCCACTTCTTTGCTATGGTGAAACATTAACCCGGCACTTTATCCCATACTATTTTTTGTCGCCTATGTCACATAGAATACCCCTCATCATCCTGACTGCGTTGTTTTTTGCCGGCTGGCCTGCCCAAGAAGCACTATATGCCGCCGAGCAGGAAACGGCCCAGGGCAAGGAACACTCACCGGTACAACTACCAGAAACAGAAGAAGAAGAGTTTGTTACCATCGGAGATACCAGGTACCCGATTCCAGAGCCGTGGATTGGCAACCGGATTGAGGCGCCGGTTCTCGCCTTCGAATCATTCGCCAGAATACCACCGGCCAACACCCATGAGCAGTCGGAAATCTACGTGATTAAAGAAATAATCGAACCACTGGTAGCAATGTGTAACGCCGCCGAAGATGAGGGTATCAACCTGCAGGTGCGTTCCGGGTATCGCAGCGAGCGCTACCAGAAACGTATTTTTGTCCGGATGCTGGCCGAAGGCCGAACCTTTGATGATATTATCCGGTACGTGGCGCCGCCCGGCTATTCCCAGCATGCCCTCGGCACCGCGGTTGATTTTTATCCCAGCAACTGGCGCTTTGCCGACACCATGCAATACCAGTGGCTGCTCGAAAACGCGGCTCGATTCGGTTTTACCGAGACATATTCGCAATATAACAGACTGAGAATGCCGTGGGAATCGTGGCACTGGAATTACACCGGAGCACCCGATTCATTGGTACAGCCTGATACCCAATTAAACGGCAACACCACCTATTAAGAACATTAATGCGCAACAATGAGGTTGGGCAAAGTGGCCGTTTTTCAAGATTCCCCACATAAGGAGAACACAATGCACGTAGTGATGGATATCTCCGTCTCCCCGTTCGGGGTCGGTCTTTCGTTTTCACAATACATTGCCGCCTGCCACGAGATTTTTGAAAAAGCCGGGCTGAAAACCAATCTGCACGCCTACGGCACCAACGTGGAGGGAGAATGGGACACGGTATTTGCCGCTGTTAAGCAGTGCCACGAAACCCTGCACGAAATGGGGGTGGTACGGCTGACCAGCACGATCAAGGCAGGCACCCGCATCGACAAAGAGCAGAGCATGACCGACAAGATCGACAGTGTTCAAAAGCGGATGTGATCCGGGCGGATACCCCGCACCGCTCACAAGGCAAGTTCTATAGTGAGCGGGCAGTGATCCGACGGCCGGGCGTGTGCGGCGCAGTACCCTTCATCGCCATAGTCAGCGCCCCATGCCTCCAGCCGTTTCGGACCATCCGCAAGGCGAGATAATAGATCCTTTGTGATCAGGAAGTGATCGATTCCACGATGACAGGAACGCACCGTATAAGTTGATCCATCCGGTCGCCTGCAGGTTCGTTTCTTCGGCCCAGCGATGTCCGGCCACTCGAACACCAGCCAGGCGCCCGGCGGCTCATTGTCGGACAACTCCTTGAACATTGAGCCGATGGGGGTATCAGGATAAATGGGGGTGGCCGGATCGCCGCCATCGAGCCGCGCCGGCATGCGACTGCGCAGCTCTAATGCCAGATCGCGGTTGAAATCGCCCACTATTACAAAATCCTCATCCTTGCCCACCCGTTCATCGAGCCACCGCTCCAATACCACCACCTGATCACGAAGAGTTGCACACGCCTCATGCACCCGGGCCGGCGCCGACTTCTCCGGTGCATCAAGTGGTGACTTCCGGCATGACGATTTGAGATGCACGTTAAGCAGAAAGAGCGGTCTGTTGTTATAGACAATCTTTAGTTCCAAACCGGGACGACTGCGATATGATCCTTGCCGGCATGAACCGGGATCATCTTTCACCCGTCGATCCTCAGGCCCACATATCGCCAGATCATCGACGGCGCGGGTTCGCGCCGCCGCGGCCAGCTTGTTTCGTACGGCAAAGCCCACCCCCATGGAACCATCGGTCGGCCCGGCAAAAAAGAGTTTATAGTCAGTCTCGGCAAAGACCCTGGCCATGGCGTCACGATCACTTACCTCCTGGAGCGCAAAGATATCTGAATCAAGTTTTTGTGCTCGCTTTTTGAGCGCGGCTACTTTGATCGCATAGTGTTCTGGTGTCTGCAGTGGCAGCGCCTCTTGGTAACGCTGGGATGGCCAGTTAAGCCCATTATGGACGTTGCAAAAGGTGATATCGGCAGGCTTGCCCGCCCGCCGCGCCTTTTTCTCGTCCCAGTTGATCTGAGGACTGCCGCAGAAATCACGCCACCGTTCGTATGCCTGCTCACTCATCATATGCTCAAGATTCCAGGTAGTGATCCGCAACGGTGGCCGAGCATCCGCCAACCGTGCAGCCAGCCCAACAGCCGCAACGACGATGGCGATGGTGCATATCAGAAAATTTTTCATACCAAATGTTGAAGATCGTAGGGATGGTAAACGCGGGACGCAGGATACTTCAATCAAATGATTCATCATGGCAAAGATTTCATCGGAAAACAAAAGCTCTTTTCATAACATGAAATTACCACCATTACTCCTCACTCGAACAGCGTGTTGCCCAATCTACATGCGAACTGTATTTAATTGTTTGCTAATATATTGACAAGGGCCGGATCATGCCCGATAGTCTTTTCACTATCATTTGAGGAGGCATATCATGGACGATGAAAAAATTCACGATGTGATCATCGTCGGCGGCGGACCGGCCGGCTTGTCCGCCGGTATCTACGCCATGCGGGCCGCCCTGGACACGGTCCTGATCGAAAAAGGCGCCTACGGCGGCCAAGTATCCACCACTAAAGAGGTGGAAAATTATCCCGGCTTCAAGGAGATTGGCGGTTTTGAGTTGTGTGAGAAATTTCTCGAGCACGCCCAGGCCTACGATATCGAAACCGTCCAGCGGGAAGTGACCGGCACTGAACCCGGCGTTTCCCACCACACCGTTGTGCTTGACGACGGCAGCCGGCTGCATGCTCACGCCCTGATCCTGGCCGCCGGCGGTACCTCGAAAAAACTGAACATTGCCGGCGAAGAAGAAAATTTCGGCAAGGGCGTCTCCTATTGCGCTACCTGCGACGGGTTTTTCTTCCGCAATAAGGAAGTTGCGGTTATCGGCGGCGGTGACACCGCTCTTGAAGATGCCCTCTATCTCGCCAAAATTACCAGCAAGGTAACCCTGATTCATCGACGCGACGAATTCCGCGGTAGCCGCATCCTGCAACAGCGGGTGTTCAACGAGAAAAATATCGAGATCAAATTCAACACCGTGGCCACCGCCATCAACAGCGATGCAAGTGGAGTCACCGGATTATCACTCAAGAATACCCAGACCGAAGACACCCATGACATTGGCGTAGAAGGGGTCTTTATATTCGTGGGTTTTTCGCCGAACAGCCAAATCGTCCCGGCCGGCATCAAGTGCAATACCACCGGTTATGTGATCACCGACGAGAAGTGCGAAACCTCCATTCCGGGCGTCTTCGCAGCAGGCGACCTGCGACAGAAATACGCCAACCAGATCGTTTTAGCCGCCGCCGACGGATGTACCTCGGCACTGGCCGCGGCCCACTACATTGAAACCTGCAAGGCAGCCGGAATTAGCGATAAAGAGGGGCAATAGGCTCCTGAACACATCGGGTTCGGTACCATCGTTACAACGCCGCAATTGATACTCTAGACCAATTTCCAGCCTCATTTCTCTGCTTCTAATTACGTTACTGCTTAATTGCTGTGTCCAGAGTAATTCTTGATACACTCGTGAACCGTCTGACATGCAGGCTGAGACAGCTAAGTAAAAGCACGGCACGTAGGATTGGTAGTCATTTTGACTCGCAGGCCTATGTAGTACATCGAGAAGTCATCGCGATACCACGACGAATCAGAGCGTAGTTTGTACGAAGCCATCAATTTTTCAATGGGGAGGAAGGGCCAAACGTTCCTCAAGGTATCCAGACCGCCGGCGCAAACCCCTCAAAACGAGGGAACTTTGCCGATTACGGCTCGCAAGAAAGTTCTTCCACTTCAGGCAAATGTACCCCCAGGGTCTGCAAGGTTTCGCTAAGTTGCTCTTCGGCCTGTGAAGTAAGCATCTGGTTGGATCCGTCCCGCACCATTTTACCGACCGCTAGTGCCTGGCCTATTTCTTCACTGGTCAAACCGTTTTCTACCGCCCACACCAATGCCTGCTCCAAGCACGGGCCGCATTTTACGGCGCGGGCCGCACCAAGTATGATCATGAATTTTGCCTTGTGATCCAGTTCCATTTTGGTCTCCTTAATTGGTTGTTTACCTATGTGACGAAACCAAAGCGGAAACCGTTACATCCATATCAATTTTTTGTTCGAAAATTTTCATAAAGAGGGCCATCCGGGTTCCAATCGCAGGACAAAAAGTTGCCTTGGCCATTAGAGACCTCGCAATTGGCGTCGATCATTTCCTTGAGCCGCTTGCGGGCACGATGTAACCTTACACGAACCGCATCAGGGCTGAGTTCCAACCTCTCCCCAATCTCCTGAGTGTTCAATCCGAGCAAATCTCGAAAGGTGATGATCTCCCGGTAACTACCGGGAAGCCTGTCCACAAAGGTTCTTATTCAGGCATTTTGCCGGCCAAGTTCAAGTACCTCCTCGGGCGAAGCGCGGTCATCCTCGATAAGCCGTTGATATCCTGCTGCAGAGGGGGTATCAGCTAAAGTGACACGCTTCTTTTCGGCCGCTGTCTTACCGCGAAGGTAATCCAGGGCCGTGTTCATGGCAATTTTGTAATCCCAGGTGTCCATTGAAGATCGTCCCTCGAAATCCGCCATGGACTGATTGAGCTTGATGAGCACGGCCTGAGTCACGTCTTCGGCGCCCTCATCTCCCACGAAACGCCTTAAGTAGCGAATTATTTTGTGGCGATATTCGGTGTAGATCTGCTCAAAATCAAACTCTGTCACGTTTCCAGCCCTCCGCGGTAGTTTTTAGATCATACCTGCCTGTATTTTCAATCAGAACTGGTTGCCTCGAACCTCTCTGTCAAAAAGCTGATATACATCAAACTCGTTAGAATTTCGTAGGTTCAGGCATTGCAAGCCAAGCCAACCCAGATACAGCGACAAAAGACTCCAGATCGACATCATTTTTCGATAAATACAGAGCAACCGAGAACCTTGAAACAGTCAATTTCGGCCAATCTCCGTATGTTCGGGAGATTTTATCCTGGAAATAGCAACCCGGACCGCGGCAAAGTTTCTCTCCCACCTTGATCTTGAACGAAAATTCTCTTTTTCGGGACTCCCGATAGCTTGATTTACTGCTGAGAGAGTTGTTCCAAAAATGCATCCAGCGGTATAAATAATGATTGCTTGCGCAAGAATGAGTCGGAAAGGCCCAGAACTATGGTAAAATGTCCTGTTTTTTCCAGCTCGTAGTACTGCACGGTGCCGCCGCACGCTTCAACCCGTTGCCGCAACTCCCGAGAATTCTCAGGATAGACCAGCGTGTCGCCGGCACCGTGAAAAAGCAGCATCGGCGATCGAGACGAGCATCCGAAGGTAACCGGGCGAGCCCGATCGAGAGGTTCGACTCCTTCAAAAATCGGTCTGGTGTTTTTGAATTGCAGCGGGTTGAACCCATACGGACCTGCCAGTCCGACCATGCCGCGAATAAATGAGGTGGGCAACCCGGTCTGCTCAACATAGCGATGATCCAGAGCGAGCAGCGCGGCGGTGTGAGCGCCTGCTGAATGGCCCATCACCACCACCCCGTTTTCCGCCTGGGTGATGTGCTCTGAAGCCCAGGCAAGAACCCGGGCGCCATCTTCAACAAAGGCGGGAAATTTCACCTGAGGGTACAGGCGGTAGTCTGGAATCACCGTCACATACCCCCTGCCGCTGATAGCTTCGCCGACAAACCGATACTTTTCCTTTGCCCCGCTTGTCCAGCTTCCACCATAAAAAAACACGACAACGGGAGAACCTTCGGTGACCTCATCCGTCATATAGATATCCAGTTCTTGTCTGGTATCGATGCCATAGCTCATTGAGCTCCGGATTATCGATGCGCTCTTTGGCGAGACCATGTTGACGGCATCCAGAGGTGAACACGCGGCGACAAACGTACTGAGCAAAGCCACGCACACAGTGGACACGGGATTTTTTGCCGTCATGATAACAGGCTCCGTGTTTCGTCCGGGTAAATCCATCGCTCAACGAGGCACGATACAATCATGTAAACAGACCAATCATCTCTGATCATTCCTGATGGCTACATAAGGGAACCTTACAACATGGCCTTTTCGCCCAATCTCATCGTTGCTCAAACAAATATTATCCTCGGAATATCAGCCATATGCCTGCGGTAAATTTTCCGCGCGCCTTGATCTTGAGCGAAAATTCTCATTTTTCAAGGTTCCCAGATGTTTACAGGTTGTGAAATCGATTCGAGGCGTGGGACAATTTGTCATGGCGAAACCTACCTTTTCTCATGTTTTAACCACCTGAATTATAGAGAATTTTAGAGGTCTTGCCTTCTTTTTACGAAATATACAGGCTAGCTCTCGTCGATAGCACGGTTGATAAAATCAACCAGTGGCTGCACGGCGGCGTACGATGAGACGATTATGTCGACATAATGAGGCGCGGTAAGTTCCTCATCGGTTGCAAAGCGTTGGGTGAAGTAGCCTTTGTATTTGAGATAGGCAAGCGCCTCGCTGTCCTTGGCAAATCCGCGCGGCGGGTTTTTCAGTTCTCCGGAAGGCTGCACGCTATCGGGGAACATCGTGCGAAAATCCTGTTGTTCAATTATTTTCCTAAATTCATCAAAGCGCTGATCGAGACGCTGCCTGATTTTCGTCAACACCGCCGTCTCAGGCATATAGATCCCGCCGCCGTAAAATGATGCAGCCGGCTGGATATTGATATAGTAGCCGGCGGAGGGACTCTTCTTGCCGCCTTTGTTCATGAAGGCGAAAAAATTCGTTTTGTAGGGCGTTTTATCTTTGGAAAAGCGGATATCGCGGTTGATCCGCATCACACAGCGGGCCGGCTCCAGGTGCGAGCTTTCGATCCCCGGATCGATGGCGCTCAGCCAGTCAAGCAACTCGCCCACCACCGCCAGCACCTCGCCGCTTGCCTGCTGGTAGCGGTGACGCTGTTCATCAAACCATTTCTTGTTGTTATGTTCAGAAAGCTCCCGAAGAAAATGCAAAGTGTCGGTGGTGATCATCATGGCCTCTTACCTCTTCGTCCGCAGGCGGTTTACCAGCAGATCATCATTGATGATTTTCTCCTTCATTGCCAGCAGTTCATCTATATCCCAGGTGCTGCTCAGGTAGCGTCCGCTCGCCCAGTCCGCCCGACCGCTGCACAGTCAGACGATAAAACCCGCCGCCAGTTCGGGAGCATCAGTCAGATACTGGTGGATATGCTCGGGCATATTTCTGGCCAACTGGGTGTCCACCCCGCCGGGATGCAGCGCAAAACATTTCACACCTTCTTCGCCATGATCGGCATGGATAAACTCGCACAACCGGTTAATGGCATGCTTTGATGTCTGGTAGTCCGAGGCGCCCGGCAGCAAGAGCTGCGCCCCCACCGAAGACATGAGGATCAGGTGGCCGCCGGTGGCGCCCTTGCCGGCATGAGCGCGGGCGGAATTAATCAAATGAGGAAGGCAGTAACGGGCGACCAGATAGACCCCTTTGACATTGACCTCCCAGGTCTTCCACCAGCTCACCGGATCTGACTCGGCGATCTTCAGCCACGGGCCGAGGTATCCGGCATTGGCATCGACAACATCGATGGCGCCAAACCTGCTGACGCAATCATCCACGGCAGCCTGCACATCATCAGCTTTGGTTACATCAGATACCATGGCGCCACATTGCGTATCAGGATATGCCGCGGCTACAGCCGCCTTTACCTGGGCGAGAGCTTGCTCGGATCTGGCGGTGAGATACATTGCCTTCGCCCCGGCCTGGGCGAAAGCAAGTGCCACAGCCCTGCCGATGCCGCGCGATGCCCCGGTAATAAAAACCACCTTACCGGCGCAACTTCCTTTCAAGGTGGTGGCGGGATCGATCGCATCATATGGCGCGTGATGCTCACCAATTGTGAGAAACTGACTATTGAGTGAACTCATTGGTACTCCCCTCACTGATTATCTGCGCTCTCGTAAAAGCATCTGGGTTATTCATGACGGGGTCTCTCAGGCTCCCATAATGAATTGAATGTACTGGATTGCCGTTCAAGCCTGCCCTTGAATGATGTAATCGAGGGCGGCAATGACGCAGGCAAGCGAGCGTTAGCCCATCACTTGCTGGTAGACCCGGTGAAAGTTACCTCCCAAAATTGCCGTGATTGCCTCATGGGAATAGCCGCGTTCCATCAGCCCACTGGTAAATGCCGGCAGATGGCGATGGCTACTGACAATGTCAAAGGCCGGCAGCGCCTTATCAAGCTGAAGAAAATCGGAGAACCCGTTGCAGATATCAAAGCCGATGCCCACGTGGTCGATTCCACAGATGCCGACCACGTGATCCACATGATCCAGCAGGTCGGCAACGGCAGCATTCTCTTTGTCCGGGGCAACAAACATGTTAACCGAGTTCATCCCCATCACCCCGCCGTTTTCCGCCAGCATTTCTATCTGCCGATCGGTGAGGTTACGCTTGGTATCGGCCAGCCTCCTGCAATTGGAGTGAGAGGCCACCACCGGGTTGCCGGCGATTTCCATAACATCGGCAAACCCCTCATCGTTGATATGACTCAGGTCGATCACCATGCCCAGTTGCTCGGCCCGTTCCACCAGCTTTACCCCGTACGGGGTCAGACCTCCTTTCCGGCCTTCTCTCACCTCTTTGAAAAAGGCTCCATCGGCGGCAAAATTGCGGCGGCTCCAGACCAATCCCAGGGCCCTGACCCCCAGTTCATAAAAGATTCGGAGAAGTCCCAGATCATTTTGCAGCGGATCGGCGCCTTCAAGTGATAAAATCAAGGCCACCTCCCCCGCCTCGCGGGCCGCCTGAGCCTCGCCCATGGTGCGGCAGAGTCTCATCAGCCCCGGCGATTCCTCGAGTTCTTCATGTATGTAGGTGATCTGATCAAGTGCTCTGCGCAGCCCCATCTCGGGCAGGAAATAGTCGTGGATAAAGATGGCTCCAACCACAAGGTCTACCCCGCCGGCCCGGAAGTCTTCAATATAGCTGGTTTCAATCACCCGCCTCTCGCCGCGCTCGCGACGCATGGCAACGTCCAGGGGCAGGTCGAAATGGGCATCGATAATAAAGGACTTGCGATGAAGTGTGGCCACCCGCTCGGTTACATTGGTTTTCATGCTCTGTTGCCCTGTTGGTTTAGCAATGGTGGAAGGGTCACGGCTCTCTTCCAATAATCCCGGTAATCCCCAACCCCGGCTCCTCCGGCAGATCGATGCAAGAGCCTCGATAGCTGATACCGCCGGCACATGGATTGGACGCGCAGAACAGCGGCGCATCCAGATCAAACAGCGAAATCGCCCTGGTGGCCGCGGTCAGGTGGGCGGCCGCGGTCACACTGAGATGGCACTCCATCATGGAGCCGATCATGCAGGGGATCCCGGCGGCCTCGGCAATGGCGGCAATCTTTCTGGCGTTATAGATCCCGCCGCATTTCATGAGCTTGATGTTGATCCCGTCCACGGCTCCGATTCTTATGAGTTCCAGAACGTCGGCACCGGTAAAAGCGGATTCATCGGCAAAGACGGGAAGCATCAGCTGCCCTCTGATAAAACCAAGATCGTGGATGCGGTGGGCAGCCACCGGTTGTTCGATGAGTTCCACGGGGATCCCGCGCCGCTCTATCTCGCGTCCCACAGCGACGGCCTCCTTACACTGCCATCCCTGATTGGCGTCAATTCGCATGGTGGCCGTATCTCCTACGGCGCGATAAATTTGGTCAAGGCGCTCAATATCAAGGGCCGGCTCATTGCCGAGCTTGATTTTCAGAACCTTGAACCCCTCGGTAAGGCGCGCCCTGCTCTCTTCGGCCATTTTTTCGGCGCTATCGAGACTGATGGTGATATCGGTTGCAAGGGGCTGGACGGCGCCACCGAGAAACCGGTACAGCGGCATCTTCACTGATTTAGCCAGCAGATCGAAAAGCGCCATGTCCACCGCCGCCTTGGCCGCGTAGTTGCCCACCAAACACCCATTGAGGCGCTGAAACACCCGTTCGTACTCGGTCAGTTCCATCCCCGCGATGGCAGCACCGATATGATCAGCAGCCGCGGTGATGGAGCCCATCGTCTCACCGGATATTACCGTGGTAGGCGCCGCACTTCCATAGCCCATAAGGCCGGAATCGGTCTCGATACGAAGCAACACATTTTCAAGGGTGGTCACCGTTCTAAGCGCCGTTCTGAAAACCCGCTGCAAGGGGATGGAGATCGGCTCCGTGGTGATGCGAGTGATTTTCATAGAAACTTCTGTTCAACAATAGATTTGAAACCAGACCCGGCTGATAGTGAGGTGTCTTTCATGGATGTAAGTATCATCTAAGATGCTTTCCTAAAAACCCATATGCCTGTCATACCGGAATTGACCCGACATCCATAATTAATCGAAATCACTGGATTCCCGCTGAAGCCTGCCCTTGAATGATGTAATCGAGGGCGGGAATGACGGTAGCAAGCAATTTTGAGGTTTTTACGAACTTATCATCTAAAAATCCTGAAAATTATCGATTGCCGCACGATCGTACCCCCGGCCGGCGATCAGAAGCTGACGGGTGTAGTCTTCGGTAATATCACCATTTCGCAGCTGCTCTCGATTGATAATCTCCACCGTCTTGCCCTGCTTCATCACCGAGATGGTGTCGCACATATGCGAGACAATCGCCAGATCATGGCTTACCAGCACGTAGGTGAGACCGCGTTCCCGGCGAATCTCCCAGAGCAGGTTAAGCACCTCGGCCTGGATCGACACATCAAGGGCCGAGGTCGGTTCATCCAGCAGAACAATTTCCGGTTCAAGGATCAGGGCCCGGGCCACCGCCACTCGCTGACGCTGCCCGCCGGAAAGCTGGTGCGGGTAGCGAAATCTGAATTGCGGGCCAAGCCCCACCTCGGAGAGCACCCGTTCCACCCGCTGGTTTGCATTGCCGAGCTTATGGATGGCAATGGGTTCTTTCAAGGTGGCGTCGACGGTATGACGTGGATGCAGCGAGCCGTAAGGATCCTGAAACACCATCTGCACCTGCCGGTAAAACGAAATCGTTCTTTTGTGGGTCAAGGGGATGCCGTCCACCACGATGGTACCGTCCCAATTGGTCAACAGCCCGGAAATACAATTGAGTACCGTCGATTTGCCGGAACCGGACTCCCCCACCAGCCCGAAGCTGTGCCCTCTGTCTACCTGAAACGATACATCCTGAACCGCCTGATTGCTGTCTTCCCCGTGGCCGAACACGACATTGAGATTATCTACCCGTAGCACCGATCTTACCCGCTTATGCTGAGATACTCTTCATCGAGCCACGCCTCGTCACGCATCAGCACCGGCAGCAACCCCCGCTCACCGTCGATTCTGGGCAAACAGTTAAGCAGGCCGCGGGTGTAGGGATGACGTGAATTATGCAGCTCATCGGCCGCGATAATCTCCATAATCCTGCCGCCGTACATGATGATTATCCGGTCACAGAACGAGGACACCAGTTCCAGGTCGTGCGATATGAAAATAAGGCCCATACCGCGCTCACTCACCAGATCATCGAGAATGGCCAGTACCTGGAGCTGCACGGTCACATCGAGGGCCGAGGTCGGTTCATCGGCAATCATCAGGCCTGGTTTGGGAATGAGCATCATGGCAATCATGATCCGCTGCCCCATCCCCCCGGAGACCTCATGGGGATAGAGCCGGTAGACCTGCTCAGGATTGCGGATCCGCACCGCCGCAAGCATGTTCAGGGTCTGGTTCTTTGCCTCCCGGCTGCTTACCCGGTGATGAATCGCATACGCCTCACGGATCTGCCTACCCACCGTGTGTACCGGATTGAGCGAGTATTTGGGGTCCTGCATCACCATGGAAATGCCTTTGCCCCTGATCCGCCGCATCTGTTTCTCGGTGCAGCCCTGCAAATCCGCCCCCTGGTAAGCAATCTGGTCGGCCTCGATCCTGGCGTAAGAGGGCAGCAAACGCAGCACCGCCCGGCCGGTGACCGATTTACCCGAGCCCGATTCACCAACGATGCCGATCTTCTCCCGGCCCATGGTAAAAGAGACGTTTCGTACCGCCGCCACCTCTTTTTTAAGCGAGGGAAAGGTCACCCAGAGATTTTGTACGCTCAGCAGCGGTTCGTGTACGGATTCAGTCATGGCTGTAATCAAGTATCACTCTTGGGGTCGAGTACTTCGCGCAGGCCATCACCGAGCAGGTTGAAGGCCAGACTCACCACGAAGATTGCGGTGCCCGGCATGGTGATGAGCCACCACTGATCAAGAATGTATGAGCGTCCCGCCGAGGTCATCGCGCCCCACTCGGGCGATGGCGGCTGGGCACCAAGGCCCAGAAAACCAAGACCGGCGGCGGTGAGGATGATGCCCGCCATATCGAGAGGTGACGCGAACGATCAGCGATGACAGGCAGAGCGGCATGATATGCTTGCTGATGATGCGCAGTGGCCCGGCGCCCTGCAGTCTGATGGCCCGGATAAAATCGGAGTTGCGTATGGTGATGGTCTCCGCCCGGGCGATCCGGGCATACGGCGGCCAGGAGGTGATGGCAATGGCGATGATGGCGTTTTCGATACCGGGGCCAAGGGCGGCGACAAAGGCAAGGGCGAGGATCAGCTTGGGAAAGGCCAGGAAGATATCGGTAATCCGCATCAATACCGTATCGATAATCCCGCCGAAATAGCCGGCCGCGGTCCCCACCACGATCCCCACCGGGGCGGCGATCACCGCAACCAGTAAAATAACGTACAGGGTCAGCCGGGAGCCCCAGACGATACGAGAAAAAATATCTCGGCCAAGCTCGTCGGTGCCGAACCAGTGAGCCGCCGAGATGGGCTGCAGCCGCTCCTTGAGATTGGCAGCCACCGGGTCGTAGGGGGCGATCAGCGGCGCACACTAGAGCGGTAAGCACGAGAATCACGATGATCAGCAGACCAACCACGGCAAGACGATTACGGGAAAACTCAACCAGCCCCAGAAAAAACCTGCCGGCGGCGGCCTGAAAGGCTGAGCCCGGGGTGTCGGTGAGGAGCCACGTCCCTGACTCCCACTATCCGTGGCGAATCTGTCTTGCATATCGCTATCGTGCCCGCGGATCCATGACTTTGTAAAGAAAATCGGAAAAGAGGTTGATGCCTAAAAAGATGGAGCCCACCACGATGGTGGCGCCCAGCACCGCATTCATATCGGCGTTGAGCAGCGAAGTGGTAAGATAGAGCCCCAGCCCCGGCCAGGCAAACACCGTCTCGGTCAGCACCGAGCCCTCCAGCAGCCCGCCGAAACTAAGCGCCACCACGGTAATCAACGGGATGGCGCAATTACCCAAGGCATGCACCCAGATAACCTTCCATTCAGCCACTCCCTTGACCCTGGCGGTGAGAATATACTCCTGGCGAAGCTGCTCAATCATAAACGAGCGAGTCATGCGCGAGAGATAGGCCATGGAGTAGTAGCCCAGCAAAGCAGCCGGCATAATGAGATGCCAGATCGCATTTTTCATGATATCCCATTCGCCGGCAATGATACAGTCAATGATCATGATACCGGTGACCGGTTCGACGATATCCTCATAAAACACATCCACCCGGCCGGGGCCGGGCAGCCAGTCAAGCTGGGCGTAAAAGACCATCAGGGCCATCAGCCCCAGCCAGAAAATCGGCAGGGAATAGCCCAGCAATCCGATTACCCGGGTAATATGATCGAGGATGGAGCCACGCCGCACGGCTGAGAAAACACCCAGCGGAATGCCCGCCAGAACTCCGAAAATGGTGGCCGTGACGGCAAGTTCGATAGTGGCCGGAAAGACCCGCAGGATATCCTCGGTAACCGGTTTGGCGGTGAGCACCGAGGTTCCCAGATCGCCATGCAGGACGTTGTCGATGTAGATAAGAAACTGCTTGTACAGCGGCAGGTGGAGGCCCATGGCGATGCGGGCCTTTTCATACACCTCCGGGCTGGCCTTGTCGCCCACCACGGCAAGCACCGGATCGATGGGGACCACCCGGCCGATCAGAAAGGTGATCAGCAGCAGACCGACAAAGGTAGTGGCAACGACAATCAGCAGCTTCAGTGATTGGCGGGCTATCGTTACCGGACGCCAGGTGGAAAAGATCCGCTTCATCAACTCAGCACACTCCAGTGCATCCGCCTGCTCCCGATAACAGCCGACCTGGCGGATACATCCCAAAACCCGCCGGCAGGCATGAGCCGGCCGACGGGTAGGTGCTGCTACTTGGTGATAAACTGGTAGAAGTTGCTGTCAAAACTCGGCCCGAGCACGAAGCCTTCCACATTGGCCCGCTTGGCCAGTATTTCTATGTCCTGAAACATGATGACAAAGGGCGAGGTCTGCTGATGCTCGCGCTGCAGCTCCAGATACATCTCCGCCCGCTTATCCGTGTCTCTCTCCAAGACGGCGGCATCGGCCTTTTTGGTCATCTCCGGGATATCCCAGGAGTTACGCCAGGCCAGCGGTTTAGACTTGGCATCATCTGAGTTGTCCGGGTTCCGCGCGAAGGTGTCGGCGTTGGTGTGCGGATCCATATAGTCCGGTCCCCAGCGGCCGATATAGATATCGTGATTACGGGCCCGATATTTGGTGAGTGTCTGCTTGCCCTCCCCAGGGATGATCTCCAGGGTGATACCCGCCTGCGCCAGGGTGTCCTGAATGGACAGCGCCATCGAGGTGGTCGGCTCATTGTTGCGGGTATCCATGGTCACGGTAAAGCCGCCTTCCAGACCCGCCTCCTTGAGCAGGGCCTTGGCTTTTTCAACATCGAGGGAGAACGGGGTCTCTTCCAGCGCACCAAGAAATCCCTTGGGCAGAAATGCCTGGTGAATGGTGGCGGCACCATCGAGAATGGTGGACTCCATCCCCTCATAATCGATCAGGTACTTGAACGCCTGCCTCACCTCCGGCTTGCTGAGGTACTCATTTTTCTGGCTCAATCCCAGATACCAGACGGCGCCCTTGGCCTTCTTGCGGATGACGATATCATCATTGCCGGCCAGCCCTTTGATGTCGTCAGGTCCCAGATCGCGGGCGATGTCGATATCACCTTTTTCCAGCAGCAGCCTCTGGGTGGAGGATTCGGTGATATGCCGAACGATGATCCGATTGAGCTTGGCCTTCTCACCCCAATAGTTGTCGTTGCGCTCATAGATCAGGGTCTCAGAGGGTTTCCAGTTCCTCAACACGAAGGGACCGGAGCCGGCATAGCCGGTTCTGAGCCAGTTGTGCCCCATGTCACCATCCTGCTCGTGCGCCTGCAATTCCTTCATATCAACCACCGAGCCGGCGGTAGAGGTCAGGCAATAGAGAAAGAAGGTGGGTGCATACGGCTTGTCGACGGTGATCTGCACCGTATAGTCATCGATCTTTTTAATGGTCTCGCTCACATTTTCCGGCGTGAAACCGAACTGGGTCAAAATAAATGCCGGTGTTTTGTCGAGAATTACCACACGCTGCAGGGAGTAGACCACATCATCGGCGGTAACCGGATTGCCGGAGGCAAACTGGATACCTTCTCGTACCTTGAAGGTGTACACCATGCCGTCATCGGAGATTTCCCAGCTCTCGGCAATGCCGCCGGAGATATCGCTGACGTTATCCACATCGAAGGTGATCATCCGGTCATAGGTGTTGGCGGCATATTCGGCACCGGAAAACTCAAAGATCTCAGCCGGGTCGAGGGTGATGATGTCGTCAATCTGCGAAGCCATCACCAGGGTGTCTTTCGGGGTCGCCGCCTGGGCCGCCTGAACCGCGGCAAAGAAGCCCACCAGCGCATACAACAGCAGTTTTTTCATAATCCTCTCCTTTCATTGTTCACCGGGTTGTATTGTTTTCCACAAAACAACGGCCATCACGGCAGCCGCTCACAGCCGAGCGGGCACAACCCTTACCCCGCACGCCTCATACCACATCATGCATATTTGCCGGAATGTGGTAGTCATTTTCACTGTCTTAGGCAGACACGTATCGCCCGCCTCCCTCTTTCGGCAGACTATTACCCAATGTAATCACCTTTTCACAAGTGTTTATCTGATTCGTGCCCGGCAAGCAGGGCGGATCACGCCCCACCTTGTATGCATTGAGCACCGTGTAAAAAAGTGCGTTTTCGGAGGTTTTCAAAACGAGCTGTGCGAAGCCGGCGCCTTAGGGCTGCGCGAACGATATCGCTCCGACTGCGCCCGGCCCATTTATTCGTTCAATCAAGAAATGTAGATAGTTCGTAGTCGATTCTGATAGTGGCCCTGAGCCTCACCAATTAGAAAACTCGTCAAATCAAGCAGGTTCACTATTCATACAAGACCATGCAATGCGGCAAACGGATCCCAATCAGGGTCACGATGCCAATCATATTCGGTATACACAGCTATTTTTTCAGCAACCTCTTGCCCAAGTAATTTTTCGATAAGCGCAAGAGACATATCCATGCCTGCCGATACGCCGGATGAGGTGAAAAACCTGCCGTCTTCCACCCACCGTGCCTGTTTTTTCCATATCACCGACGGGCCCTGTGAGGCCACCCAGTCAAATGCTATCTTATTTGTCGTTGCACACGCACCATCAAGAACTCCGGCTTTGGCCAGCAGCGCACTACCGGTGCAGACCGAAGCAACAAAGTGGGCCTGTTCAGCATTTCTTTTCAACCATGACACCATTACCTCGTTATCAACTTCCCGGCGCGTTCCCTGCCCGCCGGGAACCAGCAAAATATCGAGGTGAGGCGCGTCATCAAAAGAATGGTCAACCACCGATTGCGGCCCCTGCCTGCTGGTTACATTCCCCCCATTTTCAGAAACCAGCCGAATATCGAAATGCTCAGGTGCCGCACCAAACATCTCAAGGGGACCAAACACATCAAGCAATTCAAAATCAGCAAACAGCACCACACCAATCGTTTGTTTCATACGCAAGATATTTCCACCGGCAAGAAAAGCCGGAACGCTCTCAAATTAAGCACCTCGATACAGCCAACGGTTACCACACCGGCTCCATAAGTGGTGGTATCCCCGCGGGCCTACATGGCCGGAGGCACGAAAGCGAAGACCCGTGCCGGGCTGCCGGAGCCGCCTTGTATGGGCCAGCCACCTATTACCAGGGTAGCGCCGAAAGGGGGCAACTGGTCAAGACCGGCTAAACATTCAAGAATCATCCCATTGACATCGTAGATGGCAAAACTGGCGCCGAAATCCTCGTCGTTACCGGGATCCGCACCATGTGTGTCGGTACCCAGCCCGACGATTCCTCGGTTGGCGATGAGAAACTCAACAGTCTCCGCACCAAACCCCGGCCAATGCAGAACCTTGTTATCATCGATACCCAGAAACGTTTTCGGTTCATCCCACTTGTCTTGCCAGCCGGTGAACAGAATTACCACGCTGCCCGAGGGTATTTCCGTGCCATTCTTATATTCCCACTCTTTTACGTCGTCAATTGATAACCGGTAATCCGCATCCGCGTGAGCGATCTCACGAATATCGATAACAACACCCGGCACCACCAGTTCCCGGGCCGAAAACATCTCCGCGCTCCGGGCGCCTTTGATAAAGGTGTTGGGGGTACCCCAGTGCGTAGCGCTATGCTCTCCAATCGAGAGGCGGTTGATGAAGTACATATCGTTTTCATATGTCGCCCAAGGTGTCAGCTCAAACAGTGGGTCGCCTGGCCAGATAGGCATGTCGGGGGTAAACGGCTGGGTCAGATCGACGATTTGCCAGTTTGTGAGCGTCGCGATTGCCTGTCCATCTGTGTTGGCTCGGGCTGTATGCGCCGCAATTGTGATAACCAGGGCAATCAGCAGCAGGTTGCAATGGCATATGGTGCGTTTCATGTCAGGATCTCCCTTTGCTGTGTTTCTTCTCTACCCCACCCAGGTGTATTTTTTGTGCCGTATCTCTTCGAGCTTTCTCCGCATCTCTGCACGACCGGCAATAAACAGCTTTCGTATTGATATTACCCTTGGCCACCTCATACCACCATTTTTGTTTTTCCGCCCGCCACACATACGGCAATACGATGTGACGGTATTGCCGGTTGTCTGCAAGGTAAGGTTAGAGACTTTCCCTCACCCCTTTATCTCAGAAGAACATCCTAATTTTCCAAGGCTCCAAAAAACAGAGGGAATTGTTGGCCGGCGTTCCACCTCTTCTCTCAACCGTCATTGCCGGCTCTTTCGTGGTTTTTTATTTGAATTACCCCGCGTAAAGGGGTATGACATCTGCGGTTTGCCTATGCGGATCGAGGTGTCCCGCGTGGCCGCGGGCCGTCGTTGAACCCTTGCATAGGCTGTAGCTCCCCTTCTTATTGACCGCATTACCCCTTGGATAGTTATGGTTTTACCGCGTATACAAGACGAACTAATCGAGCTTACCGAGACGCTCATCCGCATTGCCTCAGTGCATTCGCGCCCTGCTGAGATCAATCGATGTGCCGGGGTTATTGGTGATTGGCTTGACTCCTTTGCTATCTCTTATGATCGGCATGAGCATAACCAGGCGCCGGCAATCACCGTGTTGCCCCAAGACGGTTTTGCCCGGGTGCTGCTACTGACCCATTTTGATGTGGTGGAGGTGAACGATCCCGCGCAGTTTGAACCGCGTCTGGTAAACGGCAGCCTCTATGGTCGCGGCGCCATCGATGACAAATACGCGGCGGTGCTGTCGCTGGTGCTCTTTAAAGAGCATCTTGCCCGGTTGCGGGCGGCGGGCAAAGAGCAACGGGATATGGCCTTCGGCCTGGTGATCACCGGTGATGAGGAGTTGGGCGGGTTTAGCGGCGCCGCCCATCTGGCCAGGGATTTGTCGGCTGATTTTTTTATCGCCATCGATGGCGGCAGGCCCGATCTGATTGTCACCAAGGAGAAGGGCACGATCCTGCTTAAACTTACCGCCACCGGGCGCGCCGCCCATGCCGCCAGGCCGTGGCTGGGGAAAAACGGGTTTACCATCCTGGCCGATGACTATCAGCGGATCCGCACCCTTTTTGCCCCCACCAGCGACGATCACTGGCACAAGACGGCGGTGCTCACCAAGTGCCGGGCCGGTAACGGCTCTACCAATATTGTGCCGGAGACGGCCACCGCCACTTTCGACATCCGCTATACCGATCACGACGATGCCGATGAGATTATTGCATCCATTCGCGCCGCCGTCCAGTCAGACGTTACGGTGCTTGAAACCGGAGGAATTTTTGACGGGGGTACTTCCCCCTACCTCGATTTGCTGGTACAACATGCGGGCAATCCCCGGATCGGCTTTGAACACGGCGCCTCCGATGCCCGCCATTTCAGCACAAAAGGCATTCCCGGGGTAATCTGGGGAGGTGACGGCGAGATGTCGCAACACACCGATCAGGAGCATATCGTGCTGGAAAGTTTCTTTCACTGCTATGACTGCCTGGACCGATTTCTCACCGAGGTGGGGGGGAGCCCATGAGTGCGGCAGCCCCACTGCTGGAGGTGCGTGATCTGTGCACCCATTTCTTTACCTTCGAGGGGGTGGCGCGGGCCGTTGACGGGGTTTCGTATCGTATCGAAAAAGGCCAGGCGGTGGGCATTGTCGGTGAGTCGGGGTGCGGCAAGAGCGTTACCGCCTCCTCCATCATGCGCATTGTTCCCGAGCCGCCCGGCAGGATCGTGGCCGGCTCCATATTATTTGACGATCTCGATCTGGTAAAGCTGTCGCAGAAAAAGATGCGCCGCATCCGCGGCAACCGTATCGCCATGATCTTTCAGGAGCCGATGACCTCGCTCAACCCGGTCTACACCATCGGTGATCAGATCGGCGAGATGTTTCGGCTGCACAAGAAGATGAGCCGTGGTGATGCCCGCGACGCCGCCGAAGAGATGCTCACCCGGGTGCAGATCCCGGCGCCCCGCCGCCGCCTGGACGAATATCCCCATCAACTCTCCGGCGGGATGCGACAACGGGCGATGATTGCCATGGCCCTGGCCTGCGACCCGGAACTGCTGATCGCCGACGAGCCCACCACCGCCTTGGACGTAACCGTACAGGCGCAGATTCTTGATCTGATGCTCAAACTCCGGGATGAATTTGACACCTCCATTCAGATTATTACCCACGATCTGGGGGTGATTGCCGAGATTTCCGAGAAGGTGGTGGTGATGTACGCCGGTCGGGTGGTGGAACAGGCCGACACCGCATCGCTGTTCAGCAATCCGCTGCATCCCTACACGCATGGGCTGCTCAACTCGATTCCGGTGCTTGGCAGCCGCGGTGACAGCGGCAGGCAGAAGCTTGAGGAAATAAAAGGCATGGTGCCGAGCCTCTATGAGATCGGCACGGGCTGCGCCTTTCGTCCACGGTGCACCCATGCCATGGAGATCTGCGCGGCACAATTGCCGCCTTTGGCGCCGGTGGAGGGCACCCATTCGGTGCGCTGCTGGCTCCATATCGATGACAAACAAGATGGCTGAAACACTGCTCACCGCACAGGGGCTGGAGGTTCATTTCCCCATTAAGAAAGGGGTTCTGTCGCGCACCGTGGGCCATGTCTTTGCCGTGGACGGGGTTGATTTTCATCTCAAACAGGGCGAAACCCTGGGTATTGTCGGCGAGTCGGGCTGCGGCAAAACCACCGCCGGGATGGCAGTGATGGGACTTACCCCGGTCACCGGCGGCACTATCTCATTTCAGGGGCGAGACATCAGCTCGTTTGGCCGCCGTGACTGGCAGCGGTACCGGCGTACCATCCAGCTTATCTTCCAGGATCCCTACTCATCGCTCAACCCGCGCATGACGGTGAACCAGATCCTGGCCGACCCCATGGACGTACACGGGGTCTTTACCGGGGCTGAACGGAAAAAACGCATCGCCTACCTGCTGGAAGCAGTGGGACTCTCCCCCGAACAGGGGCGCCGCTACCCGCACGAATTTTCCGGGGGTCAGCGCCAGCGCATCGGTATTGCCCGGGCTCTTGCTCTGGGGCCCTCCATCATCATCGGCGATGAACCGGTGTCGGCGCTCGATGTGTCGATCCAGGCACAGATCATCAATCTGCTGCTCGCCTTGAAAGAGGAGTTTGATTTGTCACTGATCATCATCTCCCATGATCTGGCCGTGATCGAATATCTCTGCGACCGCATCATGGTGATGTATCTGGGCAAGATCATCGAGCAGGCGCCGTACCGGCCGCTCTATCATGCGCCAAAGCACCCGTACACCCGGGCGCTGTTGGCCGCCGCCCCGGTGGCGGATCCGGGCCGTGAGAAACAGCGGATTATCCTCACCGGCGATGTGCCAAGCCCGATCAACCCGCCGTCCGGCTGCCGGTTTCATACCCGCTGCCCGCATCGCATGGCGATATGTGATACAGAGGAACCACGGTTTCAACCGGCAGGTGAGCAGCATCTGGTCGCCTGCCATTTATACCCCGAGCATCCGCTCGAATAACCCGCCATATCATCACACAAGGAGGAACCATGATGAGAAAGTTGTTCGTTGTCCCGCTGCTCACCCTGGCCCTGGCCGCCCTGCCGGCCCTGGCTCTGGCCAAGGCGGAACTGGTGATCGCCACCGATGCCCCGCCCAAGTCGATGAATCCGCATGCCTATTCATCGGACGCCAACCTTTCCTACATGTCCAACTTCTTCGATGGACTGCTCCAGCGTAAGGCCCCGGAAGGCGCCCTGGTTCCGGCCCTGGCCACCTCCTGGGAACGGGTCGATGACCTCACCTGGAAATTTGATCTGCGTGAAGGGGTGAAATTTCACAACGGCAACGATTTCACCAGTGCCGACGTCAAGTTTACCTTCGAGCGCATGAAAGACCCGAAATACTCCAAGCTGCTCAATATCGCCAATTCCATCGCGTCCATCGAGACTCCAGATGATTACACGGTGATTTTCACCACCGTCAAACCGGTGCCCTGGTTCGCCGAGACCATGCATCAGAATTTCATCGTCGATGCCGAATCCTCCGCCGACCGTGATGACGGCGACTATAACACCATGCCCATCGGCACCGGTGCCTACAAACTCGATGAGTGGGTGAAAGGCTCCTATGTCCGGCTGATTGCCAACCCCGATTACTGGGAAGGGGCTCCCACCTATCAGGTAGTGGACATGCGTCCCATTACCGAGGAATCCACCCGCTTTGCCGCCCTGGCCGGCAAGCAGGTGGACATCGTCAACGGGGTTCCGGTTAATCTCTATGAGCGAGTCAAGGCTATGGATCACGTGGAGGTGATCTCACAGCCGGCACGGCGCGCTATCTATATGGACATCAGCAACATGGCCGACACCCCCTTTGCCGATCTCAGGGTGCGCCAGGCAATCGCCATGGCCATCAACGAGGAAGAGATTATCGAAAAAGTGATGAGCGGCCAGGCGACCCTTGCCCATCAGATTCCCGATCCGCCCACCATCGGCTATGACGCCTCCATCAAGCGGCTGGACTACGACCCGGAAAAGGCCAAACAACTGCTGGCCGAGGCGGGCTATCCCGATGGATTCCCCATCACCATCGCCGGCCCCAACGACCGCTACGTGAATGATGAGAAAATCTGTGAGGCGGTAGCCAAGTATCTGGCCAAGATCGGTCTCGACGTCACCCTGGATGTGAAACCCAAATCGATCTTCTTCGATGAGCTGGCCGACAAAAAGCATCGGTTCTATCTGATCGGCTGGTTCGACGGCTCCTTTGATTTCGGCCGCTCAGCCGAGAAACTGCTGCACACCCCCGACGATGCCAAGGGCATGGGCGTGTACAACGGTGCGGTCTTTTCCGATGCCGGGATCGACGAAGCCATTATCGCCTCGTCCTCGATTATTGACCGGGCCGAGCGTGAGGCCGCCCTGCAGGCCATCAACCGCCAGTCGGTGGCCGATGTGGCATGGATCCCGCTGCACTATCAGCAGGATCTGTTCGCCGTGGTGAAGGACAAGGACATCACCTTTATGCCGCGTTCTGATCGGTGGGTTGTGGTTAAGGAAATCAAGTAACACTGCTAAGATATCCAGAAAGGCGGGAGCCGATTAAAGACTTCCGCCGACAATAACAGACAAGCAAATGGCCACCTACCTGATCAGACGACTGCTGCAGGGCATTATCGTCTTGCTTGCCGTCTCCATGGTGTGTTTCGTCATGTTTCGCTACACCGGCGATCCGGTGTTGATGCTGGCGGGCAAATATGCCACCCAGGAAGAGCGTGAGCAGGTGCGCGTCGCCTACGGGTTGGATCGGCCGGTGTATGTGCAATACTTGAGTTTTCTGGGTGGCGCCGTTCAGGGTGATTTCGGCAAGTCCTATGTGTCGCAGATCAGTGCCTTGAGAATGATTCTGGAGCGTTTTCCGGCCACCTTCGAGCTGGCTCTGGTGGCCATCTCCATCTCATTTGTGCTGGGGGTCGGGCTGGGGGTCGTGGTATCCATCAAACCACGGGGCTGGCTCAGCCGGATCATTATGGCAGGCTCGCTCTTTGGCATATCGATCCCCACCTTTTTGATCGGTATTCTTCTGGTCATGGCGTTTTCCGTCTACCTGGGACTGATGCCCTCTTTTGGCCGGGGCGACACCGTGCAGATCGGCTTCTGGCGCACTGGGCTGCTCACCGCTTCGGGCTGGTATCACATAATTCTACCGGCCCTTACCCTGTCAGGCTATCAGTTGGCGGTGCTGATTCGACTTACCCGGGCGGGCATGCGCGAGACCCTCTCGGAAGAATACATCAAAACCGCCTGGGCGAAGGGGCTTGCGCCGCACACGGTGGTGCTCAAACACGCCCTGCGCAACGTGATGATCCCCATCGTCACCATCACCGGGCTTTCCTTTGGTGAGCTGATCGCCTTTTCCATCGTCACCGAGACCATTTTCCAATGGCCGGGGATGGGCAATCTGCTGCTCACTTCGATTTTCGAGACCGACCATCCGGTGGTGGTCACCTACATCATGCTGGCCGCGTTCATCATTCTCACCATCAATATTCTGGTGGACGTGCTTTATGCATTTTTGAACCCGCGCATTCGCTTCGATTAGGTGGACGCTATGAAAACGATCATGCAATCGCGGCGTATGCACTCTTTTCTGGGTGATCCATCGGCCATCCTGGGCTTGATCATCCTTCTCTGTTTTCTGTTTTGCGCGCTGTTTGCCGGAATGCTGGCGCCCATGAACCCTTATGATCTCGCCTCGGTGGATCTTGCCAACTTCCTGTTGCCGCCGTCGTGGATGGACGGCGGGATGAACGCGTTCCCGCTGGGCACCGATGATCAGGGCAGAGGAATTTTATCCACCATTCTCTATGGACTGCGCACCTCGCTGATCGTCTCCGTTTCGGTGGTCACAATCTCCTCGATCATCGGCATCGTTCTGGGCATGTTGGGTGCCTATTACGGCGGTCTGCTGGATGCCTTCATCATGCGGGCCGCCGATACCGTGTTTGCCTTCTCCACCACCCTGATCGCGGTACTGCTGCTGGGCATGTTCGAAAGCCGCGGGCTGGGTACGGTTATCCTGGCTATCTGCATTGCCGACTGGGTGAAATACGCCCGTACCATCCGCGGCTCAGTGCTGGAGATCAAGAACTACCCCTATGTGACGGCGGCCATCGCCAGCGGCGCCCGCGATTTTCGTATCCTGTTCAGACATATCCTGCCCAACGCCCTACCCCCCATCTTCGTGGTGATGGCGGTGGATATGGCGGTGGTTATCATGCTGGAGGCAACCTTGAGTTTTCTGGGCGTCGGCGTGCCCCTTACCGAACCCTCGCTGGGGATGATGATCGCTATCGGCAAGAACTATATCTATGCCGGCATGTGGTGGATGGTGCTCTTCCCCGGCCTGACCCTGATCGCCATGGTGGTGGGCATCAACCTGTTCGCCGACTGGCTGCGCGAAGAGCTCAACCCGAAGCTCTAAATTATGAGTGCATTCTGGGCCGGGCTGTCGCTGGGCCTCAGCCTCATCATCGTAATCGGCTCGCAAAACGCCTTTGTCCTCAAACAGGGACTCAAGCGCCGGCATGTCTTTGTCATCTGCCTGCTCTGCGCACTTTCCGACGCCATCCTGATGGCGGTCGGGGTTTCCGGCTTTTCCTTTCTGATCACTGCCAACCCCTGGCTTGAAACCATTGCCCGCTACGGCGGGGCGCTTTTTTTGTTCACCTACGGGATGATTAGTTTCTATTCAGCCATCTCCAAGAATCAGACCCTTGCTCCGGCCGGAGAAGGCGGCGCCCTGCTGCCGGCAATTGGTACCTGCCTGGCATTGACCTGGCTCAATCCGCACGTCTATCTCGATACGGTGGTGCTGTTCGGGGCGGTTTCCACCCAGTATGCGGAACAGAGACTCTTTTTCTTTCTGGGCGGAGTGAGCGGTTCGTTTCTCTTTTTCTTCACCCTGGGCTACGGGGCAAGACTATTGCGGCCGCTGTTTGCCAGCCCGCGGGCATGGAAACTGCTCGATACGGCGATTGGCCTCATCATGTGGACGATTGGTTATTCCCTGATCTTTGGCATATCTCATCAATAAAGCCCTTGAGCTCGGCAAGTACCCTGGCGCGGATCGGGTCGCGTTCCATGAGCAATTCATGCTCACCTTCCTCGAAGCGATTCTTCCGGCAGTTTTTCCGCGGGGTGCAGAACTCATCCATGGGGGCGACGCTGACCAGTCGATCACGTGCGGAAAACTGTACCAGAGTCGGCACCTCAATCTCTTGTGCAACCTCTCTTGCCAGATCAATGGCACGGTACGCCTGATAGAGCCAGCCGAAGGTGGGTGCTCCCAAGGCAAGGCCTTGCATATCACTCATCATCGTCATGGTGCGGGAAAATCTTGTTTCGTCGCTGGTCAGCACGTTGTTTTTAAAATCAATCGCCACAAACGGCCCGCCGCCCCACACGTAATGCTCGCCGTGGCCCAGCGAGCATTGATAGGCGCTTATTTTCTCGGCCCCCCACTCCGGCAGATACCCGGTATTGATGCCCAGCATCGGTGAGTGGTGGATCATTCCCGCCATAAGGTGTCCATGTGTGGCGGCGGAGAGGGTGGCAATGGTGCTGCCCATGGAATGGGTGAGCAGGATGAACGGCACTGTTTGCAGGGGGCGCACCTGTTCTGTAATCAATTGAGTGAGATCATCCACATAGGTGGTAAAATCATCGATGTGACCTTTATGCGGGTCTTCCAGGGGGCGATCCGAGCCACCCTGGCCGAAATGATCGTAAATCCACAACTCGGCATGCATATCCTGCAGATCCCGGCACACCTCCGCATATTTTTCGATGAACTCGGAGCGGCCGTTGACAATGAGGATCACGGCACGAGGCTCCGCTACCTTCTGAAAGGCAAATCGAATCTTCGCACCACGGGGGGTGGTCAGCCAGTCAAAGGTAAAGCATCTCTTTTGCCAGCCAAGCAATTCGTCGAGCCCTGGGTCGTCGCTGTGGCGATATTTCATTCCAGATAGTAAACAATCATTGCCCTTGATCACCTTGCATGATATACTAATTTTATTGTTCAATTACAATCCTTTGCAACCCATCCGTGGGACACGATGCTATCCGGACCATTGTCAGCCACGCTGGAGCGCCGCCCATGAAGAGCCCATCCGCCACCGCGACCAAAAGCCGCACCAAGAAAAACGAACTGATCAAGGTACGCGAAGTCGATGAGTTGGTGCAGCGCCTTCTTGAGATCGAGACCGAACTCAACTCCAACATCCCGACAACCTTGTGGATCAGCGACCTGCACGGCGAGGGTGATCGGTTCAAGTCTATCCTGCGCGGGCGCTTCGGGGTGCTGTATCAGACCTGTCGGGAGGCCCTGCCCAACACATTTACCCCAGACAAGATTCAGTACCTGGTGCGCATCATCAGAAAACAGCAGTACATTGCTGATCCGGCCATGCGCATGGATACCCAGGACGTCATTCTCTGTCTCGGCCAGGTGCTCAAGTATAAACTCACCAATATCCGGTACCGGCTGGAAGATGTTCTGCTGCCTGAATTTCAGGATACCATCGGCCGCATGCTGGCGGGATCATCATTGCCCAACCAGATTTTTGAAGAAGAGGTAATTACCGCCCGGCTCATCACCCATCTCTGCATGGCGATCCGCAACGTCCTGCTGGACCGCATCCAGGTGCTGGGCGACGTTTTTGACCGGGGGCCGCAGCCTGATAAGATCCTGCGGATCATCTCCTCCATGCCGTATCGCCGCATCGTCGATTACGTCTTCGGTAACCACGATATCTTATGGATGGGGGCGGCGTCGGGCAACAGATCGCTGGTCGCCGAGGCGATGCGAATCACCTTTCGTTATGACCATTTCGAGTTCATGGATCGACTCGGTTTTGATATCACCACATTGAGCGATTTTGCCGCTGCCACCTACCCGGCCGACAAGGTGACCGGAAAATTCAAGGCCAAAACCGAGCGTGGCCGTGCCATGGAAAAGGCATTGGCGATCATCCAGTTCAAACTCGAAGAACAGACCATCGCCGATTTTCCTGAGTATGATATGGCTGATCGGTGCTGGCTGGACCGACTTGCCGAGATGCTCGCCGGCGGCAATACAGACGGCCTTAACGACACCTATTTCCCCACCCTGGACTACCAAAACCCCCAGCAGCTCTCCGGCGCGGAGCAGGAGGTCATCGATGATCTGGTGGCTCAATTCACCACCAACAAAAAGCTCATGCGGCTTTTGGGTTATCTGTTCAGCTTTGGCAAAACCTATTCGCTTTACTCCAATATTCTAAATATCCACGCCCTGGTGCCGACCACCGAAGATGGCCATTTCGAGCAGTTTCTCGGCCACCGGGGTCGCGGCCTGCTCGACTATATCCAGCAAGTTATCGACCGGGTGGGCCATAACTACCTCACCGGGGCGCCGCAGCGGAAGGAAGATCAGGCATTGTTCTTCTACCTCTGGTGCGGGCCGCGCTCTCCGTTTTTCGGCAAGCATGCCATGAAAACGTTTGAGCGCTATTTTCTCATCGACAAGGATAGCCACGTCGAGCACACCCTCTATTGGCAATCAAATCTTGCCAATCAGAACTTCAAGGAAAATCTGCTCAAAGAATTTGGAGTCAAACGGGTGGTATACGGCCATACCCCGGTCAACTACCTCAAAGGCAAGCATATGGCCAGCGAGGATGGGGTGGCAATCAACGTGGATGGCGGTTTTGCGGCCGCCTACTACAACCGGGGCCACTCCCTGGTACACACCCCGCACCAGCTCTACGGCATTATCTTACCCACTCCCGACGAGATCAAAGAGGCCGAGCGCACCCTGGAATCGGTACCGCTGGACATTGAGCTCATTGATGAATTCATGCAACCCATGAAGGTAAAGGATACGGCTGAAGGCACCGCTCTTGCCAGAGAGCGTGACGAGCTTATGGATAAAATCAGGGAACTGGCCAATGAAGCCCATAATGAGCTACTGACTCCATTGTCGGGAAAGGGGTAGGAAATGGATACCAACTACGGCATGGAAATCGTTCGCGCCACCGAGATTGCCGCCCTTACCGCGGCCAGGTATCAGGGGCTGGGCAACCATCGGCAACTGCTCAACTACGCCCGGGGCGCCATTGCCAAGACCCTGAACCGCCTGAAAATAGACGGGGTGGTAATCAACGATCGGTTTCCCGGCGTGCCCGACATCGACCCCATGCCGGCAACACTTGGCAGCGGCGGCCCCACCATGGATGTTATGGCCATTGCCCTGGAGGCGCATCACAGTGCCGCCGCCGGCGGCAACAACGCGACCTCTTACGCGGTCATCGCCCCGTCAGGCATTATCCAGAAAGTGCCGAACCTGAGCATGTATAAAATCGTTGTCGGACCGGAGGTCGGCAGTGTGGTCGATATCAACCAGCCGCCGGTGGTCAACGTCAAGCGGGTGGCCCGTGCGCTGGGTAAATACACCGAAAACGTCACCGTCTGCATGCTCGATCATGCCCGTCATAAGAGCCTTATCAAAGAGGTGCGCCAATGCGGAGCACGGATCAAGCTCATTGACGAGGGCGAGCTTTCCGGCTGTCTCTCCGCCATTACCGGTGAGAAAACAGATATCTATCTGGGCTACGGCTATGCCCCGGAAGGAACCTTCGTGGCCGCCGCCATCAACTGTTTGGGAGGCTATTTCGAAGGCAAGATTTTTTACGAAAACGATCGCGACCGGGAGAGCGCCACCGCCTTCGGCATTACCGATTTCGACAAGATATTCAAGGTTCAGGACCTGATCGGCTCACGGGAAGTCGCCCTGGCCGCCACCGGGGTCACCGATGGGGAATTTCTCGAAGGTGTCCGCTTTACCGCCAACGGCGCGGTTACCAGCTCGTTTATCGCCCGCGCTGAAACCAAAACCTATCGCAAGCTGGAAACAAGACACTTCTTCGACTACAAACCGGTATTCTAGACGCGTTAAATCTTTTCGTAATCATTTTCTCACACTATTTGCCGTTGCGTTTCTGAAAGCATATGGCATGCTATGGTGTACTACCTATATCCGCAATGGTATCTTTTCTGGACATCGTGAACGACAACGCCTTTATCCCATCACAACTGCTGGTTGTGATTACCTGCGTGCTGCTGGCTCTCTTTCCCGCCACACTCAATGCCGGGCCGGTAATTGACCGCATTCGCGCCAACGACGAACTGGTGCTCGGCACACCAGGCGATTTTCCGCCTTTTACCGTGACTTCCGTGCATGGTGATCTCATCGGTTTTGATATTTCCCTGGTGCGTGAGCTGGCCCGCAACATGGATGTAGACTTTCGCGTCGAACGAATCCCGTTTGCCGGGCTGATTCCCGCCCTGCAGGCCGGTGAGGTGGACATTATCATGGCCGGCATGAGCATGAGCGCCACCCGCAATATGGAAATCGCCTTCGTTGGCCCGTACGGCAATTCCGGCCAGGCCTTTATCGGCAGGGATGAGGTGGTGCAAAGCCTAACCGAACCCCTTGATCTCAACCGCAAGGGTCTGCGCGTGGGCGTGCTGCGCGATACCACGGCTGATTTTACGGTGCGCACCGTGTTGCCCAGAACCGAGGCGGTCTATACTGAAAGCCTGGATCAGGCAATGATTCTGCTGCTCAACGGTGCTATCGACGGGGTGCTCTCCGACTATCCCTACTGCAAGGTCGCCGAGTATCGCTACCGGGACGAGGGCATCCAGGTGTATGAAAAGATACTGAGTTTTGAACAGCTCGGCATGGGGGTATCGCCGGAAGACACCCTGTTTATCAACCTGCTGGATAACTACCTCACCCTGATGACCAGCTCCGGCGCCCTGGAGGCCATGCAGGAATATTGGTTTAAAAACCGTTCCTGGGTGAAGGACACACCCGACTTGATGATGTTCAGAGACTTCTAACCAGCCGCCCTTATGCCCCTACTCAGCGGGTATCAGCCGACTCAAGAGTGAGTGAGCATTGACAAGCGCCCCATTTTTTTATACCCCTTGCAGGTATAAGATTTTCCCTGTCACCTATATTAGTGCCGATAAACCGGATTAACCCCCATAAACCAACAGCACATACGGAGTTTACCATGGCCCAACCGATCGTCCCTGCCGGATCAATTCTGCAACGAGACAAGCAAAGCTATGCCATCGTGCCGCGCATCCCCGCCGGCCTGATGAACCTCACCATGCTGCAAAACATCACCACGGTGGTGGAAAAATATGAGATTCCCATCGTCAAGATCACCTCGGGTCAGCGTATCGCCCTGGTGGGGATGAAACTTGACCAGCTCGACGATATCTGGCGCGATCTCGGTATGGACCCCGGCAAGGCCACCGAGCTCTGCCTCCACTACGTCCAGGCCTGCCCCGGCACCGAGGTCTGCCAGTTCGGCGTTCAGGATGCGCTGGGACTGGGCATTCACCTGGAAGAGTACTTCAGCACCCGAGATTTTCCCGCCAAGGTAAAGATCGGCGTCTCCGGCTGCCCCTTTACCTGCGCCGAATCAAACGTGCGCGATGTGGGTATTGTCGGCAAAAAATCGGGCTGGACGGTGAGTTTCGGCGGCAGCTCCACCCGTGCCCCGCGGGCCGGCGATATCCTCGGCGAAGGACTCACCGGTGACGAGGTCAAGGCCTTGCTGGACCGCTGCTTCGACTACTACTGCGAACACGCCAAGAAAAAAGAGCGTACCGCCAAATTCATCGACCGCATCGGCCTCGACACCTTCAAAGAGGCGGTACTGGAAGGCTAGAACGGGTGGGGGATGGAACCATGAAAAAACACCATTCCCCCTCATCCGAGCTTGATGCAATATTCATCAAAAGCTTACTGGAAGCTGAGGGTATTTATTATTTTGTTCACAACGACTATTTTGGTTCGCTAAACATCAGCCCCGTCATCCCATTATTCAACGAAAAAACCATATATGTCGCCGAACGAGATGCAAAGACCGCCGGCGAGGTTATCTCAGCCTACCTCGATGAGCATCGACCGATTTCAAAAGAGACAGAACGGGTCGACTCCAGCTACAACCTGTCGGCAAAGATCCGAATAATCGTCGAGGTACTGCTCTTTAACTGGTTTATACCTCCCATAAAAACAAAGCATTAACAACCGGTGCAATTCCATTTTTTCCAGCCATTGCCATAAATATTAGTACCGGAATTCAATTACCTGGGCAGACCAAACAATTATTTACCGTCATATCATGTAAAATCCGTGTTGGTAAATGATGCTCGCCGCATTATTCTAGCACGGTAGTATCTGCAACACTTTGCCGGTAGTTCGATCACCCGGCTCTTCTTGTTATCCATACCTTACGAGAGTACTCATGAGTGCAGGCTTCGTTCATCTTCATGTCCATACCCAGCACAGTCTGCTGGATGGGGCGATCAGGGTCAAAGACCTGCTCGATAAATGCAAAGAATACGACATGGATGCGGTGGCCGTTACCGACCACGGCGCCATGCACGGGGCGTTGGAATTTTACGTAGCGGCCAACAAGGCAGGAGTCAAACCGATCATCGGTTGTGAGGTCTACATCGCGCCGGGCAGCAGATTTGAAAAAACCACCGGCGAGGCCGGCGCCTCGTATCACCTGATCCTGCTGGCCATGAACTATCAGGGCTACCGCAACCTGATGAAACTGGCCAGTATTGCTCAGTTCGAGGGGTTTTACTATAAGCCGAGAATCGACAAGGAAGTGCTCGCCCAATACAACGAGGGTCTGCTGGCTTTGAGCGCCTGCCTGCACGGCGAGGTTCCCTGGCTGATCAGCCACAATCGATTTGACGAGGCCCGCCGGAAAGCCATCGATATGCAGCAGATGTTCGGCGACCGCTACTATTTTGAGATCCAGGAAAACTCCATTGCCGAGCAAGCCATCGTCAATAAAGGACTGATGGAGTTGCATAAGGAGCTGGGCGTCACCCTGCTGGCCACCAACGACTGCCACTATCTCAACCGGGAAGAGGCGCATGCCCATGAGGTGTTGCTCTGCATTCAGACGGGAAAAACCATAACCGATCCGAAACGATTCAAATTTTCCACCACCGAGCTCTATTTTAAGCCGCCTGACGTTATGAAGGAGAAGTTCTCCTACGTCCCCGAGGCGATCACCAACACCACGTCGGTGGCGGCGCGGTGCGATATTGATATCGAGCTGGGCGCCTACCATTTTCCCAATTTTCCGGTACCGGAAACAGAGACCCTGGAGTCGCTGTTCACCAGAAAATCCCGTGAGGGTCTGGAAAAACGATTTGCGGCCATGCGGGCCCAGGCAAAACTCGACCCAGCGGATGAACCCACCTACCGGCAGCGGCTGGAAACGGAAATCGAGGTAATCAACACCATGGGGTTTGCCGGCTATTTCCTCATTGTGGCTGATTTCGTCAATTGGGCAAAGGATCGTGACATCCCGGTGGGGCCAGGCCGCGGTTCAGGCGCCGGCAGCCTGGTTGCCTATTGTCTGGGCATCATCGATATCGACCCCCTGCCTTATGGGCTGCTGTTTGAGCGCTTCCTCAATATAGAACGTAAATCACTGCCCGATTTTGATATTGATTTCTGTCAGGATCGACGCGGCGAGGTGATCGAATACGTTCGCAATAAGTACGGCGGCAGCGACCATGTGGCACAGATCATTACCTACGGCTCGATGAAGGCACGGGCCGTTATCCGCGATGTGGGCCGGGCCATGGATATTGCCTTCAGCGACGTTGATAAAATCGCCAAACTGGTGCCGGAACAGCTCAAGATGACCATTAAAAAGGCGCTGGAACAGGAGCCCCGGCTGGGTGAGGCGGCAAGCGCTGATCCTAAAATCGCTGAACTTCTGAACGTATCGCAGACCCTCGAAGGGCTCGCCCGCCACGCCTCTACCCATGCCGCCGGGGTGGTGGTGTCGCCCCGGCCCATTGTTGAATATCTGCCGGTCTGTAAGGGGAAGGACAACGAAACCCTGACCCAGTACGATATGAAACACACCGAGCTGACCGGGCTGATCAAGTTCGACTTTCTCGGGCTCAAGACGCTTACCGTCATCCACAAGGCAAAACAGCTTATCAGAAACGACAAAGAGGTCGAGCTGGATATGGACGTCATTCCCATGGATGACGAGAAAACCTATCAACTCTTGCGTGACGGCGATTCGCTGGGCGTGTTTCAACTGGAAAGCAGCGGCATGCGCGAGCTCATGGTAAAGATGGCGCCCACCCAGTTCACCGATCTCATCGCCCTGGTCGCCCTGTATCGCCCCGGCCCGCTGGATTCAGGCATGGTGAACGATTTCATTGAAACCAAACATGGCCGCCGCGAGCCGCACTATCCCCTGCCCCAGCTCAAGCCGATTTTAGAGGAGACCTACGGGGTCATCGTCTATCAGGAACAGGTGATGAAAATCGCCAACGTGCTGGCCAATTACAGCCTCGGCGATGCCGATATTCTGCGCCGCGCCATGGGCAAAAAAATACCCGAGGTAATGGATCAGCAGAAAGCCAAATTCATGGCCGGTTCCCGTGATAATGAGATCGATCCCGCCACCGCTGAATATATCTTCGATCTGATGGCAAAATTCGCCGGCTACGGGTTCAATAAATCTCATTCCGCCGCCTACGCGCTCATTGCCTATCAGACCGCGTATCTAAAAGCGCACTATCCGTCACAATTTATTGCCGCCCTGCTCTCCTGCGATATGAACAACACCGACAAGGTGGTGCTCTACATCAACCAGTGTAAAGAACATCAGATCGAGGTACTGCCGCCGGACATCAACGAGAGCGTCAAGGATTTCAGCGTCAAAGATGATCGCATACGATTCGGCCTGGCAGCGGTAAAAAATGTCGGTGAATCGGCCCTTGACTCTGTTATCGAGGAGCGCCGGAAGGGCGGACCATACCCATCGCTGGCGGATTTTTGCAACCGTATCGATCCGCGCCGGGTAAACAACCGGGTCATCGAAAGCCTTATCAAGGCCGGCGCCTTTGATTCCACCGGGGCAAAACGCTCGCAGCTCATGCACATTCTTCCCCAGGCCATGGAGCAGGCCAAGGCGCACCAGCGCGATCGCCACAGCGGCCAGATGTCGCTTTTTTCTCTTGCCACTGAGACCGGCCCCACCGCCATCACCGAGATTGAACTGCCGGATATCGACGAGTGGGCCGAACAGGAAAAACTGCTCTATGAAAAAGAAACGGTGGGATTTTTCATCACCGGCCATCCCCTCGATGATGCACTGGAGGAGATCAAAACCATTACCGATGGCGATATTGCCAGTCTTTCTCAACTCGCCGATGGGCAACCGGTGCGGGTGGGAGGGCTCATCCGGGCGGTTCGCCATCTGAAAAGCAAGCGCGGCGAACCGATGGCCTTTGTCACCCTGGAAGATATTCTGGAGGCGGTTGAGGTGCTGGTATTTCCCGAGGCCTTCAAGCTATGCGGGCCACTGCTCTCATCCACCGAACCGGTGGTGGTTCGCGGCACCGTCCAGAAGGAAGAACGGGGTCTAAAGATCATTGCCGAAGAAATTGACCCACTGCCCGCCGCCCGCGCCAAATATACCGATACTGTTGTTGCCGCCATCGACGGCGCCACTCTCACCCGAGAGGTGTTGGAACGGTTCAAGGAGCTTATCTTTACCTATCGCGGCGACTGCCCCATCAACCTGACCCTCCATTTTGGTGGTGAGGGCGAGGTTGATCTGAACGTGAACAAAGAACTAAAAGTCCGTCCCTGCCGGGAGCTTGATATCCAGATTACCGAGCTGCTCAACTATCAACCGTTCACCTATACCCGAACCGTGCTAAGTTCCCCACAACGTAAAAAGAAGGGGTGGTCCAATTGGAAGGGCCGGTAATTTTATTTCATTTTTGTAATTACTATTTTTTACCCTTGATTGGGAGCTACTAATTTGTATAGTGTCCGCCACAAAGAGGCGACTTTATAATTACGCGCTTCATTACCCACGGGAGGCAGAACATGAAAAACATTCCAGCTATATTCACCGGGCTCCTGGCAGCTTCCGTTCTGATGGCGGCATCAGTGGCGGTTGCCGAAGACGAAATCTTTATCGGCGGCGCCCTGTCGCTCACCGGTGTCCAGGCGCCCCTTGACGAACCGGGTCTGAAGGGCGCTGAGGTAGCGGTTAAATATCTCAACGATCGTGGCGGTATTTTAGGCAAGCAGGTCAAGTTTGAAAACATCGACGGTAAAAGCGATCCGGTCACGGTAGGCAACAACGCCGTCGATCTCATCGACCGCGGCGCCCAGTTGATAGTTGCTCCATGTGATTTCGACTTTGGCGGCCCGGCCGGCCGTGAGGCCCAGAAATCGGGGCTGGTGGGAATCTCCACCTGTGCTTCCGATCCGCTCTACAGCTCCTGGTCGCTGGGCGACAAACAGTTTACCCTGTCCATGTGGAACACCACCATGGGAGCAGCGGCGGCCGAATACGCCTTTAACGAGCGAGGGTGGAAGACCGCCTACGTCGTCACCGACCAGTTCATCGCCTATACGAAGAGCCTGAGTAAATATTTTGTCGAGCACTTTGAGGCCATCGGCGGCACCGTACTTGCTGATGACGCCTACACCCAGGGCGATCAGGATTTTTCAGCGCAACTTGCACGCCTGCGTGGTTTGGAGAGCCAGCCGGACGTTATTTTCATCTCATCCTACATGCCGGATCTGGCCACCATAATCAGGTCAATTCGTGAAGTAGGCATCACTTCACCGATCATGGGCGGCGACTCATACGACGATCCGGGCCTCTGGGAGGCCCTTGGTGAGACCTTCGGCAGTGATGTCTATTTCATTACCCACACCTGGATGGGGTCGGAAGCGCACCCCGAAATGGATCAATTCATCGCGGCCTATCAGGAGTTCTACGGAAGCGCGCCGGATACCTCCTTTGTCGCCACCGGCTGGGACACCATTATGCTGATGGCGCAGGCGGTGGAAATAGCGGGAACCACCGATGGCGAAGCAGTGGCCGCTGCCCTGGAAGGCAATGAATTCAGCCTACTCACCGGCACATTAAGCTACAGCTCGGCCGAAGAAGGCCACGCCCCGGATAAGTCGGCGGTACTCGTCGGCCTGAGTGAAGGCAAGCCCTCATTCATGGGCTGGCGTCGTCCGGAAAACCCACCGGCGCCTTAAGCTCTGCCAGCGTGCGGGCCGGCTGTACGGCCGGCCCCTATTCGTCTTTTCCCGTGCTCATACCCACCATCAGGCACCTTTCATGACCGGTCGCCATGTCCAATAGGCGGTTGCGGATAAACGAGGTCAGCGTTGAATTTTCCGGTCTTCGCGCCCTGGACAAGGTGTCGTTGACCATTGAAACCGGTGAAATCCTCGGCCTGATCGGCCCCAACGGATCGGGGAAAACCACCCTGGTAAACGCCATCACCGGGCAGGTGAGACCTTCTACGGGAGCCGTATGTATTGGTGATGAAGAGATCACCGCTCTTTCGCCGCGGCGTATTGCCTTAAAGGGCATAACCCGGTCATTTCAGCAGGTGCGTTTGTTCAATGATTTGAGCGTGGTGGAAAACGTTGCCGCCACCTCACTGGCAAAAGGGCTGTCCCTGCGTGCCGCCAGGCAGACCGCGCGGGAACTGCTGGTGGATTTCAACCTGTCGGACTTTGGCGATATGGCCGCCGGTGCTCTAAATCATGGGGATAAACGGCGGGTGGAGATTGTCCGGGCATTGGCCGGCGACCCTTCGTTTCTCTTGCTCGACGAGCCCGCCGCCGGTATGAACGAAACCGAAAGCGACGCCCTGCTTGCCACCCTGGCCGAGCTACCGGCCAGCAGAGCACTGGGAATACTCGTGATCGATCATGATATGTCCTTGATTATGAGGTTGTGTCATCGACTGCACGTCATCTCGTCGGGAAAAACCATCGGTGAGGGGTCGGTGGAGACGGTACGATCACTGCCGGCCGTGGTTGAGGCGTATCTGGGAACTTCGGAAACTTCGCCCTGACCATGCTTGTCGTTGAAAATCTCGTAGTCCGATATGGCCCGGTTGCCGCGGTCAAGGGTATCGATCTTGCGGTTGGTGAAAACGAGATGGTGAGTCTGCTCGGCGCCAATGGGGCGGGAAAATCCACCACCCTGCTCGCCATAGCCGGCGCCATCCGACCCCATTCCGGACGGATATTGTTTGACGGCGCCGATATAACCGGTATGAAAGCGGAAAAAGCGGTAGCAGCGGGTATCGCCATGGTGCCGGAAACGCGCGACGTCTTTGCCGATCTCACCGTACGCGAGAACCTTCTGCTGGGAGGATTTATCCATCGGCGCAGGCGGGCCGCCTGCGAACAGGAGATGGAATCGCTGATGACGATGTTTCCGGTATTGCGCGAACGCATGCATCAGCCCGGCGGCACCCTTTCCGGCGGCGAGCAGCAGCAGCTCGTTATTGCCCGCGCCATGATGGCCCGCCCCCGCCTGCTGCTGCTGGATGAACCGTCACTGGGTCTGGCGCCGCTGATCGTCAACCACATCTTCGAGCTGATCGAGAGGTTACGGCGCACCGGAATAGCCATCCTGCTGGTGGAACAAAACGCCACAAAAGCCCTACAGGCGGCTGACCGCGCCTACGTCATGTCACTGGGCACCATTGCCATGTCCGGAACCGGGGCCGAAGTTGCCGGGTCGTCCGATCTTGAATCGATCTACCTGGGCAGATCGGGGTAAGAGGTATCCATGGACGTCGGTACTATTCTGCAATTCACTCTGGACGTGCTCAACCTTGGGAGCCTTTACGCCTTGATGGCGCTGGGCCTGGTGGTGATATACGGCATTCTCAAACTGGTCAACTTCGCCTACGGTGAGCTGGTAATGGTAGCGGGTTACACCCTCTATCTGCTCAACGGCTCACCGCTGCCATGGCTTATCATGGCGCTGGTGGCGGTATGCATGGCCGTGATCGGCGGCATCACCACCGATCTGGTGGCCTTCAGGCCGGTACGGGCCAACTCCCTCACCGCCATGCTGATTACCTCCTTCGCCTTCTCCACTCTCTTGCAGAACGCCGCCCTTCTTTTTATTTCGCCTCGGGCGAGAAATGTCCCCCTGCCGGAGATTTTCACCCAGTCGGTAACCATGCTTGGCGTCATCATCCCGGTACGCAATCTCATCACCATCGCCAGTGCCTTCATTCTGCTCGGTGCCTTTACCCTGGTGATGAAACGCACCGTGCTGGGGATGGCGCTGCGGGCCGCCGCCTCCAATTTCACGATGGCGCGGATGGTTGGTATCCCGGCCAATTTCATCATTACCGTCGCCTTTGCCATCAGTGGATTGTTCGCCGGCGTCGTGGCGATGCTCTGGCTTGGCCGGATCGGCGCGGTGGTTCCGGGAATCGGCCTGGAACCGCTGCTGGTCGCCTTTATCGCCTGCGTCATCGGCGGCATGCGCAGTCTGGTGGGCGCCGTTGTCGGCGGCTATCTGCTGGCACTTATCGATGTCAGTTTTAATTACGCCCTGCCCCCGGATCTTCTCAGTTTTCGTGATGCCTTCACCTTTACCATGGTCATCGTTATCCTGCTGCTGAGACCATCGGGACTTATCAAGGGACCCGACACCGGCAAAAGGACGTAGCGCACAGATGAACCGTCATCTCGTTACTCTGATCTGTATCACCCTTCCGGTGGTGCTATTGGTAATCGCCGCTGAACTCATCGACGATCGGCTGCTCACCAGACTGGCCACCACCCTCTGCATCAATATGATCCTGGTGCTGGGATTGCAGATATTTACCGGAAACTCAGGTATTCTCTCCTTTGCCCATATCGGTTTCATGGGCATCGGCGCCTACACCTCCGCTGTCATCACCATGCCGGCCCGGCTCAAGTCTATGGCCCTGCCTGAGCTTTATCCGATTATGCAGGGCGTTCAACTGGATCCGCTCGTGGGTATGGCGATTGGCGGAGTGGTGGCGGCGCTGGTGGCGGCCATCGTTGCCTATCCGCTGATGCGACTCTCTGATGCCGCCGCGGTTATTACCTCTTTTGCCCTGTTGATGATCCTTCACACCATCATGGTGCACTGGAGCGAAGTCACCAACGGGCCGCGCACCCTGTTCGGTATCGTCGAAGCCACCACCCTCCAATTGGCTGCGGCAGCTGCCGTAGTGGCCGCCATCGGCGCCTATTGGTTCAAGGAGTCCCGGGTGGGCATCCTGCTCAGAGCAGTGCGCAACGATGAGGTGGCGGCGGCTGCCATCGGCGCTCACATCCCCCTGCTGCGTTGGCGAGCCTATGTTCTGAGTGCCTTTTACGCAGGCATCGGCGGGGCGCTCTGGGCCCATTTCATTACCTCCTTTTCGCCAAACGCGTTTTATCTGCGGGAAACATTTGTTATTCTCGGTATGCTCGTCATCGGCGGCCCGGCCACGGTCTCCGGGGCGGTGTTTGGGGTATTCTCCGTTACCGCCGTATTCGAAGGTCTGCGTGCCCTGGAAAAGGCCATTAACGCGGCAGATCTCTTTTCCTCCACGGTGGTGGGCTTGACTGAAATAATCTTAGCCCTGGTCATGCTGATTGTGCTCATCCTGAGACCGGGCGGCATCATCGAACGCAACGAGTTCGGCACCCTGGCCAGATGGCCGTTCATGAAAAAACAAAATTCGTCACGAGGAGAATGATATGTCATGGAAAAGTGATTTTCGTTCGTTTTACTACGAGGGCGCCCCCGAACCGGAAGAGATGTCTTTTCTTCCGGAGGAAACCGCGCTTCTGGTGATCGATATCCAGAACACCTACCTCGAGGCCAAGGATGATGCCCATGAAGCGGCACGCTGGCAGCCGTTTATGGAGCGCATGAACGAAGTGGTCATCCCTAACACCGCACGGCTCATCGACCATTGCCGCACCAGCGGAGTGGAGGTGCTGTTTGCCAGGATCGCCTGCCTGAAGGACGACGGCAGGGATCGATCGCTCAGTCAGAAAAAACCGGGCTGGAACTATCTGCTTCTGCCAAAAGAAAGAGAGGATTCCCAGGTGGTACCCGAGCTGGCCCCACAGGCAGACGAGATCGTGGTCTGCAAGACCACCGACAGCGCCTTGACCGGTACCAATCTACGCCTGATTCTGCACAACATGGGGATCAAGCACGTTATCTGTGCTGGCATCTTTACCGACCAGTGTGTTTCTTCCACGGTTCGAAGCCTCGCCGACGAGAGCTTCAACGTGGTGGTGGTGGAAAACTGCTGCGCGGCTGGCACCATGGAACTGCATGAAAAAGAACTGGAGATCATCAATATGATTTACTGCCAGGTGGCATCGCTTGATGAAACAATCGGTTTTATCAATGCATCTTCATAGTAGTTTACATGTTTCTCCTTACTCGTACCGGCGCCGGAAAAACTCCAAAAGCGCCGGTGCGAGCGATACGCATCAGAGAATGTAGCGACTCAGATCCTGGTCACGCACCACATCGGCCAGCTGAGCGCGTACATAGTCGGCGGTAACCGTGAAGTGTGATTCTTCCCGCTCCGTCGCGTCAAAAGACAACTCGTCCAGCACCCGCTCCAAGACTGTGTGCAGACGACGGGCGCCGATCTCCTCGATACGCTCATTGACCTCCACGGCAATTTTCGCCATCTCCTCGATCGCCTCGGCCTCAAACGACAGCGTTATCCCCTCCGTGGCAAGAAGCGCCGTATACTGTTTGGTCAATGCGTTTTCCGGTTCAGTAAGGATTCTTATAAACTCCTCTTTTCCCAGTGGTTGCAACTCCACCCTGATCGGAAAACGGCCCTGCATTTCAGGGATCAGATCAGATGGTTTGCTCACATGAAAGGCACCTGAGGCGATAAACAGAATGTGATCGGTCTTCACCAGGCCATACTTGGTGGAAACGGTGGTTCCCTCAACAATCGGCAGCAGATCACGCTGCACTCCTTCTCGCGACACATCGGGGCCATGGCTGCCGCTTTGCCGGGAGACGACCTTGTCGATCTCGTCAAGAAAGATAATTCCAGCCTGCTCAGTGCGTTGCAGGGCTTCTTTGGTGACTTTATCCATGTCAACCAGCCGCTCCATCTCCTCCTGCTTGACGGCCTCCATGGCCTCCGGTACCTTGAGTTTTTTCTTGTTCTTCTTGCGGGGAAAAATCTTGCTGAAAGCATCCTGCAGTGATGACTGCATCTCCTCCATGCCGGACGCCCCCATGATTTCAACCATGGGGGTCGATTTTGCTTCGGTCAGCTCCAGTTCCACCTCGCGCTCGTCAAACTTGCCGTCACGCAACATCTGCCGAATCTTGTCGCGGGTGGAGTGTTCCCGGGCAGCGCCGATGGCCGGGGTTGCACCCTCCTGTTTTACCATGGTGAAAGAGCCGGCCCCCTCCGGCCCGGTGTCGGACAGCGGGCTTGACTGGTTCGCCGTAGGCGGCAGCAACACATCGAGGATCCGATCTTCAGCGGCGGCCTCGGCAATCCCCTCGAAACTTTGTTTTGCTTCGTTTTTAGCCATGTTGATGGCGATCTCAACCAGATCACGAACCATCGACTCGACATCGCGACCAACGTAACCCACCTCGGTAAACTTGGATGCCTCAACCTTGAGAAACGGCGACTGCGCGAGAATTGCCAGACGCCGGGCGATTTCGGTCTTACCAACGCCGGTAGGACCGATCATGATGATGTTTTTCGGGGCGATCTCTTCTCTCAGCGGCGAGGGTACCTGCTGGCGCCGCCAGCGATTGCGCAGGGCGATGGCGACGAAGCGTTTGGCATCGGCTTGGCCGACGATGTATTTGTCCAGTTCGGCAACGGTCTGTTTGGGCGCCAGGGCCTGATGGTCGATCATAATGTTTCTATCACAATTGATTGGTTAGTATAGATGCACAGCGAGGCGGCGATTTCCATGGCCTTGGTGCAAATCCGCGCCGCGTCCAGCTCACTTTCATTGACCAGGGCCAGAGCAGCGGCATGGGCATAGGGGCCGCCGGAACCAATTGCCAGCACCCCGGTATCCGGCTCAATAACGTCACCCGTACCGGAGATGAGCAGGGAATGGTCTTTGTCAACGGCGATTACCATGGCCTCCAGACGCCGCAAATACTTATCAGTGCGCCAATCCTTGGCAAGCTCAACCGCTGAGCGCAGCAAATTTCCGTTATACTGCTGAAGCTTAGCTTCAAGCCGGTCAAACAGGGTGAGGGCATCGGCGGTGCCCCCGGCAAAACCGGCAATCACCTTGTCCTCATAAAGCCTGCGTACTTTGCGGGCATTATGCTTGATGACGTTGGCGCCAAGCGTTACCTGGCCGTCACCGGCCATAACCACCTGACCCTGGTGACGCACCGATAAAATGGTGGTTGATCGAATCTTCATAAAAAAGTTTCAACTCCTGAGATTCTTTTCCTGGGGATATTGCAAAATGAGCTATTTCATCCAGGATCGAGGCATGAAAGAAATGTCACCGCAACAAAGAAGAAAGATTTTCCTGGAAGGCATTTCTTTAAAAACGGTTTCTGACAAAAAGAATAAGCCGTAAAATTACTCTGTAGAAGCTCTTCCATCACCCAATGGATGAGATTCATCATACACCCTGGTCAGGTGATCCAGGGTTACCTGGGTATAGCGTTGAGTGGTGGACAGACTGACATGACCAAGCAACTCCTGGACGGTACGCAAATCGGCCCCCATCTCCAATAGGTGCGTGGCGAAACAATGCCTTAGGGTATGGGGCGTTACCGGTTGGTGCAGACCACAGCAACGGCCGTAGTGGGATACCAAACGTTCTATGCTCCTGGTGCTGAGACGGCCGCCGCGGGCGTTGAGAAACAGTGATTCCACATCGATTTGAGTATTTCCTGATGACGTAGTAAGGAGTGAAAGACGCTGCGGTGCCCATTTGCTAAAAACTTCGATTGCCGGTCGTCCCACCGGAACCAATCGCTCTTTCTTTCCTTTGCCCCTCACCCTAAGCATACCCTGTTCGAAATCAAGATCGTCGAGATTCGCCGCCGCCAGCTCCGCCACCCTTATGCCGGTGGAATAGAGCGTCTCCATAATGGCCCGATCGCGATACCCGAAACGGCTTTGTGGCGAAGGGCACTCAAGCAGGGAAAACACCTCATCGACGCTCAGATAGTCCGGCAGACGGCGACGCATTTTGGGCCCGGCTATACCTTCCACCGGATTTATCTCCACCTTCTTTCGGCGTTGCAGAAACCTGAAAAAACTGCGCAGTGAGGAAAGCTTGCGATTAATGGAAGCGGGATTATTACGATCGCTCAGCGCCGCCACAAATGAGCGGATATGCGCATTGGTTATTGTTTCCGGGGACAATCCATTAAGAAAACCGGAGCATTCCAACAGGTCACGGCGATACCCGCTGATGGTGTGATCGGAATAGCCTTTTTCAACATGCAGCCAGCGACTGAACAATTCTATTTCCTGATCCATTATCGGGTGCAATTGGTGATGAGTTTGTTGCGTCGAACATGTGAGGGCGCCTTGAGGATTTTGTATGATTACGGGCAAACAGCGGGGCAACAGCAAAAAACACCTGTTGCCAACAGCAGCGGTCGATACTATATACTTTAAGTCGCCATAAGGCGATTTTCTTTTGTGGAGCTACCCGTTATCAGCTTATCTTTTCAGCAAATCCAGAAAGACCTCCATGGCCAGAAAAACATTTGAAACAGCATTGTCCCGCCTGGAACAGATAACAGAAGAACTGGAAAGTGGTGATTTAAGCCTGGAAGATAGCCTGAAAAAATTTGACGAGGGCGTCAAATTGGCGGAATATTGCAACGCCAGGCTGAGCGAAGCTCGTACCAAGGTAGAGATGTTGTTGGAAAAAGACGGCCGGCTGCAGAGCGAGCCCTTCGAAGAACCAGGCGATGAATCTTAAAGAATATCTGGCAACAAACCGGAAGCGCATCGACGATGCCCTGGAAATCCTTATGCCGCCCCCAACCGGGCCGTTTGGTGAACATGTCGCGGCAATGCGCTACAGCCTCTTTGCAGGCGGCAAACGGCTCCGACCACTGCTATGTCTGGCGGCGGCGGAGTCCGTTGCAAAGGCGCCACACCAGGCGTACGACAGTGCCATTGAGGTGGCCTGTGTCCTGGAGATGATCCACACTTACTCGCTCATCCATGATGATCTGCCGGCCATGGATGATGACGATCTTCGCCGCGGCCAGCCCACCAGCCACAAGATGTTCGGCGAGGCGGCCGCTATTTTGGCCGGCGACGGATTGTTGAGCTATGGTTTTGAACTGCTGGCTCGACCCCATGCCCACCTCGATCCAAAACGACAGCTGCGCATCATCGAACTAATTGGTCACGCCTCCGGCCCGTTTGGCATGGTCGGCGGCCAGTCACTGGATATCTCCGCTGAAAACGAGGATATCTCTTATGAACAGCTGCAGACCATCCATCGCGCCAAAACCGGTGCATTGATCGAAACCGCCCTTCACACCGGAGCCATTTGCGCCGGGGCGACGGATGTTCAGGAGCGAGCTCTCAGCTCTTACGGGGCGCACCTCGGTCTGGCCTTTCAGATTACCGACGACCTGCTTGATGCCACCAGCACCAGTGAGCAGCTGGGTAAAGGCGCCGGTAAGGATGATGAACGGGGCAAAGCAACCTACCCCCGATTTTTCGGGATCGAGGAGACGAGGCACAAAGCCCGGACAAGTGTGGATAAAGCAATTGCAAAGCTTAAAGAATTCGATGCCCGAGCCGAGCCGCTGCGCTCAATTGCTGAATACGTCTACACAAGAACGAATTAGGATATCCGCCGGCCAGCTGGCCATCGGCCTTATATTGGTTATATGTTTAACATAATTTAAAATTTTTCACGGGAACCTTTGATGCTACTGCAAGATACCTCAATTAAACAGAAGATCATCACCCTTGACCAGGTTAATTCGCCGGAAGATATTCGCGACCTTTCGGTGCCCGAGCTGGAACAGCTTGCCGCTGAGATCCGCGAGGTTATCATCGATCAGGTGGCTACCAGCGGCGGCCATCTCGGCCCCAGTCTCGGTGTTGTCGAGCTGACCCTGGCTCTGCATTATGTATTTGCCACTCCCCTCGATCGGCTGATCTGGGATGTGGGGCACCAGGCCTATGCCCATAAGCTGATCACCGGTCGCCGAGACCAGTTCCATACCCTTCGTCAATATAAAGGAATCAGTGGATTTCCTAAGATCACCGAGAGCGAGTATGACGCCTTTGAAACCGGCCACTCATCCACTTCGATCTCGGCCGCCCTGGGCATGGCGCTTGCCAAAGACATCACCAAACAGGACGGGCGGGCAATCGCGGTAATCGGGGATGGCTCGATGACCGCCGGCATGGCATTTGAGGCGCTCAATATGGCGGGTCATCTGGACAAACACCTCATCGTCGTTTTAAACGATAATGAGATGTCCATCTCGCCCAACGTGGGAGCGCTCAGCAGCTTTCTCAGCCGTAAGCTGTCCGGTCGAACCATGCGCCGCCTGAAGGATCATCTGGTGGAGCGGTTAGGACAGCTCTCCAATGTAGGTGAGCAAATTCTCAACGTCCTCAAAAAAAGCGAGGATAGCTTCAAGAGTTTTTTCACCCCCGGTATGCTCTTTGAGGCACTCAAATTTGACTATATCGGCCCGATTCCCGGCCATCAACTCGATGATCTCATCGATACCCTGGAAATGGTGCGCGATACCAAGCACGGACCGGTTCTGATCCATGTCCTGACCAAGAAGGGCAAAGGCTACGAGCCGGCGGAAAAACAGCCCCACGCATTTCATGGCATCGGCCCCTTTGACCGTACCACCGGTGTCAAGAAAAAGGGGAACAAACAGCCCATTACCTATACCCAAGCCTTTGGCGACGCCATTGCCGCCATCGCCGAGGAGAACCAGACCGTCGTCGCCATTTCCGCCGCCATGGCCGATGGAACCGGGTTGCGCGGTTTTGCCAGAAGGTTTCCGGAACGGTTTTTCGATGTGGGTATCGCCGAACAGCACGCGGTGACCTTTGGTGCCGGGCTCGCCAAAGAGGGGATGCATCCGGTCATCGCCATCTATTCTACGTTTTTCCAACGCTCCTACGACCAGATCATTCATGATGTCTGCCTGCCCAAGCTGCCGGTCACCCTGGCCATTGACCGGGCCGGGGTGGTGGGCGATGACGGCCCCACTCATCACGGGGTGTTCGATATGTCGTTTCTGCGCATCGTTCCCAACCTTGTACTGATGGCCCCCAAGGATGAACGAGAATTACAGGATATGCTCTATACCGCTATCCGCCACAACGGCCCTTGTGCCCTGCGGTATCCCCGCGGCGCCGGGGTCGGGGTCGAACTGGGCGAGACTTTCTCCGATCTTGCCATCGGCAAAGGTGAACTTTTACGCAAGGGTTCCGATATCGTCCTGCTGCCGGTGGGCAACCGTGTCCATCCGGCCCTTGCCGCCGCCTCGCAACTGGCAGAAGCAGGCATTGACGCTGCTGTTATAAACCCCCGGTTCATCAAACCGCTTGACCATGAACTGATCTGTGATATGGCGGCCTCCACCGGCCGGGTCATGACCATCGAGGATAATGCCGCACATGGCGGTTTCGGCGCCGCGGTGCTGGAATTACTCAGCCAGTCCGGGCTTAGCCACATCCATACGAGAATTCTCGGCCATCCCGACAATTTCATCGAACAGGGACCGCAGGCAACCCTGTGGTCGCTCAGCGGTATTGATCAGGAAGGGATCGTCGGTGCCGCCACCATCTTCGTCAACAATGGGTAGTATCTTCACTTACCGATAGTTCTAAAGGCTACCGGTAACGCCAAGCGTGAGTAATGAAAATCCTCAGCGTCTCCGATCGGGTGACGCCGGAGCTTGTCGGCCCGCGCGGAAGACGCCGGTACGATCAATTCGATCTGGTCTTTGCCTGCGGCGATCTGCCACCTGAGTATCTGAGCGCTCTGCGCGATACCTACGACGCCCCCCTGCTCTATGTACTGGGTAATCACGACATCCGTTTCCACCGCGCTCCGGTGGGCTGTATTGACCTGAGTCGGCGCCTGATCACAATCAACGGGCTGAGCATTCTGGGCTTCTCCGGCTCGCGCTGGTATAACGGTAACCCGTACCAATATCGGGAAAAGGAGATGAGAGCGCAGATCAGACGATTATGGTTTCAACTCTGGCGCACGCGTCAACTCGATGTGGTACTGACCCATGCCCCGCCGCGCCATATCCACGATGCCGAAGACCGCTGTCATCAAGGTTTTGTCTGCTATCGAGAGCTGATCAGGCAATATTGCCCCCGCTATTTCATCCACGGCCATATTCATCGTCACTTCACCGACCCAAGCCAGCGGATCACCGCTCTGGGGCAGACCACTATCATCAACACCTATGGCTTTCATATCATCGAAATATAATCCGATGGAGGCTCTAAAAGGGCTCTTCACCAAATCGACACCGAACGAGACGCCGATAAATCCAAATTTCGACGCGGTGCGCCGGGAGGAAGAAGCGTTTGCCACCATCGAGCGCGGCGTATCCGAGGTTGCCCTGGAGAAGATAGTCGGCAGCGTCGGTCGCTATCACGATTTTGACGCCCATTTCAAGCCCAAGAGCTTTAATAGTGATGACCGGGTGGATTCCATCAGAAAAGAGATGGCGCGGGGGAAATCATTTCCCCCTATTTCACTCTATCAGATCAAGGATCACTACTATATCCTCGACGGTCATCATCGCTTCTCCGCCGCTACCCAGCTTGGCCACACTACGATCAAGGCACGCATTCTCGAACTGCTGCCATCCAAGGACACCCTGGAGAACCGTCTCTACCTGGAAATGGTCGATTTTAAGGATCGGTACCATCTCAGCGCCGATATCATCCTCACCGAGCCGGGCCAGTACCGATACCTGGCTGAACAGATCGACGAACACCGCGCCTTTTTATCGGAGCAGTCGGGCAAACCGGTGGAATCGGCACAGGCCTCGGCGGACTGGTACCGCACCATCTATCTGCCCCTGAAAACCATCATCGACAACAGCACGCTTGCCGAGGCCTTTGCTGACCGTACGGTGGACGATCTGTACCACTACATTTCCCTGCACCAGTGGAAATTCGGCAAATCCCGTCATTACGGTATCGGCATTGACCGGCTTATTCCAAAAAACATGGAGCAATTCAGAGAGAAAATGGCTGAGCGAAGCGAGCAGGAATACCCCGAAATGCGGCGTGAGATAGTTGCCTTTATCCTTATCAATGTGGAGGGACGCCACGAGACCAAGATTATGGAAAAATTGTTTGCCCTTGATGAGGTACGCGAGGTGCACAGCGTGCATGGGGCCATTGATCTGATCGTCCGCATCCGGTTGATGCGTGATTTATTGTCGTCTGATGCGGAGCTGCTTTCCCAGTTCATCCACGGCACCATCCGCCAGTGGAACGGCATCATCAGCACACAGACCCTGCTGCCGGGTGAGTCAATGGTTAAGCAATAGTACACGAACTAATATGGGAGCCGTGAAGAATGAGACTTTTTTCAAGATAATCTTGCTCTGTACTGCCGGTGTAACGGTACACAATGTAACTCGTCCACTTACCTTTCGGACATGACAGAAAAAAACGATATTATACTTTTGGATGGAGGAATGGGGCGAGAACTAGAAGCACAAGGCGCTTCGATTGATCCCCCATTATGGTCAGCACATGCATTGTCCACCAACCCGGAGATTGTAAAAAATGTGCATAAATCATTTATTGCGGCCGGATCTCGGGTAATAACCACAAACACGTATGCCGTCGTTCATTATCATTTGAAACATGCACATAAATCAGACGAACAGCCTCACTTGCTTGATCGTGCCTATAACATCGCGCGCAGCGCACGAGATGAAACAGATTGCACGGTACGAATCGCGGCATCACTGCCTCCTTTGTCCGAGTCGTATCGTGCTGATATGGTGCCCGATGATGACCTGCTGAGGAAGGAGTACACACTGCTGATCAACCATGCAATCAAGCATCAGGCGGATATTTTATTGGGTGAAACCCTGAGTCAGGCAAGAGAGGCGAGAATTATTGCCCAGTTAGCCGTTGAAATCGATATTCCTCTCTGGATCAGTTTTACGGTAAATGAAGCAGGCAATCTTCGAAGCGGCGAAAGCCTGGAAGAGGTTGCGGAAGAATTATTAGAGTACGGTGTCACTGCTCTGTTGGTAAACTGTTCAACCATCGAAAATATTGAACGCGGCATCGATATATATCAAAAATTGCGACAACGCCGTTTTTTTCAATATGGCGCCTACGCCAACCGCTATCAAGAGATACGAAATGACTATACACTCGCCTTGAAATCTACCGCTATCAATGAAGATATATCACCCGCGGACTACACTGGTGCAGTCAAATCATGGATCAACAAAGGGGCGTCAATTATTGGCGGTTGCTGTGGAATCGGCCCCGACTATATCAGCCATATCCGTCACAATATAATAAACCCTCAGGAAGCCTGACTTGCAGGCCAACCTGGGTCCGAGACTTATCTGTCTTGAACACCACGGATATGTGGCGAAAAGGTCATTTCTCCATGTTCCCTCACTATTGCAATGAAGCTATGATCACCTCAAAGCACAAACCACAGATCTATTTTTGATGAATTCGTAAAAACCTTGAATTTGCTTGCTACCGTCATTCCCGCGAAAGCGGGAATCCAGTGATTTCAATTAATTATGGATGTCGGGTCAATTCCGGTATGACGGGAATATGGGTTTTACGAGAGCATCAATCCTACTAACCGATACCGAAGATGAAAGGCAAATTATGGTACAGCGAAAAGAAATACATGACCGGGTTCTGGCCGCCACGTCCACGGATGAACTAATGGCCTTCTATGGTGAATGGGCCGAATTGTACGATCATGACCTGATTGATGAACTGGGATACGTCGCCCCGGTTATGGCCGCCACCGTGTTGCAGCAGCATCTAACCATGGCGGAGCCGGCTATTCTCGATGCCGGGTGTGGAACCGGACTCGTGGGAGAAGTCCTTCACCGCGAAGGATTTACTCGCCTCGACGGGCTTGACTATTCAACTGAGATGCTGGCTAGGGCAGAGCAAAAAAAGATCTACGGTACATTACTGCATGAAGATATGACCGGCCCTCTCGATATTGCCGATGACCGCTATGATGCGGTCATCAGCGTCGGCACCTTTACCTGCGGCCATGTCGGCCCAACCGGCCTGTATGAACTGGTGCGCATTACCAAACCATCAGGGCTGATCTGTTTCACCGTCCGTGAACAGGCCTGGCAGGAAGATGACTACCACCGGGTTCTCACCAACCTCCAGACCCAGAAACGGTGGCAGCAGCGTGAGCTGCGCCCGGCCCCCTACATTCAGGACGAGGGGTCAACCTGCATGATCGGCTGTTTTCAGGTTCTGGACTGATTTTTCCACATGGAGACAACACTTCAGCGTCAGGGCGCCCAGATGGATGGCCGCATTCCTGGCTTGACGGCCTCACCGAGAAGGTGCTGACCGCACCTGTTTGAAGACCGAAGATGTCTGGAAAAATCAGACTCCACAGTTTGATCACTGCACATAATCACAGCCATCACACCCGGTAATACTCTTTATACCACTCAACAAACTTACCCACCCCATATTCAAGGGAAGTGTTGGGCTGGTAATTGAAATCACGGGCCAGATCATCCACGTCGGCATAGGTGGCGGGCACATCGCCCGGCTGCATGGGCAGCAGTTTCTTTTCAGCGGTGATGCCCAGACATGTTTCCAGCACCTCGATATAGCGCAGTAGCTGTTCCTTGTTGTTGTTGCCGATGTTATAGAGTCGGTAGGGGGCTGAGCTGGAGGCCGGGTCGGGACAGTCGCCACGCCAGTTGACATTGGGCGTGGGTATTGTATCGATCACCCGGCATACCCCCTCGACGATATCATCGATATAGGTAAAATCGCGCTCCATGTTGCCGTAGTTAAACACCTCGATGGGTTCACCCGCCAGCATTGCCCTGGTGAACAGAAACAGGGCCATATCCGGCCTTCCCCACGGCCCGTATACGGTAAAAAAGCGCAATCCGGTGGTGGGCAGCCCATAGAGGTGGCTGTAGGTATGGGCCATCAGTTCGTTTGCCTTTTTCGAGGCGGCATAGAGCGATAAGGGATGGTCGACATTGTCGTGTACGGAAAAAGGCATTCCGGTATTTGCCCCGTATACCGAGCTGGACGAGGCATACACCAGATGGGTGACGCCGCCATGGCGGCATCCTTCCAGAATATTGGTGAAACCGACCAGATTGGTATCGACGTAGGAGTAGGGATTGATCAGGGAATAGCGCACCCCGGCCTGAGCCGCCAGATTCACGACCACATCGAAACTATAGGCGCTGAACAGCACCGCAATCTTCTCCCGGTGGGCTATATCGAAGTTCTCATGGGTGAATTGCTCCGCCTCACATAATGCGGCCATGCGCGCCCGCTTGAGGCCGGGATCGTAATAGTCGTTGAGATTGTCCAATCCGACGACACGATTACCCATGGAAATGAGGCGATTGGTGAGATGAGCCCCGATGAAACCGGCGGCACCGGTAATGAGAATAGTCTTCATAATCAATCTTGCCGCAAACAATTATCGCTCATAACAGAAAGCCCCTGAACCAGCCAGTCCAGGGGCTTTCATGGTACAAAGCCGCTGATTAGTCGTCAAAATCCCCTTCCGGTCCCTTATCGGTGGTGAGCGTTTTGGCCCGCTCGATAATCTGCTCCCTGGTCCACTGGCTGGGGTCTTCTATCCGGGTACCTTTGGCGCCGATATCATACGAGCCGGCATCGGCAATGATTTCCATGGCAAGCGGAGCGGTATCGGCAGCGTTAAACACCGACACCAGCATGGTGTAGACAAATTCCTCCACCCGCCTGCTCATCCTCTCCCGGATCCGGCGTGGCTGCGCCATGAGCCAGTTATCGATGGGAAGATTGAGTTTTTTATAATTGCCGCCGCTCCAGCCGTTTTTCTCAGCCAATGCTTCCATCTTCTCCCATATTTCAGACGTTACTCCTTCTTCCGCAATCTTGATGAATCCATCATTCTCACCCTGGGCGGCGTTGCCGGCATCGTTGACCTCCAGCCCCCACGACACCATCTGCAGGGCGGTGGCAACATTGGCCTTGGTGGTGCGGGTTTTTTGGGCTATCTCGCGCAATTTGGCTGAGCTGTTGCCCGAGGTGCCATGCTGGGCGCCGGAGACCTTATAGGGTTCGAGGTGGCGATGGATCTCGGCGGTGAGTTCCACCTGTATTCCTTCACCACTAGCCTCAATGCCGTGCGCGGTTCCGTTGTTCAGTGCGATCCAATCGGGAAAGATATCGTAGGCATTCAGCCCCTTGATCAGAAACGAGGCGTCATCCACCGTGGACAATCCCTGCTCACCCTTTATTTCGCCGACCTCCGTCTCCAGCCCCGCCCATCCGGGAACGAAAGGGTTCAGTTCGATATTGGTCAGCAGGTTCTGATCATCGGGCATATGTGAGGCGTCAATGGCAATCGAGGTGATGCCCGCTTCAAAAAGGGTGGGAATCTCAATCTTGGCCGCGGCCACCTCATCCGCTGATTTCAGGCCGTAGTGATCGGCATGCACCGCCACCGGAATGGTTATCCCCAGCTCATTGCAGGCGCCGTCGACCAGCCGGGCGATATTGTAAAAGTTGACCGGACAATAGGTTGATTCGGATTTGGCGATCTCGATGATCAGCGCGGCATTAGCCCGCTGGGCGGCCTGCAGGGCGCCGCGGATCACGAAATAGCTGCGGCCGTTGGCGGCCATGGTAATCGCCTTACCCTTGGCCAGCAACGCACGGTCGATAATCTTGCCGCTGACCAGCAGGGCACGTGAATGGGGAAACAATTCCCGCACGTTGGGCGGTCTGCCCACTGCTAATGCTTGTTCAAACAATGTGTGTGATGACATACGAACCTCCCAACGGCGTTACCCGTTTTCTGGTTATCATTTCGATCAGGCGTGTCGAAGAAAAGCTGGCCCTGCGATGGTGCGGCAATAGCCAATAGATAATGCACGGCCACCCATAAATCCAGGCACCTCTCGCCACGGTTCAGGGGTTTTTCACGGAGAAACCGGTGAACGTCTTGCGCCCGAAAAACCATACGGCAATGACGCTGACCTCGTAGAGTACCAGCAGCGGGACTCCCATCATCAGCTGATTGACCACATCAGGTGTTGGGGTAAGAATTGCCGCAATGATAAAATTAATCAAGATGGCGTATTTTCGATGCCGATTCAGAAATGACACGGAAACCAGTCCCACCCGGGCAAGAAATACCATCAGCACCGGAATCTGAAAGATAAAGCCAAAGGCCAGAAGCAGCCTGGTGGCAAGGGAAAAATATTCACTTACCGCCGGCAGCGACATCAGATATTCATTGGAATAGCCCACCAGAAACTTGAAGGCGGGCGGGAATACGATAAAATAACCAAAGGCGGTACCGCTGAGAAAGAAAACCGTGGAAACAACGGAAAAGGGAATGACCACCCGTTTTTCATGGCGATACATTCCCGGGCTGATAAATCGCCATATTTGCTGGAAAATGACCGGTGAGGCCAGTAGAATACCGCATACCAGCGCGAGTTTTAGATAAAAAAAAAGCCTTCCTGATACGAGGTAAATATAAGGCTTGAGTCCTCCGGCAAGACCCTGGTGAGGGGTTTGAAAAACCAGGCGCCGATGGGCCGGATAAACAGGTAAGAGAGGCAAAAACCAGCGAAAACCGCGGCAAAACTGACGATCAGGCAGGAACGCAACTCCCGGAGATGTTCGGTGAGCGGCTGCTCTTCAAATTGGTGTGGCTGTTCGGACATAATGGGATCAATAGTGTATAATTGTTGAGGGCGTGCATACCACCCATTTACGGATTTTGCAACGACATTGCCGGCTTTGAATCACCACACATTGTGGAGCCCTTAATTGAACCGTCACTATCGAATCACCCAAATACCTTGGATAAACATAATATTTCCGGCCTATGGATTCTATTCTTGTCGTAGATGACGAACGAAGCATGCGGGATTTTCTCAAGATCCTGCTGACTCGCGAAGGATACAAGGTGCATACCGCGCCAAACGGTACTGATGCGCTTAAGACAATCGCCGATCAAGCAATTGATCTGGTGATCACCGACATTCGCATGCCTACCATGGGCGGGCTTGAACTGCTGGACAGGATAAAACAACGCAACACTTCTCTGCCGGTCATCATGATCACGGCCTTCGCATCGCCGGACGATGCCGTACAGGCCATGAAAAACGGAGCTTATGACTATATTTCAAAGCCCTTCAATGTAGATGAAATAAAGACGGTCATTAAAAACGCCACGTCTCAGACCCCTTCTCGTTTCGCCCCGGAACAGAACGCCGACGATTTTCCTGAGATTGTCGGGGAAAGCCGGGAAATGCAGAAAATATTTGAGCTGATTACCCGGATTGCACCTTCCCCGGCCACCGTCATGATTTACGGCGAATCCGGCACCGGCAAGGAACTGGTGGCACAGGCCATTCATAAAAGGAGCACGGTAAAGGATAAACCGTTTATCCCCATCACCTGTAGCGCCATTCCCGAAGATCTGATGGAGAGTGAACTTTTCGGCCACATGCGGGGTTCGTTTACCGGCGCCATCAGCGACAAGCTCGGCCTTTTTCAGGAAGCCCATAACGGCACCGCGTTTCTTGACGAAATCGGCGAGCTCACCCCGATTATTCAAACCAAGCTGCTGCGCGTGCTGCAGGAGCGCGAAATCAAACCGGTGGGCGCCACCCGTCATATTCCCATCAATGTCCGTATCATCGCCGCCACCAACCGCGTGCTCGAAGAAGAAATCGCCCACGGCCGATTTAGAGAAGACCTTTTCTATCGGCTGGCGGTCGTGCCGATACGAGTTCCCGCTCTGCGCGAGAGAAAATCAGATATCCCCCTGCTCATCGATCATTTCCTCGCCAAATATTCCAGCCAGCTCCACAAACAGGTACGCGAAATATCCTCCTACGCACTTGAAGTACTGATGAATTACGACTTTCCCGGCAACGTCCGGGAGTTGGAAAACATTATCGAACGAGGCGTCGCGCTGGAATCGTCAAACATCATTTTACCGGAAAATCTTACCCTTGCGCAGACGGCCAGGCAGCAAAGCTCAACCCCCGCTTCTTCCACCTCAAACACGCTGGTTGCAATCAGCAAGGAAGAACTCTACGAACGCGGTCTGGATGAGGTTATAAGCGAGGTTGAAAAAAAATGTATCGAGCATGGCATGAAGGCGGCCGGCAATTCCAAGACAAAAGCCGCCGACATGCTGAAAGTGAGCTTTCGTTCCCTGCGCTATAAAGCAAAAAAATATGGAATGTAATCTCTTTTATGCAACCAGATTCAGATAACACCCCGCTTGCCCAAAAACTGTTCGGCAGCGCTACCCTCCAGCAGCAGTTTCTATGGATGCTGGTCTTGCGGGTGTTTCTCTACTCGGTACTTCTTGGCGCTGATTTTCTTTTTCAGGATGAGCGGTTCAACGTCATCGCCGTGCCCATCGGCATCTTTGCCTTGCTCGTCATAGCGGTGTATGGCTCGGTTATCGGTTCTTCGGTTATTTTTATCCGAGGAATCTACGACACCAGGAAATTCGGCTTTATCCAGATATTGCTTGAAGTGGGGTTTGCCGCCACCCTTATCTATCTATCAGGAGGATCACAGTCAGCGTTTATTTCAGTCTTTTTCTTTGCCATAATCACCGGTAGTCTGCTGCTCCCGCTTAAAGGCGGCCTGGTCGGCGCATCATCGGCGACGCTGCTTTTCGGGGCAATTCTACTGCTGGAACATCTTTTTATCCTGCCTGGATACCTGCGCCCCCAGATGGAGATCACCAGCGGCTTTCTCAAGGTAAATCAATTTGCGATTCACGGCCTGATGTTTTTTCTGGCGGCAACCGTCAGCGGGTACATCGGTTTGCGCCTGAAAAGCACGATTGCCGAGCTCACCAGTTCACGCCACGACTTCAACCGGCTGGCGGAACTGCACCAGAAGATCTTTAACTCCATCTCCACCGGTATCATCACGGTCAATAACCACAATGAAATAACCTCGGCCAACCCGGCTATCGAGAGCATAACCGGTATCACACTCGCCGAAATGATCGGTAAAAAATATCACACCATTTTCCCGGCATGTGAGCTCACCGAAGATAAGCCGCGAAGCGTCTGCGATTTTCTCAGACCGGACGGCATTCAGATTCGTATCGGCTACTCCTGCGCCGCACTGCGGCCCGGCCGGCACCCTGATTTCACTGATGACCAGAAGGAAGAGACAATGGTTGTTACCCTCCGTGATATCAGTGAGGTTGAACGGCTGGAGCGGCAAATGCGCCAATCGGAAAAGCTCGCCGCCATCGGTATGATGAGTGCCTCCATAGCCCACGATTTTAAAAATCCACTCAGCGCGATCTCAGGTTCCGCCCAACTCCTTATTCAGGATTTTTCCAAAAGCGATGTCGTCAGCCGGCAAAATCATGAGCTGACCACCATCATCTTGCGCGAATCAGATCGACTTGTCAGAAAGATCGGCGATTTTTTAAGTTTTGCCAGACCTGATTCCATCGACCGGAAATGGTTTATGCTCAAATCATGTCTGCAAGATGTACTTCAGGTCTGTGCCGCTGACCCCGGCTGGCCGATTTCGTGTCGCTTCTGTATTGATATGGAACCGAATTTTCGGATTTGTGCGGATGAAAAACAGATATATACCATCATCTCTCATCTTATCTATAATGGTATGGCGATGGCACCGGCGCAGGACAAAGAGATCACCATCCAGGCGCGAGACAGAAGGCTGCCTTCCGGACAAACCGAAAGCATCATCACCGTCTGCGACAACGGGCCTGGAGTTGAGGCGGGGCACGAATATAAGATTTTTGAGCCGTTTTACACCACCCGTCCGGACGGCACCGGCCTGGGCCTTGCCATCGTGAAGCAAAAAGTGGAGGCACACGGCGGTACAATCACCGTCAGCAACGAACCCCAACTAGGCGGCGCCTGCTTCAGGATAACCCTACCTTACCCGGAGACATAGACGCACCTGATCAATCGGTTTCTTTCCACACCCGGGCCCCCACCGCACATAATTTTTCCACCAGGTTCTCATACCCCCGTTCCAGATGATAAATCCTAGATATCTCGGTGCGTCCAGCCGCCGCCAGGCCGCCAATCACCAGGCTGGAACTGGCCCGTAAATCAGTGGCCATGACCCGGGCACCGTTAAACCCCCCCGGACCGAGCCCTCGTACCGCGGCGGTGTTTCCCTCAATACGGATATCGGCGCCCAATCGGCGTAGCTCGGCAACGTGCATGAAGCGGTTCTCAAAGATCGTCTCTTTGATGACACTCATACCATCACAGAGACACATCAAACTCATGATCTGCGCCTGCAGGTCAGTGGGATAGCCCGGATACGGCATGGTTTTAATATCTACCCCTTTTAAACGGGCACGGCTGATCGGGTCGGCACGGACGGTGACGTGGTTGTCAACGGTTACAATATCTACTCCTACCTCCGCCAATTTCTCCAGCAAAGCGGGCAAATGATCGGGACGACACCCGCTCACCACAACTTCGCCGCCGGTGGCGGCAGCCGCGATGAGATAGGTTCCCGCCTCGATACGATCGGCGATAATCGCAACCGAAGCCGGATGGAGCCGATCCACACCATGAACGATTAACTCGGCAGTGCCACGCCCCTCGATGCTCGCCCCCATGGCGGTGAGGGTATCAACGAGATTGGTTACTTCCGGTTCGCGGGCGGCATTTTTGATAATGGTATCACCTTCCGCCAGGACGGCCGCCATGAGGATGTTTTCGGTTCCGGTAACCGAGGGAATATCGAAATAGACGGAATTTCCTTGTAGCCTCCCAGCCGCAAAGGCCTCTACATACCCATGCTCCAGGCGACAGGTCACGCCAAGCCGCTGAAAACCTGAAATGTGAAAATTTATCGGTCGAGCGCCGATGGCACAGCCGCCGGGTAATGACACCTTGGCACGACCCAGCCGGGCAAGCAGCGGTCCCAGTACCAGCACCGAGGCACGCATGGTTTTAACCAGGTCGTAGGATACCTCGGCTTCAGTGATATCGCTGGAATCGATAGAGAGGGTCGAACCGTCGCGTCGATGCCGAACACCCATTTCAGCCAGCAATGACAGCATGGTGCGGGTATCCCGCAGATCCGGCACATTGGTCAGCACATGCTCACCGCCGGTCAGCAGGGTCGCGGCTATAATCGGCAATGCAGCGTTTTTGGCGCCGCTGATGCAAACCTCGCCGTGAAGAGGTCGTCCGCCCTCGATTATCAGTTTATCCATAGCATTCCACCTTATGTTCGCCGGACATGGAGCACCCGATCCCTGCCCGCATAATCCTGCTCTATGAACCGATCACAGGTGAAATCGGGCCAGGTGGAGGCACAGAGCTGAAGCACCTGATCTGCCTGTTCGGCGCCGATTTCCATAAACAGTTCACCGCCCGGAGCCAGCAGCGCATCCGCCGCCTCTACTACCCGTTCAATTACCGTCATACCGCTGGCACCGCCGAAAAGTGCCTGGGAAGGCTCGTAACTGGTAATTTCCGGCGCCAGCTCATTCCATTCAGCCAAGGTCACATAGGGAGGATTAGCAACGATAAGAGAAATTTCAGAGCGGGCGCCAAAACATGAACCTGCATCGGCCTGAACAAAGCTCACCAGTTCATCCACCTCGTGGCGCACCGCATTATGGCGGGCGACCTCAAGGGCAGTTCGCGATATGTCCACTCCGATTACCGGCAGAGCCATCTGGCGGGCAATGACAATACCGATAACACCGCTGCCGCAGCACAGATCAAGGCAGATGCGAAAATTCTTCGGATCTGCCCGCTTAAACACCAACTCGAGCAGAAACTCCGTTTCCGGACGTGGAATCAGGACATCAGGGGTCACGGTAAACGGCAGCGACCAGAATTCCCATTCGCCCAGAATATACGCCAGTGGCTCGCGCCGGCTGCGCCGCTGGACAAGAGTTGCGAATTTTATCAGTTCTTCGACTCCCACCGCTCTTTCCCGATGGAGATACAGGTGAGAAACTGATGTATTGAGGATGTGGGCAAGCAGCAGTTCGGCGTCTCGTTGCGCACCTGTTACACCGTTTGCACCAAGCTCCCGGGCTGCCGCCGCCAGCGCGTCGGTAACGGTCAAGGTAACCCCTCGTCAGCAAGACAAGCAGATTTCGCTCCCTGCGTATTCAACAAATCACAGTCCTCGGACAAGACTCAGATCATCCAAAAGATTTGCCCCGAAAACAACGAAAAATATCACCCGATGACCGGGTTCAGGAAACATGGGGGTCTTTGCACCAGCCTACTGAAATTGCTCCTCGTTGATCAACTGTAGACGCAGCGCCTGATCGTGAGTGATAAGCGGTTCAATAACCTCGTCAAGCTTGCCGCCGGTAATCGCCTCCAGCTTGTAAAGGGTGAGATTGATACGATGATCGGTCAATCGTCCCTGCGGAAAGTTATACGTACGGATGCGCTCACTGCGGTCGCCGCTGCCAACCTGGCTTTTGCGATCCTGGGAAATTCGCTCGTGCTGTTCCTGTTCCAGCCGATCCAGCAGCCGTGCCCTGAGAACGGTGAGCGCTTTGGCCTTGTTTTTATGCTGAGATTTCTCATCCTGACAGGTAACCACGATACCGGTGGGCAGATGGGTGACACGCACCGCGGAATCAGTGGTATTGACACTCTGACCGCCCGGCCCGGAAGAGCGGTAGACGTCGATTTTCAGCTCATTGGGATCAATCTCAATCTCCACCTCCTCAGCTTCCGGCAAAATCGCAACGGTCACCGCCGAGGTGTGCACCCGTCCTTGGGTCTCAGTTTCAGGCACACGCTGCACACGATGTACACCACTCTCAAATTTCAGCTTTGAATACACCATGTCACCGCTGATTTGCGCGATGATTTCCTTGAAACCGCCGATGCCAAGCGGACTGGACGACATGATATCGACCTTCCAGCCCATTATTTCGGCATACCGGGAGTACATCCTGAAGAGATCGCCAACGAACAAGGCCGCCTCATCGCCACCGGTACCCGCCCTGATTTCCAGGAGGATATTTTTCTCATCGTTAGGGTCTTTGGGCAGCAAAAAGAGCTCAATGCGCTGATCGAGCTCTTCCAGCTTTTCTAAAAGCTGCTCCACTTCCAGCCCGGCAAGCTCCCTCAGCTCCGGATCTTCATTATCATCATTAAGCAGAGAACGGTTATCGGCAAGTTGCCGGTTCAGCTTATTGTGTTCACTGAGCAGGGCATTGAGCCGCACCAACTGGGCGTGATCCTTGGCAAGGCGCTGGTACTCCTTCTGGTTGCTGATCAATTCGGGATCGGCAAGGCGATCCTCCATGACGGCAAGCCGGTTGGGTACGTCGGCAAATTTATCAAGCGATAAAGACATGGGGCGTTACCGGATTAAAAAATCCGCGATAATCGAGACGATCATCGCGGATGTTCATCGGGACAAAACCTAATCCCGGCCTGACTTATTTAGCGCCTTTTTCCTCGTAATGCTTTGCATAGCGGCGTCTAAACTTCTCGATACGACCGGCTGTATCAACCAATTTCTGCTTTCCAGTGAAAAAGGGGTGACAGGCGGAGCAGATTTCCACTTTCAAGTCCTTCAGCACCGTGCCGATTTCAACGGTATTACCGCAGGCGCACTCGGCGGTTATCTTATGAAAGTCGGGGTGAGTATCTGGTTTCATACATAGCTCCTCGGTTAATTATTTCGTTATGTCCTAAGAAAACATAATTCTATACAATAAGATTTCGGTATCCACAAGCAAATGATAGTCTCGCATCAACCATTCATGGCATCGAGAAAATCGATGTTCGTCTTGTGCTGTTTCAATTTGTCGAGCAAAAACTCCATGCTGTCGGCGGGATTCATCGCCGCAAGCAGCTTCCGCAGAATCCACACCCTGTTTAGCACCGCGGGTTCCAGGAGCAGATCTTCCTTCCTGGTACCCGAGCGCTTAATATCGATGGCTGGAAAAATCCGTTTATCGGCCATCTTCCGGTCCAGGATCAATTCCATATTGCCGGTTCCCTTGAATTCTTCAAAAATAACCTCGTCCATCTTCGAACCGGTCTCGATCAGTGCCGTTGCGAGAATGCTGAGACTGCCACCCTCTTCAATGTTTCGGGCGGCACCGAAAAACCTTTTGGGCCGATGCAGGGCGTTGGCCTCGACGCCACCGGAGAGGATTTTTCCACTGGCCGGCGTTACCGTGTTGTAGGCACGGGCAAGCCGGGTAATGCTGTCAAGCAGGATGATCACGTCTTTTTTGTGCTCCACCAGTCGTTTGGCCTTTTCAATAACCATCTCGGCCACCTGGATATGGCGCTGCGGGGGCTCGTCAAAGGTGGAGCTGACTACTTCCGCCTCCGCTACACTGCGCTGCATTTCGGTCACCTCTTCGGGTCTTTCGTCAATCAGCAGCACAATGAGATAGGTCTCTTTATGATTGTGCACGATTGAATTGGCTATTTTCTGCATGAGCACCGTTTTCCCGGTTCGGGGAGGGGCTACGATCAATCCGCGCTGGCCTTTACCGATCGGCGCGAACATATCGATGATGCGCATGGAATAGTCTTTCGGCTGCCACTCCAGGACAAATTTTTCCTCGGGATGGAGCGGGGTCAGATTGCCGAAAAGAGTTTTCTGTTTGACCGCCTCGGGGGGATCGAAATTTACCGACTCCACCTTGAGCAGGGCTAAATAACGCTCGCTCTCCTTGGGCGACCGGACAAAGCCGTCAATGACGTCACCGGTACTCAGGTTAAGTCTGCGAATCTGCGAAGGTGAGACATAGATATCGTCCGGCCCGGGAAGATAATTGTAATCCGGTGCCCGCAGAAAGCCAAAGCCGTCAGGTAAGATTTCAAGAACACCGTTGCCGCGCAACTTGCCGCCATTGCTTGCCTGCGCTTGCAGGATCGCAAAAATGAGTTCCTGTTTACGCATGCCGCTGAACCCTTCAACGTTCAGTTCGCGGGCAAGCTTCACCAGTTCCTCAATTTTCTTCAACTTGAGTTCCGCTAAATTCATAACAAAAGAGTTCTCCTCTGAAGCAGGTGCGACGGTTAGGTGTCTTTCACCTGCCGCTACCCGTACGCGGACGGCGGCTGAAAACACCGCTTGATGGAAAATACCCGGCCGGATTTAGATCCGGCCCGGCTCATGCACATCTCTATGATGTAACGACAGCGCTTTATATTGATTATTGGATGATGCTATGACTTGTTATTGCGCAGTTTATCGCAGTGATTTGTCAATTGAGTTTATGCCGGTGCGCACGTTAAGGTCAAGGAAAGGTGGTATAATACAGATATTTTGCAACTCGCCGATCAGAGACTCAGATACAATCTACTTTGATTCGGTGTTATTTCGGTCCTCTGCTTCAAGCGCGCGCAGCCGAAAAAAAATGGTTCAGTAAATGTTACTATAGTGGGGCAAGTAGTGAGAATTGGATATTTAATGCGTTTATACGTACTCACTTAGCACGTGTCAAGCATTTAGCGCGATGATCCCCTCGCTTTTTACCTTTAATTGCAATAATTCGGTACGATTCACGCAACTCTATCTAAGCTTTTGGTTTCACTTCAGGGAGCCTTGCAGAATGGCCGTTTCACCCAACCTCTTTGTTGCTTAAATAATTTTATCCTTGGAATATTAGGTACATGTCCGCGGCAGAATTTTCCTTGCGTCTTGATCTTGAACAAAAATTCTCATTTCTGATGGCGTCGTAAAAACTTCGCTCTCCGTCGCCGTGGAATCATTTGGACTTCTCAATGTACCACATATACGACTGCGAGGTCAAAATGACCACCACTCCTAGCATACTTATTGCTTAACCATCTTAGCCTGCAAGTCTGACTTTTTGCGACTTCATCAATTTAAGTTTTCCTGCAGTGCCGAACGGGGTAACATCTCAAAGTCGCTTTAACTTCAGCATACCGTTCTCACGGTTTTACCGCCCGTTTGATTGCACTGCTTAGCTGTGCGACCTGCCGGGAGGTCTGCTCGAAGGTGCCCGAATTGTCGATGACATAATCGGACATAGCCGCCTTGTCAGCGGCCGGCATCTGGCTTGCCATTATGTTGTGCACCTCCTGCACGGTTCGCCCGTCACGGTTCCGCACCCGCGATACAGCGGTCTTTTCATCGGTAACAACGCACACGATAAGATCACACTCGTGCTCCCAGCCAGCCTCAAAGAGCAGGGGAATGTCGGCAACCACGAAGGCCCCCTGATCACCTTGAGGCAGAACTTCGAGCAACCGTGATCTCACCAGAGGGTGCAGGATATTTTCCAGTTGGCCGCGTAGCTTTTTGTCAGTAAATACCGCCTCAGCCAGTGCATCGCGATCAAGACTCCCATCACCACTGAGAAATCTGGTTCCCCACCGCTCCACGATTCGGCGATAGCCGGCTTCCCCAGGCTCCATAAGATCTCGACACTGTTTATCAGCATCAAAAAGCAATACATCAAGTTGCCGGGCAAGCTCAGTGGCAACCACACTCTTGCCGGCGCCGATTGTTCCAGTCACACCGATGAGCATGATTCTGCTTCCAGTTTATCCAGGGCCGCCACGAAATCCTCCGGCAACGGCGCCTCAAGGAGCATCTGACGACCATCCGCGGGGTGAACAAAACCAATTCGCCAGGCGTGCAACATCTGCCGGGGAAAATGAGATGCAGCTGATTTCGGCCCATAAAGATCATCGCCCGCCACAGGATGGCCGATATGGCGTAAATGGACCCGAATCTGGTGAGTTCGGCCGGTCTCGATGTTTACCTCGAGCAGACTGAAATTTGCAAAAGTCCGCGCCACCCGCCACTTGGAGACGGCATGTTTACCATCATGTGAACGGACCGCCATCCAGGTGCGATGCACCGGATGCCTGCCGATGGGCGCGACAATTCTGCCATCGGCCGCACCCGGAACGCCGTGAACAATGGCAAGATATGTTTTGTTGACACGCCGATCCTTGAACATCCGCGCGAGGGTGCGATGTACATCTGGTGTTCGGGCCACCAGCACGACCCCGGAGGTGTCCTTATCGAGTCGATGGACAATGCCCGGCCGAGCACTATCACCGATTTCGGCGAGCTCTTTGAAACGGTAGACAAGCCCATTGACCAGGGTGTGATCCTGGTTGCCGGCGCCGGGGTGTATCGCAAGCTTTGCCGGCTTGGCAATAGCCAGCAGCCACTCGTCTTCATAGAGAACAGAAAAATCGATGGGTTGCGGAACCACACAGGTATCAGTTGGCGTCTGGGCAATGGAACCGATAATGGTGTCGCCTGCACGCAAACGATAGCCCGCCTTCACCACGGCGCCGTTAACGGTGATATGGCCCGACTTAATGGCCGCAATACATTGTGAGCGCGAAAAAGCCGTATGACTGTTACTCAGATAGTGATCCAGCCGAACACCATGGCCGGCGTTGGATACAACCATCGGCGGCAGCGGTTGATCGGTCGGTGAACTCACCGCAAGTTTTTACAGTAACGAAGTGTGGCCAACCAGAGCGCTGCTTAGTGGGCGGAGAAGATAGCCTCTATTTTCTGGCTGATTCGCTCTTCATCCACCTCTTGGGCGATGGAGAGTTCACGGACAATAAGAACCTTAGCAGTATCGAGCATCTTGCGCTCACCATAGGAAAGCTCTTTGTCGGCGCTCAATACAAAAAGATCACGCAAAACCGCGGCAACCTCAAAAATGGAACCGGTCTTGATTTTCTCCATATATTCGCGGTACCTTCGATTCCAGGTTTGTGTATCGATCCGCACTTCCTTGGTTTTCAGGATCTCGATGACCTCGTTGGCCTGTTTTTTGTTGACAATAGAGCGGAGCCCGACGCTGTTGCTGCTGGCGGTGGGAATCATAATGGTCATTGAATTGCCGATAATCTCCATGACATAAAATGTCTGATCGATCCCCGCCACTTTCTGGGTTTCAATTGCTCTGATGACACCGACACCATGGGCTGGATAGACAGCCATATCGCCTTCTACAAACACGTCACTCTCCCAACGATAAACTGATTTACGCCGGTCGCTCTGCAATTCTTACGGATAAGCGTGAAACGATGCACCCTTAGTGAAGAATTCACGGCCGGCTGATGAAGATGGCCCACGGCCACATTTTGGTGAATTACTACCTCAGACTTCTATACTATCATATAAATGGTAAAAATGCTCATGAATTTATCGTGGCGCGTTCATTGGGTTGCAACGCCCCATCAAAACCATCACTTGAGCCATAGAACAAAGTTCTTACGACACCTGGGAGCCTTAAAAATGAGAATCTTCGTTCAAGATCGAGACACGAGGAACATCTATCCGCAACCATCTGCCTGAAACTGCCGGGATAAGATGTTTTGAGTAATGCTGAGATTGGGCGAAAAGGCCAAATTGCAAAGTTCCCGTCATTGTTTAAGGCTGTTGAGCAGGGTACGAGCCCGGCCTAGATCACCATCCATGAAAAAGCCCAGCCCCTTGCTCAGCTGCTCAAAACGCTCATCTAAGAACTGCCGCTGCTCTCTGGAAAAATCGGCCAGGACAAAGGATTCCACGGCCATTCGTGGATCACTGTGATCGTCGCCGGGTCGGCCGATGCCGATTTTCAATCGGAAAAACTCCGTATCTCCCAGCTGTTGGGCAATCGAGCGGATGCCGTTATGCCCGCCGGCGCCTCCCCCGTGGGTCAGCTTTATCCGGCCAAACTTCATATCAATATCATCGTGCACAACCAGCACGCGGTTGGGGGCAATGGAGAAGTATCGGCAGACTCCGGCAACCGGTCCGCCGCTCTGGTTCATAAAACTCATTGGTTTGCAGAGTATCAGGGAACGGCGCTGCCAGCTCAATCGAGCAATTTCCGCCTTCCACCTGCTCACGGAAAAATTGTGGTTATGCTGGTCGGCAAACCAATCCAGAAACATAAAGCCGACATTATGCCGGTTTTGCTGATAGCGTGGCCCCGGATTACCGAGACCGGCTATAAGATAGGTTTCGTCCGCCATGACGGATCCACAAAGCCGCCATCCCCGCACCCGCGCAGGAAGGCATCAAGGGGAAAAGGGCGGCGCCCCCCAGAAGGCGGGCGCCCGCCACGAGATTAAGGAGCGCTGACGCGGGCGAAAACCTGCTCGGCGGAGGTTATGAGGGAGACATCAGCCGGCAGATCGATATCGCCGACGGTGATGCTCTGCCCGATCTGGAGGCTGCTGATATCAACGGTGCACGAGTCGGGAATAGTAAGAGGCAGTCCTTCAACCTGGATCCTGGTGGTTTCAATTGAAACAATACCGCCCCGGTCCTCACCTTTGGATTTGCCTTTGGGCCGAACCGGAACGAAAAAGCTCGCCCTCTTATTGAGATCAATTTCAAGAAAATCGGCATGATACAAAGTGTCGCGAACCGGATCGGTCTGGATCTCCTTGACAATCACATGCTTCTGACTGCCATCATCGAGGGTAAGGGTCAAAACCGCATTTCGCCCCTGAATGTCGATCAATTCATTAAACAGGACCTTGGTTTCAAACTGCAAGGCCACCGCATTTTCACCGCCTTTATAAACAACCGCCGGGGTTTTGCCGGCGGCCCGGAGCCGACGCATCGGCCCCTTGCCAAATTCATGACGGGCTGCCCCACTCAATTCTTTAGTAATCATATAGTGCTCCTCAGACGTCTTCCTGGTTATGTGTCAGTGTATTAAAAGGACTAACCCCTCAGCGCGGGTGCCATCGGATATAAACAAAAGGCCCTGCATACCCGTTAGTCATCTATTCTTTTACCGGCGCTCCCATCCGTGCCATCGGTTGCATAGCCATCCCGTTTCCACCAATCTATGCCCCCCAACAACTCTTTGACCTTGAACCCCAGTCTGGCCAACTTCAGCGCCCCATTGGTTGAGCCGTTACAGCCAATACCATCGCAATAGGTGACGTATAATTTTGACTTGTCAAGATGGACTGCCGTCAATGCAGACATGGTTACGTGCGGAAAATGCAAAGCTCCGGGTATATGCTCCAACTCATACGCCTGGCTGGAACGGGCATCCACAACAACGATGTCTTCGTTGTTTTTCAACTCCTCGAACAGATCCCACGAATCCGTTTCAAAGGCAAGTTTCGCCTCGTAGTAATCAATCTGATCCATGCAGAACTCCTATTCAGCGACGCTAGACAAACAACGAACTAACCGAATCCTCGTTATGGATGCGGTGGATCGCTTCGGCCAACAGCGCCGACACGGAAAGAACCTTTATCTTCTCGCAACCACGGGATTCGCCTCTCAGCGGAATGGAGTTGGTAACGATAAGGCTTTTAATATCCGACCCGGAGATGCGCTCCACCGCCGGTCCCGAAAGTACCGGGTGAGAGCAACAGGCGTGTACTTCCCGGGCGCCGCTTTCCGTCAATGTTTTAGCCCCACTGCACAGAGTACCGGCGGTATCCACCATATCATCGACAATGACCGCCGTTTTGTCGCGGACATCACCGATTACATGCATCGCTTCACACTCGTTGGGCTTATCTCTTCGTTTGTCGATAATCGCCAACCCGCACTTAAGCCGTTTGGCGTAGGCCCGGGCACGCTCAACGCCACCGGCGTCGGGCGACACGACAATCACGTCTGTAAAGTGTTCTTTGATATACTTGATAAATACCGGCGCGGCGTAGAGATGATCGACGGGGATATTGAAAAAGCCCTGAATCTGTCCGGCGTGCAGATCCATGCAGAGTACCCGGCGTACCCCCACCGCCATGAGCATTTCGGCAACCACCTTGGCTGAGATCGGCACCCGGGGAGCGACCTTGCGATCCTGGCGGGCATATCCATAGTAGGGCAGCACCGCGGTGATGCGGCGGGCCGATGCCCGGCGCAGGGCGTCACACATGATCACCAGTTCCATCAGATGATCATTGACGGGTGTACAGGTGGGCTGGATGATGAATGAATCGGTGCCGCGCACATTCTCTCTGATTTCGATGAAAATCTCACCATCACTGAACTTACGGACATCGCAGGCGGAGATCGTCATCTCCAGATGTTTGGCTATCTCCTCCGCCATGGAATAATTGGCGTTACCGGAAAAAATCTTCATCACGTTATTGCCCATTGCCTGCCTTCCATTTAACCAGAGGGTTTTCAAAACAATGGCTGGGGCGGTAGGATTCGAACCTACGGATGCCGGGATCAAAACCCGGTGCCTTAGCCACTTGGCTACGCCCCAGCGCAAGCGATGACGGCAAAAAGAGGATATTTGCCGTCGATTTTCCCAATACGCTCCATCACCCGAACCGCATGTTCCGCGTGACGGCGCTCACGAAACAATCCAAACACCGTCGGCCCGCTGCCGCTCATCAATGATCCGGCGGCGCCATGCCCATCGAGTACGTCTTTGATCCGCTGAATCTGCGGATAATGCTTGAGTGTTACCCGCTCAAGGTCGTTGTCCAGCCAGGCGGGATCAAATGACCCGGCTGGTAATTTTCTGAAACTTGGGAGATTAAAATTCCTTGTTTGAAAAGTCAATGGATAATTCTCATACACCCAGCTGGTGGCCACCGGAAAACCTGGATTGACCAGTACAAAGAGATACTCCTCGACGGGCGGACACGGCTCAAGTATATCACCAATCCCCATTGCCAGCACGGTGCTATGATCGTCCGCGAAAAAGGCGACATCAGCACCCAACGGCCTTGCCAGTTCGATAAGCGTTTGCGTCGTAAACGGGCGCCCGTGCAGGATGTTTAAGCCGCGCAACACGGCGCCGGCATCACTGCTGCCACCCCCCAGCCCCGCCGCCACCGGTATTTTCTTGCTGATCCTGATATGGACGCCGAATCGGCCTCTGCCGGCAAAGGCATTATAGAAGGCGTAAGCGGCCTGAACGGCACTATTGCCATCATCGGTGGGAACGGCCGGGTTATCGCAGCTGCAACTGATCCCTGGCGTGTCACGTATGGTGAGGCGCAACTCATCTGAGAGATCCAGCTTCTGCATCAGGGTGACCAGTTCGTGGTACCCATCAGCCCGTTTACCGATGATGTGCAGAAACAGATTTATTTTGGCCGGCGCCTTAATTCTCAGAGGGTGGGCCGAATCCGTCATCTCGTCCGCGATCTCAGAAAAACGTCGACAACGACTATTTTCGCACCGCCTTGACGAAGCGCAGTTTGACGTCATAGAGGATGTTGTTGAGCAACTGCTCCTCATCCTCGCTGAGGTTACCCTTGGTTTTCTGCTGAAGTACAGTGAGGGTGTCGATGGCGTGCCGGGCAAGATCGATCTCCACTGTTTTTGCCCCCGTCCGCGGATCGGGGATCTCACCCAGATGAAACAGTGCCGAGGTGTTCAGTGACATGACAAAGGTGGAAAAGGTAACCTCCGGCATGACGCAGCCGCCCTTCGTATCGGGAACCTTTCCCTCCTCGCACAAGCAGTCCTGTATGTTTTTATCTTCACTCATCGCATCGCTCTTAATTGCTGGAAAATTTGTCTCGTTTCGTGGTTAACTCTGCCCGATGTCATAGCGCGAAAGCTCAAGTGCCTGAGCCCCGTATATATTCGCCAGACCGCGAACCTTGTTCAGCACTTCATCAGTAATCACTGAATCGGTTCCGAGAAATATAATATTTTGATTGCTGGTCTCCTCACGCCCCACCGTCATCCGCGAAATATTGACGCCGGCCCGCCCCAACTCGGTGCCCAGAGCGCCGATCACGCCCGGTACGTCATTGTTGAAAACCAGCAGCATCGGCCCAGCCGGCAGCGCCTCGAGACGGAATGTGTTGAGCCTGACCAGACGCGGTTCATTTTTGCCAAAGACGGTGCCCACCAGCACATTCTCTCCGTCGTCGGCCAGGACCTTGACGGTGAGGGTGTTGATGAAGTCGTCGGTGCGGTTGGTACGCGACTCGATCACTTTGATCCCTCGTTCCCGTGCAATAATCGGCGCATTCACATAATTGACGGCGTCTTTGATGATGGGGGTGAACAGCCCTTTGAGAAAAGCCACCGTAATCGGTCCGGTGTCCATCTCCGCAAGGCCGCCGCCATATTCCACGGCAATTTCCCGGACGCCGCCACGAGCCAGTTGCATATGCATGGCGCCCAACATCTCCGCCAGGGTTATGTATGGCCCCGTTTTGGCGAGGACCTCGGCGCTTACCGACGGCACGTTCACCGCGTTGGTTACGGTGCCGTTTTTTAAGTAGTCGCCAATCTGGCGGGCGATGGCCACCGCCACATTTTCCTGGGCCTCGCTGGTGGAGGCGCCCAGATGCGGCGTGCAGATAAAATTGTCAAGCGCCAGCAACGGGCAGTTCTCCAGGGTAGTGGGTTCCTGGCTGAACACATCCATGGCGGCGCCGGCTATTTCACCTTCTTTCAGGGCCTGGTACAGGGCATCCTCATCACATACCCCGCCCCGAGCACAGTCAATAAACATTGCATCTGATTTCATGTTTTTGAAAAACTCGGTGGAAACGAGATGTTTGGTTTCCTTGGTAAGCGGCACATGGACGGAGATATAATCCGCCTGCCGGGCGAGCTCTGCCAGAGTGGTGAGTTCCACCCCGCTTTTTTCAGCGATCTCCTGTGGCATGTGCGGATCATAGGCGATAGCCTTCATTTTCAACCCCTGCGCCCTGTTCACCGCAATGGAGCCGATACGGCCAAACCCGATGACGCCAAACACCTTGCCGGTCAATTCGCGGCCCATGAAATTTTTCTTCTCCCACCTGCCCGCCTTCATGGATACGGTTGCCTGGGGAATATTGCGCGACAGCGCCATCATCATGGCGATGGCATGCTCAGCCGCGGTGGTGGCGTTGCCGTCCGGCGTATTCATCACTACCACGCCCTTTTCCGAGGCAGCCCCGATATCGACGTTATCAAGACCGATCCCGGCCCGGCCCACTACTTTGAGTCGTTTTGCGGCGGCCAGCAGCTCGGCGGTTACCCGGGTGGCACTGCGGATGACAAGCCCCTCGTATGAGCCGATGATGTCAATAAGTTCAGCCGGACTGAGCCCCGTCTTTACATCCACCTGAAAACCGGCCCGAGTGAGTATGTCGACCCCCAACGGCGATAAGTTATCGCTTACCAGAACCTTCATGTTCCCTCTCTAAATTTGGTATTGATCCTTAAATCTAAAAATTAAATGGTTAACCCATAATCATAAATTGTTTTGTCCATCAAAAACAAGCAGAAAGATTATTCAACGAAATCAGTTAGTTCAACACGGCGGAGAGATGATTTACCGCACCATCACGCAAAATCGTTGATCAAAGCAAATCCACCCGCTATAAACGCACTGCCGTTGCCCGCGGCAGCAGCACCGCTTTGCATAGTATCGATTGATGATTAGTTAATTGAGCTTTGGGGAGCTTTGAAAAATGATAATTTTCGTTCAAGATCAAGGCGCGAGGGAAATGTTACCGCGGACATATGACTGATATTGCCAGGATAAAATTTTTTGAGCAACGCGGAGATTGGCCGAAAATTCTCATTTTTTAAGGTTCACTTTAGTCAGTCTGCTTCCCTAGAACTTGTATAGATATCACATGACAAAGCCAGTTCGTGTTCGTTTCCCGCCCAGTCCCACCGGCTATCTGCATATCGGCGGCGCCCGCACCGCTCTTTTTAACTGGCTCTTTGCCAGAAAGCATGGCGGATCGATGATCCTGCGCATCGAGGACACCGATGCCGAGCGCTCCAGTGAATCATCCATTACCGGTATCGTGGAGGGGCTGAAATGGCTGGGGATAGACTGGGACGAAGGCCCTTACTTCCAGAGCGAGTTCGGCAATGAACACCGGACTGCAGCTCAGCAGCTGCTTGCAAATGGGCATGCCTACAGATGTTTTTGTACCAAAGAGGAGCTGGATGCCAAACGTGATGCCGCTCTTGCCGCCAAAACCAAAGTCGGCTACGACGGCGCCTGCCGTAACCTGAGCGAGGCCGATCTCAGCGCCCGGCAGGCGGCCGGGCAGCCATCGGTGATCCGCTTCAAGGTGCCGGAGCGCACCGGCACGCTGGGTTACGACGATGTCATCTTGGGGCGCATCGAAACAAATTACCAGGAACTGGACGATTTTGTCATCGTCCGCTCCAACGGCGCCCCGCTTTATCTGCTCTGCAACGTGGTCGACGATATCCGTGACCGGATCACCCACGTCATCCGCGGTCAGGATCATAAGGATAATACGATCAGGCAGCTCCTGCTCTACGAAGCGCTGGCGGCGGAGCTGCCGACATTTGCTCACATGCCGTTGACCCTTGATCCGAAACGGGCGAAGATCTCAAAACGCAGCCACGGGGAAATCGTTGCCGTGCAGTTTTATCGAGACCACGGCTTTTTACCCTGGGCCTTCAACAACTATCTGGTGCTGCTGGGCTGGTCGCCGGGCGATGATCAAGAGTTTTTTTCACGATCCGAATTAATCGACGCCTTCAGTCTGGAGCGGATATCCAAGGCCCCGGCTATCTTCAACTACCATAAAAACGACCCCAAATTCTTCACCGACCCCAAGGCTATTGCCATCAACGAGCACTATCTGCGCACCATGCCCGTGGATGAACTGGCGCCGCTGGTACAAGCAGAACTCGTGGCGGAGAACATCTGGCGGCAGAGCTACGAGCATGAGGATAAAGCGTGGTTCCACCACACCATCGATCTCATCCGGTCCCGCTTTCATACCGTAAAAGATTTCATCGGTGCAGGCCGTGCCTACTTCAGCGATGATTTTGTGGTGGACGCCAAACCGCTTAACAAAAACATCCTCAAATACCCGGATCTTGAAAATTGGCTACCGGCACTTGCCGACGAGTTTACCAGACTGGCCGATTTCTCCCTGACCGAAACCGAGCGGGTTACCCGGCAGTTTGCCGACTCGGTGCAGGTGAAACCGGGAGTCATCATCAACGGTGTGCGTACCGTGGTAACCGGGCAACTGGCCGGGCCGTCACTCTTTGACATTCTGATTACCATCGGCCGCGACAAGGTGATCCAGCGGCTGCGCAACACCCCGCGCCTTTACCAGTAGAATCTCCCATGAACGAACCGCACACCAGCGAAGCCAAACCACTGGATTTTATCCGTCAGATCGTCGCGCGCGACCGGGAAAGCGGCAAACACCCCGCCCCCATCACCCGATTCCCGCCCGAACCCAACGGCTTTCTGCACATCGGCCACGCCAAGTCGATCTGCCTCAATTTTGGAATCGCCGGCGAATTTCAGGGGCGCTGCCACCTGCGCTTCGACGACACCAACCCCACCAAAGAAGAAGAAGCCTATGTCACCTCCATCAAGGAGGATGTGCGCTGGCTCGGCTTTGACTGGGGGGAGCACCTCTATTTCGCCTCTGATTATTTCGAACAGCTTTACCAGTTCGCCGAGCAGCTCATCGAGCAGGGCAATGCCTATGTCTGCGATCTTAGTGCCGAGCAAATCAGGCAACTGCGCGGCACCCTCACCGAGCCCGGTACCAACAGCCCGTATCGGGATCGCCCGGTGAGCGAAAATCTCGATCTGTTCCGGCGCATGCGGGCCGGTGAATTTGATGACGGCAGCCGGGTGCTGCGTGCCAAGATCGATATGGGTTCACCGGTGGTGCTCATGCGTGACCCGGTGCTCTACCGGATTCTTCGGGCGCACCACCACCGCACCGGTGACAGGTGGTGTATCTACCCGATGTATGACTTTACCCACTGCCTCTCCGATATGCTGGAATCCATCACCCATTCGCTCTGCACCCTTGAGTTTCAGGATAACCGGGCCCTTTATGACTGGGTACTGGACACCCTGCACACGCCTATCCATCCGCGCCAGTACGAGTTTGCCCGGCTCAATCTCAGCTACACGGTCATGAGCAAGCGCAAGCTGCGCCTACTCATTGAAAACGGCCTGGTCGACGGCTGGGACGATCCGCGCATGCTCACCATCTCCGGGCTGCGGCGGCGCGGTTACACACCACGGGCGATCCGCGGTTTCTGTGAGGAGATCGGGGTGGGTAAAAAACAGAGCTGGATCGACATGGGCGTGCTGGAGAACGCGGTACGCAACGACCTCAACGAGCACGCCCCACGCGCCATGGCGGTGCTCAAACCGCTTACCGTAATCATCGACAATTACCCGGACGATCAGGTGGAGATGGTCACCGCCGCCAATCACCCCAAGCGGCCCGAACTGGGAAACCGTGAGCTGCCGTTTTCCCGGGAGATTTTGATCGAACAGGACGATTTCATGGAGGATCCGCCCGCAAAATTCTTCCGTCTCGGACCCGGCCGTGAAGTACGGCTGCGCTACGGTTATAACATCACCTGCACCGGCTATGAAAAAGATCCTGAAACCGGTGAAATCAGCGTTGTGCACTGCACCTACGATCCCGCTTCAAAAGGGGGAACCCCGGAAGGACGCAAGGTCAAAGGGGTTATTCACTGGCTCTCCGCAGCCCATGCGCGACCCTGTGCGGTGGTGCTCTATGACCGGCTTTTTATGGAGGAGGATCCGGAAAGCGACAAAGAGACTGAGTTTACCGAACATCTCAACCCCGACTCACGCCGCTTGCTGCAAGGCTGCTACATGGAACCGGCCCTGGCTGATTTACCCATCGGTAAGCCGGTACAGTTCGAGCGCCAAGGGTATTTCTGCAAGGATCAGCGCCAGGAAGACCCGCTGGCGCCGCTTTTCAACCGTACCGTAACCCTGCGCGATTCCTGGGCAAAGCTGAGTCAAAAATAAGCTGAGAAACATCATGCCGACTATATCCATGCGCCGGATGGCCAAACAGCAATCAGGCACCATCCGCGCCGTCAAGGCCGCCGGAGTTCTCGGCCGCCGCCTCAGAGACATGGGGCTGGTGCCCGGTGCGGAAATCATCATCCAGGGCCGCGCCCCCCTCAACGATCCGGTGGCCCTGCGCCTGAAAAACGGCGCCACCCTCACCCTGCGCAACAACGAAGCGGATTTTATCGAGGTGGAGGTGTAGATCTCTGCCCCTCCCCGGTTCACCAGTTTGCCGTCAAAATAAATAAACTGTCCCCGGAGGCGGTTGTCCCCGGAGGCGGTTGTCGGCGGCCGCCGCATCAGGTGTTGAGCATACTATATTTTCTGCTCAACCAGTTCGAAGCACGGCAGACAAAGCGTGCGCCCGCCAAAGCGGCGGGTTCTGGATTCCATGGCGTGTTCTCCGCAACCATCGCAGGCAAGGCTCTGCAGAATTCGTGCAGGGCGCGGCGGCGGACTATCCGATGCCTCACACGAGAACATCTCCTTTAACGATGCCCCCATATAGAGTCGCTTAAGCTCCACACGCAGAACGGCAATGCGCTCTTCTTCGGTCCGGGTGATTTCACCGTTTTGTTTCCTGCTCATGAGTTCAGCCAGTTCCGCGCCCCTTCCCTTATGCAATTCGGGATTAAGGAGAAGTCTGATACCTGTTCCGCTGGGTCGGTGGAAAAACGAAAAGGCCATCTTGCCGTAGTCACGGTGAATCAGGTTTCCTTTCCCCATGGTACAGCCGGTCAGGTACTGGATTGCGTCAACTCCGCACATGTCGGTTTCCACCACGGCCACGAGATCCGCGGGATCAGCCCCGGCAAATCGCTCGAGAGCTGCTTCCGCGGCGCGGATGCCAATGGCCAGCCCGGGGCAGCTATGTCCGTGGAATGTTGTGAGGTGTTCAATGGTCTCAGGATCAATGGTGCATGACATCTCGGTATACTCCCCTAATCAATTTATTTGCGCCGCGCTCCTCGTCGGTAATGGTGCCGGGACATCCTCACAGAGCGGCACGACAAGGGGGCGGCCGTAATGGTGGTGGACCGCCACCGGAAGGCCGTAAACGGACTCGATCATCTCGGCGGTCATTTCCTGTATCGCGCCGGCGGAGTGAATGCGCCCGCTTTTGAGAAACAAAAACTTGTGGGCGAAGCGCAAAGCGGTGTTCAGGTCGTGCATGGTCATCACGGCGGCTATCTGGTGTTCGTCAACGACCCTTCGAATCATGGTCAGAATATCGATCTGGTTTTTCAGGTCAAGCGAGCTCGTCGGTTCGTCGAGTAAAAGGATCTGGGGCTCCTGCACCAGAGCCCGGGCAACGGACACCTTCTGCAACTCACCGCCGCTGAGCGTGTCGATATAGCGCAGACGAAGCGCATTCAGATGAAGGCGGCTGAGAGCGGCATCAACTATTTTTACATCCGTATCTGAAACCTTCCAGCGAATGTGAGGCTTCCGGCCCATAAGAACGGTATCGAATACGGTGAGACGGGCAACCTCGCTGCGCTGCGCCACGTATGCCACATCCCGGGCAATATCGCGAGGGGAGAGTTCCAGGACGCTGCGCCAGTGAACATAGACAGCCCCGCCCGTCGGTTTGTGGATGGCGTTCATGCATTTCAGCAGGGTTGTCTTCCCGACTCCGTTGGGCCCGAGGATGGCCAGAAGCTCGCCCGCGCCCAGGGAGAACTCGATTCCCTCCAGCACCGGATGAGAGTTGTAGGAAAAGGCGAGCCCCCTGACATCAAGAATCATTTCCGCCTTCCCCTGAGTATGAGCAAAAGAAAAACCGGGGCGCCCATGAACGCGGTGAGCACCGATACCGGTAAAACATGAGGAGCCAGCATCAGGCGGGCGGCCGTGTCTGAGAGGAGCAGAAGCAGCGCGCCAATGAGCATGGCGGCCGGCATCAGAAAACGATGATCAGCACCGATGATCCTGCGCACCATATGGGGTGCAACCAGGCCGACGAAGCCGATGATACCGAGAAAAGAGATGATCACCGCCGTCAGAAGCGAGGCCAGCAGCATGCCCACCAAGCGTAACCGCTCGACCCGGACACCGAGGCCTTTGGCGGTTTCGTCGCCGGCATCGATCGCGTTGAGGTTCCAGCCATTGGCAATGAAATAGACAAAGCACACCACGCAGACACCGGCAATAACCGCGAGTTCGGTCCAGGTTGCCCGGGCCGTGTCCCCAAATGTCCAGAAGACCATGGCCGCCAGCTGCACATCATCGGCGAAGTATTGAAGAAACATCGTGCCCGCGGTGAAGAGCGCTCCCAGGGCCACACCGGTCAGCACCATCACCTCAGGGCTGGCGCCGCGCACTCTTGATATCCCGATGATGACGGCGGCAGCCAGCAGGCTGAAGATGAACGCCGCCAGCGTGGTGACGTAAGGGTTGGTTATGCTGACGGCGCCGACCGTCTTGGAAGACATGACACCGCCGCCCAGAACCATGACGGCGAACGCCGCACCGAAAGCAGCGGCGTGGGAGATGCCCAGGGTAAAGGGCGAGCCCAGCGGATTACGCAGGATCGACTGCATGGTAGCCCCTGCCGCGGCGAGACCCGCTCCGGCAAGTACCGCGGCGACGGCCTGCGGCAGTCTGATATTGATGACGATGATATCCGATCGCTCAGATACCGCACTCCCCAGAAGGCTTCGTATGACCTCGACCGCGGGTACTTCAGCAGCCCCCATGGATAGTGAAAACACCAGGGAAAAGATGAGGGCGGCTGTAGCTCCGGTGATGAACAGCACCTTCCTGCCGACATAGCGGCGATACTCCTCAGGTATTTCCCCATCGCCAAAATGCATGGCGTCACTTCACGGGAATGTTTCTGAAAACGAGGTTCTGGAAGGAATCATCCATAAGCCCGAAAACAGGTTTATCGACGAGAAACCGGTAGATCTCGTCGGCTTTCTGCCTGGGGTCGACATCTTTGAAACGTTCGGGGTAGAGAATGGTGCCGATGAAATAGGCATTGGCGAGGATCGAGCCGTAGTTGGCGGTGTACCAGTTGTACGGCAACACGCCGAAAACCCGATTATTTTCGACAGCAGACAGCAGGCGGTAGGCCGGATCCGTCCTCAATTCGTGCAGTCCGCCCGCCCCCTCGCCCATCTGCAGAGTCGCGAGGTCGAGAAACAGGTATTCGGGATCCCAGGCAACAATCTGTTCTTTGGAAACAGTGGAGTTGCTCAACTCCTTTTGGGAAAATGACGGGTCAAAGGCACGATTGTTCGCATTGAGCAGCACGAACGGGGGATAAGCCGGTTCTGTTGATTGCAGGCCATGGGGGCCTTTGAAGGCGACCCCGCCGAGGAAGACAGCCGGGCGTTGTTCTGCCGCAATGTCAGCTGTGCGGCTCTGCAGATCGGCGATGGCACCATCAATGAAGGCGATTACTTCTTCGGCCCGCTCAGTTTTGCCGACGATATCGCCCATCAGCCTCAGCGTTTCATAGAGTGCGGGGCGCAGATCGCCAAGGTTGCCGTAATTGAGGGCAACGACAGGAATACCGGTCTTGTCCTGCAACTCCTGTGGATCATATCCCATCGAGGAGGTATAGGTCTTCAGCACGACCTGCGGCGGCGGTTCAAGGGTGAGGATGAGCTCCGGGTTGTCATGGCCGCGAAATTCTCCGAAAATCGGCATTGTTTTGAACTGAGGGTTGGCCAGGGCGTAAGGCCGTGCAGCAAATTTGCTGCGGCGCCCTTCCATGTCATCGACGCCCACGATCATGTCCTCGGCCTGCAGATACGTTAACAGGCGAAGACAACCGGAACCGGAACAGATGCCCCGGTCAACCGTCTCCGGCACCGATACAACTCTGCCGAGGGCATCGGTAAACGTTCGGTCGGCGGCACCAGCAGTGTGGGAAACAAGCAGACAAGTTACCAGGACAATGAAAATGCGCATAAAATTTCTCCAATGGCTGAAATGAGAATAGTAACACGAATAATTATTTTGTATTACTGGTTATCATCTCCTTTTCGGCTTGTCAATACATACTGATAACGGGTGTCGTGAGAAAAACCGGAAAAATGTATTGGTTGCTAACATGGCTGGATGAAAAAGATGATGCCCCCAAAAACAAAAATTCCCGCCGACCCCTGAAGCCGGCGGGAAGCTATCACCTGATTATGGGGTAAAACGGTTGTTCAATGTTCCATGCCATTTTCCAATCATTGGCCGATACCGCTCCACCAGCGAACCGCTGACCACGGTGAGGGCACCAAGGGCGATGAGAAACACCCAGGCAAACGTGGTGTTATCGGCCACCGCCTGCCAGCAACCGGCGGCAAGCCCACCGGCCACCATAAAAACACCGGCAAAAAAGGGGAATTTCTCACCTTTGAGAAAGGCCATAATCGCATACCCGGAGCCAACCGTCACGCCGAGCACGGTCAGTGCCGGATGGCCATCGACGCAATACACCATGGTCAGGGTAACCGCGGCAATAAAGGCCGACCACGACCACCCACGGGTAGCACCGATACCCGGCATACTGGCCAGCGCGGCGATCAGTGCCGCCGCCGGCAATCCGAGAAAAGCGATTTTCCCGGCAGGTGATGAAACAAATGTTTCCGCACTGGGTATTGCGCAGAGCAACCATCCCATGACGATGGTCAACAACCCGGCGCTTTCGACTATTGTTTTAACACCCGAACCGCTGAGATACCCTCTGACACCGGCAAGCAGTATATAGCCGACACCACTGACCAAGGCACCAACGAAGACATTATCAACTCCATAATAGAGGCTTCTGGTAAACATCACCATCAACGGCGCCACCATCATCAGACGTACCGCCAGCCCCTCCAGATTATGCAGTCGCACCTCGTTTTTGCAGTAGATGGTATCAATGGTCTGCAGGACAACGATCAAAATCAACAGCAGTGGGCCGATAATTGAAGTCTCCCTTATCGGTATCAACAGTGCCGCGTTGGTAAGAAAAAACAGCGAGGTAAAAAGATATGCCCGCTGCCCGGCAAGAATTCTGAAACCGTAGTAAACAAGGGGCGCCATCAGGACAGAGGTAATGGCGATGTGAAGCGCCACCGGCCACGCCGATGCGGAGGCCGCCATAAACACCCGCGGCATCTCCACATCCATTGGCGCCACCTGGTTCAAGAGCATGCCGCCGAGCTGGGAAAACAGCACCGGCATGGCGGCGATGGTCAGCCCCAGGAAGGTTCTGGCCCCCCGAGTTTCCCGCAGCCGAATTGCCAGATAAAAACCGGTAATCCCAAAGGCTATGGCAATACCCAGAAAGACGTAATGCCGTGCTACCAGATTGATTGTTTGAAAGCCCTGCATCATGAAGATGGCGGCCCCGCCCGCCAGGGCCGCCACCCCGAGCCAGCGCAACAGGGCCGGAAGATAACGAAGGATGCCAAAGCGTTGTGGCTCATCGGTGAACTGAAGCTCTTCGGCAAGCTCCAGCGTCTCGCCCTGGATAAACATGGAATCAGCACCGCCTGAGTGGCCAACCTGCTCTCCCCTGAGTGAAGTGGTCATCGTGTTCATGACGGTATGTCCTCCTTTTCTGCTCCACCTTGTGATGCCGGATCTGAGTCAGCAGTTACGATGATCTCATCGAGCATCTGTTTGAGTTCGTCCCGCTGCTCCTCGTTCTCGAATGTTCGGGCGAATTCGTCGACGTCGTGGTGGTGATCGATATCGAAGCGAATTTCTTTTTCCACCACGCTTGTTTCCCAACGGGTCAGCAACTCGTCAATCTCATCGGCACGGCCAAGGCCGTCGCAGCTCACCACCTCAACCGCCTCGGCACAGCTCTGGCGGCACCTGAGGGCATGTTTTTTACGGCGCAGCAGACGGATTTTATCCTCGATCTCGGCAAGAACCTTGCGCAGCTTCCTTTCAACCTCATCAACCTCGGCAGCATCACGGGTGGTTTGCTCAATGTCTTTTCGCACCTGTTTTATTCTGCGCACGCACTCGATGGCGCCATCTTCGTTTTCGGTGGCCATTTTTCTGGCCCGTACTTTCCACTGCTTTTCGCTTTGCGTGAGCTGCCCCAGACGCGTATGCAGCCTGTCCCGGTCGGCTCGGACCCGGCCAAGCTGAATTCGGGCGGCGGCGGCACTGCGCTGCGCTTCGGCAATCATGCTTGCCGCCACCGCTTCATGATTTTCCATCTGCCCCACAAGCTCTTCCATTTTTGCACTGACACCGAACATAAATCGTTTAATGGTTTTCATATATCCTCCTCCTGGTAGTAATGAACCGTCTGTCTGGTACGGTATTGCTGATTCAAAAAGCAACTTGCAGGCCAGCGATGATTATTCTCTTAACTACCTGGTATTGTTGTATTTTACAGAGAAATACTTGTGAACAATTATACATTTGTGAACAAATAATGAATGCAATCATACATAAAATGCATACCGGTGAGGTCCAATGTGCCGATACCGCGGTGCCGTCGGGATGAAGCTGACGGCAATGATAAATTTCATGGTTCAGGGAAAACGGTATTGAAAAAACCTAGACGTGTCTCGCTTCCTCGATTTCGTCAAAGCGAGAGTTCCCCTGCTGCTGCTCAGCTATCTGGCGGAATGTATGGTGGCGCCGCTGGTGTTTGCTTTTTTTATCGTTCTGTACGAAAGCGATTCACCACATCTCCTTTTCCATGAAGGACGAAATTCACCAGCATGAAATTTAGTTACTTTTAGTATATACTGTCCCCGTAATAAAAAAAGTCTTGCGATTATTTTGCACTGTGCTAGTGTTGTCGTTTTATTTTACAACAATATCTGATAGATATGAGAACCTTGAAAATGAGAGTTTTCGTTCAAGATCAAGGCGCGAGGAAAATTTTACCGCGGGCATATAGCTGATATTGCCAGGATAAAATTTTTTGAGCAACGCGGAGATTGGGCGAAAAGGCCATTTTGTAAGGCTCTCAAATGGGAGTGCCAGGCGATAGAGTTAAGGCCTGGAGGGTGATTTTCAGCACAGGGATGTCGTATGAAAGGTTTTATTGTTTTTCAGATTATGGGTGCGCTTCTGCTGACCCCGACTCTGTTATGGGCGGGAGAGAGAACGTTTACCTACGAGGCGAGTGAGATCATTGAAAACAGCTTCGAAAATATCATCGATATTTCTCGCGACTTCGAAAACTACTGTAAAGAGTGTAAGTATGAAGTAGAGGAAGTCGTCTGCCAGGACCTTATTGAGCAAGGCGATGATTCCCACGTCTATTTCTGGACACACTCGGCAAGTCTGATCGGCACCTATAAATACTTTTCCACCAATGAATACACCTTCGTAGACGAAGACACCGTCGTCATCACGACAAAATACCCGGAGAAACAAGAGGCCGACAGATTGCGCAAGACCTATGATCTGGAGCACAATACGCCGTTCAGCTTTTTCTCAGCCACCTGGATTATTGAGCGAATCTCGGAAACCACTTCACGGGTCTCGTTTGAAGGGGTGTTTCAGACCAACAATCCCCTTGCCGGCTTATTCAAAAACTCTATCCAGGACGGGATCGAGGGATGTGTCGCCGATTTTCTCAACAAGTTCTATATAACAAACTAAGTGTACCGGCACACTACCTTTTAACGTCCGGCTGCATCGGCAATGCAGCGTTCATACAGTTCCAGCATCCGGTCGGCAAGAACCGACGCCGACCACTGTTTAGCGTGCTCACGACCGGCTCGTGACAGGGTCTCGCCAAGACCCGGCTCACGCAGCAACCGCAGGCAGCATGCGGCAAAATCGGCCTCATCGTTACGGGCCACCAAATACCCTTTTCCGTTGTCAAGAATCTCGCTGGTTCCCATTTCCGACAGAGCAACCACCGGCGTACCAATTGCCATACACTCGAGCAGCACCAGCCCCTGGGTTTCGGTGCGCGACGAAAAAACAAATGCATCACCGGCGGCAAAGCAATCCTGAAGCGCTCCGTCGCGGCTCAGATACCCCACAAACCTCACGTTATCGGCCAGTCCAAGGTCGGCACACAAGCGCTTGAGCGAACGCCGTGCCGGTCCCTCACCCACCATGGCCAGCAACACATCTGGTATTTCGGCACGTACCCGGACAAGCATGCGCAGCAGAAACTCACTGTTCTTCTCAAATGCCAGCCGACCGATGTGGAGAAGCAACGGGCGGTGTTGTGCTATCCCATGAGCACAGCGAAACCGCAACCCTTCGCCACTGCCGAACCGGTTGAGATCGATTCCGGTGGGCACAACCTCCGCCGGGGTGGTAATGCCGTAAGCTCGCAATACCTTCATCATAGCCCACGACGGCACCGCCAGCAGATCGACACCATTGCACTGGGCCTTGGAAAATCGCCGGGCGATCAAGCGCAGTAAAGCGGAGGGAACAAGTGGCACATACTTATCAAGGTACTGTTCAAAAAAGGTGTGATAGCTCACCATCTTCGGTAGCGACAGCCGGCGTGCCAGACCAAGCCCCAGATAATGGGCGATAAACGGGGTGTGAATATGGACAATATCAAACTGAGCGGCTGCCAGCCGGCTGTGATACTCACGTACCAGCCCCCAGCGCAACATCCGATCCTCAGGATCGAAGAAGAGATGGCGGGATGGAATCCGGATCACCGAAAACGGCTCCGGCTCGGCGTGACCATAGTCTGGAGCAATCAGCGTTACCTCGTGCCCCTTGTCGACGAATTGGCCGGCAAAATTCTGGATAGAGGTAGATACTCCGTTGACCCGGGGAAAATAGACGTCGGAGATTATCAGTACACGCACGATGAATGAAACACCAACACGCACCGCACCATACGGGCGGCACAGGAACCATCAATGAATGTGAGATAACGGGTAAAACCCACTGCAGCTCGCACCTTCGTTATCCGTAGACAAGCAACACAGCAGTTGGTCTGATGAGGCACCCACGAAAATAAACCACCGCATCAGTTTTACAAGAGGTGTACGACATTGACGATGAGAGAGTTGTAACCCAGCAAAAAAATCCCCTGCTACAGACAACGACTGTAACAGGGGAGTTTTCTCCGCTATCGGGTATGAGCCATCACTTCTGATGAAATCGTAAAAAGTCAGCCTAGCCGCCTAGGATGGCTAAGTAAAAACAAAGCTATACTAGGAGTGGTGGTCATTTTGACCTCGCAGGCGTACAGGTGGTACGCCGAGAAGTCAAAATGATCCTTTGAGCCGTAGAGCGAAGTTTTTACGACGCCATCACTTCTTATACGAAGTGTTATCGCTTAACCCCTCTCTTTGGCGCGGATCGAGATAGCCGTTCTCGATTGCCGAAGCGGTCCACTCTTTAAACAGGGTGTTGCGAAACTCGATCTTCGCCTTGACCTCTTTCTCCAGATCGACACCGGCAAGCTGTTGCGCCTTTTCTTTTGTGGAAAAATCAGGCACTTCGTAATTCATCACCCCATGCGCGGCGAGGATACCGGCAAGCTCGATGCGGGCCCGTGATCCTTTGTCGATGGCAATGCCAAGAACCCGCAGCGTCTCTTCCGGGGCATGGATGTAGCCGCCATGGCTGGCAATGGCATAATCCCAGAACCACTGGCCGGAACGCAGCAATTGCAGAACCTCCGCCATTTCAGCCTCGGTGGCGCCTGCTTCCCACGCCCTGCCTGCTTCCAGATGAGCGGTGGCAAGGGTATTCATCGCTATTTGATTAAGCTGTTCTTTGCGCTCGTACTTGATTGCCAGGGTCTGCTTAAGCTCTTCTTCAGTCTGATCATGGCAGCCCAGGCAGCTCTGTTTGATATGGGTGATCGGGTTGCTTACCGCATGATCGGGCACGCCATCCTCTGTTTCGGGCATATGGCAGTCAGAACAAGAGACCCCGCGGCTGTAATGAAGGCCGGTGGTGTAAAGTTCGTAATCAGGATGCTGGGCCTTGATCATCGGCGCCCTGCTGATCCCGTGCGTCCAGTCGACAAAGTCCATGCCGTCGTAATACGCCTCCGCCTCTTCGGCGAGAAATCCCTGATCCCACGGCAGCGTCACCACCAGGGCTTTCTGCTCGGCCCCCGCCTTGTCGGTGTACTCGGTGGGCTTGAAATAATACTCAACATGACACGGCGCACACGCCAGTGTGCGAATTTCCGAATCATCTATGTCACCATAATCTTTTGGACTTGCATCCAGGGCGCGCTGTAAATAATCGCGTGTTACCACCAGTTCATAGGTCTCACTGTCGTGACAATCCGCACAGCCGATGGCATTGACCACCTGATCTCCCAACCGGGCCCATTTGCCGGTGAAAAACTCATTCTCCCCCACCTCGGTAATCACCCGCTGTACATCAGGCGATTTGCAGGTCCAGCATGCTGTCGGCATGGGGCCGTCAGTGGGGCCGGTGGGGGCGCCGGTGCGCAGGGAGTTGGCATTGCTCAGCACGCCAAACATGTGTCCGCGTGCCTTGTTATAATCTTTGGCGAAACCGTACCCCGCCCAGAGGATGACCATCTGCGGGTTCTTTTTGAGCATATCGATGATCTCATCACTTTCGCCCGTCCGTCGCCAGGCCTCGTAAAAATCTGGAAATTCCTCCTGCCAGTCTTCACTTTTCGCCCGCACGGGTGATCGTTCCGCATCGCCATGGCTATCGGCGCCGGCCAGCGAAACCATCCCCGCTGTCGTAAAAGCGCTCAATATAGCTCCAACAATCAGCGTGTTTCTGTTCATGGTACCCTCCATGTGTGAGTATTTGAGCCACCAAGCAAGGGGTGACCTGAGACACTGTCAGGCTGGAAACGATGCCGCGCCGTTGCATCCGCTAAAAACACCGCTGCCCTCTCTTATGGTTCCCAAGTGGTTTCAGAGCATCCAACTATTGTACCACAGCCTGCAAGAAATTCTTCTCTTTTCTGGTTAGCCGCGCCTCTAAACAACGCGAATAGCTTAGCAAGAAGCCTTGAGTATTGGTACAGCTTGGATGATCATGAACAGATGGCAGAAAACGAACGGCGCAAACAGACTGCTGCTTCGATCCTCCCCTTACCGTTTGACGTGTCAACCAATAACGACACGACCCCGGCAAAGGTTGCTTCGCTCAAGATCGGCTGCTGTTTTCCTCACGCCACAGCCGGAACCAGTGCAGGGCATTGAGCACTAATCCATGGGTAATCGGCTGGGTTGCAACGGCCTTGAAAATCTCGGCTTCGTGGATCAGAAATGAGCTGATATCTTCCATCTCATCAAAGGCGGGCGGTGTAACCTGCCGCGCCTGATCGATCAAGACGGTATAACAGCGGTTGTTCTGCAATGCCGGATTTGGCTTGACCCATCCCAGCATCAGCGGCGGATCACCGGCAAAGCCGGTTTCTTCAAGTAACTCCCTGGTCCCGGCAGCCTCGGGGGTTTCACCGGGATCGACGGCGCCGCCGGGAATTTCCACCTCCACCTGGCGGCTGCCGTAGCGAAATTGGCGAATCAGAACGATCTCAGCAGATGGGGTGCGGGCGATGATATTGACCCAGTCCGGTGCTTCAAGACGATAGAAGGTTCTTTCTTTTTGTCGTATGCGATGAAAAAGACGACCGGCGGTAATCGTACCAATGGGAGTTTCCAGCAATTGGCGTGGTTCATCAACCTGCCAATCCGCGGGCTCGGATGAGTTTGTCATGGTATTTCGTCAATGTGGGGTAAGTAATTCCTTTGCCAGTGCCGCTGCCGCCCAGCCGGAACAGACCGCTCCTTCGACTCGGGGACCGGCAAAAGCATCACCGGCGAGGATCAGCGGCGGTTTTTCACATACCATAAGACAGGGTTCGGGATACACCTGCCGTGGTTTGCTGTATCGCCAGCCATGCACCTGGTAGTCGATAATGGTAACCTTGCCAATGTAGGGACGAGCGGCTTCGAGCAAGGTTTTGCCGACGGCCCGCCGTTCATGCTCCCACCGCGCGCTACTGAATTCAGCGGTGGCGTGAATGGTAAGCCCCGGGATTGGCGACGTACCTTTCTGCTGATTATCGGCGATCCATGCCAACGGTTCTTTTAGAGAAGCCGCATAACCCGGCGGTGGCAGGGCAGTCGGAGCGTCACAGCAGGCCAGCACCGCAAAACACGACTCATAGGTGAGCATTTCAAGTTGTTTGAGAAGCGATACCGGCAGGCTCAGCTCGCTTGCCTGCAGCAGCGCGATGATTTGCGGAACCGGCGGGGTCAGGATCAGTGCTGCTGCGGTTATCTCGCTGCCGCCGGCCGTTATAATTCGCCACCCATGGTGATCCTGATCTATGGTGACGACCATGGTATTCAACTCGACCGGCACGGTTTTGCCGAGCATTTTCGCCAAGGTGTTCATCGCCGGTACCCCCCGCCAGCGACGATGACCGTGGTGCTTTCCGGTGAACCAGACAGCCGCCCTCCCCTGTTCCTGCCACTGGCTGAGCAGGATGCGGTAGCGTTGGGTGCGGGCGGTGCTGAATTGGGCCCCATGATCGATGAGCGCCTCACCGAACCGCCGGCTTGCCACCCGCCCGCCGAGGCCACGACTTTTTTCCACCACTATCGTCCGCACTCCGGCACGAAGCAGATCCTGTGCAGCCGCCAGTCCAGCCATACCGGCGCCGACGATGGCGACCTCAACCGTAGCAGTAGCAGTCATCAACAAAAGAAAAGCAGAAAAAGGTGATTCCGAAAGATCGGTCCGAGTTACTAAAGCGCATGGGAAAAAACGACCTGCCTGGAAGTGAACAAAATTTCTTTGTAACGAATTTGCATGCTACGGCTCATTCTTTTCGTAAGCAAACTCATCTGTGCCGCCCCTTTTTTTAGTAAGTATTGCGAGTATTAGTAGTACTACCAGTGCAAAAAAAGCGGGCACTATCAACCATTCCATGTCGTTTCCTTTTTATGCGTAATGATAAGCTGACCTTTCGGAGCACATCCCCCTCAGCCGGGCAAACAGCTTGTCGATATAGTTGTCCCGATCATTGGTCATAAAGAGCACGTGCATATCCTCGAGTTCGTCCTGTGTGTTGTCCCACTTCAGTTGCGGGTATCGCGTCCAGGAAAGGATGAAACTGTTGAGGACCACGGTGGGGTCTTCCAGCCGCCCTTCGACATCCTTGATCCGTTTGTGAAACAGAACCTTCTCGCTGGCGGGGCCTTCGTGCAATAGACCGTGTGGCTCTATGAAGGTGACATACTGTTTGCCGCCCATCAGCATCCACAAAATGAAATCCGGATGAAAGTTGCCCGCCTCGAAGAATCCCACGCCCTTGCCCCGGCTCAGGTTCCTGAGCAGGAATAGTTCGCAATTGGCGATTTTTGATTTTGGATTTTTGATGTTTTCATCCACATATTTCTTCAAGTCTTCGACAAACTGATATTCGCTCTCGCCCAAGGCGACGGGCAGGATGGTGATTTTCCCTCCGCGCCGGACGTGAAAGAGCGGCTGGAAGAGGTGCGTGCCGAAATTACAACCGTGCAGATCGCCAACCTTCAGCAGATCATCCTTCTTCTGCTCCAGATCCTTCTTGATCTGCTGGATTCCCTGGATGACCTGTTCCTCATCGCCATCAACGATGAGCTGGTAGAATTCCTCCCGCGGGATGTTGTCATCATCCGGCGTCAAGTCACGTAGCCCCAGACGCGGTTCGATGTATTCCCGTTTACGATAGTTGTAGTAGTGATCGCAATATCGCTTCAGAAGCTCGGTCGCCACCTGCTGCAGCAAGAGCACGCCATCAAAGGTTGCCGGGTTCAGATGGGTTGCGGGCAGGTAAAGGGTGTACCAACTCGGGTCCCCAAGCAGGCGTTTGATGCCAGCCTTGGTGATATTGAGGTTGTACCAGCCCCGTTCGCGCTTGAATCGCTCCAGCTCGAAAAAGAGCGTGTCATAGTCCAGCAGAGCCACATGCTGTTCACCCAAGGAGACCTTGTCCTTCTGGGTCGCCAGGGATGAACCTCGTGACTGCATGGCCTGAATGCGCGGGTACCAGTCGGCGACCACCGGGCGTAGCGTCATGTGGTCGGGGATATCCCCGACAGTGGGTACCGCCGCATCTTTCTTGAAATCGTATTCCTTGCCGTCCGAAGACTTCCGCTTGGGACGGAGGATTTTCAACTTCTTACCGAAGTCATAGGTGACATTGAGCGGGATGGTGATGATCTTGCGGCGCTCGTTGCCGGGTAAGCCTTCCTCTTTGAGGAAGTCGCGGAACTTCTCCATGAAGTCGGCCTCGATACCGAACACGCCCAAGGTCTCCAATTCCTCGATGAAGGTCGGCCGAAGCGGCGCATGGGAATGGCCGCTGCGTTTGAGGCTCCACTCATACCCCTTCAAGCGGACACCACGCCCAAAGAGCTGAATGATCTGTGAGCCCTCCGAGCGGCCAACATGCATCAGGCCCATGGTGCTGACGCGCCAGCAATCCCAGCCTTCGACAAATTTTTTCGAGCCGATAAGCAGGTTGACCGGTGAGGTGGAATCCTTCACGGAGCCAAACATCGCCTCGGTAAAGTCACTGTCTTCCACGCTCAGTCGTGTGCCGTTTATCGCCGCCACTTCGGCCACGTGGTCGCACAACCTCTTGGCATCACCAACGTTGATCAGACCAAACGGCGTCTCGCTTGTGCCCACCTGCAGGGCCACTTCGCCGGATTCCCCTTTGATGCGAGTAAGTGACAAATGCCCGCCCGCGGCATGGTTGAATAGCCTGGCGAGAATATCCCGGTAGAGGGTGTGGGCGGTTTCGCCGCCATTCATTGCCCGGGCCAGATAGGTGAAGGCCCCGGCAAAGATGTCGTTCCCATCCTTGTCCAGCAGGCCGGTATCCTGGCCTTTGCCGGTGATGATCTGGTGCATGCGTTGCAATGCCACCTGCTGGTTGTCGAGAAAGTCGGCGATAAACTGGATGATGAGCGCCACGTCGGTTGCCACGATCTGTTCATCCTTGCTCATCTTACCCGAGGAAACCGTGCTGCCGACAAAGACCCACAGCGGCTTTTCCAGATTGAACGGCTCGAAATCTTTGGCCTTTTCCTCGTAGATCCGGAGTTGCTGATAGAATTTCAGCAGGCAGGCGGTCATGTAGAGGGACTGGGTCTGCTCGAAAGATTCCGGCAAGTTCAGGATCTGATAATCCTTGCCGAAACCGTCCTCATAGAACCACCGGTAGGAGTAATCAAACAGAACCGTCTTGGCGTAGCTATTCTCAAAATCGGCATTGCCGGATGCCTGAACGGCCTGCTCGAAGGTGGCCGAATACTCGAAGGTGAACCCCTTGGCGCAGAGATCGGAGCGCCGGGTGAACCAGACGCCTTCCTCTTTGCCGCTCATGCCACGATGCCCCTCGTCCACCAGAAGCAGATTCTGATCTCCCAGGCTTCGCGTGGCGATGGTGTTCGGTCCCTCCTGATCAGCCAGCTTGGTAATCTCCAGCACATCCACCCGCGCAAGGCCCTGGGCCAGGCCGAAGAGGCCACCTCGGGATTGCAGGTAGCTGCCTGCCGAGATATCGCTCTCCCGCAATTCGGTGATATGTTGCTCCGAAAGGCGTTCGTTGGGCGTCAGCAGGATAACGCGGGAGAGTTCCTTATCCTTTCCATGCCTTGCGCAGTAGTGCCGGTATTGCAGCAGGTTGACGTGCATCAGCAGCGTCTTGCCGCTGCCGGTGGCGTTCTGCATACAGAGCTTGTTCAGGTCATCCTCATTGTAAGGCGGCACATCGGCGTAATCGTCCCAGTGGCGGTTGAAACGCCGGGCGAACGCATTGAGATCGGCGAGCATCCCTTCACGATTGCCAAAAAAGCGATCCAGGTAGATTTCAACAAAGATCAGGGTCAGCCATTGGTAATATTTCCACCCAATGGGGCGGTGACGCTTTTCATTGATCGCCTGGGTATGACGGACGATGTTCTGCTCATAAAAAAGAATCTGTTCCTTGCTGAGAGCGCACCGTTCATTCCAGAACAGCTCACTGTTCACCAAGTTGTGATAAAATTTATGGATATTATCCGCATCCAACCCTTCCATCCTCGAATCTCGGATCGGAGCTGCCAACCTATGGAAAGGACGGACTACTTTTCCATTAACCTTATGCTCCACCAACGGATCGATTCCGAACAGACTGACAAGCCACTGGTTGAGCAGTAGCTTGTTTCTGAATGAATGTGGCCTCGGCCCTCTGGCTTTACGCTTCGCCATCTTTGCTCTCCACCAGTGATTCCAGTTTCGTAAGCCAGGCGTCAAAAAGCGGGCACGCTTCCCGCATTTTGCAAATTCCGATTTCTTCAGCTATAGCAATGCCGGTAGAAGTTTTCTTGAAACGATCAGACAGCCCATCCAGTCTTTTTGAGGGTGCTTTAGTGCTATGGTCGTTAATCTGTTCCGGTTCCTTACACTCCTCAAGGATCGCGTCAACTTGCCGTCGAGCGACCCCTAACTTTTTGGCGATGCATGCGGGATCGCTGAAATATAATGCTTCAATCTCATACATAGACACATAGGGTATGAACCGACTTGACTGATTTTGCTTCGGGAAAAGCTGTTGAACTTGTTCAGCCGTGGCCTGATTCATAATGGCAGCTTTTTGGGTGTGATCGATTTGCCGTTTCGATTCAGCATACCCCGGCCAATCACCGCGGATGCCGTAGTAATCGACAAGAAGCGTAATCCAGGTATCCCTTCTTTGCTTGAGATGCCTTCCGATGTCATTCTTGGCTCGTGCAAACTTTACATCACCACCTCTTTCACCGGGCTTATCCAGAATGATTGGAGTCAGATACACACTACGGTCTGCCAAATACGGTGCAAGCAAATGTTTGACGAATCGCTGTTCCGTTGGCCCCTCCACAAGCACAACCACTTCCGCATAACTACTCATTGGTTGTGCCTCCCTGGATCACATTTTTTGTCCAGAGTTCGCCGACTGAATAGACCTCCAGCCATTCATTGAAATCCGAGTGTTTCAGCCGTTCAAAAGACGATTGTCCCTCTTTGCGGTTCACCACGACGATATCCTCGATGGAAAACTGATCGAGCAAGAGAGGGGATTGCGTTGCGACAATGATCTGTGTTCGTTTAGCTGCGTCTTCAATGAGCTCACCAAGGATTCGTATCGCTTCTGGATGCAAGCCTAACTCAGGTTCATCAATGATGATGGTGGATGGCTGATTCGGTTGTAGAAGTGCCGTGGCGAGGCAGATAAAGCGAATGCTGCCGTCTGAGAGGTGATAAGGCTGCATGGGATAATCGGAGCCCTTGGTTTCCCATGTTAGGGAAACCTTAGTCTTTGGCCCCAACTGTTGAGGGTCGAGTAGAAAATCGTCAAAAAAAGGAGCAACCAGCCGGCATGCATTCAGTATTTCGTCATAATAGGCCTTCTTTTCATTTCGGAGACGTAGCAAAAACGGACCGATGTTGGATGCGTCGAATCGTAACGCTTTATTGTCCTCAACAATTTCAGCATGCCGCATGGCTGCTGTCGAGCTGGTGTCGTGGAAGTGGTAAATTTTCCAAGAATTAATAGCATCGTAAACAGGTCTGCTGTATTGGCTATCAGAAGAAGTTCCTTTCGCTTCTTTGACCAGGAGAGAGGAGCTGTTATTGCTGCTTCCAAGCTCCCACCAACCCGTGCGGCCAGGGGAGTAGAAGCGCGCTTCATCCGTTAGGGCAAAACCTTCTCCAGGTCCAGGCTTGATGGTAAAACGAAAACCGCGCACTCCAAAACGGGTTTCGAACTTCATTTCCTGAGTTGCTTTTCGCCCATTGTAAAGTAGGTCGCCAATACCGCCGCTATCACGGACGTAGTCAGCAAGACTCCCTTCAATCAATGCCTGAAGCATGCGGAAAAAGGAAATCAGGTTGCTTTTCCCCGCTCCGTTGGCTCCGACAAAAACATTTAGGTTTTTCAGTTCGAAATTCTCAAGCTCTCGAATGGACTTGAAGCCGCGAATGGTCAGCTTGTCGAGCGAGTTTCCCATTTATATGACCTCCATATTCCACATGCGCTTCATGAACTCTTCTTCGATGAGGCGAACCTTCCAGTTCTCGTCATCAAGCTTCAGATTGGGCAGATTGTTGGTGCCGTTGACGTAGATGGTGTCGAACTCGAAATCGCGGGTGCTGATGCGGTTCTTCTGGAACCATTCATCCAGCATCAGGTTGTCCTGCTCGATGTCGCCGGTGAGTGTGCGCCAGACGATCAGGACCTTCTCCCGCCGGCCATTGTTGGGATTGGCCGGGTCGGCGGGCGTCCAGCCCTCGACCGTGCGGAACCACCAAACAGGATTGCTGATTGCAGATTGCGGATTTTCGATTGGCTGTAATGTCCCATCAAGGACGAGTTTGGTTTGTCGGCCCTGTGGCACCGCGGGGTCTTCGACGCGCATAAACGTGGCGGTGCACTCCCGCGGTGCGGCGTAATGCACCACCCGCAGGCCGATCAGATAATTGAAGGTCTCGATCAGATCCACCGCACGGGTGACGTATTCGTCCGTCCCCGGCTTTTTGACCTCCAGGGTGTAGCTGGTCGGATCGACAAAGGCGTCGATATTGAGAAGTGATTGACTGCCCCGGGTCTCCACATCCAGCAGGTAGCGGAGCATGTAGTCTTCTTTGAGGGAAGGGTTTTTTAATAGCGCACTATTGCTCGGCCCGTCATCGAAGCGCAGGTTGTTGAGCGTATCCTCGTAAGATTCCAAACGGAGGTATTTGCAGCAGTGGGATATGCCGGTATGGCGCGCTTTGGGTTTGCCGTCTTTCCAGCTTTCGGAATAAACCACTTTGGCAATGCGGGGCTTCAGGACGGTATCGAAATAGTCGCCCATTTCGACGAGGATGAATTTGCGGTTTCCGCTATCTTCACGGTTGATGTTGATGACAGCATGGCCGGTCGTGCCTGAGCCAGCGAAGTAGTCGAGGGCCAAATCAACATTAGTTAACTTTAGACATCTCTCAATCAGCTTTGCCGGTTTTTGTGTTACAAATCCTGTGCGTTCCGATGCAAAAGTTCCTATACCTGCGATATCGCTCCAATTGTTGTCCAGTGGAGCTCCTGAATTTTCATCAAGGTATTTTTTATATACTGGGTATTTTGAATTCTCAGTCCATATTGCATCTCCGCTAGCAATTAAGCGATCCAACTTTTCCCGAGAATATGTTTTCATAGGATTCCATTTGAACCGTCCCTTTTCATCCTCCTTGTCATATCTTTTCATTGCTCCATCAGAATACGGTCGTAGTTCTTTCTTATGTTCAAAATCATTTGATTTTGCATACCAATATAGGGTGTCCAAGTTTGAAGGGAGTTTGCGAGACAGCCCCTTTGATGAGCCAGAATTGAATGTTCTTACCCAGGCGATTCGATTAATACGTAAAGCTTCTGTGAAAATTGAATCCAAGATCATTCTTAAATGATGTTCTTCGTAATCATCAATTTGTGCAAATAAGCTCCCTTTATGTTGAAGCATTGATTTTGAAGATGATACTCGATCACTGATCATAGTAATCCATGATGAATATTTGTAGGCGTCTTTGTAGTAAAAATCAGGATCCGAACCGGTGTTATACGGCGGGTCAATATACACGCACTTCACCTGCTCGCGATACCGCTCCTGCAACAGGTTCAACGCCTGAAAATTCTCCGAGTGAATCAGCAGACCATCACACTGCTCATCGAAATTCTCAATCGATGCCACCAGCCGGGCCTTGAAGCTGTTATCGAAGAAGCGGGTATCCAGCACCAGCTTGTTATTGGCCTTGAGGAACTCGACCGTCAGAGGCCGAGAGAAACCGGGACTGTGCAGATCGGCCTGAATCTCGTCGATGGCAAACAGTTTGATCCACTCGTCACACTGCCCATCACAGGCGGCCACCTCCGCGTAGAGTTCCTCGGGAACCCGGTCGAGGGTAATACAGTAGTTGGTTTCGACAATGAATTTCTTCTTGAGCCAGAGCTTTTTCTGAAAATCCTCAAGCTGGGCGAGAAAGTCGATCAGCTTGCCGGCGATTTTGCGTAGCACCTTGATTGTCGCCAGATAGCTTTCCACCGCCGGGGCGTCGGCATTTTCGATGTCATCAAGGCGCATGACCTCGTTCTTGATGTAGAAGTCCAGCTCCCGGCGCAAAAAGCCGCCCAGATCCTTATGGATAAAATAGTCCATGGTGTTGCGGGCGGTGTACTGGTTCACATACTTGGCGAGCACGGGGCGCTTCTTGTCTTTCTCGGTTGGTGCGGGAATCTTGAAGAGGCGCAGATATTGTTCGATCTGTTTTTCGTGTTCGCCACCGGTTGCAGCCATATTTTCAAGGTGCTCCAGGATGGTCGCCACCGCCTCGGCGTTGCGCTTGTCCCGCCAGGTGTTTTCCTGGCCGGTTTTTTCGGGATCAGGCCGGTATTCAAAATTGACGACCAGCTCGCCGGTTTCGCTCAGGGCGACGGGGTCTTCGGCATGCAGGATGAAGAATCGCTTGTTGGCCTCGGAGGCCTTGACGTTGCCGTGCTCGCCCTCGGTGGCCTCGACGACGCGAAAATGAACCATCCGGGGTGCTTCAATGCCTCCCATCGGCAGACTTCCCTGGGCTGCTCTGACTTCCTTCGCCTGCCCCAAGTCAAAGGTGAAGTTGGAAAAGTACTCGGCGCTCTTGATGTAATACTGGTCGGCGTTGGCCCAGTGCAGCTTCACCTCCTCGCCGTTGTAGGGCACGGCAAAAGGCGCCGCCTTGCCGGAGGTTTCCCGGGTGTAATAGCGGCGGGAGATGAAGTCGCCATCGTCGTAATAGCGTTCAAAGAAGCGATAGAGGTGGTCATACACCTCAGCCTCGGCGCCGGCGGTATCCTTGGCCGCATCCAGCGCGGCCTTGGCTTTCTGTACTTTGGGCGTTTTCTCCGGTTCGGTTATTCCGTATTCTTCCTTCGCCTCTCTGAGCGTGTTGTCGTAAGCGGCTTGCAATTCAGCCTTGCGGACCTCGTCCATATCAGCGAAGGCATCCGCCACGATTTTCAGCAGGTCGGTGGTGATGAAGTCGTGCACTTCGGCACTCTTTGCGTGCATGATGCGGTAAAAGCCGAAATCAAGATCCGGCTGGTCGAGCTGGAACAGCTCGGAAAGCTTCTTCAACAGGCGACTGCGAAGTTGTTCGGCGCTGGGCATATTAGTGGTTCTCCTTCTTCAATTGCCGTAGCAAGGTTGGTTCCACGAAAGAGCAGGCCGGCTGTGGGCGCCGTGTCCGTGCGATCGGCTACGCTACTCGTAAAACCGTTGTCGCGCAAAAACCCGAAGGCCTGCTCTACTTCCACAACGAATGTGGCTGAGTCGGGTTGTTTCATCTTCTCTATGCGGAACGTCAACATTCACCCGGCGGCGACGAGAGAGTGTCCATTCAAAACAAGCCCGACTTCGCCGCTCGGGCGCATGTATACTTATTTGACCAGCTCTTTGATTAGGGCTTCCATGTCGCGCTCTTTCGTCTCCGCGACGATGGAGGGATTAGGCTGATGAATGTAATACAAGCGAGTATACCGAGGGTTTTCCGGAAATGCATCATCGCCCCAAAGATGGCACTCCAGAGTCCCCAGCAGGCCATCGTCCACGAACAGAATAAACCCGCATCCATATTCGAGACCGTCTACATCAGCACAAACATCGTCGATGACGATTCGCATCGGCGGTTCAACCCGTGGCAGGCAATCTCGAACCTTGAATGAAGTGAAAAAACCGACCCCAGTATAGTCGCGACCTGAAACGTAGCTGCGATGGAATTGTCGCCGCAGCGTTTCCAGAGTCGGGTGCTCACCCGCAAGCAGCATTTCCATAACCCGACGTTCGATTACTTCAATGTTAAGCATTGATCAAACCAAATAGCGATGAGTTAACCAACCCTGAGCTGCGAAACGGCACAAGTCAGATGGAACTCTTAACTGGGCGAGTAGGGAACCTTTAAAAATGGTTTTTTCGCTCAATTTCCGTGTTGCTCAGAAAGTTTATCCTCGGAATATCAATCATATGCCTGTGGTAAAATTATCCTCGCGCCTTGATCTTGAACAAAAATTCTCATTTTTCAAGGCACCCATTAATTTGCAGCCCATTGCATGTTGAGCTTACGTTTGTTGACGGCGCAATCACGTAAATAGAGGTTAATTAAGGTCTGATAAGGGATGCCTGTTTCTTCCGTTAGACTTTTGAAATATTCCACGGAATCTCGATCAAGGCGAATTGTAACGGGTTGTTTTAAATATTTAATGTATGGATTTTTTCGTCCTTTTATTTTTGAAAAGTCGTAATTATCTCTCATTTCCTTTATTCCAGTATTCTTTTTCTTCGGCGTTATTTGCTTTAATTGTTCCAACTATTTTTGATGGCTTCGTAAAAACTCCAATTACGGTCATTACGGAGTCGAATCGAAATCCATAATTATTTGAAATTACTGGATTCCCGCTTTCGCGGGAATGACGTTACCAAGCAAATTCAAGGTTTTTACGATTTCATCATTTTTAACGGTCGTTTTACCGGGGTTTTTAGTGGTTCATCATACTTTCTCGACCGGCGGAGTTAGAACCGATACTCCAGTTTGGTGAAGATTCGGTCGTTGTTGCCGATGTCGTTGAAACCGGGAAAATCGCCGCTTCGATAGAAGACCGTGCCGCCAGTGATGGCGGCGTGTTCGTTTAGTTCATATTCCAGCTGGGCGCGGGCGAAACCGCCGTCGGTGAGCAGCAGGCCAAATGATGAGAGCAGGATGGTGAGCTGCAGCCGGTCGTTATAAAAATCGCGGGTCATCCGCAGGGAATACTGGGTCCAGTCCTGCTGCTGGCCGTCGGGCGGTTGCGCCATTTGCTGCTCGAAGTCGAGAATGTGACGATTGGCACATTCCGCGGAGATCATCGTTTCATCAAACCCACTGTATTCCAGCCCGGCCAGAATATCAAAGCGGTCCTTGTCATCCTCGGTGGTGGCGTAGCGCAGTCCCGACCAGTAGGCGGTTTCACCTTTGACCAGCCAGTTGCCGGCGGCGACGGTAAACGCCCCGCCGAACATGGCGGCACGATCGTGGTATCTGAGCAACCCGCCCGACCCGCTGATGCCGACGTAGCCCACCGGGTCAAACACCGAAGCGGCATAGAGCGACATATCCCAGCCGCTGAAGATCCCGTTCACGGCCAGGCCGAATTGCTGATCTTCAAGGGACCAGTCAGGATCGTCGCTCTCAGAGATGGCGCGGTTAAAGGGAAAGAATTCGCCGTTATAGACCGGCAGCTTGGTAAAACGCGGCTCATGGATGAGCAACCCGGTCACGTTCCAACCATCTTTGTAATAGTCCAGCCTGGTTATGGTTACCGGCAATCGCAGAAACCGTACATCAACCATTCCCGGCACCCGCTGATCAAGGGGATTGATGATGTCGGTGACGCGGATGGTGTCGGAACTCCCCCAGACCACGATCTGGCGACCACACTTGATATCCAGGGACGGAAAAAGAGTGCCCTGCAGGTAGGCCTCCTGGAGTTCCAGTTCGGTCTCGTACTCGTCCAAAAATGCGTCGGTGTAGCGGCTGCGCTGGCCGTTAAGGCTGTAGGCCGCGTCATAAAACGCGGTGACCCCCACCCTTCCCCGCCAGCCCCGATACTGGGTATCGGCAATCAGCTCGCCGGTGGTGCGCAGCATGGAGAGGCCGCGATAATCAGGCTCACCCGGCGCCGGTGGTTGCTGGGCGATATTGGCGATTGCCCAGAGGCTTACCCCGCCTTGCAGCTCCAGCCAGGATGGCAGGATCGGGGGGGCGGGCGGCCGCGGATCATCTGCCGTCAGCGTCTGATCACTAAAGCCATCGAGCAATTCATCCAGGGGTGGATCGGTGCGGTTTGTCTCTTCAAAACCCTCCAGCAGCTCGTCCAGCTCCGCGGTAATTCCAGAATCAGCGGCGCAGAGGGTAAGCAGAATAACGGCCCCGCAGATCAGGCCAAAACCGTTGGAAAAGACCTGGGAACCTTGCAAAATGGCCTTTTCGCCCAATCTCATCGTTGCTCTAAAAATTTTATCCTGGCAATATCAATTATATGCCTGCGGTAACATTTTCCTCGCGCCTTGATCTTGAACGAAAATCCTCATTTTTCAAGGTTCCCATCTGTCTACAATCCTTTTTCAAGACGGCGGACGGTGAAGAGGTCGTCATCGATCTCCTGGTTGAAGGTGATGTTCTCAAGCTGCAGCAGGGTGGAATGCAAAACCCGCTTGTTTTTCGTGGTCTTCATTGAGATCTCGGTGGCCACCCAGATATCGTCTATTTCCTGCAGTTCGTTGACCTCCATATACTTCACCCGGCCACCCTCGCTGAGCACGTGGATAGCGCGGATCACCATGAAATTATCCTGCCGCACAAAGACAATGGATTTGGTGTAGCCGTAGCGCTCTTCCACCTCTTCTGAAACCGGCAACGCCTCCACCAGCCACACCTTGTGCTCGCCCACCATATCTTCTTTGAGCAGGGTGTAGTTCCACTCGTCCAGCACCCGGCGGGTCATATCGGCATAGGAAAAATCAGAGCCCATGAAGGAGGAAGACTTGTCGGAGGTTGCGATGCGCTTGGTACGGCGCAGATCGGGCAGGTAGAGCCATTGGTCGTCATCGGTGGCGCCGCTGTAATAGTCGTAGGTGAGAAATCCGGTGTCCTTGACATCGGCGGGTGAGAGGAAGAACTGCAGCCGTTGGGTATCTTTGCCCTGATCCTTGCTGAACATCTTGATTCGGCGCACCCGTTCGTTACCGTTTCTATCGATCAGGGTCATGGTGGTGTCCGAGGTCTGACTGTCGCCGTCGTCGCGTCCGTCTACCTGCTCCATAATCCAGCGGCCGTCAATATCGGCGCCGGATGCGGTACAGGGCAGGCCGAGCAGGCACAGGGCCAGCAGCATATTCGTTACCAGTTTGTATGTTCGCATGGGGATCCTCAGTTGTTATGAAGAGGTGTTGAGACGCGGCTTGCCCCCCACCGCCAGGGCCATCAACGCCGGCGCCAGACACAGATCGGCGGCCAGGGCCAGGATGATGGCGGTGCCGGTGAGCAGACCGAAATAAAAGAGGTTGTTCATGTCGGCGAACATGAAAATGAAAAAGCCGATGGCCAGTACCACCGAGGTGGTGAGCATGGCTCGGCCGGCGGTCTGCAGGGTACGGTGGACGGCGGAACGCACCTCGCCGCTCTGGGCAAAATATTTTCTGAAATTGTAAAAGAAATGGATGGTGTCGTCCACCGCGATGCCGATGGCGATGGAGGCGATCAGCATGGTGAACATGTCCAACCGCACCCCCAGCCATCCCATCATGCCCAGTAAGGTGAAAATCGGGATCAGGTTGGGAATCATGCTGATGAAACCGAGCTTGAAGTTGCCGATCAGCACAATCATCAGCACCGTGATAACCACCAGGGCAATTCCGTAACTCTGGGCGGCCGAATACATGGCGGCGTGAATGATCCGACCAAACAGCGACATGATACCGGTGACCCGCACCGTCATCGGTTCACCGCCGGGCTCGACCCGGCCATCAAATCCGGTGGTGAACCGTTTATTGACATCGTCGATGAAGGGCACGTAGAGCAGGGCGTCCTGCCAGGGCACCTTGAGGGTGACGCGGGCCACCCGAAAGCGGCTGTCCACCACATCCTTGAGGTCGTCGGAGCCGGAATTTTCGAACAGCAGCAACTCCTGGGCAATGAGGCGCTCATTGTCGGCAATCGTGTAAAAGGCGGGATCGTTGCCATGCAGGGCCTGGTGGATCTCCTTGACGATGGTGGTCAGCGACATGGTCTTGCCGATAAAGACGGTGCCGCCCCGGTAGTCCGCCTCGAGCTCTTTGCTGATTGTATCGATGGCTTGTAGAATCTCGGGATTGTAGAGCCCGTTTTCGATACCGGTATCCACCAGCACCTCCAGCACGACGCTGCCCTTGAGTTCACGGTCGATCACCTCGGTGGCCTGGCGGATGCCCAGATCTTTGGGCAGCCAGACAAGGCCATCGTGGGAAAACTTCACCCGGACAATGCCCGCCGCGCCCACAACGGCAATTAAAGCAGCCACCACCAGCACCATGCGATACCTACGCACGGAGAAATCGGCAATGGACTCAAGCAGCCGATCGATGGCGCCATGGGTCGCTCCCGCCTGCTGAGATCCTTTGTCAATGGGCAGCAGGCTGAGCAGACAGGGCAGAATGGTGAGGGTGAGAATCAGGGAGATGACCACGCCGATGGCGGAAAACATACCAAGATCGGCAATCGGCGCCACCTTGGCAAAGGCAAAGGAGGCGAGCCCGGTGGCGGTGGTGAGTGAGGTCATGACGATGGCAAGCCCGGAATGGCCAAACGCGGCAATCACCGCCTGATTCTTCGGCTCACCCCTGCGCATATACTGAAAGGTGAGGCTGAGCACATGCACGGAACCCCCAACCCCAACCGCCAGCAAAAAGGAGGGCAATATTGTGGTGGGCAGTTTGAAGGCAAACCCGAGGCCGGCCATCAGCCCCACCGTGGCGATCAATGCCAGGCCGACCACCAGCAGAGGCAGGGCCACCCCGCTGAACCGGCGAAACATGATGTAGAGGCAGACACCGATGATGAGAAGGGCGAGCTTCATGAACCGTTTGGCATCCTGCTGCATGTAAAATTTGATGGCATGCAGGTTCACCGGCGGCCCGGCCGTATGGATGATGAAATCATCATTCTGATAACGCGCCGTTACCGCATGCACCGCCTCCACGAATGCATCGTTCTGGATGTCGCTCAGATAGGTCTGCTCGGCGGGTGCGGACGCAGCGATCTCATCGAAACCGGCCAGCAGATCGGCGGTATCGCTCACCCCGGCGTCGCCTGCATACACATCGCTTTCAATAAGCAGGGTGGTAAAGCGGCCATCCTCGGAGACAAGTTGGTTGAGATACAAAGGATTTGCCAACACCTGTTCGGCAAGGGCGGTAAAGCCCGCCTCGTTTTCGGGCAGCTCGGCGAGCAGGTCGTCAACCAGCAGTATGTCGCCCTCACCCCTGGTATTGCGCACGTTGATCAGCGAGGTGATATCGTTGACGTAGGGCACCTGTTCGGCCAGATCGTCATGAAGTTGTGCCAGGGTGTCGAGAAAATCGGCGGTAAAGATATGGTCGCTCTCGATGGCCAGCACCAACATGTCGTCGCGCCCGAACTGGTCTCTGAAGTCGTTGTACACCGATAAAATCGGGTCGTTTTCGCGAAGAAACCCCTCATTTGAGGTATCGAAGCGAAGATGCCTGATCTGAACGCCGAGAGCGCCCACGACGCCAAAGACGATTATCAGAACGACAATGCGGTGGGTGATAATGAAGCGGGCCAGGGCCGCAAAAAATCTCTCCACCCCTTTGCCTGCCAGATTCATTACCATGATACTCTTATCCTTTATTCAGGTTCTGGGGGCTGCACCGACGGCGCTTTCTCAGGCGGCACCACGCTCCCAGCTTATCGCGGCGCCCCGTCACACCCTCGCAATGCATCTAATCATGAGTAACGGCACGAGTCAACGAACAATAGGGGCACCCTTGCTCAGATATCATGCTTCCCGCCATTATCACCTTGTCTGTTGCCCTTTTCCGTGCTACATTTGTCCTGTTGCATTTTCAGCGCCTCTCCATCAGCGGGGGGTTATGTTCATACTTATGCAAACCGGGAGGAGAAATCATGGACAAAATCTTACGAATCGATGTGGGCGCCGACGGCGGCCCAGCCCTGCGTGAAGAGCCGGTCGGTGACTATGCCGGGATTGGCGGCCGCGCCCTTACCTCAACCATCGTCTGCAAGGAAGTTCCGGCTGACTGCCATCCACTTGGCCCGGAGAACAAACTGGTTATCGCTCCCGGCCTGCTCAGCGGCACCGCCGCGGTTACCTCCGGAAGGCTGTCGGTGGGCTGCAAAAGCCCGCTTACCGGCGGTATCAAAGAGGCCAACTCAGGTGGTCAGGGCGCCCAGGTACTGGCCCGCCTGGGCTATGCGGCCATTGTTCTGGAAGGTGAATGGAACGGTGAAGACCTCTACAAGGTCACCATCACCAAGGACGGCGCCACCATCGAAACCGCCAACGAGCTGAAGATGAAGACCAACTATCAGCTTATGGAGAAATTTCAGGAAACCTACGGTTCTAGTGGCGCGATGCTCTCCATCGGCACCGCCGGTGAAATGCGGCTGTCCAACTCCACCGTTGCGGTTACCGATAAGGAGGGTCGCCCCACCCGTCACGCCGGTCGCGGCGGCGTTGGCGCGGTGATGGGTTCCAAAGGCGTCAAGGTGATTCTGCTGGACGGCGCCGGCACCAGCATGCGTCAACCGGTGGACAAGGAGGCCTTCAGCGACGCCAATAAACGGTTCAACGAGGGATTGAAAAAGCATGCGGTCACCGGCCAGGGACTGCCCACCTACGGCACCAACGTTCTCACCAACGTTCTCAACGAGGCGGGTGGCTACCCCACCTACAACTTCAAACAGGGCAATTTCCCCGATGCCGACAAGATCAGCGGCGAGACCCAGGCGGAACTCGAAATATCCCGTGGCGGGGTATCTACCCACGGCTGCCATCGCGGCTGTTCCATCCAGTGCTCCGGCACCTTTCTTGACAAGGATGGTAATTACGTCACCAAGCAGCCGGAATATGAGACCGTTTGGGCCCACGGCGGCAACTGCGGCATCTGCGATCTGGATGCCATCGCCACCCTGGACTATCTCGATGATGATTTCGGCCTGGACACCATCGAAATGGGAGTGACCATCGGCGTGGCCATGGAGGCCGGTCTGCTCAAGTTCGGTGATGCCGACGGCGCCATCAAGCTGGTGAAGGAAGTGGGCGCCGGCACCCCGCTGGGCCGAATCTTAGGCAGCGGCGCCGCCACCGCGGCGCGTGCCTATGGTATTGAAAAGGCACCGGTGGTCAAGGGCCAGGGCATGCCCGCCTACGACCCGCGCGCCGTCAAGGGAATCGGCGTCACCTATGCCACCAGCCCCATGGGCGCCGACCATACCGCCGGATACGCGGTGGCCACCAATATCCTCAAAGTCGGCGGCGATGTTGATCCGCTCAGCTCAGAGGGCCAAGCGGCACTCTCACAGAACCTGCAGATTGCCACCGCTGCCGTCGATTCCACCGGTATGTGTCTGTTTATCGCCTTTGCGGTACTCGATCAGCCGGAGACCTTCCAGGCCCTGATCGACATCATCAACGGCTGTTACGGACTGAGCCTCACCGCCGACGACGTGGTGGCGCTGGGCAAGTCGGTGCTTGAAAAAGAGCGTGACTTTAACGCCCGGGCCGGTTTTACCGCCGCCGATGATCGGCTGCCGCGCTACTTCAGGCGGGAGCAGTTGCCGCCCCATAACGTGGTGTTCGATGTGCCGGATCAGGAGCTTGATCAGGTATTTCAATGGTGATGAACTCAACATGCATATGAAGTGACATCCTTTCCGGCCATTGACATACAGATAACCCCGCCGCTGCCGCCCCCCCTGCTGAACCTGTTTCAGCGGGGGGTGCTCGTTGAGGTGGAGCTTGGTGTCGATGTGCTCAGCCTCCTGCGCGGCGAATTCTGCCTCAGTGAGGATGGTATCGCCAAAATTCAGACCATTTTCTGGCAGGGAAAACCGGTGGATGATCTGAGCGGCTGCCATATCAGCGAGGGCGGCATTCTCGCCCTTTCCGCCGCCCTGCCCGGCCTGGTCGGGGCATGTCTGCGCCGGGACGGCGCCTGGGCTGCCCTGCGCGACTCCATCTCGCACAATGGTGAAGCCGTAATCGGTGACAAGCAGCGTGGTTTTATCACCGTCAGGCTGTTCAACTTCATGATGCGCGAGGTGGGGCCTTTGCTGCTGGCGCGGGGGCTGGTGTGCGAGAGCGAGCGGTTTGTCGACGTCCTGGCACATCCGGCACTTTTTCTATCGAACAGCCGGATCAGCCTGGATGACCAAGAGGTTTCAGAGGCGGCACTCGCCGAGCTGCTGTCGCAGCCAGGACACATCATGCTGCGGGTCTCAACGCCCTGAACACCAGACCGGGATCATGATCATAACTCTCAATTGCTTTGCCTCACTGAAGCCCTACACCCCTGACGGCGGCACCCTTGAACTTGCCGAGGGCACTACCGTGGAAGCGGTACTGACACGGCTGGGCATACCGCAAGAAGAGATCCGGCTGATTTTCGTCAACTCCGTACATGTCAGTCCCGATACCGTCCTCAAGGATGGCGACCGGCTCGGCATATTCCCGCCGGTGGGCGGCGGCTAGTCAGAACAGACCGCATCAGGGAAGTCTGCACGCATGATTATACACCAGCTGCGCAATGCAACGATGGTGATCGAGGCCGCCGGCCAGCATATCCTGGTGGATCCGATGCTCGGCGGCAAAGGCTCGATTCCGCCGTTTTCATTTTTTCGATTCCGCCCCAAACGCAACCCCCTGGTTGAGTTGCCCAGAAACAGTGATGAAATTCTCCACCGGGTTACGTTCTGCCTGATCACCCATTGCCACACCTTCGGCCGCAAGGCGTTGAATCATCAGGATCATCTCGACCAGGCTGGTATCGATTTCCTTAAAAAGCGCCGCATCCCCATCATCTGCCGCACCCAAGATGGTGATTTTATCAAGAAGCTCGGTTTAACCGTCAGTGATGCGCTTGCCTACGGCGAGCCGCAGCCATTTTGCGGTGGCGAGATTATTGCAATTCCCGCCCGTCACGGACATGGCTGGATTCATCACCTGATGGCAAACGGAACCGGGTTCGTCCTCAGATTGCCCGGCGAGCCGTCACTGTATATCTTTGGAGACACGGTGTATACCACCCAAGTAAGAAAGGCTGTCGAGCAGTATCGCCCCGATATTTTGGTGGTTGCGGCATGGGGAGCACAACTCGATATTGGCGGGCCGATACTGATGCAGCTGGATGAAATTGTCGAGGTAATACAGCATGCCCCGAAGATGGTAATCGCCAACCATCTCGAAGCGCTCAACCACTGCCCCATAACCAGAAAACAGCTGTATGACCGTCTCAAAAATGAGGGGCTTCTGGAAAAAGCTGCCATCCCTCTGGATGGCGAAACAATCAGAATTGATGAGCAATAAGCGATGACGGCAACACTGGCCGCTATTTTCACGTCTTCATTCGTAATCGCACTTTCCGGCGCCCTGATGCCCGGTCCGGTGCTGACCATCACCATCACCGAGAGTACCCGCCGGGGTCCGTGGGCCGGTCCGCTGATGATGCTGGGTCATGGCATTCTGGAGCTTTTCCTGATCGGCCTGCTACTGGCGGGCCTGGCCCCGTTTCTGAGCCGTGGCGGCGTTTTTGTGGCGGTATCCATTGTCGGCGGCGCGATATTGCTGGGGATGGGAATAATGATGCTGAAAAATCTGCCCTCCCTCACCCTGCACAACACTGGTGAACAGCGAGGCTCATCCAATCTGGTTCTCACCGGCATCGTCATGAGTGTGGCCAACCCCTATTGGCTCATCTGGTGGGCCACCATCGGGCTTGGCTACATCATGTACGCCATGCAATTCGGCATAGCCGGCGTCATCGCCTTTTTCGTCGGCCATATCTTCGCCGATCTTGCCTGGTACAGCCTGGTATCGTACGGAGTGGCAAAAGGCACCCACTTTATGAGCGATCGCATGTATCGTGGGCTGATCGGTTTTTGCGGCGGCTTTCTCGTGCTGTTTTCCGTCTATTTCTTCTACAGCGGTATTACCGGTTTATAGCTGTCAGTTTTCCTTAACCAGTCCTGAGCTGTAGAGGTTTGCCGCCGCCAGGGCAAGGGCGAGAATCGACGGGCCGATGATCAGCCCCCAGAACCCGAACGTGGCCAGGCCGGCCAGGATGGCGAGCATGATCAGTATCTCGTTCATCCGATACTCGAACCCGAACATACGCTTCAGAGTGCCGATAAAAATCATCCGCAGTACGTTATCGATGATAAATCCCATCACCACCCAGGCAAACACCACGATGATCAGGGCGTTGCCCCAAGCCCCGGCAAGAAGTTCCATGATAACCACGGGAACATAGACCAGGGCGGCGCCGACAATCGGGATCACCGAACAGAAACCGGCCAGAACACCCAGATACACGCTATTGTAGCCCGGGAAAAAACTCATCAGGAGACCGAAGGCAAGGCCCTGGGCCACCATATTGAACAAGGTACCGTAGAGCACCACCGCCACGGTGCCGGTGCATTCCCGCAACAGATACCCTTCATGCTCGCTGCTCATGGGATTGAGTGCCGAAACAAACCCGAGAATCTGCCGGCTGTAGCCGTTAAACAGCAGATAAAATACGAGTATCCAGATGATCTGCATTATCAGGCCGCCGATGCCGGCAAGCACACTGGCTGACTGGTTGACCAGTGTGCCGATCATCGGCCCTCTGGCAAAGGCGAGTCCCTGCTCTTTAAGCTGACTAAGCGGCTCTTTAAGCAGGGGAATTTCATCCACCAGCGCCGTTGCCTTATCGATAAAGAGCGCAAGCGTCTGCCCGAGCTCGTCCAGATCAAGACTCATCACCTGGTTATAACTGGTGGCGACAAAGTAGATGAGCGGGAAAAAGATCAGCAGCAGAAATAAGGCGCTTAAAATCAAAGCGGAAAACCAGGTGGCGTTGACGCCGACAAAGGCGGGGCGGAGAACTTTTTCACACAATGCGGTCAATGCCAGGTGGGCATGACTGGTGGCAAGGGCCAATACGGCCGCCACCAGTATAAAATTAATGTAGGGGCGGAACATATAAAACGCCGCCGCCAGCAGAGCCAGGGTCAGCCAGACGATAAAGGTTCTGTCCTGAGAAACTTTTTCTAACATAAAATTATCTTACTACTGGTTTGTTTTTCGATGGATTGCGCGAGATGAGCCACATCTCATCAATACCTGATTTTCCTTTCATCGGCGATTAAAATTACTACTGTATGAAGCATTAACTCGCATTGGCACAATATCCGCACAAGAATAGAGGGGACCACACCATGAAAGAGCGCTTTACCACGACCTGGCAGCAGGATATGTCCTTCATCACTCAGCTCGGCTCCCATGCGGTGCGCACCGAGGCCACGATGGATCATGGCGGCACGGGCGCGGCACCCGGGCCGAAGTCTCTGCTGATTGCCGCCTTGTCGGGCTGCACCGGCCTCGACGTTATCTCCATCCTGAAAAAGATGAAGGTCTCCGTGGATGAGTTTACCATCGACATAGAAACGCAGGAAAGCGAAGAGCATCCGCGTGTCTACACCGCCCTTCACCTCATCTACCGGTTTACCGGCCACGAACTTGACCCCAAGAAGCTGGAGCGGGCGGTGCAGCTTTCCCAGGAAACCTACTGCCCGGTCAACGCCATGTTGAAAAAGGCGGTTGCCATCAGCTATGAAGTTCGCATCATAGACAGCCAGCTGAATATGATTGGTGCTTAAGGAATTACCCACCACAACCTAACAATATAAAACATCACGTTATGAAGGCATCTGATCTGTTCGTCAAGTGCCTGGAGGCCGAAGGAGTCCATTACATCTTCGGCATTCCCGGTGAGGAGAACCTCGACCTGCTCAACTCCATCAAACATTCATCCATCCAGCTTATCGTCACCCGGCACGAGCAGGCCGCCGGTTTCATGGCCGCCACCTACGGCCGGCTCACCGGCAAGGCCGGGGTCTGTCTGGCCACCCTTGGCCCGGGCGCCACCAATCTGATCACGGCGGCCGCTTACGGGCAACTGGGCGCCATGCCGATGTTCATGATTACCGGGCAGAAACCCATCAAAACGAGCAAACAGGGGCATTTTCAGATCGTCGACATGGTCGACATGATGCACCCCATTTCCAAATACACCAAACAGATCGCCAGTGCCGAGAATATTCCCACCCGGATTCGCGAAGCTTTTCGGCTGGCCCAGGAAGAACGGCCCGGGGTCGCCCATATCGAGCTTCCAGAAGATATCGCCGGGGAACTGTCCGATGCCGAAATCATTGAAAAATCGGTAGTCCGCCGGCCGCTGGCCGAATCCAAGGCAATAGAGCTGGCCGTTGCGATGATCGAGCAGGCAAAGCGTCCCCTGCTGCTTCTGGGCGCCGGCGCCAATCGCAAATTCTCCAGCCGTATGCTGCACCAGTTTGTCGACAAACTGGGTATACCATTTTTCAGCACCCAGATGGGCAAAGGGGTCATCGATGAACGTCACCCTCTTTTTCTGGGAAACGCGGCCCTGTCAGCCGGCGACTTCGTCCATCGGGCCATCAGCCATACCGACCTGATTATCAATGTCGGTCACGATGTGGTTGAGAAACCACCGTTTTTCATGCAGCAGGGCGGATTCAAGGTCATCCATGTCAATTACCAGAGCGCCGCTGTAGACCCGGTCTATTATCCGCAGCTGGAGGTTATCGGCGATATCGCCAACTCCGTATATCAGCTCAGCGAAGCCATAACCCCGCAGCCACATTGGAATTTCAGTTACTTCCGGGAAATCCGCCAGGCCCTGGTCAATCATTGCCGGCACGGTATCGATGACGAGAGATTTCCCGTATATCCCCAACGTCTGGTGCATGACATCCGCGCGGTCATGCCCGACGACGGTATTATCGCCCTGGATAACGGCATGTATAAGATCTGGTTTGCCCGCAACTACCCGGCCTACCAGCCAAACACGGTACTGCTCGACAATGCCCTGGCATCCATGGGAGCCGGTTTGCCCTCCGCCATTGCCGCCCGCATCGTCTATCCGGAACGGGAAATTCTGGCAATCTGCGGGGACGGCGGCTTCATGATGAACTCCCAGGAGATGGAAACTGCCGTTCGCCTTGGCCTTGATCTCATCGTTCTGGTATTGTGCGACCGAGGGTACGGGATGATTAAGTGGAAACAGACCCATATGGGATTTGATGATTTCGGTCTCGATTTCAACAACCCCGATTTTGTCGCCTATGCCCAGAGCTACGGCGCCCATGGCCACCGGCTGACGGCGGCTGCTGAGCTGGCGCCGCTGATTGAATCGTGTCGCGCTGAAAAAGGCGTGCACCTGATTGAGATACCCATCGACTACTCGGACAACGACCGCATCCTCAATTACGAGATCAAGCAGATCAGTAAATTCCTTTAGAGGCGGAGCATACCATGAGACATTTGCACAACCTTGTTCCCGGCGCCCAAGACAGCGGTGAAGCACTTGAAATCGCCTCACCCTATGATTTCTCCACCATCGGCATTGCCGATCTCGCCAACGAAGCAGCGGTAGAGCAGGCCCTGGCCATTGCCGACGAACTCTTTCGCGACCGTCACCGCTGGCTGCCGCTGCCTGAGCGTCTGGCGATTCTTGAGAAAACAGCTATCATCATGCGCGATGAATTTGATCGGCTGGTAACCGATGCCGTACGTGAAGGCGGCAAGCCGCTGCAGGATTCCCGGATCGAGGTAAACCGCGCCATCGACGGTGTCCGCCTCTGTGTGGAGACCATGCGCACCACGGCGGGATCGGTGATTCCCATGGGTATCAACGAATCTTCCGCGCACCGGCTCGCCTTTACCACTCTGGAGCCAATCGGGCCGGTGGCCGCGGTCAGCGCCTTTAATCATCCCCTCAATCTCATCGTCCACCAGGTGGCGCCGGCGGTGGCGGCCGGTTGTCCGGCCATCGTCAAGCCGGCCGGTAAGACCCCTATTTCGTGTTTCAATTTTGTGGAAATTCTGCATCGTGCCGGTCTGCCGGAGGAGTGGTGCCAGGCCCTGGTCATCAGTGACCGGCAGTTGGCAACCTACCTTGCCACCAACACACGGATCGGATTTTTATCTTTTATCGGCAGCTCACGGGTGGGCTGGCTGCTGCGCTCACGGCTCGAACCGGGTACCAGGTGCGCCCTTGAGCATGGCGGTGTAGCGCCGGTCATCCTCGCCCCTGACGCCGATATGGATGTAACCCTGCCGAAAATTCTCAAGGGGGGATTTTATCATGCCGGTCAGGTCTGCGTATCGGTGCAGCGGGTTTACGTGCAGCGCGGCTCCGCTCGCCTCTTTGCCGAGCGTTTGGCGGAGGCGGCAACAAAGCTGAAGGTGGGTGACCCGCTTCTGGCCGACACCGACGTCGGCCCGCTCATCGATGTCAATGAGGTCGACCGGGTTGAGGAGTGGGTTCGGGAGGCCGAACGGAGCGGCGCCGAGGTTCTCTGCGGCGGCGAGAAAAAAGCAAACAACTGCTATAGTTGTACGGTACTCTTCAATCCCCCTGATGATGTCCGGGTAAGCACCCGGGAGGTATTCGGGCCGGTGGTCTGCATCTATGAATACGACGAGCTTGACGAGGCCATCCACCGCGCCAACAGGTTGCCGGTATCGTTTCAGGCGGCACTATTTACCAAAAACATCGATATTGCCATGCATGTCTATCGACGGCTCAACGGTTCCGCCGTCATGGTCAACGATCATACCGCATTCAGGGTGGACTGGATGCCCTTTGCCGGGCTGCAGGACTCGGGTTACGGCACCGGCGGCATCCCCCACACGATCCGCGACATGCAAATCGAAAAAATGCTGGTGATCAACTCTTATGCACTATAGATGCGCTATAGAGGGAATTTTGCTGGGCTGGTGGAGCTATCCTACCTGCTGCCCCAATGCACGGCGATGGTGCCGAGCATGAATTTTCTGAATCCCACCACGCTGAACCCGGCCTCGGTGAAAAGTCCGGCCAGCTGATCGGCCTCGTAAAAACCCATGGTTGAGCCGGTGAGGTACTGATAGGCGCCATGATCACCGGCCACCAGTCTGCCAAGCAGCGGGATGATTACCCGAAAATGGAAATTGGTCAGCGGCCGCATGAGGCCGCGGGGCGGCGTTGTATCCAGACACACGACCCGGCCACCCGGCGCCAGAACCCGGTGCACCTCGCGTAAGACTGCTACCGGTTCATCGACGTTGCGCATCAGGTACCCGAAGGTGACCGCGCTGAGTGAGCCGGAACGAAACGGCAATTGATAGGCATCGGCCATCTGCCAATGAATCGGCAGATGAGAAAAGCGCTTTTTCGCCACATGCAGCATAATCGGTGAAAAATCGGCACCGACAATTGTGCAATGGGGATGGGAATGGTGGGCGGCGGCTGTGATATCACCGGTGCCGCAGGCCAGATCGAGCATCGCGCCATGATCTTCCAGACCGCTCTGCTTGACCACAAAACGCCGCCAGCGCTGGTCCTGGCCAAGAGTCATGAGCCGGTTCATCAGATCGTAGCGCCAGGCGATGGCGTCGAACATGCGGCGCACCTCTTCCCCCCGGCTCATGGTCACCTCCAGATGATCGGGGAGCGGCTTTGCGCTAACACGGGGCAAAGCCCGGCGCCCGCGGAAATCCGATAACCTCGCGGATATTAGCCATACCGGTGACGCACTGCATCAGACGCTCAAAGCCAAGACCGAATCCGGCATGGGGCACGGTGCCGTAACGGCGTAAATCGAGATACCACTGGAGCGACTCAATATCGATGCCGCCCTGCTCCATGCGTTGCAGCAGAACCTCATATCTCTCTTCACGCTGACTGCCGCCGATAATTTCACCAATACCGCCGATCAGCACATCCATTGCCGCCACCGTCACCCCGTCATCGTTGAGCCGCATGTAAAACGGCTTGAGGGTGGCGGGGTAGTCGGTAACGATGAGTGGTGCCTGAAACACCTCTTCCACGAGAAAGCGCTCATGCTCCGACTGCAGATCCATCCCCCATTCATGGGGGAACTCAAAGGAACGCCCACTTTTGGCAAGCTCCTCGATGGCCTCGGTGTAGGTGATCCGGACAAAGTCGGCTGACGCCAGTTTACCCAGTTTGGCCAGCAGCCCTTTTTCCACGAACCGGTCAAACAGCTCAAGATCCTCGCCGCAGGTCTCCAGGTTCGATTCAATGAGAAAAACCAGCAGTTCACGGGCAAGCTCGACGGCACACGCCAGGTCACAGAATGCCATTTCCGGTTCCAGCATCCAGAATTCGGCAAGATGACGGCTGGTGTTGGAATTTTCGGCGCGGAAGGTGGGGCCGAAGGTGTATACCGATCCCAGCGCCGAGGCATACACCTCGGCCTGCAACTGACCGCTGACGGTAAGACCGGCCGGTCTGCCGAAGAAATCGCGTGCCTGCTCCCGTGGCGCGGTCTGCGCCGACTGTTCGGTTATCACCTGAAAGAGCTCACCGGCGCCCTCGCAGTCACTGGTGGTGATGATGGGGGTATGGATAAAGGTGAATTGACGCTCCTGGAAGAAGCGATGGACCGCCATGCTTAGATGCGAACGGACCCGGGCCACCGCCGCCAAGGCATTGGTGCGCGGCCGCAGATGGGTGATCTCGCGCAAAAACTCAAAACTGTGGCGCTTTTTCTGCAGCGGATAGTGGGCCGGGTCGGCCCATCCCACCAGCTCGATCCGGTTCGCCAGCAGTTCCACCGACTGCCCCTTGGCCGGCGATTCGCGCAGCTCGCCGTTAACGATGACACTGCAGCCGGTACTCATTTTCTTGATTTCATCCTGATAGTTGGCCAAGGTGCTCTCGGCAATCACCTGCAACCCCCGGACGCTGGAACCGTCGCCTATTTCGAGAAAGGAAAAACCGCTCGCATCGCGTCTGGTTTTCACCCAACCGGCCACCGTGACCTGTTCCCCCACCGGCTGGCGGGCGAGCAGGTTTTTAATCAGCTCTCTTTCCATATCCCTTTGTCTCTTGTGTTACGTGATGTTCTTAATCTCTTATCAGCAAATAGTCGGTGCGGACATTGCCCAGGGCATTGAACAGCGACCGCCTGGCATGAGGTAATTGCTGGTAGATATGCGCCAGGATTGAGCGCACCTTCTTGCGGCAGGTATCGCCTTGGGCCGGGCAGATACTCTCCATCGGACTAATGCCAATATGGACGGCAAGCTCGTCGATCTCTTCTTTACTAAGATAAGACAACGGCCTGATTATTGATAAGGTTCCACCAAATAAATCCTGCCGGGGTCGCATGGTGGAGATATTGCCGCTATACAGGGCGTTTAAAAAAAAGGTTTCGATGATGTCATCCTGGTGATGACCAAACGATAGCTTGGTAGCGCCGCGCATCCGGGCGAATTGAAACAGCTGGGTGCGCCGGTTGCGGGCGCAGGTGTAGCAATTATCGCCGGTTTCCGGGCTCCGCGATATACCTGGAATCACCTCCAAGGGCAGGCCCAGGCTGCTGAGTATGTCGGTGAGCCGCGCCACATAGCCGGCATCATACTCACTCATGATATCGACGAAAACCGGGCACAGATCGTAGTGTATCGGCGCCTTTTCCCGCCACCGGTTCAGCGCCCACGCATTTACCAGGCTGTCGATTCCGCCCGATACGCCGATAACTACCAGATCACCATCGGCCAGCATATCCCAATCCGACAATGCCCGACCGATGTTCCGGCGAAGTCGATCCGACATGCGCTGGGTGGCCATACACGCTTACCCGTTTGACTCGAAGTAGGGAGACCTCGCCAGGGTTTCGGTTACTCCGATGTCGAGCAACTCCTCCACCGTCAGCCAGCGCAGACCGCGCGAAGGGGTAAGAACGTTCTCCAGGACGGATTGCTGAGTTTCTTCAAATGATGCCCGCCACAAGGTGGTTCCATCGGCGATATTGACCAGATGCATGGCAAAACTCACCGAGGCCGGTCTGGTGACGCCAAATGATCCGCCGATACGTTGATCATAACGAAACAGGGTGGTGCGCATGACGCCGGTGCAGTCCAGCTGGGCGCCGATTGTTTTCAGCAGGGCCGTTTCAGAGCCGAGATTGGCCGGCAAAAGGCTTGTATATTGCTGGGAACTAAGCAATCTGACATGATTGTTGCCCACCAGCTGGTCTCTGATAAGCGTGCCCATAAAGGCGGCGCCATCCTGAAGGATGGCCGCCTCCTCAAAGCTCATGTCGCTCTTACCCTCGGTGCCGATTTCAACCGGTAAAACAGCAATACAGCGCACCCGGTTACGAGCCTCCAGCCGCTGATCGTCGGTGGGCAGGTTCTGTTTCGGCGCGCAGCCGGTAAACAGCAGTACAATACCGGCCAGCACTACGGGTAGATAAAAAATGCGAACCTGGTTCATAGGTGCCTCGCGTCGATTGGGTTGAGTAACGGCTACAGGCTGCCTTTGGAGGAAAGCACCCCGGACTGCATGGCATGAGGGGCGATTGCCTGACGCAGGGCGTGAGCAAATGACTTAAAAACGGCCTCGATAATGTGATGGCCATTTTCACCATGCAGCAGATCGATATGAACGGTAAAACCGGCGTGCTGGACGAGGGCCCGAAAAAACTCCTTGACAAGGCAGGTATCGAAGTTGCCAACCTTCTGCTCAACTATCGCTACATCAAAATGCAGAAAGGGGCGGTTTGAGATATCCACCACGGTGCGAGCCAGGGTCTCATCCATGGGGATGTAGCTCGTCCCGTAGCGCCTGATTCCCCCTTTGTCGCCCAGAGCTTGACCAAACGCCTGGCCAAGGCAGATGCCGATATCCTCGACGCTGTGATGGTCATCGACACCGATGTCGCCCTTGCAGGTTAGGGTGATGTCAAAACCGCCATGTACGGCAAGAAGGGTCAGCATGTGATCCAAAAACCCGACCCCGCTGGCAATCTCATGGATGCCGGCACCGTCACAATCCAGCGCTACTGATATATCGGTTTCAGCGGTTGTCCGTGAAACGGCTGCGCATCGATTTTCCATAGTCATTGTCACCCGGTTACGCTTTTGTTTGATGTTCTCGTACTCCCGCCGGTCGCATTGCGTTCACTCTCGAGGCTCCCCTTCTACCACAGAACATGGCCGACACCAAGGTTCCATGATTGTTCGGGAAGCGAACCACCGCAATGCGCATACCATAGCCCATTTTCTTTTTTTCTGTTGACTTTTTTTGTTCATCTCATTAAAGCTTTAAAAGTTAAGGGTTAGAGCGGGAATAACTCAGTGGTAGAGTGCAACCTTGCCAAGGTTGAAGTCGCGAGTTCGAATCTCGTTTCCCGCTCCATACGCGCGTTTTCAGGTTCGATTTCTATCGAACCTTTTTTTATAAGCCTTACCCATCGAGGGAAATGATGAAGACCTATATCAGCCCGCCCGGCGACATTGAGCGGAAATGGTACGTCATCGACGCCAAGGATAAAGTACTGGGTCGATTGGCCACCGAAATCGCCAGTCGTCTGCGGGGAAAACATAAACCGACTTTTTCCCCGTTCATGGACAACGGCGATTTTATCATCGTAACCAACGCCGCCCACGTCCAGCTCACCGGGGCCAAGTGGGATGACAAGAAATACTATCACCACACCGGCTACATGGGCGGCATCAAAGAGACATCGGCCCGCGAACTGCTGACCAAACACCCTACTGATCTCGTATTCAATGCGGTTAAAGGGATGCTTCCGAAAAACAAACTGGGCCGGGCGCAACTGAAAAAACTCAAGGTCTACGCCCAGGCCGACCACCCCCACGCCGCTCAGCTGCCAGAAGAGCTGGTAATTTAGAACATTTGGAGAATTCACTTATGGCTCAACGTTTCTACGCCACCGGTAAACGTAAAAAGGCCGTCGCCAGGGTATGGCTTACCCCCGGCACCGGCACCGTTTTAGTGAACCAGCAAGGCCTCGAAGAATATTTCGGAGGAATCAATCTTACCCATAAGCTGATCAAACCATTTCAAGTCACCGACACCACCGATCGCTTCGACGTGGTGGCGACCCTGAAAGGGGGCGGCAAATCGGCCCAGGTAGACGCCCTGGCACACGGCATATCCAAAGCGCTGATGGAATCGGATATGGAATTGCGCACCGATCTGAAACGCGCCGGGCTGATCAGTCGCGATCCGCGCAACAAAGAGCGCAAAAAATATGGACAGAAAGGCGCCCGGGCCAAATTCCAGTTCTCCAAACGATAGTGGTGACCGTTATATCTTTCTGAATGCACCTTTTTTTGTTCTCGTCTTCATAAGGGGGAATAGCAGTTGATGCTGTTCCCCTTTTTTCGTTGTCCACCACAATAGAGGACACTTTCTCATGATTAACGCGGCCATTATCGGCGCCTCAGGTTATACCGGCAGCGAGTGTGCCCGCCTGCTTGCCTGCCACCCGCGGGCAACTCTGAGCGCCATTACCTCCCGCACCCATGCCGGAAAAAGATTCGATGAGATGTTTGGCCATCTGCGCGGCCACCTCGATCTTGCTTTTGAAGAATTCGAACCTGCCGCTTTGGCCGAACGGGCCGAGATATTCTTCTGTGCCGTGCCTCATGCCAGCGCCATGCACATCGTGCCTCAGCTGCTCGCGGCGGGCAAAAAGGTGATCGATCTGTCGGCCGATTTTAGGCTGCGCGACCAACAGACATATGAAACCTGGTATCAACCCCACACCGCCCCGCGGCTGCTTGACCAGGCGGTCTACGGTCTGCCGGAGCTGTACAGAAAAGAGATCGGCAGCGCGAAACTGGTCGCCAACCCCGGCTGTTACCCTACCAGCGCCATTTTAGGTCTTACCCCCGCCCTTCGCCATGGTCTCGTTGATCCCGATGGCATCATCATCGATGCCAAATCAGGTATCTCCGGGGCCGGCCGCGGTGTCTCGCTGGCAACCCTCTTTGCCGAAAATCACGGCGGTTTTCAGGCCTACAAGATCGGCGGTAAGCATCGTCATATCCCGGAAATTGAGCAGGAATTGAGCAAGGCTGCCGGTCGCAACCTGCGGGTCTCTTTCACTCCGCACCTGTTGCCTGTCTCACGCGGCATTCTCAGCACGATATACGCGCCCTTGAACGATGCGATTTCAGATGAACAGCTCTTTGATATCTATCAGAGCTTCTATGGGGAGTGTTATTTCGTGCGGGTTCTTCCACCTGACCGCACCCCGTCTATTCAGCACGTACGCGGATCAAATTTCTGTGATATCGGCCTTGCCGTCGACCGGCGCACCAATCGCCTCATCATCACCTCAGCCATCGATAACCTGGTTAAAGGGGCTGCCGGACAGGCGATCCAGAACATGAATCTCATGTGTGGTCTGGATGAAACGGCGGGGCTTTCCCAGGTTGCCCTGTTCCCTTAAAAAAACAAGTTGTTAGAGGATTGTTTTCAGCCCCTCTATGCGGCGGATCAAACTTATTATTTCGTTTGACGGCACCGGCTATTTCGGCTGGCAGCGACAAAAAGAACTGCCCACCATCCAGGCGGAAATTGAGCGAATCCTGGCACGCATCTGCAACCATCGCATCGTTGTCAATGGCGCCGGGCGAACCGATGCAGGGGTTCACGCACTGGGCATGTGCGCCCATTTTCAGACCATCAGCACCATTTCCATAAACCGCCTGCAGGCCGGCTGCAACAGCCTGCTACCCGCCCAGATTCGGATCACGGACGCCTGCGAGGTCGCCCCGGATTTTCATGCCCGGTTCTCGGCCCTGGCCAAGACCTATCGCTACACGCTCTCCACCGGTGCGGTGCAGTGCCCCCTGACCCGCCTCTACCAGGTTCATTATCCCTACCACCTCAACCCTCAGGCCATGCGTCACTGTCTGGCGATGATCGAGGGGACCCACGATTTCACCAGTTTTGAGACAAGCGGCACCCGCGATATACACTACACCAGCGGCAAAGGCCCGTTTCGCACCATATACGCGGCCCGCCTGATGATTGAACCAGCTGAAACCTACCACTTTATCTTCACCGGTGACGGTTTTCTAAAGCAGATGGTACGCAATCTGATGGGTACTATCCGTGATGTGGGCAGGGGTAAGAAAACGGTGGAAGAATTTGCCGCGATCATGGCGGCAACCGAACGCGGTGCCGGCGGTCCCACCGCACCGGCACACGGCCTCACCCTGATGACGGTACACTATGAGGATTACCTGGGGTCAGGTCTTTTATTTTGGTGTTTTTAATTCGTTTTGAGTTCTCGGGCTGTCCAGTTGGCAAAAACACCAAAATAAAAGACCTGACCCCAAGATCATCACCGTTTTTGGGAAACTAAATGGCGGGCCAGAAGAGACTGCAACTTCCAGGGTGACGAGAGGCAGACGTTTTCTTCATCACAGAGCGACATGACATCGCAAAAGGCGAGAAATTCAGCGAGGGCGTCGGTCACGGTCAAATCTTTTCTGCTGATAATATGGAGTTGACGTTTCATATCTACGCCCTCCACCCTGAGGCTTTTAAGCCAGCCATTCTCCACCTCGCGGCACATGGTCAAGGCCGACATGCAGGCAATGCCCACGTCCGATTCAACCGCCCGCTTTATCGCTTCGGGATGTCCCGCTTCCATGACCACGTTTATCTTATCCAGATAATCTTTTAATCTTTCCTTGAGGATGGCCCTTGTGCCGGAACCCTTCTCCCGCATAATCCACCGGCTTTCCGTCAGATCGCGGGACAAATCGAAACTATCGTGGTTGGCAAGCGGATTGGAAGGCGCCGTCAACACTACCAGTTCGTCGGCAAACCAAGGCCTGGCCTGGATGGCGGCGGCACTGATTTTACCCTCGACAAAGCCGATGTCGGCATGTTTCTCCAGCACCATGGTTTCCGCCACAGAGGTATTGTAGACCAGCAGATTGACGAGGACGTGCGGGTGGGCCTTGCGAAAGGCGCCGATCAGATAAGGCAGAATGTAGTTTCCCAGCGCCGAGCTGGCCACCACGTTGATTGCGCCCCTGAGCGAATCGTTGCGCTCGGACATGATGGACTCGATGCTGGTGATCTGGGTAACGATATCCTTGGCCAACGGCAACAGATAGCGGCCGCGGGAATTGAGCACCAGGCTACGGCCGTGCCGGTCAAACAGCGAACCGCCAAGCTGGTTCTCCAACTCAGCCAGGGCCATACTGACGGCCGACTGGGTAACAAAAAGTTTTTTGCTGGCCTTGGTAACCTGCGCCGTCTCGGCCACCGCGATGAAAATTTCCAGTTGCCTGAGGGTGATTGCCATGATTTTAATTCAGTTTAGCTGATATATAGTATCTTTTTTGCCTACACTAAGTATCAGTTTGTTGCCAGACAATTCTGGAATGGATCAGAAATGTTCCCACCTCGCTTGAGTAGAAGACGGGTTATACACCATAAAAAAAATTGACACCGTTTTAAGTATTTCTTAAGATGGCACAGTTGCAAGCCTGAAAAAATATAAATACCTATAATAATTGAAGATATTTCTTCAATTGTGAACCGTCCCTCAGCTTTCGCATTTTAGTAAAAACGTCTGAAGGACGAGATTTACGGGGAAAAAACGGTCGGCGCTTACCCATAGAAACCCAATGGACTTCTCAATATTTCAGTACCGCGACGATATTCTCTGGATTACCGCGTTTGCCATGGGCGGCTTTGCCTTCGCGCTCGGGCCGATCGCCATTGTCTATCTGTTCATGCCGCTGAAAACCAGGCAGATAGATGCCCGGCGCGACCAGTTCATCGAATGCGGGATGGAGCCCATCGGCGACAGCTGGATCCGCTATGGCGTGGTCTTTTATCTCTACGCGCTGATCTTTCTTGCCTTTGACGTCGATGTGCTCTTTCTCTTTCCGGTGGCGCTGGCCTACAATGACGGCCCTTTTGTCTGGCGCGATCTGATCGAGATCGTGATTTTTGTGTCAATTCTCTCCCTGGCAGTGGTCTATGCCTGGGCGAAAGGAGTATTTAAGTGGGAACGCAGAAACTACCGCCGGCCCTAAATACGGTTCCGGAATCGTTTGTTCAGTTTGCCCTGGCGGACAAGCTGATCAACCTGGGCCGCGCCAACTCATTGTGGCCGCTGACCTTCGGCATCGCCTGCTGCGCCATCGAGATGATGGCCACCGGCGCCGCCCGTTTTGATCTGTCCCGCTTCGGCGCCGAGGTGTTTCGCCCCTCGCCCCGGCAAAGCGATGTGATGATCGTGGCCGGCACCATCTCAAAAAAGATGATGCCCGGCATCAAGACCCTCTACGACCAGATGCCCGAACCAAAATGGGTCATCGCCCTGGGCAATTGCGCCATTTCCGGGGGGCCGTTCGTCTACGAGGGACAATACGGCATCGTCGAAGGCGCCGATCAGTTTCTGCCGGTGGATGTCTATATTCCCGGCTGTCCGCCCCGGCCGGAGGCGCTAATCGAAGGCATCATTGAACTGGAACATAAGATTACCGGCTGGCGGCGGTGGCCAAAAGTGGAACCGCAATGGCTGGATGAGCCGAAATTCCCCAATACCCCATGAGCATCCTGGAAAAAACCATACAGGCGTTTGCCGAGCTGTTCCCCGAAGAAGCAGCCGCCACTGTTGCCGTCGATGGAACTGCCGAGGAGCAGACGGAGAAAGATAGCGAGGCTGAAGGCCCGGTGGTCGCCCGTGATTACGCCACCCGCGGCTTTCATCTCGATATCGGCGTTGCCCCCGATCAATTGGTACGGGCCGCGGAGATTTTATTTGCGCTTGACTACTTCATCGAATCCATCACCGGCGTCGACTGGCCGAAGGAAAAGCAGATAGAGGCGGTGTATGATTTCTGCCGCTACGATTTCGACCTCTGCCGGGTGGTGGTGCGCACCCGCACCCCGCGTGACGAGCCGCGACTGCCGACAATTACCGGAATCTATACCGGGGCCAACTGGCACGAACGGGAGACGCACGATTTCTTCGGCGTGGTATTTGACGGCCACCCCAACCTCATCCCCCTTCTGCTCCCCGAAGACGCCGATTTTCACCCGCTTTTGAAGGATTTTACGGCATGAACCAGATGGATCTGATCGAGCTGCAACCGGACGAAACCTTCGTTCTCAACGTCGGTCCGCAGCATCCCGCCACTCACGGCGTTTTGCGGGTAAAGATGACCATGGACGGTGAATACATCTACGACGCCGAGACGGTGCTTGGATATATCCACCGGATGCATGAGAAAATGGCGGAAAACCGCACCTACGCCCAATACATGCCGAACATGGGCAGGCTTGACTATCTCTCCGCCATGGCCTTCAACCACGGCTATGCCCTGGTGGTGGAGCGGGCCTGCGGGATCGAGGTGCCGGAACGGGCCGAGTACATCCGGGTGCTCACCGTGGAGCTCAACCGGATATCCTCGCACCTGGTGTGGCTGGGCGCCTTCGTTCTCGATCTGGGCGGATTCACCCCGCTGATGTACTGCTTCGACGACCGTGAGTACATCCTCGATCTGCTCGAATCAATCACCGGTTCACGACTCACCTACTGCTATTTTCGTTTCGGCGGCCTCTACAACGACATCGACGAACCCTTCATCGAGGGTACCCGCAGGTTCGTCAAGCGGATGTATAAGGAATTGAAGATGTATGCCAAGCTGGTCACCGGCAACATCATCCTCATGAAGCGGTTGCGGGGGCACGGCATCATCGATCAGAATATGTGTCAGCGCTACGGCGCCACCGGCCCGGTGGCCCGCGGCTCGGGGATCAACTACGATGTGCGCCGCAACGAGCCCTATTCGGTCTATCCGGAGCTTGATTTCGACATCCCGGTAGATGATGGCTGCGATTCCTACGCCCGCTATCTGGTGCGCATGGAAGAGATGGTGCAGTCGCTGCGCATCATCGAACAGATTCTGGCCAAGCTGCCGGAAGGCCCGATCAACCCCGCGAAAAAACCAAAAATCATCAAACCGCCGCCGGGCGACTATTACGCCGCGGTGGAGACGGCGCGGGGCAATTTCGGTATCCGGTTGGTCAGTGACGGCGGCAAGAACGCCTACCGGCTCAAGCTGCGCTCCCCCACCTACTCCAACATGCATCTGTTTGACGAGGCCTGCCGGGGCATGCTGATCGCCGACGCCCTCGCCTTTATGGGCAGCCTCGATCTGGTTATTCCGGAGATGGATCGATAATCATGGAACTGAGTCTATTAAACGCCTTCATCGCGGTTTTCATCGCCATTGCCTTTGTCGGCGCCAATGCCGCCTATCTGGTCTGGTGGGAGCGCAAAGGCGCCGGTTTTTTCCAGCGCCGCCCCGGTCCCACCGAGAACGGGCCGTGGGGACTGCTGCAGCCGCCCCTGGACGGCATCAAACTGATGACCAAGCAGTTGCTGATCCCCGGCGGCGTCGACAAGGCGATCTTCATGGTGGCGCCGGTGCTGGCCATGTTTCCTGCCCTTGTCAGCTTCGTCACCATTCCGTTCAGTTCCTCCATCCAGGCCCACACCATCGAGGTCGGGGTACTGCTGATCTTTGCCTTCGCCGCCCTTGGTTCCATGTCACTGCTGGTGGCCGGGTGGAGTTCACGCAACAAATATGCGATGATATCATCGATCCGGGCGGTATCGCAGACGGTTGCCTATGAAATACCACTGCTGATTACCACCATCACCGTAGTGCTCATTGCCGGTTCGCTGGAACTCTCGGAAATAGCCGCGGCCCAGATGGGCGGCATCTGGAACTGGTATATCTGGCCATTTCAGAAATCGGCCGGGTTCAATATCTTCATGCCGATCTCCTTCATGATCATGTTTATCTGCTCGGTGGCCGAAACCAACCGCGCCCCCTTTGATCTGGGGGAGGCGGAAAGCGAGCTGGTGGCGGGCTTTCACACCGAATATTCGAGCATGGGATTCGGTCTGTTTTTCATGGGCGAGTACGCCAACATCGTTATCGGGGCGTGTTTAATCACCATCTTGTTTCTGGGCGGCTGGGCCTGTCCGTTTGGTGATCTTGGCTTCTTCCCTTTCACCCATCACGTCGGCTGGTTTCTGCTCAAGCTCTACCTGATCATCTTCGTCTTCGTCTGGATCCGCTGGACCTTTCCGCGCACCACCATTTACGGGCTGCTGAATCTGTCCTGGCAATACATGATTCCGCTTTCCCTGTTTAACCTGCTGCTGACCGCGGCGCTGATCAAGGTGTTTGCATAATGAGCGGCTATTTTACCGATCTCTGGGGCGGCGCCGTCAGCCTGCTCGAAGGCATGTGGGTGACCCTCAAAGAGTTTCCCAAACGGCCGGTAACCGTCGGCTATCCCCATGAACATCTCAAGATGTATCGCCGCTTCCGCGGCCATGTCGAGCTGATCGGCGGGGAAGACGGCTCCCCCAACTGCATCGTCTGTTCCATGTGCGAGCGGGCCTGCCCGTCAAACTGCATCAGCATGACCGGGGAAAAGCCCGAGGGCAGCAAAAAAAAGGTGCTCACCAGCTATATCCTCGATTTCACCACCTGCTCACTGTGCGGCTCCTGCGTGGAATCGTGCAATTTCAACGCCCTGAAATTCTCCAACGAATACAATCTCGCCTCCACCCGGCGGGAAGATTTCATCATCGATCTGCTCGAGCGGCTTGCGGAGCAAAACAAAGCATCCGGGGGCGGCGATGATTGAGACTCCCAGCCTGTTCAGCGCCGACGGCCTGGTAGGACTGATTTTTCTGTTCATGATCGTGGTAACCTTTTGCGGCGGGTTGCTGGCCGCCACCGCCGACCGGCTGGTGCGGGCCTTGTCCGGGCTGGTTATCTGCTTTACCGGGGTGGCGGGGATCTACTATTTTCTCAACTCACCCTTTATGGCGATGATGCAGATTCTCATCTACGTAGGAGCGGTGTGCGTCACCATCTCCTTTGCCATCATGCTCGCCTCACCGGAGCAAAAGCAGCGGCGCGGCACCGGCTCGGTGCTGGCCGGGCCCATCGGCTTTGCCGTCGGCGCACTCATTTTTGCCGGGATGAGCGGACTGGCGCTCACCACCAACTGGCAGCAATTCGACAAGATCAACGAGGGCTCGGTAAAACAGATCGGCCATGAACTGCTCACCACCTACTCGATGGTATTCGAGCTGATTTCGCTGGTTCTGCTCATCGCCATTATCGGCGCGGTGGTCATTGCCCGGGGCGGGAGGAACCAGTGATGCAGCTTCTTGTCATCCATCAGTACCTGGGCACCTACCTGGTATTCGGCGCCATGCTGTTCGGCCTCGGCATTTACGGCCTGCTCGCCCGGCGCACCCTGATCGGTATGCTGATCGCCGCCGAACTCCTGCTGGCCGGGGTGTCGATTAATTTCATGGCGTTTAACCGGTTTCTCACCCCGGATCCCACCGTCGGCCAGATCTTCGCCCTGTTTATCATGGCGGTGGCCGCCGCCGAAGCGGCCATCGGGCTCAGTATCGTGGTGGCGGTGTATCGCCGCTATCGATCGGTGGATTCCGAAGATATGGTCAACCTCAACGGGTAGGAGACGGCACGAAGCTATGGATGCCAATACAATCACCAGCCCCGTCCTGCTCGTCGCCCTGCTGATCCCGCTCATCGGCGCCATCGGCGTGATGATCAAGGGGTATAACGAAAACCTGCGCGAGGCCATATCCTGTGTCGCCTCATTGTTTCTGCTGGCCAGCGTGGGGTGGCTGATCCGACCCGTTCTCGGCGGCAAGATCCTCGTTCTGGATCTCTTTACCATCGTCGACGGCGTCAGCGTCACCCTGCGGGCCGACGCCATGTCGATGATTTTCGCCCTGGTCGCCTCTTCGCTGTGGACCATTGCGGTATTTTATTCCATGGGCTACATGCGGGGGCTGCGCGAACATGCCCAGACCCGGTTCAACGCCTGTTTCGCCATCGCCATTTTCGGCGCCATCGGGGTGGCCTTTTCCGACAATCTCTTCACCATGTATCTGTTCTACGAGATTGTCTCGGTCTGCACCTATCCGCTGGTCGCCCATCATCAGGATAAGGAGGGCTACGACGGCGGCCGTAAATACCTGGTCTATCTCACCTTCACCGCCAAGGCCTTTTTATTGCCGGCGATGATTCTCATCTACGTGCTCACCGGCTCGCTTGATTTTGCCACCAACATTGCATCCGGCATTATCCCGGCCGACACCGGCAAGGGGCTGGTCATCATGCTCTATGTGTTCTGTCTGTTCGGCTTTGCTAAAAACGGGATCATGCCCTTTCACCACTGGCTGCCCGGCGCCATGGTCGCTCCCACTCCGGTCTCCGCCCTACTCCATGCGGTGGCGGTGGTCAAGGTCGGGGTATTCTGCACCACCCGGGTGATGCTCTACGTGTTCGGCATTGATCTCATGGCGGATCTCAACCTGGGGGTGCCCACCGCTTATTTCGTGGGCTTCACCATTATCGCCGCCTCCATCATCGCCCTTTCCAAGGACAACCTCAAGGCGCGGCTCGCCTACTCCACGGTGAGCCAGTTGAGCTATATCATCATGGGGGTGGCGCTGCTGACGCCTGCCGCCATTCAGGGCGGACTCATCCATATCGTCAATCACGCCTTTGCCAAGATCACGCTGTTTTTCTGTGCCGGCGCCATCTATGTGGCCGCCCATCGTAAGGACATCTCGGACATGGAAGGGCTGGGCAAGGTGATGCCCTTTACCTTCGGGGCCTTTGCGGTGGCCTCGCTATCGATGATCGGGGCGCCGCCGGTGGCCGGTTTCGTCACCAAATGGAACCTGCTGGTGGGCTCCGTGGAGGCCCATCAGATCGGCATCGTCCTCATCCTGCTCGCCTCCACCCTGCTTAACGCCGCCTATTTCGCCCCCATCACCCTGCGGGCGTTTTTTGGGAAACGGCCGGCGAGCGCGGGAGTGAGCGGCATCAAGGAGGCGCCGCTGTCGATGCTGATCCCGATCCTGATCGCCTGCACCATCTCGGTGATTATCGGCATATATCCTGGTTTTATGATGCAGTTTGTCACCGCCGTTATCGGGGGCATGCAATGATTCAGCTAATCGATTATCTGAAAAACAGGCCGACCACGGCGCGGCTCATCTTTGTGCTGACAGTGGCCGTGATCATCGTCTGGTCGCTGACCGTGGACACCTCCCACGGTCATAGCTGGTTTGAACACTATATCCCGGCATTCTGGTCGTTGTTCGGTATTGTCTCGGCGGTGGTACTGATCTTCGTGGCCCGCTGGTACAGCAGAGCGGGCATCGAGCAGGAGGAAGACTACTATGACAACTAGCTTCTTCCTGCATCCATCACTGCTCTTTATTGTCGGCGCCGTCTTCCTGCCGCTTGTCAAAGAGCCGTTTCGCCGGCTCTATCTGATACTGGTGCCGATTGCCGCCTTTATGGTGGTCGTTTATCTCGGATTCAATCAGGGCACCTATGGCCAGTTCAATTTCATGCAGTGGCAGCTTGTCTTCGGCCGGGTCGATACACTCTCCAACATCTTCGCCTTCATCATGGCGCTGATGGCCATTTTAGGCACCATCTACGGGCTCCACGTGAAAGAGGCCTGGCAGCATATGGCGGCCTGGTTCTACGTGGCCGGCTCCATCGGCGCCATCTATGCGGGCGATTATCTGAGCCTGTTTCTATTCTGGGAGATGATGGCCTTTGCCTCCACCTTTCTGGTCTGGTTCAACAAGGACGACGCCGGTGCCCCGGCCGCCGGCATGCGCTATCTCCTGGTCCACACCTTTGGCGGTCTGCTGCTGCTTATGGGCTTTGTGCTGCGCTATCAGGCCACCGGCTCCATCGCCTTTGAACTGCTCGACTACGACAACGCAACACTGTCCACCTGGCTGATCATGTCCGGGCTGATGCTCAACGCCGCGGTGGTGCCGCTGCACTCATGGCTGCCGGATGCCTATTCAAAGGCCACCATCACCGGCGCCGTTTTCATGTGCGCCTTTACCACCAAAACGGCCATCTACACCCTGGCCCGGGCCTGTGCCGGCTTTGATATCCTCATCATCCTGGGGGTAGTCATGGCCGTGGTAGGCATCATCTACGCCCTGCTGGAAAACGATATCCGCCGGTTGCTCGGCTGGGAAATCATCTCTCAGGTGGGCTACATGGTGGCAGGCGTCGGCATCGGCACCGCTCTGGCGATTAACGGCGCCGCCGCCCACGCTTTTGCCCACATTTTGTACAAGGGATTGCTGTTCATGGGGGCGGGCGCCATCATTCATACCACCGGTACCGCAAAATTCACCAGCCTCGGCGGGCTCTACCGCAAAATGCCGCTGACCATGCTGGCAATGATTATCGGTGGTGTGTCGGTATCGGCCTTTCCACTCTTTTCAGGCTTTGTCTCCAAATCGATCATTATCGCGGCAAGCTATGAGGCCCATATCCTCTGGGCCGGATTTGTGCTCACCATGGTCTCCGCCGGTACCTTCCTGGTGGCCGGGCTGCGCTTGCCGAGCCTGCTCTTTTTCGGCGAAACCAAGCTCGACAGTCAATGCTTCGAGGCCGCCGCCGATCCGCCCTGGAACATGCAGCTGGCGATGATCGGGGCAGGGCTGCTCTGTTTTGTGATCGGCGTGTATCCCCTGGTTCTCTACTCGATGCTGCCCAACCAGGATATCGCCTTCTACCACCCCTATGATCTGTACCATCTCAGCGAAACTCTGCAGATACTTGCCTTTACCGCGGTGGCCTTCTGGTTCTTCCACAAAAAACTGGTCGGCCGGGATAGGATCTATCTCGATCTGGACTGGTTCTACCGGCGCGGCGGCCGGCTGTTTTTATGGCTGGCGGTGCACCCGATTCAATGGTTTGACACAATCTGGGGCAAGGCCTACCGGGTGGTGGGACTCACCAGCCTGATGACCACCGCCCGGTTCTGGGGATGGTTCGACTGGCACGGCATCGACGGCATCGTGGACGGCAGCGCCCGGTTGGTGCGCGGTGTGGGCAGAGGCGTGGCGAAATGGCTGCAACGCGGACAGATTCAGCAGACCCTGTGTCTGGCTATCTCGTTTGTGGCCATCGTCTTGATAACCTATATCTGGATTGATTAATCGCTTACAAGAGTACATAATGGATCAACTGCTTCTCAATCCCGGTTTCCCGCTGCTCAGCGCCATGGTGTTTCTGCCGCTTGTGGGCAGTTTCATCCTGCTGCCGGTAAAAAGCGACGAACAGTGCCGCATCGTCTCCCTGGCGGCCACCGGTCTCGTCGCCCTGCTTTCCATTGCTCTTGTCATCGGCTTCGACAACTCCACGGCGGCGTTTCAATTCGGCGAGAGCTATCGCTGGATACCCTCTCTTGACATCAACTACACGGTGGGTGTAGACGGCATTTCCATCCTGCTGGTGGTGATGACCGCGCTCATCATGCCCTTTTGCGTGCTCGCCTCATGGTCTTACATCAAAAAACGGGTCAAGCCATTCATGATCTGTTTGCTGATCATGGAAACGGCCATGATCGGGGTCTTCGTGGCCCTTGATTTCGTGCTGTTCTACATCCTCTGGGAGGCGATGCTGATTCCCATGTATCTGATCATCGCCATCTGGGGGGGGCCGCGCAAGGTGTACGCCTCCATCAAGTTCTTTTTATATACCCTGGCGGGCTCCATCCTTCTGCTTGTGGCGATTATCTGGCTGGCCTGGCAGAACGATTTCTCGTTTTACATTCCCGATATGATGTGGCAGCCGTATGCACTCAGCGCACAGATCCTGATTTTTCTCGCATTTTTCCTGGCCTTTGCCATCAAGGTGCCGATGTTTCCCTTCCACACCTGGCTGCCCGCCGCCCATGTTGAAGCACCCACCGCCGGCTCGGTGATTCTTGCCTCCATTCTGCTGAAAATGGGAACCTACGGGTTTTTACGCTTTGCCCTGCCCATCGTCCCCGATGCCACCTTCTACTTGATGCCCTACGTGCTGTGGCTCTCCATTGCCGGCATCATCTACGGCGGGCTGACCGCGCTGGCCCAGCAGGATATGAAAAAATTGATCGCCTACTCATCAGTGGGCCATATGGGCTTTGTCACCCTGGGTATTTTTATCTTAAACAAGCAGGGCATCGAAGGCGCCATTTTACAGATGGTCAATCACGGCATCACCACCGGGGCGCTGTTTCTTTGCGTCGGGATGATCTATGAACGCACCCACAGCCGTGATCTGCACGTCTCCAGCGGGGTCGGCCAGTACATGCCGGTGTTCGTCACCTTTCTCGCCTTTTTCTCGCTCTCCTCGTTCGGCTTTCCGGGAACCAACAGTTTTGTGGGTGAATTTCTCATCCTGGCCGGCACCTTTGAATTTGATCTCACCCTGGCCCTGGCCGCCATTCCCGGCGCCGTGCTGGCCGCCGCCTATATGTTGCGGATGTTGCAGAAGGTGATCTGGGGCGGCGCCAACAATCCCGACCAATCGTATCTCACCGATCTCAATACCCGGGAAATCGTCACCCTGGCTCCGTTTCTGCTGTTTGTCCTGTGGATCGGCCTGGGCCCGAAGCCGTTTCTTGCGATGATCGATGTGAGCGTGGTCGAATTGCTGGCCGATCTTGCCGCCCATAAGAGCGAGATGCTCGCCGCCACCCTGGTGCACTAATGCATACCCTGACCGAAACCGGGCATAGATAAGCCATGACACTATTTCTTCCCGAACTGATCCTGCTTATGGGCAGTCTGGTGCTTTTCGCGGTAAGCCTCGGCACACCAAAGCGAGATACCCTGCGCAGCCTGGTTGTGATCCTCACCACCCTGGTGTTTCTGACCAGTGTGCTTGCCCTGAAACAAAACGGTACGCTCTTTTTCGGCGCCTATAGCGTCGATATCTTCTCACAGCTCTTCAAGGTGCTGATCGCCTCCGCCACCCTCGCGGTAATCCTCTTCTCACCCAGCGGCGGCGGCATCAGAGAAGATGTTACGGCGGAATATTACATGTTTCTGTTCATCGGCGTACTGGGGCTGATGATGCTGGTCTCCTCGGTGGAACTGCTGGCCATCTTCGTGGCCCTGGAACTTTCCAGTTTCGCGGTTTACATCATGGTGTCCATGCGCAGCCCGGCGGCGGACGGCATCCAGATGGAAGCGGGCATGAAGTATCTGCTCTTCGGGGTGATGGCAACGGCCTTTATGCTCTTTGGCATGAGCTATATCTTCGGGCTGACCGGCTCCACCTATCTGAGCGACATCATCGCCGGTCTCGACAAATTGTACAACCAGCCCGCCGCCCTGGTGGGGATGTTGATGATTCTGGTCTCCTTTTTCTACAAGCTGGCCATCTTCCCCTTTCACTTCTGGGTGCCCGATGTGTATGAGGGCGCCGCCAACGAGACCACCGCCTTTATCGCCGCCGTTCCCAAAATCGCCGCCGCCGCCCTGATGATCCGGCTGGTGGCGATGATCAGTGCCGATGGTGAGATGGTGGCAAACCTGCTGCTGGTGCTTGCGGTGGGCTCGATGTTTTACGGTAATCTCTCCGCCCTGGCGCAAAAGGATGTGAAACGGCTCTTGGGGTTTTCCGGCATCTCGCACGCCGGGTTCGTGCTGTTCGCCCTGATCACCTTTCAGGAAAACGGCTACGCCCTGGCACTCTATTATATTGTCGGCTACGCGGTCATGACCCTTGCCTGTTTTCTGGTCATCTGCAGTCTTACCCCGGATGGCCGCAACCTCGAAATACAGAGCTTCAACGGCCTCTACCAGCGCTCCCCGCTGCTTGCCTTAACGCTTACCATCGGCTTGTTCGCCCTTGCCGGCATCCCGCCATTCGTGGGCTTTACCGGCAAATTCATGGTGCTTTATAACGGCTTAAAAGACGGCTACCTTATTGCCGTCATCCTGGCCGCCATCAACACCGCTATCGCCATTTACTACTATCTGTCCATCGTCCGCGCCGCCTATTGCACCGATCAGGAAACCAGCAGCGAGGCGATGCCGGCCCAGTCAGCGGCGATTTCTTTCACCTCGGTGGCTCTGTTGATTATCATCATTGCCATGGGCGTGGCGCCGGCCCCGTTTCTGGCGATCTCCGCATCCGCCATCGGCGCCATATTGTAGGCGCCCGCCGGCACCGGCAGGCCGGAATATGGTGATGGCGCCGTACAAATTTCGTGGGAGGCCGACCCGGCGCCATTGATGGATATCTGGTTTGTTCTGATCTTAGGCGCCATCATCGGTAACTATCTCTTTTCGGTGGGAATCTCCCTGCTGAACCTCGCCGCCCTTGGCCGAACCCCGCCACCCGCGGTGAGCGATATTTATGACGACGAAGAGTACCAGCGCTCCCAGCACTACACCAGACAATCAACCATCTGCTCCATTGTCGAAACCACCTGTTCGGTGGTGATCCTGCTGATTTTTATGGGCGTCGGCGGTTTCTCCCTGCTGCAAAAATTAAGCACCAGCGTGAGCGACTCCATCTACCTCCACGCCCTGCTCTTTATCGGGCTGCTGTTGCTGGCTTCGACTTTTATCAGCCTTCCCTTTGGCTGGTTCAGAACCTTCGTCCTGGAAACGCGCTACGGCTTCAACCGCACCACCGTCGCCACCTTTATCATGGACAAGATCAAGGCCGCTCTGGTCGTTACCATCATCGGCGTCCCTCTGCTGATTGGCGTTATCTGGCTCTTTACCAGTTTCGGCGGACTCGGTTGGCTCTATTGCTGGCTGGCAATGATCGGCTTTACCGTCTTCATGCAATACCTGGTACCCACCGTTATCATGCCGCTGTTCAACACCTTCACTCCCCTGGCAAACGAAGAACTCACCCAATTGCTGCAAGGCTATGCCTGCCGGCAGAACTTTCGGATACAGGGGATCTACGCCATGGACGGTTCCAAACGCTCCAGCCGGCTCAACGCATTTTTCGCGGGCATCGGCCATGCCAAAAAGATCGTCTTATTCGATACCCTGCTGGAAAAACTCACTAACCAGCAGATTCTGGCGGTGCTTGCCCATGAGATGGGCCACTACAAGAAACATCATATCTGGAAACTGGGAGCGGTTGCCATCCTGCAGTCCGGTTTCATGCTCTATCTTTTCTCACTCATGGTAACCATACCGGGCCCCTTTGCAGCACTTGGTATGACGCCTTCCATCGCTGGCGGCATGGTCATTTTTACTATGCTCTATTCGCCTATTTCCATAGTCACTGATCTGATCAGCAATGCATTGTCGCGCCGTTTTGAATTCGAGGCGGACAGATTCAGCGCAACGACCACCGACGACCGTAACGCCCTTATCGAAGGGTTGAAAATATTGAGCCGGGAAAACCTCTCCAACCTCACCCCTCATCCGGCTATGGTCTACAGCCACTACAGCCATCCGCCGGTAGATGCCAGGATTTGCGCTCTTAACAAGCTGTCGGTGGATGGAAAATGAATCTGGACAACTCAATGGTGGAAAGTTGCACCACTATTAGTTACAGTGAGTCGATAAGAGTTCTCTGAGCGCTAACCCACCACACCCAGAGGAGCATGCCATGAACAATAATGATTTCAAGAATCCGCTGATCCAATCCGGGGCGATTTTACTGATCGTCTTTATTCTCATTGCCTTGGTAGCAGGCTCCAATGAGGGCGGCCTGGGCGGCGGCATCGTGGCCCTGTTCTCGGGGCTGGTTTCCGCCATTTTGTTTGTCATCGGCCTGAGCATTGCCATTGTGGTGTCAACGGCAGTACTGATCACCATTTTCTTTATCGCGATGTATATCCATTCCGCTGATCGCGCCCGTGATACCTACGGCCGCTTCAAGGCGATAGGCGGCTCCTATATCCGCGAACTCTCATCTTCACAACTGGTGGCTCGATTCAGCAAGAGCGGCGGCGTCACATCGCCATCACCGGATATGGACGGCCGGACATCAGTGGCATCCTCCCCCCATGCCGCACCATCCGATAACGCTTCGCTTACCGCACCACTTGCGGACATCGAGCAAAGCGTGGCAGACCTGCACGCCACCCAACAGGCAATTGGCGCGCAAGTACACAGTCTCAATGGATTTCGTGAATCTTCCGTGGAAAAACTCGAGGCCCTGGCCCAGGAAGTACAGCAGAACCGTCTCGAATTACAGCGCCTGAGTGATCAGTATCAAGATGTACAGGATGCAATCGAACGGCTGGCGTCAAGCCGGGGCGAGTCACCCGCCACCGACACCATACCGGGACTGTTCAGCTATATTGAAGGTTACGACGATCAGCAGGCAGTCGTCGCGGCAGTGCATGAGGCGGTGACCAAAGATCTCACCTACGCCCAAATGGACGAACACTTCAAGCAAACCTTGACCCCGGAGCTCTATCAGGTTCTCGCCGACCACCCCCGCCTTACCAAGGATTACATTCGCGAGATAAAGCGGACGATACAATAACCCAAAATAAATGTCGGGCTGGGGATTTTCCACTATCCCCAGCCTACCAGCCACCATACACCCTACCGAAATGATGGGGTTGCTGAACCGTATAGGGTGTGCGCCAATCGGATAAGCCCCAAAATCAGTAGCATCTAACATGCTGTAATTACTATCTTCTGACTTCTATTTCTCAATAAATTGTAGTTATTCAGTCATCCGTATAAGTTGTGATATTTCGCAAAAAGACGTACAAGAACCAGGGAAACCCCTCAAAAATGCTCTTTTTACCAGTTGGTTGGGCTAAAGAGATGAAAAAGAAACTGATTATCGTAGTTTCATTCGTGGTTGTGTTCGCCATCGGGTGTCTTCTCGGTGCGTTCTTGCAACACCTCCGTGGTGGATACTGGCACAAGGTGCTTAAGACAGAGTCATTCCCGTTTCCGAATGGAGAAGTCACCCTCAGCTACACTGCTGAATCCATTGGCATGCCGTTTCTTGATCCGGAAACATCAGTTCTCACCGTCAAAACTGAATACGACTTGCCCATCACCGTGTACAAAGCGAAGCGGATGTTTCAAGAGTCCTCTCCACACGTCAAAGACGTGAAGACAGCGAATAATCAGGTCACATGGCAGGACGGAATCAACACCTACCAGCTAACGGTAACAACAATCAAGGACCAAGCCGAACAATCGGATGGAGAAGCGACTTCGCAAACCGCGCCGAGCGCGGTTCCCGAAGCGTCTCATCCGTGACGGTTCGACTGAATTATAAAAACCTAATAACAAAGTTTGCTTGGAAAAAATTTCAATGATAAAGTCAGAATCAATTTCAGAACGAAAAGAGGATTTCTTTGTTCAAGCATCTCTTGATATCCTCGGAAAAGAGATCCAAGAGGTTCCTTGCAAGATATATCTTCCTGAATCTACAATGGATAAACCATATTTCTGGTTTCGTCCATCAAAAATCCAATTTGATATACTCTCGAAAACTAATAAAACTTCATTTTCTGCAGTTTTAGACGGATTCAATTCTAAAAAAGAAGTTACAATTATTTCTCCAGAGGTGTATCTTTCTAGTAAATCAACAAGATACTGGGGGCCTAATTCTTCTGAATCAACATTGAAAGGGGAACCGCAAAATCTTAAAGTGGTTCAGGTTATAAATTTAGCAGATAAAATAGAATCAAACAGAGGTTTCTTGAATATTTGGATTAGTCCAAATTCTCTTCTTGAACCTATCTTGATGCCACAATATCATTATCACGGTGATATTAAATATGATCGAGTTGGTCAAATTGAATTCGAAATTTCAGAGAATTTAATTGTAACTTTCGACAAGCATTTTAAAACAGCTACTCAAAAAAATGGAGATCTCAAACAGTCTTCTTTTTTAGTTGGGTGCGCAGAAGTTGATTCATTACAAATTAATGATACAAAATACGAAAATGAAATAATGTCTTTGGTTGATAATTTTTTGATGGTCGCCTCTTTAGGATCAAGAACCCGTACTGCTTGTCTGGGTTGGGAAATTTTCACTAATAATCATATCGTTAAATTTTACCGTAGTGAAATATCTTTCCCTTCTGGAAAAAGTGAGTTTCTAATTAATTGTGCGTTTCCTGAAGATTTAAAAGGATCGAACCACACTCATAGCTTGATTGATAGATCATGCTTTCAAGACTATCTAAAAACATGCTTCCCTGCTCTTCTTTCATACCCCAACCCAGAAATATTGTGTGACGCAATAGTCAATCTTGTGCCTGGACGAAAAAGAACAATTGAAGAATCATTCTTATCTATGTTTTCTAGTTTAGAATCGTTAATTCTTGATTTCCGAAAAAGAAATAATCTTGAATATGTTATTGCTGATGAAGAAGAATGGAAGTCGCGAAAAAAAGAAATGCACGAATCAGTGACAACGATAATGAAAAATTACTCTGGAGAGCAAAGGTCTTATGTATATGGAAAATTGGATGAATTAAATAGAATTCCACTACGAATTGTTTTTGAAAAATTTTGTAGCGAATATAATATCAATGTTTCAGACTTATGGCCCCTTTTCAGAGTGGATGGTATTATAGGGTTGTCGGATATTAGAAACAAACTGATTCACGGCGATATAATATCTAATGATTATATTAAAATGCTATCAGAAGCAAATAGCAGTTTGCAATATATGCTTGAAAGAGTACTTTTAACTATTTTGGAGTATCCCATTGATAAATCTGATGTCTCAAAAACGCTATTATTTTATGATCAATTTCGATTAAATTGGACAGTTGATGAGCAAATAAAGTTCACAGATTATATTGATAATTTGTAATTCCTAATTTGATCAAATATCGAATCGGGTAGCCGGGGGAATCTCTCCCCCAGCCCCCACACCACCTAGCAAGCGGGTCCGCACTAGGCGGTTCCCAGAGGTTACCGAGCCGTAGCCGGGTAATGGATGTTTACCCATAGATCTTTAAGGCAAATCAAACCTTGATCCCTGAGCCATTGATTGGTCATACCCGATTGGGTGGCCAATGTGCGGGATAATCTCCATGGACCTTTGCGGCTCAAACCGACGGAGATAGCGGTACGCAGGAATGTCCCGAGCTTGGTCAGCTCGCGAACCTTGGTACGGCAGTAACGCCACTGTTTCCAGTAGCACATGCGTACCCTGCGGCGCAGCCACTGGTCGATTTCGGGTATGGTGTTTAACCCTCGCGGGATCGGCCTTGCTTTCGACTAGTATTTATGTTCCTGTCATCACGACAGTAACTGGGTTTACATACAGGGGACTTGCACCCCATAAGATCACGCCCATGCCGGGCGTACACCAAGCCATGCTACCGACGGCTAGTGCCGCGGCAGATGTCCACGTTCTGCGAAGATAATCATGGATAATAACATTTTACCTATTAATGTAAGTGACTCAGGAGACTATCCATATGCCGGATTCTGGAGGCGATTCGGAGCTTTCTGGTTAGACTTCGTTATAGTTTTGCCGTGGGTGGTTCTTCTGCAGTACTTTAACAACTTGAGCAGATTAGGCGTCTTTTATACCATTATTCCTTCTTATGTCTTCTTTTTCATCTATTCAGTCTACACTGTGAAGCGGTGGGGTGGAACCCCGGGCAAACTTCTGGTGAAAATTGTTATAAAAAGAAAAAATGGCAAGAAATGCGATTGGAGAGAAGCTATCCTAAGAGAATCCGTTTTGTTGGCATTAGGAATACCTGGAGCAATTGCTAGTTTAGTTTTGACGCTTCAGGTCTCTGACCAGCAATTCGCCTCGATGACATGGATGGAGTTTGCAGAGTATAGGCAGCTTAATATGCCGGAATGGCATGTTCCTTTTTACTGGGGTACGCAGATATGGATCTGGAGTGAATTCCTAGTTCTTCTCATAGACAAAAGAAAGCGCGCCTTGCATGATTATGTTGCAGGCACGGTGGTTATCCAAAGAAAGTTCGAGAAATGGGCAGAATCGGGATAGGACTCCTCATTACTGAGGAGCCCTCCCACACCACCCGGCATACGGATCACGTACCAAGGCGGTTCGGCTGATCAGGAAATCAGTATCCCGGCAGGTATAATCCTCGCCCAGTGAAGCAGCTTTGTGGCATGGCAATAGCGACCCACTTGATTTTACTCATACGCCAATACTTCTTGCGGGCATTTCCGCGGAGCATGGCGTCCTCATGAGCAATCCCAAGCTTTTCCAGGTTAGCTACCCTGGTCTTCGGGTTCTTCCATTGTTTCCAGACAATACTCCGTAATCTCCGTATTATCTAGATTTTCAGTCCCTTGAGGAAGGATTTGGCTTCCGTCAGACGAAAGTATCCCCACCAGCCAAGGACATAGTGATGTAACTCCTGGATTACCTGTGCTCCGGCCTCCTTCAGTCCCCCATCTCGCGATGACGCGCTTGCCATCGGCTAATAATTTATGTTATGCTTCAACAATATACATCGGAACGCTTATTGGTAAATTGAACCCCATTAGTTCACGCCCGTGCCGTGCGTATACAACATGTTTCCCCAGACCCGCTGAAGCAGACAGGTAAACTTACCGTTGGGCGATCAAGAAAGATTTCCAGAGAGAAAACAGATGAACAGACAGCTAACCGCGATCATAGAAAAGGAAGGTGACGGCTATGTCGCTTTGTGCCCGGAAGTAGATGTAGCCAGCCAAGGAGATTCAATTGCTGAGGCAAGAGACAACCTAAGGGAGGCTTTAGAACTCTTCTTTGAAACCGCGTCAGCTCAGGAAATCGGCGCACGATTACACAAGGAGGTCTATATTACTCAAGTAGAGGTGGCAGTTGGTTAAGCTGAAGGTCTTGTCGGGAAAAGAAATCTGTGGAATCCTCGAAAAACACGGATTCTTGAAAGCGCGCCAACGTGGAAGCCATATCGTTATGCAAAAACAGCTTCCGGGAAGAACCATTACCGTTCCGGTTCCAGACCATAGAGAAATTCGGACAGGAACCTTGTTGTCTATAATCCGCCAATCTGGAGTCAGCCGCTCTGAGTTCGAGTAAGTCACTAATTGCCCACATCGGGTAGCCGGGGGAATCTCTCCCAAACCCAAAGCATCGCGGTACTCGGCGGCCCCTGCCATCTAAAAATGTTCTTGATTTGACGTAGACTCATAAATATTATTGACCGATTGCATAGCCTGGAGTTAACAACAGGCTATTACCGGCACCGACTGGCTGGCTGAGATTTCTTCACAGCCACACTCACAACACGCGCTTATTGATAAGTGCCAACTATCTCGCGTAAGTACGGGATGACCATTGGGAGGGGACTAGATGAAAAAAAGTGTACTAGCATTTTCCGCCGGTCTCGGCATGTTTACCGCTTCAGTAGTGGCTGCACCGACAGCGAATGCTGAAGATTTGACGCTCTGTTGGGCAGCCTGGGATCCGGCCAATGCACTGGTGGAGTTGAGCAAGGATTTCGAGGCTCAGTCCGGCCACAACATGAGTTTTGAATTTGTTCCGTGGCCCAATTTTGCCGATCGTATGCTCAACGAATTGAATTCCGGCGGCAAACTGTGTGATCTGATGATCGGCGATTCACAATGGATAGGCGGTGCCGCGGAAAACGGTCATTACATCAAAATGAACGATTTTTTCGAACAGGAAGGAATCGATATGGCCGATTTCATTCCGGCTACCGTCACCGGATATGCGGAATGGCCTAAAGGCACCCCCAATTACTGGGCACTGCCGGCTTTCGGAGATGTTGTCGGCTGGACCTATCGTAAGGACTGGTTCGAGCGCCCTGAACTACAGGCCGAGTTTCAGGAAAAATATGGTCGCGCCCTTGATGCGCCACAAACTCTTGAAGAGTTGAAAGACGTTGCCGAGTTCTTCCAGGGCCGTGAAATTGACGGAAAAACAGTCTACGGCGCGGCAATCTACACCGAACGCGGCTCCGAGGGAATCACCATGGGCGTCACCAACGCCCTGTACAATTACGGATTTTTGTACGAAAATCCTGAAAAACCCTATGAGCTTGAGGGGTTCGTCAATTCTCCCGAGGCCGTTGCCGGTCTGGAGTATTACAAAGAACTCTACGACTGCTGCACACCGCCCGGCTCCTCGGACTGGTATATGTCTGAATGCATTGATGCCTTCAAATCCGGCCAGGTTGCCCTGCAAATGAATTTTGCCTTCATCTGGCCAGGCGTTGAGTCCGATCCCAACGTTGGCGGCGGCAAATCGGGATATTTCCCGAATCCGGCCGGTCCGGGTGGGCATTTCGCGCAACTGGGCGGCCAGGGAATCTCGGTTGTGGCATATTCCGACAAGCAGGATGCCGCCCTTGAGTATATCAAGTGGTTCGCCCAACCCGAAGTTCAGAAGAAATGGTGGGAAGCGGGTGGTTATTCCGCACTGAACGCGGTGGTAGAGGATCCCGGTTTTGCCTCCAGCCAGCCATACGCACAGACTTTTCTTGACTCGATGGCGATTGTCAAAGACTTCTGGGCGGAACCCGCCTACGCATCTCTGCTGTTGCCCATGCAGTCACGCATTCACAATTACGTCATTGCCGGTCAAGGCACCGCTCAAGAGGCCCTTGACGGTCTGGTCAAAGACTGGAATGAGGTATTCGAGGATGAGGGTCTGAAATAGAGCCCGGCAAACCTTCTTGTTCTACAATTGAAGCGGGGCGGGAATATCTGATTCCGGCCCCGCTTCATTGATATGATTGCGGGATTTCAAGGTGTCTGACCACCATAGATCACATCGACCTGAGCCCGGCTCTACCGCTCTCGTCCACCGGGTTAAGGGGCTATCGGATCGTGCAATTGCCTGGCTGTTTATACTGCCGACAATAGTAATCCTTCTGGCAATCAATATATTTCCGCTGATCTGGACAATATATCTCAGTTTCACCAACTACCGGGTCAACCGGCCCAACAAGGCCGTCGATTTCGTCGGGCTGCGCAATTATGAAAGGATTTTGTCGGACACCGATATCTGGATCACCATGCAGGCTACCGCCCATTTCCTGTTCTGGACCATCTTTTTTCAGGTGCTGATCGGCTTTGCGCTTGCCTATCTGATTAATAAAAAATTCAAGGGAAATGATCTGTTAACAACCATCATCGTGCTGCCGATGATGCTCTCTCCCGCCGTTGTGGGCAACTTCTGGACATTTTTATATCAGCCTCAGATCGGGTTGTTCAATTACGTGGTAAGTTTTTTCAGTGGCGTCGACCCATCGCAATTCTCCATGATCGGCGATGTCGTACTTGCCCCGTGGGCCATCGTGATTGTCGACACCTGGATGTGGACTCCGTTCGTGATGCTGATCTGCCTGGCCGGTCTGCGCTCAATACCAGACTCGATATATGAGGCGGCGGAATGTGACCGGGCCAGCAAGTGGCGACAGTTCTGGACCATCACCATTCCCATGGTGTTGCCGTTTTTGATGCTGGCCGTGCTCTTCCGGGGTATTGAAAATTTTAAGATGTTTGACCTGGTCGTGCAGTTGACGGGTGGTGGTCCCGGTTCGACCACTGAACTGACCTCCATCAATCTCAAGCGCGAGGCGTTTGAAAAATGGCGAACCGGGTATGCCTCGGCCTATGCGGTGATCCTCTTTGTAACGGTATTCGGGCTTGCTTCCATCTACGTTAAAGCGCTTAATCGAGTGAAAGACCGATGAGCTTTTCGGTAACCGAGCCATCTAAACGGCAGAAATGGTTCGCCGGCATCGTGGTTGTCTGCTACACCCTGATCACCTTGATGCCGCTGGTGTGGATCATTACCACCGGGTTCAAGTCATCACCTGATTCAATCGCATATCCTCCCAAGGTCGTTTTCACTCCCACCGTTGAGGGATATGTAAACCTGTTTACCACCCAGACCAGAATGAGTCCCGGTGTTATTACCGAGCCCCGCGATCATCTTCCCTGGTACGAACAAATCGTCCGCAAAAAAGGCAATACCATTGTCGGGCCATCGCGGTTTTCCGAGCGTTTTTTCAACTCAGTCATAATCGGTTTTGGATCGACGTTTTTCGCCATCGTACTTGGCACGACGGCCGCCTATGCCTTTTCCCGCTTTCGGGTGCCGCTGAAAGATGACCTGCTGTTTTTTATACTCTCCACCCGTATGATGCCGCCTATTGCCGTGGCAATCCCGATTTTTTTAATGTTTCGCAACCTCGGCCTCAACGACACCCACGCCGGAATGATACTGCTGTATACCACGGTAAACCTATCGCTTGCGGTATGGCTGATAAACGGGTTCATCGATGAAATCCCCATTGAATACGAAGAGGCGGCACTGATAGACGGCTACACCCGCTTTCAGGCATTTTACAAAGTTGTCCTGCCGCAGGCGGCAACCGGGATCGCCTCCACCGCAATCTTCTGCCTGATATTTGCCTGGAACGAGTATGCATTCGCGGTACTTTTGACCTCGGGCACGGCGCAGACGGCGCCACCCTTCATTCCAACAATTATCGGCGTAGCGGGACAGGACTGGCCGGCCGTGGCGGCGGGGGCAACCTTGTTCCTGCTGCCGGTTATGGTATTTACCATCATTCTTCGCCGTCATCTCCTGCGTGGCATAACCTTTGGAGCGGTGCGCAAATGAACAAGTTTTTCGAAGGCCTCATTCACCTGCGCCGGGGTTCGTGGGAACTGGTGGCGTCGCTGCTCATTGCAATCGGTGTATTCATGCTGATGCAGCCGTTTATGCTGATCCTCTACACCTATTCGTTTGTTGTGCTATTGACGGGCACGGTGATGTTTATCGTCGTCAGCCATTTCAGGCAATAGAACGTAAAATGGCTCAAATCAAAGTCAAAAACCTGCGAAAGGAATTCGGCAGTTTTACCGCCGTCGAGTCTTCTACCTTCACCATCGAAGACGGCGAATTCTTTATGCTGCTTGGTCCCTCGGGGTGCGGTAAAACCACAACCCTGCGTATGATGGCCGGACTTGAACTCCCCACCAGTGGCGAAATCCATATTGACGGCGAGGATGTGAGCAACAAACGGGCCTCTGAACGAGATATTGCCTTCGTCTTTCAGATGTTTGCCCTCTACCCGCATATGAGTGTTGGCAAGAACATGTCGTATCCGCTGCTCAGCCAGGGAATGCCGCGTGCCCAGGCGCGCGAGAAAGTTCTTGAAGTCGCCCGTATTCTCGGCATAGAGCACAGCCTGAAAAAACCGGTAAGGGGTTTGTCCGGCGGTGACCGCCAGCGGGTGGCGCTTGGCCGGGCGATTGTTCGTGAACCAAAAGCGTTTTTCATGGACGAACCGCTGGGCGCATTGGATGCGGAATTTCGTGAGCATATGGCTACCGAGTTACGGGCCTTGCACGACCGTATCGGGGCAACCACGGTGTATGTGACCCATGATCAGATGGAAGCCATGCAAATGGGCGATAAAATTGTGGTTATGAACCATGGCGTCATCGAACAGTTTGGCGATCCACAGCAAATTTATGACTGGCCGGCGACTAAATTTGTCGGCGAATTCATCGGTTCGCCGGCGATGAATTTTCTTGATTTTCATGGTTCCGTAGCGCGTGGATCAACCAGTGTGCTGCTGGGTGATTGTGAGATGTCGATACCGGAATCGCTCGACGAGTATAGTGGCGCCGTCACCCTTGGGGTGCGCCCCGAGCATATCCATTTTTCCGATCACTCATCGTATCGCGGCGAGGCTATTGCGGTGGAATACCTGGGCACAACCCAGATAATCACGATCCAAACCCCCCATGGCATCATCAAGGCGCGGGTATCTTCGGAAGTGGCGGTCAACTCCGGCGAAACACTCGGTCTCACATTTGATGCACGTACCCTTTCACTATTTGAAAGGACAAGTGGCCGTGCCTTATTATCGGAAACAAACAAGGCTGTTATAGGAAATGGCTGAAGTAACCCTGCATCAGGTGACCAAGACCTTTGGTGATACGGTTGCCCTTGACCATGTTTCACTCACCATTGCCGATCATTCGTTTGTTGTTCTTCTCGGCCCCACCGGCGCCGGTAAAACGACTACGCTGCGAATGATATCCGGGCTTGACAAGCCCGATAGCGGTGACGTGCGTTTCGACGGGACGAGCGTAAACAGATTGATGCCGGCGCAAAGAAATGTTGCCATGGTATTTCAGCAATACTCACTGTACCCTCACCTCAGCGTCAGGGAAAACCTTGAGTTTCCACTCAAATCACCATTGTTGCGCATGGCCGCGGATGAAATCGCCAAGACCGTCGCAACCGTTGCTGAAACCCTGCAGATCACCCACAAACTTGATAACAAGGCAACAGAGCTTTCCGGCGGTGAAATGCAGCGGGTGTCGATTGGTCGCGCTCTGGTGCGCAAACCAAACATCTATCTGATGGATGAACCACTGAGTTCGCTTGATGCGAAATTGCGAGCCGATCTGCGGATCGAGTTAAAACGTATCCAGGCACATCTTGGTGCGACCCTTCTTTATGTCACCCATGATCAAATCGAAGCCATGACCATGGCAACCCATGTCGGCGTGCTCGACGCGGGTAGATTGGTGCAATTCGGCCCGCCCCGAGAAATTTACGAAAACCCCATCAGTATATACGCGGCCAGTCGATTGGGACAACCACGCATTAACATATTACCCGCCGATGTGTTTGGCGGCGCCCCCTCAGGCGCATCATTCATCGGCATGCGACCAGAGCAGATCGTGCAAGGCCAAGGAGAGGAAGGCCAGGTCACTCGAGTGGAGAGATTGGGCGATCAAACAAGGCTCTATCTTCTGATAAAAGGCCATGACCTGGTCACCGTGACCGAGGCTCATACTACACTGAAAAATGGTGATGTTGTAAAAATACAGCCCAAACATGCCTTCTATTTTGATCAAGAAGGTAATCGGGTCAACTGACTGGAGAAGAGATATGGCTCAGTTCATCAACAGCAAAGAACATATTGTAGTTGAGGCAATTGACGGCATCGTTGCGGCCTCAGGCGGAACACTGGCACGTCTGGACGGCTACCCGCACATTCGGGTTGTGGTTCGGACCGACTGGGACAAATCAAAAGTTGCCCTGGTCTCCGGCGGCGGCTCAGGCCACGAACCATCGCACGCCGGATTTGTCGGCCCGGGAATGCTCAGCGCGGCGGTGTGTGGAGACGTATTCGCATCGCCCAGCGTTGATGCGGTGCTTGCCGGTATTCTTGCGGTCACCGGGCCTTCCGGGTGCCTGCTGATCGTGAAAAACTATACCGGCGACCGCCTGAATTTCGGTTTGGCCGCTGAACGGGCCCGTGCTTTGGGGCTCAATGTTGCCATGGTTATTGTCAATGACGATATTGCTCTGCCCGATCTGCCGCAGGCACGCGGCGTTGCCGGTACCCTGTTCGTGCACAAGATCGCCGGCGCCATGGCCGAAGCCGGCGCCGACCTGTCCACCATAGCGGCAACGGCACAAAAGGTGATAGCCGGGATAAAAAGTATCGGAATGTCGCTTGACACCTGCACCGTTCCAGGATCACCCAAGGAAGACCGGATCCCGGCCGGTAAGGCCGAACTGGGACTGGGCATCCATGGCGAGGCCGGAGTGGAGCAGGTTGAGTTCACTGGTGCTTCTGAGGCGGTGGCGGCAATGGCGGCCAAATTGGCCACCGGCGGGGAGGATGGGCCACATGTTGCCTTACTCAACAATCTTGGCGGAACCTCTTCGCTGGAGATGGCGGTTGTTCTTCATGAGGTTATCAATTCCAGGATCGGCAAAAACATCAGCCACGTGATCGGCCCGGCGCCGCTGATGACTTCTCTCGACATGAGAGGTTTCTCCTTATCAATATATGCACCTGATGTGGAGGAGCTTGCATTGCTGGCAAAGACCACACCATTGCCGGCGTGGCCCGGCCTTTCATCGGTAAAGCCGGTAACGGTTCTGCCCCTCTCAGCCGATATTGCCCCGCCCGCGATAGCGGCTTCAGAAGATGAAGCCACCAAGGAATTTATTAGTGCATGTTGCCGGGTTTTGCTGGCCGCGGAAACCGATCTCAACACCCTTGATGCCAAATCAGGTGACGGCGACACCGGTTCCACCCTGGCTACCGCCGCACGGGCGCTTATCGAGACAATTCCTCGCCTGCCCCTTGCCGATCATACTCAATTGTGTCGGGCAATCGGCCTTGAACTCAGTCAGGCCATGGGTGGTTCATCGGGTGTATTGCTGGCGATATTCTTTGCTGCTGCCAGCGATGGATTATCAAGGGGTTTACCCATGCGTGAAGCCTTGCAGGCCGGGCTTGACCGCATGCAGGAAATCGGCGGTGCCCGGCGTGGCGACCGCACCATGGTAGATGCCCTTGCCCCGGCCCTCGAGGTTCTGGATAACGGCTTTGGTGCGGCCGCCACCGCCGCCCGCGCAGGCGCCGACCATACCGCCACCATAGTCAAGGCCAAAGCGGGAAGGGCTTCTTATGTCAGTGCCCACCAGCTTGAAGGGCATAACGACCCCGGCGCCGAAGCAGTGGCCCGATTATTCGAACACTTGGCGCAAAAATAGGATATGACCACCGGCTCTGTCTAACACTGCTACTGGTGCAACGGTTTTTACCGTTGCACCTATGAACAGTTCCCGTTCTTGTGTCAGGGAGCATCTCCCGGCTACCGCCAGTAGTAATTCCATCTGTATGCAAGTTCCACCGGCTTGTGCGGTTTCAGGGTTGCCGTCCAGGTAATGCGGCCGACGCCGTTGAAATGGTGCCACCACCATGGCCATTGAAAATAGCCCCACCAAGAGGGATAGACCCCGCTGCTTGCGCCAAAACTCGGATCTTCAAGGACGTTTACCATTTCAATGGCGCCGCCTTTTCCGACTGACTCGACATTACCGAGCACGTCGCGGGTTACCTCCACGGTTACCTCATCGTCACGAAAACTGGTCAGGGTGATCGTCCCGGCCAGATCGATCCGGCCGTATTGATCGTCCTGCCACCGGGCGGCATTGGGGGTTCGGCTGATCTCGCTATCGCTCTTCTTGACGCGGATATCCACCGCCGAGGTGACGGTAAGATCGGTATCGACGCCCGGCGCCGCATATCTCATCAGCCCCTGGGCAAGTACCCGGTCGTCCCTGAGAATGAGGGCCGGCGCGGTGGTGAGGGGGTATTCACCGGTGTTGAAGAGCCTGATCTTGTGCATAACGGTAGGCGTATTGAACAGCCTCGCCAGTTCAGCCTGCTGATTGCCGCCAATAGTGCGCCACAACTCCATTGGCGGGGCAAAGGGGATATCAAGGGTATAGACATCCTCATACTTCATGGTGAACTCACCGATGGTGAGCACCATGCGCTCGCCCTTTTTCATGGTGAGGTGTTTTACCGCAAAGATGAACAGGTCCTCGTTTTTACCCGCCTCACCCACCTCCGGCCCCAGATCAAGAGCGGGTTCAGGGGCCGGCTGATTGCCGCGCAGATGGCCAGCCGAGGCAATCTGCTGCGTCATGATGGCGTTGGAAAAACCATACGCAGTCTGGGCATCCTGCTCGAAATAGGGTGAGAGTGTTGCCATGGTCTGCTGCAATGCCATGGGATCAAGGGTATCCTTGAAAGCAAAGGTGGGCACCCCGATGACCAGATGCGCGGTAACATCTTCCAGATCGGCAAGTTCATTAATCAGGGTGGCCTGCAGCCGCACCAGTGCCGTGCCCTTACCGTCGATTTCAACCTTGTAGCCGGGTATCCAGCGAATGCCGCGCTGCAGGTAGAGCAACCCCACATCGGCGTGGCGGCCGGGGCCGGCGGCACCCCAGTCCAGCTTGAGGGTGAGCAGATTACGAAACTGCTCCTGGGCCACATCCAGGTTAAATTCCTGGGTGAATTCGATATCCTGGATACGATCAAAGGCGACCACCTTCACGCCGGCCTCGGTTTCAAGCAGTACCACATCGCCTTTTTCGGGGAGCATCTCGCCCGTGTAAGGCGGACTGAGTGCTTCCAGTTCTTCACCGTCCCGGCTGGGCACCGAGGCAATGACCGCCTCATAGGAGGGCTGGGTATCGCCGGCGGCAACTTCCGTAATAATTGCGCTGACCCCGACGTTTGCCTCGATCAACTCCCGCAGGGTAAGCGCCGTCTGCTCCGCCACAACCTTGCGCCGGCCGGCCGTCACCGCACTGAGTTTTACAGCCTCATCGGCTGAAAACGGCCAGAACGTGCCGATAACAGGAGCAGGCAGATGATCCAGCACGACACTGCCGGCCTGATCGGTGGCCATAACGCCCCGATGCATAACGAAGGCATGGCCATCCTTAAACACCGTGATCTCTTTCACCGGCATCCGCGCCATACTCTGAAACGAAACCGGGGGCTCGGCCATGGCGATTTCCGCCACAAGCAACAAAATCATCAGGCATACTCCGATACAACGAGTCATGGCATCACCTTTTGTTAATGGTTTTGTTTTCAGATACCGACTCCAGTCAGACAATCAACTACCAATGACTGCTGAATCCGGGCGGGCAAACAGCGCAACACTATTGTAGGGAACCTTGCGACATGGCCTTTTCGAACAGCCTCTTCCAAAGGCAAAAACCCAATAGATGAGGGAAATGACCGTAACAAGGGCGATTTTGTAGGTGACTCTTGAAATATCCATATGCTATTGACCTTTGAGATGATTTTCCAGAAATCTCAGATAGGTACACCCTATCATATTTGACCGGCATTGGTGGTACAAACCTCTCTCATACCCTGCCAAATCACCACCATTGTGCCTGACGGAACCGAACCGCCACTGTCACCTTGGCTCTTGAAATTATCAAAATACTCTGTTTTCTTCAAAGATGGCAAAATACTACTAAAGGGCTCAAGGCGCCGTGGAAAAACACAAAGTATCGATACAGGCAGATCGCCCCGCCGATCAACAGAACCCGGAATCGCTGATCCGCAAGGTAATCAACACCTCCGCCTTTCAGAATTTTTTCAACACCATCTCAAACGGCGGTTTTCTGCTGCTGGCGGCGGCGATTGCGGCATTTATCTGGTCCAATATCGATGCCCACTCCTATCATGATTTCTGGCATATCGAGGTGCGCCTCACCCTGGGAGCGTATGAGCTTTCCCATTCCCTGGCCCATTGGGTAAACGATGGGTTGATGACCTTTTTCTTTTTCACCGTGGGTCTGGAGATCAAGCGGGAGATGCTGGTGGGCAGGCTCTCCGATCTGCGTACCGCGGCCTTGCCCATTGCCGCCGCCGCCGGCGGTATGATATTTCCGGCTCTGATCTATGCAGTGCTCAATATGGGCGGCTACGGATTATCCGGCTGGGGCATTCCCATGGCCACCGATATCGCCTTCTCCCTTGCCATCCTGTCAACCTTGGGCAACCGGGTCCCGCTGGGAATCAGACTCTTTCTCACCGCTTTTGCCATCGCCGACGATCTTGGCGCCATTTTGGTAATCGCGCTGTTCTACACCCCGCAGATTCATCTGGACTATCTTGTCGCCGCCGCCCTGGTGTGCCTCTGCCTGTTTATCCTCAACCGGCTCTGGGTAAAGGTCGGCGTTGTCTATCTGATATTCGGCGCACTGCTCTGGTTCATGGTGGGCCATTCCGGGCTGCATGCCACCATTACCGGGGTATTGGTGGCCGCTTTCATCCCGGCCCGCAGCCGCTACGATACCTCGGTGTTCATGCGACTGGTGCACGAGCGACTGGAGCATATTGAAAGCGAAAGTGAAACGGGGGGCCACAGTGTTCTCACAAACCCGACCCACCTGGAAGCAGTGCAGGCGATCCACAGCGCCTGCGGCCGGGTGGAGACGCCGTTGCAGCGGTTGGAAGAAACGCTGGAGCCGTGGATTGCCTATCTGGTGCTGCCCCTGTTTGCCCTGGCCAATGCGGGCGTGGTGCTGGGCGTCTTGGATTTGGGCGCGGCCCTGAGCCATCCGGTAACCATTGGGGTGGGTACCGGCCTGGCACTCGGCAAACCGATCGGCGTTACCCTGTTTACCTGGCTGGCAACGAGGATGCTACGGGTAGAGCTTATCGGTGGATCGAGCTGGCAGATGATTATCGGTGTCGGTTTCTTAGGCGGGATCGGTTTCACCATGTCGCTGTTTATCGCGGCGCTCTCTTTCACCGATCCGATCCTGCAGGAATATGCCAAGATCGGCATTATTATCGGCTCGCTTATTGGTGGTCTGTGCGGTTATTTCCTGCTTCGGTTTGCTTCCTATGGCAGGGCTCAGACGCTCAATTCAAGACCGATGGGACAATGATCGGAGCCGTAGACGTCGTTGAGGATGAAGGCATCGCGCACGGCGCCGTTGGCATAGAGATCTTCGGTCACGAAAAAATAGTCGATCCGCCATCCCGCGTTCTTCTGACGGGCGGAAAATCGATAGCTCCACCATGAATACTTAACCGTGTCGGGATACAGCGCCCGGAAGGTATCCACGTAGCCGTCGGCGAGCAGTTCATCGAGCACGTCACGCTCGATACGCAGAAAGCCCGAGCGTTTCTCGTTACTTTTTGGATTTTTCAGATCGATTTCATTATGCGCGGTGTTGAAATCTCCGGTGATAACCAGTGAGCGTCCCTGTTTCCTCAAACTGTCCGCATAGGCAAAAAAGTCGCGGTAAAAATCAAGCTTGTAGCGCAGCCGCTCATCATCTTTCTGACCATTTGGGAAGTAGACATTAAAGAACACAAAAGAGCCCATATCATATTCGATAACCCGGCCTTCGTTGTCGAAGCGATCGATACCAAAACCTACCCGTACCGAGACCGGTTTCACCCTGGTGTATGAGGCCACCCCGCTATACCCCTTTTTTACGGTGCTGTGCGCCCAGTGTGATTCATAATCACCCAGGCTGGTCATCTCATCGGTGAGTTGAGGCTTCTGGATTTTTGTTTCCTGTAGGGCCAGGATATCGGGCTGCATTGCCGAAATCGCCTCGGTGAAGCCTTTACCGAAGACGGCGCGAATACCGTTTATGTTCCATGAGATAAGTTTCATTGTTGGGCTCCTTACGTGTTCGTTATCGCTCATTTTTCGATTTTTCGTCAAAAATTTCGCCGATTATTTCCATCTGACGCCCCACCGCGCCCCGGCACGACCCGGCTACCTTGCCCGCTGCCTGGCCGGCGGCGGTCAAACTATTGCGATTATGGTACAATTGTTCAATATGGGTAAAGAGATCGGTGGCCGAGTCAATCTGAAAGCCGCCGCCCTGGTCAATAAGAGCAGTGGCGCCGTCTTTGAAATCCTCCACATGGGGACCGAAAAAGACCGGTTTGTGGCGGCGAGCCGCCTCCATCAGATTATGCCCGCCATATTCGGCTATACTGCCCCCTATGAAAATATAGGTTCCCACTTCATAGAGATCAGCCAGATCCCCCATGGTGTCCACCAGAACCAGACGATGACGGCGGCTGTACTCTTCACTGAGCGTGCTCAGTTTGTCGTAGCCGATCTTCATCTGCGCGAGCAGTGCCTCGATCTCCGCTACCCGCTTGAGATGTCGGGGGGCGATCAGCCATACCATCTCCTGAAGATCTGGGCGGCCCCCGAATTCTTCAAGGAGCAATCGTTCTTCCGGAGAATGGGTTGAACCGGCGATAAAAACCTCATCTCCAGCCTCCAGGGAAAGTCGTTTTCGATATCTCTGGGTGACACCCTCTCGGCGATGTGGAGGGGGGTAATCATACTTTATATTGCCGGTTACCCGCAGCCGCGAAGAATCAGCGCCAATCTCTAAAAATCGGCTGCGATCCTCATCGCTGATCACGCCGATCCCATCAAAGCAATTAAGAACAGTGCCAAACAGTGTCCGCCACCGCCGATAGCGTGGCAATGAGCGGGTGGAAATACGGCCGTTCAAAAGTGCCGTGCCGATTCCCCGGCGATGCAGGGCGGCAACCAGCAGCGGCCACAATTCCGTTTCCAGACAGACATAGATGGTCGGCCGCAGCCGTTTTATCGCGCGCTCGACAACAAAGGGAACATCGAGCGGGGCAAGCAGACAGAAGACGCTATCGGGCAGGATGGTGCGGGCATAGTCGCGCCCGTGAATGGTCATAGTGGTTAAAACCACCGAGGACTCCGGCCAGTTCCGCGTACAGTGATCGATCACGATCCGGGCCGCCCTTACCTCACCGATGGAGGCGGCGTGGATCCAGATGATCGCACCGCTCTTTGATGACCTTATTACAGGCGTTGCAAGTGCCAGCCGTTCGCCAAGGCCGCGACGATGTTTGCCCGATAATATAACAATGAGCAACAAAACAGGAAAAAGCGTCCAGAACAGCAGGCCGACGATTACGCGGTACAGAGCAATCATGAAATTCACTTTTAACCGTTTATGCTGCGTGATGTAATCTTCCCGGCTGCCTGGTGAAAAACCACAATAAACATGGCCGTGCCCATCTCGTCAACCACGCAGGGCACGGAAAAACCGGTTCACCTTGACACTATACGACTGATCGAGTAGTGAGTGCCCCACTGTAGCATAACCGGAATCAAGGAGTATCGTATGCACCGCATTGTCTCCGCCTTATTTCTCATTTTCATCATTTCCCCAGGTATCGCCATGAGCCAACCCAATCTTCCCGATGGACTGTACGCAAAATTCACCACCACCCGCGGTGAAATCATAGTTTCTCTGTTTTATCAGCAGACTCCCATGACCGTTGCCAACTTTGTCGGCCTCGCCGAGGGAACCATGCAACTGGGCGCCGGCGCCGAAAGGCAGGATAAACCATACTACAAAGGGCTCACCTTTCATCGGGTGATTGATGACTTCATGATCCAGGGCGGCTGCCCGCTGGGCAGCGGCACCGGCGGACCGGGCTACAATTTCCCCGATGAGATCGTGCCTGAGCTGCGCCATGATAAACCGGGCATTCTCTCCATGGCCAACGCCGGCCCTAACACCAACGGCTCCCAGTTTTTTATCACCCATGGACCGACCCCCTGGCTGGACGGCAAGCACACCGTCTTCGGCGAAGTAGTACAGGGCCAGGACGTGGTAAACACCATCCGCCAGGGAGACGTGATCCTCAGCCTGGAGATACTCAGAGTGGGCGGTGATGCCGAGGATTTTGCCACCGGCCAGCAGGCCTTTGAGCAATACCGGGACGAACTGGATGAACGCCGCCAGGCCCGGCTGGAGGCGGCCCAGGAAGCGCAGCGCATCAAACTCGAGGTACTCTACGCCGGTGCCATCACCACCGACAGCGGCCTGAAATACATTGTCACCGAGCCGGGCGAAGGAGATACTCCTACCAACGGCACCCGGGTAACGGTGCACTATACCGGCAAATTCCTCGATGATCGGGTGTTTGACAGCTCGGTATCACGCGGAAAACCCATTGTTTTTGAGGTAGGCACCGGCCGGGTGATCAAGGGCTGGGACGAGGCGCTGCTCACCATGAAAAAGGGTGAAAAACGTACCCTTATTATTCCACCCGAGCTTGGTTACGGCGCCTCCGGCCGCGGCCCGATTCCACCCAATTCGGTACTGGTGTTTGATGTGGAGCTGGTGGATTTTCAGTAGCGGAGCCCAAACATGATAAACTCCTAAAAACCCCGAAATTGTTTCCTTTCGTCATTCCCGCGAAAGCGGGAATCCAGTCGTTTCAATGGTCTACTGACAACCAATCAGGACGAGTATGCCGAACATAGAGATTTTTACAAGTCCATCAAAACATTACAGCCCAATGTCGCCGGCAATATCCTGCATGGCGGCAAGACTCAGCTCGCAGAAATCGGGCACGCTGATACCGAGCAGTTCGCATTCGGCAATGATGGCTCGATCGGCGCCACGGGCGAAGGCCTTTTCCTTATAGCGTTTCTTCACCGATTTGGGTTTGACGGCTGCCAGTTTTCTGGCTGGATTGACCAGTGCGGCGGCAACGATCAGCCCGGTTATGGTCTCGCCGGCGGCAAGGCCATGGTGCAGGGGCGCCGTGCGCCCACGCCCCAGATGGGCGCTGAGGTTATGCAGTTCGATAGCCTCGATGATATCCGGATGAACCCCTCGCTTCGTGAGAATGGCCGCGGTCTGGGTGGTATGAACGGCCAGATCGGGTTGCGCTTCGGCATCGAGATCATGAAGGAGTCCGGTGAGACCCCATAATTCTTCATCTTCGCCGAGATGGCGGGCCAAAGCACGCAATACCGCCTCGGAAGCGAGGCTGTGATTTACCAGATGGTCGTTGTTCAGGTGCTCTTGTACCAGCGTCAGCGCTTCTTCACGGTTTATTCCAGTTTCCATGACACAATAATAGTTCAATAGATGCAGCCGATACGCTCGCGTACCTTCTCGAGGGTGGGTATCGCCTGGACCCGGGCCTTCTCGGCGCCGTTTTTGAGGATGCGGCGCAGCTTGCCGGCATCATCCAGCAACTCCTGTTTTCTCTTCCGGGCAACCTCGAAGTGTGCCTCGATCAACTCAAAAAGCTCAACCTTGATGTACCCGTAAGCGGCGCCGCCATTGAGATAGAGTTCACGAACCTGGTGCAGGCGGGCCGGTTCGGCGAAAAGGCTGAAAAGCTGAAACAGGATGCAGGTGTCGGGGTTTTTCGGCTCCTCCACCGCGGCGCCATCGGTCTTGATTGCCATGATCTGCTTTTTCAGCGGTTTTCCGCTAAGAAAAATGGGGATGGTATTGCCATAGGATTTTGACATCTTCTGCCCGTCAAGGCCCGGCACCACCGCCGTCTGTTCATCGATGGCGGGTTCCGGGACGGTGAAAGTATCGCCGAAGGTGATATTGAATTTATGGGCAAGGTCGCGGGCCACCTCAAGATGCTGCTTTTGATCCTTGCCCACCGGCACCCGGTCGGCCTGATAGAGCAGAATATCGGCGGCCATCAGCACCGGGTAGGAAAACAATCCGTGGCTGGGACTGATACCCTTGGCGATCTTGTCCTTATAGGAATGGCACCGCTCCAGCAACCCCATGGGGGCAATGGTGGACAGCACCCAGGTCAGCTCGCACACCTCGGGAACATCTGATTGGACCCAGAAGGTGCACTTGTCCGGGTCAAGCCCCAGGGCAATGAAGTCGGCCGCCGCCTCCAGGGTACCGGTGGCCAGCCGCTCTTTGTCATGCACCGAGGTGAGGGCGTGCAGATCGACGATAAAGACAAAGAGATCGGAGCTCTCCATATGGCCGATCATCGTCTTCATCATCCCGAAATAATTGCCGATATGGAGCTTGCCCGAGGGCTGGATGCCGGATAGTATTCTCATTGCCGCAAGTTGTAATGATGTCGTAGAAAAAGGGGGAGAAAGGATTGTACCCTTCACCCCCTCCGTCAGGTTAAGAAACAGATTTGATGCGCGTTATTTTACTTCTTCGTAGTCGGCATCAACTACATCATCGTCGCCCTTGTTCTGTTGCGAATCACCACCGGTACGGGCGCCGCCTTCCGGCCCGCCACCATCGGGGTTATCCTTGGCGGCCTGGGCATACATCAGCTCCGCCAGTTTATGGGAAGCAGCGGTAAGGGCTTCGGTAGCTGACTTGATGGCGGCAACATCATCGCCCTGCAATGCGGTTTTGAGATTTTCGATCTCTTTTTCCACGTTACCCTTGGTTTCAGCATCTACCTTGTCGCCCAGATCCTTGAGGCTCTTTTCGGTGGCGTGGATGAGGGCATCGCCCTGATTTTTCATCTCCACCAGTTCGCGCCGTTTTTTGTCATCCTCGGCATGCAGTTCCGCATCTTTTTTCATGCGCTCGATCTCGTCCTCGGTGAGACCGGATGAGGCGGTGATCCGGATTGACTGCTCCTTGCCGGTGCCCAGATCCTTGGCTCCCACGTGCAGAATTCCGTTGGCGTCAAGATCGAAGGTGACCTCGATCTGGGGCACGCCGCGCGGTGCCGGCGGAATATCGGTAAGCTCGAAGCGGCCAATGGTCTTGTTGTCCTGGGCCATCTCACGCTCACCCTGGAGCACATGAATGGATACGGCCGGCTGATTGTCGGCTGCGGTGGAAAAGACCTGGCTCTTCTTGGTGGGCACCGTGGTATTTTTTTCGATCAACTTGGTGGCCACGCCGCCAAGGGTTTCAATACCAAGGCTCAACGGGGTGACATCCAGGAGCAGGACGTCTTTGACATCGCCCTGCAGAACCCCGCCCTGAATTGCGGCACCGATGGCAACCACCTCATCGGGATTTACTCCCTTGTGAGGGGCCTTACCGAATATCTCTTTTACTTTTTCCTGGACGCGGGGCATCCGGGTCATACCGCCCACCAGGATCACCTCATCGATATCGGACGGCTCGACGCCCGCGTCTTTCAGTGCGGTCTTGCAGGGGCCGATGGTACGATCCACAAGGTCTTCCACCAGGCTCTCCAGTTTGGCCCGGCTCAACTTGACGTTGAGGTGTTTAGGCCCGCTGGCGTCAGCGGTAATGAAGGGCAGGTTTATATCCGTCTCAACGGTGCTGGAGAGTGCCATCTTGGCCTTTTCAGACTCTTCCTTGAGACGCTGCAGGGCCATCTTGTCGCCGCGCAGATCGATTCCCTGATCGCGCTTAAACTCATCGGCCAACCAGTTGACAATGCGCATATCGAAATCTTCGCCGCCCAGAAAGGTATCACCGTTGGTGGATTTTACCTCGAAGACGCCATCACCGATCTCCAGGATGGAGATATCGAAGGTGCCGCCGCCCAGATCGAATACCGCAATTTTCTCCTCGTTTTTCTTGTCGAGGCCATAGGCAAGGGAGGCCGCGGTGGGCTCGTTAATGATGCGCTGGACGTTGAGCCCGGCGATCTTGCCGGCATCCTTGGTGGCCTGGCGCTGAGAATCGTTAAAGTAGGCCGGTACGGTAATGACCGCATCGGTGACATCCTCTCCCAGATACGCCTCGGCGGTCTGCTTCATGTTTGCCAGAATCATCGCGGAAATCTCGGCCGGGCGATACACCTTGCCCTCCACCTCGATGGAGACGGACTCATTGGTTCCCTCAACAATCTTGAAAGGGCTGATGCTGATTGATTTCTGTACCTCGGCGTCCTGAAACTTGCGACCGATAAGCCTTTTTACCGCGTACAGGGTGCGGGTGGGGTTGGTGACTGCCTGACGCTTGGCCACTTGGCCCACGAGACGCTCATCGTTGTCGGCAAAGGCCACTACCGATGGGGTGGTGCGATTACCCTCGCTGTTTGCGATTACGGTTGGATCACCACCTTCCATTACCGCCACGCATGAGTTGGTGGTACCGAGATCGATTCCAATAATTTTTCCCATAATGTTACTCCTTGTTCAAAACCTGTTAGTGCTTTTCAGTGGTATTAATATGTCATGTTCAGTGTTCGATATCACATGCCTAAAGTGCTCACTTACCGCTGATTGTCAAGCGTCTCATCGCGATTGACGGCACCGTGAAATCTTCGCTTCACCGCTCAAGGAATCGTTTTTTCCTGTTAGAAAGCCATCACGATTGACTATCCGTGCCGTCACCTCCGGCTGCGCCGGCCGACACAACTACCCGGGCGGCGCGCAACAGCCTGTCCTTATACTGATATCCTTTCTCAAATTCGGCGACGACGTGATTGTGCGGTATCGTGTCGCTTGCCTCCATGCTCATGGCCTCATGAAAGGTGGGGTCAAACGGGGCGCCAATGGATTCCACCGGCTTCACCTCAAGTTTTTCCAGGGTATCCACCAGGCTCTTGAGGGTGAGCTTGACCCCCTCGTGCAGGGCTTCGAGGTTTTTTTCGGGATCGACCCCATCCACCCTTCCCTGCTGCAGGGCACGCTCGAGGTTGTCCACCACCGGTAGCATGGCGCGTAGAATATTTTCTCCTTCATATTTCAGCCTGGCCTGGCGCTCCCGCTCCATCCGTTTTTTGTAGTTCTCAAAATCTGCGGCGATTCTCAACACCTGATCGCGGAGATGATCAGATTCCCGCAACGCATCGACCAACTCTTCCTCGATGGATTTTTCTTCCTGCTCAGCCCCCTGGTCGCCTTGGCCGCCAATGGTTACGTCAATGGGTTCACCGGATGTCTCGGGTTGCTGATTCTCCTCGGTATTTTCATCGTACTTTTCCTGACTCACTAAGACCTCCTTCTGGCCGTCTGTTTACAATGCTAATTCAGATAATCTGGTTTAATTATTTCAACGAGTTACCATCGCTGTTTGCCGTTTATATCATTGTGCCCGACGATAAGTAGCTCGGTTTTGACTGTCAACCCGTACAGACCTCACATAGCCAGCAGCCTCGGCATAGTTTGACGCGACGCCAGGGATGAGCAGGCCCGCCAATATGAAGATAAAGAAGAACGACTCACCCAATCATGAGTGAGCACAAAAAGATTAGCGGAGAAGTTCAGGAATCGGAGTCGTAGCTGGTGATCTTTTTAAGAAGGGTTTTGCGGGTAATGCCCAGCCGTCTGGCCGCTTCGCTTTTATTGCCATCGGCCTCCGCCAATGTTTGTAGAATAAGCGCCTTTTCAGCCTCCTGCAGGGTGGCCGCCGGGCGCGGATCGACTATAGTTTTTGCCTGGGCTTCACGCTGGATATGCAGAGGCAGACTTTTTTCGGTGAGCTGTTCGCCGCGCATGAGGATGATGCCCCGCTCCATGGAGTTTTGCAGCTCTCGTACATTGCCCGGCCATGAATAGGCCGTCAGAACCTGCCGGCATTCGGGGGTGAGCGAGGTAAAGCTACGCCGGTTTTTTTCGGCGTAGCCGGCGGCAAAATGGTGTGCCAGCAAGACAATATCATCGCCTCTGTCCCGCAAAGGGGCAATCTCCAGGGTGACGACGTTGAGACGATAGTAGAGGTCTTCGCGAAACCTCCCCTGCTCTACCTGTTCCAACAGGTTCCTGTTGGTGGCCGCAATGATGCGCACGTCAACGGTAACGGGCTGGTCGCCGCCCACCCGCTGGACCTCACCCTCCTGCAAGGTGCGCAGCAATTTCACCTGCATGGCGAGACTGGTTTCACCGATTTCATCAAGAAACAGGGTGCCGCCGTCGGCCTGGCTGAAAAGCCCGTCACGCTGCCTCTCGGCGCCGGTGAAGGCGCCCTTTTCGTGACCGAACAACTCTGATTCCAGCAGGTTTTCGGCAAAAGCGGCGCAGTTCACCTTGATAAAAGGGTGTTTCGCCCGGTCGGAGTTGGCATGTACGGTCTCGGCCACCAGTTCCTTACCGGTTCCCGACTCACCGGTGATAAGCACGGTGGCCTGGGTGGGAGCAACAAAGGAGATGGTTTCAAGCAGCTCTTGCATCACCGCCGACTCACCGATGATCCTTGTTTTCAACCCCGTCTGCGGTTGTGCGGGCGCGGCATGTTTCTGGGCCGCCACCTGGGAACCGTCCAGGGCCCGGGAAAGGGTGATCCGAAGCCGGTCAAAATCAAGGGGCTTGGTGAGATAATCATGGGCGCCCTTTTTGATCACATCCACCGCGTCATCGATGGAAGAATAGGCCGTCATGATTATCACCGGCAGAGCCGGAAAATCGCGATGAATGCGGGCAAAGGCCTCGTAGCCGCTCATTCGTGCCATGCGCACGTCCATGAGCACGGCATCATAGGATCGGCTGTGCACCGCCTCCACGGCGGTATCGCCGTCATCGGCCTCGACACACTGCCATCCCCACTGATCCAGCATGGAGCGCAGCACGTAGCGGTGCACCTGTTCATCATCTACCACCAGCACCGTTTTTTGTTTTTTCGTTGCACCCATCACTCAACCCTGTTTACCTGAAGCGTAAACCATCCCGTTCGGATTGGATACCCGCACGTACCGCTTTATATACCAAAACGGGAATCGGTACAAAACTACTTCACGGCGAGGCCATGAACAAGATGATCCTTATCCTCACCACCGGCGGCACCATCGATAAGATATACTTCGATGCGCTCAGCGATTATCAGGTGGGTGAACCACATATCATCACAAATCTTCAGGAAATGCACATCGGCGTCAGCTATCGTGTCGAGCAGCTCTTTCGCAAGGACAGCCTGGAAATCACCGATGATGACCGCCGGCTGATCCACGATGCGGTGGCCCGCGCCCCGGAGTCACGCATCCTGATCACCCACGGTACCGATACCATGACGCTGACCGCCAGAGCATTGCACACCATAGCCGGTAAAACAATTGTTCTCACCGGCGCCCTGCAACCCGCCCGGTTCAGCGGCAGCGACGCTTTGTTCAATATCGGCGGCGCCCTGGTGGCGGTGCAGCTGCTTGAGCCAGGCGTGTACATCACCATGCACGGCACCGTATACAGCGCTGATCAGGTGCGCAAAGATCGGCACCACAATAGATTTACCGTGATCGACTCGGTTGAAAACGACTCGTCAACACCCTGAACTCACAAATTATGTCTAAGGAGCCGCCCGCGTATGAATCGAGATTACATAAACAACGGGACGTTGCTGGCCCTTGTTATCCTCATTTCCGTGATATTTCTCGTGATGATCCGCTCGTTTCTGATGCCGCTGTTCATGGCCGGGCTGTTCTCCGCCATGGCCAGACCCGCCTACCTGTGGCTGAATGATCGTCTGGGGGGGCGAAAGATGCTTGCCTCGGTGCTTACCATTGTGGGGATCATCATCCTTATTCTCGCCCCCTTAAGCCTGCTGATTGCCGTCATTACCGCGCAGGCGATCAGCGTCGGGCAGACGGTGCGGCCCTATATCCAGGAGATGATCAACGAGCCGCGGAGCTTTTTTCATTCCGTTGAGCAACTGCCGTTTTATGACCAACTCATTCCCTACCAAACCATTATCATCGAACGGCTCGGCCAGCTTGCCACCACCATCTCAAATTTTCTTATCAACTCCCTCTCCTCGTTCACCCTGGTGACCATCAACGCCATCATCGGCACCATCATCATGCTCTACGTCATGTTTTTCTTCTTTACCATGGGAGACAAATTGCTGGCCAAGATTCTTTATTTCCTGCCCCTCCAGGATCATGACGAGCAACGACTGCTGTCCAAATTCACCTCGGTGACCCGGGCCACCATCAAGGGCATGGTGGTTATCGGTGCCCTCCAGGGCGCCATCTGCGGCTTCGGGTTCTGGCTGGCGGGTATCGAGGGCCCGGTGTTCTGGGGATCATTGATGGCGGTTTGCTCGGTGATACCGGCATTCGGCACGGCCATCGTGTGGATACCAGCCACCATCATCATGGGGGTAAGCGGAAAATTCGCCGGGGTGGCCATCCTCATTGTCTGCTGCGGGCTGATCGCCGGCAACCTCGACAATCTGCTGCGCCCTCGCCTGGTGGGCAAGGACACCCAGATGCATGACCTGTTCGTACTGTTCAGCACCCTGGGCGGCATCTCCATGTTCGGCATCCTGGGCATCATCATCGGCCCCATCATCGCCGCATTGTTCATCACTGTGTGGGAGATGTACGGAGATGTTTTCAAAAGATTTCTACCGGAGGTTAAGATGCAGATCAACGGCCAGAACCCCTCCGCTGCCACCGCGGCCAACGGCACTGATACGCCGGATGGTGAATCCTGAGCTTTTTCTCTTTCTCATGCCGTTGTTACCGATATTCTCGCAAGAACATCGAATGTGGTGTCAACCGTCTTTCCCGCGAAAGCGGGAATCCAGTACATTCATCTAACTCTGGGAGTTTGATCAAAGCCAGAATGACAAATATGGCAGTTTTTACAACACCATTATGAATATCGAAATTGAGCGAAAATTCCTGGTTCAAGGGAGTGACTGGCAGAGCCAGGCAACCGGCGTATTATGCCGCCAGGGCTATCTTGTCGCCCTGAAAACCCACAGCGTCCGGGTGCGCATTATGGGCAACGAGGCCACCATCACCATCAAGGGCGCGACCAGCATCACCACCCGGATGGAGTTTGAATACAAAATCCCGATGAGCGATGGAGAAACCATGCTGGCCCAGATATGCCGACGACCGCTGATAGAAAAGTACCGCTATACCCTGATGTTTGCCGGAGATGAATGGGTAATCGATCAGTTTATCGGTGACAACGAGGGCCTCATAGTGGCAGAGATCGAACTGCGCTCAGAAGATCAACACTTCGCCGCACCGCCATGGCTTGGCAGGGAGGTTACCGGCGACAGCCGATATCTCAACTCCGCCCTTGCCGCCCTGCCATTCAACCGGTGGGATGAAAACCGTTAGCTATTCAAGCTTTGCAGTATCTTCTTGACCTGGTTGCCGTCGGCCCGTGAACCAAAATGTGCCATGATCGGCCGCATCGCCTGCATCGGCTGACTGAATTGGGAAAAATCAATATTGGCGGCAATCCAGGCGGAAATCTCATCGTCTCCCGCCTGACTGGGTAGATACCCGCCGATCACCTCGATAAACGGTGATTCCTCTTTGCCGGCAGCAGCCAGCAGTTCGCGCTCGGCCTTGATCAGCTTGCGGATAATGGCGTAAACCTGCTCATCGCTCAGCTCCTTTTCCGGCTGCCGCTGAAACTCACCCAGCAACACCCGAATGGCGGCGGTCCGCTCCGGCTCACGGCTCTTAATGGATACACGTAAATCCTGGGAAATTCTTTCATGTAGCTTCATGGTCACACTCTTTTGGGTAACGTGGACAACAAGAGGTCAAGAGAACACAAGATTTTCTCTTTAAATCCAGCAGGTCATCTGGTAATTTTTGGTGCTATAGCAGCGATAATATTGTGTTCCTCAATAGAGTAATACCAACTATGGGGTAAAAGTGTAGTGCTTCGGAGGTTAGAACTCAACTACTTAAAAGAATAGATTATGCTTGCTCCCCCCTGTGCCAGAGTAATTACCACCTCCCTTGAGATGCCAAATTAGTGAAAGAGGCGCCACTATAGCAGAGATAATGGTCCTTCTGCCGGTGGGTACACGGCAATATGGTATAACACATTTATGCCATTGTTCCGAATCGTAATCATGCCGCTGAGAGTTTGTATTAATTAGAGGTGAGGTAAGATTTTGGGAGCCAAGCTAAACGCAATTGACCAAGAGCAAGGTCGGCCGCTCTCCCGTCGGTCACCGTTCAAACGAGTAGACCAATTCCGCCAGGTTGGTTTCAAATGAGTTGCTGGTCTGCACGGAAAATCCTGATCCGAAATTGTAGCTGACATTGAACAGACCGTCGTTGGTGAAGAGATTAAAATCATAGCTTATGGAGAGATTGTCGGTGAGCTGTTTGAGTATAACCACCGATCTGTCGTCGCCGCCATCGCCACTTGAGACGTAGAGCTGAGCATCGGGCAGTATTCCCGTGAGCTGATCAAGCAGCCGATTTCCGCCGCCCAGCCCGGCCCGTTCCAGGGCCGATGCGACGATGCCGCTGGAGCCCTCGCCGGCGCCAAGTGGTCTGTCCAAAATTAGGTAGGAAACAATATCGCTGTCTTCCATTGCCGGCGAAGAAAACAGCTCGACCCGATAGTCATGGACGAACCCGCTTACCGCTATGCCGACGGTGATCGGCTTCTGCCCCGCTTCGCGGGCGGCAAAACTCTTTTCAGCGCGGATATCCAGTAAAGGATTGTCCACCGAACCACCGTTGAAAAAGATCCTTCCCCGGGAGATATCCAGAGGCCGACCATAAATGAGAAACGTTCCCGTGGTTACGTTGAGTTCGCCGCGGCCGTAAACAGGCTTACCCGAGGTACTGTTCACGACCATGGTGCCGCCAAGCGAAACATCAAGCCCATAGCCCGTTAACTGGACCTGATCACCGAGGATTACATCGATGCTATAGGTAAATGGCCAGGAGGCGTTTTTCTTGTCCTCGTCAACGATAACCACATCAGCGGAAGGAGATACCGAGCCCACCATCTGCTCGGGAGAAAAAAGGGCCTGATCTATCACCGTGCGCCCGGTAAGATCGCCGCCGTCAGGCCCATCCGCAGGAGCAGATCGGGGCCGGCAGTAATCCGTTTGTCCCGCCGGTTGACAATCAGGGCTTTGTTGCCGCCAATCTGAGTCTCAAACCGCCACTGCTCCCCCGACCAATCGAGGCTGCCGAGTGCCGTTAGGTTCCCCTCCCCGGCCCGGCCGGAAAGATTGATTGAGAACGTTTTACCGTTACCGTTGATGGCCCCGGTCAGATCGTGCAGGGCGGAGCCCAGCTCAGGAAAGCGGAGCTCGCCGTTTTGCAGAGACAAGGTACCGGAAAGGATGGGATCGCGCAGCCGCCCGCTTACATTTATATCGACATCCACCGTACCGGATGGGATAACGAACTCATCACTTAATAAGGCAATGGCGGAAAGATCGGTAAGCCGTGCCCGCAGCCGGCCATCCGCAACCATATCGACCAGGTTGAAATCTGCATCGGAATACCCGCTGAGCGACAAATTCGCTTCAACCGCGCCGCCGCCGGTAAGGGCCGATGAAAACGATGTATCAATCCGCTCATCAGCATAGCTGAGCGAAAGCCTGGGTGCATAAAAATCAAATGAATCAAACCCATCGATACCCTCGATAGACATTCGTACCTGGACGGCGCTGAGCATCGCCTCCAGTTGCGATACGACGCCCCCGGTACCGTAGACAAGGCCGTTGCCGGACACCTCCGCCGTGGTATCGACGGGGGAAAGACCCCATTGCGAAAGCATCTCTGTATTAAAAACAAATTCGCTGAGCGCAACCCGCCAGGCTGAGTTCTCATCGATGGAGGCAGTCAGGCAACCACCACCGGCAGTGGATTGCATACAGAATCCATCCAATGCTCCCCCTTTTCTTCCCGCTGTCAGGCGGGCAGCATCACGCAGCCGCCAGGCGCCGAAGCGGACATGAGTAAGCATCGCCCTGTCGATATCTCCATTCCACTCATAGTCGGCAGAAAGACCGCCGCGACCGCTCAACTGGATATCTCCATCTCCTGCAACCAGGTCGAGATTGATCAGGTGATCGGTAACGGTTCCGTCAACAGTGGTATTGGCCTGATCGATCTGAACCATGGAGGTAGAGAGGCCGTCGACGGTGATATCGGCACGCACCAGTCCCCTATCACCAAAGCCGATATCCCCGGAACCGGATAGTTGTTTCAGGCTGAAATCAGCCATGGCAATGTCTTCACCGCTGGTGGAAAAAGTGAGGCGCAGATCATCTCGCGGGCCGGTCAGAGCCCCAGAAATATCGAGGCTGCCGGCCAGCTTCGGGACAATGCGGTGCAGCTCTGTGCCGTGAAAGGAAAAATCAAGATCGACCTCTTCAGCCCCCGCTCCGGAGACAGTGACGGTGTTGTCGCCATTGGCCAGCATCAGCTCGGCATGAATCAATTCTGTATCGGTGAGTGAAAACTTACCGGAACCGGTGAGTTCATAGCCGGCCAGCTCCCCGGACAAGGAATCCAGACCGACATCCACCTGCAGCGAAGCAGCGGCCACGGAACCGGAAGTTGAGACAGAAGCCTCGATCATGCCAGGCGGCAGAAACCCGGTGATTGCAGGGTCAAAATCGCGCACCGCACCGTTCATTTGCCAACTCAGTCCATCCGTCCACTGCAGGGAACCGTCGACCTCGACAACCCCGGTGCCGGCCCCCAGATTGGCGCCGGTAAGGCGCAGGCCGGATTGATTACCAACAATGTGACCGGTTGCCTTTATGGTGGCAATGGGCTCGGGCGCATGTACCTCCATAGACTCGATATCTACAGTGTAGCTCACCTTTTGTTCGGCCAGTTCACCGTGGGCCGATATTTCGGCGTCAATAGGCGCGGTGGGAAGCTCGGCAAAAAAGATGGATGGCTCCACATCTACGATATGAAGGTTGGACTGCCACTGTATCGGCTGCCTCAATGACGTCTGCGCGGTGACGTGCACAACCCCCTCACCGTGATGCAGGGTAGCGTCACCAATTACAAGAGACGTGCTATCGCCCGAAAAGGATGCCGTCAGATCGACATCGCCCAAATCAGGCGGTGTAAGTGTTGCTGAGACTGTTCCCTTGAAATCTTCACCGGTGCCCTCCGAAGAAATGCGCATACCCACCTGAGAAGCCGGCCAGTGCGGCGAGAGATCAGCGGGTGAAAATGATTCCGCGGTAAGGTTTAACCGCCAGGAAAAATCTGAAAACGGATCAAACAGTTTCACCTGGGCATCAACCCGACTGGGATGCAAGATGGCAAGATCAGCGCGGCAGTTGTTGGTTGGACCGTTGATTGTGAGGGTACCGTTTAACCGGTTAAAATCCTCAGGGTTCAGCCACCATGTGCCATGTGCCGACACCGCCATCTCAGCTGTGGTATCGAGCTCACCGTTAAACGTGCCGCCATGGCTATCCGCCCGCCAGGAAAAATTCTCTACCGCGAGCTTCTCACGGCGCAGGGAGAGGGCCGCACTTGCTTGGTGAACAGCGATGGATTGGGCGCCGTCGTCAATGCGCAGATCTTCAATGGCAATAGTGTTGACGGTGATTGCAAGTGGCGGATTCAAGCCACCGGCCGATGGCCGCCTCCCCTGCCTGCTGCTGCCATCACCACTTTCTTTTCTTTCTTTTACAACCACATGCACCTCTCTGGCCAGAATCGTATCGACGTCGAGATGACCGGAAAGCAATTGTGACGGTCGCCAGTCCACGGCAAGCAGGGAAAGCTCAGCGGTGGCGCCGGTAGTTTTTATGACAACATCTTCGAGGCGCCATTTCCCCGCCAGCCGACCATGCGCGGCGCCGACCCGAAACGTTTCGCCACTGAACCAGCCAAGCGAACGCATCGTGAATGTCAACCCCATATTCGTGGACAACATAAAGACCAGGGCCGCCATCATAAGCAGCAGGGAAAAAACCAGTACAGAGACAAGGCGGCGGACTTTCATAAATCGGCCCCCACCGTAAAATAGACGTATTGGGGGCTCCCCTCGTCTTTGAGTGGATAGGCGAAATCAAAGCGGGCCTGGCCAAACGGCAAGGCCAGCCCGATACCAAAACCGACCCCGTGGGCAAGACCGTCGCTGATATCGCTGAGGGCATTGCCGGCGTCATAAAACAGGCCAAGCCGCCACATCTGGGCAATCTGCCGTTCGATCTCGATTCCCCCGGCCAGAAGATATTTACCGCCAGTTTCAAAGCCCTGCTCGTTTTCCGGCGCCAGACTGCGAAAGCGATAACCACGAACGGTTCGCGGCCCGCCGGCATAGAAGCGTACCGATGGTGGAACGTCTTCAATGTCATCAACCAGAAGCACTCCCAGGGCGCCGCGGCCGAGCAATCGCCAGCTGGGTATCGGGCTCAAAATCAGCCTGCCGTCCACCCGCGCCCGACCGAAGGTGGCATCGGAAAGCAGGTTGTCGCTGGCCCCTGAGATTTCCACGCCGAGGCGCAATCCGTTTTCGGTGGTTACCACATTGTCGGCGATGGCCACCGATCCTTTCAGCGTTGGAACGACCAATTTATTGTCGCCGGAGGTGTTGCCCACCGTATAATCCTCCGACAACCACTCCAGGGAAAATCCGTAGGCCATCATTTCGCTTACGTACTCGTAAGCGCCACCCACTGAAACCGCGTCGATAGTGGTATTTTCCCATTCCTCTCTGTAAATAGCGCCACTTCCCACCAGGATATTAAAACGGGGATCGGCAATCGGGATACGATACTCCACCGCCAGAGAACTCCGCAATTGGCCGATCAGCACCGAGCTGTTGAGGTGATGACCATGCCGGTTGAGCAGCCGATTTTTCCATTGGGCGCGAACGTAGGCTTCGGTGTCGGTGGCGTACCCCAACCCGAAACTGAACAGATTGTATTTTTCCAGCTCCTCCAGGCGGACGACCACCGGCACTTCACTTCCCGCCCGGTTGTCAATCACACCCTCAACTGAGGCGAACTGGAAGAAATCGGTGCGATTTAGGGCCCGCTGTGCCTCCAGCAAAACTTGCGGATCGTACGGCTCGCCTTGAGAAAACCCAAGGTAACGGCGCAATAGATCATCATCGAGAATGGACTGATCGGCGATGATTGTGCCGATGCGGGCCTGCTCGCCGGTATGGAAAACAAGAATGATAGTACCGGTGTTGGCGCTGCGATCTATCCTGATTTCGTGGACATCGAAACGGCCGTCGATAAATCCAGCCAGAAAAGCCCGTCGACGCAACTCCCGCTTGCCTGTATCATACAATACCTGGTTGAGAACATCACCTTTGTGGAGGTTGAACAATGATTGTGGATTTGCCAGGGCGCTGTAATCTCTGCCTGGCCCGGTGAGGGTGACCGAAATTGATGCGACAATAACCGGTTTACCCGGCTCGACGTGATAGTCAGCTCGCCAGATATCGTCTGTTCGGCTCAGTTTCGACTCGACGGTACTATTGTAATAGCCGAACGGTTCAAGTGCAGTCCTAATATCGGTTTCGGCAAGCCGGTGCAGGCGGCGTATCTCCGCCTCAGAGAGTATGGTATCGCGCCTGAACACATTGATGCGCAGCCGAGCCATGACGTTGTCATAGAGTTCGCCCTCCACACCGGTTACGAAGACCTCCACATTAGTGGGAGCATCTTCCTCGCCGCACCCGGTTACAGGTATACACAAGGCGCACCACAGCACCAGAAAAGAGATCAGGACGGAGATTGGGGCGCGAAAATAGTGTACCTGCTTAAAGACCAAAGAGCCGGGCGACAATAACAAAGGGGTACTCCCCATCTAATAGATTGACCTGTATAGAGATAATTCGCGGCACCAGATACGGGCAAGCATTGCCACGGACGCCAAAAGTTGCATTGAATATAGGGAACCTTGCAAAATGGCCTTTTCACCCAATCTCACCATTGCTCAAAAAATGTTATCCTCGGAATATTACCTATATGCCCGCGGTAAAATTTTCCACGCGCCTTGACCTTGAAGGAAAATTCTCATTGTTCAAGTTTCCCTGTACTGTAATAAATTTGACATCCGGCCCGTATACCAGTAAATGCAAGACTTCGGGGACAGGCTTCATGTGTCATTGAAGCCTGTCCCCACTATTTTACCACAAACAAAACCAACGACCCATGTCTCATGAGCACCACTAGTGATATACTGAGCCAACGACGGGAAAAGGCAGCGGCTCTCGCCGATCTCGGAACAACCCTGTACCGCAATGATTTTAGGCCGGACCGGCGCATCAGCTCGCTTCTGGCGGAGGGCGACCACCTGCAGCCCGAGCAAAGCGACCCGCACAAAGAGCAGCACCGGATCGCCGGCAGAATAATGGCTTTGCGAAAATTCGGCAAGGCGGCCTTTGCCACCGTTGCCGACAGCAGCGGCCAGATGCAGGTCTATATCCGCCGTGACGTCATCGGTGAGCCCGGGTTTGAGTCATTTAAGAAGTATGATATCGGCGATATCATCGGCGCCACCGGGCATCTCTTTTGCACCAAGACGGGTGAGGTGTCGTTGTATGGTAATCAGGTTGTCCTGCTCACCAAGTCGATGCAGCCTCTACCGGAGAAGTGGCACGGCCTCAGTGATGTAGAGACCCGCTACCGCCAGCGCTACGTGGATTTGCTGGTCACCCCGAAAAGCAAAGAGACCTTTCTGCGCCGTATTGAAATCATCAAGCTTATCCGCGAGTTCTTCACCGGCCACGACTTTTTCGAGGTGGAAACGCCGATGATGCAGACCATTCCCGGCGGCGCCACGGCAAAACCGTTCAAAACACATCACAACGCCCTGGGAATCGATCTCTATTTGCGCATCGCCCCGGAGCTTTACCTCAAAAGGCTGCTGGTGGGCGGGTTTGAGAGGGTCTTTGAGATAAACCGGAACTTTCGCAATGAAGGGCTGTCTACCAGGCATAACCCGGAATTCACCATGCTGGAATTCTATCAGGCCTATGCCACCTATGAGGATTTGATGGATCTCAGCGAAGAGCTCATCGCTTCGATCTGCGAAACGATATGTGGCACCCTGACCATAATCTATCAGTCCCAGAGCATTGATTTCACCCGGCCATGGCGACGTCTGAGCATGGATCAGGCGCTGATTGACATCGGCGCCGTTGATCCTGATGATCTTGACGATGAGAGCAGGGTGTTCAGCCTCGTCCGCAAACACGGTATCACCCTTGATAAACAGGCCGGCATCGGCAAGGCAAAAACAGCGCTTTTTGAACATCTGGTGGAGGACAAACTGGTTGACCCCACCTTCATCACCGCGTACCCTACTGAAGTCTCCCCTCTTTCCCGGCAGAATGAAACCAACCCCGAGATCACCGATCGTTTCGAGCTGTTCATCGCCGGTCGAGAGATTGCTAACGGATTCAGTGAATTAAACGATCCCGTTGAGCAGCTTCAACGGTTTGAAAAACAGATCTCCGAACGAGGAGATGACGAAGAGATTCATCCGGTGCTCGATACCGACTACATTCGCGCCCTGGAATTCGGCTTGCCTCCCGCCGCCGGCGAAGGAATCGGCATAGACCGGCTGGTCATGCTGCTTACCGACTCTCCTTCGATTCGAGATGTGATTCTGTTTCCCCATCTCAAACCGCGGTAACCGCTTCCCTGAGCAGGCCCCGAGATATCGATCTAAGACTCTCTATGTACGAGCTATTCATCGGCATGCGCTATCTGCGTGCCAAACATCGTCACGGCTTCATCTCGCTGATCTCTTTTATCTCGGTTGCCGGCATTACCGTGGGGGTGATCGCGCTCATCGTGGTGCTGGCGGTTTATGCCGGCTTTACCGGCGGGCTGCGCGATCAGATCCTGGGTATCAATTCTCATATCATCGTCCAGCGCACCGAAGGATATATTACCAACTACGATGCGATGAGAGAGAACATCCTGGCGGTTGACGGGGTAATCGGCGCAACTCCGTATCTTTACACCCAGACCCTTTTAAGCGGCAGCGGCGGCGGTTCGGGCGTGGTTTTGCGGGGTATCGACCCGGCCACCGCTGGCGACGTCATCCACCTGGAATCGCAATTGCTTGTGGGCTCGCTGGACTCACTGGCATCAGCCGATGATGAACAGGTACCGGGTATTATCCTGGGCCGGCAGCTCGCCCTTGACCTGCGTGCCGGCGCCGGCCAGAAGCTGCGTCTGCTGAGCCCCTCCGGACCGCTGACCCCGATGGGAGTGATTCCCCGGATCAAAACATGCCGGGTGGTTGGCGTCTTCGAAACGGGCATGTTCGAGTATGATTCTTCTCTTGCCTACATGTCGATTTCAGCAGTCCAGCAGTTTCTTGAAATTGGCGACGTGGTGCACGGCTTTGAAATAAAGGTGGCGAAAAGTCAGCTCAACAAGGCTGATCGTATCGCTGAAGCGATCGTTGCCGCCCTTGGCCCCGGCACCATCGCCAAGGACTGGATGGCCATGAACCGCAACCTGTTCGCCGCATTCAAGCTTGAGAAAATCGGCATGTTTATCTGCGTGGCCCTGATAATTATCGTGGCCTCGCTGAACATCATCAGTGCATTGACCATGGTGGTCATGGAGAAGGGTCGTGATATCGCCATCCTAAAGGCGATGGGGGCAAGCTCACAATCGATCATGAAGATCTTCTTCCTGCAGGGAATGGTCATTTCACTTACCGGTACGGTGCTTGGGGTGCTCGGCGGGCTCGGCCTGTGTGAGCTGCTTTCGCGCTATCAGTTTATCGAACTGCCGTCCAACGTCTATCCCATGACGACCCTGCCCATCAAGGTGCTTCCCGGCGATGTGGCCATCATCGCGGCCTGCGCCGTGCTTATCAGCCTGCTTGCCACCCTGTACCCGTCCTGGAAGGCGTCACGGGTCAAACCGGCCGAGGCCCTGACATGAACAATGCGCTGCTGGAAGCCGCCAAGATCGGCAAGGTGTATGATAACGGCTCGCTTACGGTTGAAGTACTCAAGGGTGTCGGGTTAACCGTCAGCCATGGTGAGATGATCGCCGTGGTGGGTGCTTCGGGTTCGGGCAAAACTACCCTGCTGCAGATTCTGGGAACCCTGGCGGCGCCGAGCAGCGGCAAACTGTCCTATTGCGGGGAACGGCTGGATACCAAACCGGAACGGAACCTGGCGCAATTTCGCAATCGCCATATCGGCTTCGTTTTTCAATTTCATCACCTGCTGCCGGAATTCAGTGCCCTGGAAAACACCATGATGCCTGCTCTGATCAACGGCACCTCCCGCCAGAAGGCGGCACTAGCAGCCCAAGAATTGCTCACCCAGGTTGAACTCGACACACGTATGCATCACCGGACCGGTGAATTATCCGGCGGTGAGCAGCAGCGTACCGCCCTGGCCCGAGCCCTGATCATGCAACCCTCACTGCTGCTGGCCGACGAACCCACCGGCAATCTCGATCGGCGTGCCGGTGACATTGTGTTTTCCCTGTTGCACGACCTCTGCCGTCAGCGCGGCCTCGCAGTGGTAATGGCCACCCACAACGAGGATCTGGCCAGACGTATGGACCGGCGGCTCACCCTGGCTGATGGTCTGTTGTCCTGAAGACACGGCATCGCGCTCATTTGGTCTTTCCCGCTGTTTTTTGATGATTAGTGTTGACATTATTGCTTTACGCATACTCTCCAAAAAACTGACAAGGAAACCACCAGCCATGAACCACACTGACCAGCTTCTCGTCTCATTTGCCGCCGATAGCCTCGCCTTGGGTGCGCACTGGATATATGATCCGATTAAAATAGACATGGAATTCGGCCGGGTCGATTCATTGCGTCAGCCCCTTGCCGACTCATTCCACAAAAGAAAAAACAAGGGTGATTTCACTCACTACGGGGACCAGGCTCTGCTTCTGCTCAGCTCGATTATTAGCCACCAGGGGTTTTCGCTTTCCGGTTTCGCTGACGACTGGAAAGAGATGATGAACAACTACACCGGCTACATGGATGGAGCCAGTCGAAAGACCCTGGAACATATGGACAGCGGCGCCGCCCCCGAAGAATGCGGCTCGCCGTCAAACGATCTTGGTGGTGCGGCACGAATCGCGCCGCTGATCTGGCGCTATCATGACGATCAGGAAAAACTGCTGGAATCGGTGCGCCAGCAAACCGTCTTAACCCACAACAACCCGGCAACCATTGCCGGCGCCGAATCTCTGGCCCGTATTGTGTTACTGGTTCTGCGCGGCACAACCCCCGTGGCGGCGATCAATCAGGTGCTGACAGAAGGTATCGGCCATGAGGAAGTGGCGGAAAAAATGCGGCAGGCATGCGAGACTGCCGGCGCTGACACAACTGCCACGATTCAACGCTTCGGCCCGGCCTGCGGGATAACCGCGGCCCTGCCCGGTGCCATCCATCTGGTCTGTTCCTATGAGGATGATCCTACCTCGGCGCTGATTGCAAACGTGATGGCGGGCGGCGAGTCGGCGGCACGGGGCATGGCAGCCGGCATGATCCTGGGCGCTCACCACGGCATAGAAGCGATACCGCGGCAGTGGCTCACCGAAATGAATGCGTACAAACACATTACCGAGCTTATCCAGCGCTGATCGCCGCTCCGCTTGAGGGTACTGCCTAGAGAACACCTATATGTAGCCCTGCTCTCGCAAATACAACATTATTTCCTGTACCGCTTCCAATGGGGTGATATTGCTGGTATCGATGGTTATATCGGGGTTTGAAGGGGCGATGTAGGGATCGGTTACCCCGGTCACGCCGCTCACCACCCCCGCCCGCGCCCTGGCGTATAATCCTTTGCGATCGCGCTGTTCGCATACTTCAAGCGGGGTTGACACGTATACCTCGATATATCCGCCATAGCGGGAGATGAGCGCCCGGTTGGCGCGGCGCGGCTCATCGTATGGGGCAATCGGAGCGCACAGGGCGATGCCACCGTTTTTGGTAATTTCACCGGCAACGAAGCCGATTCTGGTAACGTTGAGATCACGGTGATCCCGGCTGAAAGTCAACTCAGAAGAGAGATTCTTGCGGACGATATCGCCATCCAGCAAAGTAACCGGGCGGCCGCGCATCTCCATGAATTTGACCAGCAATACCTTGGCGATCGTTGATTTCCCCGACCCCGACAGCCCGGTCATGAAGATGGTGAATCCCTGGCGCGAGCGCGGCGGAAATGAATATTTCAGTTCGGCCACCATATCGGGCCAGGCAAACCACTGGGGAACCTCCTCGCCGGCGCAAATCATCTTTTCCAGGTCGGCTGAGGTAATTGAGCGTACCCCGTTTTCAGAGCCGGCAGCCATGGGAAAATATTTTTTAGTCGCCTTATCGAACCCATAATCGCGCTGCGGCACCATCGCTACACCGGTGCTCTCCGCATGATCGGCCACCAACTGCTGGGCGGCGCCTCTTTCATAGAACAGCCTGCCGCCATTGCGGCGGCCAGCGCCGGGATCGGCATGATCTTCAGATACCATGAAGTGGCTGCATCCAAAATTGCGCCGCATGATTGCCTGCAGCAGCGCCTCACGAGGCCCCGCCAACCGGGTGGCAAATGGTGACAGCCCGAGGACGATGAGATTTGGCGGAAACTTCTCGGTGAACACCTGATAGCACCGAATATGGGTATAGAAATCGACATCTCCGGGATGATCGAGCCCCACCACCGGTTGCAGAAAAATGGCCGACTGGCACTCTTTGGCCGCGTCAATAACCATCTCCCGATGGGCGCAGTGAAGATACTGCTCGGTGTGAAAGCCGAGAACCCGCCGCCACCCGTTCATGGTAAAACGGCGTACCGTCTCCGACGGGGTCAGACGAAGTTCAAGAAAGTCGTAATGAATGGGAAGCGAGACTCCTTCGAGCGTACCGCCCAGGTAACAGGCCCCGGTCTGATTGAAAAGGCGGCCAACACCGGGGTGGACCTGCGCATCCGTTGTCCCGTATACCCGCTCGGCCTCCTTGATCTTATCGGGCCGCCAGATGCTTTCCACCCTCAGCAGCGCCAGCAAAAAACCTTCCTGATCATTGAGCGCAATCCGTTGACCGATGGTGAGCGAATCAGCACGGGACTCATCGACATCAAGACAGATGGGAATCGGCCAGATGGTACCATCGGGCAGGGCCATATGCTCCAGCACCGACTCGTAGACAGACTCGGTCATAAAACCGGTAAGCGGATAAAAGCCACGGTTCAGCAGCAGTTCCAAGTCAAAGAGCTGCCTCTCGTTAAGATCGAGGGCGACCGCCGTCAGCGCCTCACGCCGCAGTTCCCGGCCGCGCTGAAAATGAACCACCAGAGATTCCGAATATTCGTCTGTTTTCACCTATCCACCCGTTATTGCAACAGAAACAATCATCTAATGATCAGCTAAGATCAGTTGGTTGCGGCCCGGTTCAGACTGCTGAGCAACGCCTTTACCGATGCGATAATGATATCGGTATTGATGCCCACCCCCCAGAATCGTTTGCCATCTTCTGTTTCTATTTCAATATATGCCGCGGCCTGCGCATTTGAGCCGGTGTTAAGGGCATGTTCATGGTAGGCACGGAGGCTGAACTTTTCAGCCGTTTGCTCCTGCAGGGCATTGGCAAAGGCATCCAGCGGGCCGTTACCGTTTCCGGCTATAGCAATTTCGTGGCCGGAGTTTTCCAGGGTTGCTTCGACCTGGGCAAAAGAGTGCTGCTCGCGTCGGTCGGAGTGCCGCTTTACAACATGGAAGGTATGCAGGTCATACGGTTCGTGAGCGTTAATATAGGTATCGCGGAAGGCCTGATAGATCTCATCACTTTTGAGCTCACGCCCCTCTGCCTCACTGATAGCCTGAATGACTTTGCCAAATTCGGGATGCATTTCTTTTGGCAGTTTCAGGTCAAATTTGTTTTCCAGGATATAGGCGACGCCTCCCTTTCCCGACTGGCTGTTTATTCTGATGATGGATTCGTAGGTGCGGCCGACATCGGTGGGGTCTATGGGCAGGTAGGGGACATCCCAGAGTTTGTGATCAAAGTCGGTGTAATGGTGCATCCCCTTGTTGATGGCATCCTGGTGAGAGCCGGAAAAGGCGGTGTAGACCAGCTCACCGGCGTATGGGTGGCGTGGATGTATGGGAATTTTGTTAACCCGTTCGGCCACCTCGATGAGGTGGTTGATGTCGTGCAGGTCGAGACCCGGATCAACACCTTGCGTAAACATATTGAGTGCCATGGTAATGAGGTCGACATTGCCGGTGCGCTCACCATTACCAAACAGCGTCCCCTCAACCCGCTGGGCGCCGGCCATGAGGGCAAACTCGGTCGCCGCCACCGCCGTGCCACGATCATTATGGGTATGAACGCTGATAATGGCGGCGTCACGATCTTTCATGTGGGTGCAAAACCATTCAATCTGGTCGGCGTATATGTTCGGCGTGGCCATCTCCACGGTGGCCGGCAAATTTAAGATAACCGGTTTCTCGGCACTGGCACCCCACTCGGCCATCACCGCCTCGCATACCTCGAGGGCAAAATCGAGCTCCGTGCCGGTGAAGCTCTCCGGCGAATATTGATAGCGAAACTCAGTCTCAGGATATTTTTCAGCCTCCTCTCTGACCAACCGCGCCCCTTTTACGGCAAGCTCGACAATCTGTTGTCTGGTCATGTTAAACACCACCTCACGCTGCACTGTCGAGGTGGAGTTGTACAGATGCAGGACAACGCGCCTGGCACCCCTGGTGGACTCGAAGGTTCTTTCGATCAGATGCTGCCGGGCCTGGGTCAATACCTGAATCCATACCGAGTCAGCAATGAGCCCATTTTCGATCAGGTGACGGGTGAAGTCAAACTCCACCTGAGAAGCCGAAGGAAATCCCACTTCAATCTCTTTAAAGCCGATCTCCACCAGCAGGTTCCATAATTCAAGTTTCTTGGTAAGACTCATGGGTTGAATCAGGGCCTGATTGCCGTCACGCAAGTCAACACTGCACCAGGCGGGGGGGTGCTCGATTCGACGATCCGGCCAGCTTCTTCGGGACAGCGGGACGGAGGGATAGGGTCGGTATTTGAGCGCGGCGTGCTGCATCATGAGAGAGTCTCCATTTGTTGCTGATATCCTCACGCTGGTACGCCCTGCCGAACGCACCACGAAAAAAGCCGCGGCTTACGCCGCGGCTTCGAGTCGATTTCTGGCCTTGGGCCTACAACTCCACCGGTTCCACGGCGCCGGATATGTGCTCCCCGGGTAGTAGTAGAGAAAGTATCAATATCATAAGTTGGATAACGTTTTATTATTAGCTGGGAATTGTATACAATCTTATCCTCACTTGCATAATAAATGTCAAGGCCAATATCGCTTGCCTTACCTGTCGGGTGATATGAGGATGTTTCGTTTTTATCGCGATACCATGGTTCGGCGGTTGACATCCATCCGGGCGACTTCTATACTTGCGGGCTTTCCGGCTGAAAAACCAGCCTTATCTTTTGTAGATCATTTTTGTTCGCTGCCTTGAGGAATTACACCATGTCACAACTCACCGGCGCCCAGGCCATCGTCTCATGCCTTCTGGAAGAAGGGGTTACCACAATATTTGGTTATCCCGGCGGGGCGGTCATCGATCTGTACGATGAACTCATGAACAGCGAGAAACTCGAGCACATTCTCGTACGCCACGAGCAGGCTGCCGTTCATGCCGCCGATGGCTATGCCCGTGTCACCGGAAAGGTCGGGGTGGCACTGCTTACTTCTGGACCCGGCGCCACCAATGGGGTCACCGGCATTGCCACCGCGTATATGGACTCCATCCCGGTGGTTATCCTGACCGGTCAGGTGCCGACCCCGCTCATCGGCAACGACGCCTTCCAGGAGGTTGATATCGTCGGCATCACCAGGCCCTGCACGAAACATAATTATCTGGTGGGCAGTAAGGATGAACTCGTCCAGACCCTGCGCGAGGCCTTTCATGTTGCCCGCACCGGCCGACCGGGCCCGGTTCTGGTTGACCTGCCAAAAAACATCATTAATGGATTGATCACCTATGAACCGCCGCAGCCGATCAAGATGGACAGTTACCAACCCAACACCGAACCGCACCCCGGACAGATCGGCAAGGCCTGCCGGATGATCATGGAGGCACGCAAGCCGGTGCTCTACGTCGGCGGCGGGGTAATTCTGGCAAACGGTCACGAAGAACTGGCGGAACTGGCTACCAAACTTGATATACCGGTCACCATGACCCTGATGGGACTGGGCGCCTTTCCCGGCAACCATCCACTGTCCATGGGAATGCTGGGCATGCACGGCACCTACACCGCGAATATGGCGGTGGCAAAATGTGACCTGCTTATCTCGGTGGGCGCCCGTTTTGATGATCGGGTAACCGGGAATCTCGAATCATTCGCCCCCCATGCCAAAATTATCCATATCGATATCGACCCCACCTCAATATCGAAAAACGTTCATGTGGATGTACCCATCGTGGCCGATTGCAAGCGCGGCCTGGAGGCCATGAATACCTGGTTCAACAATCAGCAGGACATATCGGTGGCGCAGGAAAAAGGAAAACATCAGCAGTGGTTTGACAAGATAAAGACCTGGAGCGACGCCCATCCATTGGGATATATCGACGACAACGACAGCAGCATCAAGCCGCAATACGTTGTCGAGATGCTCGATAAGCTAACCGGCGGTGATGCAATCATCACCACCGAGGTGGGCCAGCACCAGATGTGGGCCGCCCAGTTCTATAAATTCAAGTTGCCGCGTCATTTTCTCACCTCGGGCGGGCTGGGCACGATGGGTTATGGTCTGCCCGCGGCCATTGGCGCCAAGATCGCGATGCCTGAAAAAACGGTAATCGATGTCGCCGGTGATGGGTCTATCCAGATGAATATTCAGGAACTCGCCACCGCCCGCCAGTACAACACAGCGGTCAAGATCGCTATTTTGAACAACAAATACCTTGGCATGGTACGCCAATGGCAGGAGTTGTTCTATGATAAACGATATGCCTCAACCGGGATGGATGTAGCCCCCGATTTCGTCGAACTTGCCAAGGCGTACGGCGCGGTGGGGCTGCGTGCCAAAACGAAAGATGAGGTGGTGCCGGTTATCAAAGAGGCACTGGCAACGGATAATACGGTAGTGATGGATTTTAACATAATCCGGGAAGAAGGCGTATTTCCCATGGTACCCGCCGGTAAGGCAAACACCGAGATGCTACTGGTCTGATGATAACCCGTATGAATAACTTACCATGAAACATACCCTGTCGGTATTGCTGCAAAACAAACCAGGCGTGCTCTCCCGGGTTACCGGGTTATTCAGCGGTCGTGGATTTAATATCGAAAGCCTGTGCGTGGCCGAGACCATCGATCCCACCGTATCGAGGCTCACCTTGGTTACCTCCGGTGATGAGTCAATCATCGAGCAGATTACCAAGCAGCTGCACAAATTGATCGATGTCATCAAGGTTATGGACACCAGCGAAGGGGTTTACGTAGAGCGGGAGATGGTACTGATTCGGATGAAGGCGGATGCCCAGACCAGAGCTGAGGTATTACGGATCATAGATATCTTCCGGGGAAAGGTGGTTGATGTTGGCCAGAAAAGTTATGCCGTAGAGGTAACCGGTTCGGCATCGAAGATTCAGGCGGTGATCGATATCCTGAGACCAATCGGCATCAAGGAGATTGTCCGTACTGGAACGGTGGCCATCAGCCGGGCCGGTATGTCGAAATAATTATCAGGAGAAGTCGGTAACGATCAACCATTTTAAGCATCTACCAACCCTGAGAGATTACCCTATGTTTACCAAAAAGGATTCATACAACGTGGCAATTGTCGGCGCTACCGGCGCGGTTGGCGGGGCCATGCTGCAGACCCTGGCACGGCGCGGGTTTCCCATCGATGAATTGCGGTTGCTGGCGTCACAACGTTCAGTGGGACGGACGATTTCTTTTCAGGGAGAAGATATTGTTGTCCAGTTGCTGACCAAAGACGCCTTCAGCGGCATCGATTTTGCCTTGTTTTCAGCGGGCGCCGCCCGTTCGTTGGAATTTGCGCCGGCCGCCGCGGCGGCCGGCGCCATCGTGGTAGATAATTCAAGCGCTTTTCGCATGGAACCGGATATTCCCCTTGTCGTACCCGAGGTTAATGGATCGGCGGCGGAGCAGTATATTAACCGGGGGATCATCGCCAATCCGAACTGCTCCACCATTCAGATGGTGGTTGCCCTCAAGCCGATTTACGACGCGGTGGGCATCAAGCGTATCGTGGTCTCCACCTATCAGGCGGTTTCCGGGACCGGTGCCGCCGCCATTGCTGAACTCGATGCCCAGGTCCGCGCCTACTCAGCGGGAGAGCCGCTTCGCTCGGAAGTTTACCCGCACCAGATAATATTTAACTGCCTGCCGCATATCGACTCCTTCCTTGAAAACGGATACACCAAGGAAGAGATGAAAATGGTCAACGAAACTCGCAAGATATTTGGTGATGACACTATCGGAATCACCGCAACCGCCGTGCGGGTGCCGGTTGTGTACGGCCATTCCGAATCGATAAATATCGAAACATTTGATAAAATCAGTGCCGACGAGGCGAGGGCACTGCTGGAAAACGGCGCCGGCATAAAAGTAATCGATGATCCGGCCCAGTTACGCTACCCACTGGCAACCGAAGCCGCCGGTCAATTCGAGACATTTGTCGGCCGTATCCGTGAAGATGAGTCAATTGCCAACGGTCTCAACATGTGGGTGGTATCGGATAATATTTTGAAGGGAGCAGCGCTCAATACAATCCAGATAGCAGAGCTGTTCATCTGATGTGTCGCTGAGATGCGAATTATCGGCGGCGTCGACAAGGGACGCAGACTCCACCCTCCTCCCGCCACCTGCACCGCCATCCGGCCAACCGCTGATCGCGTTAAAGAGGCACTCTTTGCGATAATCGGTGATTTTGTCCGTGATGCAGTTGTATTGGATCTGTTTGCCGGAACCGGGGCATTGGGATGCGAGGCGCTCAGCAGAGGCGCCCGCCATGTTCATTTTATTGATAACGATGTCCAGGCATTGAACATTATCTATCGCAATATTGACTTGATGACCCGCGGAACTGAGCGCACGACCGTGACAAAATTCGATTTACGCAGACGCTCACTTGCCAAGAAGCTGGCAACGGCCACATCAGATCAGGGCTTCAATCTGGTTTTTATCGATCCACCTTATCGCGGCACATTCATCGAGCCACTGATGAATACGCTTGCCGACGGTTCTCTGCTTGCCAATGAGGCATGGGTCATTGTCGAGGAAGAGAAACAGCATCTGCCGCAGAAACCTTTTACAAACTTTTCCCAGACCCAGATACGCAGGTACGGAGATACCGAATTGGGAATCTGCCGGTTCATTTCACCACAACAGGAAAACAGGCCATGAGCACAGCCAACATCGCCGTCTATTCGGGCACCTTCGACCCCATCACCAACGGACATCTGGATCTGATCAATCGAGGGCTGAATCTTTTTGACAAGATCATCGTCGCCATTGCCGTTAATCCCGGCAAACAACCGCTTTTCGACCTTGCTGAGCGCCGGGCCATGATCGAGGCGTGCTTTGCTGACGGCGAGGCCGTCGAGGTTGACTGCGTTAGTGGGCTGATTGTTGAATACGCGGTAAAACGCGGCGCCCGCGCCATTCTCAGGGGAATGAGGGCAGTCTCCGACTTCGACTATGAGCTGCAGCTGGCGTTGATGAATCGTAAACTCAAACGGGAAGTGGAGTCGGTTTTTCTGATGCCTGGTTTCAGGTGGATTTACATCAGTTCTTCCATCGTCAAGGAGGCGGCCCGATACGGCGGCGATGTGGAAGAACTGGTACCCGTGCACGTCTATCAGGCGCTGCAACAAAAATTCAGTAAAGAATCCCGAGAAAATGAATCCAAGATGTGCTGAGGACGCTCGTGTTCAGACGTCGTTTACTGCTTGTCGCGGGGGTTGCCGCCGCACTCTACCCGATGCTGCAATTTATCAATTTCCGTCTGCCCAGAAAACCTCGCGTTGTGCAGATCAACCAGAACGTCGGTACTGATGGCTCGCTAACTACCGATGAGCTGATTGTGTTTACCGATGATGCCGGAGCCTGGGCCGTTTCAAGAACCTGCACCCATCTGGGCTGTCGGATCGCCGTTAAACCAACTGAGAATATTCTAGAATGCCCCTGCCATCAGAGCAGATTTACCCCTCAGGGCCGGGTAATTCGTGGGCCGGCGAAAAAGAGTCTCACCCGGTATCGTGCTGAACCGATGGAAAATGGACCCGGTTTCAGGGTAATCATCCAATAGATTTTCCGTGCGCTTTCGAGAGTCTGCTTTTATTACCGGAATCAACTGGGGGGACTGGAGTTTCGTCTGCCTCTATCTCTCGATCGGCTCAGGAATTGCGGTTGGCCTGCACTATGATCCCTCAGAGCCATTTTACTCAACTTCGGCACTTGACCTGTTGGTGCCCTATGGGGCCTTCTTTCGATCCCTGCACTTTTATTCCAGCCAGCTTTTTTTCTTGTTCGCCCTGGCTCATTATGTGAGCGTATTCAGTCGTACCGAGCGCTATCAGTTTCACCGATTTGTTTTTCTCGTATTGACGCTACCGATTATTCTTCTACTGCTTTTTACCGGCTACGTATTGCGCGGCGACAGCACCGGGTTTTCCGCCGGTATGATCGCTGAAAGCATCGTTCTGACCATCCCATTTATCGGCAACACACTCAACAATCTTTTCTTTGCCATTAGCAGCAACGGCATGCAGCGGGTGTATCTTCATCATATCATCACCTTCGATGTGCTATTTTTACTGCTGGCATGGCACCATGTACGTCATTATTCAACCAATCTTATCGACCATGGTTTGCTGGTTCTATCACTTTTAATATTCTGCTTGGTGGTGCCGGCACCACTGGAGCCACATCTTCCCGGCCAATTTTATATAACCGGGCCATGGTTTTTTTTAGGCCTTCAGGAGCTGCTCAGATATCTACACCCCTTTGTCGCCGGGGTGCTCGTCCCCTTATCATTTTTGGCTTCACTTATTTTTCTGCGGGCAAATCGCCGGTGGTTTCGGCCGCTTTTGATATTCATCTGCTGCTGGCTGCTTGTGTATGGCGGGCTATCAGTGATGGCACTCACCCTGCACTGATGACGATGTAATGGGCAGCTAATAAAGGGGTATCAGCAAAAAAAAAACGCCAATGGCTCGTGCTAAAAGCCTATAGTCAGAAAAAAATGGGGAAAAAATACTAAGAGGCAGAGCCGTTACGGCTCTAGTTGTTTGCGCAGACTCTTGATTTCGGCAAGAAGAGATATTCGAAGGGCCTCAATTTCCTGCCTTACAAATTCTGTTATTGTCTCACCCTGCTCGCCGTTGCTGATTTTTTCTGTATGATCCAGAAAGGAAGAGTCACCGGAGCCTGCATAGGTCTGCTCAACCTGCGGCAGGATGGACGAATCAGAATCTTCCGCTGCTGTTACATCTTCATCGACTGCTCCAATTAAAGTGAGGCTATCGGCGAAGCCATCATTATCTATGTCTCGTAGCTCGCTTTGCGCAGATGTCTCCACCTGGTAAGCGGGCACCTCGGTAGCTGTTACATCTGCAAATCCGGAAGATACTGGTGCGACGACGTTTTGAGTAGAACTGATCAATGTTTCGGCAGTAAGGATCGACGATGCCTGTGCCTCGATTATTTCCTGTTGCCACGCTAATACCTTGCCTGTCTGCTCGCGCACTTTCAGCTGGAGCCGCGAAAAGTCGGTTGGTTCCGAATAGATGGTTCTAAATGCAGTAAAGACAGAAGAAAGCAATGCATGGGAATCAGCCTGGGCCTTGAATCCGTATGTTTTTATATGCTGATTGACGGTTTGCAGAAGGGTCAGGAAAATCGCCGCCGTGGGGTCGTTTTTTAAACTGTTCTGAATGCCATCTATTTCCAGAGAGATATAGTCATTTATCTCGTCATCGATGTCGATCGCCAGGGCCTCAATACCGTCGCTGAGCCCATTAAAAAGGTTCTGGTCTATACCTTCCAGCCATGGGGCCGGTACTTCGATGGGTTCCCCCACAACCGGAACTACAGCTATTGTTTCGTCTGATTCCTGCTCTTCTATAAAAAAATCAGCAACAACAAGTTCTTCCGTTTCATCGCTCTTCTCATCTTTAAACTCGGCCGGCGTGATGACAGCGGCGGGTTCGCCCTCTTCCTCAGGGACCACACCATCCGCCTCCACTGAGATATCATGGAACGGAGTTTCCTGCTCATCAAAAATAACTTCAACCTCGGGCTCCTCATCTTCTTCACAAATATCACTACTATCATCTGGCTCTTCAGCAAAGCCTGCCAGGGCGGGAGTCAATTCAGCAAAAAAAACATCTTCCTCATCGGCATCGGAAGTGAACTCATCGAGATCATCCGGCTGGTCAGCGGGAAGAGGCTTTTCTGCTATGCCATCGCTTATCGGGTCAAGTTCTGCTGCTGCTTCTGCCGCGTCACCCTCTGCTACAAATTCGTCATCACTGTCCTGCTCGCCAAAAAAGAAATCGAGACGTTTTTCCAGCTCGCCTGGAAACTCCCCGTCGTCTTCATCAATTTCATGCTCATCGTCATACTCCGACAATGCCGGGGCGAGATCAGTGTCTAGGTCGACCGGATACGCTTCATCGGAATCATCTGCGAGATGCTCATCCTCAAAATCGGACAGAGCCGGAGTCAATGCTTGGGCTATATCCTCGCCGCTATCTTCTTCATCTTGATCAGACAGTGTGGAAACGCTTTCGAGATCCAGGATGTCGAATTGATCATCTTCACCCGGTATCTCTGAGTCGATATCGACGCCGGCCAAAGCGGCCTGCACCTCGTCATCACCATCGCCTAAGGTTATTCCAGGCTGCTCATCGGTACCATCGCTCGCCGTTTCCTGTATGGATACAGCCGGAGTTGGAAAATTTTCATTGGCCAACTCTTCTTCATCCACAAGAGCCGGGGCAATTGTACCGTCAGCGGTGGTTGGCAGAGCATCCTCTTCGGTGTCATCGTCTGCTTCAGACTCAACATTGACGCCGCGCAAAATTTTTTCTTCGTCGATGGGCTCTACGGATTCACCGAATGCTTCATCACTGAAAAAACTATCAACCGTTTTTAGGGTTTCCTCAGAGAAACCGGTAGAATAATCATCAACATCTGATGGATCGGCAAATTGGTCAACATCTTGATCTTTTGGGGAATCAAACAGAACATCGAGACGATTGGCAAGATCATCTTGAAGTTCCGTGTGCTCGGCCGATGTTTGCTCACGGTTCATGAAATGAGAAAATTCTCCGTCCGAATCCGCGTCAGTAACACCATCTAGGCCAGCGATCTGCGTGGTTTGCCGATCACTGGAATCGTCATCGATGGTCGGTAAAATAAGCCGCTTGAATTCAGCAAATTTTTCAACCTCGGGATCGATAATCGCTCTTTTTTCCGCGGCACTTAAACGTTGCGAAACGATTTTCTCCAACCCGATATACAATGAATCAAGCAGATTAAAGCTATCTACGTGTGCATTACTTCTCTTGAGCTTTATATAGCCCCCGATCGAGTCCATTGCCCGTAGAAAAAGCAGCCGGGATTTGATACCTGAAAAGCTCTGCTCTAACTCACGCAGTTCTTTGCTTAGATCATGAAGGGATAGATCGGTTATCTCCCATTCCAGGGCCAGAATCGATGCCTTTAGATTGAGCAGTACGGGAGGAGTTGCCGTATCATGAGAAGTCAACAGTTGAGATGATACAGGCGAACCATCTGGTTCGATGCTGGATTTTTTGCTTTTGCTGATGAAATCTTTTAACTTTTCAAATTTTTTTAAATCGCCCCTGGAAATGAGCTTTTTTTGTTTATCATCGATGTCTGGATTAGTTGCTAATTTTTCAAGGTTATAGAAAAACAGCAACAATAAATGAGCGGCACGGGGATGTGCCTTGGTTTTATTCTTGTAGATGTATTTACCGAGTTTTTCAAGGAGCTGTAGATATGTGCAGACATATTGATTGCTCTCCCAAACTTCTCTTAGTCGCTTAGTTTCCTCATCAAGATCCAGCAGATATTCATCGGTTATTTCCCAATCAATTGATAGAATAAGTGTCTTAAGACGATCCAGTGATTCGTCGTTTTCATCTGGAGAATACAACAGATCATCCAGATCATCTTCTGATGAGCCGAATTCACCATCATCGAGCCCAACGGTTAAATCATCATCAAACTGACTATCTGAATAATGTTCCACGTTAGGATGCTAGAAGAGCTTTTTCTGGATTGATATGACCGTAGCCGTAATAATTTTCTTCAATGTTTTCGGTACATTATATCCTGTCAGCGCGCTTGCTTCAAAATAGGGTACGTTAAGTTTACTGTTTAGATCTTTCTGCAGAACCTCGATAGGCAGGGTCGGGATTCCATGCTTGGCCAAATCGACCTTATTATACTGCATCACGATGGGAATCCGAAAAATACTCTGATTGTACTCCTTGAGATTTTCATGCAATTGATTGAGCGATCGAATATTTTTCTCTCGCTGTTTTACCATGGCATCAGCCACAAAGACAATACCATCGACGCCACGCAATACAAGCTTCCTGGTGGCGTTATACTTAACCTGGCCGGGAACAGTATAGAGCTGTATCTTTATATCGTATCCTTTGATTTTGCCCATATCAACAGGCAAAAAATCGAAAAAAAGCGTCCTGTCACCATGAGTCTTAAGACTGACAAGATCAGAAGCAATCTGGCTCCTGAATGCGTTATTGATATACTCCAGATTGGTGGTTTTTCCACACCGTCCCGGCCCGTAATAGACAATTTTTACCTGGACGACTTTTTCTTTTAGGTTAATGAAGCTCAACCAATCGTCTCCACAGATATATGATCTTAAGGGAACCTTGAAAAATGGCCTTTTTGCCCAATCTCATCGTTGTGTAAAAAATTTTATCCTCCGAATATTAGGCATATGACTGTGGTAAAATTTTTCTCACGCCTTAATCTTGAACGAAAATTCTTATTTTTCAAGGCTCCCTGAAAAATTAAAACCACAGAGCCATCTAACTGTCTTTCCAGAGTTGACCAATCTGCTCAATTACATCAACAACATTAAGCCGCAGAAAACCAAGTGATATATCCTTGCCGAACATGGATATCAGCAACAGATCATTGTCGATTTTGCTGAAGTGAATATTTGACTCCTGTCCTTTGTGGAAGAGCAGAGAAAATTCCCTTTCTCCCACCAGCTTTGCCATCGCATCAACCGTTGCAAAGTTGCCGGCGGCAAGGGCGGCAAAAGAATAAATATCGTACTTATGTTTTTTGCTATCTTTGGTGGTAATTATGTTACCCGCCATGTCGATGATAATGACACAGTCAACTCCCAGCTTGATCAACTTTTCGGTAAGAATTGCATCAATTTTCTCAAGCTGATCCTGGCTCACTATCCCATAATTCATATAGTTCTCCTAACTTTTAGAATAAGCGTTCAGGTTTTTTCCCCAACCGCTTTGTTGCTCGAGAAATCCCACTATGTGGTTTATGACGGGTTATCTTCCATTATCTTACTCATAGTTAAAAACAGATGCTTTTAAAGGGCAAGATTTCGTATTATAGAAGAGTTTCACCACCTTTCCAGCCCGACAAGCTGATCTTAGATTGCTGCCAGTATACGACAGAAAATTGCAGAGTAGAAGATTTTTTTTTGAAATTCCCATATTTTGGCAAAAATATATTCACGGAACTTCTTTCTCGAACAAGCATCTTTTACCATATCAGTAGATATCGGCAACCAAATTGCCATTGCCGATCTTACCATTCTCTGCTAAGGGAAGCGGCGAATTTTATAGACAAGGACCACGAAATACCAATGACCGCACCACCCCACGCATCACCGTTAATTGATACACACTGTCATCTCGACATGTCGCAATACGACGGTGAGCTTGAAGATATCATTAACCGGGCGAACACAGGCAATGTTGCAGGGATCGTCAGCATCGGCATAGATGTATCAAGTTCTCTAGCAAACATAACGATTGCAAGACGCTTTTCCTGCGTCAAGGCAACCGTCGGCATCCATCCGCACGACGCTGATAAGGTAACGGACCGGGAACTAGCCGATCTAATTGAGCTGGCCCGCGCCCATCAAGATGAAGTTGTCGCCGTAGGCGAGATAGGCCTTGACTATTTCAAGGCCTACAGCAAACCGGAAATACAACGAGACGTATTCAGAAAACAGCTGCGGATTGCAAAACAACTTGATCTCCCGGTTGTGATACACGACAGAGATGCCCATCAAGACTGCTTTACTATTGTCAAGGAGGAAGGACCTTTCCCAAGGGGTGGAATTATGCACTGCTTTACCGGTGCATTGCACTGGGCCAGGCGATTCATCGACGAGAATTTTGCGTTATCCGTCGGAGGCATCACAACGTTTCCAAATGCAAAGACGGTAAGAGAGATTGCCACCCATATCCCCCTTCAATCTTTGCTGCTCGAAACAGATGGACCGTTTCTCGCCCCTGTTCCATATCGCGGCAAACGCAATGAACCGGCGTATCTGGTGGAAATAGCGGCGCTGGTAGCAAAGCTCAGAAACATATCGATCGCCACGCTAGCACACGCAACCACCCGTAACGCCCAGAGAATCTTTAACTGCCGGTTTACCGCACCTTCGGAGGAAACTTCGTGAGCATCGCCCGTAACCTTACCACAATTCGCGATACCATCGATACCATCGCCATTCGCTGCGGCAGAGCCCCAGCCTCCGTATCGCTGGTTGCCGTTTCGAAGCGTTTCCCGGTTGAGGTAATTTTGGAGGCTTACCGAGCGGGGCAAAGATGTTTCGGCGAAAATTACGTGCAGGAGGCGGCGGCAAAAAAGACAGATGTGGACGGCATCGTCGATCTTCACCTGATTGGACACCTGCAAAGCAATAAGGTAAAAGAGGCCGCCGAAATATTTTCCATGATTCAGACGATAGACCGGCTCAAAGTTGCCCGCACCCTCAATAGATATCTCCGAGAAAAAGGCAAAAAACTAGATGTTCTCATGCAGGTAAACATTGCCGGAGACACCAATAAGTCAGGGGTTTCGCCGGATCAGGCAATCCCTTTGGCCGAGCAATTGCACCAATTTGATCATCTCTGTTTCAAGGGACTTATGACCATACCTCCCTATAGTCAGGAGCCCGAAGATGGTCGCATCCATTTTTCCGGGTTAAGAAAGCTGGCTGATACCATCAATCATCGTGGCCTGTTCGCAGCTGCAGATAGGGTTGAACTATCCATGGGCATGTCTCACGATTACCACATTGCCATTGAGGAAGGTGCAACCATCGTGCGGGTGGGAAGCGCTATTTTTGGCCAAAGGCCACAAAATCTTAGATAAGACAAAGGACAATCATCTTATGAAAATCTGCATGATTGGCACCGGCTATGTCGGCCTGGTAACCGGCACCTGTTTTGCCGAGTTTGGTCATCACGTAACCTGCGTGGACAAACTTAGAGACAAAATCACCAGGCTGCACCAGGGTATCATGCCCATATATGAACCGGGCCTGGAAAAACTTGTGGAAAAAAACTGTAGCGACGGCCATCTTACCTTTACCACCGATCTTGCCGGCGCCGTTTCCGAGGCAGAGGCCGTTTTTATTGCTGTCGGTACGCCAACCAGCCGGCGAGGGGACGGGTATGCCGATTTGACCTATATCTATGAAGCCTCACGTGAGTTGGCTCCCCATATAAAGGGTTTCACCGTTATTGTCGACAAGAGCACCGTCCCCGTCGGCACCGCCCGCCAGGTTGCCCGGATCATCAGAGAGATGAACGGAAAAGCTGATTTTGAAGTCGCCTCAAATCCGGAGTTTTTACGGGAAGGAGCGGCCATTGCGGACTTCATGAGGCCGGATCGGGTGGTAATCGGGGTGGAATCTGAACGAGCCGAATCTGTTCTCCGCTCCATTTATCAGCCACTTTTCCTGCAGGAGACACCCATTGTCACCACCTCCATTGAAACGGCAGAGTTGACAAAATATGCCGCCAACGCCTTTCTTGCAACCAAGATCAGCTTTATCAATGAGATGGCGCTGCTCTGCGATACCATCGGCGCTGACGTTGTCTCTTTGGCTCGGGGGATCGGTATGGACGGTAGAATCGGCACAAAATTTCTCCACCCCGGTCCCGGATATGGTGGCTCGTGCTTTCCCAAAGACACGGTAGCGCTTCTGAGAATCGCCCAGGAAAATGGGCAAAGCCTGCGCATCGTCGAGGCGGCGGTAGATGTAAACGGCGCCCAAAAGGCCAAAATGGTGAAAAAAATACGCGATGCGCTGGGCGGCTCCGAGGCAGGTCAAACCATTGCCGTACTAGGGCTGACGTTTAAGCCGGAGACCGACGATATGCGGGAGTCGCCCTCCCTTACCATACTCCCGGCGCTTATTGAAAAAGGGGCTACCATCAGGGCGCATGATCCCCACGGAATGGCGGAAGCCCGGGAAATGCTGCCGGCAAACGTATATTACGCCGAGAACGCCTATGATGCCTGCACGGATGCCGATGCCTGCATCCTTATGACCGAATGGAATCAGTACCGCGCCTTGGATCTGGACAGGCTTGGCTCAATCATGAAGCGTAAGGTATTTATTGACCTGAGAAACGTCTATCAACCAGCAGAGGTAAAAGCCAAGGGATTTTCCTATACCGGGGTGGGGCGATCATAAGGCCTCAATGCCCCGCCACTATCTCCTTAACGTTTTCTTTTTGACGCCCGCTTGGATGCCTTGAGCGGGTTTACCTTGACTTTTGCCACCTTGATTTCCGGTTTACGGTGGGTGGCAAAATTACATATTCCGTTGCGCCACTTGGCGGCGGGATTGAGATAGGTCTGGCAACGTTTGGCACCATCTTCCTCGATGACGCGATCACATCCCTCACATTGCTCAACTATTGGCTGAAAGACAGCCTTTTGCTCATCTACGACAGCATTCATAAAAGGTACCAATGGTTAGTATTTTTACGTAAAGACCTGTTCATGATGCATAATACTTCGATGAAAGGTAAAAAACCTATATGCCAGGTCTCTTAAAGGTCTATAGGACACATCTTATTAATGCTACATTCATTAAAATTCAAGATATTGTTGCCTGAAGCTGCACGAAAATACAACACGCGGTAGAGAAAAGGCACAAAACTCTCCCGTCAGAGGGTATAGTGGCACCGCAACAGTTCGCCCCAAACCCACACGATTTGCAAGCGAACCTTGTAACATGGCCTTTTCGTCCAACCTCATTGTTGCTCAGAACATGTTATCCTCGGGATATCAGGTCGGCCTGCATTACGTTTTCCTCGCACCTTAATCTTGAACGAACATTATCCCTACAACGAAACTTATATTGACATCATAGCCACAATATGTAACACTGCGCAACATAACCCAAACCATGGAGGTGGGCCTATGTTGTCGTCAATTCGTTCCGGTGAGCACACGTACGAAATACCGAAATTCTCGATCACCACAAAAGATATTGATGGTTTTTATTCCGAACTTGAAGGGTATCATGAGATTTTTGCCGACTGTTTCCACCGGAGTGAGTCGCGGGGGCATTTTTTTAATTACATGGCCGGCCAATTCAGTGAGCTTGAAAGGAAGTCGATTGAACCGATCGCCGTTAATATCACAGGCGGAAATATACGAGCAATGCAGCGGTTTATCAGTGTCGCGGAATGGGATGAAGATAAAATAAGCCGCAAGTATCGTACTTTGGTTAATGATGATATGGGTGATCCAAACGGCATTCTCATTTTCGATGAATCTGGTTTTGTGAAAAAAGGATCCGACTCGATTGGTGTAGCCAGGCAATACTGTGGCACCATTGGAAAGGTGGATAATTGTCAGGTCGGTGTATTCGCGGCGTATGCCTCCCCCCAGGGGTACGCCCTGATTGACAAGCGGCTTTTTATTCCAGAGAAATGGTTCGCGAAAGACTATGCCGCAAAACGGGAAAAATGCGCTTTACCCGAAAACATCAAGTTCAAAACCAAACCGCAACTGGCGGTTGAGATGTTTACTGCAATTCGAGACGAGGGGATACTTCCATTCAAATACATTGCCACCGACAGCCTGTATGGCTCAAGCCCCGAATTTATCAATGCGGTTGATCGGCTTCCCGGGATCACCTATTTTGTATCCATGGCCAGTGACACCCGTTGTTGGCTGAAAAGACCCGTCGTCAGGGAAAAGACATACAAATACAAGGGCACGGTCAAAACCAGGAGAATTCTGGAAGATACCTCAAAGGCCCCCATTGCGTTCATCGACCTTGCCAAAAGCATCAATGATTTCTTCTGGTACAGGCGAAAGGTCTCCGAAGGCACCAAAGGCCCTATTGTGTATGAATTCACCAAGCGCCGGGTTGTATTGTCAAAAGATGGATTGCCGGAAAAGGAAGTGTGGTTGGTCATCAAGCGAACGCTCGGCCCCAAGCCGGAATATTCGTTTTTTATCAGCAACGCCCCGGTAAGCACTCGCCTTGCAAAGTTTGTCTGGCTGAGCGGAGTGCGGTGGGCTATTGAGCAATGCTTTGAAGAAACGAAAACAGAGCTGGGGATGGACCACTATGAAGTTCGCAAATATTCCGGCTGGAATCATCATATTCTGACATGTATGCTGGGGCATTTTTTTCTTTGGCACCTCAAGATACGGTTGGGGGAAAAAAACGCCGTCTATTACTCTGTCGCAGCTTAGGATGTTGATTGAAACGGTTCTGCCAATCGCCCACTATGACGCCATGACAATGTTGGCGCTGATTGAGAGCGTGCAGGTTAAGAATCACAGGGCGTATCTTTCGCATCGAAGACGACGCCTTCGATCATTAAAGGATTTTAAATAACTTTCGTTGTAGGGTTATCATTTCCCAAGGTGCCCATAACGGCCTGTAATACAGCGGAAGCGATGAGGGGTCACTGAAAAATCAGGACAAAGTGGTTCAGGAGGCGTATGGAGTTGTAATATAAGATAATCTAGGATACAATTTTTGATCATTTAATTTAGCGGTAGATCAATTGAGGATTTCAGGAGCTTCTCATGCCCGTATACGTCTGGCGCGGAAAAAACCAATATGGCGAAAAGCGCAAAGGAGAGGTTGAAGCAGCAACCCCTGAGGCTGCCGCTACCGCGGTTAAAAGGCTTCGTATCAGCGAGGCTAAAATAAAAGAAAAACCAAAGGATCTCCTTGAGAACGTATCGTTTCTCCAGAAAAAGGTTACCCCAAAAAGATATTGTCGTTTTTACCAGGCAACTCGCCACCATGATCAGTGCCGGCCTTGCCCTGGTCCAGTGCATTGAAATCCTTGCCAAGCAACAAGACAACCCCACATTCAAGAAAGTTCTGATCCAGATCCAGACAGACGTGGAATCAGGCACCACCTTTGCCGATTCCATGCGCAAGCACCCTAAGGCCTTTGATACCCTCTACTGTAATATGATCGAGGCAGGTGAAACAGCGGGTATCCTGGACACTATACTCAACAGACTGGCCACCTACATTGAAAAAGCTCAGGCATTGAAGAGAAAGGTCAAAGGAGCGATGACCTACCCCGTAATCGTTATTGGAATTTCGATAGTAATCCTCGGTGTTATTTTGGTATTCGTCATACCGGTTTTTGAGAGTATGTTTGCCGACATGGATGCCACCCTGCCCGCCCCAACCCAGCTTGTTGTAAGCATGAGTGATTTTGTTAAAAATAATATTGTCATCGCTATTCCGATTCTCGGTATACTGATTTTTCTATTCAGTAGAATCTACAAAACCGAGAAAGGTAGGGCAAAAATTGATCAATTTGCCCTGCAATTACCATTGATCGGGTCCTTACTCAGAAAAGTGGCGGTAGCAAAGTTCTGTCGTACCCTCGGCACCCTGCTGCAAAGCGGCGTGCCGATACTTGAATCCCTGCAGGTGGTCGCCAGAACGGCCGGCAATATGGTCATTGAACGCGCCGTTCTGCGTTCGGCTGAGTCCATTGCCGAGGGGCGGCCCTTGGCTGAACCACTTGATGAAAGCGGCGTTTTTCCTAATTTAGTGGTACAGATGATCGATGTGGGCGAATCGGTGGGCGCACTGGATGCAATGCTTGCCAAGATATCTGATTTTTATGATGAGGAAGTAGATCAGGCGGTGGAAAACCTGACCGCGGCCATCGAACCACTGATGATTGTCGGGTTGGGTGGTATGATCGGCGGTATAATCGTGGCCATGTATCTGCCGATTTTTCAGATGGCCGGTAATATTTAACCGTTCATAACACCTACATTACCGAAAACCAAGAGAGAAGATATGACACTGACAAAAGCAGACCTGGTACAAGAGGTATACAAAAATCATCAGGAACTCACCAAGGCAGAGGCGACCGAATCAGTCGAGACCCTTATTCGGTTGTCCAAGCAGTCTTTGATTGACGGTTCCGATCTACTGCTTAGCGGATTTGGCAAATTTAACGTCAAGGAAAAAAATGCCCGGCGTGGAAGAAACCCGCAAACCGGCAATGAACTCATTCTGGGACCCCGGCGCGTGGTAACCTTCAAGCCATCTGGTATTCTCCGGGAAAAAATCAACTCCTGAGATGAATTCATAGTGGGCATCTGTTTCATTAAGGGTTTTCGCGAGATGGCAACACGTTTCCCAGTGTCCGGCATTTACTTTGCTACATTACAGGTAACCAACCAATCTTGCTGATCCCCCGCACCGTCCCGCTCACCGTCATTTCCTCTTTGCGAAGGTGGAGTCTTCACCAGGATATCGATCCCGCATTCAACACCCCTCTGGTTGACTCAATAGGGCAATTCGGCATCATTCACCCGCCTATTATGAGAAAAGAAGGGAAGACACCTTCGAGCTCATATGTGGCGCAAACCGAATGGCAATTGCCCATCAGCTTAACCTGACGCATATTGTATGTCTTGAGGTGGATGTCCAGGCTTCACCAGATCATCTTCTTGGGTTGATCCTGGAGGATCAACGACGCGGGGGGGGACCTTTCGGTCATGGAGAAGGCACGCTTTCACGCCCTCTGTGATCAATATCTTGATCACAAGAAAGCCCGCGCCGTAAAAGCGCGAACAGACATCGGGAAAAAATCCACCCATTCCCATTACAGTAAGCTGCTTGAACTTGAACTGCTCATCCGCAACGGACTCCACTATGGCCATATCTCGGAGCGGTCGGGTTTTGCTATGTCTCCCCTTGCCACTCAGGATCGTCTCGCTCTCGCTGAATTCTTTGTCCGCTTTCAGGTAGGCGCCAATAAACAACTGAAATTTATAGACACCTGCAAAATCATCAGCGCTACCAGGCAGTGCTCCATTGCCGATATCTTCAATGACCCCGAACTGATTTCACTAGTCGCCGGCGGCCAAGAGACAAATATCCCGCAAACCGTCGACCGGATTGCCAAGGCGCTCAATGCACGTGCACATCCACTTAGTGTTCAGGCAAAAGGTGATTTTGATCGTTACAAACAATCTCTGGGGCTGCCGACTCACTGCACAATCACCCCCAGTCAGGCATTTGAGAACGATACGGTGTGGCTTAATGTTGCATTCAGCTCACGCGACAGCCTGAACGCTCTATGGCCACAATTGAGACCACTGCTTGCCAAAAAAGTTTAAAAGAACCAGAAAATGAGAAAAGGATGAAAAGCCCATCACCTATAAGGGAACCTTGCAACATGGTTTTTTCACCCAATCGCAGCGTTGCTCAAATAATTTTATACTGGCAATATCGATCATATGCCCGCGGTAACATTTTCCTCGCGCCTCGCGCCTTGAACGAATATTCTCATGTTTCAAGGTTTCCATAACAGACGTCCCCCTCGATCAGGACATCGCTGCCATATCGACGAGCCTTTGAACGGGTGATCCGCAGAGAAGAGGAAAAGGGCTCATCGCACTCGATCACCGAATTACCGCCGGTGCCGCCAAAAAACGGTGCATAGAACAGATAGACCCGATCTACCAGCTGCCGTTTGATAAACTCTCCGTGGACCCTGGCACCCCCTTCAACCAGCACCGACATGATATTTTCAGCGGCGAGTAACCTGACAATCCGGTCAAGGTCGAGTTTGCCGTCACGACCGCATGCAACGGAGAATACCCTCACCTTTTCCGAGCGCAGTCGATCAGCCTTTGCACTTGCGCAATCCGGCCCACAAAATATCCAGGTAGCGGCGGCGGAATCGGCGTGCAGAACCCGCGCATCCTCATCTATACGCAGGTGTGTATCAAGAATCACGCGAACAGGATCATTACCCCGTTTGCCGGGTATACGAGTAGTGAGCAACGGGTCATCGGCAATCACCGTGCCAATGCCGACCACCAGAGCGTCATAGTGATCCCGAAGGCGGTGCACGAACCGGTGTGACTCCGGTCCGGTAATTGTCGCTCGCCTGCCTCTTTTGAGGGAAATTTTTCCATCCAGGGTAAGCCCCGCCTTCATGGCAATTAAGGGCAATGATGTGGTGATGTACTTGATAAACGGTCGAATCAGCTCCCTGCACTGCTCCTCAAGCACCCCTTCGTCAACTGAAATTCCATTGCTTCTCAGGTAGTCAGCTCCCCCACCGATAACGCGCGGGTTTGGATCGCTCACCCCGATTACCACCCGGCGAATCCCGCTTGCCAGGATTCGCTGGGTACACGGCGGGGTTCGCCCACTATGGTTACATGGTTCAAGCGTTACATAAAGTTCTGCCCCACGTGCCAATTCTCCGGCCTGGTCCAACGCCATCACTTCGGCGTGGGGAGCTCCCGCTTTTTTATGATACCCCTTACCGACAACTCTGTGATTGTTGACTACGACTGCACCGACACAGGGATTAGGAGAAGTACGCCCCTGCCCTTACGTCCCTCGATGAGGGCAAGGCGCATATAGTGACGATCAGGTGGCTCCGGCATGATCAGGAAAAAAATTGCGGCGAACTATGCTTCCTTTTCTCGTGCATCGAGCAATAGCTTCAGCTCATCCATAAATTCGTTGACATCCTTGAATTGTCGATACACCGAAGCGAAACGAACATAGGCCACTTCGTCAACGGTGGAAAGTCGCTCCATCACCCACTCTCCGATGGTTGAGGTGAAAACCTCCTTAGTCCCGCTGTCCTGTAACTGATGCTCTATTTCGTCAACGAACTGGTCAATGGCATCTCTACTGATGGGCCTCTTTTCACATGCTTTTTCAAGCCCGACAACCATCTTCTGGCGGTCCCATGGCTCTCTTCTGCCATCTTTTTTGACAAGCATGGGCATCATCACTTCAAGCCGCTCATAGGTGGTAAAGCGCTGATCACAGGCCAGACAATGACGCCTTCTTCTTGTTATGGTACTTTCCTTGTTGAGCCGGGAATCGATAACCTTGTTATCAATAGTATTACAGTACGGGCATTTCATGGGTCTCTCCCCTGTTCAGGATTTTCAGCTGAGCACGTAATAGAAAAACCGGCGACATCGTGTGATTTCGCCGGTTGGAAAATGTTCTGTGGTCTGGCTCAGGAAAATTTGGCAATCCGCTTTAGATGTCGACCTCCGTCAAATTCCGTTTGCAGCCAGGTTTCAACGATTGCCCGACAAACCCCGGAACCGATGACCCGCCCGCCCAGACACAGCACATTGGCGTTGTTATGGGCCCGACTCATCCGCGCCGTATACTCATCGTGGCACAGAGCGGCACGGATACGAACATCACGGTTCACCGCCATAGCCATCCCGATACCGGTTCCACAGATGAGAATAGCCCGCGCAGCCTGGCCCGAGACCACAGCCTCGCGAACGTTTACAGCAACATCAGGGTAGTCCACCGACTCCGTCGAAACACATCCACAATCAATGATAGAGTATCCCTTCTCCCGCAGAATTTCTATAATTTCCAGCTTCAGATTAAAGCCGCCATGATCGCTGCCGATTGCGATTTTTGTTAATGAATCGCTCACGGTTCAAACCGTTTCATGGCCACTACACCATTGGTGCCGCCGAACCCGAAGGAGCTGGAAAGCGCCGCGGATATCGCCATGGAACGAGCTGTATTGGGTACATAGTCAAGATCACATTCAGGACTTGGCCGATGCAGGTTGATGGTCGGCGGGGCAATCTGATCACGAATTGACAGGGCCGTGAAAACCGCCTCGATGCCACCGGCGGCACCCAGCAGATGACCGGTCATCGATTTAGTTGAACTCATGGCCAACCCATAGGCGGCGTCACCAAAAACGGTTTTGACGGCAAGGGTTTCACATCGATCATTGAGCTGGGTGGAGGTGCCGTGGGCGTTAATATAATCAACCTCATCCGGAGCAAGTCCGGCATCATCCAGGGCCAGGCGCATAGCCCTGACCGCCCCTTCACCATCTTCGGGCGGTGCTGCCACATGATAGGCATCACTGCTCAGACCATAGCCAATGATCTCAGCGATGATCGAGGCATTTCGCGCCAGTGCGTACTCTAACTCTTCAAGTACGAGGATACCAGCCCCCTCACCCATGACAAAACCGTCACGCTCTTCATCAAAGGGGCGCGAGGCGGCAGCCGGCTCATCATTTCGCCTTGACAAGGCTTTCATGGAGGAAAAACCGGCAATACCGATCTCACATAAGACAGCCTCGGTGCCACCGGTCACCATCGCATCGCACAGCCCATATTTTATGTGTCGATAGGCCTCGCCAACGGCATGTGTACCCGCCGCGCAGGCAGTGGTAAGGGTTAAATTGGGCCCCTTAATGCCGATTGCCATGGATATATGACCGGACGGCATATTGGCGATAGCCATCGGAATAAAAAACGGACTGATTCGTTTTGGACCACGATCAAAGAGAATTTTATGCTGCGCGGAAATGGTCGGCAAACCGCCCATTCCGCATCCGGTAATGACGCCTACCCTGCCACAATTCTCATCGTCTATAACCAGTCCGCTGTGCGCCAGCGCTTCGCGGGCGGCAACCAGACCATACTGGACAAATAGATCGATATGCTTGGCATCCTTCTTGTCGAAAAAATCCTCGGAATAATAATCCTGTATCTCAGCGGCAATCTGAACGCTGGATGCCGAGGCATCAAAACGAGAAATGTTGACAACTCCACTTTTACCGGCACAGATGGCAGGCCACGCCTTTTGTACTCCAATACCCTGGGGAATAATGAGGCCGGCTCCGGTGACAACTACCCTGCGATATTGCATTTCCTCAACGATAAAATGATTACATCAATGAGCAGGAATTGATTCTGCAATGGACTATTTCTTGAGATTATTGACATAGTCAACCGCATCCTGGACGGTCACGATCTTCTCCGCATCCTCATCGGGAATCTCAATGTCGAATTTTTCCTCCATCGCCATGATCAACTCAACGAGATCGAGTGAATCAGCACCCAGATCATCAACAAACGAGGCGCCAGAGACAACCTTATCTTTTTCTACACTGAGCTGTTCTACAATGATATCAATCAGTTCCTGATCTATTGCCATGACTTTCTCTCCTTAATAACAGTGCGCTCGGTAAACGCCTTAGTGGTATGTTAAAGCAAGTACGCTCAATGGGTATAACCCACCTATGATACACCATTTTTCGTGCAAATCAATTTCGTAGTTCATCATTTTGCACGCCCATGTCAAAAACAGCAGCTACCCCATAAACATGCCGCCGTTCACATGAATTGTCTGGCCGGTTATGTAGGAGGCCTCATCGCTTGCCAGAAAAGCGACGGCAGCCGCAACATCAGCCCCGCCACCCAGCTTAGCCAGTGGAATCTGACTCAACAACTCGGCGCGTACTGAATCGGACAACTTCTGGGTCATTTCAGTTTCGATATATCCTGGAGCAACGCAATTGACCGTTATCGCACGAGAACTCAACTCCCTCGCCAGTGTTTTTGTCATCCCCACCAGAGCGGCCTTTGCCGCCGCGTAATTGACCTGGCCACCATTACCGGTTGCTCCCACAACTGAACCGATAGTGACGATCCGGCCGCTGCGCTGTTTCATCATCGGCTTGACTACCGCCTTAGTACAGGCAAAAGCACCTTTAACATTAGTGCTCATCACCGCATCCCAATCATCCTCTTTCATCCTGGCGAGTAACCCGTCACGGGTAATTCCCGCATTATTCACCAAGATATCAATCACCTTGATCTCACCCAACAACCGGGCGATAGCCGCCTGGGTAGCAGAAAAATCGGCAATATCAAACTGAATCGCCGTCGCCTTGCCGCCGCCGGCGACAATATCAGCAACCGTCTGCTGGGCCGCCTCGGGCCGGTTTACATAATTTACGTAAACATGCGCCCCGCGCTGGGCCAACAAAGAACTGACGGCCCGGCCGATGCCACGGCCGCCACCGGTAACAAGGGCTGTTTTTTCATCTAATCTCATGCGGTTCGTTGCCTCTCAATCTCAGCAATGAGCTTTGGGATCACCTCGTATAGGTCACCTACGATACCATAATCGGCCACATCAAAAATCGGGGCATCCGGATCTCGATTGATGGCCACTATCGTTTCGGAGGACTGCATGCCCGCAACATGTTGAACAGCACCGGAGATGCCGCAGGCGATATAGAGTTTCGGCGCCACCGTCTTGCCGGTCTGGCCGACCTGATGCGGGTAGGGTATCCAGCCGGCATCAACAACCGCCCGGGAGGCCGAAACCTTCCCTCCCAATACTGCTGCCAGCTGGGCAAGCAGCTCAAACCCCTTCTCGTCTTCCAACCCTCTGCCGCCCGATACGAGGATATCTGATTCCTGGATATTGATTGCCGCCCGCTGCTGGGTTGATGATTCCAGGACTTCAACGCTACTGGTAAGCTGCACCTTCGGGATGACATCGTTGATTTCGCCGGTACGCTGTGAATCAAACGGCAGCTGCTTCATCACGTTCGGGCGAACCGTTGCCATCTGCGGTCGTGCATCCTGGCAGACGATGGTCGCCATAACGTTGCCGCCGAAGGCCGGTCGTGTCTGCAGCAGCGCCCCATCTTCCTCTCTGATGCTCAGACTGGTGCAATCAGCCGTCAGGCCCGCGTCAACCGTGGTCGCCACACCGGGGATAAATGAGCGGCCTATGGCGGTTGCCCCGGCAAGAACAATTTCCGGCTTATGGGCGGTGATAAGCTCCGAAAACGCGGCTTCGTAACATTGATCGGTAAAAGCGGCCAGAGCCGGATGATCGATCCGATAGACCGTATCGGCACCATGTCCGATCAGGCCGGCAGCCGCATCACCCGTCTGGTGGCCCAGCAGAACCGCGGCCAATTCAACCCCACGCTGATCGGCGAGGCTGCGCCCAATGCCAAGCAATTGCAGCGAAACATCGGCCAATCCTTGATCACCAAACTCAGCATATACCCACACCCCTGAAAAGAGATGATGCTGGGGGTGCTGGGATTTCTTTTCTATCTTCAGGCTGAGGGCCTCAACCTCACACTGCTCGATACAGGCGCCGCACAGATTACAGGACTGGCCGACCACCGGCAAGCCATCGGTCATGGTAATGGAGCCGAACGGACATTGATCTTCGCAGATTCCACAGCCGATACAGCGGGTTTCGTCAAGCTTCAGCATTGCCGCATTTCACCTCACAAAAGATATGGCTTGATGCTGGCAACCAGGGCGGCAGCCTGTTCATCCACCGTACCGCTGAGCATTGCTCGCTTGCCGCGCGGCTGGGGCGCAAACACCCGTACCACCTGCGTCGGTGATCCGGGAAGACCGATAGAGGCCGGATCGGCATCGATATCCTGTGCGTTGAGGGTGGTGATTACAGCTTTTTTAGCACGCATTTTCCCCTTTAAAGACGGCACCCGAGGCTGATTGATATCTTTGACTACCGTCATCAGAAACGGGTAGTGGGCCCGCAACACATCATAGCCGCTATCCATCATGCGTTCCACCACCAGATGCTCACCGTTTGCCTCGCGGATGTGCTGAATACAGGTGGCGTAACCAATCCCCAATCGCACCGCAAGGCCCGGACCAACCTGGGCGGTATCACCATCGATGGCCTGCTTGCCGCAGACAATCAAATCAAAATGACCGATTTTCTCAATGGCCTTGGCCAGCGTGTAGGCGGTTGCCCAGGTATCGGCACCAGCAAATTGTCTATCAGATATCAAAAAAGCCCGATCCGCCCCACAGGAAATGGCCAGCCGCAGCACTTCCTCGGCCTGCGGCGGTCCCATGGAAATGACCGTGACCTGGCCGCCAAACTGTTCTTTCAGGGTAACGGCGGCCTCCAGGGCGTGCTGGTCATAGGGGTTGAGAATGGATTCAACGCCTTCTCTGGCCAGGGTATTGGTAACCGGGTCAAGACGGACATCTTTTGCATCCGGCACCTGCTTGACACATACAATGATTTCCATATAGCCGTGCGCCCCGTCTTACCGGTTATATTCCTTGTTGAGTTCCTGACCGATAACATTGCGCTGCACCTGGTTGGTCCCTTCATAAATCTGCAGAATCTTCGCATCGCGCATCATTTTTTCGGCCGGATACTCGCACATATACCCATACCCACCCATAACCTGCACCGCATCCGTCGTCACCTTCATGGCTACATCAGTGGCAAACACCTTTGACATGGACGAAACCTTGGACATATCTTTCGGATGGGCATCGATATGACGGGCAGCCGCGTAGGTGAGTGCCCGTGCCGCCTCATTGTGGGTGGCCATATCAGCCAGCAGATGCTGCACCGCCTGAAAGCCGATGATCGGGCGGCCGAACTGCTCACGCTGTTTGGCATAGGTGACGGCCATATCGATGGCACCCTGGGCAAGGCCAACACCAAGGGCGGCAATGCCGGGCCGGCTGGAATCGAGGGTTTTCATAACGGTTATAAAGCCGGTACCGCGCCGGCCGATGATGCGGTCTTTGGGAATGCGGCAGTCCTTGAATATTAACTCGGTGGTGGAAGATGCACGGATCCCCATCTTCTTTTCCTTTACCCCGCAGGAAAACCCGGCATCGCTATCCTCGACCACGAACATCGAGGCCCCGCGTGCCCCTTTGTGTTTATCGGTTATGGCTACGACCGTGTAAATCTGTGCTTCACCACCATTGGTAATCCATTGTTTGGTGCCGTTTAACACCCATTCATCACCATCGAGCACCGCCGTTGTTCTGATCCCTGAGGCATCGGAGCCGGCATTTGCCTCGGTCAAACCGAAGGCCGCGAACTTCTCACCACTTGCCACCGCCGGCAAATATTTCTGCTTCAACTCTTCGGAACCGCCGATCATGATTGGGTAGGCGCCCAGAGCACTGGCCGCAAAAGCTGTGCCAACGCCGACGCATCCCCGAGCAATTTCCTCAAGGGCAAGGACGATATCAAAACAGCCGCCGCCATAGCCGCCGTATGCCTCGGGAATCGGTACCCCGAACAGGTCGGCCTGGGCCATTGCCTCAAGAATTTCCCGGGGAAACTCATGATTTTCGTCAAGCTCGGCGCGTTTGGGAATGATCATTTCATCCGTGATCTGCCGGGCGATGTCCACAATCATCTGCTGTTCTTCACTTAAAAACCGATCCATAGTCACTCTTTCTCCTTTACCACCTGATCAGCGTTGCGCCCCAGGTTAAGCCGCCGCCGACCGAGCAAAACAAAATAGTATCATCAGCTTTCAGCCTGCCGGCCCGATTCGCCTCATCCAGGGCAATGGGGATAGACGCGGCCGATGTGTTGCCGTAGTTCATCACATTGAGAAACACCTTTTCACGCGGCACCGCCAGACGCTCGAGCAATTTAGATAAAATCCTCATATTGGCCTGATGGGGAATAAGCAAGGAGACATCAGCAAGGCTCACCCCGGTATCGTCGAGCACCCTAAAAACCGCTTCCTCCATCGCCTTGACCGCGAATTTAAAAATCTCCTTTCCTTCCATGACCAAAAAAGCGCCCTTATTGCCGGCTACCTCAATATCTGCATTGGTGCTTGGCGCGGTGTGCATGTAAAGCAACTCCCACTGGCTACCGTCGGTGCCGTGGCTGCTGCCCAGCACCCCTCGCCGGGCGTCTTCGCTGTAACCGAAAACGGCGGCACCGGCGCCGTCACCAAATAAAATGCAGGTGTTGCGATCCTGCCAGTTAAGGCGCGATGATATGGCTTCGGCCCCGATTATTAGAACCTTGGCCTCTTTTCGTGCCTGGATATGGTGATCAGCGATATCGATCCCGTACAGGAAGCCGGAGCAGGCCGCGTTGATGTCGTAGGCTTGGGCATTGACGGCGCCGATTTCATGCTGCACGTAGCACGCACAGGACGGCATAAGCATGTGGGAACTGATGGTGCCGACAACGATGAGTTCAATCTCTTCAGCGGACAATTGGGCCGTGGCAAGGGCCTTCCGGGCCGCCTTCGCGGCAAGCTGGTAAGTCTTCTCACCGGCTCCGGCAATGCGACGATTTTCAATGCCGGTCCGGGTTCTGATCCACTCATCGGTGGTATCGACCATCTCCTCCAATTCAACATTTGACATTACCCGCCGCGGCAACCAGGAGCCGGTTCCAAGAATTATCGTACCCATCAGATAGCACCACTGCGCATGGATGGCGTACTGAGGTTGCGGGAGATAACCTCGTTTATATTCATCTGCTCCATTTTCATCGCTTCTCGCAGGGCGTTTTTAATGGCATGGGCATTTGATTTACCATGACACACAATCCCGGTTCCATTTATGCCCAGTAACGGCGCCCCGCCATATTCGGCATAGTCCACCCGTTTTTTAAATCGCCTGAAAGCGGGACGGGCCAACAGATACCCAATCTTTGCGAGAAAGGACTTGAGAATCTCGTCGCGAAGCATCTTCATGACGGCTTCAGCCAACCCCTCGCTGATTTTAAGACAGATATTGCCGACAAAACCATCGCAGATGATAACGTCCACATCACCACGAAATACATCCCGACCCTCGACGTTGCCGATGAAGTTCAATGTGCTTTTGCTGAGTAGATCATAGGCCTCTTTCACCAGAGCGTTACCTTTGCCCGATTCCTCTCCGATGGTAAGCAGTCCCACCCGTGGATTCTCCGATCGATACATACTTGACACCGAACCGGCCATTACTGCAAATTGGTACAGATGGGCCGGTCGGCACTCGACGTTGGCACCGACATCCATGATCACTACCGGCCCCTTTAGGGTGGGAAAAATCGATGCGATGCCCGGCCGTGCAACATTCTTGAGCCGACCCAGTTTTCGTATCGCCGCCGCCAGGGTCGCACCGGAATTACCCGCACTCACTACGCCCTGCACATTGCCGCTTTTAGCCAAATCAAAAGCGACCATGATTGACGAGTCTTTTTTGGTTCGGATAGCATCAACGGGGTGTTCACCCATGCCTACAACCACGGGGGCATGGACAATATGCAGACGATCACGTACCTCACTACGAATGGAAATAGTTGCCAATTCACGAGTGATGACCTTCTCATCGCCTACCAGACTGACTTCAACATCTTCTAGCTCAACCGCAAGCACGCCCCCCGCGATCAGCTCACGCGGGCCATAGTCGCCGCCCATGGCATCCAAGGCGAGATGCATAGATACGCGTTTTTAGAGTTCCGTATCCAGAACGTAGACGGAACGCCCTTTGTATTTCCCGCAATTTCCACAAAGTCTGTGCGGCAACTTGGGCTCCCCGCAATCCTGGCAGCGGGAAAGTGCCGGACCTAAAAGCGCGTGATGTGAACGGCGCAGACGGGTTCGTGCATGTGAATGTCTTCGTTTCGGCAATGCCATTGTTTTCTCCCTTATGACGCAGCCACCTGGCAGCGGCTATGTACCCTTGATGTTTTGTAATACTCCAAATACTGATTCGATTCGTTTACTGGAACAACTGCACTTCTCATTGTTTAAGTTTGCGCCACAGCCTGCACAAAGGCCGCGGCACCCTTCACCGCAGATCAGCTTGTGCGGAATGCAAAGATATATCTGCTCGCGTAAGATATCATCAACATCTAAAATCGGCTCAGCAAGCTCATCGATCTCGTATGCTGTAGCGCCGTTTTCACCACTATCATCGCCTACCCTTTCAGGCTCCTGCGCACACCCAAGATGATAGTGATAGGTGAACGACTCGTTCACCGTTATATCAAATTCTCCCAAACATCGATCGCACTGTTGCACGACCGTAGCCAGCATAGTCCCGTTCACCACCACTACTCCGTGTTCGGCAAGATGTACTTCCAATGTTGCCGAAACACCACCAGCAATCTCAAACCCCGCACAAGCTACCTGGCAACCTGGACCGAATGTGTAAGTAGTGTGCGGCGCGGCAAGCCGGTCAAGGGCAATTTTCATAGCAACTGCCTTTCCTTTGGAAAGGGATAAAACTAAAAAGTATAACTTATGAGGATTTTATTTCCAGCAAAAAGTAGGGTTCTGAAGATGTGGGCGGGAAGAATTATGCCGCAAATCTTAGCAGCAGCACATTTTTCCCTCAGCAAAAAGGCCGTTTGAGAGATAAGTCATACCAAACAATTCCTTGTTGGTGCTGATTGCAATAAAATAAGCCTTTGTGTGGGTATGATTTGGCTCTGTGGGTTTGCGAGCACGGTTTCGACCAGTGGCAAATATTCGGGAACGGCCGACGATTTACAGCTCGAAGGATCTATTTTTTTCCTCGATTGCCTTGATCAGCCCTTCATATTGTTCCTTGCGAATAATAGCGCGGAACTGCTCCATGTAGTTTCGAACTAAGCTGACCCCTTCAACATTGATATCGTATACCAGCCATTGAGCTTGCACCTGCTGCATGATGTAGTGGACCGGAATCGACTCTTGTCCATCGGATATCAAGGTGGTTACCTGGGCCCGCCGTCCCTTTATCCTCTCACCCACGAAGCTCACCGTTTCACCGCTGTAGCTTTCGAGTGTACCGACATAGACATTTTCCAGCAGTTTGGTCATCTGGGTGACAAAGTAATCACGTTCATCATCGCTGAGCTCATTCCAGGTTCGACCGAGCACCCGGCGCGACATCTCGCGAAAGCTAAAACCGCTTGATATAACTCCCATAATTTTCTCACGTCGCTCGGTTTTGTGGTCCTTGCCTTTGAGCGAGTCATCAGCCAAGATCGAAACAAGCTCGTCAATAATCGGCTTCAGTTGCTCGGTGGGTCCTCCCTCCGTAACGCTGAAACCGGGCACGGAAACGAGCAAAAAAACAAATAACATCGATGCTTTAAATTTCATACCTATCTTCCCCGCATCAAAGCCAGGTACATGGGGAACTTGCGATGTAACCAATTCGCCCCATCTCATTGCTGCTTATAAATTTTATCCACAAAATGTTTTTCAAGAATCGCACAAAAGAAATCAACGCTGGTTGATAATTGCCCGCCGGTATTCGAAAAATGCCTGCCTCGCCGCCACATAAGGATCGATGGAAATGCGCTTGAGTTCTTCATACACGTCTGGGCTCAATGAGAGGGTGTTCACCCGGTCAACGGCGATATAGCCGGCCGTTAACCCAACCCCACCCTCCACCCATGGAACCGGATGAAGGTAGGCGTCACCCACCAGACCGAAGCTGTCACGAACATTGGAAGGCCCGAAAAACGGCCAGTTGATGTAAATTCCCTCACCGATCCCCCATTTCCCAAAAGTCTGCCCAAGATCGGCATCACGCGGCTGCAGACCGAAATCAACCGCCGCCGGATCACCCAGTCCGCCGACACCCAGCGTTGTATTGATGAGAAAGCGACCAAGAACGACACCGGCATCGTCGATTTCACCCTGTAAGATGTTATTTACAAAACTTATGGGTGAGGCCAGGTTGGCAAGAAAATTGCCGATAATCAGCCTGATGTCCCATGGCAATACCGCACTGTATACATTCGTGACAGGCTTTAGCACCCAGAAATAGAGCCTGTCATTGAATACGAAAAAAGCGCGGTTCAGCGGCTCAAGGGGATCACTAATTTCGACGAGTGGCTCACTGAAGTAGAAATCATCCTCAAAAATCGAATCTCCCAATACCTCGGTGGAATCGTTAAAAAACGGGTCATCCTCCAGAAGATCAGGGCCAAATCCACCGCCAGCCTCCTCGGCCGACAAATTGGAGTCAAGCTCCTTGGCCGGATCAGCGGCACCGGTGCGTTGCGTAACGGCAACCAGTGCCAATAGCAGTGCGGAGAAAAAAAGTACACGCGCGAGTAGGGCTTTAGAAGGTAAGCTCATTGGGCGCTACCAAAGGCGAACTTGCTGATCAAGGACTCTATATCCACCGAAGACTCAGTATCGACTATTATGTCGTTTTCGCCATAGAAATCAAGATCTCCACCAAGGCTGATCTGAATATATTTATCGCCGATAATTCCCTGTGATTTTACCGAAACGATTGAATCAAGAGGGATTTGAACATCGTTGTTAACACGTAAAATGAGCATGGCGTAAAAGTCTTCATTGAGATAGATGCGACTCACCTCACCAACCTCAACGCCTGCAATCTGAACTGAAGCGCCTTTTTTCACCCCGGCAACATTAACAAATTCCGCTTTCACCTCGTAGGAATCGCCACGATCAAGCAGGGGAACCTCGCCAAGATTAACGGAAAGGTAGATGAGCGCAAGAAAGCCGATCACCATAAAAAGGCCAACGATGATTTCTCTTAATCCATGTGTTCCCATGTATCTACCCAGAAAAAATGGTTCTGTTACCGCGTTTTGTCGATATACTCTCTAAGGTATTTTATTTCAGTACTATAGACATTATCAACGTCATCAAACACGTCCACCGTGCCGTTGTGTAAAAAAATTACCTGATCCGCCAGAGTAAAGATTTTTGGAATGTCATGGCTGACGATAACCGCGGTATACCCGTGCTTTTCATGGGTGGCCGCGAAAAGATCGTAGATATCATGCTTCATGACTGGGTCAAGCCCGGTGGTTGGCTCATCAAAGAGTAAAATCTCCGGCTTCAGTTGCAGGGCCCGTGCCAGACCAACCCGCTTCTGCATGCCACCACTGAGTTGAGCCGGGAACTTTTTTTCATGGCCGGCCAGTTCCAGTCGAGCCAGAGTCTGCATCACCTTTTCCGCAACCAGTTGTTCCGAATCACTGGTGCGTTCACGCAGCGGTAACGCGACATTATCGAAAACAGTCATGGAATCAAACAACGCCGCGCCCTGAAACAGCACCCCGAACCGGGTGCGCAAACTGGTCAAGGCAGTGCCGGTGGCATTGCCGACATCGACATCGCCGACATGGATATGCCCTTCATCGGCCATCATAAGCCGCAGGATCAGTTTGAGGGTAACGCTTTTTCCCTGCCCGCTGCCTCCGGCAATGACCGTGGTCTTACCCGCTGCTATGGAAAATGAAACCCGGTCAAGCACAACCTGGCTTATCCCGCCACGGGAGGAGAAGCTTTTGCTCACGCCGGCAAACGATATGGGAAGACCACTCATAAAATGATTGCCGTAAGGAGATAGTTGAAGATCAAAACAGCTATGGATGAGAGCACCACCGCCTGGGTTGTGACCCGGCTTACGCTCTCAGCCCCAAATCCGGCACCACGTATCTGATGAACAAAATACCCCCGGCCGGTACTGATCCACACTACCAGCAGGGCAAAGACAAACGATTTGATTATACCCAGCTGAATATCGTGGTTGGTAACGCTTACCTCCATACCCTGCTGGTAGCTTCCGGGGTTGACTCCCATCAGGATAACCCCGGTGAGGTACCCTCCCATTATTCCAACCAGGTCAAACAGGGCGGTAAGAAGCGGTACGGAAATAATGGTGGCAAGAAATTTGGGGGAAACGACAAACCGATAGGGATTGATCGCCATGCACTCCAGGGCATCGATCTGTTCAGAAATCCGCATTATGCCGATCTCCGCGCACATGGCTGAACCGGCGCGGCCGGCAACCATCAGCGCGGTCAAGACCGGCCCAAGCTCCATGACCAGCGACAATGACACGGCCGAACCAAGCATTCCCTCGGCGCCGAATTTGCTCAAAGAGTAATAACCCTGTAAACCAAGCGCCATACCGGTGGATATGGCGGTAAAAAAAATGACCCAGAACGATCCCGCCCCGACAAACTGGATCTGCTTGATCAGCTCGGCCCATCTGAAAGGACGGATGAATATGCCGCGCAATGAATTCAGAAGAAACAGACTCATCCTTCCGAGATCACTCAGGACATAGAGCCCACTCTCGCCGAGCCTGCTCAGAGTTTGGCCGACCATATTCATATCGTGTGCTGGTTTGATTACCGACTATCTATTTTTACAGCAGAAGAGACCCCATAACGGCCTCACTCACTCCACCCTGTTGATCTTAGTAAAATCGGTGGTAGAGTCAACGGCAAAGAATACCAGCTTCCCACAAAATGGAAAACAGGAAAATCTTACCATTGCTCTCAAGGCGGTGAGGCATCTCATTGATAATGACAGATTCGGCCACCACCACATTAATAGATTCAACCTCGGATCTTGAAGAGATCGCCAGGCAGGCACGTACCGCCGGGGCAATTGGGGTAGACACCGAGTTCGTGTGGGAACGTACTTTTTATCCGCGCCTCGGTCTCATTCAGATGGCCCTGCCCGACGGCCGGTGCTTTCTCTTTGATGTACCGGCAATCGGCAACCTGGAACCTTTTGCAGCAGTGCTGGCTGATGGCTCGGTAGTCAAAATTTTCCACGATGCGCAGCAGGATCTAACGATTCTTGCGGGCGCCACCGGGAAAACGGCAAAAAATATTTTTGACACCAGGCTCGCCGCCGGTTTCTGCGGCCTCAGTTCAACCAGTTCCCTGGCAACCCTTGTCAACACAATACTGGGGGTTGGCCTTACCAAATCACACACTCGATCAGACTGGCTCAAACGTCCCCTCAGCCCGGAACAATTGTCTTATGCGTGTGACGACGTCAACTATTTGGTGCCGCTTCGCTTTATCCTGCTCGGCCGCATTACCACCCCTGAAACAAGACATTGGCTGGCTGAGGAACTTCTCGGATTAGCCGACAAACAGCTCGCAGACGAATCGGATGACACCCGCTATCTCAAGGTCAAAGGAGCACGATCACTTGATCGCCGCGGTCTGGCCATTGTCCGTGAACTTTACCGGTGGCGTGAGTGTGAGGCAATCCGGCGTGATCGGCCACGATCGCACATCATGGCGGACAAGACCATGGTCACTATTGCCAGACTCCGTCTCAACAGTATTGACAAACTGCGCCAATCAGGAGCGCTGAACGAGCGCAAGCTGCGAACATATGGAGCTGGTATCGCTTCATGTGTGCAGAAGGGCTATAAGGTTCCGTCTGCATTGCTGCCTGAAAAAGAAACCCGACACCCGCTCTCGGAAACAGAAAAAAAAGCGTATAACCTTCTCAAAACACAGGTTGAACAAAAATGCACTATGCTAGGAATAGATCCCGCTCTCATCGCCACCAGCAGCGAGCTCAAGGAAATTGTTTCAGCAAACAAGAGAGCATCACTGGGCAGAGCCAGACGCCTGCTCACCGGCTGGCGCGGCCACTTCCTGGCCGATATAATCCCTCTGATTAATCCATCATTACTGAAGTAGCTGCTCCAGCTTGGTAATCAATTCCCGTTCCGCCGGAGCCCCGATCATCTGATCAACCAGCACCGAGTTTCTGAAAAAGAGCAGAGTCGGCACCGCTCTTATCTGATAATGGGCGGACGTTCCCGGATGGTGGCTGGTATCTACCGTGGCCACGATCAACCGCCCCACATAACTGCATGCCAGATTGATAATAATGGGGGCCAGGGCTCGACACGGGCCGCAGGTGGGGGCAAAAAAATCGGCAAGCATCGGTATTGGCGCCGCTTTGAGGAACTGCTGGAAATCGTGGTCTCCCAATGGCACCGGCAGGGCCTGATTGGAAAGATCAACTGCTTCTTTACATGTGCCACAACGAGGATTTAGGTGCTGTTTTTTCAGCAAGATCCTGTTTTTTGCGCCGCATGAACGGCAGCCGGCAATTATTGTTTCCATATGAGCAATGAACAAATGTGTTGGGTAAACGTCAATGTACCACTATTAGTGAACAGGTCGTATTCATTCGCGCCGGCTGAACTGCATCGCCTGCCTCCGTCTTCACCACTATATGCATACTGAGACGCTATTACAGCCATCAACGCTGATGAAATCACCAAGTCCCCTTTTCCCGTCATAGCGGAGTTGGGCCGACATCTATGATGAACTGAAATTGTTTGATTGCCGCTGAACCCTGCCCTTGCATGGTGTGATCAAGGCCGGCAATGAGGGTAGAAAGCCATTGCAAAGGTTTTAGCCGGCTCATCATCCATGATGGATGTAAAATCCCCTACCCACATTTTCCGCCAACTCCGGTCAGTACGCCCCACCCGCAAGGGAGCAGGGTTTCCTGTGATAAGGGTCAACAGAGATCTTGAATTGAATTCGGTATAGTAGTATAAATATGTGTTTTTGCGCTGGGCACAGAACCTCATGCCCTGTCTGCACCCTGAAACAATCGCTTAACGCCGACTGAACAGCCATGTTTGAAAATCTAACCGACCGGCTCGAGGGGGTATTTAAAAAACTCCGCGGCCACGGCATTCTTACCGAAGAAAACATCAAAGATGCCATGCGGGAAGTGCGCATGGCGTTGCTTGAGGCCGATGTAAATTATCAGGTGGCGAAGTCTTTTGTGGACACGGTTGCCGAGAAGGCGATCGGTGCGGAGGTTTCCAAAAAACTATCGCCTGGTCAACAGGTTATCAAAATCGTCCATGAGGAGTTGGTTGCCCTGCTTGGCGACAACGCCGAGCCCCTCAAACTTGATGGACCTCAGCCGGCTGTCGTAATGCTGGCCGGCCTTCAGGGCTCCGGTAAAACAACCACCGCGGCAAAATTGGCCGCCCAACTCAAACAGCAGGGTCGGCGCCCCTATCTTGTCCCCGCCGATGTCTATCGACCCGCCGCTATTGAGCAATTACAGATTCTCGGGGAACGAATCGGGGTTGCGGTTCATCCCGCCACCACCGAGGAGAATCCGGTTGATATCTGCCAGGCTGCCTTTCAAGAGGCCCGGCTGAATCGCTACGACACCCTGATTATCGATACCGCCGGTCGTCTGCATGTCGATGATCAGTTAATGAGCGAGCTTGAACGGATTCAGGCAACAATAGCAATACATGAGATCCTTTTCGTTGCCGACTCCATGACCGGCCAGGACGCGGTTACCGTCGCCGACGCCTTTAATGCGCGGCTGGAAATCAGCGGCGTAATCCTCTCTAAAATGGAAGGTGATGCACGCGGCGGCGCGGCACTCTCCATCAAACGGGTAACCGGCAAGCCCATCAAATTCGTGGGTGTCGGCGAGAGCCTTGATGCCCTTGAAGTATTTCACCCGGACCGGGTGGCATCGCGCATCCTTGGTATGGGTGATGTTTTAACCCTGATTGAAAAAGCAGAAGCGGTTGTCGACAAACAAAAAGCCGATGACATCGCCAGAAAGCTAAAGCGAAGTGAATTCACCCTGGAGGATTTTCTCGATCAGATCCAGCAGATAAAAAAAATGGGTTCGCTTGAGCAGATCCTGGGCATGGTTCCCGGCATCAATAAACTCAAACAACTCAAGGATGCCCCTCAACCGGATGAGCGCGAACTGAAAAAAACCGAAGCAATCATATACTCCATGACGCCCAGTGAACGGCGCAATCATCGTATCATCAACGCCAGTCGCAGACAGCGAATTGCGACCGGTTCCGGCACCGGCGTTGCCGATGTCAACCGGGTTCTGAATAACTATGGGGCGATGCTCAAAATGCTCAAGAAAATGCGCGGCAAACCATCAATGATCTCGGGCAAGAAACGCCGCAAAATCCCCAAAGGGATGCGGCGCTGATAGAGCTGTTCATGGTCCATACCGGGTTACCTTGAAACATGGTGTTTTCGCCCAACTTATTCATTGTGCATAAAATTATACCCTCCAAGTAGCGGGTATATGGTTGCCGTAAAATTTTTCTCGCACCCTGATCTTGGTAAAATATTTTTTTCTACTGCTCCCGCTAATTTTGATGGCGTCGTAAAAACCAATGTTCCCGTCATACTGGAATTGACCCGATATCCATAATTAACTGAAATCACTGGATTCCCGCTTTCGCGGGAATGACGGCAGCAAGCAATTTTGAGGTTTTTACGAGTTCATCAATTTTTTGCTTCGTCAAAAACTGAGCAGCACCGGCCCATAGAGCCGGATATAAAACAGTTACCCTTGCTTCAATTGAGGTAAAAGATTATCTATTGCGATTTACAACCTTCAACTACCTGGTTCGAAAATCACATACAAAGGAGTTAACAGCATGGCCGTACGTATCCGCCTCACCAGGCTTGGCAGGAAGAAAAAACCGTTCTACCGCATCGTCGTGGCCGACAGCGAAAGCCCCCGTGACGGCAAATTTCTCGACATTGTCGGCACCTATGATCCAATGCAGGAACCGCACGCCGTCTCGGTGAACAGGCAGAAACTCGATGAATGGGTCGGTAAAGGGGCCCTGCCCACCACAACGGTGAAAAGCTTGTTGAACAAGGCCGCACTCAGCGCCGACAGTCAATGAAAACGCTGGTTTCGCATCTTGCCGGGGCTCTGATCGACACGCCGGAGTCAATGACGATTGAAGAAAAACAAGACAATGACTCGATCACCATCGAGTTACGGGTCGCCTCCGATGATATCGGCAAGGTCATCGGCAAACAGGGTCGCACCGCCCGTGCAATCCGCACTCTTCTCAGTGCCGTGGCTGAACGGGACGACAAAAAAGTACGCCTCGATATCATCGAATAGGGGGATGAGGCTGGGGTGGCCACCGCCTTTTGCCAGGATACCGAACAGTACACTGTGGTCGGCCGCGTCGTCAAAGCACACGGTGTTAACGGCGGCGTCAAGATCAGACCGTATCACCCATACGGCAACCATTTTGCCGCGGCCGATAGGCTCATACTGGCCGGCGATAAAGGCAGACGAACCACTCCACTGGCAATAACCCACAAACACGGCATCTCCGGCAACACCATGGTCGTGCACCTTGAGTCAATTGACAGTCGTGCTGAAGCAGAACTCACCATCGGCATGGATGTCTTGATTTCGGTGGAAAACCCGGCGCCATCTCCTGAGTCCCCGGCATCTGATACATGGCGTGGGCAAACCGTTTCCCTCGGCAATGGAACCGTTTTAGGAATCGCCGCCGGACTCTTGGATAATGGCGCCTCGGGCCTGCTGGTTGTGGATACTGGTGAAGCAGAACTGCTTATCCCAGCCTGCCCTCCCATTATCCGCCGGCAGGGAAACGGGGTGATAGTTGTCGAGCCGCCACCGGGGTTGCTTGAGATCAACCGGTGATTTCCCGTAACAGGGTCGATGCGCTTTTCAATACTTTCCATTTTCCCGCATCTGCTTGATTCCCCGCTTCAGGAATCGATTATCGGCCGAGCCCGGAGCGATGGTCACGTGGTGATCGATATTTTAGATATCCGAACATTTACCGATGACGCTCAACACACCACCGATGATCGCCCCTACGGCGGTGGTGAGGGGATGGTCATGAAACCCGAACCACTGGCCAGAGCGGTTGCCCATGCTCGCACCGGCGACGAATCACCGGCCCGCGTCATCCTGTTGAGCCCACAGGGTCACCTTTTTACTCAGGGTCTCGCCAGGCAACTCAGCCAAGAAAAACATCTTATTCTCGTCTGCGGGCGATACGAGGGAGTCGACGAGCGCTTTCGATCGGACTGTGTGGATGATGAAATTTCCATCGGCGACTATGTGCTTACCGGCGGAGAATTACCGGCCATGGTCGTTATCGACACAATAACCCGCCTCTTGCCCGGCGTGCTGGGCTGTCCTCAATCAGCAGAGCAGGATACCTTTTCCCGGGGTCTGCTCAAACATCCGCAATACACAAGACCACGCTCATTCAACGGCCATCCCGTTCCACCTGAGCTGCTGGGTGGAAATCACCGGGAGATTGAGTCGTATCGATTCCTTACGGCAGTACGAAGGACCCTTGAACGCCGCCCTGACTTACTGGCAACGGCACGATTTACCAGCGACGAAAAACGTCTTCTGGCCCGGCATGGCCTGGCAGACAAAGTGGCGGCGCTGGCCGGTACAGACCGATTGTGATGGCGCCGCCCATGGTGCTGGATATTGTATTGCTCCACTATCCGGTTCTTAACAAACAAAATAAGGTCATCGGTTCGGCGGTGACTAACCTCGATATTCATGACATTGCCCGAGTTGCGCGGACCTTTGGGGTCAGGCGCTATTACATCGCCACCCCCTATGAGGATCAACGTCGATTCATCGGTGATATTGTCGCGCACTGGCGCACCAGCGTCGGTAAAAACACACACTCTTCCCGGGGAGAAGCACTCGGCCGGGTTTGTGTGGTGGAAGATCTCGAGCACGCGGTGGCAGACGCCACCGCCCGCCATGGTAAAACGCCGTTTGTGGTGGCAACCAGCGCTACCAGCCAAAGCAACGAAATAAGCTACACCGCATTACTTTCAAGACTGGCCGGTAAAGCCGAGCCGATGCTGGTCGTGTTCGGTACCGCCTATGGCCTGGCCCCCGATGTTATCTTTTCAGCAGATGGTTCGCTTCCGCCAATAGCAGGGATTGATGGGTATAACCATCTCTCCGTCCGCTCAGCCGTATCAATTATCCTTGACCGATTGCTTGGCAGCGGTAATAGTGCGTAGTTTATTATATTAGTTTATACCAATTGAGGGAATAGCTCATGAACAGTGTAATCAATCGGATTGACCAGGAGCAGATTCGTCAGGATCATCCGGAGTTTCGGCCAGGTGACACGGTCAAGGTGCATATTCGCATCATCGAAGGAAGCAAAGAACGGGTGCAGATTTTTCAGGGAGTGGTAATTAAGCGAAAGCGTGGCCAGATGGATGGTTCATACACGGTTCGCAAAGTTTCACACGGGGTTGGCGTCGAAAAAACCTTTGCCCTGCATAACCCCCGGATTGAGAAAATTGAAGTCGTCTCGCGTGGCCGTGTGCGACGGTCGCGTCTTTATTATCTGCGCTCACGGCGCGGCAAGGCGGCTCGAATTCGCGAACAGCGGGTTCGCTAAAGACAATTTTCCTTTTTTGGCGGGTGGTGCCCGGTAAACCCCGCCGGCAACAGGCGTGTCAGTCAGCAGTGATATTACCCCGCGACCGTTATGGCCGACTGATAGCGAAGATGGGGATATTTTCCATTTTGAAAAACTGTTCGCCAATCGCGGTTTCACGCAGATAGCAGGGGTTGACGAGGTTGGTCGGGGGCCCCTGGCCGGTCCAGTCGTGGCCGCCGCGGTCATATTGCCGCCGTCCGCCGGCCGCCGTATTTTTCCCGATTCAAAACAGATAAGTACGATCAAGCGACTTGAGCTCTTCGACGCCCTCAGAGCGCTTGATCTTCCGGCGGGTATCGGGGTCGTCTCCCCTGCCCAGATTGATCGTTGGAACATCCACCAGGCCTCTTTGCTCGCCATGGGTCTGGCTGTTGCCGGGCTATGCAGAAGCGGCGCCGCGGTTGACTGCATCCTGGTGGATGGAAAGTTTTCCCTGCCGATTCTCATTGCCCAGCAGCCGCTCATTGGTGGTGACCGGCGCAGCGCCACCATCGGTGCTGCCTCTATCATTGCAAAAATTACCCGAGACGCGGTAATGAGCAGTCTGCATCACCAGTTTCCCGCCTACGGCTTTGCCGAGCACAAGGGATATCCCACCGCCTTCCACCGGGCGGCCCTTGCCGTCCATGGCCCTTCGCCGGTTCACCGAAAAACCTTCAAGGGTGTCTGTGTGGATGTCTGAACAGCGTATGGCATTTGCCCGGGCCGCGGAAGAAAAGGCGGTGAAATATCTCTGCCGGCGCGGGTATGTTGTTTTAGCGCGGAACTATCGATGCCGGCAGGGAGAAATCGATATCGTGGCAATGGATAATGACACGTATGTCATCGTCGAGGTGCGGGCCAGAAAAAACTGGTCGCTTGGCCATCCACTTGAAACCATTACCCCCCAAAAACAGCGGCGACTCAAAATGGCGACGCTTTATTTCCTCTCTGAGCGTAATCTTAATGATGTCCCGGTGCGCTTTGATGTGATCAGTGTTACCGGCACTTCATCGCTTGAGATTGAGCATCTTAAAGATGCTTTTGAAGCACAATAGCAGGCAAAACCATGACGCATCCGAAAGAAAAGAAGCCACTGGGCATCACCATGGGATGTCCGGTCTCCATTGGCCCGGAGATCATTGTAAAATGGTTTACTCAAGCCGGTGAAAAGGCGGCTGACAATATTGTCGTACTCGGCGATATCGGTGTCCTGCGTGCCACCGCGGCTCAACTTAAAACAGATATCGAGATACAACCCTGGCTGCCGGGCGCCGAGGTGGTTCCATCCTGTCTCAATGTGTTACCGCTTTCCTCCCTGCCGCTCGCCGCGCTAACTCCCGGTCGTCCCGACAGCATTACCGGCAAAGCCATGGTCAACTACGTACTCAAGGCTATTGATCTCTGTAAACACGGCCATCTCGCCGGGATGGCAACAGGCCCGATCAACAAAAAAACGATGCATGACGCCGGCTTTCACTATCCCGGCCATACTGAACTGCTTGCCCAGCATACCGGCGCCGACCGCATCGCCATGATGATGGCCGGAAGCAGATTACGGGTGGTTCTGGTGTCAATCCACTGTCCCCTGGCATTAGCGCCGGAACTCCTCAAGAAGGCCGATCTGGAAAGCCTCATAGCCCTTACCGATCTCAGCCTGAAAAGAGATTTCGGCATTACCCGACCCCGCATCGCGGTGGCCGGACTGAACCCGCACAGCGGCGAAGAAGGGCTCTTCGGTAGCGAGGAGCAGATGGTGATCCAGCCGGCCGTTGCGGCTGCCCGCAATACCGGTGTCCACATTACCGGCCCGCTGCCTCCCGACACCGTCTATTACCTTGCCTCACACGATAGATTTGATGCGGTCATCAGCATGTACCATGACCAGGGGCTGATCCCGTTCAAGCTGCTCCACTTCCATGACGGCGTCAATGTCACTCTGGGCTTACCCATTGTCCGCACTTCGGTGGATCACGGCACCGCTTATGATATTGCCGGAACCGGAACGGCCAATGCGGAAAGCCTCTCGGCGGCAATCGCCATGGCCTTCTTAATCGTCGCCAACCGCACAACGGCATAACTGGCATGTCCCCTCATTCTCTAGGCGGTTTTTTCATTGTGTTTGAGGGAATTGACGGCACTGGAAAATCCACCCAGATTAAGCTACTCGCCCACTTTCTCAGAAGTCTCGGACATCACGTGGTAACAACGGCGGAACCCACCCGAGGAAAATTCGGCAGGCAAATCAGAGCCTTATACAGGAATCGCGGACGTATCAGCCCGCGGGAGGAACTGGAACTTTTTATCGCCGATCGCCGGGAGCATCTACATCACCTCATCCTTCCCGCCCTGCGGAGAAACAGTATCGTCATCTGTGATCGATATTTCCTTTCTACCGCCGCCTATCAGGGCGCACGCGGTTTTTCCCCGGATGAGATAATTACCCGCCACGCTTTTGCACGGCAGCCCGAACTGGCACTCATTATCGAAGCACCTATTGATCAATGTTTGCAAAGAATCACCACGGCGAGAAAAGAAACACCCAACGATTTCGAGCAGCGTACATCCCTTGAAAAAGTAGATTTCGTTTTTCGTCAATTGTTCTTACCATATATTTGTAGAGTAGACGGCAGTGGATCGATAGTGGAAGTCCAAGCACAGATAATGGAGCATGTCACCACCTTGCTCAGAAGTAGGTTAACATATTTACCGCATAGCTAATGTCTCTGTTCCGTTTTTTTCTTTTCTTATTGTGTTCCAGCCTGCTGGCATCCTGTTCACATAGCCCGCACACTGGAAATTTCGAACCAGCACAGGCTGTGGAACAGGTTGCCGTCAGTCCTGAATCAAGCTGTGCATATTTTAACTTTCTGTGGGGCAATCATGCTGAATATCGAGGGAAATTCGAAGAAGCGTTAGCCGCCTATGAAAGAGCGCGGATCTGCGATCCAGGTGCTCATCAGATAACCCTCAGGCAGGCAACACTTCTTGCTGAAATGGGCAGGCTGGAAGACGCCGTCGCCACCCTTGAAGATCTTCTCGCCAGCACCGAAGACAACCTGCCGGCCAGACACCTCCTTGCCCATCTCTTTGTACAATTGCACCTTGAAGAACAAGCGGTGGAACAGTATGAACTGATCCTGGCGGATCGCCCCGGCGATGACCAGGTCGCCTTCATTCTTGCTCAATTGTACCAGCGTCTGGGCAACAACTCTGCCGCCCTGGCTCAACTTGGTGAGCTGATTCACGGCTCCGAGTCAGCCCGGGCGCGATACCAGATGGCGTCTCTCTATTTTGAGCAAAACCAGTATGATCAGGCTCTGGCTATCCTCGATCCAATTGATGCGAAGCAGCCCTATTTCCTGGAGCGGGTCTATCTTAAAACGAGAATTCTGGATACTAAAGAGGCCGCTGATTCTGCTCTGGCCATGCTTACCGGTTATCTGGATGACGCCTCCACCCGCCACCCTTTGTTTTATCTGTTGGCCTCGACACTCTATCGGGAGAACGGCGATACCGGCAAACAAGATGAATTGATCACCCAGGGGGTGCGTCATTTTCCCAATGATGTAGATTTGCTTTATGAGTACGGGGTTTTACTGGAGCAGAAAGGTAACACCGACACGGCATTGACGGTAATGGAACGCATTATCATGCTTGATCCCGACCATGCCGACGCATTGAACTTTATCGGCTATAGCTGGGCCGATGATAATCGCAACCTCGATGAGGCCTTGGCCTATATTGAACGTGCCATGTGGCTCAAACCCGGAAACGGCTATATCCAGGACAGCCTCGGCTGGGTTCATTTCCGTCTTGGCAACCTCAAGCAGGCGAAGATAGAGCTCTTAGAAGCGCTCGACTTAATGCCGGAAGACCCACACATTCATGATCATTTAGGTGATGTATACCACGCCATTGGTTTGCTTTTCGAGGCTCGCGCCCACTATGAAGCAGCCATCTACCTGTTTACGGAGCCTCATAAAAAAGATGTGGTTCGACGGAAAATTGATGCCCTTCCCCAGTGTTAGAGTCGCCAACCCGGCAACTGCCACGGCGTTACTGATCATAGCGCTTTCCTTCATGCTTGGAGGGTGCGGCGGCCGACCGTGGGGCAAAGTCGTCGACGAGCAGGCGCGTGAAACGCTGATTGCAGAGTATCTGCGCTACAGTTCCGCGGTGGGACGTTGCAAGCTGCCGCTTGGAGCCGAAGCCCTCATCGATGCCCATAGCCGCTTTGATCAACAGCTCTTCGCCGGCAGCCTGGAAATTGCCCCGCCGAACTTTCTGCGCTTTACCACCTATAACCCGCTTGGTCAGCCGGTAATCATTCTAACCAGCCGGGGAGATATTTTTCAGGCTATAGACGTTTTTGAGCGCCGTTACCGCGCCGGCCGTCTCCGCTCTTTCGCTCTCAGATACGAGCTCCCGCCCCATATTCTCACCGGCCCCTGGTATCACTGGCTGACGGGTCAACCCCCGGACCCGTCGCTGATCGTCGACCAGATCCGAACGGACCGTGACGATCGCGGCATCTGGTTTGAGGTGAGCAGCCATGGTGAACCCGCTTACAGTGAGCAAATCCTTGTTGATCTGAGCATGAACACCATAGTAGAGCGGGCGGTGGTAGACGCCGACGGCAAGACGGTTGCAACGATTTCATATCAGGATTGGCTTGTGCTGGGATCATGTCCTTTCCCGCACAAGATCGCCATCAGCGGTTTAACCTTCGGCGCCGGCCTTACTGTCGAACTTACCGACATCAATGTCAGTGAAAGCGATGCTGAACGTTTCACCCTGAAAGCGCCGCCCGGTTATTTAAGGACTCTCTATCCTTGATGAACCCGTAAAAAGGCAAAACAATCCCACGACGACGTAGAGCGAGGTTTTTACGACGCCATCACCCTTGAAGGTGTTGTACAAAGAAGTGGAGCCATTACCGCCACGTCTTATGGTATGCAATCCCACGCAGAGGCAAATCCTTGATATAAAACTGTTTATAAAAAGGTTAACCTGATGGATACCTTGAAAAATGAGAATTTTCGGTCAAGATCAAGGCGCAAAGAACATGTTAGCGCAGGACGACCGAATATTCAGAGGATAAAGTTCTTTGAGCAACAATGCGGTTGGGCGAAAAGGCCATGTTGCAAGGTTCCCCAATGTGGGTAAGCAGGGGGGTGAGGACTTAAGTTTTTCAGGAGGTTGCCTAGCCGACTAACTCAGTCACGATGACCACGAAAAGGTTTTCTTCCTTGAAAAATAGTTGCTGCAGATCGTAGTTGCGGTTGGGAACCAGATGCAGCACCACCCTGATTTTATTAGGGTCGGTGTGTCGGGCTACCCGAATACGCTGAACAAATTTTCCGCCGGTACCAAGATTTTCCGGCACATTCTCGCCAAGCGACATGTCGGCGAAATCAAAAACAACTCGGGGATCATCCTCCTCAAGGGCAAACACCTCCGGCGGGAAAAAATCGTTGAGCCGGAAAAACACCATCTCACTGTTGTTCTCGGTCAACTCAAAAGTGATTTCCCGCAACATTGGGACGGGTATTTCATCCACCGGCGCGGTATCGGCTAATTGCTCGCTCTCCTGTTCGGTGGCACCTTGATCAGCTTTCCCCTGAGTTGGGTTCTCAGCATCCGGCTCCGGTATAAGCTGATCAGCGGGAGGAACCGATGGTTGCTCTTCTCTATCTTGCTGGGTATCGGGCTCATCATGCTCTTCCGGTGGCAGGGGAAGCGGGGCGCCATCTGGAATTTCAAGCCAGGATGGGGGATTAAACGGGGTTACCGGCTGGGCATTGAGCTCCTGCTGATCTGGGGGCGGCGTCTGCTGCTCCAAAGATATCGAAGCTTCCGATACTGGAACGGGCTCTTGGCTGAGAAGCGCTTCATCTTCAGCAGTCGCCGGGTCTTCAACCGCCGCGACCGGAGGCTGGGGAGCTGGCACCAGCACAGGTTCTGGCGACGTCCCCACAGCCACCGTCGTCCCGGTCTGTTGCTCCGCCTCCACCGGTTCTTCCGCTGGTTTCGTGGTGAATGGTTTATCCGTGGACTCAACGGCCGCCACATCGGTACCGACAACTACTCGCAATTGCTCTGTCTCTTGAGAAAATCGATACGAATACTCCCAGGTAAGCTCGGCACCCAGGTCAACCACCACTCTGGTTTTAGGAGGATCGGCATGAATGCCTATCCGTATTCCCCGAACCAGCTCGCCATCGACATCAATCTGGCGAGCGTCTCCTGCAAAAGAGGTAGAAAAAAGATCGATAACCAGGCGGGGGTTTTCGCCGTCTAGCCGAAACAGATTCATCTCCGGCTCGCCGTCAAGCAACAATACCACCTCTTCGCTGCCTTCACCGGTAGCGACAAATAAAACGCGAAGCAGCGAAGCCTCCGCGCCGACCGCCGCCTGAACACCTGCACACAGAAACGGGAGAAAGCCGCACAATGCTGTCGCCACCCCAAAAAAGAGGCGCCACGAAATATTCATTACCCTGCCGCAATAACCTAATATTGTATGATTATCTGCCCCAGCCGATACTTTTGGTTGCTTACTCCATGATGAGTTAAAAAGTCAATTCATTTCACCAGGATGCTGCTACCATCAAAACTCACATTCATTGGTGCATAACGAATATTTCCATTACTTATGGGTGCCTTGGAGAATGAGAATTTTCGTTCAAGATCAAGGCGCGAGGAACATATCACCGAATGCCTGACTGATATTAAGTGCGTTAGATTTTATTAGCAACGACTAGATTGGCCGAAAAGGCCATTCTGCAATATTGCCATATATCACGCCACCACTGGAAAAAAAAATACATAGTAGTATTATTCAGATCTCTTACCGTGTCGTCAGGCCGCCTTCTGTGGGCCGACGGCGATACCGATCTGTTTGTCGGCAGCAGACACGGAAACACTTACTACTTTCGTCAGAATGAAATGACCTCTTCCTGGCCGATGTTCATGCCAGCCGCTGGCACGCTACTGGGTTTCGCTCCGATAAACCAGCGATCAATCAGCTTTGCCAGCGGCGATACGGTGGTGCGTCACAGCCTGCGGAAAAACGAGAAGAGCGGACCATGAAATTTCTCCGACCCTAACCAAGATACTTGTGGAATCATCTTCCATCCTCTCACATGTCGCCAAGCCCGGGCGCTATCTGGGCCATGAGGTAAATCGCCGACACGCCCCGGCTGCAGACGGTGATCTGCTCTGCGCCCTTGTCTTTCCGGATCTGTATGAAATCGGGATGTCCCACCAGGGCCTGCATATCCTCTATAATTTGCTCAACAAACTGCCTAATGTCCACGCCGAACGATGCTATTGCCCCGCTCCCGATGCCGAGAATTATCTGCGTTATCATGCCATACCACTTACCAGCCTGGAGTCGGGACGACCGCTGGCTGATTTTGACCTCATCGGTATCACCCTCCCGTATGAGCTGAGTTATACCAATATCCTCACCATTCTGGATCTGGCCCAGATCCCCTTTCAGGCAGCGCATCGATCAGGAGACAACCCCATCATCATCGGCGGTGGCCCGCTAGCCTTTAACCCGGAACCGGTAGCGGAGTTTTTTGACGCTATCCTGCTGGGTGACGGTGAAGACGCGATTGAAGAGATCGCCCGAAGCCTGCTCGCGGCCAAACATAGAAACGTGGGGCGCTCGGAACGGATTGATGAGTTGCGGGGCCTGGCTGGAATCTACCTGCCGGCTGATTTCATCCCAAAATATAACGCGGATGGCTCCATTTATTCTATTTGTTCGCTTCATCCTGAAAAGATGAAGATACGAAGAAGGGTTATTTCGCATCTGGATCGCATCGACCATCTGCTGCACCCGCTGGTGCCAAACATCGACATTGTTCACAACCGGCTTGGTGTAGAGATTGCCCGCGGCTGTACCCGCGGCTGCCGTTTCTGTCAGGCGGGGATTATTTACCGGCCGGTTCGTGAGCGCGGCATCAATGAAATCATGAGCAGTGTCGAGGCAGGACTGGCCAACTCAGGTTTCGATGAAATAGCGCTGTTATCTTTGTCAACGGGGGATTACTCCTGCCTGTCCGATCTGGTGAAAACGCTTATGCGGCGGTTGCGAGAAAGCCGCGTTTCGGTTTCGCTGCCATCCATGCGGGTGGGCACCCTGGCGCCGGAGGTAATGGAGGAGATCAAATCGGTGCGAAAGACTGGTTTTACTCTGGCGCCGGAGGCGGGGAGCGAACGGCTGCGCCGGGTAATCAACAAGGGAATCAGCGAAGACAATCTGCTGCAAACGGCGATTGACGCTGCTCGCCATGGCTGGCGCCGGCTCAAACTCTATTTCATGATCGGACTGCCAACTGAGGGTGAGGATGATATCGCGGCAATCGGCTCGCTGGTGGAAAAAACCCTGGCAACCTGCAAGCAAGAGGGGTTTTCGCGAATCGGTTTGACGGTAAGCGTCGGCACCTTCGTGCCCAAACCGCACACCCCGTTTCAATGGGAGCCGCAACTTTCTCTTGAAGCCAGCAGAAAGCGCATCGGGCGCCTTAAAACGGCAATCCGGAATAACAAGATCGTCGTTAAATATCACAACCCCGAGCAGAGCTTTCTGGAAGGGGTCTTTGCCCGCGGTGATCGTCGTCTGGCCGAACTCATTATTGCCGCCTGGCACAACGGTGCGCGGTTGGACGGGTGGGAAGAGCATTTTGATCTCGCCACCTGGCAGGCGGCCGCTCATGCCCGCGGTCTGGAGTTGACTCACTATCTGCGCCGCCGCCATGATGATGAGGTGCTGCCGTGGCACCATCTGGACAGCGGCGTCAGCGAAACTTTTTTACTAGCTGAGCGGGACAAAGCATATAGTGAGGGGGCTACGGCTGATTGTCGTGGCGGCGACTGCCAGGGCTGCGGCCTCTGCGATTTCACCAGTATCGCTCCCGTTACTTACAGCCGGTCGAATACGATAACAAAACAAAACGAGCTGAAGTTCCCGCCACAAAGCCAGCCCGACCCGCACGCTCCATATCGCTATCTTCTTTCTTATTCACGAGTCGGCGATGTTCGCTTTCTCGGCCATCTTGATTTTATTCGCATTATGAACCGCGCAATCAGGCGGGTGGGCATCTTCACCTGTTTTTCCCAAGGGTTCAACCCGCAACCAAAACTCTCCTTCAGCCCCGCTTTACCGGTCGGCACCGAGTCGCTGTGTGAATTTTTTTCCATGCAGACCCCCGAGCCGCTGGAGAGCGACTCGGTGTTGCAATCGTTGAACCAGACCTTGCCCAGTGGTATCACCATTACCGGCATTGCTCAATCACCTGGTAAAATGGCGAACGATATTGTCTGCCGTTACGAAATCACTCCAGCCAGACCACTTACTAAAGAGCAACGGGCCTGTTGTGAGGATTTCACGGCAGCGCGGAATTATATCATCGAAATCATACGCAAATCCAAGCCACGGACTCTGGACATTCGCCCTCTGATTCCCCACCTGGATTGTGATGGTGAGCAACTGGTGACGCTTGACGTAATACATAAAAGCTCGATGCCGTCGGTAAAACCTGAAATCGCACTGGCGCACATTGTCCGCGACGCCACTCTACAGTGCACACGCATCGTCAAGGTAAGCTGGCGACCGCTTGATGCCGATTGGGACTTGCCGCACGGTTAGCGTCCATGGTAAGCAGGTCTTTCAAGGGAATCTTGCAAAATGGCCTTTTGCCCAACCTCTTCGTTGCTCAGAAAATGCTATCCTGGCAATACAAGCTATATGTCTACGGTAAGGTGCTCTTGGCGCCGCGGCATTGAACGAAACTTCTCATTTTTCAAGGGGCTTCTTACGTAGCTCTTTTCCCGGCATAACAAGACAACCTTGCAAGGAGCAGCCATGAACAAGAAAATTGTCCTGCGCGATGATGAAATACCCCGCCAATGGTTCAACATTATCCCTGATCTGCCGGGCGGCCTGGCGCCCCCGCTGGATCCCGAAACCAAAGAGCCGATAGGTCCGGAAAAGCTTGCCGCGGTATTTCCCATGGGGCTGCTTGAGCAGGAGATGTCGCCTCATCGCTATATCGATATCCCTGATGAAGTCCTCGATCTGCTGATGATCTGGCGGCCAACCCCGCTGGTGCGGGCGACAAATCTGGAGGCTGCCCTCAAGACAAAAGCAAAAATTTATTTCAAAAATGAAGGGGTATCACCGGTGGGCTCGCACAAACCAAACAGTGCGGTAGCCCAGGCCTATTACAATAAAAGAGAAGGGGTCAAACGTCTGACCACGGAGACCGGCGCCGGCCAGTGGGGCAGCGCCCTGTCCCTTGCAACCAATAAGTTCGGGCTGCAATGCGTTGTTTACATGGTGAAAATTTCCTTTGAACAAAAACCGTATCGCAAGTCGATCATGCAGACCTACGGTGCCCGTGTCGTTCCCAGTCCAAGCCTGGAAACCAATACCGGCCGCATGATGCTTGACAAACTGGGCGACACCCCCGGTTCACTGGGCATCGCTATCTCCGAAGCCCTGGAAGACGCTGCAACCCATGATGATACCAAGTATGCCCTGGGTTCAGTCTTGAACCATGTGGTACATCACCAGACCATTATCGGGCTGGAGGCGAAAAAACAGATGGCAATGACCGGCGATTTCCCCGATGTGATTGTTGGCTGCTGCGGCGGCGGTTCAAATTTCGCCGGGCTCGCCGTTCCCTTTGTCCCAGATCATCTGGACGGTAAAACCATTCGTTTCGTGGGTGCCGAACCGGCCTCCTGCCCCACCATGACCGGGGGCACACTTGCCTATGACTTCGGCGATACCGCGCAGACCACGCCTCTGCTCTACATGTATACTCTGGGCCATGATTTTATCCCGCCTGGAATCCATGCCGGCGGCCTGCGTTATCACGGCATGTCGCCAATCGTCTCGGCGCTGGTACGCGACAAGATTGTCGACCCGATGCAACTCCCCCAGACGGAATGTTTTGCCGCCGGCGTCATGTTCGCAAAAACCGAAGGCATCATCCCGGCGCCGGAGACCTGTCACGCCATTGCCGGGGTAATCAGAGAGGCCACCCGCGAGCCGGAAAAACCGCAGACTATCCTGTTTAACTTTTCCGGCCATGGCCTGATCGATATGGCCTCGTATGACAAGTATTACGCCGGTGAATTGTTCGACTATGAATATCCGGCGGAGGCAATCGCCAAATCCATAGCCGGTCTGCCATCGGTTTGATTAACCTCTGGGTTCCTTGAATAATGAGTATTTTCGTGCAAATTCAAGGCGCCAGGAACATCTTACCGCGGGTATATTGGGTTTATTGTCAGGATTAACTTTTTTGAACAACAAAGAAGGTGGGCGAAAAAAAGCCCATGTTGCACGGTTCTCCCTGGTAAAATGTGTTGCCAGAGTCTTATATATGACTTCGGCTGCGGCATGGACGCTTATCATTGCCGTTTGCCCGCCGCTGGCTGCTGAAAGCCTCGGCAATGCTCCATGTATTGAGCACATCAGCAACGGCGCCTATCTGCTGGGAGATGCTGAGACACCGGTATCGAGCTATAACGAAGATGCCCTGTTCATCCCCGCCTCGACCCTGAAGATCGTCACCGCCCTGGTAGCCCTGGAGACCCTCGGCCCCGAGTATCGATTCAGCACTGCTTACTACATCGATGAAGACAACCGGCTCACCATCCGGGGATTCGGCGATCCCTGGCTGATCTCCGAAGTAATCGCCGAACATGGACGACAGCTTAGACTACGCGGAATTACCCATATCAATGAAATAATCATTGATGATTCCGCCTTCAGGTTAGAATTTCCTCAGAACTGGCAGCATCGCTCGGATAATCCATACGATGCGGAAAACGGAGCCATCAACGTTAATTTCAACACGGCGGCGATACGAAAATTTGAAGATGGCCGTGTTCTTTCAGCTGAATCGCAAACACCCACCGTTGCTATACTAACGGCATTAGGACAGGGCGTAGCGGTTGGGTACCACCGGATAAACGTTTCAGCCGCCGATGCGGGCGGGAACAATCTTCGTCTGCGCTACGCCGGTGAAATCTTTGCGGCACTCTTCCGACAGGCCGGAATCATGGTGGCGGGAGCAATCTCAATCAGGTCAACAGCACCACGCGGCAGGCTCATCTACAACGCTCACACGCCCATACCATTGAGCGAAGTCCTGCGCGCCTGCCTTACGTATTCAAACAACATGATTGCCAATCAGATATTTCTTGTCTGCGGGGCGGAACGTTATGGCTATCCCGCGAACTGGGAAAAAGGAAGGAGAGCGGCCGCGACAATCCTTCAAGACCTGGCACCACGTGCCAAGTCGCTAATACACATCGAGGAGGGAAGCGGTCTGTCACAAGCTAACCAGGTTACCGCCGACGCCATGGTAGAAATTCTTGCCCTCTTCAAGCCTTATGCGGATCTTCTGCCGGAACAGGACGGTATACTCGTGAAGTCGGGCACCCTGAGCGGGGTATACAACTACGCCGGCTATCTCAAAGCGGAACATCATCTTGATCCGTTCGTGATCCTCCTCAATCAGCGGAGCAACAAACGGGATGAATTGCTCAGCTGCCTACTCCATTATGCCGGCTTGCGAACGGCAGAGCGCCGGCAATCGCCCTAGATCTTGCAATATATGAGGTGTTTGGCTACACTTCCGCTTCACCTGCGATCGGCGGGCAAGCGGTACACAAATATCATTTTATCTGAGGGAGAACATCATGAAACCTGTAATGCTTAGCAATGGTTGGCTTATCACCATCATCGGTGTTGCCCTGCTTTTCACGGTGACAGCCTGCACAACCCCTGAGGGTAATGCCGATGACGGCAAACGGTGGTACACCATGCAAAAATGCTACGCCTGTCACGGCGATACCGGCAAAAATGGGGACGGCCCGATCATCGATGCCAACAATATCAGTTTCAGCGCATTTCTTTCCGCGGTGAGAAACGCCGGCTCACCCATTATGCCGAAGTATTCGGAAGAAAAGATCCCCAAACAGGATGTAGCGGATATATACGCCTGGTTGAAAACTCAGTAATAGAGGTCGAAACCCAAAATGCCAGAACAAGAAAGAAGTTGAGATTTGCCGGGATGCGCTTATCGTTGGGTCAGTGACAACATACATATTTTTGCTCATAACATAACGGGAGATGCTCCATGATAGATTCAATATATAATCTCGTGGCCATGTTCGGCTACACTCATCCCCTCCATCCCGCCCTGGTGCATCTGCCCATGGGGCTGGTGATCGGGGCCGTTCTCTTTTCATTCGCGGCAATTAAATGGCCGCATAAACATCTCACCACGACGGCCTCGCACTGTATTGTATTGGCTCTTATTTTTATTGTGCCGGTCTATATAACCGGTGTGTTGGACTGGCAATACGGCTGGGGGGGAGATGTCTCGGGGCTTTACATCACCAAATTGGTGCTTGGCGCCATCCTGGCCTGTGCGCTGGCATACACCGTCTTTCGTCAAACAAAAGGCGCCTCAAACAAGGAACTGCGCATCCTCTATCTGGTGTGCCTGGCGATTTGCGCTGGTCTTGGCCACACCGGCGGCGAGATCGTCTATCCCGGCTGGTACTCGGGTTAGTTTTCCGAATCCTGGCGATTTAGAGAGATGACGCGCCCACTGCCCGGAGCGGCACTGTCTTAAGGTTCAGGGCGGCGCACCTGACATGGCGGCGGATACATGTGAGCCAAGAGAAGTCATGCGAATTGCCATTGTCGCTGATATTCATGGTAATTTCAGGGCATTGCAGGCCGTTTTAGCTGATATCGATGAGCAGAATATCGAGGGTATCATTTCTCTTGGAGACAATATCGGGTATGGCCCGGAACCAAATGAAGTAATTGATCAGTTGCGGGCGCGAGGGGTTCTTTCCGTTATGGGAAACCACGAACTGGCCCTTTTCAACCCTGCCTGCTACAACCGGCTAAACCCAATTACCCAGCAGTCAATCGATATTACCAGAGAACTGCTCAGCCCCGCCAATGCCACCTGGGTGAAGGAACTGCCCTATGTTGCACTGCGCCATGAGGCCCGATTCGTCCATGGGTGCCCGCCCTCCTCGCTCACCACGTATCTCTTTCACCCCTCACCCACCCGGTTGTCTCGTATATTTTACAGCTATGATGAGCGGATCTGTTTTTGCGGACATACCCATGGGCTTTCCCTCTTTACACGCAACAAAGAGGGCATCATCCACACTCACTCCCTTCGCCCCGGCACCACCGAGCTTTCACCAAATGATCGGCACCTTATTATTCCCGGCAGTGTCGGTCAGCCGAGAGACAGCAGTGATAAAAACGCTAAATATTGCATTTGGGATATACCGGCTGATTTCATTATGCTCCGTTCAATTGCCTATGATGTCGCCACCACCGTCCGGCTGATCCGTGAACGGGGATTGCCGGTGGTCAACGCTTCCCGTCTGCAATGAGCAAAACTCCACAAACCGTCGGACGCTATAGTTTACTCAAACGCCTTGGCAAAGGTGGCATGGGGATTGTCTTCAAGGCGCTCACCCCGGTCATCGAGCGTGTTGTCGCCCTCAAGGTTCTTGAACCATCAGAGGCCATGCAGATTACCATGGACGCTGACCAACTCGAGCAGATCTTTCTTACCGAAGCGAAAACCCAGGCATCATTGCATCACCCTCATATCGCTTCGGTATGGGATTTTGACCGCGACCAGCAGGGCAGACCGTTCTTCACCATGGAATATATCTGTAACAACCTCGGCATCATGCTTGGCGAGCGTTTCGAGGTGGAACAGCCCTCACGGCCTATTGCCGCGGAAAAAGTACTTCAATACGGAGTTCAGATGCTCGATGGACTCGACTACCTGCACCATCGCCAGATCGTGCATCGAGATATCAAGCCCCACAATATCCTGGTAACCGATGAAGACCGGGTAAAAATCTGTGACTTCGGCATGGCATTGGTCTCAGGCGTCTCCTTTGCCGGGCCACCGAACATGCAGATCGGCTCACCCTATTACACCCCGCCAGAGCAGCAGAAGAATCCCCATCAGGTAGACCACAGGGCTGATTGTTACAGTGCCGCGGTTTTGCTCTATCGGATGTTGACGGGCAGCCTGCCGGGTATGCAGAGTTTCCCCTTGTCGCTGATCAATCCCCGCTATGATGAACAGTGGGATCAGTTTTTCCATATCGGTCTGCAATGGGATCCGGACAAACGGTTTCAATCCGCCGCCGAAATGAAAGAGAGTCTGCAAAACCTGAGCTTACATGCTCCCCTCTGCCCGGTTACAACAGCGCCGTTCCCTTCTCTGCCGGTACCTGAGGTCTTGCGAGATTCGCCGGCCAATCTCTGCGGTGCACGGGCACGTCGCCAGCTTGATCTCACTGAGCTCAATCGTCCCCGACGTTATATCGATTCAGATTTTCGGGAGCACCAGCATGGTATCTTCGATCAGGCCACCGGACTGCTCTGGCGACCGGGGGGCAGCGACTTTCCGCTCTCATGGAAAGAGGCCTGTCACTACATACATCAACTCAATGACCACCCCGAAGCCGCGATACGGTCCTGGCGCCTTCCCACCATCAGTGAGTTGCTCTCTCTGCTGGATGAGTGCTATAACCAGACCGCACCGGAACTCTTCAATCCAGGCAAGCAATGGATATGGAGCAGCGACGCGCACGGCTCCCAAGAACGGTGGTTTCTCAACAGTGACATGGGCTATGCCGGTATTCAGGACGAGGATTGTCCCTGCTATGTGTTCGCCGTTACCACCATTGATACCTGGTAGCGACGCTCTGGAGATTATGGATATACGTCCGCATCGCTGAGCGGTGGGGCGGCGCCATCCTTGGCGGAGAGACGGGGAGTTACCTCATCGGGCCAAGAAATGGCCAAATCCGGATCGTTCCAGATGATCACCCGCTCATCATCAGGGTAATAGAATTCGGTAGTCTTATAGAGAAAATCGGCACGCTCGGAGAGCACCAGAAAACCGTGGGCAAACCCAGGCGGCACCCAGAACTGGCGATGATTGTGTTCACTGAGGCGTACCCCGGCCCAGAGGCCAAAATACTCAGATGATCGGCGCAGATCAACGGCAACGTCAAAGACCTCTCCCGCCGTTACCCGCACCAGTTTACCCTGCGGTCGACTCAACTGGTAGTGTAGTCCCCTGAGCACGCCACGGGTCGAACGTGAATGGTTATCCTGCACGAAAGACCCATGCAGACCGGTGGCCTCCCGCCACTTACGCTCATTGAAACTTTCCATAAAAAAGCCGCGCTCGTCACCAAAGACGTCCGGCTCGACAATCAACACCTCCGGTATGCGGGTTGGCAGTATCTTCACCGCGACTCACCGCCCATGATCTATCCGATACGAGCCGTCGCGCATCGTTGCCAGCCACTCGGTATTCGTGAGATACCACTTAATTGTAAGCTTCATGCCCGCCTCAAAATCAACCGCCGGCTGCCAGCCAAGTTCGTCTCGTATCCGTGAGGCATCAATGGCATAGCGACGGTCATGGCCGGGGCGATCAGTGACAAAGGAGATGAGTGAGCGTCGCGGCTCGCCCGAGGCCAGCGGGCCCACCTGTTCATCGAGCAAATCACAAATCAGCGTTACGACTTCGAGATTGGTTTTTTCGCTGTTGCCGCCGATATTATACGAGCGTCCTGGTCTGCCTCTTTCCAGAACTCTGCACAGTGCCCGGCAGTGATCTTCAACGTAGAGCCAGTCACGCACGTTCCCACCATCACCGTAGACGGGCAGGAATTTGCCCTCAAGAGCATGAAGGAACATGAGGGGAATGAGTTTTTCAGGAAACTGGAAGGGTCCGTAATTGTTGGAACAATTGGTTATGACAACCGGTACGCCGTAGGTGTGGTAGTAGGCTGAACTGAGATGATCGGACGCCGCCTTTGAGGCGGAATAGGGTGAGCGCGGATCATAGGGCGTTTCTTCATGAAAGGCGCCGGTTTTTCCTAATGATCCATATACCTCGTCAGTGCTTATGTGCAAAAAACGCACATCCCGATGTGCATCCGGTGAGTCGTTCCACATCATACGGGCCGCCTCCAGCAGCCGGAAGGTGCCGTGAATATTGGTATTGATAAATTCATCAGGGCCGACGATGGAGCGATCCACGTGCGATTCGGCGGCGAAGTGGACAATGTGGGTAAAGTGCTCCTGAGCGCATAAAGAGCCAAGCAGTTCACCATCACGGATATCGCCATGGACAAACCGATACCGCTCCCCTTCTTCAATTCCCTTAAGACTGGCGGGATTACCAGCATAGGTCAGGCTGTCGAGGTTTACAATCCTCGCCCGTGGCCACGCCCGGCGCATAAAATGGATAAAGTTGGCGCCGATGAAACCGCACCCCCCGGTTACCAGAACCCTTTGCTCTGTTATATCGGTCATAGCCTCGAGGATTGAATAAGTGATAGTATCGTAATAAAATAAACTGATCCCTTACCGCGCCGTCATAGGTCCTGGTCAACAAATACCAGAGCCTGCCCTTCGTTAAGGGCAACGGCTATCTTTTTGCGTGCCCCGGTTATAATGCGTTGCACCGTACCTCGTGAAATCCCCATTTTCAGGCCGGCCTCCTGCTGGGTAAACCCCATGCCGTCACACAATTTAAGTGTTTCCAATTCATCTCGATACAGCGGCACCTGGGTAAGAGCATCAAGCGGCGTGCCGGTTGGCTTGAAAGCCCGGCCGCGAAACTGCCCGGAACAGCGTCGTATTTTCCTGGGACGAGGGGACATGGATGTGAGTGCACCCGTCATCGGAGTTCATCTCGATGCCGGGTAAGGTGTTAATGGTTTATCGCACCGTATGAGTATAATGAGATATTACGTGCTCCACCGTTAAATTATTTATCTATACGGGTCAAGTATATTTACCCACCTCACCATTATCGAGGCGATACCGAACAAGAAATGGACACACCCACCCCTCTCAGGTACTATGTCCGGAATAATTGCCGTACAGTTCCGGGAGCATATACGTTTTTCCATACTATCAGAGTCTAATCCGTCGCCATGTCGCGAACAATTCGAATATATTTCATCATCTTCCTTGCTGCCCTGACCCTGCTGAGCACGAACTTCGTCGGCGCCCAAAGCAGAAACACCAAACCACTTTTTACCGATATTATCATTACCACTTCAGATACTCATCTGCTGCTGTTCGCGGAATTGCAAAACGGAGTATCCGACCAGATGATAGAGGGACTGCACAGCGGCATCCCGATCAGGTTCTCATTTTTCGTTGAACTGGAGAAGCTCCGATCCATGTGGTTCAACCGGCAACTCACCAGCCACCAGTTTTATCATACCCTGCGCTACGACACCCTTAAGGAGATCTATATCATCGAGGCCGATGAGCAGAACCGAGACCAATATATCATCGAAACGCTCTCCGAAGCGATTGCTTTATTCAGTGAAATCAATGGGATGAAAGTGACGGAATTAAGCGGGCTGGAAGCCGAAGGCACCTATCGCTTAAGACTCAAGGCCACCATGGATGAAACCACCCTGCCGCTGAGCCTCCACAATGTTCTCCCATTTATGAGTTGGTGGGATTTAGACACCCCCTGGCATTCCATTGAATTTCGCTACTGATGGTAACCGGCAGCAGAGGATTGAGCCCACTCTCATGGCGAACCGAATCAACACGATAGCAGGCCAACACCCCCGGGAAGACGGGCAGCGGGCAGCGGAATTGCCCCCCCCCTACAAACCGCTTATCACACAAGCGGAGCGGTACAAGAAAAAAAAGCTGGTGCGCCGCGTCATCGGCTTCTGCATCTGCCTGATCCCTCTTTTTATCTGGCTGCAGGCACGACTGTTCAATGCCGATGTTTCTTTGCCCGTCAACAGCAATATCATTATTTTCGCCCTCATCAATCTCAATGTCATTCTTATTATCATTGTCGTCTACCTGGTGTTGAGAAATCTGGCCGAACTCCTTTTCGAGCGAAAACTCAATATTCTCGGATCCAGGCTTCGAACAAAGCTGGTGGTCTCCTTTCTGTCTTTGTCCCTTATTCCCGCCGTTTTGTTGTTTGTGATCGCTCTGCAATTTATATCATCAAGCGTTGAGTACTGGTTCAACTTCCGGATCGAAGATTCCCTCAACCAATCGCTCCAGCTTGCCCGCGATCAGATAAGCCACACCCGGGAGCAGGCAGCTATTGCCGGTGAGCGGGTCGATACTCGCCTGAGCGAACTATGGCCGAGCCGGCCTGATAGCCGGCAACTGGCCGCGACTCTGGCCGACTCACTGACCCTTGCTCCGCCGGGAATTCCCGCCGCCCTCACCCTCATCTCAACTCTGGACGGCACTGAGCTCATGGAAACCACCACCGATTTTCAAGGTGTTCTGGTACCCGATATTCCCGCCGCAACCGTGCAACAGGTCAAAAATGAAAACAGTATCAAGTCGCTGCTGCAAGACTCCAATCGGGGTGAGCTCATTCGCGACGTCCGCAAGCTTTCATCTCAACAAACCATCGCCCCCCCATTCATCTTGATCACCACTCTTCTGATCGAACAGGATAAACTTGAAAAAATGGCTCAGATCAGCGAGGGGATCGAGAGCTACCGCCAGCTCAAACTGCTCAAGGGCCCGTTTAAATTCTGGCTGCTGCTTGTATTATTGCTGGTGACCCTGCTTATCTTCTTTGCCGCTATCTGGTTCGGCTTGCGTATTTCCCGCAGTATCACCGAGCCGGTGGACAATCTGGTGGCGGCCACCAGACGCATTTCCGAAGGTGATTTCAATTTCACCATGAAGCCCCACTCCGAAGATGAAATCGGCCAGCTCATCACCTCATTCAACGCGATGACGGCCAACATCAACTTCAGCAACCAAAAGCTGGCGGAGGCCAATCAGGCACTTGCCCAGAGTTCGCTGGAGGCGGAGCAACGGCGGCGGCACATGGAAATAATTTTGCAGAACGTCTCCGCCGGGGTGATATCGCTTGATGATCACGGCCGCATCACTACCGTCAATCACTTTGCCGAACATCTTCTGGGCATAGAACGGGCCAACTTCATCGGTATTACCTATCGCGAGGCCATGCCGCGAAGTTACGCCCTGATTTTTGATCGTTTTATCGAAGAACTTTACATCAGTGATAAAACCTCAATCGAACGCCACCTCAAGGTAACCCTGAATCGCACCAATCTCTCACTGCTGATCAAGTTTACCAAACTGGAAAACGACGAAGGCAACCCGCTCGGCTTTGTTCTGGTCTTTGACAATCTGACCAAACTGGAAAAAATGCAGCGCATGGCGGCATGGCGTGAGGTGGCGCGGCGTATTGCCCACGAGATAAAAAACCCGCTCACCCCCATTCAACTCTCCGCCCAGCGTTTGCGGCGGCGCTATCCGGAGATTCTCAAGGCCAACGACGAGGTCTTTGATCGCTGTACACAAACAATCATCACCCAGGTGGAAGAAATCCGCCGCCTGGTTACCGAGTTCTCACAATTCGCCCGCATGCCTACACTGAAAAAAAGCGTTGCCGATCTGCCCGCCCTGATTCGCGACACCATGGTATTGTATGAAGAGGCGCATGACGGTATCAGCTTCACCTTTACTCAAAAAAATGTGGTTGCACCCTTCATGTTCGATCCCGAGCAGATCAAGCGGTGTCTGATAAATCTGCTCGACAACGGTGTCGCCGCCTTACCCGAGGGCGGTGAAATCGCGATCACCCTTAGCGCCAGCGCGGTTTCACGCCGGGTAACCATTACCGTTGCCGACAACGGCAAAGGCATAGACAACCATATAAAACAAAAACTGTTCGAGCCCTACTTCTCAACCAAAAAATCGGGAACCGGCCTCGGCCTCGCCATTGTCTCAACCATCGTCACCGACCATAACGGCACTATTCGTGCTGAGGACAACGTGCCACAGGGGGCCATATTTATCATCGAACTGCCCATGAGCGAAAAAATCGACGACAGCCCGGACGATGAGCCGGTTGAATATCTCTAGGGTCTTGCATATACGTATGGTGCAATGAAGAAATCGGTTTTAATCATCGATGACGAGCCGGGGATCCGGGAGTCGTTATCAGGTATCCTCGAGGACGAGGGATTTTCCCCGTTCAGTGCGGAAAATGCTGAGCAAGGGTTAAAAATCCTGGCCGAGGAACGGGTCGACTTGGTGCTGCTGGATATCTGGCTCGGTGAAGGGATGGACGGTATGAGCGCCCTGCACCATATCAAATCCACCTACAATCTGCCGGTTATCATGATTTCCGGCCACGGCACCATCGAGACGGCGGTGCAGGCGGTGCAGAGCGGGGCCCAGGATTTTATCGAAAAGCCCCTTTCATACGACAAAGTCATTATTTCCATCGGCGCCGGGCTGCGTGTCGCCCAGCTGGAACAGGACAATCAACTGCTGCGCGAGCGTGCGGTCAAAAAATCATCGATTACCGGCGAGTCACAGGCAATCAGGGAGTTGCGCACCCAGATCGAAACGGTGGCGCCGACCGATTCCTGGGTGCTGATCCGCGGCGATCACGGTACCGGCAAGGAACTGGTGGCGCAAACCATTCACCAGCTCTCAAAATGCTCCCATCGACCGATGATTGAAGTCAATTGCGCGGCCATTCCCGAGGAGTTGATCGAATCAGAATTGTTCGGCCACGTCAAAGGCTCGTTTACCGGCGCCCATACCCACAAGCGGGGCAAGTTCGATCAGGCCGACGGCGGCATCCTGTTTCTCGACGAGATCGGCGACATGAGCCTGAAAACGCAGGCAAAAATTTTGCGCATCCTGCAGGAGCAGAAATTTGAACGGGTCGGCGGGCAGAAAACATTCGAGGTCAACGTCCGGGTACTGGCGGCAACCAACAAAGATCTTGAACAGGAGATCAGTGAAGGAACCTTCCGTGCCGATCTCTTTTACCGCCTCAACGTGGTGCCGATCCGGGTCCCCAGCCTCGATGAACGAGTCGATGATATTCCGCTGCTGGTTGCCGATCTGCTGACCCAGCTATACGAAAAGGGACTGCCCCGCAAAACATTTTCCAGCGAAGCCCTGCAGGCCATGATGAACAGCCGGTGGCCGGGCAACGTCCGTGAGCTGCGCAATTTTATCGAGCGTCTCTGCATCATGTGCCCGGAAGAAAACATCGATGTCGGCCACGTAACCCCGTTTTTAGATGGGGCGGCTCCGCAACCAGAGGTTGGCACCGCCGGAAATACTCTCATGTTGGTGGGTGATTTCAAAGAGGCACGCCGCTTGTTTGAACGTGACTACCTGGCCGCGAAGCTTGCCGAAAATCAGGGAAATATCTCCAAGACGGCGGAGCTCATCGGTCTGGAACGATCACATCTGCACAAGAAACTGAAAACCCTGGAAATCATCGAATGATAAGTTGATAAAGGAGAAAACCATGCTCTTCCCCGAATATCGTGCCCGCCGCCTCAGGCGCACCGCCACGCTTCGCGCCCTTACCCGGGAGACAAGACTCGACCCCGGGCAACTGGTCTACCCGCTGTTTGTCATCGAGGGTAAAAACTCTCGCCACCCGGTAGCATCCATGCCGGGCGTGTATCAATTGAGCATAGATACCCTGGCCGCTGAGGCCCGGCAGCTTGTCGCACTGGGTATTCGCGCTGTCATCTTATTTGGCTTGCCGGCAACCAAGGATCACAGCGGTTCTTCCGCCCACGCCAAAAACGGCATCATCCAGCGTGCCATAAAAGAGCTGAAAAACACGGTTCCGGAACTGGTGGTAATCACCGATGTCTGCCTCTGCGAGTACACTGATCATGGCCATTGCGGCTTTATCATAGACAACGAGGTGGATAATGACGCTACCCTGGAAATTCTTGCCCGGGTTGCCGTCTCTCACGCCCGGGCCGGGGCCGATATCGTGGCCCCGTCAGATATGATGGATGGTCGCGTGGCTGAAATTCGTGCCGCCCTTGACGAGGAGAATTTCGTCAACGTCCCGATCATGTCCTATGCGGTAAAATACTATTCCGCCTTCTATGGGCCGTTTCGCGAGGCGGCCGATTCGGCCCCCCGGTTCGGCGATCGGGCAAGCTATCAGATGGATCCGGCCAACAGCCGGGAGGCGATCCGGGAGGCCACTCTGGATGTGGAGGAAGGTGCTGATATTCTCATGGTCAAACCGGCTCTGGCCTATCTTGACATCATTGCCAGGCTGCGCGACGAGTTTGACCTGCCGCTGGCGGCATATCAGGTAAGCGGAGAATACGCCATGATCAAGGCCGCCGCCGCCAACGGCTGGCTTGATGAAGAGCGGGTCATGGCCGAAACGCTGATCGGCATCAAGCGGGCCGGCGCCGACATCATCATTACCTACTTCGCCAAGCAAATGGCGCAATTGCTGGCAAAGGGTCAATTCTGATTGGCTACTCTTCTTCTGCCATTTACGCGGACTCACCCCTGGAAGAATAGTTATTGTCACCTTTTTCAGGGTCAAGATGGAGTTCCCGGTAGAGGCCCGGTGGTATCCGCCGTCGAATGCGCTTGATGGCGGCGCCTACCTGCTGGGCCGGGAAGCCGGCCAGCGTTGATTTTTTCTTGTCGCGATAGCCTGTTATTTCCATGCCCGAGCGCCGAACAACAAACCGGTGGCTCCACTCAACCTCGATGGCATGTGGAGTTTCATCGATGGAAACGGTACAGGGTTTCCCTCCGTCCGCCAGCTTGACGCAATCGGACTGGGTAATCTCCAACAGCCACGCATCACCTTCGGCGGTGGACACCAGCACAAACACGCCCAGTTCCCTGACTTTTTGTTGTCCTGCTGATGCCGCCCCGATAATTTCCTCAACCGCCGCCGAAAGCGTGGTCTCGGTCGGTGGTGGAGCAGTCGCGGCAGTGGGAGTGGTCTGCCGTTTCAGCCCACAGCAGCGCTTATATTTATTGCCGCTGCCGCAGGGGCAGGGGTCATTTCGACCGATCTTCGCCATTGCCCGCTCCTACCCGCACTTGGAGTAGCCACACGCCCGGCACGTCTCGCACCCCTCTTCAAATACCAGCTGGCCGGAACACTCCGGACAGACGCTGGAAAATCCGTGGTGGGTGCCTGCCATGAAGGATTTGAACAATTTACTCAGTTGTGAGGGCAAATCCTGCATGTGACCGCTGGAGCGATCAAGCTGTTTGATAATTTCACCGATCGGCACGTTAAATCTGAGGGCCAGGGAGACGAGTCGGCAGGTGGTGGTCCACATGGTAGATTTGTCCTTGAGATCGAGCCGGTTATCAAAGGGAAATTTGGCAAAAACCTCCATGGGCTGCTCGTCTTCACCAAAACAGACGATGATGTAGACCGACTTCTGGTCCTGATCTTTCAACCGGTACCGCTTGGCACTCAGCACATCGGGCAGTTTGCGTTTACCGTTGGCGCTTACCACCGCCATGGGTTCGCCCTTGTCCGCCTCCGAACGCGCCTTGGTGTTGAGCACCTGGGCATCGCGTGAACCGTCACGATAGACGGTGAGCCCCTTGCATCCCAGCTTATATCCCTGCAGGTAGGCAAGCTTGACGTCCTCGCGACTGGCGCCGGAAGGCAGGTTGATGGTTTTTGAAATGGAGCTGTCTACCCCGTTTTGCTGGAGAATGCCCTGCATTTTAATATGATCTTCGGGGCTGATGTCCTGGGCGGTGCGAAATATCTCCTGCCATTTCTCGGGAATTTCAGCATGGCCGATGACCGTACCGCTGTCGGCAACCTTTGCCATCAACTCCTCTGAATAAAACCCTTCGCGCACGGCAACTTTTTCAAAATGTTTGTTCACCAGCATGAGACGATCACCGTCCATGACATGTTTGATCATGACAATGGAGAAGTAGGGCTCACAGCCGGAGGCGCAATCGGCAATCATCGATACCGTGCCGGTGGGTTGTATCGAGGTCAGCGCGGCGTTGCGCCGGGCCGGGTAGGTATTGATTAATGGATCAAAGGCGGGAAAAGGGCCAAGGGTCTCGGCCAGACGAATGGATTCGACCTCGGCCTCGCGCCTGATGAAACGCATCACCTCCGCCGCCGTCTGCCGACCTTCATCGCTGCCGTAGGGAATTTCAAGCCCTATAAGCATGTCATGCAAGCCCATGATGCCCAGACCGATCTTGCGCGTTTTCAAGGTCATGTGACCAATCTCGGGGATCGGGAAACGATTGCAGTCGATGACCCGATCAAGAAAAACGGTGGCGGTATGGACGGTCTGCGCCAGCCGTTCATAGTCGATTTTCTGGTCAACGACAAAATTACCAAGATTAATTGAGCCGAGATTACAGCTCTCATACGGCAGCAGCCACTGCTCACCGCACGGGTTGGTGGCCTCAAAATTGCCCAGCTGCGGGGTTGGGTTGTCCCGGTTGGCCGCATCGATGAAGAGCACGCCCGGTTCACCGTTAAGCCATGCCAGGTCGACGATCATCTCAAATACTTCGCGGGCCTTGAGCGAGCGCCTTACAATCTTGGTAGAGGGCTCAACCAGATCATATTCGGTATCGTGCTCAACCGCCTCCATAAAGGCGTCGGTAATGGCGACGCTGAAATTGAAGTTGTTGAACTGGTTCTGATCCTGTTTGGAGGTGATAAAATCGAGGATATCGGGATGATCAATGCGCAATACCCCCATATTTGCCCCACGCCGCTTACCCCCCTGCTTAATGGTCTCGGTGGCGGCATCAAACACCGCCGCAAAGGACAATGGGCCGGACGCTACGCCCTGGGTGGACTGGACCGAGGCATCTTTGGCACGCAGCCGCGAAAAGGCATAGCCGGTGCCGCCGCCGGTTTTATGAACCAGGGCGCCGTTGCGTACCGCCGAAAAAATGCCGTCCATGGAATCTTCGATGGGCAGGACAAAGCAGGCGGAAAGCTGGCCGAGATTGGTGCCGGCATTCATCAGACAGGGCGAATTAGGCAGAAAGTCGAGATGATAGAGCAGCTCAAAAAAACGCTCTCGTAACTCCTGGTGATTCTTCGGCTTGTTTTCACCCAGGGCAACCGCATCAGCAACCCGGCGGCATAGTTGGTACCAGTCCTCGATCGGATTACCTTCCGCATCCTTTAGGTAATAGCGTCGCTGCAACACCGTTTCCGCGGTCTCGGTCAACACCTGAATGGCACTATCGACAAGCATGAGTATCGCTCCCTTAACGTTGTGTTTGGTCTGTAGTCGGGAATATCAACGAACTTCCGGGAACCGGGTAAGCCGGCCTTCCCGGCCTTTCCATTTCACCGGTGCCTCTACACCATATTTATTGATCGAACAACCGAAAAACACAATATATAGTATAGAATTAAAAATATCGGCGGATATTCAATAAGATAAATTTGATCGACTCGCAAAAAGCAAGTGCTGCAGTGTATGATTTTATAGCCCGTCTAAGTTAGTTGTCCTTAATCTTGTTACGCCTTATTGACAAATATCTTGACAGAATCCGCAACACCCTGTACTAAACCACTGTAAATACATACCATTGAACTATGAAACAGTTTTTTGCAAAGAGATGCAACGGTCGCCGCAGTGGTGCCGGCAATAAGGGTATGTCGTGTCGTAAAGCACGGCTGAGCGAGAAGAATGGCCGCGGCCCCATGCGGGTATGCGAAATAAACGGCAATCGCACCCATTGTGCCCGTCTTGCTTCTATGGGTGTCTATCCGGGCAGCGAGATCGAGTTGCTCTGCCCCGCTCGCGGCGACACCTGCCTGATCAGGGTACATGGCGGGACAATTTCACTTGATCGGTGCACCTCGGATAATATTGTGGTAACGGAATAAGCAAAACTCTGGACCATTTTTTTTGCCGCTGATCTTAGGGTTTCCTAATTTTTCGCCTGATGCAAACAATACTCATCATACTCATCGTCACCGCAAGCGGGCTCTACGTCGGACGGTGCCTCTGGCTCTATTGGCGGGCCGTTCTCGCTGATGCTCCAGATTCATGTATTAGTGGAGGCGGCTGCGGCTGCGGCAACGGTTACGGCAGACGAGTGTTCCCCATTGATTCCATAAAATAGCTCTCGATGGCAGCTTTTTGCTCGGCGGTGCCGGCCGTGTTCTCCTTGCATCCACCTGTCGGCCGATGAGCGTGCAGCGTAACGATATATCCCATACCATTGCCCTTGCCGGTAACCCTAACGCGGGCAAAACAACCCTGTTCAATCAACTTACCGGCGCCAGGCAGCACGTCGGCAATTACCCCGGTATCACGGTTGAACGCAAAAGCGGTTATCTGCGGGTGGACGACGAGCTTATCGCGGTGGTGGATCTGCCCGGTACCTATTCACTCACCGCCTACTCGGCCGAGGAACTGGTGGCTCGAGATTTTCTCGTTAACGAGCGGCCGGCGGTTGTCATCAACATCGTCGATGCCGCCAACCTGGAGCGCAACCTCTATCTGAGCGTTCAGCTTCTTGAACTGGGGGCGCCCCTGGTCATCGCCTTAAACATGATCGATGTGGCGACATCACGCGGGATCAAAATCGATACCGAGAAGCTATCTGAGATTCTCGGCGTACCGATAATCCCCATTGTTGCCAGGGCGGGCACCGGAACCGACATACTCATGCAGGCTGCCATAAAGGTGGCTCGTAATCCGCCTGAATGGAAACCGCTCACCATTTCCTATGGTGATGACCTTGACGGCGCCATCATCGAACTGACGAGGGTTATCGAGGAACATGAATTTCTCACCGATCGCTATCCGGCTCAATTCACTGCCGTAAAATATCTCGAGCAGGATGAGCAGATCCTCGCCCTCGGGCGCGATAAGAATCCAGATATTGCCCGGATGCTCGAGAGTGTGGTGGAAAACCTGGCGGCACATACCCACAAAACTCTTGATGTCTACCCGGAGGTGATTGTCGCCGATCATCGCTACGGCTATCTCAAGTCCCTGCTCAGAGGTGGGATTATCACCCACACCGCCGCCCCGGATCGGCTCTACGCCTCGGATCGAATCGACAAGATCGCCACCCACCGGATCGGCGGGCCGGCAATCATGCTGGCGGTGCTCTATTTCCTCTATCAGTTCACCTTTTCCTGGAGCAGCATGCCGGTTGCCTGGATGGGAGAATTGTTTGTCTGGCTGGGGGAGATGGTGGATGGCGCCATGGCTGACGGGCCGCTCAAGTCACTTATCATATCGGGGGTCATCGACGGGGTGGGCGGGGTTCTGGGTTTTGTGCCGCTCATCATGTTCATGTTTTTCGGCATTGCCCTGCTGGAGGATTCGGGCTACCTCGCCCGGGTGGCCTATATGATGGATCGCATCTTTCGCATATTTGGCCTGCACGGCTCCTCGGTCATGCCCTTTATCGTCTCCGGCGGTATTGCCGGGGGCTGCGCGGTGCCCGGCGTCATGGCCACCAGAACCCTGCGCTCGCCCAAAGAACGGATGGCTACCCTGCTCACCGTGCCTTTCATGAATTGTGGCGCCAAGATTCCGGTGCTGGCCCTGCTGATCGGCGCCTTTTTCGCCAACCATCAGGCCTTGATGATGTTTGGTTTCACCATGCTGGCATGGGTTGTCGCACTGGTGGCGGCAAAATTTTTAAGAACGACCTTTCTGCGCGGCGAGCCGACTCCCTTTGTCATGGAGTTGCCACCGTATCGATTTCCCACCACTCGCGGACTGCTTATCCACACCTGGGAGCGCACCTGGCAATACATCAAAAAGGCGGGCACGGTCATCCTGGCCATTTCAATCCTGCTCTGGGCATTGATGACCTATCCCCATCTGCCCGAAGAACAGCAGCGCTACTTTGCCCAGCAAAAAGCGTCAATCAGCCAGGAACTATCGTTGCTCGACCCCATCTCAAAGACCGATAACCACAGCCTCCTTGCCGAAGAGCTCAGGCGGCTTGATCAGGAGCAGTCGGCCCAGGCCCTGCGCTATTCAGTAGCTGGGCGTATCGGCCACGGACTGGAGTCGATCTCCTCCTGGGCTGGTTTTGACTGGCGTACCAACATCGCCCTGCTGGGCGGTTTTGTCGCCAAAGAGGTAATCGTCTCTACCCTTGGCACCGCCTATTCCATGGGCGATACGAATCCCGAAGCGGCGGCCTCGCTCAGCCACCGGCTGACCCGCTCACCCTCCTGGAATCCGGTGGTGGCGGTGGCGGCGCTTATCTTTATCATGTTCTATGCCCCCTGTTTCGTCACCGTGGTCTGCATCGCCCGCGAATCCTCATGGCGCTGGGCCGCCTTTTCCATGGGCTTCAACACCATCTTCGCCTTCGCCCTGGCAGTGGCGGTATATCAACTGGGCATGGCGCTGGGTTTTGGATGAGCGGTGGGTTGGAAATAGAGCTATCCCCACACCTAATAATCTTGTGTCTTGGCAGGAGGGTTGGTATGTACCGGTACCGTTCGGCAAACCAATCTTAGAATTCCATCACGCGTGGACGCCCGCCGATCTTTTCGGGGTAAGCAGCTTCACCACATACTGGCAATCAAACAGGCACTCACCTCCCTGAAGTGGTGCTGAATTTCCCGGCTAGTCCGCGTGTAAGATCACACCTCCACCACACTGCCGCCCCGGCGTGGGTCACCGGCCCCGGTCTCACCGGGGATGACGGCGTGGACGCCGCCGAAATAGACATCGAGATCATCCCAGACATTGATGGGAGCATAACGCTTCAGCTCAGCCAGCGCCTCATCGGAAAAGCCCGGCTCAATCTGCACCGCTTCGCCATCCCAGAAGAGCCGCGGCGCCTCCACCGCCTCTGTGAGAGAGCGTCCATAGTCAAAGACCTGGCTCAGTACCTGGCCCATGGAGGTACGGATGCGTTTGGAACCACCGCTGCCGATCACCAGCCGCACCGTTTCATCTTTTATCAGCAGTGACGGCGACATCATCGAGGCCACCCGCAGCCCCGGCGGATCAAGGTGAAAGCCGTCCGGATGGAGGTCATCTTCGCCCATCATGTTATTGAGCATCACCCCCGTGCCGGGGGCGATGTAACCGGAGCCTTCCCCATTGGAAAAGGTCATGGACGCGCAGTTGCCCATTTTGTCGGCCACACTGATATGGGTGGTACCGCGACTGAACAGACGAATGCGATCAATCGAGGAAGTAACCGCGGCGTGATCGGCCAGAAATGAGGACAGATGGGAATCGGCGCTGAATCCATCAGCGCGGAGCCGTTCCACCTCACGCATCAACCCCAGGGTCCTGACCAGATAGGCGCCATCACCCCACCGCTGAGCGCCAACACCAGAATGTTCCAGCAGACTCAGGGACAAACCGATCATGGCGCCGCCTACCGATGGCCCGGGACAGGTGAGCAGTCGGTAGTCGCGATAGTTTATGGCCAACGGTTTGCGCTCATACACCTCGTAAGCACGCAGATCTTCGGCGCTCAGCAGGCCGCCGCCCGCTCTCATCTCTGTGTCGATACGACGGGCCAGTTCACCCTCATAAAATTCCCGGCCATGATCATGGGCAAGCTGGTCGAAAAAAGAGACCGCATCAGGATTTTTAATGGTGTCACCCGCCTGAACGAACCGACCGTCTCTTTCATAAAGAGAGCGGCCCCGTTCGGTCATCGTCAGGATGGGGTAGAGCAGCGAGAAAAAGTTACCCTGCTGCTTGTTGAGTGTATGGCCGCGGGCAAGTTCTCTGGCCGGTGCGATTACCTGGGCAAGCCCCATGCGCCCCAGCCGCCGGTGCACATGAATAAGGCCCTTGAGGTTCCCGGGCACGGCCACCGAACCAAGCCCGACGTTGAAGTCCTGGGTGGAACCACTGAACTGGATGGTAACCGGGAAAAAGTGCAGATTGTCTCGTTGCGGCTTTCGCCCCATACCGGGGGTGTTGACGAAAAAATCAAAAAAAAGCGATTGCCCCCGCCGCTGATCATAGCCCACCAGCAATCCACCACCGCCAAGGCTGGTCAGAGACGGTTCCGCCACGGCGGCGGCAAACCCCGCCGCCACCACCGCATCAAAGGCATTGCCGCCTTCTTTTAAGATTGTCGCACCGGCCTCACTGACCAGGGTATGGCCTGAGGCGACAAGTGCCTTGCGGTATCTGCTCATTGCCAGAATCCTTTGTGCAAGGTACCGATAACTTGTACAAAATCGTTGGTTTCAGCAAATGATCGGCGCATGAGCTCAGCCCCGGTGCCACGGGTGATGATCGTATCAAGTGGATCAAGATAAGAATCTCCACCTAATTGATGGCAGAACCGCTCAGTCCGGTCACGCAGCCGCCGGATCGCTTCCGCCACGCTCATGTTCTCTGTCCCCAACAAGCCAAGCGGATCGACGAAACGCCCCCGGCTGCCATGCCGCACCGCCTGCCATTTGTTGGCACTGAGCAGTAGCAGGCGCAGCGGACGGGCCTCCTTGACCTCCTCACCAAGCCAGGCGACAGTAGACTGGATGAGGGCAACCAGCGCGAGGATGTCGCTAAACCGGCAGGGCAGGTCGCAGATTCTGATCTCTACGGTACCGAACCGATAATTGGGGCGGCAATCCCACCAGAGATCGCGGGGTGATTCGATGATGCCGTGGTGGATCAGATTGTGTATCTCTTCACTATACGCACGCCAATTCTCAACATACGGGTAAATCCCCGCCATGGGTAGGGACTCGAACAATTTGGTGCGGTAGGAAAGCAGGCCTGTGTCTTCACCCTCAAAAAACGGCGACGAGCAGCTCAAGGCAAGAAAGAGCGGCAGGTAGGCCTGCAGTAGATTGTTCACGCGCACGGCGGTGTCACCGTCGGCCAACCCCACGTGGATATGCAACCCTTGAGTGATGAAGCGGCGCCCGATCAGCTGTAATTCCTCCATAATACGCTGATAACGCTCTTCCTGGCTGGTCTGCTGCTCGGCGGCGCGGGCAAATGGATGCAGGCTGGCGGCGAACAGGATGCACTCATGTTCATCGGCCAACTCCTCCATCAGTGTGCAGGTCTGCAACAGATCGTTCTCCACCGCCCGCACACTGGGGCAGACGCCGGTCTGTATTTCCAGAATCGAGGTGATGAATTCCGGGGCGATACGCGGTTGCAGTTGCGCTGGGGCGCTAGCCTGCAATATGGGGCCGCGTGGCGAAAGGGCGAAGTTGCTCTTTGCAAGGATCTGAAACTCGATTTCAACACCGAGGCTGAATGAATCCGTGGAGTTGAATTGCAGTGTCTTGCTCTTCATTAAGCTACTCGATCCTGATTGCACCTACCCGTTCGTCCTCACCGGAATCCTCACCACCCGGGTTTTCTTCCGCCGCCTTATTCACCTCATTTAAATCAAGATGGGGATGTGGTGCGGCTCTCGAAGGTGTCGATACCGGCGCTGGCGGTTCATCCTGGGTTAGATGAGCAATGGGTGGCTGATCCCGATCCGGCAATTCATCTTCAGGCTGGTGGGCAACCGGGGGCCGAACATGAACATGCGGGGCCATTTCGCCTACGGCAAGGGGCTGTTTGAAAAAAGCGATAACCCCGTCGTGCACCTCCAGTACGGAAATCAGTTCCCAGCCGGCGGCGCCGAAATTATTGAGCGCTTCCTCTATCTCAGATTCATCGAAAAAGGCGCTGCCGATCAGCCCACCTTTTTTCATTTCAAAATGAACCGCCTTATATCCCCATTTCATAGCCATTGCGCCTGGTTAATTCTGATGTTCGCGAAAAAACCCTAATTATCGTCATGGTGGAGTTGCACCGGATTCCATCATTATTTGAAATTACTGGATTCCCGCTTTCGGGGAATGACGTGAACAAGCAATTTTGGTTTTTTTTTTGACCTCATCAATTATGATGTCCCCCAACTACCCTATATATAGTATGCCATGAAAAATTACTGGGCGCCGACAAAGGTGTCATTGACAAAGAGCCCTTCGTAGCGATTGCCGTCCGGTAAAATCAGAATGCCCTCGCCATCTCTTCTGCCGGCGGAAAATAAACCGTCATAGCGTGATCCATCGGCGCCGATGAGAACTCCTTCACCATGGGGCAGATCATCCTTGAAATTGCCGGTATAGACCGCACCGTTTTGATATTCCAATCTTCCCCGGCCATTAAACGTACCGCCGCGGAACTGTCCGGTGTAGCGGCTGCCGTCGGCAAAAAGGTAGACGCCGCTGCCGTGAAAAAAATCATCCTTGAACTCGCCGGTGTAGGTTGTTCCGTCAGGATAGGCATAACGGCCGGAGCCGTTACGTCTGCCGGCAACATATTCCCCTTCATAGCTTCTGCCGTCAGCATAGCGATACGTTCCCCGGCCATTGAATACGCCGCCGCCAAACTCTCCTTCATAACTGTCGCCGCCGGAGAACTCAATAATGCCGTCGCCTTCGAATAGCCCCTCCCGTACCTCGCCCCGATAGTGGGAGCCATCGGCAAATATATAATCAACCGTACCACTCAGCGGACGCTCTGGATCACTACTAACATATAAGACTGCATCGCGTTCAATAACGGCATCACCGGTGATCAGCAATACCTGTTCCGTAACGATTTCTGAAGCAGGCGTCTGCGCGGTTTCAACCGACGCCGTCGTCGGGACGGCACCGCCGTCAACCGGAGTAAGAGCCATCTCATCACCTGCCCCAGAAGCGGCAACGGCCATATCAGCTGCAGCGCCGGAGCTATCAACTGGTTCAACGGTAGAGCTATCGAGATCGCTGCCCATATCCACAGCCACGATTTTAGAGCCGGTACCAGTCATATCTTCTTCATCACCCTCCGCAGTCGCCGCCACCGATGCCTCAGCAAAAATATCGACGCTTTCCACTATCTGCGGCTCACCGTCAATAAAGGCGCCGGTGAAGATTTCACCATCACCATAACGCAATTCACCATAGCCGTTTGGCAACCCGTCAACAAAATCCCCCTTGTAATATGCACCATCAGCGTACCAGTACTCTCCCTGGCCATGCATTCGGCCATCGTCAAAGTCACCCGTATATCGGCTACCATCGGCAAATTTCAGGGTACCGACCCCCTGCGGTACATCTTCGACGAAACCGCCTTTGTAGCGCGACCCGTCCGTATAGATAAGCTCGCCCTGGCCGTTTCTTCTGCCGTTCTTGAAGGTGCCGGTATAGCGCCTGCCGTCACGGTAATCAAGGGTCCCTTGACCGTGGTACAAATCCGCCGCAAAGCCGCCATCGTAGATATCGCCCGAGGCCGACTCAAAGTGGCCCTGACCGTGTCGCATCTCACCACTGATTTCACCGCTGTAGCGCGATCCATCCGGATAGAGACGAGTCCCCTTACCCGATGGCTTGCCGTTGACAAAATCACCCTCATACCAGCTGCCATCCAAGAAGATGAGACGGCCGTAACCGTCGACGATATTGTTGCGGAACTGGCCCGTGTACTCCCGGCCATCGGGATATAACAAAATTCCCTGACCATGAAACTGGCCATAGCTGAACTCGCCCCGGTAACGCAGGCCGGACGGCAGAACAAGCGCCCCCTGGCCATCAATTACCCCATCTTTGAACTCCCCCTGATAGCGTCTGCCGTCGGCCCCTTCAAGTAGGCCTCTGCCCTCCATGACGCCATTGCGGAAGGTGCCGCGATACACCGAGCCGTCGGGAAAATACATGGTTCCTTCACCGTTGATGAAGCCGCGTGAAAACGTTCCTTCATAACGGCGCCCGTCAGGGCTCTGATAGACTCCGGTTCCGTCCCGGCAATTTCCCTCAAGACAGCTTGCATACGCGCCCAGGGCTGAAAAAATCAGGCCGATACCCACGAACAATCCAAGTTTGGCACCCATGCTCATACTCCAACACCTCTTTAGCGATAGCATCGTCATAACTTCGCCTTAGCTCGTGGTGGCCCCTGCCGCATCGTACAGTGCCCGCACCTCGGAGCCGATGACTCTAAGTCCCCGGGCAATTTCATCATCGTCCTGGGAATAGGTAACTCGAATACACTCCTGGCTATGTTGCCATGGTTCACTAAGGCCCACGAAAAAATAGTGGCCGGAGACGATCAGCACGCCTCGGCGCTTGAGGCGGTGATACAGCTCCAGACTCGATATCGGCATGTTCTCAAACCACACCCACAGAAACATCGCACCCTCGGGCCGGTGCACCCGATACGGAATGCCGCGCAATTCTTTGTGCACGCAGGCAAGGGTTTTGTTTGCCTTTTCCAGGTAAAACGGCTTGACTACTTTTTTACCCAGCTCGATGATGTCTCCGTTTTGTACCAGCTCTTCCACCAGCAAGGCGCCGAAACTGCCCGGCGCCAGTGAGATCACCGCATTCATGGCGGCAAGCGATTTGATGATGTGCCGGCTCGCAATGACGATACCGGTTCGCACCGCCGGCAGTCCCAGTTTCGACAGCGACAGACAGATAATGATCCGTTCATCCCAGAAAACAGATGCCTCGGTATAGACAATATGGGGAAAGGGCAGACCGTAGGCGCTGTCGATAATAAGCGGGATGTCGTGTTCTTCGGCAAGGCCGTGCAGACGGCGCAACTCAATGTCGGTAACCACATTGCCGGTGGGGTTGGTGGGCCGCGAGAGACAGATGGCGCCGGTCTCCTCACCGATATCGAGTCCGTCAAAATCGACCCGGTACTTGAACTGGCGGTCTTCGAGATACTCGATATGCGGTCTGGTAGAAATAAAGAGATCATCATCGATCCCCAGATCGGCATAGCCGATATACTCCGGCGCCAGGGGAAACCTGATCTTTTTCATGGTACCATCCGGATAACGTCCACCAAACATATTGAGCAGCATGAAAAACGCGGTCTGGCTGCCGTTTGTCAGGCAGATATTTTCCGGCCCCACATCCCAGCCATACTCGCGGCGCAGCAGTCGTGCACAATGCTCATTGAAACGAATATGCCCCTGGGAAGGATCGTAGATGTTTATCAGCTCACGAAACCTTGTATCGTCAGCGGCAAGGGCGGCCAGTTTTTCCTTGAGCAGCCTATGGACGGCGTCAATATGGCCGGGATTGCCGCCGCCCATCATGATTAAGTCATCGGCACCACTCATGGCCCGGCCAAGGTCGTCGATCAATGAGGCAATACCGGCGTCACTGCTGAGTTTGACGCCAAATCGAGATAGTTTCACGGTGATGGGATCAACAGTCAAGTAGTCAGTTGGGTGACGTTCGCGCCCGCATGTAGTCACTTACCCGCACGATTATATACAATAACAGTAAGGAAAATAACAACCTGCCCCATAATATGCCCGCCAATTTCGACCCGATCGCCATCATCAGCAGGGTATCCTCCACCAGTCCATGACAGAGCGACATCAGAGCGAGGGAATTGAATATCTCCCGCTTCTCCATGACCCCGGTGGTGGTTTCCCTGATAATCAGGGCGCCGCCGTAGGCGAGTCCCATGATCATGCCCACCACGGTAATGGGCGCGGCCCGATGGCTCATGCCGAAAAACGGTAACACCGGACTGAGCAGTTTCTCAAGCAAGGCGAGCACGCCAAGACCACGCAGCAGCCGCATAATCACCAGGATGCAGAAGATCACCACCACGATGATGCCGATATTGATAATCTGCGCCTCGATCCACTGAGCCAATCCCTGGCCGCCATCACCGGCCTGAAAAAATATCACCGCCGGTTCCTGCCACACCTGCAACAGTTCAGCAAGATGATACAAGAGCATACCATACACCAATGCCCCGCCCAGCCTGATAGCGGCCATGGGAACCAGCCCGGCGCCGGCCTTTTTGGTGATGATCAGTTCCACCGGCAACGAGTGGGCAATGAGCAGCATGGCGCCGAGTATGGTGACCTGGGCGCCACTCAATTCAAGAGCGGGCGCCAGGGCGGCAAATGCCGCAATCGCCCCGTAGAGGGTGGTCAGCATACCGGTTGCCCAGACAAAACCAAGCTCGCCCGGCAATCCCACCAGCCCCATAAGCGGCTCCATTACCTTGCTGACCACAACGATGAAGCCTAGTTCCGCCAATATCTTGGTAAAAATAATTACCGGAACGGTAATCTTGATCAGCTCCCAACTGGTATACGCGGTTTCGCGCCCGATATCGATGAGCTGCGCCCGGCACTTGTGGATCAGGGACATGCGGATACAAAGAAATCAGCTAGAGGGTGCGCTTGGGATAGTCGAAAAAGCGCAACATCCCGTCTCCTGCGGACATCAACCGCCACTGATCCACCATGGTGTCGATGGCAACAATGCCACAGGTGGGCACGTTGCCCAGGCTTGCACCGGTGAACCATTCGGCAGCGGATGTCATGCCGTGGTTGTGGCCCACCAGCGCCACCGACTGGACGGTATCATCAACGCCATGGAGCACGGAGACAATTCCTTCCATGGCAAAGCTATAGAGGTCCTCGACAATGACCACCAGGGATTGGTGGTAACCGATCGCCCCGGCGATCGCATCGGCGGTGGCGCGTGCCCGGACGGCGGGGCTGACAAGCATCAAATCAGGGCAAATCCCCGCTTTTCGCAGCCGCTCTCCCATCATCGGAGCATCACGGATGCCGCGCTTGTTCAGAGGTCGATCGATGTCTTGCAGATGCGGATCACGCCAACTCGATTTGGCGTGACGAATGAGATAGAGATGCCTCACGAACCTGATCTCAATTCAATTTCTTGCCACAGCGCCTGATAATAAGAGGCCGCCAGCGATCGACCGGTACCGGCGCCCACCGGTCGACGGGTAATCCCCATCTTCTCGATCTCGGCCAGATACAAAATAGCGCTGCTAAGAAAAATGGGGTGGTCGGAATATTTTCTCATGATGTCGGCATGCATGGATTTGCGTTTTTCCACCATGGAGAAGAAAGCCAGCAGTTTGTCGCGCCGGCACCCCAACTTGCGCATCAGCTTCAAGAGCTGATCCAGGGCCAGAATCGACAAGGTGGTCGGCACCACCGGGACGATAATGAAGTCAGCGGCAACGATGATATGCTCGGAGAGCACTGTCAGGTTGGGCGGACAATCAAGCAGCAATACATCGTATTCACGGGCAAGCGGGGCAAACAATTCCACCAGGGCGCTGCCGCCCGTTTTGATTCCCCGGTCATTGAGGGCCACGTCAAGCTTACGGAAGGAAAAATGGGCTGGCAGGAGATCAAGGCCGGGATAGTCGGTGCCCCTGATATACGACTCTGCTTCGCCCGCCAGCAATCTGGCACGATTAAACCGTTTTTTCGGCTTGATACGATAATAGTAGGAGGCGGATCCCTGTGAATCCATATCGCAGAGCAGCACCTTTTGTCCGCCATGGGCGGCAACATAGGCCAGATTTACGGCAGCGGCCGTTTTCCCCACTCCCCCCTTACTGCTGTATACGGCGCAAATAATCATCGGCTTGTGGTAGAGCTGCATCCAGGCCGCTTACCGGTGACCATGGACTTGAGCAATCGGATGTTTTGGGATGTTTTGTTCAGTGGCAAACGCGGCGTAGGTAGCGTTGAATTCTCCCCGCACCACCCTGTGCCGGTCGGCAAGCACGGCAATCAACCCGCCCAAAGCGGCGGCGAGTTTCATGGTGCGTTTACCCCGTCCGCTAAGTTCATCGAGTTTTCCCAACAGCATATCCTGCTGAACGGACAGATCGTTGAAATCGCCAAGATTGTCCTGCAGTTTTTTCATGTGCCTGACAAATCTGCTCATATCTTCCGGTGCATAAAAACTGCTGAAAAATTCTAGCAGATACCTGAATTTCTTGCCGTTGATGCGCAGTCGATGAAGTACCTCATCAACGCTATCATCGGTGATCGCGCCGCCGTCACGGACAAAACGTTTAAAGCGCTTGAGAATAAGCTCATCAACCAGTTTCTTGCACCGCCCGGCCCGCATCTCGGTAAAGAGCGGCGACTCTTCATGGGTACAGAATTCATGCAAGCGTTCATGCAGCCGCTGATACCGCTGAGAAGCAAGTGCCCCCCGCAAAGCGCTGAGGTGGGCTTTACGGTGCCCCGCCAGTTCATCGAAAAATGGTGCCAGTCCACCACTGAGGCTGGCCGGGATCATGGTGCTGTAATGCTGACGGGCAAGCAGATAGACATCGATATCACGGACCGGCCCGGTGACACTGCCCAGCCACTTGAATTCCTGCTGAAACCAGTCGCACTCGGCCTCGGGCAGCACCTTTCTGAAAAGGCTCAGAAGTGAACGGGCACGCCGCACCGCAACCCGGAAATCGTGCAGAAACTCGGAATCGACATCATTCATGACCCCGTCATGATTGCGTTTCATGGTGCCGGCCAGATCGAGGAAAATGGCGCTTACCGCCCGGCCGATGGGTATCTCGGGCGGCAGGGCAATGGCAAACTTGCTGGTGTAATCAAGCGGTGTTCGGCCGCTCACCGACAAGCCGTTTATGAAGCGTGAGGCCTTTTGGGCCGGGGCTTGGCCACCGCATGCCGCACCAATTGAGGTTGCTGTATCATACTGCTCATCATATCCCCGCACCTCCTCGAAGCTCACCCCATGCATATGCAATTGGTCGCCGTCGACGCCGTCCACCACGGTGGTCTCCACCTCCACCCGGACAACGATCTTCTGATCTTTATTCAGCAAACGATAGCAGGCGGTGCTCAACTGGGCACTAAACAATGGAATCAGGGCCCGTACCCCAATGATCGGCGCCAGCCACTCGGCAAGGGGAGAATCGGCGATATCCCACCAGAAATATGATTCGGCGGGAGCGGCAGCCGCCCGCCCAACGGGTGACTCATTTAAAGTGCACAAGCTGATGGTATCGGCCCCTGCATAAAACAACCGCTTGGCGCGGTACAGACGCCAGTCGAAGGTATCGAAATAGCGGCGGATAGTGTTGGTTTCGTCGAACTGCTCAACGATAAAATGTTCACCAAGCCGCTCAATCAACGCTGAGCTCTGATTCGCCTCACCAAATATCAAGGCGGTACTGCGCGGTTTTCTCATCTCAACTCCGATAATCGGCGTTAATCTTTATGTAGTCATAAGATAAGTCACAGGTGCGCACCGCCGCCGCGCCGCTGCCCTGATGAAGGTCGATGGAAACGGTAAAGCGCGGGGCCCGCATCGCCTCGGCCACCTGGGTCTCAGCCTCTTCCCCTACCCATACGCCGCCGCGTACCAGCATGATTCCCTCGCAGGCGATATCCACCAACTCCGGACGAAACCGCACTCCGGCCCGCCCCATGGCGGCGACGATCCGCCCCCAATTGGGATCTCCACCAAAAAATGCGGTCTTCACCAGGCTCGAGTTGGCCACCGTGCGCGCTATCTGTTCCGCCTCATGATCATCTTTAGCGCCGCCCACCGCAACTCTCACCAGCTTGGTGGCGCCTTCGCCGTCGGCCACGATCTTTTCGGCCAGCTCGTCCAGCACCTCGGCAAGGGCCGCGCCAAAGTCATGACAATCCGGGTGATCAACATCTTCAATCCACCTGTTGCCGGCGTGGCCACTGGCCATGACCAAGACCATATCATTGGTTGAGGTGTCGCCGTCAACGGTGATGAGATTAAAGCTGGCAGCTACTGAGTTTTTCAGACAATGGCGCAGTTGAGGGAAGCTGATACGGGCATCAGTCATGACGAAGGCCAGCATGGTTGCCATATTGGGCATAATCATTCCAGAGCCTTTAGCCAGGCCACCAATAGCGACCTCTTCGCCGCCAAGCTCAATGGTCCGGAAGGCGGATTTTTCCACCGTGTCAGTGGTCATCATGGCGCGCGCCACGTCAACGGCGCCATCGTGGCGCAACCCCGCCACCAGTTCTCCCATATGCGCTTCAAACCCGGCAACCTTAAGCCGCTCACCGATAACCCCGGTGGAAGCAACCAGCACCTCGTTTTCATCGATACCCAGATGTTGCGCCGCCAGTCCGCAGGTTTTGTGAGCATCAGCCATCCCAATCTCGCCGGTACAGGCATTGGCGGAGCCGCTGTTGACGAGAATGGCTCTTGCCTTGCCCTGCTTGAGCCGCTCTATATCGAGAAGCACCGGCGCCGCCTTTACCTGATTGGTGGTAAACATGCCGGCCGTCACCGCCGGCTGGTCGCAGACGATAAGGCCCAGATCCAACCGGTTTTTATACCTGAGTCCGGCTGAAACAGCGGCGAAAGAAAAACCGTTTATGATCATTACGCAATCCAGTATACTTTTCTCATTGGTGCCGATTCGCACGGCACGCTCGACATTACCCGTGATTAACTCGTAAAAACTCAGTCTAGCAGTTTGAGATGGCTAAATAAAAACACAGCTATACTAGGAGTGGTGGTCATTTTGACCTCGCAGGCGTACATGTGGTACGTCGAGAAGTCAAAACGATCCCTTGAGACCGTAGAGCGAAGTTTTTACGACGCCATCACCCGTAAAGAGCCATCAAATGTACCTGATCCCTTAATTCATGCAATCAGTGATCGACGAATATGACAAAAAACTCTCAATCAGGTGCCAATAACCCCGCCGCCTCACCTCTCCATGAAGAAAAAGCGACCATGCGCATCCTTATTGTTTCCGACATCCACGGTAATTTCCCGGCCCTGGAGGCGGTTGCGAAGCAGTGCGGGGACGTTGATCTCATCCTCAACGGTGGTGACACCACCGTGTATGCTCCCTTTCCCAACCAGACCATTGATTGGCTGCGCACCCATCGGGCCGTTTCGATCCTCGGCAACACCGACCGTCATATACTGACCCTGTTGGCCGGCGATACCTTTACCCATCCGAAAAAGGCGGAAAAACGGATCATGTACGGGGCAACCGCCGCTGAGTTGAGCAAGGAGAATGGTGCCTGGCTGAAAAGCCAACCTCTCTGGCGCACCATTGATCTCGCCGCCGAGGACGATGGTCGTCATCTGCCGAAAATCGGTTTATTTCACGGCTCACCAGTGAATCCGGATGGTTTTCTCTTTGCCGACACACCCGACAGTCGCTTTGCCGAACTGGCCGGCGCCACCGATCACGACATTATCATCGTCGGCCACAGCCACTCACCATTTCACAAACACATAAACGGCGTTCACTTCATCAACCCCGGCAGCGTCGGACGGATGTTCGACGGCAGCCCAACGGCAAGCTGCGCCGTGCTTGAACTCTCAGGTGAAGATATCGCTGTTTCCCATCTGCGTCTCGACTATAAGGTAGAAGCGGTGGCCGCCGAACTCACCCGTCTGCGCTACCCCGCCATCTATGCACGCATGTACCGAATCGGCAGAAAATTGAACTGATGTACAACGACAAAAAGCTGGTTTATCACTGATCGCCTGCTAAAATTCGACGGCCCGGTAAAAGCCTTACAATAGCTAGTAACCGTGATTTTCTCGAGAGCGGGAACTCATAAGTTAAAAGGGTTCCTTGAATAATGAGAATTTACGTTCAAAATCGAGGCGCAAGGAACAATTACCACGAACATATTGTGAGTCTTGCCGGGATAACATAGTTTAAGCAATAAAGATGAAGTCGTAAAAACCCATATACCGGTCATAACGGGGTTGACAAGACATTCACAATTAATTGGAATCACTGGATTCCCGCTTTCGCGGGAATGACGATAGCAAGCAATTTTTAGGTTTTTACGAGTCCGTCAATGAAGCGTTTGGCAGAAAAGACCATTATTGCGGGATATCCTCAAGTAACAGGCGTTTTTGGGCTGCTTTGGTGGGGCGGGGGCAGGCCCCCGCCGGTAAGAGAGCTCAGTGTATCAATCCGACTTGATTTCAATGATCCGCGGCTTGGCAGCTTCTGATTTGGGCAGATGCAGGTGAAGGATACCGTCCTTGAGTTCAGCCCGCACCTGTGCCACATCGATGGCCTGGGGAACCGAAAAACTCCGTTGGAACCTGACATCGCCAAATTCACGCCACCCTTTGATGCCGTCTGAACCTTTGGTCCGGGTACCGGTCAGGACCAAGGTACCGTTGTCTATATTGACGGTTATTGCTTCTTTGGTAACACCCGGCAACTCCACATGAAGCAGGATTTCGTCATTGTTTTCATAGATATCAACCAGAGGGATCACCGACTGCATGTTGGCCGCCGTCTCGGCTGTGCCGCCATCGGCCTGAATCATTTTGTTTGCTTCCATAAGTAACACCTCCCCGATTCGATCCGGTTAACTAATTGAAATTTCTTGCGGTTTTGCCGGTTCCGCCTTGGCAAGCGATAATACCAGCACACCATGCTGGAGTCGCGCCTCAACCTTGGCTGAATCGACATCGGCCGGCAGGGTCAAACTTCTGGTGAAGTTCAGTGACGAGCGCTCGTTTCTGTGGGTGGTATAGCCGGCGGGCGCTTCAATTGCCCGGGTCCCGGTTATCTCCAGGTAATTGCCCTGAATCTTGACCGATAAATCGTCCTTGCCGATTCCCGGAACTTCGGCGCTTAACTCAAAATATTCGCCCATGTCAAAAAGATTTGTTCGCGGTGTTGTACCCGTTACCGAACCACTTTTTTTCAAAACCTGATCGAATTCGTCCAGCCCACTCTCCAGGCGCCCCCGGAGAAGCCCCATGGCGTCGATCGCATTGAACACGCGGTCTAAATCGCTCCATCTAGTTATCATTGCATCCTCCAATCATCTGAGGTGGGCGGGTTGAAGACATTGTACTCCCCGCCTCACCCTTGCTAAAGGGTTAACTCCGCCACCACCCGTCCTGCGCCAGCGACATAGGGCCAATCATGTCTCATCTGCGAACAGAACCAGCCTCTGCCAAAGACTCAGTGTTTACTCATCCAGCCTGTAACCGGAAAAACTAGCACGGCAAGATTTTAAGACCAAATAGGTGCCTGTCAACAATCAAATAATGAATTGATTTATTCCATTACTTTTACTATATTTCTCGTTAAATAATGAGAATAGGGGTTAATAATGACTGAACAGCGCAATATTCAGGGCGACTCATCGGCCGGCCCGCCGATTTTAAACGCCCATGAACTCAAGGGCAAACAGTCGGTGCGGGCGACATTCAAGCTTTCACCGCAAATCATCGAGCTCCTCAAGGTGGCTGCATCTCATCTGGGCGTCAAGCAGAAATCAATTATCGATCAATTGGTGGATGATCAGAGTTCCCTCAGCCTGGTGGCAATCAGCGCCAAAAAATCAGCGGATGTCGATGGTGAGCGACGGCCGAAAACCATGGTGCTGAGCAGATCAACCCTGACCCTGCTCGAGGAGATGTCAAAGCGACATGATGTATCTCGGGACGTTCTGATCGAATTTTCTATTAACCGGCTCATACCTTTTGTCGAGGCGGAACGGGAGAAACTGGCGGCGCGTCGGCGGTTGCTCAAGGAGTTACAGGAGTATCGTGAGCATGGGCGGGAACTGCTGAGAAATGCCGATCGCCGGCTTGGCTCCGATGATCCATTTCGCCACCGGCTGGAAAAAATTGTTTCTTATGCGGAAAGAAATTACCAGGAAATGAAAAAGCTCGTCTGAAAAAGGCCCCACAACGATGCAGAGCGAAGTTTTTACGACTCCATCATGCTATGGGCACACCCAGAGTGACGCCTTTTCTATCCTGCTGATCAATTTGGCGGTGGCCCCGCCGGATAGCCGGATATCCTTCAACAACCCCTTGTCCCGGCCGTGCAGGCCGACGGCCACGGCTGCATAGTGCCCCTTCGCCGCTTTGCCGAGAATACAGTTCGAAACGGATATGCCCCACTCCGAATCGGTGCCGATACGTTCATTGGAAATATCGTGACCGGCAAGAATCTCTCGGGCCCGGCTGAACGCGATATCATGGTCAATCCCGGCGCCGTTATCAACGACATACAGGGTGATGGAATGCTGTGTCTGGCGGGTAAGAATATAGCCTACGTGATCAACCACGCGGTCCGAGTTTTTTGAACCGTCGAGGCACACCAGAACGTTTTTGCGGCCCTGCTCTATTTCCGGACAGATCCATAAAGGGGTGGAAAAAGAGGGATCATTGACAATGGCCTGGGCAATCTCGTCCGCCGGCCGCTCAAAAAACCATTGCAGGGCGTATGAGGCTCTTTTGCCGAGGATGATGGCATCGTAGAGTCCGCCGGCCCCCTCCGAAAGAATGTCTTTCACCTTGCCGAACCGCTCGGCAACCGTCTTGGTGATAATATCATCCACCGACATCTGGCTGGAACCGAGCATGTCGGTGGCCCGATCCAAGGATTTTCTCGCCCCGAAACTGAGCCGTTTGGCAACCCGCGCATCCGGTTCATCCCACATCTGCAACAGGGCCTTGTTCATATCGTTACTGTCGAGCCGGCAGATGTGATACAAGGTTAACTGGTGCCGTGACTGCGGCAGAAAAAACGAGCAGAGAAACTCGATGGCGGTCAACTGATCAAAGTCGTTGCTGACGGTGACGAGGAACTTTTTCTTCATATATTCTTGTTGTGTTTTATGTGGACATCCAGGCGGTTACGGGAGAAAACCGACAACGGCAAGGGCCGTACCTGAGCACAATCTGGTCGCCTGTCGCCGATTTCCGTTCAAGGCAGATGGCAATGGGCCCGGTTAATCGGCTGTTTCATGCCGTTTTCATCTACCGATACATAGGTGAAAGCCGCCTCGGTTACTTTGAATTGCCCTGAGTGGCGGCCCGCTTCGTGAATGACGGGACGCACCCATACCTCGAGCCTGATGGTAACGGAGGTGGTGCCGACCCGGGTAATGGAGCCGAAACAGCTGACCACGTCACCTACATGGACGGGTTTTATAAAATGGATTGAATCAACCGCCACCGTCACCACCCGCGACTGGGTGACCTCTTTGGCAAGTATTCCACCGGCGATGTCCATCTGCGACATGATCCAGCCGCCAAAGATATCACCGTTGGGGTTGGTATCCGACGGCATGGCCAGCGTCTGCAAAATCATATCGCCGCCGGGACGGGAGGTTGGTGCATCAAGAACCGACACGGTAATGAATCTTGTCCAGGGTAAAGCTTCAGGTACTCAAGGGGCGACGTAACCGCGCCCACCTATTCACCACCCGAGAGGCCGGCGGTATAATCCACCGGTACCGTTACGCCACGTCCGCCAAGCTCACGATCCATCATCAGCAGACCATGTGGATTTTCTCCCACGAGTCTGAGCTGGGCGAGGATGTCGTTGTCCGTTTCTTCCTCTTCCACCTGCTCCGTAACAAACCACTCCAGAAAAATCTGGGTGGCGTGATCCTTGTGGGAGATGGCAAGTTCCATCAGTTCGTTTATGGACTGGGTGACGAATTGCTCATGGGCGAGGGTCTTTTCAAACATATCCAGGGGTGAGGAAAACTCGGCCGGTGGCGCCGCGATCGACTGCAGATCTACCTCGGCTCCCTGGCGCTGGACATACTCGTAGAATTTCATGGCATGAAACATCTCTTCGTGATACTGGGCCATGAACCAGGTGGAAAAACCTTTCAAGCCCAGATTGGCACACTGATTCGACATGGACATATAGAGATACGCCGAATACATCTCTTTGTTGATCTGCTCATTCAAGGCGGTTGCCATTTCATCTTTAATCATCTTGTTCTCCTTAATAATGGGCAATGCTAAGGGATTGCTGGTCGGTGGCTCATTTCATATGATCACCGTGGAAATATCGACTCTATGTTAAGAGGGACATAAGGACCGCACAGGCCATCTGTTTTTCTTATCTGGCACTGTATTAAGCGATAGATGATTGTCAATGTCCGGGAAGCGCGGGCACCTGGTCGCGGAAACGGCGCTACAAATTTATTTGGCACCCACAACCGGCGGCGAGCCGGGATCCGTGCTTGCAAGAATTTTTATCAGCCATCGTCGGCAACATCCGTGCCGACACAGCAGGTGTAGGGATTAATGGTGAGAACCGGGCACAGGGCCGAGCGCACAACCTTGTCGGCAACGCTGCCGAACATCACCTTTTCAAGCCCCTTATAGCCATGTGTTCCCATGACAATCAAATCGGCGCCAATTTCACCGGCATAGCTCACGATCTGTTCCCCGACATCACCCATCAGCACCTTGCTGGCGACGGAACCGACGCCAAGATTATGAAATTCGTCGGTAAGCTCGCCCAGAAACTCCGCCATTTTCTCCTCAGCACCGGCAACCAATTCCTCTTCCAGGTTGGGAACCTGTAACTGAGGTACGAAGAAACCGGAATACGCCTCAAAATTCTGCACCACGAAAACCAGATCAAGATCAGCCCCGAAACGACCGGCGATAAATCCGGCTGAATCGGCGATGAGTTTGGAATTGTCGGAAAAATCAATGGGAGTTACCACCTTTCTGATTCTGCGTATCCGTTTCATTTCATCCTCCTGTATTGAATTGGAGTTTATGTACCAACTATAACACATTAACAGATTTTTCGCAGCATCAGAGGTGGAGCAGTTCCCCTATCGTGAAAAATGATTGAGGCGAACAGGGGCCGCCCCCGTTCGCCTCAGAAGGTGTTGGATTTATCCGGCAACCTGGCTCAATGAATCGTTTACCGCGCCGCTGTCTTTGGTAGCCAATAGTTGTGCAAGCCGCTCGCTGACTCCTCCAAACAGCTTTCCGAGCGCCCACCCGACACCGATCATAAGCGGGATAAGGCCATAGACAACCACGGGAAAAAACCATGCCACCACAATCACATCCGCAAGCCAGTTCATTGTTCTCCTCCTTTGTTGAATATCAACGACCGCGGCTTCCCCCGCACCCCGAAAAATCTCTTCAGGATACAATTGTGCTCCACCATACAACTTCACTCTGACAATTTTCTGACACGGGAAAACATCTATGAGATTTTCAGAAAGAATATCTAAGATATTGATATATGATAATTTGTTTAGAATTTAGCTGAATTATTAAATTATTATGTAAAAAAGACGACCAAATACCGATCTGTCAGGATATACATCAACCAAGAAGAGTCGAGGCCATGGCCTGGCCTCACACGGGCAAACCGGCAGACACTTCCACCAGATCCCGGCATGCAGCGCTACCGCGTCCAGGTACGGACCATTTTCCACGCAAGGCTGCGGGTTTTTCGGCAGGTGTGAGGGTGCGCATGGATATATCCGCGCAAGAGGTGCCAACGACAATCGATATTTGTACCGTATCGACACTAATGTAACATTTTAAAATATTTTATTACATAAACGTAATTTTTATGATTATCTCTTTGCTCTCTAACTGACTGAAATTAAATGTATTTCTAATTTATCTCAGGCTGGCTTGGTTTTTGCTGTATCTGTTCACGTTATTCACCCACAACTCAAATGGAGGAACACACGTGAACATGGCAATGAAACTAAAACCAAAAACCTATTGGGGCGGCGCCATCTTTCTCGCCGTCCTGGCCGGCGCCATACCGGCCATGGCCGAAGACACCGATGTCGCGGCAACGTTGGTCAATCTCGCTTATTCCATCGATACCTTCTATTTCCTGGTGACCGGTGCCCTGGTCATGTGGATGGCGGCCGGCTTTACCATGCTGGAAGCTGGTCTGGTGCGAAGCAAGAATACGGTGGAAATTCTCACCAAAAACGTCGGCCTCTACTCGATTGCCTGCATCATGTACATGATTGTCGGCTACAATATTATGTATGGAGACAGCCTTAACTCGGTTATCCCCGGCCTGAGCTTCTTTCTTGGCCCTGACAATAGTGTTGACGAAGTACTGGCAAGCGGCGGCGATATCTATTACTCAAATCTCGCCGATTTCTTTTTCCAGGTTGTTTTCGTGGCCACCGCCATGTCGATTGTCTCCGGCGCCGTTGCCGAGCGTATGAAGCTCTTCTCGTTTCTGCTCTTTGCCGTGATCCTCACCGGCTTTATCTATCCCGTCCAGGGGTTCTGGAAATGGGGCGGTGGCTTTCTCGATGGGTTGGGATTCTCCGACTTCGCCGGCTCCGGTGTGGTTCACCTGTGCGGCGCCTCAGCCGCTATCGCCGGCGTTCTCCTGCTTGGCCCGCGTAAGGGCAAATATGTGGATGGGCGGATCAACGCCATTCCCGGCGCTAACCTGCCGCTGGCCACCCTCGGCACGCTGATTCTCTGGCTGGGCTGGTTCGGCTTCAACGGCGGCTCCGAGCTGATTATTTCCAATATCGATGAGGCCAACGCCGTTGCCATAGTCTTCGTCAATACCAACACCGCTGCCGCCGGCGGCCTGGTGGCGGCGCTGCTGCTGGCCCGCGCCTGGTTCGGCAAGGCGGATCTCACCATGGCGCTCAACGGCGCTTTGGCCGGATTGGTGGCCATCACCGCCGAGCCGCTGGCACCAAGTCCGCTGGTCGCCACCATTATCGGCGCCATCGGCGGTCTGATCGTGGTTGTCTCGATCATCTTTCTTGACAAGGCAAAAATTGATGACCCGGTGGGCGCCATCTCGGTGCACGGCGTGGTCGGCGTCTGGGGTCTGCTGGCAGTGCCGTTGAGCAATCCGGACGCCTCATTTGTTGCGCAGATAATCGGTGCCGTAGTAATATTTGGCTGGGTGTTCGGTACCAGCCTGGTTGTCTGGGGCATCATCAAGGCGACCATGGGTATCCGTATCAGCGAGGAAGAAGAGCACGAAGGATGCGATATTTCCGAGTGCGGTCTCGAGGCCTATCCGGAATTCACCAAAGATTGATACAAGGAGTCATTCATGAAAAAGATCGAGGCAGTCATCAAGCCCTTCAAGCTCGAGGAGGTGAAGGATGCCCTCACCACCCTCGGCATCACCGGTATGACGATTTCAGAAGTAAAAGGGTATGGGCGCCAGAAGGGTCATACCGAAATGTACCGGGGGGCTGAATATAAAGTAGAATTCAACCCGAAAACCAAGATTGAGCTGGTGGTCGACTCTGATATGGTCGACAAAACGGTGGACGCCATTCGTCAGGCGGCGATGACCGGTAAAATTGGCGACGGCAAGATCTTTGTCCTGCCGGTGGAAGGCATCGTCCGGATTAGAACCGGCGAGCAGGACAAAGAGGCGATCTAACGCCGATTAAACCCATAACCTCAACCTCCTCCTCCCCCGCGTCTTCTCCGCCGTCTATCTGACGGTGGGGAAGACGCACTTTTTTTCTCGGAGTCCGCTCCTAACTCCTACTTCCTCATGTATCTTTTTCCGCTGTACAGCTTCCCGGTGCGGCGGAACGGATATCGCTTTGATGCCTGGCGATGGAGATGATGGTCTTCAGGTGTTCCTGCATCGCTTCCGGTGCGGATTGGCTGAGTCCTTTTTCTGATTCCTCGACGATGGCGCGAAACGCGGCGCTGATTTTATCGGTGGCAAGCATGACTATCTCCTGGTGCCTTATGTTTCACCTGATGGGAACCTTGCAACATGGCCTTTTCGCTCAACCTCGTCGCTGCGCAACAAATAATATCCTCGGAACTTTGGGGCCGCCCGCGGTACCATGTTCCTGGCGCCTCGATCTTGAACGAACACTCTCATGTTGCAAGGATCCCTAGTATTTCATCACGAAAACAGGATTCGTGATGACTTCATGAAGAAAACAAATAATGCAGCAAAGCCGGTAAGAAAACTGTAGGGAAGCACCAGATCTTTTTTGGTCAGGGTGCTTCCTTTCAACCGTTCGGTAATCCGATGAATGGCATACAATGATGCGAGAAACCCGCCCACCACGGTAATCACCTGAAGCAGGGCGGAGGCATCCGGGCTGAGCAGGCGTGTGCCTTGAGCCACCAGCGGCCGACCGATAATATCACGCACGTTGGCCACCAGACGCCACGACTCGCCGACGAACAATTCAAAATGAACAGCAAGATACACCCCTAAAATAATCGGGATAAATCCATAGCCCATCAACGGCAGGATGGTGGCCCGATCGATGTTCGTCAGTCTGGCCTGAATCAGCGCCATCAGGTAGTAACCAATCTGAAAGATGGCGATAAGTGCGAAAAACAACATGGTGGCCACCGCCCACCACGGGATAAATGACAATGGTGTCGGCAAGCTGCCGTGCAGGTAGGTGGCCAGCCCGTAAAATTGTTCATGAAGGGCAAAGGGAAAAAAGATTGCCCCTAAGGAGACAATGAGAAAACTGTCGGCCCGGCGCGGGATTTCGATATTCCACAACTCCTGCGGAGCCATCCGCACGTTGAGCTGAATCGATTGCTTTGTACAGCTTTTCATGCACTGGCCGCAGACGATACAGTCCCGGTTATTATCTACCATAAAGGGATGGCGAAACATGGGACAGCCCTGTTCATCGTTGTCTCCCGCATAGCAGGCATGGTCACTGCACTGGTTCATGCAGAGATGGCGGTTGGAACGCACCTCCAACACCGCCGGCATGGCGAAAATGGCATTGATGGCGCCAAGCGGGCAGAGGTAGCGGCACCAGGTGCGCCGCCTGAAAAAAACAGAGAAGATCATGGAGCCGGCCGTAACGGCGAGGATGATCCACGCTGAAAGCACCGGATTTCGATAGGCATTCCAGACGATCTCCACCCACATAACGGCGATACACAGGGCCGCCATGATCCAGCCCGAATATCGTTTAATGAAGAGCGGGGTCTGGCGGGTGGGTTTGATGATTTTCTGCAGTAGATGGCCGGGCATGGCAAGGGTGCACACCGAACACCAGAGGCGCGCTAGAAAAAAGAACGAAAAGAAGAGCAGCGGCCAGCCGATCACCCAGCTCAGGGTGATGCCGATGTTTTCCTCCGGGTTTTCCGGGCCCAGCAGCAGGGTGCCGATAGATACCAGCAAAACTATACCGACAATCGCCCGCGGCAGGGCAGGAAAGAGTTTGCTGTTCATTATTGCCCGCACCCAGCCGAGCCGAAGCAGGTTGAATTCCCACTTTCCCTCGCTTTTGGGCAGTCCCAGGAGAATATGATCGCTGCGCAGCTCATCACCGCGGTTCAGCATCACCGCCCGCTGGATTACCGTGGCAAGCTCGGTGAGGTTGCCGGGCCAGTCGTAATTCATCAGAATCCCCAGGGTCTCCGGGGATACGCTTTTGATGGTTTTGCCGTATTCAAGATTGAATCGGTTGAGAAAATGACCGATGAAATAGGGAATGTCTCGCTTGTGAAAACGCAGCGGCTGCACATGATAGAGATTGGGCGCCAGCACCTGCTCCAGATTCTTGATGATATGTAAATCTTTCTTCAAAGCCTCCAGAGAAAAATTGCTGCTGAAGATCAACCGTGCCTGCAGGGCAACTAAATTATCCCCACCGATGGGGGTAAAGGTCATGGTGGCTACCGCCTCGGCCAGCTTTTTTTGAATAGGCAGCGGTATTTTATCGGTATGGAGCAGAACTATCGTTCCCCGGCTGAACTGCTCGAGCACCCCGGTTTGCCTGGTTCGGGCGAACGGCGAGGAATCATGACGGACGCCGAAGAGCTTTTTTATCAACTGCTCGCCATTGTAGTCGCGGACATCAAGTTCAAGATAGGGTCCCTGGGCCTGATTGCCGTGCAGGTGAATCTGCTTGGCAATCATACGCCGCCCGGTGCCGGGCTCACCGGTGAGAAGAATCGGCTCATCGGTTTTGGCAAAACGGCCGATTGCCGCCTGAATATCTCGGGCATGCTGCGAGCGGGTGACCCGATCGGCGCCGTCTTCAGAGCCTCTCTCAGCCCCGAGCATGGCAGCCATCTGATCTTTTTCCCGGCTCGATATGCTGACCGCGGCCCGGCCGTCCGCCTGATTTTGAAACGATACCCGCAGGCGCTCGGCAAGCATCTTTTCAAGACGTTCACGCAGCACCCCATGGCTGACTATCAATGCCCGCAACGATTCATAGGAAAAACAGATCAACACACCGTCGCAGACAGCACGGGCGCTCAAGGAACGTGCCTTCTCGGTAAAAAAAGAGGTTTCTCCGAAATGGCCGCCGGTGCTGACCTTGCCGACAATGGCCTGCGCCCCGTCTTCACCTTCCAGCACCAGTTCCACCTCTCCCACCACCACCAAAAAAAGAAAATCGGCCTCATCGCCCTTGCGATACACGGTCTCCCCCTCACTGACGTGACGCACCTCGGATCTTCTGGCAATGAGGCGCATCTGCTCAGGGGAAAAACCGCGAAAAAGTTCCGTCTGGCCCAGATGCTCGGCGATAAGGGAGGTAATCATGAGAAAAAAGAGGGGCAGCCGTTGTACATCATCTACGAGCGAGGCGATGTCGGGAAAAGAGATGCGAGGCAAGCACTGAGCTGATCAGCGGTGCTACCGAGTAGACGTCGATCAGGTCACCGGAGACGACGCCGGGCACGGTATCGGATCCAATAACCTTGACAATGGGGCTGGCGCCAAGTTTTTGCCGCGCCTCACCGGCCAGAACCAGGTGTGTGGCCATGGCAAACACCTCCCGGGCGCCGGCGTCCAGACAACGGTTCGCGGTCTGGACGATGGAGCCGCCGGTTCGAATCATGTCATCGCAGACGATCACCGTCTTGTCCCTCACCACGCTTGATACCTGTGATACGATGGTCTTATCGGTATCGAAACGATCCTTGTCGGCAGCGGTGTGAGAACAATTGAGCAGGCTCGCCAGCCTCGCCACCCGCTTTGAGAACCCGTAGTCGGGTGAAACCAGCACCAGATCATCGATACCGAGACTTTTGATCTTCTTCACCACCAGCCGGTCGGTCCAGACATGTTTGGTGCGGACTTCGCCGGTATGGGCGTGCAGCACCGCCTCGGAATGCAGATCGATAAAGGCGACAAAATTGGGCCGTACCCGGTAGATCTGTCGGGTGCGGGTAATCCCCTTGGGTATCTCCCAGGAATTATGTTTGGCCCGCTCCATGGTGGAATAGCCGAGAAACGGAATAATTACGCTGATGGAGGCGGCATTCCAGTAGCGCCCGCCCTGGATGAGATCAAGTATCTCGAGATGGGCCTCGTCTGTGTGGGTGCTGCCGACGATAACCAGATGTTTCTCGGCAATATCAGCGGGAAAGGCATGATAGCGCTCACCATCGGCGAAACGTTTGGTGACCATCTCTGAAAAAGATACCTGAAGATCGTCCGCAATCGCCCGGCCAAGTGCGGCTGAGCCCTCACCGGCCACGAGTACTACATCATGTTGTACTGGTCTCTGTTCCATGGTGCATTAGAAACGAAATTGAGTTGTTACAGACGCTGCACAATCGCCTCGCCCATGGTTTTCGTATCAACCGATGGGGTGTTCGGCGGGGCAATGTCGGCCGTAAACATACCGTCTTCCAGGGCCTTCTCTACGGCCTGCTCAATAGCCGCGGCGGCCCCCTCCCAGCCGAAGCTGTGACGAATCAGCAGCGCCGCCGAGAGAATCTGGGCGATGGGATTGGCGATCCCCCTGCCAGCTATATCGGGGGCGGAGCCGCCCGCCGGTTCATAGAGACCGAATTTGTCGGAGTTGAGGCTGGCTGAGGCCAGCATCCCCATGGAGCCGGTGATCATGGCCGCCTCGTCGGAAATGATGTCGCCAAACATATTGCCGCAGAGCATCACATCGAACTGAGACGGGTCACGGACAAGCTGCATGGTGGCATTATCCACGTAGAGATGATTGAGACTCACGTCGGGGTAGTGGTCGCCGACTTCCGTTACCACCTCGCGCCACAGCACCATGGTGGTCAGCACGTTTGCCTTGTCGATTGAGGTAACGATTTTCCGGCGCTGCCTGGCGGCAGCAAAGGCCATATGGGCAATACGCTCGATTTCATGACGGCGATACACCATGGTATCAAAGGCGCGCTCATCGGAGCCGCTGCCATCGCGCCCTTTGGGCTGGCCGAAATAGATGCCCGAGGTGAGTTCACGCACCACCACGATATCAAACCCGTCGCCGACAATATCGGCGCGCAGCGGACAGGCCCCAGTCAAGGGCTTGAACACCCGGGCCGGACGCAGATTGCAGAACAGATCAAAATGTTTGCGCAACGGCAACAGCGCCGCTCGTTCCGGCTGCTGGTCAGGCGGCAGGGACTCCCATTTCGGCCCGCCCACCGAACCAAACAGCACGGCATCTGATGTTTCGCAGATGGACAGGGTCTCGGAGGGCAGCGCCCGGCCATGTTTATCGATTGCCGCCCCGCCCACGTCAGCGGCGACAAAGGTGATCTTATGCTGAAATTTTTCACACACCCGCTGTAACACCTTCTCCGCCTCGGCCATAACCTCGGGACCGATACCGTCTCCCGCCAATACCGCGATGGTTTTCATATGATTATCCCGTTCTAAGATTTAGGCGTCAGCTTCACCCTGAAACACGAGTAGCGTCCGCCGTGAGCCGGAAAACGGCAATCTGTATTCATCAATGTATTTCAATGCAAAGCCGTGCAACCGGCGCACCTTTATGGGCAGCTCATCCTCATAAGCGTGTCCCTTCATGAAGATAACCCGGCATGAGCTGGCGGTAAAGCGCTCACAGCACGTTAAAAACTCGCCAATCTCCATTACCGCCCGGCTGATTACGCACGTCGTCCCAGCACTGTTTTCCACCACTGAGCCATCGCCAAGTCGGCCGTTGTGCACAAAAACGTCATCCAGCCCCAGTAGACGGATCACCTGACGCAGAAAGGAAACCCGTTTCAGGCGAGGCTCAATGAGGTGTACGGTCATGGCAGGCGCCCCGATTTTGCACACCAGACCGGGAAACCCGGCCCCGGTGCCGACATCGAGCAGCCTGTCGGAAGCACCAAGCAGCCTCAGTGGCGCCAGACAGTCTATGAAATGCTTTTCAACAATCTCCTGCGCAGAGAGGTTTCTGGAAATCAGGTTGACCTTCCTGTTCCAGTGTGCCAGCTCCTTAAAATAACGATACAGTGTATCGAGACCGGCGGGGCTCATCGCAACGCCCAGAGACTCGGCCCCTTCGCCAACCATGGCCGCAAATCGTGCATTATCCATTACCCGGCCGGCCCAGGCTACGATAAACGCCGTTTCACCGAAGCACCATGACCGTCCAGACCCTCAAGCTCGGCCATCCTGATGATATGCTCGGCGTCACCGGCCAGGGCGGCGGGTGAATAGGAGATCAGTGAGCTTCTTTTGACAAAGGTCTCCACCCCGAGGGCCGACGCGTAGCGGGCCGTTCCCATGGTGGGCAGAACATGGTTCGGTCCGGCGAAATAGTCCCCCGCCGCCTCCGGCGTATGATTCCCGCAGAAGATAGCCCCGGCATGCTTGATGTGGGGAATCCAGTTCCAAGGATCATCGACCTGCAACTCCAGATGCTCGATGGCGATGTTGTTGGCCCAGCCGATTGCCTCACCGACATCGGCGGCCACCAGGATGCAGCCGCGATCTCTCAGCGACCGACGGGCAATGTCGGCACGGCCCAGCCCGCTCAGCTGGCTGTCGAGCGCCTTGTTGATCGCCGCCGGATGGTGCGATTGAGTAGTAATGACGATGGCCAGCGCCAGGACATCATGCTCTGCCTGGGCAATCATATCGGCGGCGATATATTCGGGGTTGGCGGTCTCATCGGCGATGATGAGCACCTCAGAGGGACCGGCAATCATATCGATGCGCACCTTACCGGCAACCTGTCGTTTGGCCTCGGTCACCCATTGATTGCCGGGACCGACGATAACATCCACGGCTGCTATACGCTTCGTGCCGAAGGCAAGGGCACCGATAGCCCAGGCTGAACCCGCCTTGTACACCTCATCTATGCCGATATGGCGGGCGGCCACCAGCAGATAAGGATTTATTGAATTATCGGGCGCCGGCGGGGTAACCATAATGCACCGCTCGACCCCGGCGATCTTTGCCGGTATTGCGTTCATCAAAACGGAAGAAACCAGCGGTGTTGAACCACCTGTGCCACCCGGCACATAGAGCCCGGCACTGTCCACCGGCCTCACCAGCCGGCCGACAATGGCGCCGTCATCACGGGTAAGCAGCCACGAATCTTCTTTTTCCCGCTCATGAAAACTCCTGATGCGCGCGGTGGCGGCGCTCAGTGTTTCAAGAAAATCATCGCTTACCTTTTCCGCGGCGGCGGCGTATTCACCATCGCTGACCCGCAGGTCATCAAGGGTAAATTCAGGGGCATCAAACTGGCGGGTAAAGTGAACCAGCGCTTCATCACCATCACCGCATACCGATTCAAGAATCGTTTCGACTTTGGCGCGATAGTGATCATCGACCAGTTGAAACCGGTTGATCAATCGGGTGGCGGCTTCGATCCCGCCGGATTCGTTCAATTTGTATGCTTCAATCATTTCTATGGGTTATGATGCCATCAAATTAATGGTGGCGGGGGATTTCTCTTTGCAGATGAATGTTTAGTAAATATAGTTTTTGATCAGCGCGAATCAATATATTATTAGCACACCACAAACCCACATGCATCAGCGCTTCTTTTCCAGTCCTCAGCCGGTGGCACTACTATAGCTTACTTTTACTATGGATTTTGAACCGAAATGGATCGCCTGGGAGACCACCAGGCGCTGTAATCTGCGCTGTATTCATTGCCGTTCCTCCTCAGCTCTGGAAATCAAGGGCCACGAAGATTTCAGCTTCGCCCAGGCAACCGCCGTTATCGATGATATTTCTTCCTATACAAAACCGGTGCTTGTGCTCTCCGGTGGTGAGCCGCTGTTGCGCGATGACATCTTTGAGATTGCCCACTACGGCACCGACAAGGGATTACGCATGTGCCTGGCCACCAACGGCACCCTGGTCACCGACGAGACCTGCCGGCAGATACAATCAGCCGGTCTCAAGATGGTCTCGCTCAGCCTCGATGGGGCAACGCAGGAAACGCACGATGACTTCCGTGCCCAGGCCGGCGCCTTTGCCGGAACCATGCGGGCCATGGAGCTGTTTCGGCGTCATGACATACCGTTTCTCATCAATTCGTCATTTACCGTGCGCAACCGCACCGAAATTCCGGCTATATTCGAACTGGTCAAGCAGAGCGGCGCGGTTGCCTGGTACATGTTCATGATCGTGCCCACCGGCCGGGGCGAGGATGTGATGGATGAATTGATTCCCGAATCGTTGTACGATGAAATTCTGGAATGGCATTACCAGGTTGAGAAAAAAGAGACTGATCTGCTCATGCGCCCCACCTGCGCCCCGCACTACTATCGAATTGTCCGCCAGAAAGCCAAAGAAGAAGGGGAACGCTATACCCGCCGCTCGCTCAGCTTTTCCACCGGCGGCTCCAAGGGGTGTCTGGCCGGCCAGCTCATCTGCCTGATCGATGTCGACGGCGAGGTGCTGCCATGCAGCTACTTCCCGCTTTCAGCAGGCAACATCTACCAGCGTGGATTTAAAGATATCTGGGAACATTCAGAGCTTTTTACCACCCTGCGTGATTTTAAGAACTACAAGGACAATTGCGGCCGCTGCGAATACGTCAACGTGTGCGGCGGATGCCGCGCCCGGGCCTATGCCGTCACCGGCGACTATCTCGCCCAGGAACCATACTGCAGCTATGTTCCGGCACGAATAAGAGCCCAATAATTATGACCTTTAACGATACCTTTCTCAAGGCATGCATGGGCAGGCCGGTGGAATACACACCGGTCTGGCTGATGCGCCAGGCCGGGCGCTATCTACCGCAATATCAGCGGGTTCGCACAAATCTAAGCTTTCTCGAATTGTGCAAGAACCCGGAATTATGCGTGGAAGTGACCCTGCAGCCCATCGATTATCTCGGGGTGGACGCCGCCATATTGTTCTCCGACATTCTCATCCCCCTGGAGGCTATGGGGCTTGCCCTGGAGTTTCACGAGGGACGCGGCCCGGTACTGCCGGAGCCGATACATGGAAAAGCGGCGCTTGATCGGCTGATCGTACCGGATCCCCGGGAAACGATGGGGTTCGTGCTAAAAACCATAGAGCTATTGCGCCGCGAGTTGTCGGTTCCGCTCATCGGCTTTGCCGGTGCTCCCTTTACCTGCGCCACCTATTCCATTGAGGGCGGCAGCTCCAAGGTGTTCTGGGAAACCAAGAAAATGATGTTTGCCGCCCCCGAGCTGTTTCACGCCATCATGGCAAAAATTACCCAGACCACCATCTCATATCTGCGCGCCCAGGCCGAGGCCGGCGCCCAGGCCCTGCAACTGTTCGATTCATGGGCCGGCATCCTGGCGCCCGGCGATTACCGACACTATGCCCTGCCCTACGTCGAGCAGATTTTCACCCAGTTGCGGGACTGCGCGGTGCCGCTCATCTATTTCATTAACAACGGCGCCACCCTGCTGAATCAATGCGAATCGATCGCCGCACAGGTAATCGGGGTGGACTGGCGCGTAAATATCGGCGAGGCGGCCCGCCTGGTCTCCCCCAAGGTTGTCCAGGGCAACCTTGATCCCGCCGCGCTGCTGCTTCCGGAACCGCAGCTGCGCACTCGCCTGGAAGCACTGCTGGCTGATGCCGAACAGGCCACCGGGCATATCTTCAACCTGGGCCACGGGGTCAACCATTTCACTCCCCCGGAAAAGGCAAAGCTGGTGGTTGATCTGGTTCACCAATTAAGCGCTCAACCGGATCACCATTGATGATCAGTACCATACCCCGTATCCCCAGTGTCTCCCACTGTCTGGCGCTGATGGATCAGTATGGGATGCTGGCCAACATTCGTGCTCACTCATTTATGGTGGCGCGGGTGGCGGAGACTATCGTCTCTCATCTGGCGGATGGTGGCGGCGAATCCCCACCCCCACCTGACAGAAATATGGTCATCGCCGGTGCCCTGCTCCACGACATTGCCAAAACCCTCTGTCTGGACGGCAGCTGCAAACATGCCGAAGAAGGCAGGCGCATCTGTGAGTCGCACGGCTATGGTGAGGTGGGCGGGGTGGTTGCCGAGCATGTGGTGCTTAGTGAGTTTGCTTTCGAGCAGTACAAACGCGGGCGGTTCGGCCCCAAAGAGATTGTCTTCTACGCCGACAAGCGGGTCAAGCATGATACCATCGTCACCCTCGATGACCGCCTCGGCTACATCATCGCCCGTTACAGCGATGGCACCCCGGCCACCGAAACCCGTATCAAAGAAAATTTCGCGGCCTGCCTGGAACTGGAATCGTATCTCTTTTCCTACTTGCCGTTTGCCACCCACCAACTGGTCACCAACCTCACCACCCACCACTTTGGCTGAGCGCACCGGCCCTGCCGTCATCACTATGGTAAAAACTCATGAACGATACCCTGAGACCGCGCATAACCCCGTTCTATGTTGCCGAGCGGTTTGACGGCGAATTATTGCTTTACTCAGCACGAGGCCGCAAGGCCATCTATCTCAACGAAACAGCCTGTGCGGTATGGACATTGTGCGGGAAGAACATGAACATTGGCGAGATTATCGAGTATCTGCGGCAGACTTACCCGGACGCACAAGACCGGATCAGAGACGATGTGTACCACGTCCTAGAAGAACTGGGGAAAAAAGGGGCCATCGATTGTGTTGATGGGTAATCATAACAGGATATATCGCACCGGATTTTGGGATCACCACTTTGAAATCCACTGCAACAATGACGATGTATACAGTCTGGCAGAATTGCTTTTTGCCGACTTTCCCGGAGCACAGAGAGGCGCCCGGACGAAACGCTACGCTATTTGTGCCTCCGGCGACGTGCCGGTGTACTCTTTCCGGGACGGCGATAAAAACCTCTACAGCGGCGGCTCACGCTATTGGCTGGCCTTCCTTCTGGTTAACCGGGTGATGTTTGACTGTATCGACTCCAACAACAGTCATCACGTGCTGCATGCCGGGGCCGTCTGTGATAGTGCCAGGTGCATTCTTTTCCCGGCAAAAAGCGGCAGCGGTAAAAGCATGCTCACCGGCTGGCTGGCGACCCGCGGCTACTGTTACCTGACCGATGAAATTGTTTTTCTCGAACCTGACGGGACCGTCCTGCCAATGACCCGCCCGGTGGATGTCAAGATCAGCCCGGACCACCATTCATGGTTTCTGCAAGGCCATCCCGATGGGGTCATCAGCGGTGATGCCGGGTCCATGATCCCGCCCAGACTGCTCAATTCTCTCTCGCCACCGCCACGGCCGCGCGTAAGGTCTATCATCTTTCCGCATTTTGTTGCTGACGCTGAATTCACTCTCGATGAAATCACACCAGCCAGAAGCAGCCTGAATCTGCTGTACTCCCACCTCAATGCCCGTAACCTGGGAAAACGGGTCGCCCCGGAGATATCGTCTATTACCCGCAGATGCCGGTCATTTCGTCTTACCTACGGTAATTTTGATCAACTGAGCCAGATATTTTATGCCAACTCGAAGTTATTTGAGTGACCACACTTCAAAGGTCCTCATCAGGGTCTTGGAAAAAAAGTCCTCCCTCACGTAGTACTTATTGTGGAAGTTTCGACAGTGAATAGGTGTGGTTTTCAAGCATTACAATTGAAAAAAACCCACTGATTCGGGCCTGCAAGGCTAACTACCAGCGCCCTTGACGCCCATCTTATTTGCAAGGTTACCTTCCGCCCAATGGATAGAACTTCTGTTGGTTTCTTATCCCTGAAGTTCTCAGTATAAATAAACTTCACTCTGTATGGCACATCAAAAAGGGCCATTTTTCCTTTTCATTTACAGCCTGCCGCACGAAAGCAGTACCACTCTTTTTATGAAGCATTTGGTTGATGCGGATGCCAGATGGAGCGTCTCCTCTGCCTAAACCTATTTGACAGTGAACATCGCCACTATTTAGGTGGTATACTCAGCCCAATATACTTATCGTCATCACCACCATGCACCCTGGCAGTAAAATCAATTTGATACGCGCCAAACGGATGAAAACCAAATGTATCTAGTATTAAACGACCATCTGCATCTGTGACAAATCCCGTTTCACTTGATGGTAATTCGTATTTATTTTGATCGCTTCCGCCTCTCCTTTGCATCGTCAAGTCAATGGGAACACCGGCTTGAGCAGGATCAATTGTAATTACCAAGCGATATCTCACGTTGGATTTATTCCGATTTCCGCTTAAATACTCTCCCATAAAATCTGTAACCTCTGGGGGATCGGGATTAGGATCAGGATCGGGACCCGACGATGGTGAAAGAGCAATGGAGCAGTTCGCCGCACCGGTAGCCCCCTGCACACTAGTGGTGACGGCCAGTCCGGTTATGCCGGGCCCGCCGGTAATGACGATTTGTTCACTGAAGGTGCCGTCATCGGCGGTTACCGTCTCCAGACGCACGGGATTTCCCGCCCCTTGTGGAATGATCTCAATCACCGTATCCAGGGCACCGACGGACGGAGTGACAAATCCGTCAATGCGTATAGTGATCTCTGCACTTGCGGTCGTGCCGGAAAGAACCGCCACGGAGCAGGGGTCGGAAAGAGTCAGGCCACTGGCCGCCGCGTGAACCGGCAACATTATCGACTCAATCAGCGGAGTGCTCCATTTAGCCGGCATGAGATGGTATGCGGCAACCGTAGATACCCCTCCGACGATTGTCTTTACTGCCTGACGACGACTCGAGTCATTTGGGTCCTTGCGAAGCGTCTTTTTATCTGCTTGTTTCATAAATAGCCATTCTTTGCGCCTAGATCAGATCGAGGACATGTATTTTTTATCAAAAAGTAGCAAAATACGGCGGTATGCTTGTTATGTTAAATAGGGCGAAATGAGAAAAATTCAAGCAGACAGGCATAGTGATCCCGCAAATTCATTTATTAAGGCAATCTTGATAATTGGCCTTTTCGCCCAGACTTGGGTTTGCGGTCTGTAAGTACATGAATCACCGCAAACCATTGCTGTTGGTGGTTATGCGATGCATAGCAAGATTCGGCGTGTGTCTACAAATTCAAGCTGTTTTTTCCGCGTGTATGAGCTGCTTTGGTACCTTTATCTTTAATGATTTTAATATGTTTCTTGCCTCTGTTGTCACTTCGTTGCGCATAAGCACACGATACTTTAAATCAAAAAATTCTGTGATCTGCAGTGTCTCCAAATTTCGCTGGATATGGTGCCACGACATGCCGCAGGTCATTTCAGCGATCCGTTCGATAAGCAAGGCCAGTACGCAAATTTTGACATGACTCACAATCCTTCGGGAGGCCCAGTGGTACATCGGCACCATCTTTATCTGGGTACGTTTCAACGAGCGGAAACAACGCTCGATCACCATCAGACTCTTGTAACCGCACGCCGCATCCTCGAGACTAATGGTATCGTCGTTGGTTTCAATTACCCATTTTCCATCATACTTTGCCGCTGTTGATTCTCACATTAAATGCACAGCATTTGTCTGAATATCTTACCAGTGATATCAGAATATTTTGCAGGCGTCCCCCCCGGGCGTGCGTCGCGTAGCGCCGCCCGGGGGGAGCATCTCGGCACGACTAGAGTACAGATTTACTCAGAACAATGCATCATATTCTGAGTCCTTCTTCTCTGCGTAGTGTCCGTGTCCAGATTGATCAGTGGTTACGAGTCGGCAATACTGTTTGACGATACGGTTTAGTTCTTCAGCCAGTTCAAGCAATTCGGCAAGAAACTGGATGGTCTGTTCAGGTTTCATGATGTGCTCCTTGTGTTTGATGGTTGAATTACAGCAGCTCCGAGTCGGCACACCGAACATGCTCCGCTGTTACCTCTTGTGTTTTTTCGGCGGCAGCGGCGATCATGGCGCCGCGGGCAAGATGGTTGGCTTTGCGAAAGAGCCCGCCGGAGCCCTGATGAATGGCGGTTACCGCCTGTTCGGTAAAGGGTGAGTTTTTTATTCCGACAATGGTGAGATGATGGTCCAGATACTCACCCATCGCCTGGCGGGTGACCGCCGGCAGATGACTTCTGGCAACAATGCGAGAAGCCAGCGGTATGGCGGTACGGTAGAGCAGGTTTTCCGCCAGGTTATTCTGGCCGGCCAGCACCATGGGCAGCCACGGTTTGGAGTCGGCTTCGAACTGGGTGATGGTATGGAGCTCGGCAAAGACATCGAGGCGCAGCAGTGAGGCCTCATCGATAATCAGCAGGGGTTGCTGCTTTTTACCGGCGACCAGGCTGTCGATCTGTGCTCTGATCAGCCGGGTCAATACGGCCCGTGAGGACGATGCGGTAGCGATGTCAAGCTCGGCCAGGAGCTGGCGGTAGAGTTCGAGAATAGAGCCGGCTGAAGCGGTGACCCACAGGGTCTTGTACCGAGAGTGATGAAGCGTTCCACAGCTGTAGCGCACGGCGGTTGATTTGCCGGCGCCGACTTCGCCGGTGACAAGCATGATGGCGCCCAGACGCAAGACATAGTCGAGGCGTTGCTGGACGCCGAGCAATTCCGGGGTGGTGAGCACCTGCTCAAGGGCGAGATCAGCCCTGAAGGGCTCCGCACTGAGGCCGAAGAAAGTTCGATAGCTCATGATCCACCTCCGTCGGCGCTAGGATCAAAGGGCAGCCGTCCCGGCCGGCATGTCGAGGTTTCGGCGAGCATCTCTTCACCGCCGTTTTTGGTTCGTTTCACCAGGGTGTTGACCACCAGATCAACCGGCCTGAGCAGACCACACGACTGCCCCTTACAGAAGATTTCGACCCGTTCCGGCCGATCATCGTTGAACAAGAGCGTGACCCGTTCACCGATCAATTGAACCGGGGCTTCGAAGAGTCGTCCGTCGATGGTGACGACCCGGTCTTTGCTGACCCGGCGCCGCACTTCTTTACGGAAGTGATCAGTAAGATCAGCGGGTGCTTCGCGAATCATTTCAAGATGAGCGGCAAAGCGGTTGAACGGGGTCATCGCGGTGACCGAATGAACCCGATGCAGATAGTCCGTTTCCAGCCAGTGCTGGAACCGCTCATTGAGCTGAGCAAGGGTGTCGGGTTGGTCATCGAGGCGCGAGATAAACCGGGATCTGACGGTGCGAAAGAAGCGCTCGATCTTGCCGCGCCCCTGTGGGGTATAGGGGCGGCTGTGGATCAGGGCGATGCCGAGCGAGGCACAGATTCGTTCGAGATGGCGTGAGCGAAAGGCGGCGCCGTTGTCCACGTAGAGTTTACGCGGCAGTCCTCTGGTAAGCAGGGCCTGGCGAAAGACCTGGAGCCAGGATTCGAGTTTTTCCGAAGAGAAGAACTCGCCGTGGGTAATGAACCGGGAATGATCGTCAAGAATGGCGATCAGATACGCTTTGCGCCTTTTGCCGGTGCCTTTTACCAGCGGGCCGTGCATGATATCTGATTGCCAGATATCGTTGGGGAATTCGGCCTCGTAACGCCGTCGATCCACCGGGGCTCGCTTGTGCAGAGCGGCGCTGTCAAGCTTTTCCTGGGTGAGGATGCGATAGGCGGTGGAGAGACTCAGGGTCGTGCCGGGTGTGATTACTTGTTTTTCAGCAAGTGCTTGCACCAGCCGCCAGACCGGCCAACCTGGTTGTTCTTTGCGCAACCGGATCAGGGCGCCGCGAGTCTCATCATCGACCGTGCGAGAGCATCCCCGGTCGCACCGCCTGGCCGGCATCAAGGCACTGAGCTCGCGGCCGCCCCGCTCATAGAGTCGCAGCCAGCGCCTGACGGTGGCTGCCGACACCCGGGTGCGATGAGAGCCGGGGATATGCCAGTGCTGCTCACTTTTTTGATAGATGAGTTCGGTCAACTCACCGGGTTCGAGTCGTGATGCAACCAACTCGCTGATGACTCCGAAGCGAAACAGGGCAACTTCGGTACGTAAGGCTTCGTCTTCCATGGGCGTCCTCCTGGGTATGGGGTATCAGAGTCGGGTTATCCGAGTCTGTCTGCCGATACCATGCTCAGAGGCCGCCGGGCAGAGCTACAATACGGTAGGGTGGGTCATGGATGTGTCGATTGTCATGGTGTATTGCTTGGGTGACCGGGATGATGTTTCGTGCAATGAGTCGAGTGAATCCTTCCCGGTGGGTAAGCTGAGTGGACATCCCGAAGACCAGCCGAATCATCCGACCTAGCCGACGCCACCACTGGCGTTGGCGCGAACGCGGCAGATCGGGCCGCCAGCGTTTTGTGCTCTGTCGGTGGGTAATTGCCTGGTGAATCTCAGCACTGGAACTGCGATACCGGGGCCAATACCCCTGTGGTTTCAACCGATGAACGGCGCGGCACTGCGAACAGAACAGACGTCGAAGATAGACACAATGAGAAAGGCAGCTAAACCAGGCGACAACAAATCCATGCCACCACAACCGTCCACCGCACCGGGGACAGCACGATGGTTTATTCCAGGGGTAGGCGGTGCCGAGACGAGCAATTTCCTTGACGGATGCGGCAACAAACAGTACCACAAGGCAACTCCTTTCAGGAAGTAGGTTTCCTGCCTGGAGGGCTGCCGGGGCCGTGTCCACGGCCCCGGCAGCCACCACTCACGAGGGGTGTACAATAACGTTACGAGAAATCAAAATAATCTGCAGTGTCACCACCCACTGCTAACAGATTCTGACAAAAAAGGCTGGTTTTATTTTAGATAATCTGGGGTTCAACAGCCGCCTTACCAACGGCAGCCCGGTCAATACGAATGAGGCCACCTTTGGTGGTTCGCAGATATTTCTTGAAACGGCGTGATGCCAACAATTCAATAGCCCACTGGGCAGTTGCTGAGTGATCCTTGTGCGTGGCCAACTCAGCTTCAAGCAGCTCGATTATTAGCTGTCTGTGGCTCCGCTGCCTTTGCGCTTGTTTGGGGTTATAACAGAGGATGTAACGCCTCCGCCTCTCACCATCGCCGACGATGATCTCCTTGGCATAGAGGTTATCCTTAAATTTGGTGTAGCGGCCACGTTTACTGAGAACCTTCAAATTGATTTCAGAGATACTGGCCATACGACAGGCCAGAAGATATTTCCCACAAGCTTTGGCCAGTTCAACGCGGTTATCTTCGGAGTTCATCCCCGCATCGGCGACAAACATTGCCCGACCCAAGTTCCAGCCTCTGAGATCGGCGCGAACTTTTTCTACCGTTGTGACATCGGCGGTATTACCCGGCAACACCCAACTACGCACCGGGATACCATCGCGGGTCACCGCCAGAGCAACGACGACCTGCGGTGCCCAACCGCCTTCTTTACAACGGCCAAATTTACGTAATGTGGCGTTGGGGTCGGCTTCAGAATGGTCTTCAGCATCGACCTGGAAAGAAGCGGTCGTCGTATCGTAAAAGATCAGATCGACCTCCAGGTTGAAAAGGTTGGCCGTGTTGAAAAACACGGTTTGTTCAATGGTATCGATATTGGCGTGAAGCAGGTCCATCGCTTCATACATATGCCTGAGCCTGAGGCTTGCACAAGAAGGCAGGTAGACGGTGGACAGCCAGCGGTCCCATACCCCGAGTTTGGATTCGGGGTCACATAATCGGTTAGTGACCATGGCCAGAATTGCTCGTTCGTAAGGAACTTGACTACCGGTTGCCTGTTCAATACTATTGAGCGTCTTTTTCAAACCGAGCCGTTCCCATAGGGTCTCAATGACCAACGGGCACCCCAGAGCAAACGTTTGCTTGATCTTCAGATCAGGCGGTATACCTATTGCTTCTCCCTCTGGTAGCAACACGTCTTCAGCCAATGGATCAGAGATATGCAACCCACAGACCCTGGCGATAGATCGACACAGTCGTACCAGTTCAAGACGGTCAAGTTGGTCGGCTCTACCAAAGTTATGGATGATTTTGGCGACCGGTTTGCGAGTCTTTGGATGGCGCTCGTTGTGGGCAATCTGAAAGTACTCGACGACCGAGCCATCTTTGTTGGTGCGTTTTGTTGTTCTCAGGTACATGCTTACGTAAATAGCATGTATAGACAGCTAATGCAAGGAAATAAATACAATTCGTGTGCCTACATATTTCAGCTCACACCTGACATTTGGCTCGATATATGTTGTTGAAATTTAGCGATTTTGACTTATCTAATGGAGTGAATTCGACCGATTTTGTGCCTACTGACCGCAAACCCAAGCCAGATTCTGCGTTGTTCGAGAAATTTTATCCTCGAAATATCGACAATGCCCGCGATAAGATTTCTCTCACGCCTTGATTTCAAACTAAAATTCTTATTTTTTAAGGTATCCTTAACTCTTGGGCGAAGATCGGCAGAGAGTTTCTATAACCGACGAAATGACGGTAGCGCTCGATGGCATCACAGAGTAAGAAGCCACCCAAAAAGAGGTTTTCTGGAATCCTTGGTGCCCTCCTACGTGTTAAGGCATCATGAACAACGTCACCTTCGGTATTCTGGCGCTCATCTATGCGTCGCTCTTCTACTACTGGTCGTGGCGCTATCAGCAGCGGCACCGCTACAAAACAGCCATACTGCTGATGATTGCCGGCGCGGTTGGTTTGTACGGCTACGTGATCGCCGATTTTTTCCTGCACTACTGGGATGAGCGCTACCACGCCCTTGTTGCAAAAAATCTGCTCAAACACCCGTTTATCCCCACCCTCTACGACAACCCGGTACTGCCCTATGATTTCAGAGAGTGGTCGGCCAATCATATTTGGGTGCACAAGCAGCCCCTGCCCCTGTGGGGAATGGCGGCCGGGATGTGGGTGTTCGGAATACATGAGATCGCCCTGCGCATTCCTTCGGTTATTCTCGTATCTATTTCCATCTCCCTGGTGTTCGCTATTGGAAGCTATCTCTTCAATAGACGTATTGGATATTTTTCGGCCTTTCTCTTTTCGATAAACGGCCTGGTCATCTCTTTGATGTCGGGGAGGAGGACAACCGATCACGTCGACATCTTTTTCATGTTCTTCGTGCTGCTCGCCATTTTCCTGAGCGTCCAGTATTGCCGAAAACAGAATCGTTATTTCGCCCCGCTGATCGGCGTGAGCATCGGCCTGGCAATTTTATCAAAATGGCTGCCGGCGCTTATCGTCCTGCCCATCTGGTTGCTCCTGGTATTAGACACCTCACATTGCAACCGAAAAGAAGCGGCCGTTGATTTGTGTATAATTGTCGCCACATTGAGCGTAGTTTTCCTGCCCTGGCAGTTTTACATATTCGAAACATTTCCGAAAGAGGCCGGATGGGAATCGAAGTACAACTTTCGCCACCTGACGGAGGTGATCGAAGGTCATTCCGGCTCTGTCTTTTTTTACCTCAACCGGATCCGCATCAACTACGGGGAGTTGATCTACCTCCCCCTGGGGTGGTTCTTCTACCGGACATATCGGCAGATGAGCAACAAAAAGCGACTTGCCGTCCTGGTCTGGTTTATGGTGCCGTTTGCTTTTTTTTCCGCGGTCACCACTAAAATGCAGGGATATCTACTGTTTGCCGCGCCGACTCTTTTTTACATGACCGGGGAGTTTTTTATACCCTTGCAGACAGCGGAAATCACCGAAAGTGGAGATGGTTGCGTATCACCATCATGGCTGCTCTTATCATACTGCCGATCCGATACACTGTGGAACGGTTGGAAGTTTTCGAGGTGCGGGACAGAGACCCGCAATGGGTTGCCGACTTGCGCGCTCTGCACGAGAGTGGTGCTGATCAGCGTGCCGTTTTGTTTAATTACCAGAACCCCATCGAGGCCATGTTTTACACCGATCTGAAGGTCTATCCGCATATCCCGGACAAAACAACCATCACCAAGTTAATCGATCAGGATTACAGGGTGCTTGTCAATGACGATGGTGGGCTTTCGCAAGCAGTTATGCAGATGAGCGATATACTCCTGGTGCGCCTCGCAACCCGCCCTGAAGATTAATCAACCGAATTGGCGGGTACGAGAAAGTTGGCGAGTAAATTGGGGCACATCTCTAATCTTGGTATATCGCTTTTATATAACCAAATCACCCGCTTTTGAATATCTGATCTCGCCAATCACCTGAAACGCTCGCTCATCATTCAAACCGGGAAAGAATCTCACGGGCGATAATGAGCCGCTGGATGTCGCTTGTTCCCTCGTAGATGGTGGTGATCCGCACGTCGCGGCTGTAGCGCTCGATGGGGTAATCACTGGTGTAGCCGTAGCCGCCGAGAATCTGCATGGCATCGTAACAGGCCCGGTTGGCCGCCTCGGTGGCAAACACCTTGGCCATGGAGGCCTCCTTGGCAAAAGAGAGCCCCTGCTCTTTACGGTAAGCGGCCTGCATCAGCAACAGCCTCGCCGCCTCAAGCTCGGTATAGCGGTCGGCTATCTTCCACTGGATTGCCTGGAACTCGGAGATCTTCTTGCCGAACTGGACCCGCTCCAGGGCATACCCGGTGGCCGCATCCATGGCCGCAAGCCCGATACCAAGCGCCAGCGAACCAATACCGATACGACCGCCGGCTAACTCCGCCACCGCCACCCGAAAACCGTCGTTCAATGTCCCCATCAGAGCATCCCCGGGGATTCTGCAATCCTGAAAATGCAGTTCGTTGGTTGCGGATGCGTGCTGTCCCATTTTCTTCTCGGTCTTGCCGATTTTCAGGCCCGGTGTCCCGGGTTCCACGAGAAAGACACTGATCCCCTTGCCCTTGGCGGCGGTGGGATCGGTTATGGCCCAGACCACGAATACTCCGGCATAGGGTGCTGAGGTGATAAAAATCTTGGCACCGTTGAGCACCCAATGATCCCCGTCGCGCACCGCGCTGGTGCTCATTGCCGCCGGATCAGAACCGGCCCCCGATTCGGTAAGGGCAAAGGCGCCGGCCAGATACTCACCGGAGCAGAGCCTGGTGATGTAATGCTCTTTCTGTGCCACGCTGCCCAGCGACTGGATAACCTCACTCACCATATTGTTGACCGACACGGTAACCGCGGTGGAGGCGCAGGCCCTGGCAATCTCGGTAATGGCGAGGCTGAAGGCCACCACCCCGGCCTCGGAGCCGCCGTAGCTATCCTCGATGTTAAGCCCCATGAAGCCAAGTTCAGCCAGCTTTGTAAGATTTTCAAAAAAGCTCTGCTGATTGTGCCCCTGATCCAACTCGGCGGCTACCGGTTCCAATTCGGCCTTGGCAAATTCCCGGGCGGTATCCTGAATCAGCTTCTGTTCTTCACTCAGCTCGAAGTTCATGACAATTTGTGTATTCTTAAATTTCTAAAAGTTTGCCGGCCGCTTCTCAAGAAACGCCCGCATCCCCTCTTTCTGGTCGGCACTGGCAAAACAGATGCCGAAAAGCTCGCTCTCGTAGCGGCAGGCGCGGTCAATATCCATCTGCATGCCACCACGCACCGCCTCTTTGCACAGCCTGACCGCAAGCGGGCCCTTGCGGCTGATTTTCTCCACAACCTGTAGACATTCATCCATAAGCTGCGCCGCGGACACCACCCGGTTCACCAGGCCGATGCGACAGGCCTGCTCGGCATCGATAATCTCACCGGTGACGAGCAATTCCATGGCATGGCCGGTTCCCACCAGCCGAGGTAGACGCTGACTGCCGCCAAACCCGGGAATAACGCCGAGGTTAACCTCAGGCTGGCCGAAGCGGGCTGAATCGCTGGCAATCCTGAAATCACAGGCAAGGGCAAGCTCACAGCCACCACCCAGGGCAAAGCCGTTAATCGCACCGATCACCGGCCGGGAAAAGGTTTCAACGGAGTTCATCACCCGCTGGCCAAGCTGACCGAACTCGCGGCCTGCCAAGGTGTCCATATCCTGCATGGCGGAAATATCCGCACCCGCCACAAATGCCTTGTCACCGGCCCCGGTAATGATAATCGCGGCGATTTCACGGTCTTCCTCAAGGGCTGTAAAACAGGCCAGCAGTTCTTCCAGGGTGTCTCGGTTCAAGGCGTTGAGGGCCTTGGGACGATTGATTGTGACGATCGCGGCCCGATCTTTTTTCTCTGTTATCACGCTGTTCATGGGCATGTTCTCCCGGCTCAGTTAGGTGTGCTCCACATTAAGGCTCCAGGGTAAATCTCCAGGCGCAGAACCATTCGGGCGGATGTTCATCGGGCGGACAACCGATACACTCGGTCTTGATTCGAGCATCGATTGCCCGGGCAAAGTAGCTATATTCAACGAGCCCAGCCGACTTGCAGGGGTAATCGGGCAGGCCGCGACGCTGCCGGGCCTGCTGCACCCGGCATTCATCCATCCTGAAGATGAAGCTGGTATCACTCTCATCGACGATGGACTGGATGTTGATGGTGGCATACACCCTGAATCCCAAGGCCTGCTTCAGCCCGGCCAGACCTGCCTGTTCGGCCAGGCCCAGTTGGCGTTTGATGGCAAACGCCTCATAGGGGCTGAACTGCGCCCAGCAGGAGTCGTTGCACCGCTTCGCCTCACTCATCCCCTCCCGCTGTTCGATGGCCTGAAACCAGACCCCGTCATTAACCAGCCAGTTCTTGGCCAGCCGGTCACGCACTTGTGCCAGCAGCTCGGGCTCCATGTCCAGCAGCGGGGCAGGAACGCCATCATCCATTTCAAATCCGAACAGCCCACCCAGATGTTTCATCTGGATGGAGAAACTGGTGGTAAATGCTTCATGGAGGATATCAAGGGCCCGCTCGGTACCCATCTGATGCTTGACCTCGGCGAACCAGAGGGCATGATGCACCATGATACGATGAAAAAGCTCGATAATATGAGCGGCGGTATCACGATGATCCAGCTCGGCGCTATGGGCGGCACTGGTCTTTTGTAACCTCATCTGCTTCCTCCGTATTGGAATATGCCGGCTTTCAGTTAAACCGCAACGATGCCATTCTCAAAGGTGGTAAACGGGATCAGGCCGTCTCTTGTGACCTTGAAGGTGTTTTCGATTCCCACCACCCCGGTGCCCGGGATGATCACCTTCGGTTCCATGGCAATCACCATGTTTTCCCGCAGGGCAAGTTTCTGGCCCTTGGCGATAAAGGGAAACTCGTCCAGCTCCAGGCCGACGCCGTGACCGGTAAAGCGGATTCGCCGCTCACCGGCGCCCATAAAATAGTCGGCATACCCCGCCGTCTCCGCCCGGCTAAGCATGAGTTCATAGATTTCGCCGGAGCCCACCCCCGGTTTTGCCGCCCTGGCGGCTGTTTCCTGCAGATCGAGCATCGCATCGTGGGTCCGGCAGAGATCATCGGGTAGCCTGCCGAGACAGAAAATCCTGGCATGATCGGCCAGATACCCGTTGCGGGCAAAGACATAGTCCACCAGAACCGGTTCGTTGCGGCGAAGCTCACGAAAACCGGCGCCCTGGCCGATGGCCCCGCTCACCCCCCGGCCACCGGTGGGTGAGGCAAGATAACTGGGCACCGCCGCCGCATCGCCAAACATCAGGTGACCGTAAAACAACTCGTTGTTCCAGAGCCGCATCCTGACGATTCCCTGGTGGCCCAGGCCGCGTGCGTACCCCTCCAGCTCACCGGCCAGACCCACCTCGGTTTTTCCTTCCTCCAGCAGTTGCGGTACTCTGGCCGCAACCTGGTCGGCCAGGGTGGCGGCGGCACCGATCAAATCGCATTCATAATCCGATTTAACCGCCCGCAGCAGGCGGATAAAAAGCGAGATATCGCTGATGGCGACCCCACTGAAGATATCTTGGTACTGAAAATAGAGATTGGTGGGCAACACATCGAGTTCCAGACCCAGGGAACGCGGTGCCGGATAGCCGAAATCGGCTACCACCGCCGGTATCTGCTTCACACTGGAGAGTGGATGAACTTGAGCCAGCGGCGATTCGGCCCGGGCCCGCTCCACACTTTTGAAGACCAGCAGCAGCGGATCCCCCTCGCGGGGCAGATAGAGCCAGCCCAGCTGCGAGGTTGCCCCGAAGTAAAACAGATCCGTCTTCTGGACGATAAGCGCCGCATCGAGTTCTTGTTCCACAAGCACACGGCGGAGTCCCTCAATGCGGGCCTCAATCTCGGCGCCGGGGGTCAGAAGCGCTATCTGGTGGTCTTCGGCCATGGGTTATATTCGCCGGTTCATGAATATTTGTAAAATCCACGACCGCTCTTTCGTCCCAGCCAGCCGGTTTCCACATATTTGCGCAGCAGCGGGCAGGGCCGGTATTTGGAATCTTTGAAGCCGTCATGCAGGGTCTCCATAATCGCCAGACAGGTGTCGAGCCCGATCAGATCAGCCAGCGCCAGCGGCCCCATGGGGTGATTCATGCCCAGTTTCATCACCGTGTCGATATCCTCTTTGGTGCCGACCCCATGGTAGAGGGCAAACACCGCCTCATTGATCATCGGCATGAGGATGCGATTGGCGATAAATCCCGGATAATCGTTGGCCTCGGCCGGGGTCTTGCCGAACTCTATAGTAAGCTTCCAGGTGATGTCGAAGGTCTCCCGCGAGGTGGCCAACCCCCGGATGATCTCCACCAGTTTCATCACCGGCACCGGATTCATGAAGTGCATGCCGATTACCTTGTCCGGCCGGCTGGTCTGCGCGCCGATCCTGCCGATGGGAATGGAAGAGGTATTGGTGGCCAGGATCACCGGTGGCGGGCAGGCCTGGTCAAGTTCTTGGAAAATCGCAAACTTCAACTCCTGCTTTTCCACCGCCGCCTCCACCACATAGTCCGCCTCAGCCATATCGGCAAGGGTTGTGGTGGTCCTGATCCGTGCTACAATCGACTTACCTGTCTCCTCGCTTATGGTCCCCTTCTTTACGCCGCGGCCCAGGTTCTTTTCAATCGTTGCCAGACCAGCGTTTAGAAGATCCGCACTGATATCGCTCATGATCACCATGAGCCCGCTGGCCGCCGCCACCTGGGCAATGCCGTTGCCCATCTGGCCGGCGCCGACCACGCCAAAGGTCTTTATCTCCATATCTTCCTCCATGGACGGCAGGATGCCGCCGCTTTATCGATGTACCACCAGTGCCACCGCTTCGCCGCCACCCAGACAGAGTGAGGCAAGGCCCCGTTTGAGCTGGCGCCGCTCCATCTCGTAGAGCAGGGTGGTAAGAACCCGGGCGCCGCTGGCACCGATCGGATGGCCCAAAGCGACACTGCCACCGTTTACGTTCACCTTTTCAGGATCCAGTTCAAGCACCTTGTTGATGGCAACCGAAGAGCCGCTGAACGCCTCATTAATTTCAAACAGATCGATATCGGCCAGGATGATACCCTCTTTTTTCAGAACCTTGGGAATGGCCAGAATCGGCGCCACCAGAACATGCTCCAGCTTGATGCCGTGCGAGGCTTGGGCACCCACCGCACCCATCACCGAGCAGCCCAGCTGCGCCGCCCGCTCTTCGCTCATGAGCACCACCGCCGCCGCCCCATCGCTGATAATCGAGGCATTACCCGCCGTTCCCACCCCGTCTTTGGTAAATGCCGGGCGCATGGCGGCAAGGGTTTCATAACTGGTGTCAACGGGACATTCGTCTACCGCGAACAGATCCGGCTCCGCCCCCTTGCGGCGCACCACCGGCACCGGTGCAATTTGGCCGGCAAAACGTTCATCGGCAATGGCATCAAGGGCGCGCCCATATGATTGCGCAGCAAATTGGTCTTGCTCCTCACGGCTCACCTGCCAATGCTGACTAATAATCTCATTAGACATGCCCATGTGAAAATCATTGACCACGTCCCAGAGCCCATCATGCACCATGTGATCCTCGATTTTCCCCGGCCCCATGCGGTGCCCCCAGCGTGCCTTATCCAGGTAATAGGGCGCCATCGACATGTTTTCCATGCCGCCGGCCACCACCACCTCGGCATCGCCGCACTGAATCGCCTGGGCCGCCAGCATCACCGCTTTGAGCGATGAACCGCAGACCTTGTTCACGGTAATGGCCTCCACCTCGGCCGGCAGACCGGCCTTGATAGCCGCCTGCTTTGCCGGATTCTGGCCGTAGCCGCAGGGCAGAACTTGGCCCATGATACACTCGTCCACCACCACCGTTTCGATACCGGCACGAGCAATGGCCTCACTGATAACATGGCCGCCCAGTTCGGTGGCGCCGACCTTGGCAAGTGAACCACCAAAACTACCCAGCGGTGTCCGCACCGCACTGACAATTACTGCTTGTTTCACAATATCCCCCCTCATCTGAGAACCACCGGCCACCGCCACCCTTATTCTCGGCAGCCGGCCGGCACCGTTTTCATTGCCATCTATATCCGCCCAGTTATGTATATTGGGAAGCCCAACTGGACGCCACCGCCCAAAACCGACCAAGCGCTCGGTCGGCTCATGCTCTCTATTTACCCGATTACAATATGATGTCAAACAATTTCAATAGCGCCACCAGCCAAAGCAGGCAAGCACCTTCCCGAAAACGGGCCAGCCTGATCCAGACGATACGCTAAATTCTTGATGAAGTCGCAAAAATCTTGAAATTGCGTGTTTTATTCATTCTAACCCTCAACTATACCAATCAGGGGCACGCTTAAGCGCAAACCAATTAATTTACGTGGTGCAATTCCATGCCGCTATTTATCATAAGACAATCTGCTTGCAGAGCTCTGCTCTGCTCACCCCCCACCACCGCGCGGTAAAAAATCCTTTGACAAAGATCAGCATTTATTATTCTATGTCGGATGGAACCGACCGAGCGCTCAGTAGACTTGGCAACTCCATGGCCGTACGTCGAAAATTGGACGAGGGGGACGGTCGACGGGCACCCAGTAGTGCACTGAAATTTCAGTTAAAAACCGAGTGGGGGAGGAGGCGACATGACAATGCGGAACCTGTATGAAGCGGTAATGGAACTCAACCAGATGGACGACAACAAGCAGAAGGAGGAGGCCGCCAAGTCGTTTTTCGAGAAGCTCAACACCATGGAACTACCCGAATATTTCAACTGGGCGGAGGAGGTGTTCGATGGTATGCACGTGCAGAACCATCCGGATAAGACGGCCCTGCTCTGGACCGATATCCATACCAGGGAAGAACGCACATTTTCCTACGCCGAATTTGCCGCCAACGGCAACCGGGTTCTCAACATCCTGCGCGGCGCCGGGGTGGATAAGGGAGACAACCTCTACATGATGGTGCCCATCGTCCCGGAGACCTGGTTCGCCAGCTATGCCTGTATCAAGGGCGGCATCATCAATGTTCCCACCGCCACCACCATGACCCTGCGGGAGATGGAGTTTCGCTTCCAGGCCTATCAGCCCGACGTGATCATCGCCTCTGAGATGTTTACCGACATGATCGATGAAGCGCTCACCTCCACCGGGTCACGGGCCAAGATTAAGATTGTCCTGGGCGAAAAGCCGGGCTGGAAAAGCTTTGCTGAGCTCGAGCAGGAATCAGCCGAGGCAGAGGCCGCCAAAACCCGTGCGGACGATCTGCTCTTCTGCTTTTTCACCTCCGGCACCACCGGCCTGCCCAAGCGGGTGGGTCACACCGCCGTTTCATATCCCGTGGGGCATCTCTCCACAACGGTGATGGCGGGCACCCGCCCCACCGACGTGCACCACAACCTGAGTGCGCCCGGCTGGGCAAAGTGGGCCTGGAGCTCGTTTTTCGTTCCGCTCAACATCGGGGCAACCGCCACCGCGTTCAACTTCAGCGCCCTTGACGGCCGGGCTTACATGGAATGTCTCGCCAATCACAAGGTGAATATATTCTGCGCCCCGCCCACCGCCTGGCGGGTATTTATCAACATCGACACCTCCGATCTGGACTTTTCCAACCTGCGTGAGTCCATCGGGGCCGGTGAACCGCTCAATCCCGAGATCATCACCCAATGGCACAAACTGACCGGCACCGAGATCAGGGATTTCTACGGGCAGACCGAGTCCACCGCCATGATCGGCAACGGCCCCTGGATGAAAGGACGAATGAAGAAAGGGTCATTTGGCTATCCCTCTTTCATGTACGACGTCACCCTGGTGGATGACAGCGGTAAGGAGGTGAGTGAGCCGAACGAGCCGGGCTTCATCGTGGTCAGGCTGGATCGGTGGCGCTCCATCGGCCTGTTTACCGAATATATCGGCAACCCCGAGAAAATGGCCGGCGTCTTCATCGACAACTATTACTACACGGGTGATCGCGCCTCCATCGATGAGGACGGCTACTGGTGGTTCGTGGGCCGCAGCGACGATGTGATTAAATCTTCTGATTACCGGGTCGGTCCCTTCGAGGTAGAGAGCGCCCTCATGGAGCATCCGGCCGTGGCCGAGACCGCGGTGGTCGGCGTGCCCGACGAGAAACGGCACCAGCTCGTCAAGGCCTATGTCATCCTCAAGGCGGGCAACACGCCGTCGCGGGAACTGGCCCTGTCGCTGTTTCAAACCTCCATTGACATCCTGGCCAAATTCAAGATCCCCCGCATTATCGAATTCGTCACCGAGCTGCCGAAGACCCTCAGCGGCAAAATCCGTCGGGTTGAACTACGCAAGCGCGAGGTGGAGCGTCAGGAAACTCAGACCGGGGCGCTTGGCGAGGAATTCTACTACTGGGATTTCCCTGAGCTGAGCTCCAAAAACAAGCAATAACCAGCAAAAGAGCACTACTCATGAACTTTGAACTGAGCGAAGAACAGAGTCTGATCCGAGAGACGGTGCGTGAATTCGCCGAGGCGGAGATTGCCCCATCGGCAGCCGAGCGTGACGAGCAGGAACGTTTTGACCGGGGGCTGATGTTTGATTCCCTGGCCGAGCTGGGACTCACCGGCATTATTTTCCCGGAGCAGTACGGCGGGGCCGGGGCCGACTATCTTTCCTATGCCATCGCGGTAGAGGAGCTGTCCCGGGTCTGCGCCTCCACTGGGGTGACGCTTTCAGCCCATATATCTCTGGGCGCCAATCCCATCTACCTGTTTGGCAGCGAGGCCCAGAAAGAGAAGTTTCTCAGCCCCCTGGCCGCCGGTGAAAAGATGGGCGCCTTCGGCCTCACCGAGCCGGCCGCCGGCTCCGATGCAGGCGGAACCAAGATGACCGCGGTGAAGGACAACGGCCAGTGGGTGCTGAACGGCACCAAGATCTTCATCACCAACGGCGGCGATGCCGAGACCTACATCGTCCTGGCCCGCACCGATAAAGACGCGCAAAAGCATCACGGCATCAGCGCCTTTATCGTTGAAAAGGGCACCGAGGGATTTGGCTTCGGCAAAAAGGAGCGGAAAATGGGAATCCGCTCCTCACCCACCATGGAGCTGGTCTTCGATGGGTGCCGAATCCCGGCCGATAATCTGCTTGGCGAGGAAGGGGCCGGTTTCAAGGTCGCCATGAAGACCCTGGACGGCGGCAGAATCGGCATCGGCGCGCAGGCTTTGGGCATTGCTCAGGGGGCCTTTGATGTGGCTCTTGAGTACGCCAAGGAGCGCAAGCAGTTTGAAACCGCCATTGGCTCTTTTCAGGGGGTGCAGTTTCAGCTTGCCGATATGGCCACCCAGATCGATGCGGCACGGCTGTTGCTCTACCGGGCGGCGTATCTGGCCAGCAGCGGGGCGCGCTATTCGCAGGCCTCGGCCATGGGCAAGCTCTTTGCCAGCGAGACCGCCATGCGGGTAACCACCCAGGCGGTTCAGCTGCTGGGTGGTTACGGCTATACCCGCGAATACCCGGTGGAACGAATGATGCGCGATGCCAAGATAACGGAAATCTACGAGGGAACCAGCGAAATCCAGCGGCTCGTCATCGGTACCTCGCTGCTGCGCTGATTGCACCACCAGACATTGTTATGGATTTGACCGACACCAAAGAGGTCGCCACCCAGATCAAAAACCGGGAGCTGGTTCAGGAGCGGCGCCGCCAGATCGTCGATGCGGCGGTGCCGCTCTTTATCGAGCACGGCTACCACAAGACCACCACCCGCGCCCTGGCCAAAGCCACCGGCCTTTCCATCGGCTCGATGTATGAGTACATCTCCACCAAAGATGATGTGCTCTACCTGGTTTGTATCGCTATTCACGGCGAGGTCGAACAGGCGGTCAGGGAGGCCATGGACCGGCCCCTTGCCGGCAAGGTGGCGCTGGCCGAGGTGATCAGGAAGTATTTTCTGGTCTGCGACCGGATGAGCGATCATATCCTCTTGATGTACCAGGTCACCCATTTCCTGCCCCGCAAGTGGCAGAAAAAAGTGCTTGAAGCCGAACTGCGGATTACCGATGTCTTTATCCAGGCGATGGTCGAGTTGCGAAGGCGGGGCGCCTTGGCCGAGGTCGATGACGATACCATCGATCTTATCGGTCACAATATATCGGTGCTCGGTCACACCTGGGCCTTCAGGCGCTGGTATTTCGCCAAACAGTTTACCATCGAGCAATACATTGAACGGCAGACCAAATTTATCATGAACTTTTTGGTCGGCGCCACCGTCTGAGCCCCTTTTCAGACAGCGGCGCACACCACATCTGCTGACCCACGAGGAACCGGCATGAACGCACCCATCAGCATCTATAAGCCCACCCACAACGTCCGCGTCATCACCGCCACTTCACTGTTCGACGGCCATGACGCTTCCACCAACATCATGCGCCGTATCCTCCAGGATTCAGGCGTCGAGGTGATCCATCTGGCCCATAACCGCTCCGTCCAGGAACTCGTCAATGCGGCCATCGAGGAAGACGCCCAGGGCATTGCCATGTCCAGTTATCAGGGCGGCCATATGGAGTCGTTTAAATATATGGTGGATCTACTCAGGCAGCGGGGCGCGGCGCATATCAGGGTGTTCGGCGGCGGCGGGGGGGTCATCGTGGCGGATGAAATCAAGGAACTTGAGGCCTACGGGGTCACCAAGATTTACTCCCCCGAAGACGGGGCCGCCATGGGGTTGCAGGGCATGATCAATCACATGATCGAATGCATGGATTTTCCTACCCTGAGCCACCATGACCTTGACATATCCGTCCTGCACCATGCCAACCGCAACAGCCTCGCCGCCTTTATCACCGCGGTTCAGCAGGCGAAGCAATCGGATCAGGCCGAACTTCGCCGACTGCTTGAGCTGATCGAGCCCGCTGCCCGCCGGCACAACCCGCCGGTGGTGGGCATAACCGGAACCGGCGGAGCCGGGAAATCATCGTTGACCGATGAGATTATCGTGCGCTTTCTGCACGATTTCAAGGATATGAATATCGCGGTCATCTGCTGCGACCCTTCCCGCCGCAAGACCGGCGGGGCGCTTTTGGGCGACCGGATCAGAATGAACGCCATCACCAACTCGGAGCGGGTCTACATGCGCAGCATGGCCACCCGGGATTCCGCCTTCGAGGTTTCCGAGGCGCTGGCCGAGGCGATCATGGTGGCAAAGGGCGCCGGGTTCGACCTCATCATCGCGGAAACCGCGGGTATCGGCCAGGGTGACTCGAAGATTACCGATCTGGCGGATGTTTCGCTCTATGTTATGACCAGCGATTTCGGAGCGCCCTCCCAGCTGGAAAAAATAGACATGCTCGACTACGCCGATATCATCGTGGTCAACAAATTCGAGAAAAAAGGCAGCGAAGACGCCATCCGCGACATTCGCAAGCAGGTTAAGCGCAACCGCAAGGCCTGGGAGACGGCGGCCGAAGAATTCGAGGTGTACGGTACCATTGCCTCCAAATTCAACGACGACGGGGTGACCGCACTCTTCCACGGACTGATCCGTCAACTGAACGAGAAATGTGCGGTCTCCCTGACACCTACTTTGCAGTTGCCGCCGGCAAAGATTTCATCATCCAAGACCATCGTCATCCCGCCGGAACGGATCAGGTATCTGGCCGAGATTGGTGATGCGGTTCGTTCTTATCACGCCCGAACCGCTCAACAGGCCGCAACCATCCGCGACGTTAATCACCTGCGCCGTAGCGGTGAATTGCTTGCCGCCGGATCGCCAAAAGGGCAGGAATCCCTCATCGATGCTCTGGCCGAAACCTGCACCCGGCTCGAGCGCACCATCGACGCTGACAGCCTGGCGACGCTTGAAGAGTGGAAAGAGATTCAAGAGGCCTACAGCGGCGATGAACTGGTCTACCAGGTTCGGGGTCGCGAGGTGCGGGTACCGCTGTTCACCACCTCGCTGTGCCACTCGCGGATTCCCAAGATCGCCCTGCCGAAATTTTCCGAACCGGGTGACATCTTCAGCTGGCTCAGAAAAGAGCACCTGCCCGGCTATTTTCCTTATACCGGCGGGGTATTTCCGCTCAAACGTACGGCCGAGGATCCCACCAGGATGTTTGCCGGTGAGGGCGGCCCCAACGAGACCAACCGAAGATTCAAGCTGCTGTCCGCCGACTCGGAGGCGAAACGGCTGTCCACCGCCTTTGATTCCGTTACCCTCTACGGCTGGGACCCTGCTGAGCGGCCCGATATTTACGGAAAAATCGGCACCTCCGGAGTGAGTATCTGCACCCTGGACGATCTCAAGCTGCTCTACCACGGGTTTGACCTGATCGCCCCCACCACCTCGGTCTCCATGACCATCAACGGGCCGGCGCCGATCATCCTGGCCCAGTTCATGAACACCGCAATCGACCAACAGATCGATCTGTTTCGTGAAAGCAACAACCGGGAACCCGATCAGGGTGAGCGCGAAGTGATCCGCGCCGAAGTGCTCAGCCAGGTGCGGGGCACCGTGCAGGCCGATATCTTAAAAGAGGATCAGGGCCAGAATACCTGTATCTTCTCCATCGAATTCGCCCTCAAGATGATGGGTGACATCCAGGAATTTTTCATCGACAACAAGGTTCGCAACTTCTATTCGGTCTCGGTCTCGGGCTACCATATCGCCGAAGCCGGCGCCAACCCGATCACCCAGCTGGCCCTGACCCTGTCCAACGGCTTCACCTATGTCGAATATTATCTCGCCCGCGGGATGGATATCGACCAGATCGCCCCGAACCTCTCGTTTTTCTTTTCCAACGGGATGGATCCGGAATACACCGTGATCGGACGGGTGGCACGGCGCATCTGGGCGGTGGCGATGAAGGAGAAATACGGCGCCGAATCCGGTTCCCAGCGCCTCAAGTACCACATCCAGACCTCGGGCAGATCACTGCATAGCCGGGAAATTCAGTTCAACGATATCCGCACCACCCTGCAGGCGCTGTGCGCCATCTACGACAATTGCAACAGCCTGCACACCAACGCCTATGACGAGGCCATCACGACGCCCAGCCAGGAGTCGGTGCGCCGCGCCCTTGCCATCCAGATGATCATTAATCGGGAATGGGGGCTGGCCAAGAACGAAAACCCGAACCAGGGCAGTTTCATCCTCGAGGAGCTCACCGATCTGGTGGAAGAGGCGGTCTTATCAGAGTTTGATCGGATCACCGAGCGCGGCGGCGTTCTGGGCGCCATGGAGACCGGCTACCAGCGCAGCAAAATTCAGGAAGAATCGATGTATTATGAGGAATTGAAACACTCCGGCGAATATCCGATCATCGGGGTCAACACCTTTCGCAACCCCGATACCGACGTCGATGAGGAGGCCGCCACCCTGGAACTGGTGCGTGCTTCCGACGAGATCAAACAGGATCAGCTCCGCCGCCTGGACGATTTCAAGAAACGTCACCAGGATGAGGCGCCGGCGGCCCTCGCCCGTCTCAAGGAAGTGGCCCTTGAGGGTGGCAATATCTTTGCCGAACTGATAAATACGGTACGTTGCTGCAGCCTCGGCCAGATCACCATCGCCCTCTATGAAGTGGGCGGTCAATATCGCAGAAATATGTAAATAATGGACGGCGCAACAACGGGTATGAGTTAAAAATAAATCTCGTTATGGCCGATGAGGCTGATCCGTTTTCTGAGCTGATTGATCTGGCCCAGCACCTTTTCCAGCATCTCTTTTTCCATCTGACTCAGGGCCCGGACATCTACATGGTTATCCGGCGGTTCACCGGCGTCAATGCGTCTCACCTGGTGCTGCAAGCGCAGCTGCATAAGAAAATTGTAGGCCTCCACCACCTCCTCGTACACCTCTTTCTTGATGAGCTTGCGGTGGTGCAGCTGATCGAGACGGTGCAGGGTATTGGTGCTGGTGAGGGCGCCGTATATCGCATAGATACGGGCAAAACCGACGACCTGGGCCATCACGTGCTTGATATTGAAGGTATGCGGGTGGTCGCCGCCTGACTCAACCGCGACTTTTCCGAAGAAATCGATGGGCACCTTGAACAGCAAGGTGTTTTGCGCCATCTGGTAGAGAAAGGCCTTCTGCTTCTCGGTGCGTGCCAGAATATGGGTGCGCAGACTCTCGGTCAAAGCCCTGTCGCCATACATGCACCTGAGGTCGAAAAAGATACTGACCTCCATCAGATTTTCCGGTCTCGATTCGCTGATCCACTGGGAGAAATAGTCCTGCCAGGTTGCCAGGGGCCGGCACCAGCGGGGATTCATGGCCATCACCTCGCCCTTACAAAAGGCGTAGCCCACCTGGTCGAGCCAGGTGCAGACCGTTTTCCCCAAACCAAGAAAATAGTCGTGTACCGCGGCATCGCTATCCGCCGCCACATTCTCATAGATAATGGCGTTGTCCTGATCGGTGACCAGGGTCTGCTCGCTTCTGCCTTCACTGCCCAGGCTGACAAAGGCAAACGAACAGGGGGGTGGGCCGAGTTCCGCCAGGGCAAGGGCCATCAGCCGCTCCAGAACGCTGTCTGAGATGGCGGTGATCACCCGGTTGATATTGACCGCATGGGCGCCGCTGTCGGTCAGCGCCTTGATGATCCGGGGAATTCTTGCCTGACTGGCACCAATTTCCTCAACCGTTACGGCCCTGCCGATCTGCTCGATGATAACGGGAGCGCCATAGCGGTACATGGCCAACAGGTCATCACTGCCGATCACCCCGCTAATCCGGCCATTGTCGTCAACCACCGCGATCTGGTCGACGCTGCATTCGTGCAGCAATGCCAGTGCCTCAAAAACCGGCGAATCCGCACTGATAGTAAGCAGGGGGGAGCTCATCAGCGTTGCCACCGGCGTATCGACGGGAAGATCCAGGGCAACCACATGGCGCCGCAATAAAGAATCGGTGAGGATGCCCGTTTCCCGGCCTTGTTCATCGCCCACCAGGATGAAACGGCTGCCATTCTCGGTCATCTTCCGGGCGGCATCCTGCACCGTTGTATCCGGGGTGCAGGTGATAAACGAGGTGGTGACGGCGCCTCCCACCGGTTGATTCATAAAGAGCAGCGATGTCTGCAGTTCAACGATCAGCCTCTCCCGGGCATCGGCGTTGCGCTGCTGACGGCTGATATCTTCGGCCAGACAATCGCAGTGCAGCCCCCTGCCCCGTTCATCCGTGGCCAGCACCAGCGACAGCGACACGGTTCGCGGCTCAGAGCCGGTGCTCTTTACCCGGCACCCTCGCTCCTTGACGACCCCATCCGCTTCGATTACTTCGGCGATCCCGCCGTCGGTCAGGTCATCTTCGATGAGATCGAGAAGATCAACCCCGATCAGAGAGGCTGGGTCGGCGTAATTGAACAGGGCGGCAACAACCGGATTGGCCTCGAGAATAGTAAAACCGGCCGTGGACGTGGTGCGAAATACCCCAATGTCGAGATGCTCGGTCAAGACCCGGTAACGCTCCCTGCTGGCATCCAACTGCGCCTCGATCAATTTCGTATCGCTCACATCTTTGGCAGCCAGGACAATCACCTTCTGGGTACCCAGATCCTTTCTGCTCAGGCTCAACAGGGTCGGTACCGATTCGCCCTGTTTGGTGCGCAGCACCACCTCATGTTGGCCGGCGGGGATGTATCCGTGCAGGGCCTTTGCCAATAGATTTCGGCCGGAGCCATCGGCGGAATCGGGATCGAAAAGCTCCGTTGGGTTGATATTTTCGAGCTCCAGAACCGAATAGCCCAGCAGGGTTTCCATCCCCTTATTGGCGTAGATGCAGGTGCCGTTATGCAGCATCATGATCGGATCAACCGCCGTCTCCACCAGGGTCTTGTATTTGATTCGTGACTGTTGCAGATCAATCTCCGCCCGGCGCCGCCGCCGCTCCGTAGCCAGGCTGCGCAGCACCACCGCGGTCAGCAGCAGGGCTGAAAAAGAGGCGGCAATCAGGCTCAGGCGAAGCAGGCGGGAGCTGATTTCGTCGATTTTCGTCTGAATGTCATCGAGGAAAATGCCGGTACCCACCACCCAGCCCCACGGCTCGAACCGTTTCACATAGGAAAGCTTTGGCACATCCCGCGGGGTATCGTATTTCTTGTTCCAGATATAGTCGATAAAGGCGCTGTCTTCTTGGGCCACCGCCCGGTTGATCTCCATGAACAAGCGCTTGCCGCCGGCATCCTCAAAATCGCTGAGATCGGTGCCGATCAGCTCCTTGGAATAAGGATGCATGACCAGGCGAGGATGCAGGTCGCTGATCCAGAAATAGTCCAGCAGGTCTTCGCCGTAGCGCAGGTGCTCAATTTCTTCAATCGCTTTGCTCTGGGCTTCCTGCCGGCTGAGCAGCCCGTCTCGCTCCTGCTGTTCGTACAAGACGAGAATAGACCAGCTTACCGTGGTCAACTCGCGGATCATGTCGCGTTTGCCGTCGATGAAGCTTTTTTCAAAGGCGGGGAGAATGATGATATAGGCGGCCAGAACGAAGACTGAAACGGCCAGCACGGTGGGCAGGATGATGCCGAGCACGAAGGTGAACCACTGCCGCCGGCTGATCGTCTCACTCATGGTCCTGCTCAGATGAAGAGCTGGCCGCGGACGGCGGGGCCCTGTTGCAGCCGCTTCTGATGGTTTGCCAGACAGGCAAGACCGCGATCATCGGCCTCCAGATCAAATGTTTCAGGATTTTTCCTGATTGCCGAGAAGAGCGCGTCCACCAGGGCGGGATCAAACTGACGCCCGGCTCCTTCCCGCAGATTTACGACGGCGTCTTCCAACGACATCCGGGCAAAATGTTTGCGCCCCGCCAGCATGGTTTCAAAGGCATCGCAGACGGTCAGGATCCTGGCGCCCAGTGGAATACGGTCCTCTTTCAGCCCATCGGGATAACCGCTGCCGTCAAACCGCTCGTGATGATGACGAATCAGTGGCGATACGTCTTTGAGAAAATGCAGGGGCTCGATGATACGGACGCCGATGACCGGATGCTGCTTGACCACATCCATCTCACGTCTGCTTAAAATGCCCAGTCGTTTGAGAATATCGTCATTCATGCCGATCTTGCCGATATCGTGCAGCAGACCGCCATGATGAATGGTAGCAGCCTCCGCGGCGGACAGGCCGAACTCAACGGCCACGGCCCGGGCAAAGCGGGCCACCCGCACCGAGTGGCCGTGGGTGTTCTCGTCCTTTGCCTCCAGGGCAAGGGCAAACCCCTCCACCATCTGGTGCAGGTTCTGGAGCATTTTCTCGTCATAGCTGAGCGACTTTTGCAGGGCAATGGCGCCCTGCTCACCCAGGGCATTGACGATATCTTGTTCCTTATCGCTCAACTTCCGCTGATCGTAGAAATAGACGGCAAGAATGCCGCCAAGTGAGCCGATGATGTCGAAATACATGCCGTAGATCGAGCCGACACGGCGTTTGCCGATGCTGTCGCGCACCGGAATACGTCGGTCCGAGGTGGCATCCTCGATAAAGGTGCGCCGGCCCGGTTCCGTCTTAAAAATTGTGGTCAGCTCCGAAAAATTGACCATTGACAGGTTATGGTAATAAAAGCCGGATGACACCTGCGCCTCGATGGTCGCCCGCTCCATATCGATGATCCAGTAGATACACCCGCGTGCCCCGAAAATCGCCTTAATATTTTCTACGATATGTTCGAGAATTTCCGTGGTGTTCTGGCCTGAGTGAATTGCCTTGCTGACCTGGGCGAACACCTTGAAAAATTCTTCATAATCGCCTTGCATTGCCCGTCTCCGTATTCTTTTTGACGACTGCTTCGTCTGAGTTTACCGCCTGAATGTCAGATAACTCGGCGCCTTTCAAGCGCTATGATCTCGTTCTCATCATAGCCCATTTCCCGCAAAATGTCGTGGGTGCTACCGCCAAATGGATCGGGTTTTCTCCGCTCAGCCGACCCGGGAGTGTCACTGAGTTTAATCGGTACGCCGATTATGGTGCGTCTTCGCGCCGTCTCATCGAGGTAGGACGAAATCATCTCCCGGTAGCGGAAATGGTCGTTTTGCAGGACATCTTCGAGAGATTCCACCAGGCAGCAGCAACTGTTTTCATCGCGCAGCACCGGCCCCAGTTCGGCAACGGTTTTTGAGCTGAACAGGGCGCGCATGGCGTCGATCACCTCTAGACGCCTCGCTTCATCATACTGCAGCTCGATAAGTTCCTCCACCCCGAGCAGCGTGCAGAGACGACGCCAGAATCTGGTTTCCAGCGCCCCCACCGCGACATAGCGCCCATCCGCGGTTGCGTAAGTATTGTAACAACCATAGCGGTGACTGAGCAACTCTTCGCCGCGACGCGGAGAAACAGTTCCGGTTCCCTGCTCACTGAAATGCAGGGGCAGGCTGAGAAAGCCAAGCAGCCCGTCAGTCATGGATATATCGATGAACTGCCCCCTGCCGGTGCGCGCTCTGGCCAGCAGGGCAAGGAGAATGCCGATTGCCGCCTGGAGACTGCCGCCGCCGATGTCGGCAATCTGAACACCGGGGATAACCGGCGGCGTCCCCGCCGGTCCGTTAAGGCCGAGAATACCGGCCATGCCGAGGTAATTGACGTCATGGCCGGCATGGTTGCAACATGGTCCGCTCTGACCGAATCCGGTGATGGAACAATAGATGAGGCCGGGATTAAGTGGGTTCAGACACTCATAGTCAAGCCCCAGCCGGCTCATTACCCCGGGGCGAAACCCCTCGATGAGCACATCACTTCCTTTCACCAGCCTAAGGAAAATCTCTTTGCCCTCGGCTATTTTCAGATTCAGACACATGTGCCGCTTGTTGCGGTTCAGTCTCTCAGAAAACAGTCCGTCCGATGCAAACCGGCGATCTTCTATGGCAATCACCTCGGCCCCGTGATCCGCCAGCACCATGGAACAAAACGGACCCGGCAGCATACGGGAGAGATCGATCACCTTGACCCCCGCCAGACTTCCTGGGTGCTCAGTCACCTCTGGTGTCCTCTTACTGGTCAAAACCACACGCCTTAATGGGCAATGGAAAACAAAACCTTACTTGAGCAGTCAAAACGATTCCGTCAGCCGTGGAGCGGTTTTTTTTGTGATGCCATCACCATTTTCCCGCACTTAAAACGGTACAGATAAAAAACGTTGACAATTTTCCTGCGGCACATTTATATGCGCCAAGTTTTAAAGAGTGAGCGCTCGCTCAGTATCGTTCTCTTTACCGGGTATTGTCTCAAAGCGCTCATGATTTTTCGTAAGGGGGGCCGCCGTTACACCGTAGTATTCATTACTGCTTTTCTCCAGTTAACGGCACGCTGGCTTCTGATTCAACGGTGTCGGTTCACAACCGGAAAAGGCGGGGCGAAACGGTGAATCAAAACCGACCGAGCGCTCGGTTTTGATTCACCGATTGCATGCATGGTAAAGCTCGCCATGAAGCAAGACCTCGGTGAACGGCAACAGCCTGATGGTGGAAAACAGCAACAGCACGCCCGTTGCAAGACGGCCGTTTCAGGCAAGCGGCTTACGGCGGTCACGCTGCTGCTGACGTTTTTGGTACAATAGGTGGGGGGTCCGTACCGGAGCATTGGCGAAGCGGTTGGTGTTCTCCAGAGCGCTTCGGGCCATACGGGAAACCAGAAAACGGATGTCAAAGGAGGAGAGCATGAATAGTGCGTACAAGAAGGAAATACGCTACACGCTGATTTTCAGCGCCCTGTTACTTGTCTGTGGCCACATGGGCCTGTTGTTCGTTGCCTTTCCCGGGCTTCAGGACCGGGTGATTTTTGGTTTTCCCTCGCAGTACATCATCCCGATTATCTTCGGCTGGCTCGTTCTGATGGTGGTTGTCGGCATCCAGGCCAAACTCACCAACGACCTGGATGATGAAATCGAGGCGCTGAACAGCAACTCCGCTGAAAACGCAAGCTAAGGAGACAGACATGGAACATGAACAGTGGGCATTGGAAAATCCCGTCCTGGGGATGATCTTTGTCGGTGCATCCTTTGTTGTTTTTTACCTGATCGGCTGGTATTCCCAACGGATGGCCAAATCATCCACCGACTACTGGACGGCCGGTCGTTCAATCGGCTCCATCACCAATGGACTGGGGATGGCCTCGAGCTACATGAGCCTGGCAACCTTCATGGGGGTTACCGCCCTGATCCTCAATCTCAAGGTGCCGTTCGTCTACATGTGGATTCAGTTCGCCCTGTCAATCCCGCTCATCACCCTCTGGTACGGTACCCCGCTGCGCCGCATGGGCGCTTTTACGCCGGCCCATTTCGTGCGTGAACGCTACGGATTGCGAACATCATACATTACCGTATTTTTCATGATTCTCATCATGGTGATGTACGCCCTGGGGCAGATGATCGGGGTTGCCAAGGTGTTTGAGATGCTGTTCGGCATCAATTACACCCTGGCACTGATCTGCGGCGGCGCCCTGATTGTCGGCTATGTCACCATCGGCGGTATGTACGGCACCTCGTACAACGCCGCCTTCCAAATGATTTTGATGGGGGTTGCCTTTATCGTGCCGCTGGCGGCAATCATGAAGGCGCTGGGCAGTTCAGGCTGGTGGTTCCCACCGCTGTTCTACAGCGACATGGTGCCGACAATGCTCGAAGCAGTGCCCGATTTCTTCGACATGAAATACGGCATCAAGTGGTACGCCTCACTCATCCCCTGCTTTACCCTCGGCGCCATGGGGCTGCCCCATCTCGGCATGAGAGTATACACCTCGTCCAACCTCAAGAGCGCCAGGGGAGCCATGGTCTGGTTCACCTTCTTCTGCGGCATCGTCTTCAGCTCTACCTACACCATGGGATTTTCCGGGGTTTTCTTCCAGGCTACTTCCGGGGCATCCATTGCCCCCACCGATTTTGACAAGATCACCCTGATCCTCAACTCGGTCTTCAACCCGCCCTGGGTACTGGCATTCGTCATCGCCGGTGCCATCGCCGCCGGCCTGTCGACGATCAGCGCCAATCTCATGGCAATCGGCGCCATGATCGCCCAGGACATCATCGCCACCATCAAGCCGAATCTTTCCGATAAAACCATGAAAATAATCGGCTATCTGGCTATTTCCGGTGGCGGTGCGGCCTCAATCCTGATCGCCCTCAACCCGCCCAATTTTCTGGTGGTCAGCATCCTCTGGGCGTTCGGTCTGGCCGGTGTCACGGTGGCGCCGCTGGTGATGCTCGGGGTATGGTGGAAACCCGCCAACCGCTACGGCGCCACCACCGCGGTGCTCGGCGCGGGGCTCACCTATATCGCCGTTTCGCCCTACGTTTTTCCCAACATTGTCATCGCCGGCGGCCTGCCGGCCAAGGTCGGCATGTCGGGTGCGCTGCTCTGCGTTCCTCTGTGCTTCTTCCTGCTCACCACGGTTTCCATGATCACCGAACGGATGCCCGGGCTCATGGCCAAGATCCCGCATGAGCAGGACAAAATGCTGGTGGAGAAGATTCACGGCTGGAACGACTACAGCGAAGAGCGGTACAACAGCACCGCCGCCGGCGTCATCGTTGCCGTTGTCAGCCTGCTGTTCTGCATCTGGGCGATTCTGCCGGGCGGCTGGTAATCTCTGAACACGCCAACTGAAACTCGTTTACACCCCCTCCATGAACCATTCATGGAGGGGGTACCGTTTTATCTTTTCTGTTAGCTGGAATCCTTCAGCGCCATGAATTATCTCCAGATTATCAGCGGCGCCGCGCGCGGTGAAGATGCCGTCTTTCAACGTGCCGTGGACGGCACGGCGAGAAGCTACGCCCTGCTCAATATCATCATTCTCGGCATACTCTATGGCCTGTCAAATCTTGTCGGCGTGTATGCACAGGGGGTCGAACTGCCGCTGGCTGGGGCGTATCTCTTCATCACCCCGGCCCTGTTCGGCATCCTCGGCATCGTCACCATGTGTGGCGCCACCATTGGTCTTTGTTTGGTGTACTGGGCTGCCGCCAAGGGGTTCGGCGGCCCCGCCGGGTTTGGTCTGGTGCTGGATCTGGTGGGATTGTCGGCTGTCCCGTTTTGGGCGTTGGCGCCACTTCTCAATTATGCCATCCAGTTTGCCCCCAACCGAGAGATACCCATTAGCCTGCTGATTCCCATTGCCCTCGCCTTTTTCTGGACATTTAACGTTGTGCGTAAAAGTCTGGTGGTGGGCCAGGGACTGAGCATGGGCAAGGCAACTCTGGCAGTCGCCAGTATGTGGATATTCAGCACCAGCGCGGTCTACCTGTTTCTGCCATAGCAATACCGGCAGGACAGCAGTTCAGAGTCGCACACAACCACTGAGATACATATAGCCTCCCGGGAACTATCAGCTATAACATCACTAATCGGGGCCTATGGAGCCACGGACATAGTCAAGGTAGTCGCCAAATACGGTTTTGTTCGCCCGTTGCAATTCCTTCCGATGACTGATCATCTGCTGGTGTGCGCGGCGTCGCCGGGCCTGTTCAGCCTTCCGCATGGTCTCATAGAGCATATTGGCAGATGTATCCGGCAAGAGACGGCCGGGAAGTTTGACAAGGGGTAGAACACCTTTGAAAAATCCATAGATCGGGGCCTGATCGGCACCATACTCAGTGATGATTTCCATCAGCGGGTAATTGCTGATTTTCCGGTTTTCGCAGGCGGCCGGATCCAACAGCAACGCCCGTGCATACTGAGGACCGGCCGGTTCTCCGCGACCCTGCTGCCACAATGCTTCGGCCAGAAACAGGTGGAGCAAAGCCGTATCGGGATAATGCTCAACCAGCAGACGCAAGTTCGCTTCCGCACGCTGGTAGTCGCCACGCAGTAAATGCAGGTAGCCATGGCACAGGTCAGGCGGATCATAGAAGGAAGGATGATCCGGCAACAGCGTTGCCAGAAATTTCAGCAGGTGCTGCCGCAAGTTGCGGTGGTGCTGCGATTCCAGAAAATCAAAGCCACAGAACATCCGCCACAGATGCCCAACGGAAGCAGGTGAAGTGTCACCGCCGATACCCTCAATAGCTTTCTGCCAATAGACGACATCGTTGATGCCTCGTTGCGCTTCAGTATACTCAGGCCTGATGTCAAGGGCCTTGGTAAAGTGGCTGCGAGCCTCGTCGAATTCGAACCGGGCCAGACAGGCAAAGCCCTGTGCGGAAGCAATTATGTGTAAATCGAACAGGTTGAGCTGTATCACGCCGATACTCTCTCACTTCTGTTGCAGGGGACAAGAGGGTAGCAAGAACTTTTCAATAATCTCAACATTTTCTTTTGTCTTTACAAGAAATATACATAAAACCTCAAATAGAAAAAGACCTTCTCTCTCAGGGACTGAGCATGCAACCGGTTGGTATCCTTCCTGTGGCCTTAACCGATACAAACAAAAATCAATAAAACAGTATGCCCATTGTAGAGATATCCACCTATCGCGCCCCTCATTTATTGACCAACGGTCATCTGCAGACCGTTTACCCCAAACTCTTTCGTCGCGTCGGCTCCGGTTGTCCGGTGCGGGAGCGGCTGGAACTGGACGATGGCGATTTTCTCGATGTGGACTGGCACCGGGCAGGTGGATCGAGAAAGGTGGCGGTGCTGAGCCACGGACTGGAGGGCAATTCAGCCAGCATCTACATGCGCGGCATGGCTCGCTGCCTCAACTATCACGGGTGGGATGTGCTGTGCTGGAATTTTCGCGGCTGCTCGGAGGAGATGAACCGGCTTGCCCGGTTTTACCATTCCGGCGATACCGATGACCTGCACACGGTGCTCAGCCATGCCCTGGCCGCCCGCGCTTATGACCATGCCGCCCTGGTAGGGTTCAGCATGGGCGGCAACCAGATCCTCAAGTATCTGGGAGAATCACCAAAAAGGATTCCGCCGGAGTTGGTCGGGGCGGCAACCTTTTCAGTGCCCTGCCAATTGGCCGACGCCGCCTTTGAGATCGGGCGCTGGTTCAACCGGATCTATCTGATGTACTTTATGTGGAGCCTGCACAAAAAGGTGCGGATGAAAGCAAAGAGGTTTCCAAAACAATACAGTACCGAGGGATTATCCGGCACAATGAGGTTTGAAACCTTCGATGACCGGTTCACGGCCCCCCTGCATAGCTTCGCCAGCGCTCAGGACTACTATGAGCAGAGCTCATCGGCCCGCTACCTGGATACAATCACCGTTCCCACCCTGCTTGTGCAGGCAGTCGATGACCCGTTTCTGCCGGATTCTTGCTATCCACGCACCCAAGCCATGGCAAGTAAGCACCTGGTGCTGGAAATCCCCGCCCATGGCGGCCATGTGGGCTTTATCGAGGCAAACACGCCCCCCTTCTACTGGTCGGAGACGCGCACCGTGCAATTTCTTGAAAACCTCTGCTGAACGACAGGCCGCCTCAACACTTTTCGGCTGGGCGACGCTCCGGCACATAGGTCTCTTCTATAATCCCGTCATTCCACTCTTTGGAAACATAGAGGGCACAGTAACAGCTGCCATACTCGGTTACATCGGGTTCACGGTAGACACAGGGGCAGATGATATCGCGGTCGGCCTCGCGGTCTTCCTTGGCGATCCGGCAGGGACAGCACATGTAGCCGTAGCGATCTTTATTGGTGAGCAACCCCTCAAGCAGAAAGAGGGTTTTTTCCTTGTCCTTGTTGAAAAAAAATCCCTTCGGTTCATTGACCCGCCGCAATTTTTCGTAGAGTTCTTCAGCATTCATGGCGCGATTCCCAGCTCCTCCATGATCACCTTCTTCTGAAACCCGATGATCGCCTTGTTGCCGATAAAAGTTACCGGGAACGCCTTTTTTTCATTAAATGGAGCCATCTTCGTGAATAACTCTTCACGCTCTTCTTTTTCCATCAAATCCACGTTTGTGGCGTCCACCTCCACCCCGTGAGATTTCAGCATGTCTATCAACGCTCGGCACTGCATGCAGGTGGTTAGCACCAGCATTTTTACCTGTTTTTCACTCATTAACCGCTCCTTTTATGTTCAGAAATTTTTTTTCTACTCTGGACCTTCGACTACACCAGAGATAACAGATATGACCGTAAATTACCACTGGTTCCGGTGAGGCCAAGCTTTTTGCGGATCTGCTTGCGGTGGAAATTAACCCCGCTAACGGAGACCATCAACACATCGGCAATCTCGGCGCTGGACCTACCCTCCCGCACCATGACCGCAACCTTGAGCTCCTGCGGCGTTAGAACGGTAGTCAGCGAGGTAAGCCGATTGAGAAAAGGAGCGGCGATATCACTGAGACGCTCTTCGACTATCTCGACAATTGTCCGCTCGCGCTTTCCCAGACGGGCATCCATAAGTTCCTGCACGTAAGGCAGAACCAGAGTACGGACGTTGGCGAGCATATTTTCTTCGAGCTGCTGCCGGTCTTTCTGCCGATGGTCTAGCAGGACTTTGAGGGCGATGTTCGATTCCTGCAGTTTCTCCGCCTGATCGCGCAGGTGCCGCTCCTGGGCGGCGAGTTCCTGGTGCGCCTTCATGAGCGGGGTGATGTTTTCGTGCGACAAAATCACCTTGTTCGCGCCCGGTTCACGAAACCGTACCACACGCAGGGCAAACCAGCACTGCTCGGTGGGCGAATGACAGGGATAGTTTATGAAAAACTCCCTGATCTCACCGGCAATTACCTGCCTGATGCCGTCACCGATAACGCGGGCTTCAACAACATCCTGGGCGGCCGCCTGGTCGCAGGAATGCAGATAATTCAATCCGACACACGATGGTTCCACCTCAATGCCGTTATTGAGCCCGTATTCACGCCACGCCCGGTTGGTCTCGATGATATCGCCATCCTCATCAAGAATGGCGATATGGGCCGAAATGGAATCCAGGGCAAGCTGGTATATGTTTGAAGAAGCTTCGCTCATAATTGATTTATTGGTAGCATAAACTACCATAGTACTACCTTTTCAATCCTATTGAAAGAGAAAACATTCGACATAATCTATTTGCCATTGTAGTCAAAATAAAACAATGGAGGAAGCCATGAAGGGTGGATATGAATCAATGGTATGGGTACGTGATAAAGATGGAAAAGAGTATGCATGCTACGCAGATGACCTCAAAAACATCAAACGGAAGGATGAGTTGACCCCGGAGGAAATTGAAAACTGTATGGACGTAAGCCAACTGGTAGGCACTGAACGATGGTAGCAATTAAGCTGCGATAACTATGTGAGGAAGCCATGCGAATCAAACAAGAAGGAATCGTGTGGATAACAGACAAAAGCGGCAGGCAGCTTGCCTGTTTCGCGATAGACGAGAATCAGCCATTAGCGGCCACACCGATTCACAAGAATTTTGACGAACTCACTCAGTGTACCGATATAAGCAGGTTTATAGCAGAAGCACCGGAACACTGATTCACATATAGCCGCCCGCGCTCGCGGGCGGCTCCATTTATACATTAAGCTCCTGTGCTCCCTGTTGCTCAATAAAGTCTGCCAGAGCACGGTACTGACGAGCCCCAATCAGCATATTATCGCCGACGACAATGGTCGGCACCGCTTTAACTCCTTGTTCGCGGGCATTTTTCCAGTGGCGGTCAACCTCAGGGGCATATGCACGGGTTGCTAGAACTTCTTCGGCACCATCGGGATCGAGCCCGGCCTGCCGCACGATGCCGAGCAGTACCGGGGTGCGGGCAAGATTCTGCAATTCGACGAAGTAGGTACGAAACGCTTCTTCGTGAAACGCCTCACCACGCCCCTGTGCCTCCGCCCAGCAGCCAAGCTCCTGAGCGAGCCGGCTGTTATAGGTCATGGTTCGCTCGCCATAGGGAAGATTAAGCGCCCGGGCATTTCGCCGCAGATGTTCAAGCATGTCCCTGGTTGGATATGGATAGCGTGAGTATATCTCCTCTAAAGAGCGCCCTTCCTCCGGTGTGTCGGGATGGAGGGGAAACGGGTGCCAGACAGTGGCGATATCATATTCCTTGTGCAGTCGTTCAATTCGCCTGGTCATAAAATAGCACCAGGGGCACACATAATCAGAGTATAAATCCAGGGTGATGGTCATAGCAGGCATTATTTCATTTCAGGGCGCACAGCGGGTGTTTGCCACGGTGGGGAAAACCCATGGCGCTGCAGGTTGCTGATGCCGCGCTCCATATAGTTACCGACGGTGGCCACGCCGTGCGAATCATCCCCTGGTACTACCGCTATCCCAAGTTCGTGCGCCCTGTTCAATATCGACTCGGTAATATAGGGTTCATCGGCCCCTTTGTAGAGGGCGCGAAGATTATAATCCATGATCAGGCGTAACTCGGCAATAAGCTTCAGGTTACGCTCAACCTTGGCGGCGATGGCAGGTTTACGCAGGCGACCACGATAGCCGCGGTCAAATATCCGAATAATATCAAAATGGCCCACCACTGCCGGTTGCAGACAGCGCACCATCTCATACTGGAGATCGAAATAGGCCTCGTAGAGCTCATCAATACCGCCGCTTGCAGCAACCGCCTTGGCATATTGCTGAGGAGAATAATCGAAATTGATATCGTTTACGAAGTGGATCGAGCCGACAATATAGTCCGGTTCAAAAAGGCGGCACAGATGGGGAACAAACTGATGATAATCGCGATAGGTCTCTATCTCCATGGCCGCGAAGATAGTGATGGAATCACGGTATTTTCCCTGCAGGCGGCGACATTCACGCATGTAGGCGCCAAACCTGGCCAGTAGAAACTCAGGGGTGAGCCCCGCCTCTTTCTGATCCGTATACAGCAAATCGTCGCTGTAGGCGGGGGCATGTTCGGTTATTCCCACCCACTGGAAATCCTGAGCGATATATGCCCGGATCACCTCCTCAAGGGTGTCGGCGGCGTGGTTGCAGAACTCTCCGCTGTGACCACCGTGCACGGATACTTTGCTGATCTCAGTCATGGATGATTGGAGCCGGTCTCACCCTGAGAAAATGGTCAGGTATGCCATCGGGTTCATATACGCTTTCCGGGTAGACGTTGACGCCACATGTCACACTTGTATTTGCGGCATGAAAAACTGCACCGGCTTCATACTAAACCCTCCTGCTTTTTACAAGTGTGCTCGTTTCATTATGTATCCTCAATCAGTTCGCTGGAAAACTCCCTTTTATCGGCAAAAATAGAGACCATGGGGGATGAGCATGAACAGGGAACTCTTTGCAAAACAAGATAGTGTTGTTTTTAATTGTGCATTTGCCCATAAACACTTGTCACAAGAGCGCTGAACAGGTACAAATAGCATAAATTTTTCCGAACCACCCGCATGGTCGAAAGACGTATTCCACGGCCCGCGGTACAACCGTGAGACTATAACTCAAACTAAGGAGGCAGTATGGCATCGGTAAAAGGAACCAAGACCGAAAAAAACCTGCTGGCGGCGTTCGCCGGCGAATCTCAGGCACGAAATCGCTACACCTACGCCGCTTCAGTGGCGAAAAAAGAGGGGTACGAGCAGATTGCCGCAATTTTCTTGGAGACGGCGGAAAACGAGCGCGAGCACGCCAAGCGCTTTTTCAAGCATCTTGAAGGCGGCATGGTGGAGATCAGCGCCGCATATCCGGCCGGAACCATTGAAGACACCCTGGAAAACCTGAAAATGGGCGCCGCCGGCGAGCATGAGGAACACACTATCCTCTACCCCGGTTTCGCCGACGTGGCCGACGAGGAAGGGTTTCCTGAAATCGCCGCAACCTTCAGACTCATTGCCGCCGTCGAGGTTGAGCATGAAGCACGCTACAACAAGCTGATCGCCAACGTAGAAAACGGCGAGGTATTCAAAAAATCGGCGCCGGCCCGCTGGAAGTGCCGCAACTGCGGATACGTCCATGAGGGCGAAGAGGCCCCGGCACTCTGCCCGGCCTGCCTGCACGAGAAAAAATATTTCGAGATCAAGGAAACCAACTACTAATCCCACCCTCCCGCCGGATGCACCCGTGTCCGGCGGGAGTTCTTTTGCGTTGTTCCCGGCTCGAGTCTGATATATGCGGCCTGATTCATTTTTATCCACCCCGTTACCCTTTCCATGGATCTGATTAAAGCACGAGTCCGGGGGCTTGGCACAACGCCCTACACCGACTGGTTCGATATTGCCCCCGGCACCACCTGCCTAGCCGATGAGAACCCGGAGCGGACTCATCTGCTGCTGCGTGCCCTGGCAACCATCAATCCCCTGTATGATTGCGTCATAGAGAACCCTTTCAAAGGGTTTCCAGACACCGAACAAAGAGGCGGGTATAGCAAAAAGGTGCATCCTGAAAAACGCACCATCGCCATATCGGTATTCAGTGCCGACAGCACCCTGGTGGAAGCGCTTGCCGAAATCAATGAGCTGCTATACGAAACAGACCGAATCGAGGTTGGGCGCCGGCTCGATTACTCGCGCTGGCTTAACTTTGTGGAGCTGGCGTCTTCATCCAGATTCAGTGAGGTAGTCGATGAACTCAAACTGCTGAGTGAGCGTTATGAGCACACAGTGCCCGAGACGATTGCGGCAACCCCGCCCACCCATCGCATTAGCGGTGCACTCATGGAGCAACTCGGTGAGTGGGTGCAGAGCTGTGCACGCAACGCAACTGAACATGATACCCTTGCGGCACAGGTGCTGAATACCATCTATCGCGCCCGGGATTTTCAGCTCGCCCGCCTCGTTGTTGCCAAACATCTGCCCCGGTTCATCCATATCGATAAGCACCTACCACCTGATCAACGCGCACAGTCTGTGGCGGCCGAACATGCCTCTTCCCAGATTGGTGGCCACCGACTCAGCCAATACTTGGTGGAAACGGGTTTGGATGAATTTTTAGGTGTCGATCAGAGAGGAGATGATGGTGAGGTCCGGATTCTTCACCACGCTTTGAGCGATGCGCACCCGCACTGGCAAGGTGTGCTGAAACAGGCCGGATGTGCGGCGGCAACGACGACGATGGTTGACAAGGTACAACCGATTCTGCTCGTTTCACTGGGGAGCATTGATGCCACTCCCGGTGCGGCTGTCTTGGATTTTTTCAGAGTGCTTGGCAAACATTGCCAATGCATTTACGGATGTAACCTGCGTCAAACTGCTTTCATGACCCAGGCCGGAGCTACTTACGATATTTCAGATATCAGCGAAAACCCGGCGGACGCCGATTAAGGCAGCCCGCCGGATTTGAGCAAGGGATCATCAAGAGACAATCACCAGCGGCTTGATTTTCTCCAACTTCTTTGGGCCGATCCCCTTTACCTTCAAGAGGTCATCAACACTTTGAAAGCGGCCGTTTTCCTTGCGATACGAATCGATCGCTTCAGCTGTCTTGGAGCCGATGCCGGGTAGACTCATCAGAGTATCAATATCGGCGTTGTTGACATCTACTTTGGCGGCAACGGCAACCAGTTGTCCCTCCGATACGTCCGCCGCATTCGCGGCCAGCACCGATTGTCCGAAAAGGGCAAAAGCACACACGCAAAAGATGGTCAGCAGGGTATTTTTCAGATTCATCATGTCCTCCTGTAGAGCAGGTTTTTCTCTTTTAGGGGTTTTTTCCCCGCGGTAGTCAAATCTCTCCGGCCAGTGAGATATTGCGCACCACTCTACCCTGCCCTGCTGACATTTTTCTGACGATACCCAAAAAGGGTAAGAACAGCTGCTGAGCCACTCCCTTATCTTGCGTGTAACAACTTGAAATATCTACTATTATAAATTTCTAGAAAATTATAGTAAACCCATACATCGAACTGATTTAAGCGAAAATATCGGCCTCTTTCAAGGCCTTGGCCGCTCTGGCGAGGTGGACTCCATGTTTGCCGGTGAGGGCAAGTACCTCCTCGCTGACGCCGCCGTGATTCATGTCCTCATCGGCGCTGCGGCCATAGGGCCCCCATTGCAGACCGCCTTTCTTGTATCCCTCGATCATCTTCGGCAGCGGCACGAAAATCATCCCCAGTTCGGCGAAATTATTGAGCATGGCTAGAAAAGTCAGTTCCACGCCGCCGCCGGCGCCCCCGAAGCCCCCACCGGAGGCAAAAACACCAACAACCTTGCCGTTAAGCTTATCTTGCATCCATAGCCCCGAGCAGACGGTGTCGATCATCTTTTTAATACGCCAATCCATGGAGCCCATATGTACCGGGGTACCGATGAGCACCCCATCGCTGCCGGTGAAGTCATCGGCGGTGACATCTTCGGCCTTTTTCATAACTACGGTTGTGTCGGCCAGGGCCGCTATGGCATCCGTTGCGGCCTGGGCCATTTTTTCGGTATTGCCGTAATCACTCGCGTATATCACCAGTATTGATGTCATGTTCGTATCTCCTTCGATCTTGGTCTTTCCTTTGTCATCATCATTGATGACCCCGCCCAAGGCTCACGACTCGTTATCGCACTTTTTGTCGGTTTCATCTTTGCTGACGGTAACGCTGTTCTCGCCCGCCACCGTCACCCCGCGTGATTTGAACAAGATGTTGAGCTCTAACAGCTCGTCATCGATGTGCTCTTCTTCCGTCTGCTCGGAATGATCCGGCTGGCTGTACCATTCCTCCCGCAGTTTCGCGAGTTTATCAATAGTCATTTTGGCATTCCTCTGATTGCTGTGTAGTAAAAGTTCTTTTTTTAACTACTTACTATAATTACGCATCTCTCTCAGCGCGAAATCCAGCCGCCGCATAGCGGAAATAGCTGCCCGACAAAACAATTTGCCGCCTCCGCACACAGATACGCAACAAATGATGCATCATCTTCAGCGGTATCCAGGCGGCCAAGGAGCACCTGGCACCGACAAGAGCCATAAAAACCTTATCCCATTCGTCATCGCTTACCTCGGCAGCGGCGATGGCGGGTGTGGCAATGACGAGGTTTATGACAAGCACACCCACCCTGCCCGCACCGTCATCGGCGCCGCCCACCTGAAAAATAAGCTCTCGGTACGCAATGAGTCCTGAGATGAAGCAGCATTGCCCCGATGCTCAACAGCAGGTGAATCGATATAAGTTGATATTTCTGCGAAACCATGGCCCCTCACACTGAATAACCTACTTCAGAGTAAGCACCCCTTGGTCAATTTCCAGCGCGCCGGGACATGGTCTTTATTTTTTTGGATTGCAGAGCCTGGAAAATAGATTGAATAACTTGTCACATGGATCAATCATTCCTATAAGTCGGAAAAGATTATATATCCAAGCTAACACCAGGATCGAGAAGATTATGGCCACCATACAGATAAGCGATCGGGCTCGCAAACAGATTGCTCGTTATGCCCAACCCGGCAGCGTGGTGCGACTTACCGTAAAGGCGGGAGGCTGTGCGGGCATGGTCTATGACGCCGAAATTGATACTGAAAAAAGAGAAAGTGAGGTAATCATACTGGTCGACGATGAACTTACCGTCGTTGCCGATAGGGTGAGTCTGCCCCTTCTTGAGGGTCTCGTGGTTGATTATTCCGATGATCTGATCAGCGCCGGCTTTCGCTTTACCAACAGCAAAAACGAAACCAGCTGTGGGTGCGGCGCCAGCTTTGCCTTGGCCGGGTTTCCCCAACTCGCGGACAAAGGAGCCCCCCTGCCATGAGTAATACGATTTCACTTATGGGCGGTAAATCGGTGCACTGCATTAACGAGCAGCAGATGCAGGAAGGGCTCCGGCTGGCTAAAAACGATCCGGAATCATCGCCCCGCATTCAGCGCTTGGTGACCATGGCAGAGGCGGAGCTAACCCGCAACGAAAGAGCCGCCCTGGCCTTCAAACTCATCTCCGATCTCAAAACTGCCTGAGCTACCAACCACCCTTTGTTGTTGACATTGCCGCGCCGAGGCACCCGGCTCTACACATCGTTCAAACAGATAGAATGGGGGTAGGGAGGAATTGATACCATGCAACCCTGGTGACAGTTACTTCGGAATTAACCCAACTTTCCACAAATAGCTCTTGAAGATTGTTAACACTTGCTAAAACAGGACTTCTTGAATGCAATAAGCACCATAAAACAGTAACTTAGTTTTCGGATTGTTATTGTAGTGACATAATATAGTAAATAGTTCTTGACACGCCTGGTTTTGTCTGACATACTCGCCCGTATGTATATCAGAAGAGCCCAAATCAAAAGCAGAAAAGATGGCGGAAAGTATTATACCTATCGCCTTGTTGAATCCAAGCGAACCGCCACCGGTGTCAAGCAATATACCCTGCTCAATCTTGGCACTGATTTCTCCCTGCCGCGCGAGCAGTGGCCCGATCTGGCCAGGCGCGTTGAAGATATCCTGAGCGGCCAACAGTCATTGTTTGAAATCGATAGTGATATAGAAAAAACAGCCCAGGATATTGCCGCAAAACTGATCGTATCACAACATAATACCAGCCAGCCAGGTGGTACGGATTACCGCGAAGTCGATCTTGATACCATTGACCTGAGCAGACCCCGCAGTGTTGGCGCGGAACATGTCAGTCTGGAAGCACTGCGCATGCTTGGACTTGAAAAGAAGCTTGCCGAACTGGGGTTCAACGCACCACAAACAGCCGCTGCCATCGGGACGATCATCGGCAGAGCCTGCGAACCCGGCAGCGAGTTGGCAACCCATCGATGGCTCCGGGATCGCTCCGGACTGGGGGAGCTCATCGGCTATGATTTCGCCACGCTAAAATTGCATGAAATGTACCGGATTGCCGACCGGCTCCTTGCTCGCAAGGCAGCTCTTGAAGAGCATCTTTTTCGCCGAGAGCAAAGCCTGTTTGGTCTGCAAGAGACCATTACATTATACGATTTGACTAATACCTATTTTGAAGGGCAAAGCCGGGGCAATGCACTGGCGGCCCATGGTCACTCCAAGGAAAAAAGAGCCGATTGCCCGCTGGTTACGCTTGGCCTGGTGCTCGATTCCAGTGGTTTTCCCCGGCGCAGCCATGTCTATAAGGGTAATGTGAACGAGCCCGGTACGCTGGCTGACATGATCTCCGGATTAGAAAAAGGCTCCTCTTCTTCCGGCCACAAGCCTACCGTGGTGATGGATGCCGGCATTGCCACGGAAGATAACCTCAGCTGGCTCACAGAGCACCACTACCCCTATCTTGTGGTGAGCAGAAAGAAGCACCGTGAGTTTGATGAGGCTTCATCGGTTGTCGTAAAACAAGATACGGAGTGTACGGTGCGGGTTCACCAGGTGTTTGACGAGAACTCCGGGGAAACACTGCTCTATTGCCATTCCACACAGCGTGAGAAAAAGGATACGGCGATCAGCAATCGTTTCGTCAGCCGATTTGAAGAAGCGTTGGAAAAGCTGCGTTCCGGATTGCACAAAAAACAATGTCTGAAAAACTATGACAAGGTGATGGGGAAGATTGGCCGCATGCGACAAAAGTATGCCCGCGTCTCCAGACAATTCACCATCTCCGTGACAAAAGATGAAGCCGGCGGTAATGCGACTGAGATTACCTGGAAACGACATCCAGCAGCGGCGACAACCGACACCCATCCAGGAGTATATTGTCTGCGAACCAGTCAGACCGGGTGGGATGAGTCCAGATTGTGGAAGACCTATACCATGCTGACCGATCTTGAGGCGGTATTTCGTTCGCTGAAATCTGAGCTTGGTCTTCGACCAGTGCACCACCAGCTGGCAGAACGTGTTTCATCTCACCTGTTCATTACCGTATTAGCCTATCACCTTATCCACACAATCCGGATAAGACTGCGCACGGAAAAGATCACTTACAGCTGGTCGCGGTTGCGGAAATTGTTATCCAGTCAGGCGCGGGTAACGGTGTCCATGCGGTGCTCCAATGGAGACACGGTTCATGTGAGGAAAAGCACCCGTCCTGAACCGGCTCAGCAGCAAATATATAGCGCTCTAGGAGTGGCAAGCCAGCCTGGGCAGGTAATAAAGACGATCATATAAAATGACAAAAGTAGTGACATAAAGAGTATGTGGTGGGGACTAAATTACCGAAATTACTTGAATTTATAACTTGACCGTGCAAAGTTGGGTTAAGGGAACCTTGCAAAATGGCCTTTTTGCCCAACCTCATATTTGCGCAAAAAAGTTTATCCTCGGAATATCAGGTCGGCCTGCGGCAACATGTTTCTCGTGCCTTGGTCTTGAACGAAAATTCTCATGTTACAATTCTGCCTAAATATTAGGCCTGTTTAGCAACTCAATTAATATGGCCCGGGAGGTGAAAAATCGCGGCAGAGTGCTTTAATCTCGGCGCTGACTCGCTGCTGCTCCTTTTCGTTCTCGGGTTCTGTGAGAACCCGGTTTATCCAGTCACCGACCCGCCTCATCTCCGCTTCTTTGAAGCCGCGCGTGGTTACCGCCGCGGTGCCGAGGCGGATGCCGCTTGGGTTGGTGGGCTTGCAGGTATCAAAGGGAACCGCATTGTAATTGACCACCAGCCCGGCCCGATCCAGTGCACGCGCCGCCAGCTTACCCGATACCTGCTTGTTGCGCAGATCCACCAGTACCACATGGGTGTCGCTGCCGCCGGTGACAAGATCAAAGCCGTGCTCATTCAGCGTCCCAGCCAAAGCCCGAGAATTGTCGACAATCTGGTGGGCATAGCGGCTAAACTCCGGCTGCAAGGCCTCTTTAAAGGCCACCGCCATGGCCGCCGTGCTGTGATTGTGCGGACCACCCTGGATACCTGGAAACACCGCCTTGTCGATTGCCTTGGCATACTGCTGTTTACACATGATGATGGCACCTCGCGGACCGCGCAGCGATTTGTGGGTGGTGGTGGTCACCACATCGGCCAGGGGTACCGGCGATGGATGGGCGCCGCCCGCCACCAGTCCGGCGAAATGGGCCATGTCAACAAAGAGCAATGCCCCCGCCTCATCGGCAATGGCTCGATACCGTTCAAAATCAACCACCCGCGGGTAAGCGGAGTGCCCGGCGATAATGATCTTGGGCCGGCATGACAGGGCCTTTGCCCGCAGCTCATCATAGTCGAGCAGCCCGGTATGGAGGTTTATACCATATGTTTCGGCGTTGAAGTAGCGCCCGGAGATGGAGACGGCGGCGCCATGGGTCAGATGACCGCCATGGGGCAGCGACATGCCCAGGATCGTATCACCGGGCTCTAAAAAGGCGAGGTAGACCGCCAGGTTGGCGGGAGAGCCGGAGTAAGGTTGGACGTTGATGTGTTCGGCGCCGAACAGTTCTTTAGCCCGGTTTATGGCCAGCAGTTCCACCTGATCGACAAACTGCTGCCCCTCGTAGTAGCGTTTGCCGGGATAGCCTTCCGAATATTTATTGGTGAAAACAGAACCGGTGGCCTCCAGCACCGCCATTGACACATAGTTTTCCGAAGCGATCAACCGGATATTATCAAACTGACGTTGCTCTTCGGCCTTGATTAAATCAAAGATATCTCTGTCTGCCGCGCTGAGTGCGCCTAAATCATTGTTCATGGGAGTCCGTTCATTCATTACGACAATTATGGTGAATAGTGCTTTTTTATTAATATGGCTGTTTCTCTGTCTTCAGGTAAGCCGCGCTTTTTAAAAAACTCACTGAGTTTTTGTTTTTCTTCCACGCTTTTTTTCTGGGCCAGATCGGCTTTGCCGGTGATTGATTCGATCCGCACCGCGACCACCGCGCAGATACTGTAGGCATCGGTGTCCGGGGTGATCGGCTGAAACCCGCGTCCCTTGGGCTCGTGACTTGCCACCAGGGCGTTGAGAGCGCCGCTTTTTTCCCGAGGTTCATCAACGATTTCAGCACGCCCGCGGATAATAACGCAATGGTAGAACTGATGCACCCGGCATCCTTCCGGGTAGTCGCCAAAATAGTCAAGATCGAGATAAGACAGAGGGATGTCCACGGTGAAACAGACACGCGGATCTCGTGCAATATTGTCGAGTTTCTCGCCGGTGAGAGCGCAATGAAAATAGATCGATCCCTGCCAATAGACGTAATTGAGCGGGGTGATGTAGGGAAAGCCGTCGGCCCCGATGGTGGCCAACCGGCCGATACGGGCCCGGTACAAAATTTCATCAATGGCAGCTCGGTCGGTAATTTCCAGCTGTTTTTTTCTCATGATCTACTCCCACAACCGCAAAAGTTCACCGATTCCCCGACGGGCCAGCCCATGCATGGCGCTGAACTGCCCGTCGGTGAGCGGGGCACCCTCCGCGGTTGCCTGCAGTTCGATCCATCGGCCATCTACACGCATAACGAAATTGCCATCCGCCTCAGCGGCGGAGTCTTCTTCATAGCTGAGATCGAGCAATGCCGTCTGCTTGACAATCCCCACCGACACCGCCGCCAGCGGCACCACCACCGGCATCTGGATAATACGCATCTCATCCACCATGCGGGCGATGGCGCAGCGCAGTGCCAGAGCGGCGCCGGTGATAGCCGCGGTTCTGGTGCCGCCGTCGGCGTTGAGTACATCACAGTCGATACGCAGGGTGTGGGTTCCCAGCGCAGTTAAATCAACCATCATCCTGAGGCTGCGCCCGATGAGACGTTGAATTTCCATACTTCGGCCCGATCGCCCGCCATGCTCACGTCGCGTCCGGCCGGAGACGGCACCCGGCAGCATTGCGTATTCGGCGGTAACCCAGCCCTGGTTTAAGCCATCGAGAAAGGAGGGAACCGCATCTTCGATACTCACCGCACAGAGTACCTCGGTGCCGCCGGCCTTGATCAGCAGCGAGCCATACGCCCGGGGCTGAACGCCGCGTTCAATGGAAAACGGACGCAGTTCGTCGGGAAGGCGTCCGTCGGCACGGGTAAACGCATTCTCTGCCATCTGGCTCACCATTTACAAGGCCCGTTTATCGATAACCCGGCTGCCCTTGCCGTTGAAACGTTCCAGGCTGCGCTCTTCAACCAGTTTCACATCGACACTGACGCCCAGCTCCGAGGCGAGCCGTTTCTTGATGATGTCGATAATGGTGCGCTGTTTTTTCATCTGGTCAAAAAAGATAGACTCCACCACCTCCACCAGCACCGTTACCTTGTCCTCATGGTGCTCACGCTCGACAATGAGGTTGTAATGGGGCTGGGTTCCCTCGATATCGAACAGAATCGTCTCGATCTGGGTGGGAAAGACGTTCACCCCTTTGATAATCAACATGTCATCGGTACGTCCGGTGATGCGCTCGATTCGGTGAAAGGTGCGCCCGCAGGGACACGGCTCGGTCAGCAAGCGGCTGAGATCGCGGGTGCGATAACGAATCATGGGAAACGCCTCCTTGGTGAGGGTGGTAATCACCAGCTCACCGATCTCCCCCGGTGCGACCGGCTTGAGGCTCACCGGATCGACGATTTCCACGAGAAAATGGTCTTCGTTGATATGCAACCCGTTGCATTCCAGGCACTCGCCGGCCACCCCCGGTCCCATCACCTCGGAAAGACCATAGTTGTCGGTGGCGACGATACCCAGCCGCTCGTTGATCTCCAGGCGCATCCGCTCGGACCAGGGCTCGGCCCCAAACAACCCGTATTTCAGGGAAAGGCCGTTGGGGTTGACCCCCATGTCCATCATCACATCAGCCATTTTCAAGGCATACGAGGGTGTGCACACCAGGGCGCTGGACTTAAAATCCTGCATGATCTGAATCTGTCGCCGGGTATTGCCCGCCGAAATGGGAATAACCGAGGCGCCCAGCCGCTCCGCCCCGTAGTGGAGGCCGAACCCGCCGGTAAACAATCCGTAGCCGAAGGCAATCTGGATGACGTCATCCTTACCCACTCCGGCGGCGGTGAGTACGCGCGCCACCAGATTCGTCCAGGTGTTGATGTCATTTCCGGTATACCCCACCACCGTGGCCATACCGGTGGTCCCCGAAGATGAATGAATCCTTACCACATCGCGCAACGGCACGGCAAACAGCCCATACGGATAATTATCACGCAAATCCTGCTTGGTGGTAAATGGCAGCCGGCTGAGGTCACTCAGGTCACGAAGGGACTCATAGTTAAACTTGATGTTAAAAAATTTATTGCGATAAAACGGTACATGAGTACCCACCCGATACAGGGTGGCCTGTAACCGCTCAAGCTGTAATTGCTCAAGATCGGCCCGGTCGATTGTCTCCTGTTCCGGCTCCCAGTAGCTCCATTGTCGCTCGTTGCTGTTCACGTTTTCATGCACTCATAAGAATTGATAAAAAAAAATCTTTCTCTCGTCCGTCTTTAGATTACAGGCACAGGTACAGTCCAGTGGCGCTCCCCGCCACATAAACCCCGTTACTCTATTTTTTCCCGGCCCAGATAGGCACGCTGAACGTCGCGGTTTGCCAGCAGATCGGTGGCGGCACCTTGTAAAATGACCTTACCGGTCTCAAGCACGTAGCCACGATCAGCGATGGTGAGTGCCGCTTTGGCATTCTGCTCCACCAGCAGCACCGTTTTACCCTCATCGCGCATGGCGGCAATAACCTTAAATATCTCCTGGACAATGAGCGGCGCCAACCCGGTGGACGGCTCATCGAGCATGATCAGCGACGGCTGAGCCATCAGCGCCCGCCCCATGGCCAACATCTGCTGCTCACCGCCGGAAAGCGTACCGGCATACTGGTGCCGCCGCTGTCTGAGCACCGGAAACAATTCATACTGATGTTCCAACCGACTGGCGGTAGCAGCGGCACCGTCTCTGGCCCGGCACCGTCCGCCCAGGATCAGATTTTCCTCTACCGTCAGCGGGGCAAACACCTGCCTGCCCTCAGGCACCATAACGCAGCCAAGGTGCGGCAATTGATGGGGCGTAACCGTGCCCAGGTCTCTGTCGGCAAACACGATTTCTCCCGACTGGGCCTTGATAAGTCCGGCGATGGTAGAGAGCAGTGTTGTCTTACCGGCCCCATTTGCACCGATAATGGCGACGATTTCACCATGTTTGATGTGCATGGATATATGCTTCAGCACCCTGAGCTTACCGTAACCCGATTCAAGGTTTCTTATCTTCAGCATCGCCCGTCACTCACCGAGATAGACTCTGATCACTTCGTCGTTTTGCTGAATCGACTGAGGAACGTCCTCGGCAATTTTTTTGCCGAAGCTGAGCACCACCACCTCATCGGAAATATCCATCACCAGCGACATGTCGTGCTCCACCAGTAAAACGGTAACACCCTGTTCGCGGATCGATGAGATCAGCCGCCCCACCTCTGCGGTCTCATAGATATTGAGCCCGGCGGCTGGTTCATCGAGCAGCAGCAGAGAAGGCTGCAGGGCCATCGCCCGGGCCAGTTCAACGGCCCGCTGCTGGCCGAAGGCCAGGCTGGTCGCTTCGCAATCAGCGAAGTCGCTCAACCCCAGGCGATCCAGAAGCTGCAGAGCCTGCACCCGCAGACGCCGCTCTTCCCGACGACCGGCGGGCATCCGCAACATGGAGCCGATAAATCCGGTCCTGGAGCGGACATGCAGGCCGACCATGACATTTTCCAGCACGCTCATATCACTGAACAGTTTGATATTCTGAAAGGTGCGGGCAAGGCCCAGGGAGGCGATCTGATGCGGTTTTTTCCTCGATATATCGCTCTCAGCAAAGAGCACCTGGCCGCCGCTTGCCGGCACGGTGCCGGTAATCAGATTAAAAAGGGTCGTCTTGCCGGCCCCGTTGGGGCCAATCACCGCCTTGATAAGACCACGCTCGACACCAAACGAAACGTCGTTGACCGCGTGCAGGCCGCCGAAGCGCTTGTGCAGACCACGCAGTTCCAGAAGAGCCATTATCCACCCTCCCTGGAGAGGCGGCGTCTGCCGATTGTCGCCCTTACCCTGGCAAGCGGATTAAGACTCAAGACACCCTTGGGGGCAAAAAGCATGATAACGATCAGGATCAGGCCAAATACCGCATCATCATAGGTGCCGAACACGCCGCGCAGCGACATGAAACTGAGCACTACCCCCATCAGCAGCGCCCCGTTAAGATTGGCCATGCCGCCCACCGCGACAATGGCCACGTAGCGTACCGATTTCATCACACCGGCCTCGGACGGGCCGATGCCGCCGTTATAATGGGTAAGAAATACCCCGGCCACGGCGGCATATACCGCTGAGATGACAAACACTTTCAACTTGAACCGAGCCGTATCCACCCCCATCGCCTCGGCCGCCTCGGGAGCGGCGTGAATGGCCCGCAGGGCCCGGCCTACCCGGCTGTCGATGAGATTTCTCAACAGAATCAGCCCGATAATCAACACCCCCCAGGCGATGTAGTAGTTCTCCACCCGGGCGGAAAAATCACCGCTGACGGCGAGACCGAAGGGCAACTGAAAGGGAGGCACCTCGGAGATACCGTCGGCCTCACCGAAATAACTGCTTGCCAGGGCCACCCGGTAGACGATGATGCCGAACCCAAGGGTCGCCATGGCCAGGTAATGACCTTTGAGCTTGAGTACCGGAATACCCAACAACCAGGCAATGAGCGCCGCCGCGCATACCGCCGCCAGCGCCGCCGCCCACGGCGCAACCACCAGCAGTGAAGAGCCGTAGATATCCTGGGTGCTCACCAGCAAGCCGAGCTGTTGCAGCGCCTGGACGAGCCCCGCCTGGTTGTACTCGATCAAATTGTGGGTGGTAAGCGCCGCCGAAAGGTAGCCACCGATGGCGAAAAATCCGGCATGGCCCAGAGAAATCTGGCCGGCATAGCCCATGAGTACGCTCAGCCCGATAATCAGCAGGCAATAGTAGGCGGCCATGGTCAACTGGGTAAGGTAATAGCGTGTATCGCTCACCTCGGTAACCAGTTGCACCGCCACCACCGCACCGATCAGCAGACATATGGGGAGCAGGCGACGCATGGTTAAAACTCTTTGAGCCCGGCACTGCGGCTGCCGAACAACCCATGCGGCCGGATGAACAGGATGAGCAGCAACAAAGAGATGGCAATCGCATCCTGAAAGGCCAGTGGAATGATATGTACGGAAAATGCCTCGATAATCCCCAGCAGCAACCCCGCTCCCACCGCCGCCATGGAGTTGCCCAGACCACCCAATATCGCCACCGTGAATCCCTTGATGGCAAGCCCGGTGCCGTTGTCATAGGCGGTTGAGGTGATGGGAGAAACCACGCACCCGGCCAGGGCGCCGATGCCGGCGGAGAGCATGAACGACAGGGTCACCATGTTGCGGGTATTGATGCCGCACAGGGTAGCCGCGGTACGGTTGGCGGCGCAGGCCCGCATATCGCGCCCCACCGAGGTGGTCTGAAAAAAAATACTGAGAATAATCACCATGCAGCCACAGGCACCCACCACCCAGAGCACCTGTGGTGAAATGCGGGCGCCGGCAATGGTGACTGAGGTTATTTCATTGCCGACAAAATAGGGCAGCGAGTGAATCGACTCGCCCCAGATATGCAGGGCCGCCTCACGGGTCAGAATGGAGAGGCCGATGGTGATGATGATCATCCGCAGAACACCGGGGTTGACCAGCCAGCGGATAAAGCAGATCTCCAGCAGGGCGCCGAAAATCATGGTGATAACCACCGCCGCGACAATTGCCAGCGGCAGCCCGAGAACCGGCAACAACGAGATGGATATCATCCCCCCCAGCATGACGAACTCGCCCTGGGCAAAATTGATAATGCCGGTGGTGTTATAGATAATATTGAAACCGATGGCAACGATCGCATAAATCGAGCCGTAGGTGATGCCGGCAAAAAGATATTGGATAAAGAGTTCCAGCGTCATCTTCCGCGAACCTGCTCCACCATCTGGGCTTCAAAAAAAAGGGCCGGCAAAGGCCGGCCCGGATAGAGTCTCAGCGCTGCCGCTCTACTGGGCCAGCGGCACGAATTTACCGGCCTTGACGGTGATCATCTCAAACGAATCGATATCAAGGCCGTTGTGGTCATCGGCGGAAAAGGTGAACACGCCGCCGGTGCCGGCCAGCCCGGAGATACCCTCGATGGCATCTCGCAACGCGGCGCGATCGGTACCGGCCTCTTCGATGGCCGCCTTGAGGACAATATAGGCGTCATAGGCGTGGCCGCCGAAGGTCGAGGCCTGCTCATCGAAGTTCTTCTCATATTCGGTAATATAAGAGGTCAGCACCGCTTTCTGGGGATGATCGTCGGCCAACTGATCGGCAATCAGCAGCCGACCGGCCGGAAAGATAATACCCTCGGCGGCGGCGCCGGCCGTCTCCACGTACTTGATATTGCCGAAACCATGGCTCTGAAACAGCGGCACATCCCAGCCCGCCTGGCGTATGTTTTTGGCAACGATGGCCTGAGCGGGAACTATGGACCAGTTGACCACCGCCTGCACATCGGGATTGGCCTTGATCTTGGCAACTACAGCGGAGAGATCGTTGGCGTCTTTGTCATACACCTCCGCCTCGACGATTTCGATTCCCATTTCCGGGGCAATGGCGGTCAGCTGCTCCTTGCCTGCCTTACCAAAACCGGTATTGCCGGCCAGCACCGCGATCTTTGCTATCCCCATATCCTGCATGGTCTGATAAATCTTGCGTACCGCAAACGAGTCATTCTGCGGGGTCTTGAACACATAGCGGGCCACCGGATTGACGATGACCTCGGCGGCGGCGCAGGAAATAAGCGGGGTGCCGGCCTGTTCAAATATCTTCTTTACCTTCATGGTTTCGCCGGAAGTGGACGGTCCGATCACCGCCACCACGCGTTCTTCCTCGATGAGCTGCTTGGCAAAGGAGATGGCTTTCTCCGGGTTGGCGCCGGAGTCCTTGATGATGAGTTCCACCTGCTTGCTGTCAATACCGCCCGCGGCGTTGGTTTCTGCCACCAGCATCTCCAGAGTTCGTGCCTCAGGCCCGCCGAGAAACGAGGCGGGTCCGGTCACCGCCAGGATGGCGCCGATCTTTATGGTGTCCGCGGCCATTACCGGCGAGGCCGAGATACACAAGGCTGCAAGAGATACAACGAGAGTTCTAATGTTCATGCTTCCCCCTTTACTTCATGGTTGACACCGGAGCGGTGCCCGGCTTTTTGGCGCGGCGATATGATGCCGCCTCACGCTTTATTACAGGTTGTAGATCTGACTGCTTCTGAGGATGGTGAAGCCTTCCGCCTGCAGGGCCTCGATGGCGCGATCCATCTCATCGAAGCGAAAGATCAGCACCGCGTTTTCCCCGGTTTTATTCACAAAGGCATACATATACTCGACGTTGAGACCGGTCTCTCTGATGGCTTTCAGCACCATGGCCAGCCCGCCGGTCTTGTCCGGCACCTCAACCGCGATCACGTTGGTTTTACCCACCGTGAAACCGCCGGCACGAAGCGCCGCTTCGGCCTCGCTTACTTTATCGACAATCAGGCGCAGGATGCCGAAATCAGCGGTATCGGCCACCGAGAGGGCACGAATGTTGATGCCTGCCTCGGCAAGAATCTCGGCGATCTCCGCCAGGCGGCCCGATTTGTTTTCTAAAAACACGGCGATTTGCTCGACTCGCATACTCTCCTCCCTCCTCAGATATGACGCCGGTCGATAACCCGTTGGGCTTTGCCCTCGGAGCGCGTAATGGAACGTGGGTTGACCAGTTGCACCCGGCAGGTAACTCCCAGAATATCCTTGATATCATGGGTAATTCGTCGCCTGAGTTGTTCAAGCTCTTTGATTTCGTCGGAAAAGAGCGAATCGCTCACCTCCACTTCCACCGTCATTTTGTCCAGTGCCCCTTCCCGCTCAACGATGATCCGGTAATGCGGCTCCACCCCGTCGGTACCCACCAGGACATGCTCGATCTGCGAGGGAAAGACGTTGACCCCGCGAATGATCAGCATGTCATCGGAGCGCCCGGTAACCTTGTCCATGCGCACCAGGGTACGTCCGCACCGGCAGGTTTCATAGAAAAGCCGGCAGATATCCTTGGTCCGATAACGGATAACCGGAAACGCCTCTTTGGTGAGGGCGGTGAACACCAGCTCGCCTTTTTCACCGGGCGGCAGTACGGCGCCGGTGACGGGATCGATGATTTCCGGCAGGAAATGGTCCTCAAACACGTGCATACCACCGGAACTGTCCAGACACTCCATGGCTACGCCGGGTCCGATTACCTCAGAGAGCCCGTAGATGTCCACCGCCTTGATAGACAGCTTGCGCTCTACCTCGGTGCGCATGGACTCGCTCCATGGCTCCGCCCCGAAAATCCCCACCCGCAGGGCAAGAGATTCGGGATCAATCCCCATCTCGGCCATGGCATCGGCCAGATTGAGGGCATAGGACGGGGTGGAAAGCAGCACCGTGGAGCGAAAATCCACCATGATGGTGATCTGCCGTTTGGTGTTGCCGCCGGAGACGGGGATTACCGTTGCTCCCAGCTTTTCCGCCCCGTAATGAGCCCCCAGCCCACCGGTGAACAACCCATACCCGTAGGCGTTGTGCACCATATCACCGGTGGTGGCGCCGCCGCAGACCAGAGCGCGGGCCATCAGATCGGCCCACAATTCGATATCGGCTCGGGTGTAGCCCACCACGGTGGGTTTGCCGGTGGTGCCTGAGGATGCATGGACCCGCACCACCTCGCTCATGTCCACGGTAAACATGCCGAACGGATAGTTTTGCCGCAGATCATCTTTGAGCGTAAAGGGCAAGAGGGCCAGGTCATCGAGGCTGGTGATATGTTCCGGGGTAATGCCCGCCTCCTTCATCTTGCGCCGGTACGGCTCTACCGTCCGGAAAACGCGCTCCACCACCTTGCGCAGCCGGGTGAGCTGGATGGATTCCAGTCCCGGCCGCGGCAGGGTTTCGATTTCCTCCTGCCAGTATTGGGTTGTCATCTCCCTCTCTTTGAAAGAATTATCCTACCCGTTGCCCGCCTGCCGGCCGGCACGAAACGAGAACAGATTCTGCTCATAGAAGCGCGGCGGCACCCGCTCTTCAATGAGGGCCTCCAGCATCTTCTCCTCCACCGGCAGATGTACCGACAAGGCCCCCACCAGCGCGACGTTGGCGGTCCTGACCTCACCGCTTTGCTTGGCGATGGCAAATGCATCCACCTCGATCACCTTGATATTTCGCTGCCGCAGTCTATCAAGCACCTGTTCCGGATAGTCGGCCCGGCCGGTTGCCACCGACGGCGGCAGAATGCGCTGGGTATTGACCAGCACCGTGCTGCCCGCATGCAAATAGGGGAGATACCGGACCGCTTCGAGCATCTCAAAGGCCATCTGAATATCGGCGCCACCCGGCTCGATGAGCGGAGAATAGACGCGGCTGCCGTAGCGCAGCTGGGCGGTAACCGAACCGCCGCGCTGAGCCATGCCGTGTACTTCGCTTTTCTTTACGTCGAAACCAGCGGCCAGTAGCGCTGTGGCGGTCAACTCGGAGGCCAGCAGAATGCCCTGACCGCCGACACCGGAGAATAAAATATTGGTTGTTTCGCTCATGAATTGATGTCTCGTGGGGTGATGGCGCCAAATTTACACAGCGAGGCGCACTGACCGCAGTCGTTGCACAATACCTCGTCGATTTGCGAGTAGCCTTTCTGGCTCTTCTTGTACCCGCGTGCCTCCGCCTCGCCCTTGGCAAAAGGCGTCCAGCTGATAGCGGGACAACCGATGCGGATACACGAGGTGCAGCCGACGCAATTGTCGATATTGGTAAAATAGGTGATGGGTTTCTGGTATTTCAACTCAGGCAATAGGACGCAGGGAGCCTGGGAGATGATCACCGAGAGCTCATCACGCTCGATCTCGGCACGGATGATTTTGCGGCTCTCAGGCACCTCGTGCGGGTTGATTACGGACACATGGCGAACCCCCAGCGCCTTGCAGAGCGCCTCAAGATCAATCGACTGGGCCGGCTCACCGGAAATGAGGGCGCCCGAGGCGGGGTTTGGCTGCTGACCGGTCATGGCAGTGGTGCCGTTATCGAGGATGATGAGGGTTCCCTTGGAGCCGTTGTATACCGAATTGATCAGGCCGGTAATGCCGGAGTGGACGAAGGTTGAATCACCGATCACCGCCACGATCTTGCGGTTGCTATCAGCTCCCAAAGCCTTTTCCAGCCCGTGCGCGATGGGAACCGAGGCGCCCATGCAGACGGTGGAATCAAGAGCGTTGAGCGGCGGCAGAAATCCCAGAGTGTAACAGCCGATATCGCCGGAAATAAATACATCGAGCCGCGACAGGGTAAAAAAGACGCCACGGTGCGGGCAGCCGGGACACATATTAGGCGGCCTGGGCGGCAGCTCTTCCGGGCTGAACGATTCGCCGCGCAACCGGGCCGGATCGATGCTCTGTTTCACCACCCCGGTATTGAGCTCGCCAATGGCGGGAATGACATCCTTGCCATGGCAGGAGATACCCATGGCCTTAACATGGATCTCCCAGAACGGATCGAGCTCCTCCACCACATAGAGCTCATCAACCGAACCGGCAAACTCCCGTATCTTTTGCTCCGGCAGCGGCCAGACCATTCCAAGCTTGAGGATGGAGGCCTCGGGGAATGCCTCCTTGACGTACAGATACGAGACCCCGCCGGTGATAAAGCCGCGCTGTGCGTCTCCTGACTCGATCACGTTGTTACCACTATCTTCGGCTATCTGCCTGCACCTGGTCATCCGCTCTTCCACGTAAAGCCTTCGGCGACGCGCCATGGCAGGCAGCATTACGAACTTTTCGGGATGTTTCTCCAGACCGGGAGCAACCATTGGTTGCAGTCTCTCACCAGGCGTCACCACCGCTTTGACGTGGGCAATCCGGGTAGTGATCCGCACCAGAACCGGACAATCCAGCTCCTCGCTCAGTTCAAAGGCCTCCTTGATGAACTCTTTGGCCTCGGCCGGATCGGCCGGCTCCAGCATGGGCAGTTTGGCAGCGAAGGCGTAGTTCCTGCTGTCCTGCTCATTCTGTGAAGAGTGCATATCCGGATCGTCGGCGGTAAGCACCACGAGCCCTCCCCGGCCACCGGTATAGGCGGCGGTGAACAATGGATCGGCGGCGACATTGAGGCCCACATGCTTCATCGTGGCCATCGCCCGAACACCACCAAACGAGGCGCCGATAGCCACCTCGAGGCCGACCTTCTCGTTGGGCGCCCATTCGGTATACACCCCGTCATACTCGCTGAGGTGCTCCATAATCTCTGTTGACGGGGTGCCCGGATATCCCGAGGCAACCTTGACCCCGGCCTCGTAGGCGCCTAAAGCAATCGCCTCATTGCCGGACATCCACACCGTTTCTGCCTGTTTTTCTGGTATCATTGGGTGTATAAGGAATCTTTGTGAATCGTGACTTTCAGCCTGGATTGTTTCACCATGAGCTGAAAATGGCCGCAAATCGTACCCTAATAAGGCGGAATCGGGCAAGTTTTTTTTCCTGCGAGATGCTCCGCACCATTGGCTCACTTTGCAATGCAAAGACTAACAAAGACTGCCCACACCGCTGCCACCATGCGCATCCTGAGCTGTAACCTCCTCTTCGTCATGTTTTATCGGTTGATGGCTTCGTAAAAACTTCAAAATTGCTTGCTACCGCCATTCCGGCCCTCGATAACAACACTCAAGGGCAGGCTTCGGCGGGAAACCAGCAATTTCAAATGATTATGGATTTCGGTTCAACTCCACAATGACCGTAATCGGGGTTTTTGCGAAGCCATCACTGATAACACCACTAATACTGATATAGCTCTTTTTTTTACCGCCCGGATACCTTATATTCAATTGATACAATTATCTGGTAACGTTTGCAGAACCCTAACTGGAGGACATGCCATGTACGTCGGCCGCATAATGCACACCGATCTCATCACCGTCTCACCCAACGCAAGCCTCGTGGAGGCCAATGAACTGGTGGAAAAACACGGCATCGATCATCTGCTGGTGGTTAACGACGAAGGCACCCTCGTGGGGTTGCTCTCAGACCGTGATCTCAAGCGGTACTGGGCCTCACCGGCCACCACCCTGAGCGCTCATGAGTTGAGCTATGTTCTGGAAAAACTGCCGGTAAGGATCATGATGATCAAGGCCATCGTGACGGTGTCGCCCGACACCACCATCGAGCGAGCCGCCTTCATCATGCAGAATCACAATATCAACTCGCTGCCGGTGATGGAAAGCGGCAAGCTGCTGGGCATCATCACCTCCACCGATGTTATGGACGTGCTGCTGGAGGCCATCGGCATGCAGGAGGATTCGGTGCGGCTGATCATCCTGGTGCAGAACCGGATCGGCACCATCGCCGAAATAACGGCACTGCTCAGCGACAACCAGATAAACATCGAAAGCCTGATCACCTGGCCCATGCGCCGCTACCCCGGCGTCCACCAACTGGTGGTACGGCTCTCCGGCGAAGACGGCCCGAAAGCGGTGGCGGTGCTCAACCGCGCCAAGTTTAAGGTAATGACCCGCTACGTGGAGGATCTCACCCCCTACCTGCCGGAGGGATTCGCTTCGTAACTATCGAGGCAACTACTTCAAAATAAGGTATCTCAAAAAGAGGTACCACCCCAAGACCGTCTGCGAGAAAAACACGTCACCCGTGTTGATCAGTAGTCTCTCTGATAGTCTTAGATGGCAACGCCAAGAGATATCATGTAGGCCTATTATATGCTGGACTTGCTATTTCTTTCACCGCGCCACTAACTGCTCGAAGGTGGCTAGCCAGACATTATGGGAGGTAAGATCCGCTGATTGCCAGCATACCTTTTGCCCTTTCCAATCGGGCTGATACGCTTACAATGCCTGCAGACTGGTTGATATTGTCCGCAATGGCCCGGCATTGATCTCGCAATATACACCCTTTACCCCATAGTCAGTTACGTTGTTTCTCGTTTCGTTGAAGAAGAACTCTGCCAGGCATCCGGGTCAAGGTCGAGATCGGCGAACTTGGCCGCGTCGAAAACCGGAAATTCAACACCCCGTTTGAGTTGTTGACGATAATCGGCCAGAATCCGGCTCAGGGTTGGAAACAGCATGAGCAGGGCGAGCAGGTTGACCACCGCCAGAATCCCCATCATCGGGTCGGAGAAGAAAAAGACCGATGTCGCTCCTGGAGCGACTGAACCGACAAACAGGATTGCCATGACCAGGATCCTCAGGGCGTTGACCGCCAGCGGATTGTCGGTAAGAAAAGTCAGGGCATTCTCCCCCAGGTAATAATTGTAGATGATCGAGCTGAAAGCGAACAGCAGAATGGCGAACGTGAGAAAATACTGGGTCCATGAACCAAGATGAGAAACCAACGACTGCTGGGTCAACACCACCCCGTCGATGGATTCCGCCCCGGGAACGTAGACGGTGCCCAGCAAAATGACAAACGCGGTACAGCTGCAGATGAGAATGGTGTCGATAAACACCGACAGTGACTGGGTGATTCCCTGGGCAATGGGATGATCCACCTGGGCGGTAGCGGCGACGTTCGGCGCCGAGCCAAGGCCGGCTTCGTTGGAAAACAGGCCACGCTTGAGCCCCTGGGCCAGGGCCGCGCCCATGCCGCCGCCAACCATCTCACCAATCCCGAAGGCGTTGCTGACGATGGTGATGATAACACTGGGCAGATCACCAATATTGATAACAATGACGATAAATGACATGGCCAGGTAGCCAATTGCCATAATCGGTACCACGACATCGGCGGCCATGGCGATCCGGCGAATTCCACCAAACACGATGAACCCCGCGACCACGGTAAGAAACAGACCCGTCCATAACCTGGGGATTCCGAGGCTGTCCTGGGCCGCACCGGCCACCGTATTACCCTGAAACGCGTTGAAGCCAAGAGCAAATGAGGCGATCAGGCACACCGCATAGATCGCCGCCAGCCATTTATATTCTTCGCCAAGGCCAAACATGATCGTTCGTGCCGGCCCGCCCCGGTAGGTGCCGTCACCATTGGAACGCTTGAACAACTGGGCCAGCGAGCACTCCACCAGGCTGGTGGCCATGCCGATAAGAGCAATCATCCACATCCAGAAAACCGCCCCCGGCCCGCCCAGGGTAATCGCCACCGCGACCCCGGCGATATTGCCGCCACCCACCCGGCCACCGACCGAGAGCAGCAGCGCCTGTCGACCGGAGATCTCCCTCTTGCCCGAGTTGTCTCCTTTGTTGAGAAGCACCCCAAACATCCGTTTGAAGAACTGAAACTGGACAAACCGGCTGGCAATAGTGAAGAACACCCCGAAAATGACCAGAAAAGGAATGAGTGACCATCCCCAGGTCAGATCGCCGATAATCCCGAAAAATTGTTGCAGCAGTTCCATATCTACCCTCCGTTAACGTTGATTGAAACGAATCACCTGATTATCACCATGCCGGTTTATAACACTTCCAGGCAACCCTTGAATTTGGCAGGCGATGGTTCGGCACTATCGATTTTCCACACTTTTCTAAAGACAGCTGCACCGCCCGGATCATTCTGATTGAGAACCGCGCTTATCTGATATTTCAGTGAAAGGGCCTTTTCGCCCAATCTCAGCGTTGCTCAAAAAATGTTACCCCGGAATATCGGTCATATGCCCGCTGCTAATCTTTCCTCCCGCCTCGATCTTGAATGAAAATTCTCATTTTTAGATTTTCTTATTTTTTGTAAGCGGGTTTTAGATCTCTAAACATTGGATAAAGCTTAACATTGAGCGTTTTCAATTCAGCTTGTTCACAGGTGGCCGTTGCTGCCACCACCGCATCAGCAAGCCCCACCCCATGAGATTTGTTGAATTCTTGTTTATAAATTCCGCCCATTCTGGCAATGTTAACCGTCAGGGGTATAACTTTGAATTGAGATATGAATGCATCCAAAATGACCAACTCACGGTTATTTTTTACCCCGGCATAGAGCTCGGCAACGACGATGGAAGGAAAAATGATGTGTGATGATAATTTTTCGACAAACAAGACAGCCTTATCAGAGCCACGCAAGAAATCAATCAAAACATCAGTATCAACCACCATTGTATTCGACATAGCGGTTACCTATCCCATTGGCCTCGCAGGACTCTGAATTCGGGAAGGTCTTGCCGATTCTTCCATATTCCCGCGGCTTTTTTCAACGCCAGCTCCTTATGCTTGCTGCCGGTTTGCTCGATGAGACGGTCAATAGCTTCGCGGATAATTTCACTCTGCTTTTTCCCTACATGTTTGGCTATTAAAGCCAGTTGCTCACGCTGTTGTTCAGTAAGATAGACCTGTGTGCGAACCATTTTTCACCCTCCTTGTGTGTATACATTATATGTACATGTACATGGTTGTACCGTCAAGCCTTCAACCACCAGAGTTAAAATGACTCCCATGCCTTTATCACTGCTTTATTGTTTCACTGAAGTCGAGGATAAACCATTTCGTGGCGGGGTTGATGAAGATGTGGCGCAGCTCCCGATTGGCGCTGTCTCTGATGAAGAGTGGGCCTTAGCCACCCATCACCTGTCGCGGCCAGAAATGTTTTGACCCGCGGCTTGTTAAGCAGCGGGGCAAAATTGCTCCGTCGAACCGTACCGACATGACACCCTTTTTCATCCAGTGCCAGGGCGAGCAGAAGAAATGCATATCGATCCGGACAATCGTAGTAGATGGTTCTGCCTTTGGGCAAAGCCTCCCGGATAAATGAAATGGTCTTTCTGTCCATAGCGCCGTCTGTTTCGGTGATACATCCAACCCATTAATTCTATGCGTCTAAACAAAAAAGGGGGGATGCGGTATTCGCATCCCCCCTTCGTGCACCCTGAGAACGCCGCGGAAGCGGCGTTCTGGATCATCTACATGCTTACCAGCGCTCGGTTCCTACCAGCTGGCTGACATCCATGCACTTTTCTTTTTCTTCGTCGGTAAGTTCTTCCTTCGTCTTGATCTTGCCTTTAAGATCGTCGGCGTAGCAGGCATATTCCTTACCGTCTTTGTCGCGAATCCATACCATTGCTTCGTATCCACCTGTTTTTTCCGGATCAGCCATTGTTTTCTCCTCTTATATTCATGGTTTATGGTAAAACTACTACTCCTAAAACTATTATGCGGGATTAGTTCTTTTGCAAGATATGAGAGATATTTTTACCTTAATCAGAGCAATATGGCAACAATTAAGATAGAGTGAGTATTCATGACGACCTCCCGCCTTAGAGACGATATCGCCGCTCTGCTCGCCGCGCAGCGCCTTGCCGTGCTCGCTACCCAGGACCAGAACCAGCCGTATACCAGCCTCATGGCCTTTGCCCACACCGCCGATCTTTCCACCATCGTGGCCGCCACCGGCCAGGAAACCCGCAAGCACGCCAATATTATGGCCGAGGCGCGGGTCTCTCTACTGTTTGACAACCGCGCCAATTCGGAAAACGATTTCACCCAGGCCATTTCCCTCACCGCCATCGGCACCGCAACCCCGCTCCCGGTTTCCAGCTATCCACACTACAGCGCTCTCTATCTTGCCAAACATCCAGCCCTGCGCTCATTTCTCGAATCACCCAGTACGGTATTGCTCATCATCATCATCGAGCGCTATCTCATGGTGGACAACTTTGAACACATCCGTGAAATGATAGTGACGCCGTAGAAACAACACTGCGCTGCGGAATCCGCCATAATCTTATCCACGGCTTCCGTATTGGCGCTGATTTTGCATGACAAACAATGATGGATTCGTAAAACCTCCTATTACCGTCATGGTGGAGCTGACCCGAAACCCGTAATTAAATGAAATTACTGGATTCCCGCTGAAGCCTGCCCTTGAGTGTTGTTATCGAGGGCGGGAATGACGAAAGCAAGCAATATCAGGGTTTTTACGAATTAATCAACAATAAGGATGGCTCCTGCCACCGCTTGCAACACTTATGTGGTATAATTGGGGTACATATGGGCGTTAATGCATCATAAGTGTAGTATCCATCGTGGGATATAGGGGCGTCATGAAAAGAGCACCAGATTCTCTCGCAGTTCACGACCGCGACCTTACCGCCCGTCACGCCCTGCTTCTGCGCGACATCAATCAGCTCAACGCCATCTCCTGGCGCAACCGGCCACGCCGGGATATCCTCATCCGCTGCGGCGAGATCCTTGCCTCCCACGGCAATTATCCGGCGGTAGGGGTAATTCGACGCTCACCCCGGGACGGTCAATTAACCACCTTCTGCCTGACTCCCGACCCCGGATACCCCTCCCGGGGCCACCCCATTGCCCTGCGCGGTGATCTAAAAAAACTGGTACTGCAATGTCAGCATGAACAGGCGGTAAAGGCGATATCGCACCTGCGGCCGGCCCGTCGCCTAATGGTTGACCGGGTCCCCATCCGCTACCATGCATGCACCGCCTTTCCACTGATACACCAGGAGCATAGCCACGGCGTAACCCTCATCTTCTCCACCGATATGGATGGGCTGGACCCCGGTGAATTTGAATTTCTGCAAACCGCCGTGGCCGACATCTCCCTTGCCCTCTACGCCCATGACGTGACGCACAAGCTCAAGGCGCAGCGGGATTTCAACACCGAGATCATCGATACCATTCAGGCCCTGATGATTTCCATCACCCCATGCGGCCACATTACCCGTTTTAATCCGGAGGCCGAGCGGGTCACCGGGTATCGCCAGGAGGAGGTATTCAACCGCTACTGGGTGGATGTCCTGCTGGTCCCGGAACAGCGGCTTCATTACCAGAAAGTGCTCTCATACCTGCTCAAAAGTGACAGCAGCCAGCTGAGCTTCCGGGCGGATCTTCAGACCCGCGCCGGCCGGTATCGCACCATCGACTGGTACGCCTCGATCAAACCCGAGATCGAAGAGGGCACCGTCGGCATGGTGCTGCTGGGCATCGACATTACCGAGCGCCTGGAAGCTGATCGCGCTTACGATACGGCGGTGGCTAAATGGGAAAACATCTTCACCACCATCCAGGATCCGGCCCTCATTGCCACCACCGCCGGGGAGATTCTAGATGCCAATCACGCCACCTTTACCGCCGCCAGGAAAAATCGTGATGAAGTAATCGGCAAAAGTATATGCGAGATTTTACACGGCGGTCACTCGGAAAACGCCGTGTGTCCACTGGAGGGTCTGCTGGCGGCAGGCAAGAGCAGAATTCTGCACACTCACCTCACCGGCCTGCACGGCGATTACCTGCTCACCTTGAGTCCCCTGCGCAGCGGCGACACCGACGATGAGGCATTTCTGCTGGTGGCGCGTGACACCACCGAAGAAGAGCAGCTCAAGGCCGAATCCCTGCGTTCCTCCCAACTTGCCGCCATCGGCGAGTTGGCGGCAGGCGTTGCCCATGAAATAAACAACCCGATCAACGGTATCTTAAATTACGCCCAGATGATTGAGGATCTCGTCGAAGATCTTCACACCCGTGAAATTTGCGGCAAAATAATCGATGAAGGCAAGCGCATCGCCATGATCGTCCGCAACCTTCTTGATTTCTCCAGGCGACGGCTGACCGAGCCGGAGCCGCACCAACTATGCGCCTTGATCGACAGCTGCGTTGATCTGGTGTTTCACCAATTGCACCGCGATCACATTATCATCGAACGCAACCCCTGCTACCAGCTCCCCCTGGTATACTGCAACGGGGCGCAAATCCAGCAGGTGCTGCTCAACGTGATCAGCAACAGCCGCTATGCCCTCAATAAAAAATACCCCGGCCCCCACCCGGAAAAGAAAATCGTCATGTCCACCTCAACCGCACCGCGGACAAACAAGGGGTTTGTCCGGCTGAGTGTGACTGATTTCGGGGTCGGCCTTGAGCATCACGAGATCGAACGGGTGTTTGATCCGTTTTTTTCAACCAAACCGGAAGGCGAAGGCACCGGCCTGGGGTTGAGCATCAGTTACGGCCTGATCCGGGACAACGGCGGCGCCATTCACATTACCAGCGAACGGGGGCGTTGGGCCACCGTCACCATTGAGTTGCCGATCATTGAGGATGAACATGACAACGCTTAGCAGCCCCGGGCAAACCAGGGCTAGTCTTTGGATTTCAGTGGTGGTGATATCACACAGCATATTCATATCATTGATATTTTATCTTCTCCAAGGGTCGGGCGGCACGCCCATGCTTATCGCTCCATGGTTTACCATTACCGTCCTTGCCGGCATCATGATTGCCGCGTTGCTCGCTATCCAGCGATCCGGGCAGAGCCGCTATGACTCGCTGGTCACTGAACTGGAACAAACCCGGGTCGCACTGGCCCAGACAAAGGCCACGTGCGAGGAACGCTCAGAAAAAAAAGAGCTGGAGATAACCGTTATCAACGCTTCCCTGAACCGGGAAATCGCGGAGCGCATGCAGACCGAGGCGCATGCCAAAAAACTGCGAAAACAATTCGAACTCATCCTCAACTCGGCGGGAGAGGGAATTCTCGGACTTGATACCGATGGCAACTTCATATTCGTCAATACCGCCGCCGCCCTGATGGTCGGCTACGAGCCCACCGAGTTAATCGGCAGGTCCCACCATGAACTGATACATCACAGCAAGCCGGATGGATCGCCGCTGCATACCGGGGAGTGTTTGATACAGCAGGCGTATCGCGACGGTGTCGTCCACTCAAGTTCAACCGATGTGTTCTGGACCAAAGACGGCGCCAGTTTTCCGGTGGAATACGTCTCCACCCCGATCACCGAAAATGGTGATATCCGGGGAGCGGTGGTGGTGTTCAGGGACCTCAGTGCATTTGAACCATAAATCTACCAGGCATGGAACATGCCACAAGGATGGAGGTTTGACTATGGCTGATGAGCGCAATACTACCGGTTCCATCCTGATCGTCGACGACGAATCGAGTCTGCGTGAAACCTTTGAATTTTTCCTCACTCGGGAAGGGTATCAGCCGGTGTATACCGCTTCGAATTTCGATGAAGCGTTACGGATCATCGGCGCCAACGCCATTGATCTGGTGATCAGCGATATCGTTCTCGAGCGGTCCAGCGGCATTGATCTGTTGAAAAACAGCCGGGAACTGGGGATCAACTGTCCATTCATCATGATTACCGGATACCCGGAAGTGGAAAGCGCCGCCGAGGCGGTGCGGCTGGGCGCCTTCGATTACCTCACCAAACCCATCGACAAGCAACAGCTGCTGCGTTCCGTTGGTATGGCCCTGCGCCACCAGCACCTCGAAAAACAGCGCCGTATCGCCGAACAGCAGCGGGAACGGTACCGGGTACTTCTGGACAAGGTATTTAAAAGCGTCTCCGATGCCATCATTGTGGTGGACGCGGAACTTACCATCGTAAAGCTCAACGATGCAGCGGAACGGCTTTTCGCCGATTTTCTGCCCGGTATAGGGGAGGGTTCACAATTAACGACCGAGGTTGACCGGGACGAATTTTCCACCCTGCGCGCCGATTTGCTCAGAGTCCTGAAAACCGGCGAGGATATCGGCGAACACTGTTTTGAATGCAAGACCATCACCCTCAAACCGAGAATTCTGAGCATCTGCACCTCACCCATCAGACAAAACAGGACAACCTATCTGGGCGCCGTCGTGGTTATCCGCGACATGTCCAGGCGTTCTCATAATGCAACGAGCCGGCGGGCCGGTTTTCATCGCTTTATGGGCGCCAGTGACGCCATGCAGAACGTCTACACCACCATTGAACACGTGGGCGCCTCCGACACCACCGTGTTGATTACCGGTGAGTCGGGAACCGGCAAGGAACTGGCCGCCGAGGCCCTCCATCGGGAATCGAAACGGCACGCCGGACCGTTGATTAAACTGGATTGTACGGCAATCACCGAGAATCTTCTGGAAAGTGAGCTCTTTGGCCATAAAAGAGGCTCCTTTACCGGCGCCGACCGAGATCGACCGGGCCTTATTCTGCAGGCCAGGGGGGGTACCCTGTTTCTCGATGAAATAGGTGAAATCAGTGCCATGACTCAACTCAGACTGCTGCGTTTTCTGCAGGAAAAAACCTTCTACCCGGTAGGCAGTGATACCCCCATCGAAGTGGATGCCAGAGTAATTACCGCCACCAACGTCAACCTGCGACAAAAGGTGGAAGAGGGTTTGTTCCGGGAAGATCTCTACTACCGCCTGCGGGTGATCGATGTGACACTGCCGCCGCTTCGCGAGCGAAACGGTGACGTGCGCCTGCTGGCACACCATTTCGTCTCTCTCTTCGCGAAAAAAGGGGGCAAACCGGTGAGCGGTTTTTCCGACAATGCCATGTATCTGCTTGAACGGTATCCATGGCCGGGCAACGTCCGCGAACTGGAACATTGTATCGAACGGGCGGTGGTGTTGAGCAAGACCCCCACCATCACCACCCAGGACCTTCCCGAGGAGTTGCGCACCCAGACACCCGCCGTGTCCTCCCCCGCCCCTCGCATTGATGATCTCCCGCCAACGCCGGTGGATAGTGAGGCCTACAAGATGACGCCGCGGGCGAAAAGAGATGACATCGCCCATACCATTGTCGCCACCCTGGCCCGATGCGGCGGTAATAAGGCAAAAGCGGCCCGGCTTTTAGGCATTGACCGCTCCACCCTGTATCGCAAAATCAGAGAACACAACATCGACCTTTCCGCCATCGCCCTGGAATAGGGGGCTCAGCGTATTTCCCTCAGTAATAGCAGGAGCCTCGATGGTCAAAACATGCAATAAGCTACAGGGCGCAGAACCAGCAGGGAAACGAGGCAAGACGGGCCATTTTCAATACACCCGGCATCACGGTATACCATACCACGCCGTACCGAAATGCAGGGTAAGAAATCTGCACAGAACATATATAGGTTGTGGGAAACCGCCAGCACACCCCTGGCCCAGGCAGGACAGGGTTTCCCGGCAACTGATCCCCTTTTACCCGGTGCCACACCTGTGTTGCAACACATGTGTGGCAGATGAGCCGGGTTATCGCACACCACCACTATCATCTACCCAGGTGACAAGATCAGGTGGTATCCAACCGCCATTTATACTCTATAACTAATCGTAATCATTATGCTTTAATCTTCATCGCCGATATCGTGTTTATCTGCGTCATTGCACTATTTGGGCACCGATTATGCATTGACTCAAGATAACCGCGTTCATGCCTGCGAGGTAACCGTACAGGCGTCAAGGAGCATGACCATGATCACCCCGACCCGCGCCGCTATCGGACTGCTAATTGCCATTTTCTTCGGTGTCGTACTGATCAATCTGGCCGTCATCAGCAACCGTGTGCCGGAACAATCCTACAGCACCTTTCTCTTTGAATTGGCAGGCGGCAACATCGCTTCAGTACACATCAAAGGCGGTGAGATTGTCTATACCGACCAGAGTAACCGGGAGTTTAACACCTTTGCTCCCGATGTGGGCGCCCTGCTGCCGCAGCTGGAGCAGGCCGGCATCGAGATTTCCACTGAAAAACAAGGGGAGCTTGTCGGGCTTTCCCGCGACCTGCTCATCGTCCTTGTGCTGCTGGGCGGCTGGCTCATTTTCACGGCCGGTAAAAACAATACTTCCACCCGGTTTGCCCGCACCAAACAACTGAGCCAACGATGCGACACCTGCCCGGCCGTCAGCTTTAACGACGTGGCGGGAATATCGGAGGCACGCGAAGAACTGAAAGAACTCACCGATTTTCTCCGCACTCCCCAGCGTTATGAAAAACTGGGCGGCCGCATCCCCCACGGGGTTCTTCTGGAGGGTCCGCCGGGAACCGGCAAAACCCTGCTGGCCAAGGCTATTGCCGGGGAAGCATCAGTGCCGTTTTATCACCTGAGCGGCTCCGACTTCGTGGAGATGTTCGCCGGCCTCGGCGCCTCCCGGGTACGTGAGCTGTTTGCCGAAGCCAAAAAACATGCGCCCTGCATTATTTTCATCGATGAAATCGACGCCATCGGCGGCGCCCGCAGCGGCGGGCCGCGCAGCGGTACCAACGACGAACGCGAGCAAACCTTAAACGCTTTGCTGGTGGAAATGGACGGATTCGGCTCTGAAGCCACCGTCATCGTCATGGCGGCCACCAACCGTCCCGACATCCTTGATTCGGCCCTGCTCCGTCCCGGCCGCTTCGACCGCCGTATTTCCCTTACCCTGCCCGACGTAAAAGAGCGGCTGAAGATTCTTGCCGTTCACGGCGCCCGGGTGACCATTGCCGCTCAGCTTGATCTCTCGGTAATCGCTCAGGCAACGCCTGGTTTCTCCGGGGCGGAGTTAGCCAACCTGGTGAATGAAGCGGCTTTACTGGCGGCACGAAAAAACCATACTTCCGTGGAATTGGCCGATTTTGAAGAGGCAAAAGACAAGATCATCATGGGAATTGCCCGCAAGACCGCGGTGGTTTCCGAGAAAACCAGACGGCTCACCGCCTATCATGAAGCCGGCCACGCGGTCATCGCCGCGCTGCTCCCCGATGCCGACCCGCTGCACAAGGTCACCATCATCCCCCGCGGCCATTCAGTGGGGCAAACCACCCAGATCGCCCTAGACGACCAACTCACTTTCTCAGGCGAATATCTGCTGGACCGTATCACCATTCTCATGGGCGGCAGACAGGCCGAAGAGCTGATTTTCGGCCAACAGAGCTCCGGGGCAAGCAACGACATCAAACGCGCCACCGCCATCGCCGCCCGCCTGGTCTGCGAGTTCGGAATGAGTGAGCGGATCGGCCCCATCTATTGCGGCACGCCCTTTGATACCGAGACCCACGATCAGCAATGCATGATGCAGAGCGAGCAAACCAGGCGCGAGATAGATCATGAGATCCGCCGCATCATCACCCAGTGCGCCAGCGTCGCCGGCAAACTTATGCAAGAGCATGACATGTTCGTCCACATGCTGGCTGAAGCCCTGCTCATCCATGAGACCCTGGATCGAGATGAAATCGATATCATCTACCGCTGTTATCTGAACCGCATCGGAACCGAACAAAACACCATGAAATCGCACCACCACGAGAGGATCGCGGCATGAAATATTTCCTGTTTGCAGCCATGGCCATATCCATAGGGGCAATACCTGCCGGCGGCGCACCGCCACCGGAAGATGAGCCTCCCCGGCTCATAGTCCTGGACTCACTTGCGCACTTCTACGAGCCGGTACGTTTTGATCACCAACTGCATATAGATTATGCCGATTGCGCCGAGTGCCATCACCACACCACCGCGTCGCCGGCCACCGATCCCCGCTGCACCATTTGTCACACCACCGCAACGGCAGGCGCAAGTGTTGCCTGCCGCAACTGCCACGGTACAAAAAGGCCGTCTGGAGAAGATGCAGCTAAACCGCGGCCTTCACACCGGTATCACATCGATATTGTCAGCCTGGCCGGAGCCTATCATATAAACTGTCTTGATTGCCATCAGGCGGTGGATGCCGGTCCCATCGAATGCATTGATTGTCACGCCTTCACCGAGGAAGGCAAGAAATTCTTTCACCTTACCGATTCATTACTCGGTTCACCGAAAAACCAGGGAGCAGACCAATGAAACGGATCAGTCGTCGAAGCTTTTTCAAGGCCGGCACAACCGCTGCGCTTGCTGGAATTCTTGGGTTTAAGAGTGCCCCGGCACAGGCTCGGGCATTTTCGGGATACGCCCACAGCAAAGCAGTGCTGGTGGATCTCACCCGCTGCATCGGCTGCCGGAGCTGTGAAGCGGCGTGCAACAAGGAACAGGGTTTGCCGGCGCCGGCAACACCGTTTACCGACCAGTCGGTGTTTGCCGATACCGGTCATCTGGGCCACCGCCGGCCCGACGACAAAGCCTACACGGTGGTGGATCGCACCGATTCGCCGCTGGCAGACCATCCGCTGTTTCGCAAGATCCAGTGCAACCATTGCCTGGAACCCTCATGTTTGACGGCCTGTTTTGTCAATGCCTACACCAAGACGGCGCAGGGGGCGGTCATCTACGATCCATCGGTGTGCGTCGGCTGCCGCACCTGCATGGTTGCCTGCCCATTTTCCATACCCGCCTTTCGCTACGACAGCGCCCTGCATCCGCGCATCATGAAGTGCCAGTTCTGCTACGAAACCCGTCTCCAATACGACCGGCCGCCGGCCTGCGTCGAGGCCTGTCCCCGGGATGCCCTCACCTTCGGCGAACGGGAGAGCCTGTTGCGCATCGCCCGCCATCGCATCCGCACCCGCCCGGACGAGTATGTCAACCACATCTACGGGGAGCACGAGGCGGGCGGCACCTCATGGCTCTACCTCTCACCGGTGCCCTTTGCCGAAGCGGGATTTGACACCACCGTTCCCACCGAGCCGATTATCAACTACGTCAAGGATTTTCTTGCCATTGTGCCGATGGTGCTGACCATCTGGCCGGCCCTGTTCGCCGGATTTCATCTGCTGGCGCGCAGAAATCGGGTTCACCCGGATAGTGCCGACACGGAGATAAGCGATGAATAGTGTAACCAGTCCGGCCCGCGAAGATTTTACCCCGACATCCGCCGGCGCCGCTGCCGACGGACTCACCATAAGCCAAAAGCTGCTGCTGGGAAAAAGCTGGCGCGACTATCTGCATGGCGGTCTGATTAACCCGGTCAACTGGGTGCTCGCCGCGATTCTAAGTGTCGGCCTGCCGCTTTTGGCCATACGCTATATCTACGGGATCGGCGCCGTTACCCACGGCTCCCAGGATTACCCCTGGGGAGTGCTGCTGGGGTTTGGCCTGTTCGGTATGGTGCCGCTGTCCGCCTCCGGCTTTCTGCTGAGCACCGCGGTGGAAATTTTTGAAAGAAAAGATTTTAAACCCATTGAACGTCTCGCCCTGCTCAATGGGCTGCTCGGCTATTTCTTCGCGGTGGTGTATCTGCTGGTGGATCTGGGCATGCCGTGGCGTTTGACCTACCCCATGTTTATTTCCCTGGGACCGGCCGCGGTACTGTTTCTCGTCGCCTGGCACGTTGCTACCTATCTATCCGTGCAGGTTGCCGAAATGATGCCCGCTTTTGCCGAATGGATGGAGTGGCCGGGGCTGAAACGGTTTATCAAGAAAATCGCCATCGGACTGACCATTGCCGGTATCATTCTTTCCACCCTACACCAGGGGGCGCTGGGGGCACTGTTTTGCTACGCCCCCGCCAAGATTCACCCCTTATGGATAGCACCGGAATTTCAGTGGCTGCACTTTTTTGTCTCCTCCATATTCGGGGGATTGTCCATGGTAATCGTGGTCTCCACCCTCGTTGCCCGGACCATGACCTGGCGATGCGACAGCCGTTTTCTCGACACCCTTGACGATTTGACCATCAAACTGGCCAAGGGCGCGGCGCTGGCCATGATCACCTATCTCACCATCAAACTGGTGGGTGTCGCCCACGATCAAGAATGGGCCTATCTGCTCAGCGGCTGGGGCGGCTATTTCTTACTAGAGATTGTTATCGGCGTGGTGGCGCCGATGATCATGTTCGCCTATGGGGTGCGGCACCACCACCTGCCGCTGATCCGGGCGGGTGCCCTGATCGCGGTGGCGGGAATTATCGTCAACCGGCTCAACACCGCCATGGTCGCCTACAACTGGCGGCTCTACCAGGAAATCCCGCGATGGAGCGAGATCTGGTTGGTGCTCACGGTGCTCTGCATCTACTTCATGGTCTACCGCTTCATCCTCTACCGGCTGCCGGTGCTGTATTCGACGGATAGATGATACCTTCAATGAGATTTTTGCGGGAACCGTTATAAACGGCCGTTTCACCCAACCTCATCGCTGGGTAAACAATGATAGCAAGATGTTTCTCGCGTGTTGATCTTGGACGAACATTCTCATATTGCAAGGCTTGTTGCAAGGCTCCCTAGAGACCTAAAGTCTCGATTGTTGACCTGTTACCGCAATGATTTCAGAGGGTTAATGAATGCAGAAGTGGGCAACACGGCAAGCGTTGCATGCTTGCAATCGGCGAGGTTTAACATGACCATGTAACGCCGCTTTGCCCGGCCGCCTCGTGCACAAGGGCATCTTCACCATCGCGGAATTTCAATTCGGCCACATTTTCCAGCACGTCACGATGGTATTCAATCACTTGTATGAGGTGTAATCCCGTTGCACGACCACCACACGACTGTAGTATTGTGCCACACAGGTGTGCACCCCGATCTCGCCCTTGCCACCATCTCCAACGCTCTCCCAGAGGTTCATCTTTATATAATAATTACAATATCTTATAGAGTAAAAAATATTCACCACTGTGTTCATACTGGCATCCTTAATGCAATAAAGAGGGCAAAGGATAACCGATCACCCTAGCGATGGAGGATGCCATGAAAACTATCACCAAAACCACGACGCACAACAAAACCACCCTCGAGCGCGACATCTCTTCAGTCCTGTTGACGGTCGTCTCCGCCTCAGCCGTAATTGCCGGCATCTGGGGCGCCGCCTGCCTGCTCAGCGGCCTCGTCAACAACGGGGTGATGGGTCTGGTGCGCGGCTACATTACCGCCATAACCGGCCACTAAACAATGATGAACTCGTACGAACCTTACATTTGCTTGCTAACGTCATTCCCGCGAAAGCGGGAATCCAGCAACTTCATTTGATTATGGATTTCGGTTCAACTCCACAATGACCGTAATTGGGCTTTTTACGAAACCATCAAACAATCGCTGAAAGAAACGACTGAGGATACGGTTATGAGACCAAACATACTTAAAATAACGGCAATCGGTGTGTTTTTCATCTGCTGTTCATGCGGCGTGTGGGCGGGCATCGCCATTGTGGCCGCCCTGCACCACGTCAACTGGCAGGTCACCGAACTGCTGCGTCAATACATGATCGCCACCGGTATGATCAGGCCGACCCACACCCTGGTTGATTTCTATACCCAGATAAAGGGTATTGAATATCTCATCTGTGTCGGCTTTTTCGTCGTTTTCCCGCTGTTTTATCGCTACGTGAGCAAGGAACGTCCGCGGGTGCGCACCGGCAAATGAGAGACTTACCTGATATCCTTGCCGCCGTCCGCCAGGATATGATTGATTTCGGCGAGATCCTTGGTGCTTAGCCGCAGCTCGGCGGCGGCGGCGTTTTCCAACACCTGCTCAGTTGAGCGGGCCCCCCACCAGGGCATGGGTGCAGCCGGGCATGGCCAGGGTGGCGCGATGACGCTCGGCGATGGGCTGCAGTCGATCAAGAAAATCACGTACCCGCTGCCGGTTGCTCACCGAGAACCGCGGCGCCACCTGACGTTGATCACCTTCTGAAAACTCCCGCTCGGGGCTGAGCTTGCCGGTCAGCAACCCCTTGACCAGCGGGGAAGAGAGATAACGGGACAGATTTATTTTAAACTTTTCTCGGCCGGCCGGGACCCCTATTTGACAATCTGATTTTCAACTTCCTCTCCAATTGCTCCCTGAACCGGTTGCCGCCGGTGACTTGATTGCGCTGGATGGAAGCCCTGATCAGTTTTATTTCCTCTTCAGGTATCGTCTGAACAACATAGTCTTCATACGCTTGCTGCCGTTCTGCAGCACTATTCCCCAGTGCCGTGTATACACAATCATAATCCACTGCCGGATCACGCTTCATACCTATTTTTTTGGCAAAGCTAGACCATTTATATGCAGATGGCTCTTCAACCATACCTGCCCGGACAGGGTTCAACTCAACATAGCGACAACAGGAAAGCAGGTATTCATTGCTTGAGACAATGCTTGATTTAAACCGGCCCTCCCATAAACTGCCTGATCGTTTTTCAAGCCTGTTGACATACCTGGTCTGCCGTCCCGCCAGACGTTTCATCAACAGTGATAATGACTCAGGGGTATCCCCAGGATTGACAATCAAATGCACATGGTTGCTCATCAGGCAATACGAATATATCTTGCAGCCAAACTCCTTCTTAAAGAAAATCATATTCCTACGGTAATAGGCAAAATCATCATCGGAGGCAAAGACAACCTGACGGTTATGTCCGCGTTGCATCACATGATGCGGGGTGTTGGGTGATATTACTCGTGCTTGACGTGGCATACTCTGCTTATACTGCTAAACAGGTCATAGGGGCAATAAAATATATCTGTCCCCTTATTTGTCGGGTGAGGCTCAGCGTATTTCACCAAGATAACCACCGTTCTTCATATCGAAGATAGTGGCGGCAATGGAGCGTGGGAAAAAGAGGATATCGTTCATCCGGGAGCGATCAACCCATGCAAAGCCCATCTGATCCGGGTCCGGCGAAGCGCCCTGACATACCTCTTCACCATCCACGAGCCGGCACCGAAAAACCACTTCCACCTGATGAAAGCCGGCAGGCAGTTCGGTATCGTGGTGCCGGTCGGCGATAATCTCACGGACGAACAGCAGCTCGTCGATATCGATGCGCACCCCGAGCTCTTCGTACAGTTCACGGTGCAAACACTCGTGCAGGGTCTCGTTGGCCCGCTGGCCGCCGCCCGGCAGGTAGTACCAGTAGCCGCGATGATCGAAACATTTGATAAGCAGCAAAGCGCCGCTTTGCTCGATCAGGGCGCGGGCGGCAATACGCGGACGGGGTTGATTCTTCACCGATGCGCCGCGCCGATTGATCCAACCGCCGCGCCGGTCTCTTTCATGGTATGATAGAGCCAGGCCATGCGATCGATAAACCACAGTTTGAACGTGATCATCAGCAGCCAGCCTCCCAGCGCCGGCCAGAACCGGCCGGAGAGTAACCCCCAGACCGCGCCAATCAAAGAAATAAACGCAAAAAATGTCAAAATGTGGGCAAACCTGACGTGTTCAGCGGGAATATCAAACTCATCCCGGCGGCAAAATATCCGCTCTCCAAGCACCCCCCGGGTCATCCAGGCGCGGTCGTCCGCGGGTGGTGGGAATATCCGGGGATTCAACCACGTCCACAGGCACAACGGAACAATCGTGATCAACGACCACCAACCGATCCAGTGAACACTCCACAGAGCACAGAACCAGAGGGGCGCGGTGGCCAGCCGCGTCCAGCCGCTCAATGGATTGGCATGGCTCGCCCAGACCTTTTCATTCATACCCATCAAGCGAGAAGCGATGCGATCGTATGCCATAACGGCTTTCTAAAGCTCCAGAAGCAGATTCCTGCCGCCGAGAAAAAACACCCACACCATAACCGTGGCCCAATGAATGAGAACAGCCACCCACAGACACCTGGTTACCGCATAACAGTATCCGCAAGTTACACCCAGGGCCGCCACAATTAACAAAAAAGAGGGGTCGTATGAGATGTCCGATGCCGTTCTGCGCAGCAAGAAAGCACCATTGAACGGGTGCCAGAGGACAAACAGCACAGTGCTCAGGCCAATGGCCAGCCATGTCCGGACCGCACCTCGATCCGCTATGGTACGGGCAATGAGGATGCCGCGAAACACAAATTCCTCAAGAAACGAGGGAAACACCAGCAGAGAGACGGGTAAAATCCACCAGAGCCGTGAACCAACAAGCTCCAACTCAAGCAGGCCGGAGCCAAAACCCACTGCCGTAGCCCAGCAACTATACAAGAAAACAGCCACCCATACCCGCCGCGGCGGGCGGCGCGGGTATTCCCTCAGCCCGGCCAGGGGATTAGCCAGCAGATAACGCCAGAGCACGGTCATGTGAGAGTGTGGTCGTGCTCCTTACCTGGGAATGTTTCATCTATTTGCACAGTCTGAGCCGCCTATCATCACCAGACCCGCCAGCCACGACGTGGCCTCACGCTCCGCCCGCTGATCACCCGCCGTTATCCGGTGCTGCCAGCCGCAGCTTTTCATCAAGGCGCCCACGTTGATGCCGTAACCGGACATTGAGCCGCGGGCACTGTCTGGATGGCGACAGATCCCTTCAAGTGAAGTTTTTCGGCACGAGGGGTACTGGCTGCAAAACGCCTGTTTACAAGAGCCGCCGGCAAACCCCGCGGCCTCAGCACAACCTGCTGCCAGGGCTTCGCGTTCAAGAGACGCCACCAGCTCGTAGAGGAATCTGCTTACCTCATGCATCTGCTCCGAGAGCAGCACCCCGGTAGGCAGATCGATGCGTACCACCAGTGCGTGCGCACAACGCTTTTGCAGGGAGCGAAACACCGGCGGACCACCCACATGCGGCGGACAACTGGCCGACAACCCGTAGTGGGGGCAGCGCGGTTCGCCGCAGCGACGGGCCAATTCATCATCGACGACAATGTCATCCGCTGCAATTACCGCGGCCGCACTTGCCCCCCGTGCCAGGGCCTGTTCTGTGAGAATCTGGAGGACAGCGGCTGGCATCAGCTGGGATTTACCCCTTTAGAAAATCGGCTCTTGGCTGAATCTGACTTTTTCCCCATGGCCAGTAGCTCCATTCACATCAGCATCATCAAACCAACCGGAACGAACAGCATCGCGTTGATAATCAAGGCAAATATTTTCAATCTTTTTTCTTTCTCGTTTTTACTTTTCGATAACGCCCCAATGATGAACCCAACAACTGTGGCAATTGCACAGACGAGCACTAAAAGTACCTCTTCAAAGGCACCTGGTTCGAAAATCGCAAGTGGCTGGCGTTTCGCATCTTTATAGATAGAACGCACATACCATGAACCACAAACAGCCGATGCCCATGATAAAACTCCCACAAACACACTTACCCTAACCACTCAGCCCTCATCCTGATGTGACAAATATACATCTATATCAATGTCAGAGTGTCTCTGGTAATCCGCTTATCGTTTCTTTTCTCACCCGCTTCGTGAGCAATCAGCGGTTTTTCGGGCTTCCAGCCCTGCACTTTCCGGCACCCGGCACCTTCTACCCACCAGCATGAGCCTCTAGCTGCCCACCACCGTCAGCGAACCGCCGTCAACGACCGTCACATCGGTGCAGGCAAGCGGGTCTACGCCGTGCAGGCAGCCGATGTTGACGCCGAACTCTCGTGGGTTGGAGCGTCGCCGGTGGTGCGTGTAAATGCCGCAGTGAGAACAGAAAAAGTGCTCGGCGACCCTGGTGTTCCACTGATACATACTCAGATGTTCGGCGCCGCTGATGATCCGTATCCTCGTTTCCGGCACCCCCATCATGATCGCTCCCTTGCGGCGGCACAGTGAGCAGTTGCAGCGACGCAGGTTTTCCAGGCCGTTATCGAGATCGACCTCAAATGTCACCGCCCCGCAGTGACAGGTTCCGGTTTTCGTTTCCATGTCTTCTCCCTGTAAAGAGGATCCTATCTTTTTACTGCGGTGAATCCCTCACCTGATATCCTTACCGCCCTCGGCCAGAATCTGATTGATCTCGGCGAGATCCTTGGTGCTTAACCGCAGTTCGGCGGCAGCGGCGTTTTCCAGCACCTGCTCAGTTGAGCGGGCCCCCACCAGGGCGTGGGTACAGCCGGGCTGGGCCAGGGCCCAGCCGATGGCAAGCTGGGCCAGAGTGGCGCGATGACGCTCGGCGATGGGCTGCAATCGATCAAGAAAATCACGTACCCGCTGCCGGTTGCCCACCGAGAACCGCGGCGCCACACCACGCTGATCACCTTCTGAAAACTCCCGCTCGGGGCCGAGCTTTCCGGTCAGCAACCCTTGGGCCAACGGGGAATAGGCCAGAAAGGCAAGATTCTTGGCGCGGGCATAGGGAAGATTCTTGCCCAGATGTTTGCGGTCCAACAGGGAGAATAGTTCCTGATCGCTGTCGAGTTTGCCAGTGTCGCGGTACATGTCCATCTGCTCGACATCGGCATTGCAGCAGCCGATTGCCCTGATTTTGCCCTCGTCCTGCAACTCCATCATGGTCTGCACGCTCCATTGAATGGGTGAAGTGGAATCCTGCCAGTGGGTCTGATAGAGATCGATATGATCGGTCTGCAGCCGCCTGAGGCTCTGCTCGATCTCGTAGCGGATCACATCGGGGGCGAGGCACCGGTATATCTTTCTGGCGCCGTCGGTGGTGGGCTGCTTCTCATCGGAGGCAAAAAAGAAGACGCCGCGCTCCTCGTGCCAGATGAGCCCGCATTTGGAGGCCAGCACCACCTTGTCGCGCCGGTCTTTGATGGCCTTGCCGACAATCTCTTCGGAACGGCCAAACCCGTACACCGGGGCGGTATCGATAAAGTTCATGCCGGCGTCGATGGCGGCATGGATGGCTTTGATCGCCTCTTTTTCATCCGCTCCGCCCCACATCCAGCCGCCGATGGCCCAGGCGCCAAAGGCAACACGGGAAGCGCTGATGCCGGTTGTGCCGATATCCTTATATTTCATGGTATCTCCTTCGGGTTACTCTGTTTGTCGTTGCTCGTATAAAAATCTGACAATAACACCGATTTACCACCCGACAACCCATTCGCCATGGCGGTTGACAGATACCGGTAAAACCCATTAGTCTGCGCCGCCAACTTTACCAGAAAAGAGGATAGCCATGTGGAAAGATATTGAAGCCGCCCCGCCCGATGCGATTTTCGGCCTTACCGAGGCCTTCAAGAAAGATGAGAGCCCGGATAAAATCAATCTCGGTGCCGGAGTATACAAGAACGAGCAGGGTATCACCCCGATTTTTGCCTGCGTCAAAGACGCCGAGCGCATCCTGCTGGGCCGTGAACAGACCAAGAGCTACCTGCCCATATCCGGCGATCCGGGCTATGGCATCTGTGTCCAGAATCTGCTGTTCGGTGCCGACAGCGAGATCGTAACCGGCGGCCGGGCGGCCACCGCCCATGCCCCCGGCGGCACCGGCGCCCTGCGCATGGGAGCCGAGTTGCTCAAGCGGTTCAGACCCGCGGCCACGGTGTGGCTCAGCGGTCCCACCTGGGCCAATCATCGGGCAATCTTTTCCGCCCCTGGATTTGCCATTAACACCTACCCTTATTATGACGCCGCCACCAGGCAGCTTGCCGCTGATGATCTGTTATCGTGTCTGGCTACGATTCCGGCCGGCGACATCGTCGTCCTGCACGGCTGTTGTCACAACCCCAGCGGCGTCGATCTTGATACAGCACAATGGGAGCAGGTCTTTGCGATCAGCACAGAGCGGGGATGGCTGCCGCTGATCGACTTTGCCTATCAGGGTTTCGCGGATGGCATCGAGGCCGACCGCACCGCTATCGAGCTGTGTGCCCGTACCGGCGGCGACTTTTTTGTGGCAAGCTCGTTTTCCAAGAATTTCGGCCTCTACAACGAGCGAACCGGGGCATTGACCATCGTCTGTTCCAGTAAAGAGGAGACAGCGGTGGCCATGAGCCACCTCAAGGCCACCATCCGGGCCTGTTATTCCACCCCACCCGCCCACGGCGGTCTGGTGGTCAAGACAATATTGGAAGAGCCTAATCTGCGAGGTTCATGGGAACAGGAACTTACCCTGATGCGTGAGCGTATTGCCGCCACCCGCACCGCACTGGTGGAGGGGCTGGCGGCCCACGGGGTAAAAGAAGATTACCGCTTCATCGCCAACCAGCGCGGTATGTTCTCTTTCAGCGGGCTTGATGAACAGGCCGTTGCCTGGCTGCGGGAGGAGAAATCGATTTATATAGTGGGGGGCGGACGCATCAACGTGGCCGGTCTGAGCAGTGCCAATATTGACTATTTCTGCGCCGCCATGGCGGAAGCGATAAACCGGTAACTGAAAACCAGCGGGCGGCGGCGCCCGCTGGTCAGTCGTTAATGGCGGCCGGCATGCACCATGGTGCCGCCCAGATGACCGGCCAGCCCGGCGGCCCCCACCATTACCGCACCAAGCAGCAAATATATCCAGCGGCCCGCTCCAGCCAGCACCTCCGGATCGATAATTCGCCATACCACCATGATGGTCAGCAAGGTGGTAACTACCATGGCGGCGCCGATCTTTATGATAAAGATAGTCGTGGTTGCACCCCGGTAGCGTTTCAGCCACACCACAACACCGGTGATGAGTACCGACGGCATCACCAGCAGTACGAAGAAGAGACTGATAAAAGCGGCATACTCAAACCCCGGCGCCCCCAGAAACATGGCGGCCGCAATAAATAAAAGGGCCATGGGCAGAATCCCGTTGGGGGTATGCACGGTAATCGGATGCAGATGATAATCAAGAATGAGCCCGGCGATGCCGCCCACTTTCGCCTCCGGCGGTGGTGCTCCCGCTGCCGCGGCGGGTGAAGCGGCGGCGGGGGCGGCGTCCTCTTCCACCACCTCCTTGAAAAATTCGGCGCCGACCCCGCAGACCGGGCACTTCTCGGGGGGCTCGTCACCCTCGTGGATATAGCCACAAACAGTACATTTCCATTTTTTCATGGGGATCCTCCAGTAGTAAAATTTACCTGGTTATACCGCCAATCACGACCCGGTGCAACCGGGTAATATGCTCAACCATCGGTCTGATCGGGGGTGTAACCGAGTTCAGCGTCGATCCCATCGATCTTGCTCTGGGCCTCTTCCCAGCGCCCCAGCCACCGATCGAGCCGACGACTGCACTGCTCATAGTCGGCGCTGGTCTCTTTCCAGCGCTGTTCATCCTGGTAGAGACCGGGATCGGCCATAACTGTTTCCAACTCTTTTTTCCGTTCTTCTAGACGCGCCACCTTCTTCTCGGCTTCGGCCAGTTTACGTAGCAACGTCCCGGCCAATTCGGTGCGCCTGCGACGCAATTCGGCCTTCTGCCGACGCTGCTCTTTTTTACCGTCACGCCCGGACGATGAAGCACCGGTATCAGACTGAGCGGCGATATCAGCGTCGGTCTCCAGCTGGTCTCGCTCACGACAGCGCTGAAGGTATTCGGTAACGGTGCCGGGATAGACGGTTACCGCACCGTTTTTGACCTCAATGACCTTGTTGACGAAACAATCGAGAAAGTAGCGGTTATGAGAGACCACGATGATGGTGCCGTCATATTGACGCATCGCTTCCTGGAGAACCTCCTGGGAGGACATATCGAGGTGATTGGTAGGCTCATCCAGCACCATGCAATTAGCGGGAGTGGCAATCATCCTGGCCAGGGCGAGGCGGCTTTTCTCGCCGCCGGAGAGCACCGCCACTTTTTTATCCACCGCCGTACCGCTGAACAAGAAGGCGCCGAGCAGCGAGCGGATACGGGTAATGGTCATATCCTCAACCGCCTGGGAAAGGGTCTCGAATACGGTGAACTGGGGTGAGAGTTCCTGGGCCTGATGCTGACCGAAATAGGTGAGACGCACCCCGGCGCCGAACCGACGGGCACCGCCGGAGGGGTCGAGCTGGCCGGCAAGTATCTTGACCAGGGTTGATTTGCCGGCCCCGTTCACCCCCACCACCGCTACCTTGTCGCCGCGTTGCAGGTGCAGCGACACGTGGGAAAAGACCTGTTTCTTGCTGAAATGTTTGCTCAAATTCTCGGCCATCAGCACATCGCGACCGCAATGGGGCGCCGGTGGAAATGCAAAGTTGACATGCCGCTCATCCTCGGCCAGTTCGATCAGCTCCATGCGGTCGAGCTGCTTAAGCTTGCTTTGCGCCTGCCGCGCCTTGGTTGATTTGGCCCGAAACCGCTCGACAAAACGCATGGTCTGGCGGATTTTGGCCTGCTGATTGTCATAGGACGCCTTTTCAATACGCCGCCGTTCCTCTTTTTCGCCGAGATAATAGGAATAGTTACCCTTATAGGAACTCAGCCGGCCCATACTCAGCTCCCAGGTCTGGGTGGTGATCCGGTCAAGAAAAGAGCGATCGTGGGAAATCACCACCATGGCACCATGATAGGAGTCCAGATACGATTCGAGCCAGGTGAGCGAATCGAGATCAAGATGGTTGGTGGGTTCGTCCAGAAGCAGCAATGAAGGCGCCGCCAGCAGCATCTTGGCAAGCTCCAGCCGCATGATCCAGCCGCCGGAAAACGAACGTACCGGCGCATTCAAGTCCGCCTGCGAAAACCCCAACCCATACAGCACTTTTTCTACCCGGGCGCGGATGGTGAAGACATCGGCCGCCTCCAGCCGATGCTGGAGTTCGCCCTGTCGGACCAGCAGATCATCGAGTTCGTGCTCGCCTTCAGCGCCTTCGGCCAGCACCGAGTTAATGGTCTCCAGCTCATTCTGCAGTCCCAGGACATCGCCAAATGAACCCTCCGCCTCGGCATAGAGGGTAGTGGCGGAATTAAGCCCCCCCGGCTCCTGGGCAAGATAGCCCACCGTGAAAAACCGTGACCGGGAGACAACCCCATCATCGGTGGCGGTTTCACCGGCCATAATGCGCATGAGGGTCGATTTGCCGGCCCCGTTCACCCCGATCAGGCCGATGCGGTCATGGCCGTACACCACCGTGGAAACATCTCGAAAGAGATGTTTGTCGGAAAACCGGATGGAGAGATTGTTAATGGACAGCATAGTGAAGTTCGTTACGGTGCAAAGACGGATCACGGTGAACCGTGATGGTTCGGTCTGGAAAACGGCGGCAGAGACGCTGCATGTTGACGCGCCGCTGCCCAACAAAGGCGGAGTAATCCTTGCCGGTTACGGTAAAGCTGATGTGCTCACCGGGTTGCGAGGTGGCCAGCAGCCGTCTGGCCCGGCCATACCAGTCGGCACTGATGACCAGTTCGCCGAAGGCGGGGTGATACGGCCCGGCCATTACCTGCCCGGCAAGAGAGTCGGTCGGCTGCAGGCCCATCCGGATAACCTTGATTCCCGCCTCCAGCAAACGGCGCCGCGCCAGTTTCGTAAGGCAGACGGCGCGGGCGAGACTCAGGGGGTGATAGACGCCGCTCACGTACCAATTCGCCAGGATAGTTTGTTTCAATACCAGCAATGGATAGAGTCTGACACAATCAGGACGTTCCGCGATAGTTTGGCTGATTCCCGCCAGAAACGAGCCGGTGGATTCACCGGGCAGCCCGATCAGAAGCTGCACGCCGACCCGCAAGCCGGCAGCCCGCACCGCGCGCACGGCGGTTATTGCATCGTTGGCCAGATGTCCCCGGCGGGCTGTTCGCAGGACATCGTCATTAAAGGATTGGATGCCGATCTCCACCGTATCCACGCCATGCTCGCCAAGATAGGCGAGCATAACCGGGTCGAGACAATCGGGCCGGGTGGAAATCCGGATCGAGTCGATCCGCCCCGCATCTCTTTGCGCAGTGGCGGCGGCGAGCAACCGATGACGCACGCTTTCATCCAGGCAGGTGAATGAGCCGCCGTAAAAAGCCAGCTGCACCATGCCGGTGGGCCGTGCCCGGTCTCGCCACCGGGCAACCGTTGCCCGCACCTGCGCTTCGATGGAAACAGGGGCTCGGTCGGCGGAAGTGTGGCCGGTGACCACGTGTTGATCGCAAAATAAACAGCGGTGTGGACACCCCTGATGGGCGATAAAAAAGGGGATGATCAGGGCCATGCAGCGCTACCAGGTGGTCCAGGGCTTTTGTCGCAGAGCCGCCAGGGCCGCTTGCTGTTCCGCCTCCTTTTTCGAGCCGGCACTACCGCTGCCCAGCACCTCGCCGCGAAACAGAACCGAGGTGGAAAAACGCTTATCGTGCGGCGGCCCCTGCTCCCCGTCCAGCCGATAGGTGGGCGGTTCATTGAACAGTCCCTGCAGCACCTCCTGCAGGCTGCTCTTGGCATCGGAGACATGGACGGGTTTTTCCTCAAGGGAAGAACCAAACAACCGGCCAACAAGATCGGCGGCGGGTTCATAGCCGCCATCCATGAAGACGGCGCCGATAACCGCCTCAAAAGCACAGGCCAGGATTGACGGCTTGTCGTTGCCGCCCGCCCCCTGCTCCCCCCGGCCAAGTTGGATACAGTTGCCCAGATCCATGGTGCGGGCCATCTCGGCAAGAAAGGATTCATTTACCAGAGCCGCCCGGAAACGGGTCAGCTCACCCTCGCGCAGGTGCGGATGGCGGTCGATGAGGTGTCTTGAAACGGCAAGATCGAGCACCGCGTCGCCGACAAACTCCAGGACCTGATTGTCGCGGCCGGGAGAGCCCGCCTCAAAGGCGGCGGAGCCGTGCACCAGGGCCTGGGCAAGCAGCTCAGGCCGCTGGAAACGATACCCCAGCCGCTCGCTGAGCTCATCGACCATCCGGCGTTCCGATCTATTCATGGTTGTTGAAAATGCAATGTGCTGAAAAATATTTGACCTTGCCTCTGAGGTTATCTATGGTATGGTGTGATGTTCAACGGCGGCGTAGCCAAGTGGCTAAGGCAGTGGTCTGCAAAACCATTATTCAGCGGTTCAAATCCGCTCGCCGCCTCCAGTGATTCAAGGGGACTGTCCGGCACCGGGCAGTCCCCTTTTTGTATATCTGCAACTCTATCCACGCAAGTCGAGACGACGGCCCCATGTTCGTGCCAAGAGCTGTTTGCATCCGCCGACCTCAGGTTGGGCCAAGCTGACGGTCGCGGTACTCGCTCACCCAGAAGTAATACACGCCGCCCACAAAAGCCCCTGCCAGCGGGCCGAAAAGCAGCCCCCATGGATTTATCAGAGAAATGGCGGCGGCAATCGCCAATTCCACTACCAGAGCCGCGACGCAGTCGAGCCAGTAGGTGTTTTTCCCGGCCCGGCGACGCTTTGCCGCCATTACCAGGACAATAGTCCACATACTGCCCCAGGCCAGCATGACCGCGAACACAAAGAGCAGGACGTACACCATATTCGAGCTATACCTTAATTCCCCATATATCGGTGGCGTACTCTCTGATGGTTCGGTCGGTGGAAAACTTGCCCATGCGGGCCACGTTGTAAATGGCCATCTTCGTCCACCGGTGCTGATCGAGAAACACATCATTGACCTGCTGCTGACAGGCAAGATATGATTCCAGATCACCCAGCAGCAGGTACTGATCATGGGGACTCATCAAAGATTCCACCAGCGGTTTGAACAGGTTTGTATCGCCATGGCTGAAAGCACCGTTGCTGATCGCCTCCATCACGTTTCTCACATCCTGGTTTTCGGCGACGATCAGCTCCGGCGGGCGGGTGTTTTGCTGACGCTCGCGGGCGGCCTGCTCGGCGGTGAGCCCGAAGATGAAAATGTTCTCCTCGCCCACCTCTTCCATGATTTCGATATTGGCGCCGTCCAGGGTGCCGATGGTGAGCGCCCCGTTCAAGGCGAATTTCATATTGCCGGTGCCTGAGGCCTCGGTGCCGGCGGTGGATATCTGCTCGGAAAGATCCGCCGCCGGAATAACAATCTCCGCCTGACTCACGTTGTAATTGGGCAGAAACACCACCCGCAGCCGGTCTCCGATACGGGCATCGTTGTTGATCACATCACCCACCGAGTTGATCAGTTTGATGATCAGTTTAGCACGCCAGTATGAGGGCGCCGCCTTGCCAGCGAAAATGAAGGTACGCGGCGCCCACGGGCGCTCGGGCTCAGCCATCATCTTCTGGTAAAGATAGATAATGTGCAGGGCATTGAGCAGCTGCCGCTTATATTCATGGATACGCTTGATCTGCACGTCGAACATAGTTTCCGGGCTTACCGCGACATCGGTGAGCAGCTTGATGTATTCGGTCAGCCGGCTTTTGTTGTTGAATTTAATCCGCCGGAATTCTTCATGAAACCCCTCATCGTCAATGAATTCCTCCAACCCACGTAACTTATCCAGATCCACCTCCCAGCCGCTGCCGATGCGCCGGGTGATCAGTGCCGCCAGCTCCCGGTTGGCCTCCAGCAGCCAGCGGCGCGGGGTGATGCCGTTGGTCTTGGCATTGAACTTGCCGGGATAAAACGCATCGAACTCCGGGAAGATCCGGTGTTTCAGCAAATGGGTATGAAGTTCGGCAACCCCGTTTACCGAATGCGAACCGATAATGGCCAGATGGGCCATGCGGACCATCTTCGGGTACCCCTCCTCGATAATCGACATGGTCCTCAGCTTGTCGGCGTCACCTGGATAGTGGTGGGCAATCTCATCGAGAAAGCGTTGATTGATCTCATAGATGATCTGCAGGTGGCGCGGCAGCACTTTGCCCAGCAGGGTGGTCGACCAGCGTTCCAGCGCCTCGGGCATCAGGGTATGGTTGGTGTAGGCAAAGGTTTTCGTACAAATTTCCCAGGCATCTGCCCACAACAATCCCTCCTCGTCCACCAGGATGCGCATGAGTTCGGCAATGGCGATGGATGGGTGGGTATCGTTGAGCTGCACCGCAACCCGATCGGGAAACGCCGCAAACCCCTCATCTTTCTTTTTGAAACGACGGATGATGTCCTGCAGGGTGGCCGCCACGAAAAAGTATTGCTGCTTGAGACGCAGCTCCTGGCCGGCATAGTTGTGATCAGGCGGGTAGAGCACCTTGGAGATGGTTTCCGAGTTTACCTTCTGCTGCACCGCCCCGATGTAATCGCCCTCACCGAAGTGAGTAAGATCGAGCTCGCGTGAGGCGCGCGCCGTCCACAGCCGCATATTGATGACATGGTCGTTACCATAACCCGGTACCAGCAGGTCGCAGGGAATAGCGATGACATCGCTGGTATCCACCCAGCGAGAGCGATACCGGCCGGAATCGTCCTGATAGGTGCGGACCTTGCCGTAAAAGTGGACGGCAAACACCGGCATGCGCCGCTCAAACTCCCAGGGCGTGCCGTAGCGCAGCCAGTTGTCGGGGCTCTCGACCTGATTGCCGTCCACCAGTCGCTGCTGGAATAGCCCGTATTCGTAGCGAATCCCATAGCCGTAGGCGGGTATCTTCAAGGTTGCGATGGAGTCCATAAAACAGGCGGCAAGCCTGCCCAGACCACCGTTTCCCAAGGCCGCATCCTGCTCCTGCTCGCTGATATCGTCGAGATTGAAGCCTAGATCCTCCACCGCCTTGCTAACTTCGTCGTAGAGGCCGAGGTTAATAATACTGTTGGTCAAGGTTCGGCCGATGAGAAACTCCAGGGAGAGGTAGTACACCCGTTTCTGCTGGGTGGCATAGTAGGTCTTCTGGGTCTTGATCCATTTTTCCACCATCAGATCGCGCAAGGTATATGCCAGCGCCCAATATATGTCCAGGGCGCCGGAGCGTTCCGGATCGCGTCCCTGAAAGCTCATGAGATGATGAATGATGTTGTGCCTGATGGATGCAGCGGTGGGTTCCGTATAATGGTGCGGGTGCCCATCGACGTATTCTTCGCGCAGGGCATCGAAGTTTGGTCTGCTCATACTGTATCTCCCGGATAATTGGCTGTTACCGGCTATCTGCCAGCGTTTTCAGGCAGGCCGCAAGAGAATCCGGCGAATCCACCTGCAGCACCGTGACCTGCTCTTTTTTGGGGACGATTTTTCTCATCATGGAGGCCAGAACCTTTTTCGGCCCCACCTCGATAAAGGTATCGACACCATCCGCCAGCATAGCCGTTATGATCTCGTACCATCGGACCCGTGAAACGATCTGACGCGCCATGATATCTCTGATGAGATCGGGCTCCTCGCATCGCTCAGCGGTGACGTTGAGATAGACATCCACGGCCGGCGGGTTGAAACCAACAGTTTCGAGCACCCGGGCAAAATCATCCACCGCCCCGGCCACCAGGGGACTGTGATTGGCCACCGTGACGTTGAGCGCGATCACCTTACCGCCCACCTCCTGGGCCTGGGGGCTGAATCGGGCAAGTCCGTCATGGCTGCCGGATACCACCACCTGCTGAGCGCTGTTGTGATTGGCGATTACCACTTCGTCGTCACCGGATGAAGCCAGTAATTCCTCCACCTGCTCGATGCTCAGACCCAGTATCGCCCGCATGGTGCCGGGGTGCCGATCACCTTCACGCTCCATGAAATAACCGCGCCGCTCCACCACCCTGATCACATCGGTGAGCGACATCACTCCGGCCGCATAGAGCGACGAATATTCACCCAGACTATGACCGGCACAGGAGCAGACATTCACCCAATCCGGCAGCGCCGCGCGCAGCGCCGTGAGACTGATGATGTTGGCCACGGTTATGGCAGGTTGCAGGATTGCGGCCCGGCTCAGGGCCGCTTCGGGACCTTGCTCGACGATATGACGGAAATCAGGCGCACAGATTTTCTCCGCCGTTACCATGACCTCGCTACAGGCGCCATGCTGGGAAACAAACTCGGTGGCCATACCGACATATTGCGACCCCTGTCCGGGGAAAAGCAGTGCTGTTTTCATCCCTTTTGTGTTGTTGTCTGAGGTTTTTTGAAAGTAAGCACCAGCAGCAGGCCCACTCCACAAAATATAGCGGAATCGGCCACATTGAAGGCCGGCCAGTGATATGAACCAAGATAAAAGTCTAAAAAATCGACCACCGCGCCGTAGCGCAGCCGATCCACCAGATTGCCAAGCGCTCCACCGCTGATCAGACCAAACGAGAGCAGGTACCACCTCTCAGCCCGCATCTTAAAGGCGGCGATGGTAAGAACACTCAGGGCGATCAGGTTGACGGTCACGAAGAAGTAGTGGCGCAGGGGCGAATCGATGGTGGCAAACAGCGAAAAGGCGGCGCCCTTGTTGGTCACATAGACCAGGTTGAACAATCCCGCCACCACCTCACGGCTCTCATACAGACCAAAGGTATTGACAATCCACCCTTTGGTGAGCTGATCGACAACCAGTACCGCGATTAGGACAGTGCCATAGAGGATCACTGCTCCACTTCCTGATACTCGTTGATAACCACCTGATAGCATCGCGAACAGATGGTTGGATGATCCGACTGTTCACCTACGGTTGTCGATCTGATCCAGCACCGCTCGCATTTTTCTCCCTCAGCGGGGGCGACGTTCACCAGTAGACCGTCTCCCGCCTGTGCTGGGTCATTGGTGCTGTCTGCCTCTTCCACATACAACTCCGACACCACCGCCAGTTCCTTAAGGGCGGCGTGATGTTCAGTGATAAACGGCTGCATTTCAGCCCCGGCGACAATGGTAACAGCCGCCTCCAGGGGATGGCCGATCACCTTGTCGACCCGTGCCGCCTCCAGGGCCTTGGTGATACCGGCGCGGATCGTCAGCAGTTGTTCCCAACGCTTAGTTGTTTGTTCATCAAGAAGATAGCCGGGCTGTTCGGGCGGAAACTCCTGCATATAGACAGAGCCCTCCAGGCCCGCCTCCGAACCGCGCTCACGCAGGCTGTCCCACGCCTCGGAAGCGGTGAAACAGAGAATCGGAGCCATCAGCCGGAGCAATCCATCGACGATTTCAGACAGGGTTGTCTGCACCGATCGGCGGCTTTTCGCACCCGGCGCCGAGGCGTAGAGCCGATCCTTACAAATATCCAGATAGAGCGCACTCATGGTGGTAGTGCAGAAGTAGTGCAGCCGATGATAGATGGTATGGAAGGAGTAGTTGCGGTACCCCTCGACGATGTGGCGTTTAAGCTCCTCAAACCGGGCAAGCGCCCACCGGTCGAGATCATCCAGCTCTGCATAGGCCACCGCATCGGTGTCCGGGGCAAAATCAAAGAGGTTGCCCAGCATAAAGCGGATGGTGTTGCGGATTTTCCGGTAGGAATCGCTGATCTGGCGCAAGATATCATCTGATACCTTGACGTCGTCTCGATAATCCTCGCTGGCCACCCAGAGCCGCAGAATCTCAGCGCCAAATTTCTCGATAACCTCCTGCGGCGCCACCACATTCCCCACCGACTTGGACATCTTTTTACCCTGCCCATCCACCACATAGCCATGGGTCAGCACCCCCTTGTAGGGAGCGACGGCGCGGGTACCCACCGAGGCAAGCAGGGCCGAATGGAACCAGCCGCGATGCTGATCGCTTCCCTCCAAATAGAGGTCGGCCGGGGTCTGCAACTCGGGGCGGGTCTCACAGACGGCGGCGTAGCTTACCCCTGAATCAAACCAGACATCGAGAATATCCTGCTCGCGGGCAAATCTGCCGGAGGCGCACGAGGGGCAGGTCAAGTCGGCGGGCAGAAAATCTTCTATAGCGCGGGCAAACCAGCCATCGGCGCCCTCTTTGGTGAATATTTCATCGATCCTTTCATAGATCCGACGATCTTTGATCGGCTCATGGCACTGCTGGCAGGTGATAACCGTAATCGGCACCCCCCAGGTACGCTGACGCGACAGACACCAGTCGGGCCGATGCTCAACCATGTCATGGATGCGCTGCATGCCCCAGCGCGGGGTCCATTGCACCTGTTTGATCTGAGCCAGCGCCTTTTTTCGCAGATCATTTTTCTCCAAGGAAAGGAACCACTGCGGTGTGGCCCGGTACATCACCGGCTCTTTACAGCGCCAGCAATGGGGGTAGGAGTGATCCACCGAGCCGGCCGAAACAAGGGCCTCGCCAGTGCGGCAGTCCTCGATAATATCATCGTTGACGGCGGGGATTCGGCGGCCTGCGTAGACACCTGCCGCGGCGGTATAGACCCCGTCGTCATCCACCGGGGATAAGATATCGAGGCCGTAGCGCAGACCGGTCTGATAATCCTCGGCGCCGTGACCAGGCGCCGTATGGACACAGCCGGTACCCGCCTCAAGGGTTACATAGTCGGCCAGCACCAGCAATGAATCTCGCTCCATAAAGGGGTGGCGGCAGTATTTGTGCTCCAGCTCGACAGCGGAAAAGGTGGCCTCGATGGTATACTGCTCTATCCCCCACTCCCCCATCACCCGCTCAACCAGATCATGCGCCATGATGAGCCGCTCATTGCCCAGTGCCACCGCCGCATACCGATATTCAGGATGGAACGCCACCGCCAGATTGGCCGGCAGGGTCCACGGCGTAGTGGTCCAGATAACCACCGACAGATTGTCACCGGCAAGGGCGGGATCGATGGCGCTGAGATCGGAGCGCACCGGAAATTTCACATAGATGGAAGGCGAGCGGTGATCATGGTACTCCACCTCCGCTTCGGCCAGCGCGGTCTTGCACGAAGCGCACCAGTAGATTGGCTTTTTGCTGCGAATAATTGAGCCGCTGTCGAAAAACCGGTTAAACTCCCGGGCGATGGTGGCCTCATAGTCATACGACATGGTGAGATAGGGGTTGTCCCAATCGCCTAAAACTCCCAGCCGCTTAAACTCGTCTTTCTGGGTTTTGATCCATTTTTCGGCATATTTCCGGCATGCCCTGCGCTTGGAGAGAATGGGAATTGTCTGTTTTTTTTCACCAAGCTCTTTGTCCACATTGTGCTCGATGGGCAACCCATGGCAGTCCCACCCGGGGATATAGGGGGCATTGAAACCGTCGGCCCGTTTGGAACGCAGGATGATATCCTTGAGTATCTTGTTAAATGCGGTGCCCAGATGGATCTTCCCGTTTGCATAGGGGGGACCGTCGTGCAGGACGAAGAGTGGCCGGCCCTCACTATGGCGTTGCACCAGTTCATACAGTCCCTCATTGTGCCAGCGTTGCAGGGCCTTTGGCTCCTGCTGAGACAGATTGGCCTTCATCTTAAAAGCGGTTTTGGGTAAATTGAGGGTGGCCCGATAGTCCATACATCTCTCCTTGTTGCAGACGGTGTTCATTATGCTGAAAATCTTACCGGCAGCCGCTGTTATTCGGGTGTCGATCCAAGCTCAGAGACAAATCGTAAACACTAAAGCATACCAGCAAAGCGCTTTAGTGCAAGTGCAAATGATAAAGTGTCCAAACCCGGTACAAGTCATCGCCAACCATTCCGCCGTTTTGCACCCTTCGTACCCGGCCCATCATCAGCCATTATATTGACAAGTCGAGCCCCGTTCATTTAGAATTGGCGGGATAGCACCGGCACACAGTATGACGGGGCTGTAAAAACCTTACGGGAACCTTGCCAAATAGTCGTTTACCAAACCATGATCCAAACATCTTATTCTGGCGCTATCGATACGGCATGTGGCGATATTTACTTTTCGCCCCGATTGTGATCAAACAATCTCAATGTAAAAGATTCTTATAATTTATCAGTGAAACTCTTTTGCCCTACCAGGCGGGATGAGAAGACAAGGTGAGCCAAACAACATCATCCGCCAGCCGCGCCATGGTCGAAATGATCAAGGTCAGCAAGATTTACCCGCCACAGGTGCGTGCCCTGGTCGATGTCTCGCTCACCATCAACAACGGGGAGATGTTCTTTCTCACCGGCGCCAGCGGCGCCGGCAAGACCACGTTGTTGAAGCTGCTCTGCAATATGGAAGTTCCCACGAACGGGCTGGTGGAGGTAGCCGGCAAGGACATCCAAAAACTCAGAGGCAGGGCGCTGGCCAAAATGCGGCAGAAAATCGGCGTCGCCTATCAGGATTTCAAGCTGCTGCTTGATCGTACCGCGGCTGAGAACATCGCCATTTCCATGGAGGTATCATACAAAAAATCAGCCTACATAAAAAAACGGGTCAAGAATCTGCTGGAACGGCTCTCACTGGCCGACAAGCATGACGCCATCACCGGCGAGTTGTCGCGTGGCGAACAGCAGCGGGTGGCGCTGGCCCGGGCGGTGGCAAACAGCCCACCGCTGATCCTGGTGGATGAGCCCACCGGTAACCTCGACGCGGTTACCACCGAAGGAGTTATGACCCTGCTCAATGCTTGTAAGAATTCCGGAGCAACGGTGGTTATCGCCACCCATGACGAGTCGATCTTCCGAGACACCACCCACCGGGTCATGGAATTGCGTTCCGGCAGGCTGCATCTGGTACGAGAGGGCGCCGCATTATGAATTTCTGGTTCGCCGTTTTTCGACAGGCCGGTCGTAACCTCCGCCAGACATGGCCCTCACAATGTATGACCCTGCTCACCGTGAGCCTGTCGGTATTGATCTTCGCCTTTTTCTTCCTGGTCTATACCAATATGCTGGGGGTTGGCGATAAATTGGGTGATGATCTTCGTCTCATCGTCTACCTCGAAGAGGAACCTGGCCCGGAGTTGCAGGAACAGCTGCGCCGTAAGATACTCGCCTTTGATGAAGTGGAAGATATCCGCTTTATATCGAGGCTCCAGGCGTATGAGCGCTTTGCCGCCCAACTGGGTGACGACAGCGATGTTCTGGCCGATATGCCGCAAGATTTCCTGCCCGCCTCGATTGAAGTGGTGCCACTGAAAAATCTCAGAAGCCTGACCCAATTAAAGCTATTTTCCGAATATCTCGCGAAACTGCCAGGTACCTTGAAGGTGCAATATGGCCAGGACTGGATCGAGCGCTTCTACTACTTTATCCGGCTGCTCTCCATTGTCGTATTTCTCAGCGGCGGTCTGTTGATCCTCACCTCGGTCTTCATGGTTTCCTACACCATCCGGCTGACGATTTTGGCCCGGCAGGCCGAACTTGAACTCCTTAAACTTGTCGGCGCCACTAACAACTATATAAAGACACCGTTTCTCATGGAAGGGTTTCTGCAAGGCGTGCTGGGCTCAACCCTCGGTCTTGCCGCCCTCTACGTTCTCTTTCAGTGGATACGGTCGAACTTTTCCGGGCCGGGTTTTCTGGCCATGTTTGAGTTTACCTTTTTTAAGCCGCCCTTTCTCATTGCCATCATTGCGATCTCTATTTTGCTGTGCACCATCGGCAGCTACACCTCCATGCAGAAATTTCTTCGCACCTGATGAGCTCCCTTATCAAAACCATATCTGTCAGGCGGGTGGTGATGATTGTCGCCGGCCTGGCAAGCCTTGCTTTGCCGGCCGCTTCGCTGAACGCCGAAACCGCCGCCGAACGCGCCGCCAAAAAAGAAGAAATAGCTGAAAACATCGAATTATTTCGGATCAATATCAGAAAATTGCAGGAAGGGATCAAAGCCCAGCGACGGCAGATCGAAGCGGTATTGAAAAAAGAACAAAATCTGCTGGCTGAGCTGGAAGACATCGATGTCCGTCTACTGAGGCAAAAAGACATGCTCACCGAATTGCAGGCCCGCATGAGTGAGCAGCGACAACTCATCGAGGATAAAAATCAACAGCTCGCCCAGACCGACCGGAAAAAAGCAGATGTCCAGCGCCATCTCCAGGCCCGTATCGAGGCCTTTTATAAAACAGGTGAGATCGGTTTTATCAACGTCGCCTTTTCCACTCAAACCCTGCCGGAACTGCTGCGGTTTCAGGATTCATTCAAGACGCTGATCCAATATGACCAGGATGTGATCGATATCTACCGCCAGACCATCGACGAGCTGGCCGGATCGATCCAGGCTCTGGAGCGGGAAGAGGCGGTGCTGGCCGATTTTATCGAGCAAAACAGCATTGAACAGGAAAAGCTCAACGCCATCCGCGATGAAAAGATAAACCTGCTGGCCCGGGTTCGCACCCAGACCTCGCTCCATGAACAGGCCATTGCCGAGCTGGAAGATGCCGGGCGCAGTCTGGACGAATCGATCGGCAATCTTAAGCAGGAAAAAGAGATGGTTGATCAGAGTTTTGCCCGCAGCAGAGGAAAACTTCCTCCGCCGGTGGCAGGCACGGTGATTGTCGGCTACGACCAGCAATGGACAAACCGTCTGGGCATAACCAGGGTATCAAAAGGGATCGCCATCGAGGCGGAACCGGGAACCATCGTTCGAGCCATCCACGAAGGGGTCGTCAGTTTCGCCGGCTACCTGCGTGGGTATGGCAACGCGGTTATTATCAATCACGGCTTTGACTATTATTCGGTGATATCACGGCTGGAACGGCTGCTGGTGAAAAAAGGAGAACGCGTCGATGAACATGACGATATCGGCATCATGGGGGAGACGGCGATGCTACTCAGCGACGGCATGTATCTGGAGATCAGACATAAAAATGAGACGCTCGACCCACTGGTCTGGCTGGATACCAGGCAATTGAGGCAACCTTGAAACATGAACAGGCTCCCCATTCCCAAGAATATATCAAGCAACCCGCTTCGCCTGCTTGCGCAGCTTGCCCTGCTGTTCATCATAGCCGTTTTGCCGGCAGCGGCCGGCCGTGCTGAAATCAGCAGCCGGCAGGTCGATGACACCTACACCAAGCTTGAGCAATTTGCCGCCGTACTCTCCCTGTTGCAGGATTACTACGTTGATGAGATAGATACGGCCCGGATTATCGACGGCGCCATTGACGGGTTGCTGTTCTCACTGGATCCACATTCTGCCTATCTCACTCAGGAGCGGTACCGTGACCTACGGGAAGAGACCAGCGGGATGATCATCGGCATCGGGGTCGAGGTTACCATGGAAGAGGGCAGGATCATGGTGATCTCACCCATTGCCGGCACCCCCGCCGCCGCTGCCGGCATCAAGGCGCGGGATGTTATCCTTGCCATAGATGGTCAGCCGGTGGAGGAAGTACCCCCTTTTGAGGCGATCAAACGGCTGCGCGGTCAGGAAGGCTCCCAGGTAAGCATCTCGGTGTATCGGGAAGGCGAGGAAAATCTGCTGGAATTCACCCTCACGCGGGAACCGATTTCCATAGACTCGGTAATCTTCACCGAGCTTGGTGGAAATATATGGTGGGTGCGGATCGCCGCGTTTCAACAGGATACCGCCGCTGAGCTGGCACGCCATCTGGCTGAAGCCGAAAAGAGTGAGGAAATCCGCGGCCTGATACTCGATCTGCGAAACAACCCCGGCGGCCTGCTGAATCAGGCGGTGCAGGTGGTCAATTTTTTCATAGAGGATGCGCCCATCGTCTCAACCAGGGGAAGAGATCCTCGACAAAACAGCATCTACCAGGCATCGGCCACCGCCCCCTATGGCCACGTGCCGATGGTCGTGCTCATCAACGAAGGCTCGGCGAGCGGGGCCGAGATCGTCGCCGGCGCCCTGCAGGATCACCGGCGTGCGCTTGTTGTGGGAACAGTCTCCTTCGGCAAGGGTTCGGTGCAAACCGTGATTCCCATGGCAAACGGTACGGCGCTGCGAGTTACCACGGCCCGCTATTACACCCCCAACGGCCGATCAATCCAGGAAACCGGCATCTCCCCCGATCTGCCCATTGGTCCGGGGACATCCGTGTCCGAAGATGGTCACGGAACTGAACGGGTTCGCGAGATGGATCTGGCCCATCATCTGGCAAATCCCGATAGACCAGCCGAGCCAACCACCGTGCTTGCCGAAGACGCAGCCCGGTTGCTGGCCGGCGATAGCCAGTTGCAGGCAGCCTATACCGTTATCACCAGCATTGCCTGGTATGCCGCTGCCGCCGAATCAAAAAAATAGATACCTGGATCATCATGATTAGTGCTTTGACCATCATCGCCGAGCGCCGCATCAGTGAGGCGATTAACGCCGGCACCCTGCGTATTGACGGCTGGAAGAATCGGCGGCTGCCCATGGAAGATGACAGTTTTATCCCGGACGATCTGAAAATGGCCTACAAGATCCTCAAAAACAGCGGCCATCTGCCGCCCGAGGTAGAGACCCGCAAAGAGATCAACAACCTCGAAGACCTGATCAAACGAACCGATGACGAGCATCTGCGTCTCAAGCAGATGAAGAAACTTAACGTGTTGATCATGAAGCTCGATGCGCAGCGCAGTCGCCCCAGCCCAATTGGCCATGACGATGAATATTACGCAAAAATCGTTAACCGGGTGAGCAGCAGTGCCGCCAAAAAGCCGATAGAGTAATTTCTTCTCACGAAATCTGCCACGCCCCGGGATCACGGGTCCAGTTTTTTTTCACCTTCACCCATAGACGTAGATCCACCTTTGTTGCCAGCAGGCCGGAAATATCACGGCGGGCGGCGATCCCGATTTTTTTTATTTTCTCCCCGCCCTTGCCGATTACAATGGTTTTCTGCGAGGCCCGCTCAACGATGATCGAGGCAAAAATAGTCACCGTCCCAGCCGCCGCATCCTCATGCCAGCCATCAATTTCCACCGTGCTGGCGTAGGGAATCTCCTTATTGGTGAGCAGAAAGACCTTTTCTCTGATCATCTCCGCCACCAGAAATCGTTCGCTGGCGTCGGTGGGGATATCTTCCGGAAAATAGCGGGGGCCCTCGGGCAGCAGTGCTACCAGTTCATGGATGAGTTTTTCCACACCGTCACCGCGTTTGGCGCTGAGCGGAATAATGGCGGTGAAATCGGCGTGGTTTCGGTACTCGCCGATCATCGGCAGTAAGGCGAGCTTTTCGATACAATCGATTTTATTGAGTACCAGAACCAGCGGCGCCCTGATTGCCGCAAAGAGCCGGCGCCTCTGCTGGTGCGGAAAAAGGGCAACACTTTTCTCGCCGCTGGTCACATCCACCACGAAGACCACCGCATCGACATTTTCACACGATTCCCGGGCGATTTTTACCATTTCCCGGTTCATCGGCACCGTCGATTCATGCAGCCCCGGCGTATCGACAAAGACAATCTGATACCGTGGTTCGTTAAGCACCCCCGAAAGCCGCGTTCTGGTGGTCTGCGGTTTGGGGGAGACGATGGCCAGCTTCTGACCTAAAATGGCGTTGAGCAGGGTCGATTTACCGGCATTGGGCGGCCCGATAATACTCACCACCCCCGCCTTGGTACTGGGGTCAGGTCTTTTATTTTGGTGTTTTGATGCAACCATCGCCTGTCTATCCGTTCTTGTAGATGATGGGGTCAGGTCTTTTATTTTGGTGTTTTTAGTAAATATGAGATCCCAAGACATCAAGTGGGCAAAAACACCAAAATAAAAGACCTGACCCCAGTTGCCATCAATTAATGAAATATTTCACAAAGTGGAGTACCATCAGTTCACATTTCCAACAACCCTAATCACCGACATCCGCTGACGTGTCGGTTTATTCATATTTTCTATGGTTGTCCTACACGTGCAGTCCGGCTCTCTCATCGAGTATCTGGACAATGGCAAATTCACCTGCGCCCTGGTTACCGAAAGCCAGCCCACCCGAGTGCGTCTGCTCAACCAAAACGGCCGTGAGGTCAACCTGCCGGTTTCCCGTATCGTTCATTGCTCGCGGTTCAATCACCAGACGGCCAAAGACCGGACCGCCCTGGTCAAATTCCTGCAGGACACCACCAGAAAGCGTCACTCCCTCATGGAGCAGATCGATCTGGAAACATTATGGGAGTTGATTGTGGCGGAAAACAGCGAGACCTTCGAGCCGTCCTTTCTCGCCGAGATTATGTTCGGCCGCGCCGCCGACGATGATCTGGTGAGCGCCTTTCTGCGCTCGGTGTTTCGTGATCGCCTCTTTTTCAAATATCGGGAAGGCAAGATAACAGCGCACCCCCCGGAAAAAGTGGAGCAGCTCAAACACCAGCGGGAAAAAGAAGCTGAAAAGCGCACCCTTATCGACGAGGCCTGCGCCCTGCTGGCACGCATCAGCGATCAGGGCGAACAAGCGGCGCCCTTTACCCAGAGCGAGCAGAACATCCTTAGCCTCGTGCAGGACTACTATCTCTTCGGCAAGGAATCCAAAGATGCCGATACCGGGGCGCTCATCCTCAAGCAATCCGGTTACAACCGCCCGCATGACCCCTATCATATTCTGGTGAAAAGCGGCTTCTGGCCGAAAAACGTCAACGTCGGGCTGTTGCGCCACCAGCTTCCCGTCTCCTTTGCCGTGCCCGCGCGTCATCAGGCCGAACGTCTGTTGCGCACCGGCAATGAGCAGCTTTTTGCCGATCCCGACCGGCTCGACCTCACCCATCTGAAGCCGCTCACCATCGACGGGATCACCACGCTGGATTTTGACGATGCCTTGAGCATCGAGGAGCAGGACGGCAACTACTTGGTGGGAATTCATATCTCCGATGTGGCCCACTATGTGCGGCCGGGGGACCCGCTCTTTCAGGAGGCGATGGCCCGCGGCACCTCGGTTTATTTTCCCGAGGGCCAGATTCCCATGCTTCCCCGCCATCTTTCCCAGGGTATCTGCAGCCTGATCCAGGGTGAAATCAGAGCGGCATTCAGCCACCTGATCCTGCTTTCTCCCGAGGCGGAGGTGCTCAAGGTGAGTATCTCCCCCTCCATTATCAAGGTGGCACGACGATTGAGCTACGAAGACGGCGACCGGCTGGCGGAAACCGATCCCGAACTGCGTCTGCTCGCTCTGCTCAAGAATAAGCTTCGTCGCCGTCGTATCGAGGCGGGCGCCCTGCTGCTGCCCTTTCCTGACGTCAATATCCATCTCGATGCGAACGCCCGGGTCAGCGTCAGTCTGGGCCGGACCGATACCACCGCGCGCACCATCGTCTCGGAGCTGATGATCCTCGCCAACACCGAGGCGGCCCGCTTTGTCTCTGATCGAATGGCGCCCGGGCTGTTCCGCGGCCAGGGAAAGATAAACCGGAGGCTGGTACAGGGCGAAGACGACGATCTCTACCGCAACACCCTGCAACGTAAACATTTACCCCGCAGTGAACTGACCACCGCCGCCAGACCGCACAGCGGGCTCGGCGTCAGCCAGTACACCACCATCACCTCGCCGATCAGGCGACTGCTGGATCTGGTCATGCAGCACCAGATAAATGCCATGGTACGGCAAAAACGCCCCTATTTCACCGAAGAAATGTGTAAGGACTTCACCTCGGTAATCAATCGCACGGTCTCTACCGCCAACATCGTCAAGCAGCAGCGGCAACGCTACTGGCTGCTCAAGCATCTGGAAGAGAAGATTGATTCGTGGTTCGATGCACTCATCATCGACACATCTTCAAAGCGCTCTCATCTACTGCTCACCGCCCTGCTCATGGATGTAGATCTCCCGGCCACCAGCATACCGCCCGGTTCACTGGTACAAATTCGTCTGATAGCGGCCGATGCCGTGGAAAACACGGTTCGTTTCTCGTGGTAAAAATACCTCTAGCAGATTGGCGCTCTTCGGCAGCATGATTACTAATGATTAATTGCTATAAAATCTTATTAAGCCTTACAAATTTGCCTTTTTGCCCACTCTTATCATTGCTCAAAAAACGTATCATTGCAACATAAGCCATATTGCTGCGTTAAAACTCTCTTCACGTCTTGTTCTTGAGATAAAAAAAAATATTTTTTATGTCTCCACTGTTTTTTTCTTCCACAAAAAGCAGTGACTCCACACTAGAATAAAAGCAGTACCAGCAAATTCATTATACCGATTAAAACAAGTCTCAAAGAAGCAGCTATACTGCTGTTACTTTATCACCAAAGCTTGATTTTTTTATGGATTATTCCTTGTGCTGATTTAGAACTGCCGTCTCTATTCAGAAACTCCACATACCTCCCAGGGTACTCAGCTATTAGCTGGCTTTCGTTATCATAAACAATTGAGCGTTTGATTGCACCACCTTCAAAACGCTCATAAACAATAGTATATACTAATCTTCCGTTTCTAACAGACTCTAGTTTGGAGATATCGCCAAAATCATCTCGTTCATAAATAAAAATTCCTTTATGCCCATTTTTATAATTATATTCTGATTTCATCCGCCTGCCATAAACATCAAAATAATCAGTAGCATATTTTATACCCTCACTGCTAATTAGATCACGTGATGTGATCACACCCTCAGCGGAATAATTATTTTTTTGACGGAAATCGTATTTGTTTTTTACGTAGCATTTACTTTGATTCCAGAACCCGGTTTCAGGATCTATTTCCCTGCTGTAATACTTTGTTGGTGATACGACCCATTTATAACCAACTACAACATCATCTAGCAACTCAGTTATAATACGACGTTCATAGAGGTTTGTCCCATCAGCGGAGAATTTCACCCAAGAGCCATTTCCTTCTATCGGATCGTAATGATAAAAGTGGGTTAACTCACCTTTAGAACTATAATAAGCAAATACTTTAACGACATCTCCCATCCAGGTAACTAAATCAATTTGAGAAAATATTCTGGTATCTTTGTCACCAGAAAAATCATAATCTAATATCATAAAAATTTTACCTGAACTATTATAAATATACTGTTTCTGATCAATAAATTTATTATTTATAATTCTTGTAATACTCACAAATTGATCACTATCATTGAAAGCAACCTCATATCCCGTCCCGTTGTTTTCGGTAAGAGAACTTAACTCATACTTTGGCAATGGCATCCAGTTCCGATCATAGACCCTATATTTGTAATATTTTGTATAGGCAATGGGGTCTATTTCTTCTAAGGATACCGGCAATTCTTCGGAAGGAATATCAATATCAGTATGCTTTAAAGTAGATTTGTAAGCATCCTTACAACCACTAAGCCCCGCTATGGTACATAACAGAACAATTGACAAGAAATTTTTATTACTGGAAAGACAGCTCTCCATCTTAAATAATTTTCCCCATTTCATTGCCAAATATTGTATCTTTTCCCAACGATAGAGCGGCAAGTCATCCTGTATTATTTTTTTTGTCATGTCCCCCCCCAAGAAGTAAATCATAATAGAAATCACTAAAATAAACTACACTTCACGTAAATATAATACAATCGATAAAAAACCGGTTTATTTTTGTTCTATTTAACCCTTATGATATGTAGGTTATACTTCTGTTTCTTCTACAATTTAATGGTCACATAATTTAAAGAAATAAAATCACAATGATTACATATATATCTTTAAATTCACCTATCAAAATATGATCAAAATACATGAATCGTTATATCTTACATTCGGCTCTTACGGGACACAAGCTGATGATTATCCAACAGAAAACCTAGTATAAAAATATGAATTTGATCGGTGAAAAGAGAACCTTACATTGTAATTCATTCGCCCAATCCCATCAGGGCTTAGAAAATTTTATCCTGAAAATATACTAAATATACCTGCGGAAAACTGTTCTGTGCGTCTCAATATTGAAAAAATTTTACATTTTTCAAGGCTCTCAAACGTAACAGCTGTATGCAGCTCAATATTTTGAAAAATATCGCGGCAAAAACTCCACGATTCAATAGAAATAGAACAAATGATGTGTTTACTGGCCCATAACTTTCCAACCACTATTTTTTTCCAGAATCAGATGATCTGAAATGAACTGTTTATGTCTTTCATTGCTGAACTCTTCAACTATCAATGAATACCCGTAAGAATGAGGCTGATTTGGTGATTTTCTTTGTCTGATATTGACTAGGTAAGGAGCGACGGTGATAGTACCCGGCTCGACGGTTAGATACATAAATATATTGAGCGACTTTTTCACCTTAGGTTGTGTTGAGGAAAACTGCTTGGTCCTATCCAATACAGCATAAACCTCATCAATTTGATATGAGCCCGGCTCTAGCTCTTTGCTATAAACAAGTTGCTCACCTACCTGCGGATATATCATAACTTCAAAAGTATTCATGCTGCTGCTCAACAGAAAATCCCTACTAAAGGGGAGTTGAGATGTGTTGACACCCTTTACCGGGATAGCCACTAATCCTTTGCCCGAATCAGTCAGCCTGGGAGGATGATTGGCACATGAGACAAGAAGAAGCGAACTGAAGAAGAAAATAAAAGAAGTGACGAACCATTTCATCTGCTACCTCCGCCGTTAGTTATTGGCTACATTAGTTGACAGGGAATCAGTTATCTACGATAATTTTTAAAGGCATCAATCAAATTGTTAGAGAGTGTTTGCCACCAACCCAAGAAATTGTGATAGCCAATTTTTTTAAGCATACATTAAATAGTCAGAGTAGTAAAGGCTTGATAATAATTTTGTTGAATAGTGGCCGATTAGGTGCAATTACAATTGACTGGGATGGCCGCCGATATTGACAATTCTTGATGGTAGAGTTTTTTTTGCTTACTATGCAACTCACGGCAGTGTGGCGAAAATCAACCGGGCGCCAAGGGCGATGAGGATGATTCCCATGCCCCGGTCCACCCAGTGACCAAGGCGCAGAAATCGGTTTCTGATGGCGGGCCGGCCAAAAAAGAAGGCGACTCCGACAAACCAGACGGCGGTGGCCGCTGCCATATAGATACCATAGCCGGCCTGGATGATAAGCGGGGTAGCCGGATCGATGATCACCGTGAACAGGAAAAGGAAAAACAGGGTCGCCTTGGGGTTGAGCGCGTTGGTCAGTACGCCGCGTCGAAATGCGGCGAAAAATGTCATGGTTCCCGCGGCCCGGCAGGAAAATTCCAGCGGCCCGTAGGGAACGGCACGCTAGCGCCGAAATACCAATGTAAATCAAGTAGCCGGCACCGATCATCTTGGTGATAAAAAACAGGGTGGCCGACTGCGACAACACCATGGCAATACCCACCAGACAATACCCGACATGCACCAGGATCCCGGCACCGATGCCGCACGCCGTATAGCTGCCGATCCGCCTGCCGTAGGCGATGCTTTGCCGCAGCACCATGGCAAAATCGGGCCCCGGGCTGGCCACCGCCAGCAGATGGACGAGGGCTATGGTGATAAATTGTGAGCCGTATTCACTCATGTGTGGAATCAACAGGGGTCAAACTCAACCGAAGGGGCTGCTGGATTGCCGCCGTAGTCTCTGCTTACCAGCAAGATCGAAAGTGGCAAGACGGTACATAGACTTTTCAGGTTTTTTACTGGCACATCACGTTACGGTGTCGTCTTTTTATGATATGATGGCATCGTAAAAACCCAATTACGGTCATTGTGAGTTGAACCGCAATCCATAATTATTTGAAATTACTGGATTCCCGCTGAATCCTGCCTTGAAGGTGTAATCGAGGCGGAATGACGATAGCAAGCAACTTTGACGTTTTCACGAGTCCATCATGATATAATCACGCCCACTATGAATAAGGCCGACCCTGATTTTATCAACACGCTGGTGTGTGAAATCCTCCGCGGGGTTCGCGACGGCCTGTGCAGGTTCTCCGGCGCCAGCCGGGTTGCGGTAATCTATCAGCTCAGCCCGGGTGATGAATTCTACATCTGCGATCCCCGGGAACTGCTGCGCGGCCATGAGCTGAAGATACGCTCCACCCTGCTCACTGAACAGCGGCAGCCGGTTATGCAGGAACCACCACCATATGAGCATCCCTATCGTATCTGCCGTCAGGTGCGCCGCCTCGAGCTGGACGGGATCATCGCCTTTGGCTGCCAGTCGGCGCCGGTTCACTACCAGATTTGGTGTACTGATCACCACCCGGAACTGCTCTCCAAAGCCCCCATCGAGCGCTGGCTGGAACACGCCGCCCTGCGTTTTTCCCACGACGTCACCAATCAGGCCGAACTCTATTCCGGCATCTCGGGCTGGTTTCTACGCGAATACGCCACCCATGCGGTGCTCGATCAGATCAACCGGATGCGCAGCCACACCTCACCTACGGCGACGCTTGATATCTACGAGATACTCTCAGCCATCCTGCAGATCTCCAAGACGAGAGAAGAAAAAAAATCCCCCCACGGTCGCCTGATTTTCATGGAGCCGGAAAGCACCCGCAAACTCGACTATCTCTGCCAGTTTCATCCGGATCCAGCAACCGTTGCTGACCAACCCCAAACATGTCCGCAAGCTTTTACAGGCAGTCCAGCAGTTTCGCAACAAGCTGATATCCGACTGGCGCCCATATCGTGGGCATCGCCCGCGGCCGGATCGATGCGTTTCATATCACCGCTGATTTTCGCGGTCTCTACGGTTTTTTGACGGTAAACGATCAACCGGTATGCAGTTTTGCCGATGGCTCCTACTCATCATCCACCCACCAGGCAAAACTCTTCGAAATCGAAGAGGCGCTGCTCGATTATGATATCAGCGGAACGGTGCGCAGCAACCTCTTTCATATCGCCGCATCCATCGTCCATCACGCCGAGAGCGAACACTTCGGCTGTGCCATCGTGCTGGATCTGAATGAACCATTGGGCAAGATTGCCGGTCAGAATCTGGTGGCGCCCCTTGATCTGGAGCGCTCCAACCTGCTCGATCTCGCCTGTGATCTGGCCCGTGTGGACGGCGCCTTGCAGATCGGCGCCGACGGCCATCTGCACCGGTTTGGGTGCCTGCTGGACGGCGAGGCCATCAGCGGCGAAGACCGGGCCCGCGGCGCCCGCTACAACTCATCGCTGCGATTTACCGCCCATAACCCCAACACCATCATCGTGGTGGTCTCTTCCGACCGCCGGGTCTCGGTGCTGCGCGACGGAAAGAAATATGAGAGTCAGCTGGAAACTCGAGGCAGCCGGAGCGTCCAGTGCAGCCAAACCATCAGAGCTCACCGAATGGCTGAGCGATACTGATTAATGTGGCTGGCAGATTTGTGATTACGTTGTAAAAACCCCGATTACCGTCATGGTGGAGCTGACCCGAAATCCATGCTTATTTGAAACTACTCGTATTCCCGCTGAAGCCTGCCCAGTGCAGGGTGTAACTTAGGCCGGCAATGACGGTAACAAGCACTGTGAGGGGACCGCCGTTGCGGCGGCCTCACATGTCCAGGGCCCAGCGGGGGATGTGATTGAGGATATATTTCTCCACGGTGGCTTTTTTCTCGCCCGCCTCCACTTCACCCACCGTCTCCATCACCTCGTCAAAGTCAAACCAGCATATCTCCCGGTCGTCTTTACTGTAGACGGTGAGCACGCGGTGATTCTTGCGGCGGATATCCTCTTCTTCCTGAATGGCGCCAACAATGGTCAGCGCTTCGTCAAAACTGAGATATTCTATTTGATCGCTCATACTAATCAGCTAAAACCCCTATTTCCGAAAACATCGTTCAGGCCGGCTTAACCACCACACCGGATCGAATGCACCTTGTACATACCCGGGCCCGGCGTACCCCACCACCTTCGGTAACCATGCGAACCGATTGCAGATTCGGCAACCAGCGCCGTCTGGTCTTGTTATGGGCGTGGGAGACGTTGTTACCGGTGACCGGCTTTTTCCCACATACGTGACATACCTTTGCCATGATATCCTTCCTCCATGATATATTCCTGATGCGGAACATCTAAGATGATGATTTCGTAAAAACCTCAAAATTGCTTGCTACCGTCATTCCCGCGAAAGCGGGAATCCAGTAATTTCAATTAATTATGGATATCGGGTCAATTACGATAAGACGGGTATATGGGTTTTTACGAACTCATCAAAGATGCAGTTACACGCAAAACACATAATTTTACCATACTTGATATTTCTTTCAAGCCATAGATTGGAATTTAAGAAAACGCTTTCCAAGATTGGTGAAAGCTGTTATTGTATATTACATGATAGTAACTGTGTATTTTCCATCTCAACACCGCCCCGTGTTCGCCTGATCCGAGTCGGCTCACCGCTCCCCGTTCACCAGGTTTTCATGAATACCGGCCGTTCCGTCTGGCACTTTTTTGCTTCCGTCAAGCTTGCCCTGTTTCTTATCGGCTGCATCGGCATTGGTGCAATTATCGGCACCCTCATCCCCCAGCAGCAACCTGCCGGCTGGTATGCCGGGGTCTACGGCGACCAGTGGGCACGTTTGATTCTGGTGCTCGATATCGACACCATGTATCAGGCATGGTGGTTCAACTCGCTGCTGGGTCTGCTGGCCATCAACCTGATTGTCTGCAGCATCGATCGTTTTCCGGCCACCTGGAAGATCATGCGTCGCGACGGTCTGGCTGACGGCATGAAAAGATTTTCAGGCCAGACAACAGGGCACCATATCTCCACGGAACTTTCCGCCGGCGAGTCGGTGGCACGCACATTGTCGCTGCTGCGCACAGAGCGATATCGGCCGCGCAGTAGAGAGACCGAACAAGGGGTGTTGATCTTCGCCCAGAAAGGGCCATGGACGCGCTGCGGCGTCTACATCGTCCACAGCTCAATTCTGGTTATTTTTCTAGGTGCACTGATCGGCACCATCGGCGGCTTCAAGGGCAGCATATTGATTGGTGAAGGCACCGCCATCGAGCGAATCGTTCTGCGTTATACCGGAGAGTTGAAACCGCTTGATTTTGCCGTGCGTTGTAACTCGTTTACCATCGATTTCTACGACAACGGCATGCCCAAGGAGTATACCTCAAATCTCACCATCATCGATGATGGTGACGAGGTATTGACCACCGATATCGAGGTAAACAAGCCGCTCACCTACAAGGGAATCACCTTTTATCAGGCGAGCTACGAGCCGTCCCAGGATTTTATCATATCGGTCACAAACACCGAGACGGGCGCCAGCCGCGAATTTGTTACCGGATTTCAGCAGGAAGTCGGCTGGCCGGAAGAAGATCTCAGTTTCGGCATCATCAACGCCCGCGCCATGGGCCCCACCGTGGTTTCGGCAAAACTCTGGTTCGCCGGCGCCACACCGACCGGGCAGTGGGTGGACAGCGGCGCGGTGCTTGACGTAGAGACCGACAGCGGCAGCTATCAGGCGTCGGTGCGGCAGAGATTTTCCACCGGTCTGCAGGTGGTCAAGGATCCCGGTGTATGGCTGGTGTATGGTGGATTTTTTCTGCTGGTGGCGGGACTCTGTATATCGTTTTTCATGAATCATCGCCGTCTCTGGATCCTCGTCTCCAGCAAAACGGAACACACCACCGAACTTATCGTAACGGGATCGGCAAACAAACACCGGCCCGCTTTTGAAACCCAAGTAGAGCGACTGGCACACAATCTTTCCAATGAGCCTACCTGATACAAAGCGGCTCTTTGCCGACCATCGACTGCGATCAACACCGGCGCATCGCGGCCGCCACCTGCATTACCTGGAGTATACCCATGGATAGTTCTTTACTGCTTGGCATTACCACTTTCGCCTATCTGCTCTGTTCCTTACTGTATGTGGGATTTTCGGTGTTCAAGCCGGCCACGGTGGGCCGGATCGCCACCATTGCCACTATTGTCGCCGTGTTGATCCAGACGGCAGGCATTATCCTGCGCTGGATTGAATCGTATCAGGAAGGGATCGGCCATGCGCCGCTTTCCAATATGTATGAATCGGTCGTCTTTTTCTCGTGGACGATCGCGGTGCTCTATCTCGTGATTGAGTGGCGCTTTGCAACCAGGGCATTCGGCGCCTTTGTCATGCCCCTGGCCTTTCTCGCCATGGCATACGCTTCGCTAGCCCCAATCAACAAACAGATCAGCCCGCTGGTCCCGGCCCTGCAGTCAAACTGGCTGCTGGCCCACGTCATCACCTGTTTCATCGGCTACGCCGCCTTTGCCATCGCCGCCGCCCTGGCGGTTGTCTATCTGTTCAAATATTACGGTACCCGGGGCACCGCATCATCTTCCGACCAGACCCCGACCTCACTGCCGGTTTTGGACGACCTGCTTTACAAGACTATTGTATTCGGCTTCATCTGGCTCAGCATCGGCATCATAACCGGCTCCATCTGGGCGAACTCAGCCTGGGGCACATACTGGAGCTGGGATCCCAAGGAAACCTGGTCGCTCATTACCTGGTTCGTCTACGCCTTCACCCTGCATATCCGCTACACCAACCTGCTCAAGGGACCGGCCGTTTCCTGGTTGGCGGTGGTCGGTTTTCTGGCCGTTCTGTTTACCTACTACGGGGTAAATTTCTGGCTTTCGGGACTGCACAGCTACGGCTCCAGTTAAGATCGGCTCCTCATTATTTTCTGTGATGAACTCTCAAAAACCCCTTGTTCCGTCATACACGATTTAATCCGGCCCCCATAATAATTTGAAATTGCTGGATTCCCGCTGAAGCCTGCCCTTGAAGGGTGTAATCGAGGGCGAAAATGACGGTGAAAAGTTTTTCGAAGTTTCTATAAGGCCATCTTCTTGAACTCAAGGGCGCGCAACGCCTTGACAGCGGGCGACGTCTTCGGTATAAAGTTGGGCAAAGCTGATTTATGAGGCAAACATAGAACAAGTGCCCTGTGGCGTAAGATCAATTTTTCTGAACGAGGAGAGAAGGTCATGATGAAACAGTTTTTAGTGTATCTCTGTGCCGCCCTGATCATCGGCGCGGCAGGCTACAGCCTGGCCGTTGATGCCGGCCCCGATGACATGATCCTGCAGGCGGAAAAAGACAAGGCAAAAAAGCCGAAACCATCGGTATTTCCGCACAAGGCGCACCAGGCCTTCGCCGAATGTGGTGACTGCCATCACGGCGTCGACGCGGACGGCAACATGGTAGCCTACACCGAAGGGATGGAAGTCCAGAAATGCGAGACCTGTCATTACAAAGGCTCGGGAATGCCGAAAAAGATTGAAACCTACAAAGGCGCGGCCCATGAAAACTGCAAGGGTTGCCACGAGCAAGTGGCCGCGGAAAACGCGGAACTGGCCGCCAAATGGACGAAGTGTATGCCCTGCCATCCCAAAGATATGTAGAAACTAGATTTTGATGCTCTCACGAAAAACCATTATCTGACGTTCAGGACTAATTGAGATATTGGATTCCCGCTTTCGCGGGAATGACGTTAGAAGGCAATTTTAAGGTTTTCACGAGGACATCATAAATTTGCTGAAAAAAAGGGCGGCCCACGGGGTCGCCTTTTTTTTATTGTCGGTCGGCGGATCAGCTCATCGCCCCGATATCACCCACCTGATTCATCAGCCGCGCCAATCCACTCAGCAGATTGAGCCGATTGCGGCGCACCTGGGCATCTTCGGCCATCACCATCACCTCGTCGAAAAAGCGATCGATGGGCTCTTTGAGCACCAGCATATCGCGCAGAAAACCCTGATAGTCAAAACGCTCGAGTTTTTCCGAACCCGCCTGCAAAACGGCGTTCAGCGACTCATAGAGGGCGCGCTCCGCCGGCTCCCGCAGCAGCTGTTCATCAACCTCGTCACCCTGATGATCCTTGATGATATTGCGGATTCGCTTGCACGACGCGGCCAGCACCGCAAACGATGCATCCGCCTTCATTGCCTCCAAGGCGCGTATCCGTAGCAGCGTGTCATTGATATCGGCAAAACCAGCCGCGCACGCCGCCTCGACGGCGCCGCCGTCATGTCCCCTGCTCAGGCAATCGTTGCTGAACCGGGTTTTGATGAACGCAACCAGCGCGTCCACCGTGGCGGCCGAGCCGTCCACCTTGTCGCCGTACAGTGACAACGCCTTACTGAAGACCTCAGCCAGGTTGAGCCGGTAAGCCCGGTCTTCGATAATGTGCAGCACGGCAAAAGCATGACGGCGCAAGCCATACGGGTCGGTGGTGCCGGTAGGAACCTGGCCGATACCGAAACAGCCGGCCAGGGTATCGATCCGATCGGCAATTGAGACCAGGGCACCGCTCACCGAATCGGGTAGTTCAGCCCCAGCCCGCAGCGGTTTGTAATGATCCTTGATGCCTGCCGCAACCTCAGCGCTTTCCCCGTCCAGGACGCCATAGGCGCTGCCCATGATGCCCTGCAGCGAGGGAAATTCTCCCACCATCTCGGTGGTGAGATCCGCCTTGGCCAGCAGTGCCGTGCGGGCCGCATCAGTGGTATGCTCAGGGGCACATTGTTCGGCCAGCATGGTGGTCAGCTTGACGATCCGATCCACTTTTTCGCGCATGGTTCCCAGTGAGGCCTGGAAGATGATGCCGGCACCATCTTCGACCCGGTGGGCAAGGGCTGTTTTTTGATCGGCCTCATAGAAGAACAGGGCATCGGCAAGACGGGCCCGGAGCACCCGCTCGTGACCTGAACCGGTGAGGGCGGCATTGCGCACCCGGGTGTTGTTGACCGCGATAAAGCCGGGCAGCAGCCGGTTGTTTCCATCCACAATCGGAAAATATTTCTGATGTTCACGCATGGAGGTAATCAGCACCTCGTCGGGCAGAGCGAGAAAACGTTCATCAAAGCGCCCGCTCACCCCCACCGGATACTCTACCAGATTGGTCACCGTCGCCAGCAGATTTTCATCGATAAAGGGCGCCGCCTGTTCCCCGAACTCACCATTTTTCAGACAGCCGTGAATCTCATCCAGCACCGCCTGGCGCCGCTTGTCAAAGGAGGCGATGACATAAGCCGATTCCATCTGCTCTTCATAGTGCTCAGCACCTTTTAGAGCGATTGCGGCGGGCGCCATGAACCGATGACCGTAGCTGAACGGGGCCGAATCGACACCGCCGTAGCTGAGTGGGATCGGTTCATCGCCGAACAGGGCGGCAAGCCACTGGATGGGACGGGCAAAACTCTGCTGCTGGCTGCCCCATTTCATCGATTTGGCAAAAGAGAGTTCCGCGATAATCTCGGTAAGCATCCGGGGAAGCACCTCGGCGGCGGGCGCCCCGCGCACCTGGCGCACCAGCTGAACATACTCGCCCTTCTGGGTTGATACAATCGTCAGCTTCTCCGGCCCAACCCCTTTTGAGCGGGCAAAACCAATGCCTGCTTTGGTGGGGGTCCCATCCTCGTTAAAGGCGACGGAGGCGGCCGGCCCCATCACGGTCTCTTCAATGTCGGCCTGGCTCTGTGCGCAGCCGTTGACGAGCAAAGCAAGCCGGCGCGGGGTACCGAAACTGCTCAATGTTTCATAGGCAAGACGCCCCTCTTCCGCTTTTTTCGCAAAAAGCTCAGCCAACTGCACCATGGCCGGATTGATGAATCCGGCCGGCAGCTCCTCGACCCCGATTTCAAAGAGAAGATCTTTCATGTTGGTATGTGGTGTTGGTTGTTTTTTGCGACGTCATCACTCTTTGCAGGCAGAGGCAAACAGGCTGTACCCCACCATTTCGGTTTCCACCCGAATCTTATACCAGCTCAACTCGGTACGCTCGTTGAAGCGGCGCTTCAAATCGGACAACACCTGCTCCACCAGCAGCGGCGCCACACCCTGATCACCGTTTTGTTTCCGGGTGGCGGCGATGGATGACTCCACCGTATCGATCAGGGTCTCCAGCCACATGAACCGGGCAAAACGAACACTTACCAGCACCGTGGCGGTAATTCCATGGCCGCGTGTGGGGGCCGGGTCATTGTCAGCGGCGGTCTCATCACCGATGGGCACCCGCACATCCAGGCGCATATCCCGACCATGGGCGAGAAAGGAGTGGATGGTGCAGTCATAGCGCCGAACCTGGAGCATGCCGGTCTGAGCCGACCCATGCATAAAATAGGGAAAACTGATTTCAAGGTGCGCGGCCTGGGCTTCGAGGCGCTCTTTCATGGCCTCCAGGATAAGATGAAAGGCACCGATATCGATCTTCCCGTGAAACTGGTTGAGAATCTCGATGAACCTGCTCATGTGGGTGCCCTTGAAATGATGGGGCAGATTCACGTACATGTTGACGGTGGCAATGGTCTTCTGGCTGCGGCGGGCCCGGTCCAGCACCGTGACTGGGTAGGTGATGGTCTTCACCCCGACCTTGGTAATGTCGATGCGCCGGTGATCGACCTGGCTCTGCATATCTTTCATGCCGCCCTCACCAACCTGTTTGCCCAACTTTCAAGAACAAGAGTCCGTTTGCATAAGATGGACTCGTAAAAACCCCTATACCCGTCATGGTGGAGCTGACTCGAAATCCATAATTATCTGAAATTACTGGATTCCCGCTGAAGCCTGCCCTTGAAGGGTGTAATCGAGGGCGGGAATGACATTAGAAAGTAATTTCAAGGTTTTTAAATTAGCATCAAATAAACAGATTCATTAATTAAGCAGGCGCGCCGCTGCCGCTTTCAACTCGGTCAGATCGGCTGATTTGACGATATAGCCGTCCGCGGCCCAGGCGCCCAGATCCTGCTTATATTCGAAATAGGCGCTATTGATAAGCACCGGTACCGAGGGATCGCGCGATTTCATCTGGCGCAGCACCTCGATACCGTTGAGACCGGGCATCATGACATCGAGAATGACCAGATCGGGCCGGTTTTCGGCAAAACGGGCGAGTGCCTCCTCACCGTTCCGGGCCGAGTCCACCTGGTAACCTTCGTCTTTGAACTCTTCCTGATAGAGCAACTGGATGGAATCGTCATCATCCACCAGTAACAATTTCTTCACCTGAACCTCCCGCGGACGGATCCGCCTCCCGAAGGAAATGAGCCGCCTCTTCCGGCGGCATGGGGTTAATATAGAAGCCGCTTCCCCACTCAAACCCGGCAATGGAGGTGAGCTTGGGAACAATCTCAAAATGCCAGTGATAGTGCTCCAGGCTGCCGGCGTGCAGCGGCCGGGTGTGCAGTACGAAATTATAGGGTACCCCGGGAATGCAGGCATCAAGCCGCAGCAAACTCTCGGCGATTATTTCGGCAAGGGCCGGCAGGGCCGTATCGGGAGTGGTGCAGAACCCCGATGCATGCGCCTTCGGCAACACCCACATCTCAAACGGGGTACGGGGGGCAAAGGGCGAGATGGCGACAAAGTGATCGTTCTGACAGACAATGCGGATTTCCTGCTGCATCTCCTGGCGGATAATGTCGCAAAACAGACACCGATCCTTATAGCGGAAATATGATAACGCACCCTCGAGCTCGGAGACGATCATGCGCGGCACCACCGGCAGGGCGATAAGCTGTGAATGGGAATGTTCCAGTGAGGCGCCCGCCGCCTTGCCGGAATTCTTGAACACCATGACGTAGCGGAACCGGGGATCACGCTGCAGATCAATCAGCCGATCGCGAAAGACCTTCAAGGTCAGAACGATATGTTGGGTGGGCAGCCGCCACAAGATATCGTGGTGACCGGGACACTCGATGATGACCTCATGGGCGCCGATCCCGTTCATCCGGTCATAGAGCCCCTCCGCCTCCTTGCCCAGATCACCCTCGATGATCAGGGCCGGATATTTGTTGGGAACCACCCGCACCTGCCAGTCCGGGGCGTTTGTGGTAGACTCAACACCGCCCCGTATCGCCATCACCTCCGACGGGGTAAACTGCTCGTTACCGGGGCAGAGCGGGCAGAAGCCGCCGCGCACCTCGGATTTTTCGACAATAAAATCGGTGGGCCGCTTGCGTCGCTCCTTGGCAATAATGATCCAGCGACCAAGAACGGGATCCTTTCTCAGCTCCGGCATTTAAGATCAGTTTCCGGTGGATTTTTCCTTCTGTTCCTGAAGGGTCTTACAATCGATACAGAGGGTGGTTACCGGCCGTGCCTCGAGCCGTTTGACGTTTATTTCGCAGCCGCACTCCTCGCACAACCCATACTCACCTTCTTTGATCCGGGTTAAGGCCTCATTGATCTTGCTGAGCAATTTGCGCTCGCGATCGCGGATGCGCAGCTCGAAACTGCGATCCGACTCGATGGTGGCACGATCGTTGGGATCGGGGACATTGGAACTCTGATCGTTCATATCAGCCAGGGTCTTTTCCGCCTCGCTGAGGATTGCATCGCGCATATCGATAAGCTGACGCTTGAACTGAGCCAATAATATATCATCCATTGCCTGGTTCTCCTCTATTCATCCTGAGTCTCAGCATCTGCCGGCTCATTCAGGACGTTGGTACAGACCACTTTTGCCGCCTGCCTTCTTGAGCAGACGGATATTGTCGATGGTGATGGCCTTGTCCACCGCCTTGCACATGTCGTAGATCGTCAGGGCGGTGACACTCACCGCCGTCAGCGCCTCCATCTCAGCGCCGGTTTTTCCCCGGGTGGCGACCTCGGCGGTGATCGCTACCGTTTTTTCCCGGTCATCTAAGGAAAAATCTATGGCGACATAGTCGAGCAGCAGCTGGTGGGTGAGCGGAATCAGGCTATCCACCCGCTTGGCCGCCATAATTCCGGCCAGCCGTGCCACCCCAAGGACATCGCCTTTGTGGGCGGTACCGGCGGCCACCGCCGCATAGGCCGCCTCGTTGAGACACACCAGACCGGCGGCCAGCGCCACTCTGGCACTGACATCTTTGCCGCCGACATCCACCATCTTCGCAGCGCCGGTCTCGTCAATATGACTCAATCTGGAAAAATCGTGCTCACTCACATCATTCTTTAACTAATTTTTCTTGCCGATAACCTCATTGACCAGCTTGCTGAAAAACCCCTCATGCTCTTGTTTCTGGCCATGCTCCTCACACAAGGTATCAAAATCGCGCAGCAGATCTTTCTGTTTGTCACAGAGGTCGGTGGGGGTCTGCACGTGAATTTCAACGTGCATATCGCCGCGTCCGCGCCCGCGCAGATTGGCCACCCCTTCACCACGCAGGGTGAACACCTCGCCCGACTGGGTACCTTCCGGGATACTCAGCGTTTTTTTGCCATGGATGGTGATCACTTCAGTTTTGACGCCAAGCGCCGCATCCACCATGGCAAGCGGCAGACGGACATAAATATCATCGCCGTCACGGCGAAAAAATTCATGCGGCTCCACCGATATCATCACGTACAGATCACCGGCCTCACCACCACGCCGACCGCCTTCTCCCTCACCCTTGAGGCGCATGCGGGCGCCGCTGTCGACACCGGCGGGAATTTTGATGGAAACCCGTTTGGTCTTACCCACCAGGCCGGTTCCCCGGCAGTCGTCACAGGGCTCGGTAATGATTGATCCTTCCCCCTGACATTGCGGACAGGTGGAGCTTACCTGGAAAAATCCCTGGGAGCGCACCACCTGACCACGACCGTTACAGGCGGGGCAGGTCTGGCGCTGATAGCCGGGCCGGCAGCCGCTGCCCTCGCAGGTCCAGCAGGTATCGGGTCTGGTCAGCTCTACCTCTTTGGTCACCCCATGCACCGCCTCCATAAAGGAGATGGTGATATCGTAGCGCAGATCGCTGCCGGCCACCGGGCCGTTTCGACGCGAACCGGAACGTGATGAGCCGAACCCAAAGAGATCGCCGAAGATATCACCGAAGCCGGAGAAGACATCCTCAAAATTGCCCGGCCCCCGATATCCACTGTCGCGCAGCCCTTCATGACCATAGGTGTCGTAGATGCGCCGTTTGCGATCATCGCTGAGCACCTCGTAGGCCTCGGTGCACTCCTTGAAGGCCTGTTCGGCCTCACTGTCGCCGGGGTTGCGATCCGGATGATATTTCATGGCCAGCTTGCGATAAGACTTCTTGATCGCGTCGGCCCCGGCGCTCTGGGAAACGCCTAATATTTCGTAATAGTCACGAGCCATGATAAATGCTATTGCCCTGCCGGTGCGACCTCTTTTTCACTCCCGCCGTCGGCCGGATAGTCGCCGTTATCGATGAGATCATCGATATTGTCGAAGCGTACCTCGCCGGAGGCAATTTCCCGCAGGGAGCTGACCACTTCCTTGTTTTTGGTATCCACCAGATAGGGAGCGCCCTGCCGGTGCTGCTTGATTCTCTTTACCGCCAGGTGAATCAGATTAAAGCGATTGCTGTCGCCAACCTGCTGAAGGCAATCTTCCACCGTAATTCGTGCCATCTACTCTACCTCTGTATTGTTAGAAACTGAATGAATATGGGAAACAGGACTTCCCTAACTATTTCTCATCAAAAGGATTTTTCAGCAACATTGTCTGGGCGCGATCCGGGCCCACGGAAACCAGGGTGACCTCGACCCCGGTGATCTCTTCGATTCGGCGCACATACTCCCGGGCCGCGCGGGGCAAATCAGCAAAAGCGCGAACCCCTGATATATCCTCAGACCAGCCGGGAACATCAATATATTCCGGCTGGGCCGCCTCGATCTCGCTTACTCTGGCCGGCATCGAGGTGACAACTGCGTCCCGACACTTGTACCGGGTGGCGATCCGCACCGTTTTCTGACCGCTTAAGACATCGAGCTTGGTAAGCGCCAGGCCGGTGATGCCGTTTATCCGCACCGCATCTCTTGCAACCACCCCGTCCAGCCACCCACAGCGTCGCCGCCGACCGGTGGTGGCACCAAACTCGCCACCTTTCTCCTGGAGCTGATCACCCACCTCGTCGGTTAGCTCGGTGGGCAGCGGCCCGGCTCCCACCCGGGTGGTATAGGCCTTGATCACGCCGATGACACTGTCGATATGGGCGGGGCCGAAACCAGACCCGGTACAGGCGTTGCCCGCCACCGTGTTGGAAGAGGTAACATAGGGATAGGTACCGTGATCGATATCGAGCTGGGCGCCCTGGGCGCCTTCGAAAAGGATGTTGCGCCCCTGTTTACGAGCATCATCCAAGACAACCGAGACATTTACAATATGGGGGGCAAGTTGTTCCACCTGATCCATAAGCGGGGCAAAGACCTCGTCAAAGCTCAGCGGTGAGAGCCCGAATTTTTTGGTGAACAAGAAATTTTTCTCCTCAAGGTTTGCCGCTATCTTGTCACGCAGCAGCCCCTCATCGAGGATATCGCCCATCCTGATGCCCTGGCGCCCCACCTTGTCCACGTAGCAGGGCCCAATGCCTCGTCCGGTGGTGCCGATTTTGTCTTTTGGGGAGCGGCCGTCCTCCTGAGCCTGATCCAGAACCTTGTGATACGCGGTGATCAGATGGGCATGTTCACTGATCAGCAGCTGGTCACCGCTTACCGGCCGCCCCATCTCCCGCAGCCGATCAATCTCTTCCAGTAACACGGCGGGGTCGATAATGACGCCGTTGCCGATGGCGCATACCTTGTCCTCGTAGAGAATCCCCGAGGGAATAAGGTGAAAAATATATTTTCTGCCATCTACCACCAGGGTGTGACCGGCATTGTTGCCGCCCTGAAAGCGGACGATAAAATCGGCGTCCCGGGTCAGCAGATCGACGATTTTTCCTTTGCCCTCGTCGCCCCACTGGGTGCCTACGATTACCGCGGTTGTCATGTTTCCCTCTTTGGAAAAGACAGCAAAATAAACGAACAACAATAATTTATTGCTTATCTGATGTCAATGATCCTTTGAACCGTGTGCAGGGAACAGATCAATGGTCCGGAGGCAAAAGGGTGACTCAGGGGGTGCCCCAGAGAACAAGACAAGATTGTTTCACAAGACAAGCATACAAGATGGTGTCGTAAAAACCTTGATATTGTTTGATTTCGTCATTCCCGCGAAAGCGGGAATCCATTGATTTCACTAAAATAATGGTGTCGAGTCAATTCCGGTATGACGGGCATATTGGTTTTTACGACGCCATCAAGCTATGCTTCGATAAACGGGCAATCAAGCGCGTTTGTTCGAAACCTTGAGCGGGTCAATCTCAGTCGCCCTTATTTCCCGTCTCGCAATTATGGTGCATTTCTGGTATGAAGAGGGATGCTGTAAAATGATATGCTTTTCCATCATACTAAGGATTATTCATGTTTGGCATCGGTTTACCCGAACTCATCGTTATCATGGCATTGGCGCTGATTGTCATCGGCCCCGACAAACTGCCGGAGATGGCACGCTCACTGGCCAAGACGGTGATGGATCTAAAAAAAACGGTTGCCACCCTGCAGGATGAGTTGACCAGGGAAAATCCACTGGATGAGGTCAAACCGGAGCTGAAGAAACTCACCCATGAGCTTACCGGCGAATTGAAAAACCTCGATAGAATCGAAACAACCGCTGCTCCGTCCGGCTCAGGGGAAGACAGCCGCAAAAAGGCTGACGCCGCACCGCGTCCCGAAAAAGATGAGCCCACCCCGGAGCCCACCGAACGACAGCCGGAAGCCCCGCCATCAGAGCCCGCCGACCAGTCGAAAACGAACCCTTAGACCATGTCCGTATTAGAACGCCACCTGGCATTTTTTCGGCCCCATCACCAGGAATTGCGCGACCGGCTGATCCGCTGTTTCGCGGCAATCGCATTGTGCAGCGTGGGCGTCTATTTCTTTGCCGAGCAGATCGCCTATCTTTTCATCGAGCCGCTCTACCGGGCCAGCCCGCTGGTCTATCGACTGGTGTATACCAACCTGCCGGAGGCCTTTCTCGCCTATATCAAGCTCTCGCTGCTACTCGGCCTGATTCTCTCCACCCCATATCTCATCTACCAGGGGTGGCGTTTCGTTTCGCCCGGGCTGCATGCCAACGAAAAGAAGATCGCCGTTATCGTGGTGTTCTGGGCGGGGCTGCTCTTTAGCGCCGGGGCCGCCTTCGCTCTTTTTATCGTGCTGCCCAAGCTGCTTGCCTATTTCTTGAGCTACGCCCACGAGAGCCTGGAGCCGCTGCCTAAATTCGGCAAGTATCTCAGTTTCGTGGCCCGGCTCATGCTCACCCTGGGAATGGCCTTTCAGATCCCCTTTCTGATGGTGATGGCGGTCAAGGCAAACCTTGTGGAAACCGCTTACTATCGAACCAAGCGATACTACTTCTACGCGGCCATTGTCATCCTCGCCTTTCTGCTCTCGGCCGGCGATTTCATGGCCACCGGGCTGCTCAGCCTGCCGCTCTTTTTATTGTACGAATCAGGCGCACTGCTCAGCAGAGTGTTCAGGAAATCGGGTCAACCCGCTGCTTGAGCATACAGCATGAAACCCGGGTCAGCGGCGTGCCGTCCGGTGCGCAGGCGATGGTGTCGGGTTGGAGCAGTTTGTTCATGGTGCACCCCTCGGCGATATCCAGCGCGAAGATACGCTCCTCTTGCAGCCCGTCAAGATGGATCAGCGTATCGTCTCGGATCTCATAGGAATGGAGCGGATAATCCTCACACAGGGGGCATTGATAGACCCGGCCGTTGGGAAAGACAAAGAAATTCTCGGCAACCCGGGCGGCACAGACAAAGGGCTCTTCCTTGTCCAGGTAGACCTTTGGATAGATAACGGCAATACCGAGGGTGGCGGCGGCCTGGGCCACCGGCAAGACGGCGTCCCGCCAGTGCCGGTAGTCCACCTGCAGGGTGGTGGAAGATTTAGAAAGCTCAGCCGATTTGCCGCGCAGCCCGATCACCTGCAGAAAGAGCAACCGCACCCCCAGTCTGTCCAGAAGCGGGGGCAGACGGTGGAGATGGTCGATGTTGAGGCTGCTTACCGTATAGATTACGCTGACCCTGAAACCCGCTGCAATGGCGCGGCCGATATGTTCGGTGCAGACCCCAAACGAGCCCGCCCCCCTGATATGATCGTTTACTTGGGCATCCGGGCCATCCAGGCTGAAACTGAGGTTATCCAGCAGATCAGGAGAGCAGCGGGCAAGAAAATCGTGAAAGAGATAGCCGTTGGTGTCAACAGTGGTACGAAACCCGGACGCACGGGCCACCTCCAGGCCGTAAATCAGATCGGGATGCATGGTGGGCTCGCCGCCTAAGAAAACGATATTGGCAGTGCCCGTCTCAGGGGCAAACAATTTGATCCAGCTCGCCAGCCGCTCCCGGCTGAGCATCTTCGTGCCGTGCTGGTCGGGGTTGATGTAGCAATGTTTGCAGGAAAGGTTGCAGGCGGTGAGGATGTGCATGAACACATTGCGTTCACCGGCAGCAAATTGAACCGTGCGGGCATGGTGCTGGTGGCCAGTGGTGGTCATACGCTAATCTCTTTGTTACTGGCGCAGGGTGTAACGGGCAAGCAGGGAACCTTGCCAGTAAGCGTTGCGGTGATCGGCGAAGAATTGCTTGAACAAAGCCAGGCAATCGGCCCGCCGGACGCCGCCGATGATGCGCGGGTGTCTCTTTCGAAACAGCGGCGGCAGCGAAGCCGGCGGCAGGGAACAACCGCCCCCCATCACATCTTCATACCCGTAGATGATGGTATCGGCCCCATGTAGCACCAGGGCGCTATAGCACATCAGACACGGCTCCATGGTGCAGTAGACGGTAAACGGCATCGCCTCGCCGGGTCGCCTGCTCTCCACGTAGTGGTGCAGCGCTCTCATTTCGGCATGATCCAGCTCGTTGCCGACCCCACCGCTGTTGATTCGGTGACCGGCTGCAACCACCCCACCCGCATCAACCAGGACGCAGCCCACCGGGAAATCACCCGCCGTCAGGGCCCGGCCCGCCTCGATCAGGGCATCGTCCATATAGTGCGGGAAAAAGCTCATTTAATTGCGTTCAAACTCCTCAATATTTAACGAGGTGTGGGGTTGAACGGAGACGGGACCGCGTTTTTGAAACGGCAGATAGACCAGGGCACCGTCTCGGCAGGACAAGGTAATGTCGGCCAGATGGTTCAGAATATCGCCGCGTTTTTCGACGATGTGGGCAAAAACCGTTTTCAGAGTACCCATTGCCTCGGTAAGCGAAACACTGACCGAGGCGAGCTTTCCCCGGTAGGCGCCGCGCACCGGCGGCACCGAGAGCTGCGCCAGGGTAAGATGTCTGGCAGCGTTGAGAAACGCGGCCGGAGCCATGGTAAAACCGGGCACCCAGATCATCAGCTCGGCCCGTTTGTGATCGGCCTTGATGAGTATCGGCCGGTTGGTTGCCAGAATCAGATCGGCGAGGGTGTAGAGCTTGGGCTGATCGCAGCGCACCCGCAGGCGCCAGAAGGGCAGATGGGCAACGTCTTCTCCCTGCATGGGCACGTAGCCGTACGGTACCGACACAAAAGTCCCTTCATCTTCCAGCCAGCAGGTATCGCACTGGCGGCAGTGCATCACGGAGCTGTCGGCTCCACCCTCGAGAACATCACCGCAATGCGGACAGAGGGTGGAGAGAAAATTCGATTGCCAGTGGGGCTGAAAAGATATGGTCTGATGCAGGGCCGATTGCCACAACTTCTTCGCCCCCAGCGACCGCCCGGTGGCGCCGTCAAAGATGGTGTCGCCGACCCGGTAGAGCGGCAGGTAGATACAACTCACCACCTCGGAGACAAAGACCTGATGGATAAACGGCCGGCTTCTTTCATCGATTGATTGCTCGGCCCGCGCCGCGGCCCGCTGGAGAATATCGCCGGTGGGCAGACTCTTGCGGATAAAGCGACCACGCATGGCGCGGTGCACCCGGGTGAGTCTGGTTCCCCGCACCCGATCACCCAACGAGGGCGGCGCCACCGCTTCGGTGCGTGCCTGTTGGGTAACGTCCAGAAGGCGATGAGTCACCCGGTCGACAAAACTGGTGTAGATCACGCCTTTAAAGCGCATGTAGGGGTAATAGAAGATATCCGAGCCATCCACTTCGGCGGGGATACGATCGGCCAGAACGGCGCGCGGCAAGGAGGGCTTGACCAGATAGGTTTGGTCAAAGCAGGAAGGGCAGTGTGCGAGCCGGTCACGCTCACCGAGGCTCATCACCTTGCCGCAGCTCGGACACTCATGTTCTACACGCAGGTCCAAGGAACTCCTCTAGAACCGGAACATTGATGACGGCATATACAACATCACCACCTATGGGAACCAGAGTCAGGATGTAAATCATACAGGGTTTCATCACGACGGGGCGGCGCCGGGGCGGTGCGTGCTTTCTTGTGCAGCAGGGAAAAATCAAGCTCATCGCCTTCCATCAGATCCCCCATATCCTGCTCCACCTGCTCCGGGTCTTCGCCTTTTTCCAGTCGGGCAATGGCCTCTTCCATGGAGTCACCCAGATTGATACCGGTACGCTCGCTGAAACTGCGCATCAGCGCGGCCATCTGCTTCGGGTCATTTTCATCCATGGATGCTGACTCGCGCATCAGCGATTCCATGGCCGCCTCCATCTTCGTCTCATCGAGACCGGCCAGTTGATCCTCATCTTCGCTGGCCCGGCCGATAGTTGCAAACATCGACACCTGCCGGGAAAGCTCCGGAGCAGCGCAGCGGGGGCAGCCGGGTACGGTTTCAGTATCTATCCGGCGGGAAAAAAAGCTGAAGATGGTATTGCAGCTCTCGCAATAAAACTCGTAAATCGGCATTGGTGCTCTCAATCAGTCGGCGCTCAGCACTGCATCGATGTGACGCGGTTCCACTTCGTCGGTTATGAGTACCGATCCTTCATCGGTGGGCAGGATGAAAAACAGCGAGGTGCCCACCCGTTTCTTATCGGTGCCAAGATACGATGTAATGCGACCGCGGTCAAGCTCCGCCGGGATCTCGGTGGGCAGGCCGTAGCGTGCAATAAGTGCCTGCAGGTACTGCGCCCGCTCCTCTGAGAGCACCTTGTGCCGTACCGCCAGCCTCGCCGCCGCCACCATGCCGATGGCCACCGCGTTGCCGTGCAGGATGGTGAAATCAGAGGCCGCCTCCACCGCGTGGCCGATGGTGTGGCCGAAAATTGAGGATGCGCCGGAATATCGCCCTCTTTCTCGTCTTCGGCCACCACCGCCGCCTTAATCAGGCAGCAGGTCTTGATTACGTGGATGAGCGCGTCCGGCCGGCGAGCAAGGATGGGTTCACGATGCGCATCGAGATATACCAGAAATTCAGGATCGCGGATCACCCCATACTTGATCACCTCGGCAAGTCCGGCAATGAATTGATCATCGGGCAGGGTATGCAGCACATCGGGGTCGATAAAGACGGCCGATGGCTGAGAAAATGTGCCCACCAGGTTTTTGCCCTCAGGCAGATCCACCCCGGTCTTGCCACCCACCGAGCTATCCACCTGGGCCAGCAGAGTGGTGGGGATCTGTACACATGAAATACCGCGCAGATAGATGGAGGCCACAAAACCGGCGATATCACCCGCCACCCCGCCGCCCAGGGCAATCACCACACTGGTGCGATCATGACCGGCACGGGCCAGCTCCGAGCATAAAGTGGCGACGGTGGCCGGATTCTTGCTCGCCTCACCGGCCTCAAATTCGTGGTAGGTGACAGGGCACCCGGCATCCGCCAGGGGTGCCTGCACCCGGGAACCATAGAGCTTGCCTACGGTAGAATCGGTAATGATCGCATATGAGCTGGCCGGATGATCGGCGGCGATGATGGCGCCGAGTTTGTCAAGCAGCCCAGTCTGAACATAGATGGGATAGCTGCGCTCAGCCAGCGATACGGTAATGTGCATAAAAATGGGGTCAGAGTAAAATTAAATTACGTTTTTGATGACAAAAGCATGGCCTCAGTGCCAACTGTGCACAATTAATACAACCAGATTAATTTTACTCTGACCCGATTTTTATAAAAAAGGAGGTACCGCCATGGGCGATACCTCCTTTGAGATACAGGTGAAAAGCTGGAACTACATATTCTGGCCGGAGGCGGCGCTCTGCATCTTCACCTCGACTTTCTCGGTGAGACCTTCATAGTACTCACGCAGGATGACCAGTACCTCGTCGCGACCGAAGTGATCCGGTACCTCGGCGCCTTCAGACAGCGCCTTGCGCAGCTTGGTGCCGGAGAGAATCACACGCTGCTCTTTGTCATGCGGGCAGGTGCGCAGTGAGGCCATGCCGTCACAGGCGTAGCAATAGAAAGTCCAGTCGATTTTCATGGGCTTGCACAGCAGATCCTTGGCGGGATCACCGGTTACCGGGATGCGGTCGAAAATCTCCTGGGCCTCGAACAGGGTATAGAAGTCGCCGACCCCGGCATGATCGCGGCCGATCAGCATGTTGTTGACCCCGTAGTTCTGGCGGAAGGTGGCGTGCAGCAGCCCCTCGCGCGGCCCGGCATACCGCATATCCAGCGGATAGCCGGCGCTGTAGGCGTTGTCCTTGACGAAATAGTTCTCGATCAGCGCGTCGATGGCCTTGATCCGTACCTTCGCGGGAATATCGCCGGGCTTGAGGTTACCGATGAGCGAGTGGATGAGCACACCGTCGCATACCTCAATGGCGATCTTGGCGAGATGCTCGTGGGAGCGGTGCATGGGGTTACGCAGCTGCAGGGCGGCGACGTTGGCCCAACCACGCTCCTCGAACAGGGCGCGGGTCTGGGCGGGACGCATGTAAATGCCCGGATACTCGGCGGGATACTCGCCTTCGGAGAGTACCTTGACGGGGCCGGCCAGATTAAATTCCTTCTGGTTCATGACCATGATGACGCCGGGATGATCTTCAGGTGCGACTTCCCAGAACTTGCCGTCCACCGACTCTTCGCCCTGACCCATGAAAACGTTCTCACACTCCCACTTCTTGTTCTCCTCGGTCATCTCATATTTTTCTTCCACCTTCATGGTGGCAAAGGTCTCGCCGCCGCGCACCAGGGCGATCTCATCGCCCACACTGATGGCGGCCGCGTCCTCGGCGGAAACGTCCAGGGTGATGGGCACCGGCCAGAAGGTGCCGTCGGCCATCTGAAAATTCTCGCACACACCTTTCCAGTCGGCCTTGTTCATGAAGCCGGTAAGCGGGCTGAAGCCGCCGATACCCATCATGATCAGATCGCCTTTGGCGCGGGCGGAGATTTCCACCTGCTTCAGACCCGCCGCTTTTTGCAGCTCGGCGTCACGCTCGGCGCCTTCAAGCAAGGCGCATACCAGACCTTTTCCCCCGTGGGGTGCAACCAGTTTCGACATAATTTCCCTCTTTTTGTTTATAGATAACAGTACTTGGCCGTCGGCCTCCAGGCAAACGGCACTACCAGTCATAGATTACGGTCGATCACGGACACCCATACGACCGGGCGGCGAGCACCACCCCGCACCATGCGGATGTAAATCCCCAATTAAAACAGGTTTGCGCGAAAAGTCAAGCAGAATAACCAAACACGACTGCCGGGAAGCTGAAACAAGAAGTCTATCAACTGATACCAGTTACTGAATTTTTTTGCGATACCCCAGTTCTACCAGGGACTCGGACGCAATTTCGGCACTGACCCCCGCGCCTTTTACTGAAAACATGCCGTATACCAGATACTCATAGGTCCGCCCATCTGAATTGGTGACCACCAGCGATGAGTCTCCCGCCACCCCCATTCCGGTCACATGCTGAGCAGCCACGCGAAGAGCGTCACTGGTATGGGTGCCGGGAAAAAACGCGTCAAGGTTGGTCGGTGCATCACCGGGAGGATCGCCATAAAATATCAACGGTTTGGCGATGGGGTTATCTCCAGAACCCGCTCCATCACCTAGCCATCCGCTGCCATCATTGTCATACCAGTTATCTTTCTCTTCAAGTCTGTTAGGGTGTCGATTCCCATTATCAGCGTAAAACGGATCGTCGGTAAAATAATCAACCCCACCGCTCGTATCGATCATGGTCGTTGGGGCATGCTCGAGCCCCAAGGCACTATCCACGGCCGCCGTCTCGGCAAGGTAGGTGGCTTTTTCGGCCTCGTAGGCGGCCCGTGAGATGCGTGATTCGGTAATCGAATTGTTTATCGATGAAACCGCGATGATCGTCAGCCCGGCCAGCATGAGCAGAACGACAGCCACGGTTATGAACCCCGCCTCACCACCTTCAAGATCATTTTCTTTCCGATGCGCAGCGGCACCGGCACGCCGGTCCATCCAGGCACAAGGGGAAAGAGGGGTAAATAAGGCTTTCATGTTTTCATATACCCGGTTTGGCCAGTAAAAAACGGGCTATCACCTGTGGCGACCCGAACTTGGTGGCCTGTATATAGATCAGCCTCACCTTGTCAGGAATACCTGATACATCAACATCCACGGCTTTGACCAGGCCGGCCGGCATGGTATTGGCGGTGTTGTCCAGCACCACCCAGGTGAGGGTAAAATCCATCACCCCGTCGCCGTTCACATCGACATCACCACTATTCTGGCCGGCAGTGACGGTGCTATATGCAAGTGCTCGTAATTGCTCGAGTTGCCCACCCATTTCATTGGTACTCATCAGCATACGCTGCTGCTGACCGATTTTTCCCACGGCGATGGATTGCAGTGAAAATATACCGAGTATGCCCATGACAAAGATGGCGAGGCCAATCATCGCACCCATGAGACTGAACCCGGATTCGCCGCACACGCGAACACACGCGCGAGATTTTGTTCGAATCAAGAATCTAAGAAATGGTATGTTGGGTCGTATCATCACTACTCTATATCGTTTTTGCCCGATTACTTATTGCGCACGGCCACGGTGGAGGTGACCATAAGCCGCCGAATTGAATCGTTAGGAGGGTTGGCCCCGCTTTGTAGATTAAGCAGATCCATCTGCTTGTTCCGGTAGACGGTGGTGTCGGTATACGGAGTGCCAAGCCCCGGCGCGGCCCCGAAGGTGCCCACCAGGGTGATCTGCACGGCGGCGATATCATCGAAATCTGCCGACGCGACAGGGGCGGCAATGACGTTACCGGCCTGGTCCAGATAGACAAAATTGAGGCAGTCAATATTTTCGGCCAGCTCCACGGGTACACCTGCTGCATTAAGGCGATGCAATGTACTTGATTGGTTGCCAGCCGTATTTATCAGGTTGAAGACAAAATTTTCGTTCCAGTGATTATCAATTGTGCCGTTTGGGTTATAATCAAAATCACTCCCGGATATCCTACCCTGATCGGCGGTAAATGAGATTTCGTCACTTTTCACCTCATACGTTGTGCCGGCCACTTCGGCGGAAAAACCGGCACCGGCAAAACCGAACGGGTCATATCCGGCCATCCTGATGTTGCGCTCCAGATAATCCATGGTGGCGCGCAGATTCTGCTGCATGGCAACCACCTTAACCTGATTGTTATGCCCGCGCACCATGGATATATACACCGTTACCGAGCCGGCCACCACCGCCATGGAGACAACCATGCCGACCATGAGTTCCATGAGGGTGAACCCGTTTATAGTCAGGCGGCTCCTCATATCGTTGCCGTTAATATGACTCATAGTCGCCACCGTTCCACCACTGCCGCTGAATCATCCCGGTTATCAGGGGTCCGACCAGGTAATAGTCGCCGGCCGGATTGGTGCCGATTACCAGATACGTTGAATTTGCCGTCCCAACAGCATTAAACGTGACTGTAAATGGCGCAAACGGTGCCGTTGGAGCACCTGGAGCACCCTTGCGATAAAACCGTACCGCGTTACCAAACTCCGGTTTGCTGGTAACGCACGGGCTGGTTGTGGGACAGGCAGTGCCGGCATCACACTCGATCTTAAATTTGTCGGCTTCAACGTTTACGTCGCAATTATCACCGCTGCGGATCGCATACATCTTGGCACTCTGCAAGGCATTATAATAGTCGTTCACCGCCGAGCGCGCCTGTTTGGCGGGCCGGTTGCTCAACAGCGCCGGCATACCTATCGCCGCCAGAGCACCAATGATCGCGATGACGACCATGAGTTCCATGAGCGAAAAACCACCGTAACTCCATTTATTCCGTTGTAAAGAATCCACAATGTTGTTTAAGCACAATCTATGCCAAAATTAAAAACCAAGACCGGCGCGGGTAGTTCTCATAAGACCCTGTAGATATTATGCCACAAACATAGAAACGTCGAGAGGTCACAACAATTCCGCGACAGCTCGGAACCACCTTTTTACGAGGCCAACAAAGAAAACGCCAGTCCGTAGGCGTCGCCCGTTTGTGCCGCCACGGATCTCCTTCATCATCTGGTACCCTGCCGGCTGGCGGCACCCGGCCAGGCGCTGGCGAAGAGCTGGTGGCTCTGCATCGATACGCTGGCACGGGCATCTACCCGGCGCCGGCACTTGCCCCCACCAGCACGGCCACGAAACGGTGCCGGCCATGAAGACGCGGTGCTGAATGGGACGCGAGCTGTGAAATATGTTTATGAAGGGGCCGGCAGCTGTAAAAAGATTTGCCACAAAGAGGCCGGTCCCCTACCCACAACATTCTGGTGTCAATTTTTGTCACCAGCTGACGCCCGATGTCTCCCCGGCGCCTAATTGTGGCGAAAAAGGGCCACCACACGTGCTCAAAAACCTGGTGTAAAACCACTCAACAAATTGATTTCACTTGAAAAATATCTTTTTTCTCCAAATGGAACATTCTTTGCTTAAAATGAAACTGACCTATTCCCGTTTACCTTTAACCAATGGAGCAAGAGATGAAACAGACAGACAACAAAGGCTTTACCCTGGTGGAATTGATGATCGTCATCGCCATCATCGGGATTTTGGCGGCCATCGCCGTGCCCAACTTCATTTCGTATCGGAACAAGACCTTCTGCTCGGCAGCAGAAAGCGATGCAAACAGTGCCAAAGCGGCAATCGCGGACTGGTTTGCAATTCCTTCACATACCGCCCTGCCGACTAATAACGATTCCTTTAACAATGGTGGCGGAATCAAACTAAGCGGCGAGAATTCAATTGCCTCAATTTCGGGTACCGATCCAAATAGAAATATCACCATCAGGGTAACCGATGGTAGTGGACGGTGCCCGGATGATTACAGAAATGCCCAGACAACAACAGCTAACCCGGATAATTTCTGGGATGGTCAAAGTTTTGTTCTCAGGATTGCTTTGTAGCGGGTATTGGAACAGGGCCGGTGGGAAGGCGATGCGCCAACATTCCCGCCGGCCTCGAACACGGGGTATCTTTCAACGTTGTACCGCAGACGATATCGTAATGTTTTCAGCTTACCTGAAATAAACCCCGCTTTATCATTTACTGTCTTTACTGTCTTCCGTGGATCGCCCGGCTGCCTCCGGGTACGTCAGGTACCAAGCCATTTTCTGCTGAATGACGCTCATTTCGCCAAGCGCATGCGACGGCGCGAAACGGGGCCGACAGAGCTTTTTTCGCGGACTGAAGTGGGACACAGCAAACATGGTCAAAGATTGCTCACATCGCGTCAGCAAACCGCTATTCTTTGACTTCGTAAAACATCGGAAATTTCCCTACCTGTAGAGTCCCGTACCGGTGAAACAAATAAATTTATGCCGGTTTTTCTGGCTGATGGGTACGTTTGCAGTAGTAATATACGCGCAATCTTTTCAGGGTGGCTGGCAATTTGATGACACACAGAACATCTTACAGAATACGCCGCTTCACCTCACCGACCTCTCATTTAACTCGCTGCGCCAAACCCTCTTTGCCAAACCCCACGCAGACGAACCGGCAATATATCGGCCCGTTGCCTGCCTCAGCCTGGCGCTTAATTGGTACTATGGTCAGGCCGACCCATTCGGCTATCATCTGGTAAATCTGCTCATTCATTTCAGCACTGGGTGGATCCTTTTTCTTGCCATTCGCCTGCTCTTCCGTACCCCGCGCCTGCGCAACCAATACACCGATGGTGAAATCGACTTTATCGCCGCTCTTGCTTCCCTGTTCTGGCTTGCCCATCCCATACATACCCAGGCGGTGGTGTACATCGTACAGCGCATGGCGGCCATGGCTGCTCTGGGAGGAATCGCCTGCGTTTACTGCTATCTGAAGGGGCGCCTGGCAGACATGAACGCCACCAGGATTGGATGGTTTTGCATGGCCGTCATTTCTTTTCTTTTTGGTATATTCTCCAAGGAAAACCTTGCCATTCTGCCATTGGCGATCATCGTCCTGGATTTGATATTTTTTGGCATGCCTTCAAGTCGGAAAGAAAAGATGATTTTTATAGTGGGAATGGGTCTCTCACTGCTGGTTATCTGTATCCTGTGCATTGTCCTGGCACCATCATTTCTGTCGAGCTTAACCAAAGGGTATGAAGGACGACCGTTTTCAATGTTGGAAAGGATACTTACCCAGCAGCGGGTCATGATATTGTACCTGAGCCTGCTTGTCTTTCCCCGGGCGGATCGTTTTTCCATCGATCATGAAATGGCGCTTTCCACGTCATTGTTTTCTCCGTGGACTACCGTTGCGGCCCTTATTTTTCATGTGTCAGCCCTTTCACTGGCCTGGCTTTACCGGAAAAAGTACCCCACTCTCTCCTTTGGCGTGTTGTTTTTTTATATCTGCCATTCAGTCGAGTCGAGTTTCATTGCCCTGGAACTGGTATTTGAACACCGCAACTATCTACCGTCGATGTTTCTATTCGTCCCGGTTGCCGTGCTATTCGCCCATCTTTTAAGAAAAAGATCATACCCGACACGAGTGCGAACACTCTCGGCAGCCCTTGCCGTTTTTGTGCTTTTCTCATTGGCACTGGGCACCTACCGGCGAAGCATTGTCTGGCACGATGAGGAATCGTTATGGACTGACGCCATGACTAAGGCGCCAAACAGTGCACGGCCCCCGGAAAATTTAGCCGTGGCCATCATGAATGAAAACAACCCATCTCGATATCCGCAAGCCCTTGCACTATACAAAGACGCGCTGGGAAAAACGTACGCACGAGTAAATATGGAGGCCAACACCCTTGCCAATATCGCTGATTACCACCTGAACAGGGGCAATTATGACGAGGCATTGAACTATTTTAAAAAGGCGCTGGAAATAGTTCCAGACAATCTGAGAATAAATACCTATTACGCCCGCACACTGATACGTGTTCAAGACTTTGATACGGCCGATCAACATATAGACATTGCCCTCGCGCAAAACGACAAAGATAATCTCCTCCTCTTTTATAAAGGAATAGTACAGTTATGGCTCGGCCAACCCGACGAAGCGTTGGTCTTTTTCCAGAAAGCCCTGCGCCTGTACCCAAAAGATAACAATGCAATGTTAGGGGTCGCCAAAGCCTTAACCGACCTCGGCTACTATGAGCAGGGTCGTTGGTTTTACTTGAAGCTTTGGAACAACGGCAGCCAGCTCAAACCTACCATTGGGTTGATCGAAAATGCCATGCTCGCGGAGCTGGCCGATGAAGAGATGTCTGCCTATGTGCAGCGGCTGCTCGATAACCACCCCTTGCCAACTATAGTCGCCGCAATTCTGGAAACCGAGCCCTATCGCAAGGTAATACCATACGACAGCTCAACCCTTGTGGGCGTGCTCAATGAATATATACCAAACATCACATCACAACTTGAAGACAGCTGAGCACGTATCCGGTTTCTATATTTTTCTCGTTTTTTTCCTGAGCACCATCGGCCTGCTCATTTCCGGGTATCTGGGTTACGTGCATGTCATGACCCATCTTGACCCGCTGTTTTCCAGCGCCTGCGTGATAGCTCAGCGCCTTGACTGTGAAACGGTGGCGCAAAGTCACTACGCTGTTTTTTTGGGTGTGCCATGGGCGCACTGGGGAATCCTTTATTACACCTGTTGCCTTATCATATTTTCTCATTTATACGTTACCGGGCATGGCAGCCTGATACCTGTCATCATGTTGCCGCTGGGCTCCGTTCACGTCGCTTTTTCTCTCTATCTTACCCACCTTTCTTTGACGAAAATCGGGGTGTTTTGTCCGTTTTGCCTCATTGATCATATTATTGGATTGATGTTTTTTACCAATGGCATGGCAGAGCTGATTCGCATCAAATTTTCCCGCTGGCGGATGAATGTTGGGGAACTTCTTAGTATTCTAAAACGTCGCCGCACGTGCCACCTGCCGCTACTCTGCGTGACAATCGTTTTTATTTTCATTGAGTTGCTCGTTCCTTCCTACTGGCGGATTCCATTTACGGCATTCAATCTCGAACACATCCAAACGGGAGTAACCCCAGGCGGCCACCCCTGGATCGGCGCCCGCGACCCGCTCATCACCATTGAGGAATATACCGATTACCGATGCTTCCACTGCCGCAAGATGCATTACCAGTTACGCGCCCTGATTGAACAGCACCCCGCTACGATCCGGCTGGTGCATCGCCACTACCCTCTGGATCATGCCTATAACCCTGTTATTGTAAAAGACCAATCGCAGCAAGGCTCGGGCAAGCTAGCTCTGGCGGCAATTGCGGCGGCGGAGATGGGAAAGTTCTGGCCGATGAATGATAGGCTGTATCAATTGACTGCAGAAAATGAAAGAGTTGTCGACCTTAAGAGTCTCGCGGAGTCAATCGAAGTGCCGGCAGAGGATTATGCTGCCATCTATTTATCTGACGTGGTACGGGAAAAACTGCGTCTTGACATCATATCCGGAATTGAGAATGAAATTCTTGCAACACCAACGTATATCATCAATGGCAAGACCTACACCGGTATGTTGCCCATGGATGAAATAAAGAAAATTCTTGCCGTTGAACAACCACCGTGACGACGCAGGAATCTCTTGAACCGGCACCGTACATCCTTGCCTTAACCCACGGTGGCAAAGATAGCGGGCTGCTTCTGCTTATCCATGTCGATAAACACCGTCACATAGTGGTGTCGTCGCTTCGATGCCGTTCCCCTCGTCAAAGCCAAATGCTGTGACCTCGCTGAGGTCGAGCTTCTCGATGCTGACAGAGATATAATGAAAGACGAGCAACCGAAATTTAGTAATGACTCCACTTTTGTCTTGCAATAATCACCCGCCCATTGCATGATGTTCTGAAAAAAAGAACTAAAAGAATGCAAGAAGCCCTTTCCAGCCTGATCGGCTCCAAGATGCGCATCAAGATCCTGATGCGGCTTTTCCTCAACCCAGACGGCGCCGCCTACATGCGCGAACTGGCCGGGGAATTCCAGGCATCACCGAGCCAGGTAAAAACCGAACTCGACCAGCTCAAACAGGCCGACCTGCTGGTCAGCAGGAAGCAGGGCCGGCAGATTCTTTTTTCCGCCAACACCAAGCATCCGGTATTCAAGGAGCTTCAGTCCATGGTGAAGAAAGCCCTGGGAATGGACCAGATCCTGGAATCCATACTCAAGCGGCTCGGCAACTTGGAAAAAGCGATTCTTATAGATGATTACGCGGCAGGAAAAGACACCGGAATTATTGACCTGGTGCTGGTCGGCGATATTGATTCCGCAAATCTCCAGGATCTGACCAGAAAGACGGAAAAATATATCGATCGAAAAATCAGAACGATTGTTCTGACAACAGAAGAATATCTGAGCTTTGCGAAGACTCTTGAAAAACGGCCACAATTTGTTTTGTGGGATCTTCTAAACGAATCATCATCTCATGTATAACGATTTGAAACAATCAATCCTGCTCATTTGAATCAGTCGAGGAGGAAGCATGAAAGCCGTCATTCTTGCCGGTGGTCTCGGCACAAGAATATCAGAAGAAACGCACCTGAAACCCAAGCCGATGATCGAGATCGGCGGCAAGCCGATCCTCTGGCACATCATGAAGCTATACTCGTTTTATGGATTAAACGATTTCATCATCTGCTGCGGTTACAAGGGATATGTGATCAAGGAATATTTCGCGAACTACTTCCTGCACATGTCCGACATCACGTTTGATATGACAACCAATGAACGCACCGTTCATCAAAACTATTCAGAACCGTGGCGTGTCACCCTGGTGGATACCGGTGAACACACCCTTACCGGGGGCCGCCTGCTCCGGGTTCGCCATCATCTCGGAGATGAGCCTTTCTGTTTTACCTACGGCGACGGCATAGCTGATATCGACATCAGCGCTTTGATCAAGCACCACCATGATCACGGCCACCCAGCGACGGTGACGGCAATCCAGCCGCCTGGTCGTTACGGAGCCCTCAATATTAAATCCGGCGAAGTGCAGAGTTTCCAGGAGAAACCAGCCGGTGACGGCGCCTGGGTCAATGGTGGTTTTTTCGTGCTGAACCCTTCAGTCATCGATCTCATCGAAGGTGATCGGAGCAGTTGGGAAGGAAACCCCCTGCTCCGTTTGGCACAAGACGGGCAATTAATGGCCTATCGGCATCACGGCTTCTGGCAGGCCATGGACACCCTGCGCGACAAGAACCACTTGGAAGAGCTCTGGACAAGCGGCATGGCCCCGTGGAAGCTATGGGAATAATACAATTTTCGGACTGTTACCGTAAGCGCTCCGTTCTGGTCACGGGCCACACCGGCTTCAAGGGAAGCTGGCTGGTCCATTGGCTGCAGACCCTTGGCGCGCAAGTCGTCGGTATCGGGCTAGATCCCAATACGCGGCCAAATCATTGGGACGCGTTAGGGCTCGAAGTCGAAGACCATCGTCTCGATATCCGGGACTTTGAAACAGTGCACAACATACTGACACGCTCAAAGCCCGATATCGTGTTCCACCTCGCGGCACAGCCATTGGTTCGTCAATCGTATGACGACCCGCTGGGGAACTGGTCGACTAACGTGATGGGCACCGCCAGTGTTCTCGAAGCCTGCCGGCAGTGTGCCGTCGTACGGGCGATTGTGGCAATTACTACGGACAAGGTTTATCAGAATCGGGAATGGCCGTGGGGGTATCGTGAAAACGACCGCCTGGGTGGTCACGACCCATACAGCGCTTCCAAATCTGCCTGCGAGGTACTGATCGACAGTTATCGACATTCTTTTTTTTCTGCCTCGGGCGCGCCTCTTCTTGCGTCTGCCCGGGCCGGAAACGTGATCGGCGGAGGAGATTGGGCTGACGACCGGCTCATTCCAGACATTGTCCGCGCCGCCGCTGCCGGACAATCAGTGGAGATACGGGCCCCCTTCTCAACGCGACCTTGGCAGCATGTTCTGGAGTGTTTGTCCGGCTATTTGCTACTGGGTGAAAAATTGCTCGCCGGAGAAAGGAATTTCGCAGACGCCTGGAATTTTGGGCCGGCCGGTGAGCTTACTCAAACCGTTGGATCTATCCTTGCGTTGACGCAGGAACGATGGAACCGTATCACCTGGCAACCAAGCAAAGCAGTTCATCCCCAGGAAGCGACCCGCCTCAACCTGGACAGCACCAAAGCACATGACCAGTTGGGCTGGAGCCCTGCATGGAAACTGGAGCAGGCAGTTTCCCAGACGATTGACTGGTACCGTTCTTTTTATCAGAACCACTCAGTATTAACGGCACCCCAGCTTGAACAGTACGTGCAGCAGGCAATCGCGAACAAATGTTCATGGGTAAGCGAGTCATGAAGATTCGCACGACTCCAATCGAGGGGGTTGCAATCGTCGAGACAACCCCTTTCATCGATCACCGCGGGAGTTTTTCGAGGCTGTTCTGTGACGATGAATTGCGCGTCGTCCTTAAGTCACGCACTATCAAACAAATTAACCATTCCTGTACGCATTCAGTCGGCGCTGTAAGGGGCCTGCATATGCAAAAGCCACCTCATGCCGAAATGAAATTGATCAGATGCCTCAAGGGTGGGGTCTGGGATGTAGCCGTCGACCTCAGGAAGGACTCGCCGACATTGCTGCAGTGGTTTGCCCTCGAATTGACTCCTGAAAACCGCTGCATGCTCGTGATTCCCGAAGGATGCGCGCATGGCTTTCAGGTGTTGCAGCCGGACAGTGAAATGCTGTATCTGCATACGGCCGCATACACCCCTTCAACAGAGCATGGTTGCCATCCAGCTGATCCCGCAATCGGCATACATTGGCCCCGAGCGATAACTGAAATGTCGGAGCGTGATTCCACCCTGCCCTTAATTGATGAAAACTTTACAGGATGACAGCCATGAACTGTCGACACTGCGGCACAGCACTGGATCTGCAACTGGTTGATCTGGGGAGTGCACCGCCATCAAACAGATACCTCGACCAGAAGACGATCCACGAGCCGGAAAGCTGGCTTCCCTTACGCGTCCTGGTATGTGAGCACTGCTGGCTGGTACAGACCGAGGATTTCACCCGGCCGGAGCTGTTGTTCACCAGCGATTATGCCTACTACTCCAGCACCTCACGCACCTGGCTAAACCATGCGAAGCACTATGCCGTCGACATAATCGACAGGCTGCATCTGACCAAGGAGAGCTTTGTAGTTGAGATTGCAAGCAATGACGGCTACCTGTTGAAAAATTTTGTCTCAGCGAAAATCCCCTGCCTTGGCATCGAACCGGCCGAGCAAGCGGCTCTGGCAGCCGAGCGTCTGGGTATACCGATGCGGCGCGATTTTTTTGGGGAACAGTGTGGACAACGACTCGCCGCCCAAGGGCTCCAGGCTGATTTAGTGGCAGCAAACAATGTTTATGCCCACGTTCCCGACATCAATGATTTCACCCGTGGCATAAAGGCGCTTCTCAAACCAAGGGGAACCGTTACCCTGGAATTTCCTCATTTACTCAAGCTTGTGGAGCACTGCCAGTTCGACACCATTTACCATGAGCATTTTTCCTATTTGTCCCTGCGCGTGGTTCAGCGCATCTTTGCCGTAGCAGGTTTGCGTGTCTTTGATGTGCAGTTGCTCCCGACACACGGTGGCAGCCTGCGCGTATATGGCTGTCATCAGGAGGACAGTCGTTTCGAGGAGCCATCGGTGGCACACGTGCTGCGCAGCGAAGCGGCGGCAGGACTCGAAGCCAGAGAGGTTTATTTATCGTTTCAGGAGCGGACGCATCACATCAAAAATGATCTTCTTTTATTTTTGTTGCAACAAAAAAGGCTTGGAAAAAAGCTTGCCGCCTATGGGGCCGCGGCAAAAGGCAATACCCTGCTTAATTTTGCCGGTGTTCGCCCGGACCTGTTACCCTTTGTCTGCGACGCCGCCCCATCAAAACAGGGCAAATATCTCCCCGGCAGTCGCATTCCAATTGTTTCCCCCGAAACGCTCAAGACGCAGCGACTTGATTATCTGCTTATTCTGCCATGGAATATATCGCAGGAGATAGTTGAACAAAATAAGTTATTGGAAGAGAATGACACGCAATTCGTGGTCGCCGTGCCGCAATTACGAATGCTATGAAAAAAAAGATTTATTACACAAAACCATCTATAACTGATCTGGAAATCAGTTATGCAACCGATGCTGCCGCCAATGGCTGGGGAGATCGTTGCTACGATTATATTTATCGCTTTGAAGAAGCCTTCAAGACTCATTTGGGAGTTACATACGCGATTGCCACATCAAGCTGTACCGGTGCACTCCACATGGGAATGGCCGCTCTGGATATCGGCCCTGGAGATGAAGTAATTCTGGCCGACACAAATTGGATTGCAACAGCTGCACCGATTGTTCACCTGGGCGCCACGCCTGTTTTTGTCGATATTTTACCTGACACGTGGTGTATTGACCCCAAGTTGGCAGAAAAAGCTATTTCACCTCGCACCAGGGCAATCATTGCAACTCATCTCTATGGAAATCTGTGCGACATGGATGCGTTGCTTGCCATTTGTGAAAAACACGGGATTCCGATTATAGAAGATGCTGCAGAGGCCATAGGCTCGGCTTACCATGGGAAGCGGGCTGGTTCGGTGGGCACCTTCGGAACCTTTTCCTTTCATGGTAGTAAGACCATTACAACCGGAGAGGGAGGCATGTTTGTCACCAACGATGGTGCTTTATATGATCGAGTTCTTACTCTCAGCAATCATGGCCGCAGCAGTCGTCAAACCAAACAATTCTGGCCGGACATGATAGGCTACAAGTATAAAATGTCTAACATCCAGGCTGCCATCGGCTGTGCTCAGATGGAGCGAATTGAGGAATTGATCATTCGCAAACGTGAAATACTTGCAAGTTACAAGAATATTCTTAACTCATCTCCTCTACTATCAATGAATCCTGAACCTCCAGGAGTAATTAATGGTTCGTGGATGCCAACGGTCGTTTTTGATCAGAAAACTAAAATTACCAGAACGTCTCTATTAGAAATTTTCTCAACTGAGAACATAGATGTAAGGGTATTTTTTTATCCCCTTTCCAGTTTTTCCTTCTTTAATAATAACTCTCTTTCATCAATTAATAAGATCGCATTCGACATTCCCAATAGATCTATTAACCTACCAAGCTATCATGATATCTCAGATGACGATATAGTGCGAGTGACGAATTCAGTATTGAATGCAACAGCAGATTATACAAAATAAATTGCTATGAAAATCTATCTTTTTGGGGCATCAAATCCTGAAACAATCAGAATGATACAAGCAGTAGAAAATTCATCTCCTGATTTCCAAGTAGCCGGTTTTCTTGATAACGACAAATCAAAACACGGCAAGAATTTCTTTGGATATGATATAATTGGTGGACAAAAGTGTGTAAATCAATTGATAAATCCAGATGTTAGATTTGTAAATCTTATCACAGGAGATATACTTTCTAGGCACTACATAACCAAGGATATTATAAATTCTGGAGGGTTGATGACTAATTTCATTCATCCGTCTGTAAATCTAAGTATGGTTGATGTTGGTCTAGGAATATATATACAAGAATCAGTTATCGTCCAAGCATCTGCAAAATTGTGTAATAATTGTAGCATCCATATTGGTGCTCTTGTGGCTCATGAAAGTGTTATTGGTGAATCAACATTTATTGCTCATGCTGCCAGTATATCAGGTTGCTGCGAAGTAGGATCATGCTGCTTTATTGGAACCAATTCTACAATCTTGCCGCGTATCAAAATAGGTAACTATGTCACAATAGGAGCTGGTTGTGTAGTCATTAATGATATCCCAGATTATGCTGTCGTAGTTGGAAATCCAGGGAAAATTATTAGATACAATAAATTCTAAAATCATAAAGTAAATTTGGAGATATATAGAGACTATGTTCCTTCATGAAGTGATAAATAACATTAAACTTATAGCCAATGACAAGAAGTTGAAGAATACTTCACTTGCATGGATGAATCATAGTGCATCTTATAAATACACTTATAATTTTTGTTGGCTTTCTAGTCCTATCATCCAATACCCCCAAGATATCGTGGCAATGCAGGAGATCATCTGGGCCGTCAAGCCGGACCTGATCATCGAAACCGGCATCGCCCACGGTGGATCACTGATCCTCAGTGCCTCGATGCTGGCCCTGCTCGACATGGCCGATGCCATCGAGGCCGGACAATCCATGAATCCAGCCCAATCCAATCGTAAGGTTATGGGCATCGATATCGACATTCGTGCCCACAACCGCGAAGCAATAGAGGCCCACCCCATGTTTTCACGAATCGATATGATCGAAGGGTCGTCCATCGCCCCGGAAGTGATAGATCAGGTGAACAAAGTGGCAGCCAACCATGAGCGTATACTGGTCTGTCTCGACGCCATGCACACCCACGATCACGTTCTGGCCGAGTTGGAGGCCTATGCCCCCCTGGTCAACCCGGGCAGCTATTGTGTCGTCTTCGACACCATCATCGACAATATGCCCGCTGAAATGTTTCCTGACCGACCATGGGGTCCCGGCAATAACCCCAAAACCGCCGTCCATCAGTACCTTAAAACCCATCCCGAGTTTGAGATCGACAAACAGATCGAGCACAAACTCCTGATTAGTGTCGCACCGGATGGGTACTTGAAGCGGATACGGTAAATCTCTGCTGATGCTCAAACGAAACATCATCGCCAATTACCTCGGCCAGGGCTGGACTGCTTTGATGGGCCTGGCTTTCATTCCGTTATATATCAAATATCTCGGCATTGAAGCATATGGTTTGATAGGTATTTTCGCCGTGCTCACAGCGTGGTTCAGCCTGTTGGATATGGGCATGACACCAACACTCAGCCGTGAAATGGCGTACTTTACCGGCGGTCATCACAGCGCACAATCCATTCGCGATCTGCTGAGAACCATCGAATTTATCGCATTTGGCGTAGCGGCCCTGATCGCCGGCAGTGTGGCGTTTGGCGCCAATTGGATCGCCAGGTCATGGCTGCAGGCCGAGACATTACCGGTTGAGGTTGTTACGCAAGCTTTTGCCTTAATGGGCTTGGTTACCGCGTTACGTTTTATTGAGACCATCTACCGCAGCAGTATTATTGGCCTTCAACGTCAGGTTTTGTTCAATGTCGTCAACAGCAGTTTGGCAACGATACGCGGACTCGGCGCCATCGCTGTCTTTGCCTGGATCTCGCCAACCATCCAGGCCTTTTTTATCTGGCAAGGATTTCTCTCACTTCTCACTTTGAGCACCCTGGCTACAATCACCTATGCCAGCCTGCCGAGTTCCGGGCATAGGGCGCACTTCTCGCGTTCTGCCCTGCAAGGTGTTTGGCGATTTGCAGGGGGGATGACTGGCATCACGTTCCTGACACTGCTGCTGACGCAGATGGACAAGATTCTGCTTTCCAAACTACTCAGCCTGAGCGAGTACGGTTTCTACACCTTGGCTGCGGTGGTCGCAGGCGCCCTCTATATGCTAATCTCGCCGATCACCCAGGCATTTTACCCGCGCCTGTGCGAACTGTACGCTCAGGACGACCGTGACGCGCTTATCAAGACCTATCACCTGGGGGCACAGATGGTCAGCGTAATTGCCGGCAGCGCGGCAATTGTGATCATCGTCTTCCCCGAAACTCTTCTGCGGCTCTGGGCACAGGATCACTTACTCGCTGCCCGCTCGGCACCGTTGCTCAGTCTTCTGATGCTGGGAAACTTGCTGAATGGTCTGATGTGGATTCCTTACCAGACACAACTTGCCCACGGTTGGACCGGATTAACCATAAAAATCAACATTGTCGCTGTCCTCTTCATTGTACCGGCGATTCTCTGGGCCACACCGCGATATGGTGCTGAGGGGGCGGCTTGGGTGTGGGTCTTCCTGAACGCAGGATATGTGCTGGTAGGCATACATTTGATGTATCAGAAAATATTAACGGGAGAAAAGTTTCGCTGGTACTTACGTGATCTTCTGTTTCCTTTAGGAGCGAGTCTCGTTACTGCCTATATGCTGAAAATCATTTGGCATTTATCAGAGAACACTTTAACTGAATTCCTGCTGCTCTTGGTCGCCGCAACCATAACCATTGGAGCATCTCTTCTGACTGCTGTTGACGTTCGGCGCCTATTAACCAGTACCTTAAATCCTTACTTTATTAAATACACCAACGCATATGGAGACTGAATCTACCCAACTAATTGCTCTGCTGAAATTGATCAATTAAGTGAAGTACGCACCCTTGGGCGCCTCAAGATATTTGCATAGACTCAATGCTTAATTTATTCACTAATTTTATAACAATAAAATGACCATGATTGACGAAAATAGACCGATACTTTCTCTTTTGATCCCTACAAGAAACCGAGCAAATTATTTAAAATATGCTATACAAAGTTGCCTTAACATATCCTCTAGTTCAATTGAAATAATAGTGAGTGATAACCACAGCGTGGATGAAAGTTCAACCATATGCGATTCATTTTCAGATAAACGTTTGAAGGTAGTTCGTCCTTCAGTTCCATTGCCTATGCATGAAAATTTTGAATTTTTATTAAGAAATTCAAGAGGAGAATGGGTCACCTTTATTGGAGATGATGACGCTGTTATGCCCCACTGTTATGAGCATTTACGTTATTTAATAAAAAAGTATCCACAAGCAGAGGCGATATTTTCTCCTAGAGCCTATTACTTTTGGGAAGGTTGCCAAGAGACTTATGGTGATTTAGTTGTATCCCTATCTTTCACAACAGGTGAAAAATGGCAAGACTCTAAAAAGCAACTCAAGCGTACTTTAGATTGTGAAATCGATTATATTTCACTACCACAAATGTATTCTGGTGGTTTCCATAGACGTTCGTTGATTAATAGAGTCTTGCAGTCCCAGAATGATGTATATTTCAAATCAGTAACTCCTGACGCCTATAGTGCTTTAATGGCCTGTATCCACACTTATAGATATATTGAAACTGGAATCCCAATGACTTGGGTTGGCAGTTCACCGCACAAAGCTATTACCGAAGATAAAAAGATTATAAAAGATCGTGACGAAGATTTTTACGGTATGCATCACATCGATGCCCTGACAATACACAAATCTTTAGGTGACCTAAAAGTGATGACCTTTAGTTTAGTCTTTTTTGAGGCTTACATCTCAGCTTTCCCAATAACATCATATAACGAATTTACTCTTAAAAAAGTAAGAAAACTTTTCTATGATGCGATAATTAAGTTAAAAAACAAAGTGGAAATTTATGATCTCAAGAAACTTGGAGAAGATTTAGGAGTTGAAGTTCCGAAGCATATATATTTTTATTATTTATTTCACATAAAAAAATATTTTTCTTTTGTTTTATTTAAAATAAAAAAGATAATAACTTTTAAAAATATTTTAAGATTTCGATCACATTCACATGCTGATTATGGAGATATTTTATCATGCGATAAAATATTAGAGAAAGGATATAAACTATTTCTGGATAGCAAATCTGATCAATATTAACTGGTACAATCCTAGGCTTTCATTTTTGTGCAAGGATATGGGAATATTATTCAAATTTTTTGTGAAATATCGGTTTCCATATCATGCTGCCTCTGGCCACCCGACTTATGTCAAGAATGGATATCTTCGAAACTCTATGTGGTCAACTTATTTATGGCTCATTGAAGTTAGGAGTACTTTTAGGCACCAATGTCAAGCCCTCGGCTAAATGAGACTATCCACTCCTATACTCTTTCTCATATTTAACCGCCCGGAGATGACCGCCCAGGTGTTTGATAGAATCCGTAAGGTCCAGCCTCCCCGGCTCTATATCGGAGCCGATGGGCCGCGCCAGGGAATAGAAAGCGACAGATCAAAAACAGAACAGGCAAGGACTATCGCAACACAGGTAGATTGGCCATGCGATGTTAACACGCTTTTTCGGAATAATAACTTAGGCTGCAAGGCTGCTGTAAGTGAAGCAATCACCTGGTTTTTCAGAAACGAAGAGCTTGGAATTATATTGGAAGATGATTGTTTACCGCACCTAGATTTTTTCCATTTTTGCGAGACACTGCTGAGACATTACGCTAATAATGACAGAGTAGCAGTCATTACGGGTAATAA